>BNJS01000811.1_pt1 | contig 402500 bp, 408 predicted proteins | sample 8540461 | NCBI WGS metagenome assembly BNJS01 (sample SAMD00202454, study PRJDB9452) | human saliva metagenome | isolation source: human saliva | place: Japan | reverse complement strand
TGACGTAGTCCTTTCCTTCCATGCGCACTCGGCCGTGAGCGCGGGCTTCGGCAACGCTGCCGTACTGGACCAGGTCATCGTAACTCACGATTTCAGCCTTAATAAAGCCCCGTTCAAAATCAGTATGGATGACGCCCGCCGCCTGGGGCGCCGTCGCGCCCTTGCGGATCGTCCACGCGCGGGACTCCTTCTCCCCCGCCGTCAGGTACGTCTGCAGCCCCAGGGTGTCGAAGCCGACCCGGGCCAGCTTGTCCAGGCCGGACTCCTCCTGCCCGTTCTCGTGCAGCATCTCCGCCGCCTCCTCGGGCTCCAGCTCGACCAGCTCGGCCTCGAACTGGGCATCCAGGAAGATCGCCTCCGCCGGCGCCACCAGCTCACGCAGCTCGGCCTGGCGGGCCTCGTCGCTCATCCCGGCATCGTCCATGTTGAACACGTAGATGAAGGGCTTGGTGGTCATGAGCTGGAAGGTCTTGAGCACCTCCGCGTCGATGCCGGCGGCCTCCGCCCCGGCGGACAGCAGCGTCCCCTCCTCCAGGACTTTGAGGGCCGCCTGCGCCGTCTCCAGCACCACGGGCTCCGTCTTCTTGCCCCGCACCTCCTTCTCCAGGCGCGGGATCGCCTTCTCCAGGGTCTGCATGTCCGCCAGCACCAGCTCGGTGCTGATCGTCTCGATATCCCCGGCCGGCTCCACCTTGCCGTCCACGTGGACCACGTCCGGGTCCTCGAAGGCGCGCGTCACCATGCAGATGGCGTCCGCCTCGCGGATGTTGGCCAGGAACTGGTTGCCCAGCCCCTCTCCCTCGCTGGCACCGCGCACGATCCCGGCGATATCCACGAAGGAGACCGTCGCCGGGACCACCCTCGCGGAGTGGAACAGCTCGGCTGAGCTTGTCCAGGCGCGCATCCGGCAGGGGCACAACCCCCACGTTCGGCTCAATGGTTGCGAACGGGTAGTTGGCGGCCAGGACGGTCGCGCGGGTCAGAGCATTGAACAGGGTGGACTTGCCGACGTTGGGCAGTCCGACGATTCCGATGGTAAGTGCCACGCAGGAGAGTTTAGACGGCCCCTCCGACACCGTGCGCCCCGACGGCGTCCCCCGGCCGAGACACGCCGTCGGGAGCCCCGCTCACTTCCCGGCGTTCTCGCTCACCCGGACCGAGGCCCGCAGATCACGCCACGAGGTGTAGAAGCCGCCACTGGCATTGGCCCCGATCCCCGCCGTCACCGCGACCAGGCCCGCCGCCACCATGATGACCACGACGCGCCCCAGGATCGCACCGGACAGCCGCGCCACTGACGGCTTGCCGCCGTCGCGCCCTCGGCCCCAGCGGGGCGACCAGAACATGACGACTCCGAGCGCCCCCAGCGAGGCGACCACAGCCACGATGATCGTGCCCAGACCGTTGATCTCGAAGGGCTTGGCGCGCACCGGCGAGACGGAGCCCACCACGCGCTGATCCTTGGGCGTCTCCGACAGGGGCTTCACGCCGGCAGCCGTGGCCTTGGCCCACACATCGCCCTGAGGCGCCGGAACACCGGCCGCCTTGAACACCGCCGGGTCCGAGCCCCACCACGTCAGCAGCGACGGGAAGTAGCCGTTCCACAGGACCCAGGAGTGCCCGCCGGAGGCCGGGGTATCAACCGTCAACGAATCCGGCTTGCGCACCGCGTCGTCCATGAGCCAGGCGGCCCGGGCCGCACCGGAGGAATCGTCCTGTGCCCCCAGGACGTAGAAGCGCATACCGTCGGGCTTGCGCGCACCCAGCATGGTGGACAGACCGTTCTGCGCCTGGAGCTTCTTACCGCTGTGCGCCAGCGAGCCCTCACCGGGAAGGTCGTAGGAGGACATGACCCCCACCGCGCCGAAGCGCTGCGGGAACGTCGTAGGCGGTCCGGGCCGCGCAGTAGGCGCCCGCCGAGATCCCCATGATCATCCAGCCGTCCCGCTGGTTGGTGACGTTGGGGAAGGTCGCCTGGATCATGCGGGGAATCTCCTCCGCGGTCCAGGTCCCCACAGCCGGGCGGCCGGCGATGTTGACGCAGTCGGGCTGGCCACCGTCCACGTTGAGCGAGGGGAACACCAGGATCGACGGCGGGATGCGGCCGGCGTCGATCGCCTCCTGGAGCCGCTGAGGGTGAGGCAAGGCCCGTCACCAGGGACTGCGGGATCGCCGACCCAGCCGTGAAGACCCACGAGGACGTTGTAGGTGCGGCCATCGTCAGGCCGGTAGCCCGCCGGCAGGACGACACGCACCGGCAGGGTGATGCCGCTGACCGGACCGGTCCAGGTGGCCTCCTGCGAGCCGTCGCCGACGTCGTGGAAGGATGCCTTCCAGGCCGAGGCCGGGGCGGCGTCGTAGGCGGAGTCCTTCGGCAGGGGCGCGATGCGCGAAGTGACCTGGGTGCGAGGGGCAACGGCTGTCACGACGTCGCCCAGGGTGCGCACGTAGTGCATGGGCCGGTTGACGACCAGGCCCCCGAGCGCGATGACGAGCACCACCGGCACACTCACCAGGACGGTGCGCGCCGTGTAGCGGCCGACGGCGCGCAGCACCGTGCGCAGTGCGGGGCGGGCGGGGCCGTCCACGGTGCTGCCGCGCGTGGTGGCGGGAACAGTTCGTGGCAGGAGGACCGCGGCGACAATGGTGGTCAGGAGGGCGAGGACCAGCACGACCGCGATCGTTCGGAGGCTGGTCAGCTGGATGCTGCGCAAGAGGCTCACGTCCGATAAGCATGGCACCACCTGCGCGAATTCCCATACTCCTGGGGAAGTAGAAGGACAGTGCTCTTGGTCTCCTCGCACCCTCCGCGTGGAGGGGCGGGCAGGACGCAGGACTGTTGACCCAGCTCCGAACGGCCGGTTGACGCACGCCTGAGAGAAACATGCCCGACGACGCCGGAGCGGACCGATCCTGCGGGCCGAGTCCGGGGCGGCGATCTGCGGCCGCGTGACGTCGTGGTGCTTAAGGGCGCGGAATAGATGTCACACCATGAGGGGCACCATCGGTTCATGAGCTCCTCAGTGGTCCTTCTTCCCATCCTGCTGCTCCTCGTCGGCCTGGCGATCGGGGTGGTCGTCGGCTACCTCGGCGCGCTCGCCCGGCGCACCACCGCGCACCAGTCGGAGGGTGAGCAGGTGGCGGAGCTGCGGGCGCAGGCCGCCCAGTGGCAGGCCCGGGCCGAGGAGCTGTCCTCACGCACCCAGGTGGCCGAGGAGCGCGCCGAGCGGGACGGCTCCGTGCTGCGGGTACTCGCGCCCGTACGCAGCCAGCTGGAGCAGGTCGGGGCCCGGGTGGAGTCCTTGGAGAAGCAGCGGGCGGAGCAGCACGCGGCCCTGGCCGAGCAGCTGCGGGCCACCGCCCTGCGTGAGCAGGACCTGGCCCGCTCCACGGCCTCCCTGGAGGGGGCGCTGCGCTCACGCTCGGCGCGCGGCATGTGGGGTGAGGTTGAGCTGGCCCGGGTCCTGGAGGCCTCCGGGATGATGCGGCACGTGGACTTCTCCGAGCAGCGCACCATAGGGGCGCTCGTCCAGCGGCGCGGCGGCCTGGCGGGCTCAGCGGGCTCGGCCACCGGTGAGGATGGGGCTGCCGGCCGTTCCCGGCCCGACGTCGTCGTCCACCTGCCCGGGGACGGCTACCTCGCCGTGGATGCCAAGGCGCCCATGGACTCCTACCTGGCGGCCACCGCCGTCCGGGGTGCAGGTCCCCGAGGACGAGGAGCGGCGCAGGGAGCTCCTGGACGCTCATGCCAGGGCGCTGCGCGGGCACGTCGACCAGCTCGCCGCGCGCCGCTATGACCGGGCACTGGGGGACTCACCCGAGCTCGTGGTCCTCTTCGTCCCGGCGGAGGCAGTGCTCTCGGCCGCCCTGGAGGCGGACCCAGCGCTCCTGGAGCACGCGCTGGGGCGGGGCGTTGCCCTGGCCTCCCCCGTGTCGCTGCTGACCCTGCTGCGCACCTGCGCCACGGCCTGGGCCCGCACCGCCGTCAACGATGACGCCCGCGAGCTTCTGGAGCTCGGCCGTACCCTCTACGAGCGGCTGGGGACCGTCGCCGGCCACCTCGACGCGCTGGGCGGGGCACTGCGGCGCAGCGTCACCGCCTACAACAAGGCGGTCGGCTCCATGGAGAACCGTCTCCTGGTGACCGCCCGATCCCTGGAGACCCTCGGGGACCAGGTGAGCTCCCCTGCGCCCATCAGCGCAGACGCCGCCCAGGTGCGCACCTTCACCGCACCCGAGCTCACCGCCGACAGGCAGACCGGGCTCACCGAGATGTAACGCATGCCACGTTCCTGGCCCGTGATGACTGACGCTTCCATGGCGTCTATCAGGGAGCGTTGCCTCCTGTCTCATGACTGGCTGACACGCTGCCAGAACATTTCAACGTCCGGTTGGAGAACACCTCCGCCTCATCGGACCTTCTCGGAGGAAGACACCATGCTGTCATTCATCGGAATGATCTTCGCCGGCGCCGTGCTCGGCGCCCTCGCCCGACTCGTCATGCGCGGCGAGCAGAACATCTCGATCCTGTGGACCATCGTGCTGGGCGCCGTGGGCGCACTCGTCGGAGGCGCAGTCGCCAGCCTCTTCGGCGTCGCTGACACCAACGGGATCGACTGGATCCGTTGGGCCCTGTCCCTCATCGCCGCCATCGTCGCGATCTCCGCCTACCTGGCCATCACCGGCCGCAAGTAGCCGCCCAGCGCCCTGAAGCGGGTTCCGTGGAGGCACACACCGCCTCCACGGAACCCGCTTTCACCTTTTTGTGACGCAAGCCATGGAGTGGGGCCGTGAGGATTCCCCGGCCGGCGGCGTCCTTCTTTCAGCGCGGCAATCATGACGGGCAGCAAAAACAGTCAGTCACATCGGCCGGCCACATGAGCCGGCCACGGCATCCACCGAGACGCCTTGACGGACCAGCCGCTGGGCCGCGCACTACGACATCCCGTCGCCATCCATCTCACGGATTAACGAAAGAGACTCCAATGAGCAACAACGCCATCCCTCAGACCGGCCAGCAGCGCGAGCGCAACGAGCAGGCCGAGGAGGACAAGACCCCCCGCGGTCCCCTCCAGACCTCGCACGGCGTGACCACCATCGACGAGAACGTCGTCGCCAAGATCGCCGGAATGGCCGCTCGTGAGGTGCCCGGCGTCTACGACATGGGCAACGCCGTGCGCCGCGCCTTCAGCGCCGTGACCGACCGCATCCCCAACGCCCAGACCAACGTCGCCGGCGGCATCAGCGTCCAGAAGGGCGAGACCCAGGCCGCCATCGAGGTCACCGTGGTGGTCGAGTACGGCGTCTCCATCGTCGAGGTCTCCGACGCCATCCGCCGCAACATCATCGAGCAGATCGAGGGCACCACCGGCCTGGAGGTCGTCGAGGTCAACATCAACGTCACCGACGTCCACCTGCCCGATGACGACTCCGACAACTCCGAGGCCGCCGACCTCAAGTGACCCGTCCCAACGCCTTGATCTGAGGAGCTCTCATGAAGACAACGTACCTGGCCCTCCTGGTGGGCCTGTTCCTTGGGAACCATCCTCGCCTTCGGCTCCTTCGCCGACTTCGTCCTGGTGGCCCTGTGCGGCCTGGCCGGATTGGCGGTGGGCCTCTACCTGGAGGGCCGGGTCGATGTCCAAGCATCCTGGATCGGCGAAGGAAGTGACGATGGCGACCGCGACCCAGCCCGCAATCACGCAGCCGGGACCCACCCGGGACGAGGAACCCTCCTGGGAGCAGCGCGGCACCACCACCATTCCGGCCCGAGTCGTCGCCCAGATCGCCGCCCAGGCCGCCTATGAGACCGGCAATGTCGGCTCCAACGCCGGAGGACTCCTGGGAATCGGCACCCGCCGCAACTTCGCCTCCCGACCCGAGGCCCAGTGCGAGCTCTACGGGCGGGTCGCCGTCCTCCACCTGGACCTCGGCCTGGTCTTTCCCGCACCACTGTCCTCCACCATCGAGGACCTGCGCGCACACGTGCGCAGCCGCGTCGAGCACCTCACCGGGCTGAGCGTCGGCAAGATCACCATCGAGATCTCCTGGCTCAATCCGAGCAGCCACGTCAGGAAGAGCCTGAAATGAGAACACCCGTCCCGAAACTCATTCGTCGCCCGTCCCGCAGCGCACCCAGCGTCGGCCTGGCACTGCTGCTGCTCGCGGCCGGAGGCCTGGGGGCCTGGCTGACAGGGCACCGGATCGTCACCGGCACCTGGCCGGACCGGACCGTCACCACGATCGACGCCATCGGATCCACCACCCTCGGCTCCGCCGCAGTGCTCGCAGTCGCCGGGATCGCCGCCGCCTGCGGCCTGGCCATGATCCTCGCAGCCCTGTGGCCGGGGCTCCCCGAGCGCGTCGAGATCCTCCCCGACGACATCCCCGGCCAGACCGCGGTGAGGCGCCGCGACCTCGCCAACCTGGTGAGGACCCAGGTCGAGCAGATCGGCGGCGTCCACTCCGTCACCGTCACCACCCGTCGCTCACGGGTCGACGTCGTCGTCCTCAGCGTCCTGGACGACCTCGACCCGGTGCATGAAGCCGCCCGCAAGAAGGCCGAAGAGGCCCTGCAGACGCTCCAGCCCGTGGGCGTCACACGCAGCCGCGTGCGGATCAGGCGCACGAGCTGAAGGAGATACAACCATGCGTTCAGTTTCTGGTGTCCTCAACAGGACGGTCCTGGCCGGCTGCGGACTTCTCATCGCGGCGGCGTCATCCTGGCTCCTGACCTCCGGCCTGGGTGCCGGTCGGTCCTGGCCCGACGCCGCCCCGTACCTGGCCACAGCGCAGGACCGAGTGGACGGCCTCATGGCGCCCCAGGCGCACTGGCTCCTGCCGACGGCCGCGCTGGTGTCAGTGCTCGCCGTCATCGCCGGCCTGGCCCTGCTCGCCATGCAGGTCCCCCGCAAGGCGGCCGCCTCTCCCCTGAGGCTCAGCGACTCCGAGGGCGTCCTGCTGGCCACCGTCGCCCCCGATGTCCTGTCACAGGCCCTGTCCGAGCGGGCTCAGGACGTCCCCGGGGTGGAGCGGTGCACCGTGTGGGTCACCGGTTCCCCGAGCAGTCTGTGGGTCCAGGCGGACACCACCGTGTCCCAGGACTGCGAGGTCGAGTGGGCCGTGGCCGAGCTCAGGCGCCGACTCGAGGACGACGTGACCACGTCCCTGGGCACGAGCCCCAGGCAGGTCGACGTCCTGGTGCGCCTGGAGCGCTCCTCGAGCCTCGCGCAACGTCTCGCAGACCGTCACAGGGCAGCACTCGCCCGCGATCACCGGGAATGGCGATGACGCATGAGATACAGGACGAGGCAGTGCCGGCACCTCGTCCCGCGTCCACACCACGCCGCACAACCAAGTACCTCTACCTCGTCCGCCACGCCCCACGACAAGGACCGCTACCTGGTCCTGCGCGCCCAGGACGGGGACATCAACGCCTTCGAACAGACTCGTCGAGCGCTATCAGGGGCGCCTGTTCCGCACCGCCTACATGATCGTGCGGAACCGTCACGACAGTGAGGACATCGTCCAGGAGACCCTCATCCAGGCCTGGCGCAGTCTTCACCTGGTCAGGGAGCCTGCCGCCTTTCGGGGCTGGCTCATGCGGATCTGCACCAACAAGGCAACCAGCATGACGCGCAAGCGTCAGCGCCGGGCCACCGACCCCTACGACGCCGAGAGCCTCGAGACCGCGAGCGCCACGGCGGAGACGACGTCGAGCAGCACCGCTGATCCGGCCGAGTCCAGCGAGGTCAACGCCCAGATCGAGGCGCTGGCCGATCTGCTGGCCTCCGTGCGGCCCGAGCTGCGCATCGTCTGGGTGCTCCGAGAGGTCGACGACATGTCCTACGAGGAGATCGCCCAGGCCCTGAACCTCACCGAGTCCACCGTCCGCGGGAGGCTGGCACGCGCCCGATCTCTCGTCATGCGCCAGATGAAGGAGTGGGCATGAGCACCGTCAACCAGCTCTCACACAGCGTCCGACGCTCGACGACGTCGGCCAGGTCGTTCGTCCGGTCCCATGAGCAGGACGACGAGGACACGCGGGAGTACCTGCGTCTGATCGCCTCCCTGCATGAGGAGTGGGACCAGCTGGAGTCTCAGGCGAGCGCCTCGGTGATGCCGCAGCGCCACCTGATGGACGCCATCATCGCCGAGACCCGTCACGGCGCCCAGGTGGAGATGCCCGCGACCGATCTGGGCCCCTACAGCATGTCCGAGTTCTCGCTGCGGGCACTGATCCGACGCACCGTGGACCGTGTGCCCGGCGCGCGCGCCCTGCGGTCCTCATTCGAGCACGCTCCCTCCGGTGAGGACCACCGCGGCCTGGGGGTCCCGGAGACCATCTTCTGCCGGATCTCCGCCCACGTCAGCGTGGGCAGCCTGCCGCAGCTCGCCCAGCGGGTCCGCGACGCCGTTCGAGCAGCCTGCCGTGAGAACCTAGGGGTGTCCCCGACCGTCAACGTCCACATCGAGGATCTCCACGATGACGACTAGCCTCTCAGCGGCCGAGCTGGCCCACCTGGTCACTGCTGTCCCCGGCGTACGAGGAATCGAGCCGGGGATAGGCAGCACGTTGAGGGCGATCGGCAGCCACATGCGGCAGCAGGATCCTCAGCAGGCCCGCTTCGGAGTGGTCGTCGAGGCGGGATCGCGCAGGGCCGTCATCGAGATCGGCATCGACGGCTCCAGGCCCGTGAAGGACATCGTGCGCGACGTCCAGGAGACCATCATCCGCTCCCTGTCGGAGGGGGCCGACCGTGACGACGCCTCCGAGACACGGGAGGACTCTGGCTCCTCCGGCCTCGGGGACCGGAACGCACCCCAGGTCACGGTGCGGGTCCAGTCCCTGCTGTAGGGCCCCTCCTTGTTGTCTCATGACTTCTGAGACTTTCGGATGTCATGGCGTCTCAGACACCGGCGTAGCGGGCCAGAGCAGGACCGCCCGCCCGGCCCCAGCGCCAAGGTCCCGCGGCGTCGACCCCACCGGCAGCCCAGTGTCCACAGCGCTGACATCAACGATCCCGCCGTCGAAGCGCTGCGCAAGGATCGTTGGAATTCCGCGGTTCCTCCTTGGCGAGCGGCACCGGTGCAGTCTTGATGTCAGCGCCATGGACACCTGCGAGCAACCAGGCCTCTTCCCTCAGCCCACCGTCGCCTCCAGGAGAACCACCACCCCGAGCGAGTGTCTCAAGACAGCTATTGGCACCAGCAGCTCCACCCCGTGCAGGTTCCAGCACGAGTCGACGTCGGGGCACCGGTCAGATGATCGGTGCCCCGACGTCGGTCATAGGGGTTCAGGGCGTGAGCCCAGCAGACGCACGGCTCAGCGGGGGTCAAGCGGGGCTCAGCGGGGCTCGCGGACGACGGCGCCGGAGACGTCGGCGTCCTCAAGACGCACCATGCGCGATCCGGTCACCAGGCGGTGCCCCAGCCAGATCGCCCCGAAGACCGGCAGGCCGATGTAGGAGGAGAGCACCTCCAGCAGCTGTCCCTTGAAGACCGCCTCGTAGTTCTGCCCCAGGATCACCAGGGCGCACAGTGTGAAGGCCAGGACCGGCCCCAGCGGGAACCAGGGCGCCTGGTAGGGCAGGTCGGCCGGGTCGTTGCCCTGGAGCACGTAGGCGCGCCGGAAACGGAAGTGGCACGCGGCGATCCCCAGCCACACGATGAACCCGCACAGGGCGGAGACGTTGACCAACCACGCGTAGGCGGTGTTCTGCCCCACCACGGCGGTGAGGAAGCCGGCCGCCCCCACCAGCGCCGTCGCCCCCAGGGCCCGCACCGGGACCCCGTGGCGGTTGACGTAGGAGAACCAGGCCGGCGCCTGCCCCTGCAGGGCCATCGAGTGCAGCATGCGGGTCGAGGCGTACAGGCCCGAGTTGCCGGCGCTGAGCACCGCGGTGAGGATGACCGCGTTCATGAGGGCCGCCGCGATCCCGATCCCCGCCCGCTCGAAGACCAGGGTGAAGGGCGAGTAGGCCACGTCCTCGGTCTCGGTGTGCAGCAGCCGGCTGTCGTTGAAGGCGATGAGGAAGCCGATGACCGTGATCGCCCCGATGTAGAAGATCATGATCCGCCAGAACACCGTGTGGATCGCCTTGGGCACGTCCCGGCGCGGATTGCGGGCCTCACCGGCCGCCACCCCCACCAGCTCGGTGCCCTGGAAGGAGAACCCGGCCACCATGAACACCGACACGATCGCCAGCATCCCGCCATGGAAGGGCGCGTCGTCGACCACCCAGTTGCTGAAGCCCGGGGACTTCCCGCCGATGATGCCGACGATCATCGCCAAACCCGCCACCAGGAAGACGACGACCGTCACCACCTTGATGGCCGACAGCCAGAACTCCCCCTCCCCGAAGGCACGGGCCGACAGGCGTTAAGCGTCGTCAACAACGCCAGGAACAGCGCCGCCCAGATCCACGAGGGCACCCCCGGCAGCCAGTAGCCCATGACGATTCCGGCGGCCACCAGCTCGGCCGCCACCGTGATCGCCCAGTTGAACCAGTAGTTCCAGCCCATGGCGAAGCCGAAGGAGGGACTGACGAACCGGGTGGCGTAGGTCTGGAAGGAGCCGGCCACCGGCATGTGCGCCGTCATCTCACCCAGGGACTGCATGAGCAGCAGCACCATGAGGCCGATCGCCGCGTAGGCCACCAGGGCGCCGCCCGGGCCGGCAGTGGAGACCGTCGCCCCCGAGGCCACGAACAGTCCCGTGCCGATGGCGCCGCCAATGGCGATCATCTGCATGTGCCTGCTGGTCAGGCTCCGATGCAGCCCGCCATCCTCCTCCAGAGTCTCATTGGAGACCTGGCCGGAAGCGTCGGAGACCACCTCGCCGACAGGGTCTGCCGAGGTCACAGGGTCAGCACTGTCGGCGCCACCGCTACCGGACCGCCCGCCCGACCCGGCGGAAGGAGGGCCACTGGGGGCCGACTCGTCATGGGAGTGTGTCACCCAACCGAGGGTAATCGTCGAGCATGCAACCCGGCGTTCACGTTCGGCCTGTCTCATACACCCCGGCGTGTGTTGACGCTCACGGCCCGCCGCACGGCCGGGGGAGGCGCAGTCTCAGCAGGTGTGATCGGCGGCCGGCTGGCGGCGCGTGTGGGAGGAGGAGGCGCCCCGGGCCGCCATGAGGTCGGCGCGCAGGTTCTTGGGCAGGGAGAAGGAGATCTTCTCCGTGGTGGTGCGCACCTCCTCGACGTCGTCGAACCCGAGCTCGGCCAGGCGCTCAACCACCTCGCGCACCAGGATCTCCGGCACCGAGGCGCCCGAGGTCAGGCCGACCGTCTCAACGCCGTCGAACCAGGACGGGTCGATCTCGCTGGCGAAGTCCACCCGGTGGGCGGCGCCCGCACCGGCCTCGAGGGCCACCTCCTTTTGAGGCGCACCGAGTTCGAGGAGTTGCCGGAGCCGACCACGATCATGAGGTCCACCTTCGGGGCGATCTGCTTGACCGCGGCCTGACGGTTCTGGGTGGCGTAGCAGATGTCCTCACCGGGCGGGTCGATCATCTCCGGGAAGCGCTCGCGCAGCAGGCGCACCGTCTCCAGGGTCTCGTCGACGCTCAGGGTGGTCTGGCTGATCCACACGACCTTGGAGGGGTCGCGCACCTCGACCTGGTCCACCTCGTGGGGGCCGTTGACGACCTGGATGTGGTCGGGGGCCTCGCCCTGAGTGCCCTCGACCTCCTCGTGGCCGGTGTGGCCCACGAGGATGATGTCGTAGTCCTTGTCCGCGAAACGCACCGCCTGCTTGTGCACCTTGGTCACCAGCGGGCAGGTCGCATCGATCGTGTCCAGCTGGCGCTCGGCGGCCTCGGCGTGGACGGCCGGGAGACGCCGTGGGCGGAGAAGACGACGCGGGCACCCACCGGCACCTCGTCGGTCTCGGAGACGAAGATGGCGCCGCGCTTCGAGAGGGCCTCCACGACATACTTGTTGTGGACGATCTCCTTGCGCACGTAGATCGGCGCCCCGTAGTGGGCCAGGGCCTGCTCAACGGCGTCGACGGCGCGGTCCACGCCGGCGCAGTAGCCGCGCGGGGCGGCCATGAGGATCCGCTTGCCGCCCTTGGGAGAGGGGGAAGCGGCGTCGGTGTGCTCACTGGCGAGCTCGATGGTCGTCACGGTCACCACTGTGCCACAGCAGGACCCAGGTCCCCAGTGGTGGACGTGGCACAGTGGTGCACGTGACAGGCCAGAGCCCCTCCCAGCCCAGCCCGCAGCCCTCCCCGGCGCCGGCCCGATATCCGGCCCCAACGCGGACGGCGGCCCCCGGGAGCTGGCGCCGCGAGCGAACCTCACCACCGCGGAGAACCCGTGGCCGCTGCGGCTGCTGTCCTCCAAGATCGACCAGTACGTCGCCCGCATGAGCCAGGTGTGGGTGGAGGGGCAGGTCATCCAGCTCAACCGCCGCCCCGGCGCCGGCATGGCCTTCCTCACCCTGCGGGACACGGACGCCGACGTCTCCATGTCGGTGTCCATCTACGCCAAGGTCCTCGACGCCGTCCTGGCGCGCACCGGCGCCGAGCTGAGCGAGGGCGCCCGCGTGGTGGTCCGCGCCAAGCCCACCTTCTGGACCAAGCGGGGCTCTCTCCAGCTGCAGGCCGACGACATCCGGCCCGTCGGCGTCGGCGACCTGCTGGCCCGCATCGAGCAGCTGCGCCGTATCCTGGCCGCCGAGGGCCTGTTCGACGCCGAGCGCAAGCGGCCCCTGCCCTTCCTGCCGCGCAAGGTGGGCCTCGTGTGCGGCCGCCAGGCCAAGGCCAAAGGACGACGTGATGGTCAACGCCCGCCTGCGCTGGCCCGGCCTGCCCTTCGAGGTGCGGGAGGTCGCCGTCCAGGGGGCGCGCGCCGTCGGCGAGGTCACCCGGGCCATCCAGGAGCTCGACGCCGATGCGCAGATCGACGTCATCGTCGTGGCCCGCGGGGGCGGCGCCGTCGAGGACCTGCTGCCCTTCTCCGACGAGGGGCTCGTGCGCGCCGCGGCCGCCTGCCGCACGCCGCTGGTCTCCGCGATCGGCCACGAGACCGATTGCCCCCTGCTGGACCTGGTGGCCGACTACCGGGCCTCCACCCCCACCGACGCCGCCCGCCGGATCGTCCCCGACCTCGCCCAGGAGACCGTGGGCCTGGACTCGGCCCGCGAGCGCCTGCGCAGCGTGCTCGCCTCGCGGCTGGACGCCGAGCAGGCGGCCCTGGATCAGCTGCGGGCCCGGCCGGTCATGGCCGACCCCACCTCGATCGTGCGTGACCGGGTCATCGAGCTGGGCCAGGCCCGTGACAGGATGCGCCGGGCCGTGGGGCACCGGCTGTCGCTGGCGGCCGCGGACCTGCGCGCCGACCACGCCCGTCTGACGGCCCTGTCACCGCAGGGCGTCCTGGATCGCGGCTACACGATCCTGCGCACCCCCGGCGGCAAGGTCATCACCAGCGCCGAGGACGTCAAGAAGGGCGATCTCATCGAAGGCGTCCTGGCTCAGGGGCGGCTCGTCGCCCAGGTCGTCGGCGCCACCAAGCCCCGGCCCGCCAACATCGACTGAGCAGCGACTGGGCACCGGCAACGCCTCTGGGAGCGCGCCCGCTTGTGGCCTCGCAGGACCTCGCCAAGCCCCAGGACGCACCGTAGACCCTGCGGACGGCACCCCAGGGGTCAGTCGTCGAGACCTATGAGGCGTCCACGCGCTCCGGGCGACTGGCAGCCCTGAGGATGACGACGGCGACGGGGATTGCGGCCACTGCGAAGACGGCCGACGCCCCGACGACTGCCCAGTGAAAGCCGGTCAGGAAGTCGCCTGAAGCGATCAGGCTGCCAAGAACGGCCACACCAACGACACTGCCGGTCTGCCGGGCCGCGTTGACGACACTTCCGGCGACTCCGGTGTACCCAGCCGATGCGGAGGCGACGGCGGCCGAGGTTGCGGCGGGCATGGTCAGTGCCGTGCCGAAACCACCCAGGAAGGTCAGGGCCGCCACCAGCAGGTACGGCGTCGAGGCCGTGGCGACAGCGAGCCCCGCGAACCCGACCGCACCGGTGAGCAGCCCGGTCAGCATGGTCGGAAACGCCCCGACCCTTGCGGTCATCCTGCCTCCCATCGGGGAGGCGACGACAGCACTGCACGCCTGCGGCGCCAGGGCCAGGCCGGCGAGCCACGGCTCGTAGCCCAGGTAGCGCTGGAGGAACAGAGCCAGCACGAATAGCTGGCCGAAGAATCCGGTATTGAGCGCGAATCCAACCGCGGCGGCCAGGGCGAAACGCGGTCGGGAGAAGACCGCCGTCGGCAGCATCGGCCTGCTGGCGGTCCGTTCAACCAGGACGAAGGCCGCCAACAGGCTCAGTCCGGCGAGGGTCGAGGCGACAACGGGCGGACTCCACCCGTGCTCGCCTGCGGCGATGATCCCGTAGGTGGTGGCTGCGAGCCCTGCGACGGAGAGGACCTGCCCGGGCAGATCGCCGCCTTCGCGTCGTCGCGCTAGAGACGTCATCGGCTCAGGCAGGCATCGGGCAGTGAGCCACAAGGCGGCTGCGACGAGGGGAAGGTTCACCCAGAACACGAACCTCCAGCCGGTGAAGGTCACGAGCAGTCCCCCGGCCACCGGACCGACGGCCGCGGCGATACCACCGGCTCCTCCCCACAGGCCGATGGCTCGGGCCCTATCGGCAGGGCGATCATGAATGAGGGAGAGCATTGCCAGGGAGGCGGGGACGATCGCGGCGGCGCCGACGCCCTGCAACGCGCGGAAGGCGATGAGCGCGCCACCGGCAGGGGCCAGGGCACAGGCCGCTGAGAGCAGACCGAAGACCACCAGGCCGAGCAGGTGGACGCTTCTTGCGCCCATCCGGTCACAGGCCGCCCCTGCCGACAGCTGCAGGGCCGCGAAGGTGAGGGCGTAGGCGTCAACGACCCACTGCAGGATGTGACCGGGGCGCCCAGGTCCCCACCGATCCGCGCCAGCGCCACGTTGACGACCGTCGTGTCAAGCATGACGATGAAGAATCCGAGCAGCGCCGCGAAGAGGGCGCCACGTCGTCGGTATCCGTTCATGAGTGGTCTCCTTGCGCCTCTGGCCCCGCCTGCGGCTTGATGCCGGCCACCGGCAGGCTAGAGCCGCAATCATTCGGCGCAGACCGAACCGGCGCGGGCGCATACTGGCCGCATGTCACAGCTTCCCGATCGTCTCTTCCCCGAGGCGGTTCCCGACGTCGCCGGAACGGCTGCGGCACTGGCCGACCCGTCGCGGGCCGCCATGTGTGCTGCGCTCATGGACGGCCGCGCCTGGACGGTGGGCGAGCTCGGCTCATACGCCGGGGTCGCGCGGTCGACGGCCAGCGAGCATGTCGACGTGCTGGCGGCGCGCGGCCTCGCCACGAGGGTCCGGCAGGGGCGGCACTGCTACATCACGCTCTCAGGGCCCGAGACGGCTCGGGTCATCGAGGCCCTCGGGGTGATGGCGGCATCAGTGCTGCCCACAGCGCGCAGTCTCAACGCGTGGACGGCGAACAGGCGGCTGCTGGCAGCCCGTACCTGCTACCGCCACCTGGCGGGACGGCTCGGCGTGAGTCTGGTCGAGCAGCTCCAGGAGCACGGTCACCTGGATCCCTCGTGGGGACTGACCGATTCCGGCAAGGACCTCCTGGCTACCTGGGGGATGGAGAAGCCGCTTCATACCCGTGGGGAGGCGTGCATGGACTCCACTGAGCGGCGGTTCCACCTCGGCGGTCCGCTGGGGACCGCACTGACGCGGGTGCTGTTCGATCGCGCCTGGATCGCGCGCATCGGGCGGACCCGGGCAGTGAAGCTCACTGAGGCCGGCCGCGAGGCACTGACGCAGGCAGGTTTGGAGGGAGTGCTGACGCTCCTCAACGAAACGACCTCCAACGACGCAGCAGGATAGAAGTGCGGGCCCGACGCGTCGGTCTGGGCACTTTCGCGCCGAGGACATCACCTGGCCCGCCTTGTCCGCTCTGCCCGCGTGCCGGCCCGTGCGAGAATCGGGGCGTGAGCTCCGAGATGAACCCCGGCCCATACTCCGACCAGTACCCAGACGAGTACTCACCCCAGAACAGCCCCTACTCGGCATCCTCAGGATCTTCGGGGTCTTCAGCGTCGTCGGCCCCCTCCGCAGGCGGCGCCAATGAGGACGTCGCCTCGCTCAGCTATGAGCGGGCCCGCGAGGAGCTGGTGGCCGTCGTGCAGCGCCTCGAAGCGGGAGCCGTCCCCCTGGAGGACTCCCTGGCCCTGTGGGAGCGCGGCGAGGCCCTGGCCCAGCGCTGTCAGACCTGGCTCGACGAGGCCCGCTCCCGCCTGGCCGCGGTCGCGCGGGAGGACTCCGCGGACTGACAGGGCATGACCCGCCCGGATCGGCGGCTCCAGGCCGCGCTCATGCCCACCTGCGCGGCGAATCGACCGTCTTGGCGACGTTGCCATTGGCCCGGGAGTCGCGCTCGTGTCCGCCTGAGCGACGAATCGACCGGGGCTCCATCTGGCAGCGGTGCACTGATCGAGCGCCACCGGCATCCTGAGCACGAGCCCGAAAGGAGCCGTGGATGTCCAAATCGGTGACAAAGGCTCGGCCCGCTCTCATCCTGACGAAATACAACCGCATGATCCCAAGGTTTTCGTTCATACGGCCTGCGCGCCGGAAGGCCTTTGTCACCGATTTGGACATTTCTGGGCGAGACGGGCCCTGAGGGCGGCGCCTGATCGGTAGTCTGTGGGCACTCGCCCTCCGTCCCCGCGCACCGACTAGCGCGTCGGCCATTCACGGGCAGTGTCGTGCTGCCACATTCCTCATCCGCCCGAGTCTCCTCACCGACCCGCTCCGCTTCTCCCCGCCCCCACTCCGGTCAGTCCTCCGTCCCTCCCACGTCTCATCTCAGCTCACCGCCACTGGACCCCGGTCCCGCACGAAGGAGTCACCCATGACCGCACCCGGCCGCTCAGGATCCGCCCTCGTCATCGGCGAGGCCCTGGTTGACGTCGTCATCCACCCCGGGCAGGAGCCCGTGGACATCCCCGGCGGTTCGCCCGCCAACGTCGCCCTGGGGCTGGCGCGCCTGGGCCGTGACGCCGAGCTGCACTGCTGGATCGGCACCGATGAGCGCGGTCAGGCCGTGCGCTCCCACCTGGAGGCCTCCGGGGTCCGTCTGGCTCCGGGTGCCGACGGCGCGGCGCGCACCTCCACGGCACAGGCCACCATCGGTGAGGACCGCGCCGCCACCTACGTCTTCGACCTGGACTGGAACCCGCCGCGCCCGGCCCTGACTGACGGGCAGGCTCCACTGCTGGTGCACACCGGCTCGATCGCAGCGATCCTGGCTCCCGGTGCCGCCACCGTGGAGCAGGTGCTGCGCGAGACCCGCACCACCTCCACCATCGCCTACGACCCCAACGCCCGACCCCAGCTCATGGGTGAGCCCGAGGACGCCCGCCAGGTCGTCGAGCGCCTGGTGGGCCTGTCCGACCTGGTCAAGTGCTCGGACGAGGACATCACCTGGCTCTACGGCCAGGACGCGGATCTGGAGACGGTGCTGTGCTCCTGGCTGGAGAAGGGCGCGGCCATCGTGGTCGTCACGCGCGGCAAGAAGGGGGCCCTGGCCCTGTCCGCCTCCGGAGTGCGTCTGGAGGTGCCCGCCGACCCGAGCGTCGTGGTGGCGGACACGGTGGGCGCCGGCGACTCCTTCATGGGAGGCCTGGAGGACGCCCTGTGGAGCGAGGACCTCGTGGGCGCGGACCGGCGCGAGGCGCTGCGCGCGGTGGATGCCGAGACCCTGGAGCGGATCGTGCGCCACGCCGCGGCCATCGCCGACATCACGGTCTCGCGGGCCGGGGCCAACCCTCCCACGCGCGACGAGCTGCCCTGAGACGCTTCGACGGCGATGACAGGCCCCGGCGCGACGAGTTCGTAGGTCAGCCCCTCGCGTTCGTACCCTCACCCCTCAACAGGCGGCATGAGGTACAACCGTGTCAGGGCGGAGGCAGGGGCCGCGCTGACGACGCAGCCGGGCAGTACGACCACGTCAGGGCGGGCTCAGCGCAGGATCGCGGCGGCCAGCAGGATCACGGGCACGAATCCCGCAGTCGTCAGCAGGACGGCGTCGCGGGCCAGATCCTTGGCCGCCCCGTAGCGCGAGGCGTACATGAAGACGTTCTGCGCCGTGGGCAGGGCGGCGGTGACGACCGGGACGAGCAGCTGCGCACCGCGGAGTCCCGCCGCCAGTCCGACGACGACGGCCAGCCCCGGCATGACGGCGAGCTTCCAGCCCACGGCCAGCCACAGGCCACTGCGCCGGACCGCACCGCGATGAGACATCGACGCCGCCGCCTGGGACTCCTGATCCTGCCGGGCTGACTGGACCGACCGGACCGGTGAGCCCTGCGGGGACGGGGCGGGCTCCTCCGGCGCGGGCTTCTTCAGGGGCCGGGGTGCCCCGGCCAGGCTCATGCCCAGGGCCAGCATCATGAGCGGCACCGCGACGCGCCCGAGCATCTCCAGGCCCTGAGACGGGTAGCCGCCGGCCCACTCCTTCAGGTTCAGCCCGCCCAGGTTCGCCGCGGTCCCGGCCACGACGCCCCACAACAGCGGGTTGCGCAGCGGGAGGGTCAAGGTCGCCAGGCGAGACGGGTTGCCGCGGCGGGTGACGGCGTCGAGCACGGTGAAGGTGACAGGCGTGAGCACGAGGAGCTGGAGCAGGAGGATCGGGGCGATGGTGGCCGCGTCCCCGAGGACGAGGACGGCCACCGGGATCCCCAGGTTCGCGGCGTTGACGTAGCCGGAGGCGAGCGCACCGATGGTGGCCTCGGCGGTGGGGCGGCGCAGCACGAGGCGGTGGAGGCACCAGGCCGAGATGATGGCCCCGAGCTCGGCGGCCACGGCCACGGCGGTGGCCCGGGAGAGAACCGCCGTCAGGTCGGCGCGGCTCAGCGTGGTCACGAGCAGGGCCGGGGTGGCGGCGAAGAAGCAGACGCGGGTGAGGACCCCGTCGGCGTCGGCCGGCACGGCCCGGCCGCGCACCAGCAACCATCCGACAGCGATGACCACGCCGAAGACGGCCAGTCCCGCCACCACATCGGCCATGGCCTCCCCCTCTCATCGGCCGCTTCGACGGCGATGATAGGCCCCGGCGCGACGAGTTCGTAGGTCAGCCCTCGCGTTCATCCCCTCACCCCTCAACGGGCCACAAGGTACGACCGCGTCAGGGCGGCGACCGGGCCGGAGCCGGGAGTACCACCGCGCGCGGGCTCAGCGCAGGATCGCGGGCCGGGGGCGCCCGTTAGGCGACCGGCTCGAGGTCCACCCAGGTGCCGACGTGGTCGGAGATGATGAAGGAGGTCGTGCCCCAGTCCACGGCGCGCAGCAGCGGGCTCCCACCTGCGGCGGCCGCCTCATTGGTCAGGGGCAGCCCGTCGGGTCCGGTGGGCCACAGGTCGGTCAGAACGTGGTCGATGCGCCGCGTGGGGCCGGCTGCCGGGAAGGTGAGCCCCTCCCCACGGTCCTCCCCAGCCCCAGGACGTCGACCTGCTCGGCGGAGAGGTTGTAGTCGCCCACGAGCAGGTGCGGCCCGGGCAGTCCGGCGAGTGCCCCCCAGGCGGCGGCGAGCTGGCGCGCCGCCATGGACTGACGGGTGGCCAGGTGGGTGGAGGCGACCGACAGCTGGCGGACCGGCCCGCCAGCGCTTTCGGGCACCTCGAGGGTGGCGGCCACCATGATGCGCTGGGATGCGGTGGACACGTGGTAGGAGCGCGGGTCCCAGGCCCGCTCGCCGCGCTTCTCCACGCTGGAGGCCCCGCGCCCCAGGCGCTTGACGTGCCAGCCGGAGACCGGGAAGCGGGAGAGGAGGGCGTTGCCGTAGCCGATCGGTCCGGACCCGACGGCGGCGCGCAGCAGCCCGAGGACGTCGTCGGTCGGCGAGCTCAGCGCGGTGCGCAGGGGCCGACGGCGTAGTCCCACCACCGGCCCGGCATAGCTGGCGGAGAAGCGGCAGGTCGGCATGCCCAGCTCCTCGGCCAGGAAGGCCGCCTGGTGAAGGCGCCCGGAGCGGGCCTGGCCCAGGTCCACCTCCTGGAGGGCGACGATGTCGGGGGCCAGCTCGGCGATCTGCTCGGCCGTGGCCCGCATGACGGCACGGGCGGTGGCGGGGTCGGAGATGTCGGCGCCGGCCAGCGAGCCGGTGGAGGCGCTGCCGTCCCCGGCCCCGGCGCCGGGCAGACCGTGCTGAAGATTGAGGCTCAGGACCCGGATCATGCTTGCTCCTCCTCGAAGGTCAGGCTCACGGAGTTCATACAGTAGCGCTGGCCGGTGGGGGTCTGGGGGGCGTCGTCGAAGACGTGTCCCAGGTGGCTGTCGCAGGTGGCGCAGCGGACCTCGGTGCGCACCATGCCGTGGGAGGTGTCGGTGCTCAGGGTGACCGCCTCGGACTCGGAGGGGTCGTAGAAGGAGGGCCAGCCGCAGTGGGAGTCGAACTTGGTGGTGGAGCGGAACAGCTCGGCGCCGCAGCCGCGGCAGCGGTAGACGCCCTCGCGGTGCTCGTCGAGCAGGGCCCCGGTGAAGGGCCGCTCGGTGCCGGCCTCACGCAGCACGTGGTACTCCATGGGGCTCAGGGCGGCGCGCCACTGGGCGTCGGTGCGCGCGGCGGCCTCCAGGTCGATGGCCGGGTCGGAGGGCGCGGAGGCGGGCGTCACGGAGGGGTCGCCGCTCATGTCGGTACTCATGGGCTCCATCGTCACCCGCCCGACGGCGCCGGGCGACCTGCGTTCACGCATCGAAAACTCACCCATCCGCTCGGGCTAGCGACTGCCCGGCTCACCTGGGCCCAGTCCCCCGCGCCGGGCGCGGTGCAGCAGGGAGCGGCCCATGGCCCGCCCCAGGGTGACGGCCCGCCGGGCCCCCAGCCCGTGGGCGGCACTCTCGCCCTCGGCCTCCGTGGTCACGGCGGCATCGTCTCCGCTCGCAGCGGCCGTGGTGGTGCTGGACGCCTCATCCTTCTGCTTGGCGACGATCTCCTCGGCCGCGCGAGCCACCTCCTCGGGGCCGAGGTCCTGGGTGAGCTCGACCTGCTCGACCTCCACTCGCGTGCGCGGCAGGGCGTAGGGGGCCTCCCGCTGGAGCCAGGTGACCAGCTCCTCGCGCACGTGGGACTTGAGGGTGCCGACATCGCCGGGGTTGTCCCCGGTCAGGACGATGCGCACGGTGACGTGGCCGCCGATGGCGTCGGAGACCTCGAGCGAGGCCTGGCGCCCGTCCCAGACGGTGGAGGCGGCCACGAGGCGGGCCAGCTCGGCGCGCAGCGAGGCGATGGGCACGCGCCAGTCCAGGTCGAGGGTGAAGGAGCCGGTGGCCTGGGAGCCTCCGCGCGTCCAGTTGGCGAAGGGGTTCTCGGTGAAGTGGGTCGAGGGCAGGATGAGGCGCCGGTCGTCCCAGGTGCGCATGACCACGTAGGTCAGGGTGATCTCCTCGATGGTGCCCTGCTCCTCGCCGACGACGACGATGTCGTCCACGCGGATGGCGTCGGTGGTGGCCAGCTGGAGGCCGGCGAAGACGTTGCCGAGCATGGAGCGGGCGGCCATACCGGCGATGACGGAGGCCAGACCGGCCGAGGCGAGCAGCGACCCCATGGCGAACTGGACGCTGGGGAAGGTCATGATGGCGCTGACGAGCCCGGCGATGACGATGATCACCTGGGTGACGCGCCGGATGATCTGGCTCTGAGTGGTCACCCGGTTGGCGTGCCCCTGGTTCCCGCCGGCCTGCGCCCCTTTGACGACGGTGGACTCGATGGCCTTGACGAAGGCGACGACGAGCCAGGTCACCGCGAAGATGAGGGCGATGGTGACCCCGCGCTCGATGACGACCATCGTCGTGGAGTCGCTCTTGGCGTGCCGCAGTCCGGTCAGAGCGATCTGAGAGCCCAGGAAGGCACCCGGTCATGGCGCCGACGGCGACGATCGGGCTCGGCGCCCGAAGTCCACGATCTCGCGGTACAGGAGGCGGCGTCTGCCCATGAATCTGAGGATCGCCACCACCACGAAGGCGACGACCAGGCCGATGAGGGCCCCCAGTCCGGCCTGCCAGGCGATGGTGACCAGGTCGTTCGTCGTCTTGGTCACCACTTTGACGGTCTCGTCCACGTTGACCTGTGGCACACCCGTGGGAGCGGTGGTGGGCGTGGGAGTCGGGGTGGCTGAAGGATTCGCGCTGGGATCTGCGCCGGGGGTCGCGGGAGCGGTGGTGGCTGCGACGAGCATGGGACCACCTTAAGCAGCCAGGCTGTACCTGGGCTGTGACGCATGGCCTGGACCGACGGCCGGAGCACCCTCCAACTTCCACTTGACGTACTACGTGTGCCGTAGTACGTTAGATGCATAAGGACCTCAGGGCACCTTCACCACGAACCTCAGGAAGGAGGGTTCACATGATCAGCGCAGACGCCATTCGCGGCTACATCGACCTCATCGTCCTGTCCCTGCTCAAGCGGCAGCCGTCCTACGCCTACGACCTGGCCAAGACCATCACCGAGGTCTCCGACGGCGAGTACACCATCAAGCAGACCACCCTCTACACCGCGCCCTCAAGCGCCTGGAGTCCACCGGCCTGGCGGCCTCCTACGCCGGGGTATCCGACTCCGGCAAGTCCCGCACCTACTACCGCCTCACCTCCGAAGGCACCGCCCACCTGACCGCCAAGGTCTCCGAGTGGGAGGACACCAAGACCCTCGTCGACCGCTTCGCGAAAGGAGCCCACTGATGGACACCATCGAGACCTTCCTCGACAACATGTTCGCCCCCTACCCGACCACGCCGCGCCTGACCGAGGCCCGCGCCGAGCTGCGCGCCATGATGGAGGACGCCTACAACGACGCCATCGCCCAGGGCAAGACCCACAATGAGGCGGTCGGGCAGGTCATCACCGACTTCGGCAACCTTCACGAGCTGGCCCCGGTCCTGGGCATCGCTCAGGACATCCAGCCCGGAGGCTACCCGCAGGCGGCTCCCGCCGGCGCCCCGACGACGTCCGAGCCCAGCCGGCCCTCCGGCCCCGCACCTGCCGGCCAGCAGGCCTCCGGGTGGGGCGATCAGGACGACGACCCCTTCACCAACCTCGTCGCCGGAATCTACTGGCCGGCCACGCTGGTCATCTACCTGCTGTGGAGCTTCATCTTCGACGCCTGGGACATCTCCTGGATCATCTGGCCGGTCGCCGCCGTCGCCTTCGCCATCTTCGCCACCGTGCGCAACTACCGGCGCAATCGCCAGTGAATCCTTCCACCCCGGCCCAGGACTCCCTCAGTCATGAGCGAAGGGCCCGGAACCTGGTGGGTTCCGGGCCCTTCGCAGCGGCTCCGACCGCACCCCTTGATCCGGGGCCTGGCCTGAGCCGAGGAGCTCACTCCTCGGCGAGGGTGGACAGGTCGCCCTCATCCTGGCCCAGCGCCCGGGCCCGCAGCACCCGGCGCAGGATCTTGCCCGAGCGGGTCTTGGGCAGCGACTCGAGGAAGACGAAGGACTCCGGCTTGGCGATCGGCGACAGAGTCGCCGCCACGTGCTGACGCAGCTCGGCCTCGAGCTCACGCGAAGGCTCGACCCCGGTGGCCAGGACGACGGCGACATGGACGGAGTGGCCCTTGACCTCGTGGGGCAGGCCGACGGCGGCGGCCTCGGTCACCGCGGAGTGGGAGACGAGCGCCGACTCGACCTCGGCCGTGCCCAGGCGGTGGCCGGAGACCTTGATGACGTCATCGGTGCGCCCGATGATCCAGAACCAGCCGTCAGCGTCGCGCTTGGCCGAGTCCCCGGTCAGATACAGGCCCGGGTACTTGGTCCAGTAGGTGTCCACGTAGCGCTGCGGGTCACGGAAGAGAGTGCGCATCATCGAGGGCCAGGGCCGCTTGAGGACGAGGTTCCCCTCGACGCCGTCAGGGACCTCCCGGCCCTCATCGTCAACGACGGCCGCCTCCTGGCCGAACACCGGCCGGCCGGCGGCGCCGGGCTTCTGAGGCATGGAGGGCACCGTCGTGATCTGGAACATGCCGGTCTCGGTCTGCCACCAGGTGTCGATGATCGGGCAGCGGTCGGCGCCCACGACGTGGTGGAACCAGCGCCACGCCTCGGGGTTGAGGGGCTCGCCGACGCTGCCCAGCAGCCGCAGGCTGGACAGGTCGTGACGCCGCACCCATGCCTCGCCGAAACGCATGAGTGTGCGGATGGCCGTGGGGCGGTGTAGAAGGCGTTGATGCCGTAACGCTCGATGAGGTTCCACCAGCGGTCCGGGTAGGGGTAGGTCGGGTTTCCCTCGTACATGAAGACGGTGGCGCCGTTGAGCAGCGGACCGTAGACGAGGTAGCTGTGGCCGGTGATCCAGCCCGGGTCCGAGGTGCACCACCAACGGTCGGCGTCATGGACATCGAAGCAGTCGTGGAGGGTGACATAGGTGCCCACCTGGTAGCCGCCATGGGAGTGCAGGATCGCCTTGGGCTTGCCGGTGGACCCGGAGGTGTAGAGGATGAACAGGGGGTCCTCGGCGTCGACCTGCACGGTCTCACAGCGGCCCTGGGCGATCGGGAGCTTGCACAGCTCGTGGTACCAGTGGTCGCGGATGGGGTCCATGACGGCCTCGGTGCCGGTGTTGCGCACGACGATGACGTTCTGGACGGTGGGCGAGAAGCGCACCGCGTCGTCGACGATCTTCTTCATGGGGAAGACCTTGCCGTTGATCCACGAGCCGTCGGCAGTGATGACGACCTTGGACTCCGAGTTATCGATGCGCGCGCTCAGGGCGTCGGAGGAGTAGCCGGCGAAGACCACCGAGTGGATGGCCCCGAGCTTGGCGCAGGCGAGCATGGCGAAGAAGACCTCGGGGATGCGGGGCAGGTAGATCGTCACAACATCGCCCTTGTGCACACCCATGGCCTTGAGGACGTTGGCCATCCTCTCGACCTCCCGACCCAGGTCGAAGTAGGAGAAGGTACGCACCTGCTCGACGTCCTCACCCACCCAGATGAGGGCGAGCTTGTTGCGGTGGGAGTTGGTCAGGTGCCGGTCGACGGCGTTGGAGACGATGTTCGTCCGAGCACCGACGAACCAGCGGTAGAAAGGGGCCCCGGAGTCGTCGAGCACCGTGTCCCAGCGCCTGGACCACTCCAGCTCGCCGGCACGCTCGGCCCAGTAACCCTCCAGATCCGCGGCGGCCCGCTCCTCCAGAGCGCGCCAGTCGCCGACCCAGGCGTTGGCGACGACCTCGGGGTCGGGATGGATGGTCTGCTCCGGCTCCTCCATCGGCTCACCCGGGGTCTGAGTCACGGTCCTTGAGATCATGGCGTCCTCCTTGTGCAGTATGAATATGGCGCCGTCACGCGGCGAGGGGCGTCCGGTGGCGTGCGGGCCGTGTGGAGTACGGAGCTCTCGGCACTCACGAACGTGGCGTCGCACACATGTGGGCAGCCATCATCCATCATGAAGGCCCGCTTGGCCACCGAAACGGCGAAGGGAACCCGCGGGCGTCACACAGAAGGGGCCTGGCGCGCTCGGTCCCGGGCGGAGCACGCAGACAGAGCGAAGGCCCGGAACCTTGTGGGTTCCGGGCCTTTCGCAGTGGCTCCGACCGGCGTCGATCCGGTGACCTTTCGATTTTCAGTCGAACGCTCTACCAACTGAGCTACAGAGCCTTGGGATGGAAGCGGTCCGACCATTTCTGATCGGACCGACCTTTCCGCGACCTCGACGGGACTTGAACCCGCGACCTCCGCCGTGACAGGGCGGCGCGCTAACCAACTGCGCCACGAGGCCAGTGTGAATTCACTGTGTTATTCACTTGTGCGAATCCGTACCCCCAACGGGATTCGAACCCGTGCTACCGCCGTGAAAGGGCGGGGTCCTAGGCCGCTAGACGATGGGGGCCAGGGGCCTTCGACGTCGTCGCGCCTCGAACCGGGATGAACACTAAGGGGACAGTCTTCCGCAGCGCAAATCCCAGGAGCGTGACCCTCCTCACCGCTCGGTTTTCGGCGGGATTGCGGCCCGCGAGGACTGACGAGCCGAAGTCTGACGGTCTGGCAGGCTGATCCCGTGAGCCATGAGCACCAGCAGGAGGCGGACCAGCCCCGCCGACCCCGGGAACAGCCCCTTCGGGAGGATGTCGCAGCAGGAGTTCGAGGACGTCGTCGGCGACGCCCTCGACAGGATCCCCGCGGACCTGGCCGAGGCGATCGACAACGTCGTCGTTCTCATCCAGGACGAGCCCGATCCGGAGATGCTCACCGAGGAGGACTATGACGACTCCGGCCTGCCCACGCTCCTGGGGCTGTACGACGGCGTCCCCCTCACCGAGCGCGACGATGGCTGGTCCATGGTGCTGCCCGACCGCATCCTCATCTTCCGTGGGCCACTGGAGCGCTGGTGCACGAGCCGCGAGGAGCTGGAGGAGGAGATCACAGTGACGGTCATCCATGAGGTGGCCCACCACTTCGGCATCCCCGACGAGCGCCTCCACGAGCTGGGTTGGGAGTAGCCGCCGGGAACCGGCCGTAAGAGTCATTACCTCGCAAGCACCCAGGGACCTGCCTTAGTGTGGCCGGCATGAACGACCGTCATCGGCCTGAGACTCCGGACGCCGGGAAGCCTCCCACCCCCGACGCCCCCGGTGAGTCCCCGCAGAACCACGTGAGCCGACGGCCAGTACTCCTCGCGGCCCTCCTGGGCGCCGGCTCCCTGGCCGGATGCTCGCTGATCCCCGGCTCGTCGGCCGGCGGCTCCTCCCCCAGCGCGCAGCCCAAGACCCCGGCGCCCGCATCACCCAGCGCCGTCCCCTCACCCACCGTGAGCGCGACGGCGTCGGCCACCGCGACGGCCACCAACGGAGCGCTGGCGGGCTGGAGCCTGGAGGAGAAGGTCGGTCAGCTCATGATGGTCGGCGTGGACGCCACCTCCCCCAAGGACTCCTCCACCGAGGCCATCGACACCCACCATGTCGGCAACATCTTCATTGCCGGCCGCACCACGGCGGGCAGCCAGGCGACCCAGAAGGTCATCGCCTCGTTCACCGGCAAGGTCGGCCCGGGCACGACCCACAACACTCCGATGCTCGTGTCCACCGACCAGGAGGGCGGCGAGGTCCAGGTCCTGTCCGGATCGGGCTTCTCCGAGATCCCCTCGGCGATGGATCAGTCGGCCCAGTCGCGCGATCAGCTGGTGGCTGCGGCGCGCACCTGGGGCAAGGAGCTGGCCGATGTCGGCGTCAACATGAACCTGGCCCCGGTGGTCGACCTGGTCGACATCGACCGACCGACCACCAACGAACCCATTGGCCACTGGGGCCGCGAGTACGGCCACGACGCCGCCACCGTCTCCTCCCAGGCCGGCGCCTTCGCCGAGGGGATGCAGGCATCGAAGGTCATCCCCACCTACAAGCACTTCCCGGGCCTGGGGCGGGTGACGGCCAACACGGACACCTCCGCGGGCGTCGTCGACCGCACCACGAGCCGCAACTCCGACGCCGCGGTCGGCGTCTTCGCCAGCGCCATCGCCGCCGGCGCGCAGGTCATCATGGTCTCCTCGGCCACGTACACGCTCATGGATCCCTCGGCGCCGGCGGTGTTCTCCTCGAAGATCGTCACCGACATGCTGCGTAAGGAGATGGGCTTCTCCGGGGTGGTCATCACCGACGACGTCTCGGCCGCCGTCCAGGTCCAGGACGTGGCCGCGGGCGATCGGGCCGTGCAGGCGATCCGGGCCGGCTGCGACATCGTGCTGGCCTCGGCGGACCCGACGGTGGTCGCGGACATGGTCAAGGCCCTCATTGCCGCCGCCCAGTCCGACCCGGCCTTCGCGGCACGGGTCGACGAGTCGGCCACGCGAGTGCTGGCCCTCAAGAGCGGCCTCCAGTCCTGAGTCGCGCCGAAAGCGCATCGGCCCTCCTGAGCCAGTGGCTCAGGAGGGCCGATCGCGTTCTCAGGCGAGCCGGCTCAAGCCTCAGCGGGTCTTGGTGGTGCCCTGCGGCGACCCGTTGGATCGATGCGCTTGGCCAGGCAGTGGTCGGAGTCGTAGCCCTGGGCGTCGCACCAGCCGTTGGCCTTGTCGGCGTCGTCGTAGAGCTCGCCGGACAGGGTCACCCACCAGCCGCTGACGTCGTAGACCGGCCATTGACCGGTGTCGATGATGACGGCCTTCGGGTTGGACTGCCGTGTCTTCAGGAACTCCGCGAGGATCGAGCGGTTGGTCCAGGTCTGCCCGTCGGCCACCAGGCCGACCTGCTTGGAGGACAGCTGCGGGGTCCATTTGCCCCGCATGCTGTTCATGACGATGGGGTAGTCGTGCTTGACCTGCCACTGGATGGCGTCTCCGGCGGCCTGCTCGTCCTGCGTCTCCTGGTTGGCGTTGGAGCTCGCTGAGGAGGCGATGGTCATCGGGGAGTTCGTCGAGCTCTTCGAGGTGGCGCTGGACGGGGAACCGCGGTCGAAGGAGGGCCTGACCGACAGGCCCTTGAGGTCGAGGTCCTTGGCGGTGCGGAAGTAGTGCTGCTCGCCGAAGCGCAGCGTCACCGTCCGTCCGCCGTTGGGGATGATGAGCGGGTCGCTGGAGAGGTCGAAGGTTCCCGAGGCCACGAGGTGGTCGACGTCGGCGCCACCGGTGGGGCTGGTGGCGCTGTAGACGAGGACCTGGTTGGACGATCCGGCCAGGAAGTCGCCCTCGGTGCAGGAGGTCGCCATGTTGCCCTGGACCTTCAGCTCGCCCTGGCCGTCCTCCACCGAGGTGATCGTGAAGGTCGGCATGCTGGAGCAGGCCTTGACCGCGCCCGAGGGCAGGGCCGCCGCGGTCGACGTGGCTGCGGCGTCGGCCTGGCCGTTCTGCTTGCCGCCCTCGTCCCCGTTGGCGCCGGCCTTGTCCTGGGAGGAGTCCTCACCCTTGCCCTTGTTGGCGAAGTAGTTCCCGGCCCACACGCCGCCTCCGCCGGCGATGACGAGCAGGAGGACCACGATGATCGCGATCAGGCGCCCGGTGCTGGACTTCGACGGCTGCTTCTGCTGCTGGGGAGGCGGCATCTGGGCCGCCATCTGGGGCCCGAACATGTCCAGCTCCACGGCCGGCTGAGCGGCGGAGAAGCCCGACGGCGCCCCGCTGGGGGTCTCGGCCCAGGCGGCGATGTCCTCGGCCGACGGGGGGCGGGGGCACGGGAGGGCCACTGACTCGGCCGAGCCCGCGGCGGGAGCGGCCGAGTCCGCTGCCCAGCCGGCGGCTACGGCCGCGGACTGGGCCGAGGTCATGACGTCGGTCGTCGTGTCGGCCGAGTCGACCTCGTGCCACTGCGACACGGGGGTGAGGACGGTCGGGTCGTCGTCGACGGGTTCGATGTTCTCCGCCTCGGTGGACTCCTCGGCCTTCGGTTCCTCGTCGGCCGGGGCGATGACGTCGTCACCGGAGTCCGTAGCCTCACCGGAGTCGCCCTCGGCGACGTCCTCGGCATCCGGGCCCTCCGAAGCCGTGTTCTTAGCCTCGTCGGCGGCGTCCTCGGAATCGTCAGCGGCCTCGTCGACCTCGGTCGGCTCCGCACTCGGATCGGCGCCCGGCTCGTCCCCGCCCTCGTCATCGGGTTCGTCGGAGCCCGACCCCTGATCCTCGTCAGCGGCATCCTCAGCGGCCTCCGCCTCCGCATCGGCCTGTGCAGCAGCCTCAGACTCCGTGGCCTCCATGGTCTCAACCGCTTCAGCGACCTCGGCACTCACCTCACCGGCGGACTCATCGCCGACGGCATCCTCGGCGGCCTGCCCCTCAGGAGCGTCCTCCTCGGGCTCATCAGCCGACTCGTCGGATCCCGGATCCTCAGTCGCATCGGCAGGCTCGTCGGCTGTGGCGTCCTCAGTGTCCTGGCCCTCCGGAGCCTGGCTCTCAGCCTCGTCGACCTCGGCGCCCTCAGCGGGCTCGGTGGGCTCCTCGGCCCCCTGATCGTCGCCGGTCTCGCCAGAGTCATCATCGGTGCTCGCGGACTCGTCAGCGGACTCGTCGATCTCGGTCGGCTCCGCAGTCGGATCGGCGCCCGGCTCGTCCCCGGCCCCGTCATCCGCTTCGTCGGAGCCCGACCCCTGATCCTCGTCAGCGGCATCCTCAGCGGCCTCCGCCTCCGCATCAGCCTGCGTGGCGGCCTCAGCCGCAGACTCCGCGGACTCCACAGGCTCCGAGTCGCTCTCCTCGACCGCCTCGGACTCATCAGCCGTTTCAGCTTCGCCCTCATCCACCGGCGCGGCACCATCGTCGGCCGACTCCGTCTGCACCGGCCCCTCCTGAACGACAGTGGGATCCACGGCGGGCTCACCGCCCGCGGTAACGGCGGCATCCGCGGCGTCCGCAGCATTGGCGGCCGCATCGTCGGTCAGGTAGCCGCGTGCGCGAAGGTTGGCGAGGACCTCGACGTTCCCGGTACTGGCCAGCCAGCCGAGCAGGTCGGGATAGGCCGCCGGGTTGGTCGACAGCGGTGCCCACAGGTCGGGCCGGCTCTGTGCGATCGCGGCCTGCAGGGCCTGGTCCGGAGTCTGCGCGGCAACCGCCGCATCGGCCTGATGCGCCGCCATCATGAGCTGAACCGGATCCATGCAGAGCCCTTCCGGGAGAACGTATTGGGTGACCTCGACTGATCGGGCTCGTCGCCAACCCATCCCGGGTCCTTCACCAGGCTCCGATCATCCCTGATGGTAGTCACGAATCGGCTGAAAGGTTTAAGAAACGGAGTCAGCCGGGGAAAACACCTTCATCCTCCACGCAGCTGCACCCCCGTCCCGGCCCACCTCAGGGACATCCCCGACCTCGGGTCAGGGTCGATCGGCCACCCAGTCAGGGGCCTGTCCTCCGCGAGGAGGATTCACCTCACCCATACCACTGTCAAACTGAACCTATGAGTAGCTCCGTTCCAGCCACCGCTTCCTCCATCCTCACACCTCACCGACCGGTGGATGACCCTGTGGTCTCCGCACGCAGCCTCACCAAGGTCTACGGCCGCGGCTCGGGCGCCGTCACAGCGCTCGACTCCGTCAACGTCGACATCGCGCGAGCCCGTTTCACCGCCATCATGGGGCCGTCCGGCTCCGGCAAGTCCACGCTCATGCACTGCCTGGCCGGCCTGGACTCGATCACGTCCGGGGAGATCATGCTCGACGGCGACATGGTCTCCTCCATGAACCAGCGCCGCCTCACCCGCCTGCGCCGCGAACGCATCGGCTTCATCTTCCAGTCCTTCAACCTGGTCCCCACCCTCACGGCGGCGGAGAACATCACCCTGCCCCTGGACATCGCCCGCAAGAAGGTCAACCCGCAGCGCTTCGACCAGGTGATCGACGCCGTCGGCCTCAGGGAGCGCCTGTCCCACCGGCCCGCCGAGCTCTCTGGCGGTCAGGTCCAGCGCGTGGCCTGCGCCCGGGCGCTCGTGGGCGAGCCGGCGGTCGTCTTCGCCGACGAGCCCACCGGGAACCTGGACTCCCACTCCACCGACCAGGTCCTGGAGATCCTGCGACGCAGTGTCGACGACCTGGGGCAGTCGGTGGTCATGGTGACTCACGAGCCGGAGGCGGCCGCCTGGGCCGACACCGTCATCTTCCTGCGCGACGGCCACGTCGTCGCCCAGCTGAACGAGCCCAACCGCGACCGGGTCCTGGACGCCCTGCGCGAGCTGAGCGAGGCCGAGCCCGCCCCCGCAGCCGGCGCCCCGCAGACCGGCCCGGCCGTCAAGGGGGCCTGAACCGTGAGACGAGTCGCCTGGCGCTCCGTACGCGCCCACGCCAAACAGTTCTTCCTGACCACCTTCGCCGTCATGCTCGGGGTGGCGTTCCTGTCGGGCACGCTCGCCCTGCGCGCCTCCATGTCGGAGACCTTCTCCAAGCTGCTGTCCTCCACCGTCACCTCCGACCTGTACGTCCAGGGCGCCAAGATCTCCTCCGACGGCAACAACGGCTCCTCCGACTCCACACAGACCCAGCCCATTGACAGCTCCCTGACCGAGCAGATCAAGCAGGTCGACGGTGTGGAGGCCGCCAACCCCGGAGTCGAGATGACCGGGGTCCTCGTGGGAGCCAACGACACCCCGGTCACCACCACCGGCGCTCCCACACTGTTCATACCGCTGTATGACAATGAGAAGGGCCTGACCTGGGTCCAGGGCCACAAGCCTCAAGGAGGGGGCGAGATCTCCCTGGAGTCCGGGGCCCTGAAGACCTCCGGCCTCAAGGTCGGGGACAAGACGCACATCGTGGTGCAAGGCTCTCCCAGCGAGGTCACCGTGGTCGGCGAGTTCCACTACGAGTCGTCCATGGCCAGCGCGACGGTCGTGGGCGTGGATCCGAACTGGCTCATGCCGATCGCCGCCCCGGACGGCAAGGTGTCGAGCATCTCCGTCGACGTCGCTCAGGGCGCCTCGGTGGACACGGTCAAGTCCGAGGTCACCAAGCTCCTTCCCGACGGCTCCCGGGTTCAGACCCAGGCCGAGGTCATCAAGGAGCAGAACAAGACCATTGAGAAGCAGCTGGGCTTCATCCAGGTCTTCCTGCTGGTCTTCGTCGTCGTCGCCATGTTCGTGGGCTCCTTCATCATCATGAACTCCTTCGCGATGAGCGTGCGTCAGCGGGTCAAGGAGTTCGCCCTCCTGCGGGCGGTCGGGGCCTCACCCGGCTCGGTGTTCGGCGTGGTGTTCCTGCAGGCGGTCGTCATCGGCGTCGTCGGCTCCACCCTGGGCGTGGCCGCGGGTGCGGGGCTCCTGTCCGGGCTGTCCGCAATACTCGACGCCTTGGGCATGCCACTGCTGGAGGGCACGGGCCTGAGCGGGCCGATCATCGCGATCTCGCTGGCGGTGGGGCTGGGCGTCACCATCGTCGGCGCCTGCTGCCGGCGCGGGAGGCCGCCCTGACCCACCCGGTCGAGGCCATGCGCGGCGTGTCGGGATCCCGGGAGAAGTCACTGGTCCTGCGCACGATCCTGGGTGGGCTGCTGCTGGCGGCCGGAGTGGCCGCGATCGCCGCCGCGTGGGTGAACGCGGACCTGACGTGGCGCCGCCCCATCATGGGTGTGGGCGCGGGCGGCACGGTCCTGGGACTGCTCATCGTCTCCCCGACCCTGGCCCGCCCGGTGGTGGCTGTGCTGGGTCTGCCCTTCCGGCTGCTGCGGCCCGCCGGGCGCCTGGCGGTGCGCAACATCATCCACAACCCGCGCCGCACGGCCAACACCTCCGGCGCCCTCATGGTGGGCATGGCCCTGGTGTGCGCCGGCGCCACGCTGGCCGCCTCCTTCCAGGCCTCGACCGCCGACGAGATCGACAAGTCCCTCAAGGCCGACCTCGTGGTCCAGCCCGCCACGATCGGCAGCCTGAACACCCGGCTCTCAGCCGACAAGGCCAAGGACATCGCCGCGATCGACGGGGTCAAGGAGACCTCCTCCTACTCCATCTACGCCGACTCCGTCACCAAGCCCGACGGCAGCCAGAACCCCGCCGCCACCGTCGTCGTCGTCGAGCCCGACACCTACTCCAAGGCCTACGACGTCTCCACGAGCTCCGGGTCGATGGAGGACCTGGATGCCACCCACGTGGCCGCGAAGAAGGACGAGGGCCTCAAGCTGGGAGACAAGGTATCCATCACCGGCCCCAGCGGGTCGGCTGAGGCCACGGTCGGCGCCATCGTCGACCCGAAGGGAACCGGCGGCAACTACTACATCTCGCCTGAGCTGGCGGCGTCGGTGGGCTCCTGGAGCTCGCCGGGCACCAGCACGGACGCGGCCCATGTCCTGGACGCGCCACTGGGCATGCTCCTGACCCTCGACGAGGGCGCCGACCTCAACGCAGTACGGAACCAGGCACGCGACATCGTGGCCGACACCTACCAGTACTCGGTGCGCGACGCCGACGAGATCTCCGACCAGGTCGGCCAGCAGATCAACCAGATGCTCGCCATCCTCTACGGCCTGCTGGGGCTGAGTATCGCCATCGCCATCCTGGGCATCGTCAACACCCTGGTGCTCTCGGTCTCGGAGCGCACCCGGGAGATCGGGCTCATGCGCGCCGTGGGCCTGGGCAAGGCCCAGCTGTCCGGGGAGATCATCACCGAGTCGGTCCTCACCGCCCTGTACGGCACCGTGCTGGGCGGGGCGACCGGGGTGGTCCTGGCCGCCGCCCTCAAGGAGGTCCTGGAGGATCAGGGGCTCACGTCGCTGAGCATCCCCTGGGGCCAGATGGTGGGCATGCTCGTGCTCTCCGTGGTGGTCGGCGTCATCGCGGCCCTGTGGCCGGCGCTGCGCGCCTCCCGGATTCCCGTCCTGGACGCCATCGCCACCGAGTGACCCAGGAGCGGACGGCGCGAGGCACGCGATAGACAGGCCCCGCCCGGTACCGCTCACGCATCTGCTGGCGCCTCACGGCGGCAGCCGGTGGGGTCGGGACTCAACCAGCCGGCACTGGATGAGTCCCTGACCTCGTTAGCTGGAGCCCCGGCCCGCCCCCATTGAGGGGTCGGGCCGGGGCTCCGGTACGTCTGCACGACCCGTCCGACAGCCGCCCGAGCCGCACACCCGCCGGATATTCCCGTGCCCAGTATCTTCCTTGTCACCGGCTCTCCCCTGCCGCACCCGTTTCAGCTCCGATAGCCTCATGCGATCATGCCCGAACCGTCCTCCCGGTCGTTCCCTGACCACCCCGGCAGCGCTGTCCGCCCTGACTGCACAGTCCATGACCCCCGACGCTCCACTCCCCCAGCCCCCTTCCCTCGGGGCCGGGGCGCTTCTTCGCTGGCTGCTGCGCCGCGCCGCCGTCCCGGTCACCCTGGCGACCCTGGCGGCCTGCGCCTCCAACACCATCCAGGCGATCGTGCCGGCCTTCCTGGGGCAGGCCCTCGACGCCGGGATCGAGAACGGACTCAACGGCCGCGTCTGGGGCATCGGCGCCCCTGCTGCTGGTGCTGTTCGTCGTCTACGCCGTCGGGGACACGATGCTGTCCTACTTCGGGGTGACGGCCTGGATGCGCACCGCCTTCGACGTCGACCGGCTCGTGGGCCGACAGATCTCGGCCACGGGCAAGGACCTGTCCCGGCAGGTCTCCACCGGTGAGGTCGCCACCATCATCGCCTCCGACGCCGGCTACCTGGGCAATCTCATCGAGTACCTGCCGGCCCTGCTGGGGGCGGCGGCCAGCTTCATCGTTGTGGCCGTCCTCATGCTGCGCACCTCGGTGAGTCTGGGGCTCATCGTCATCCTGGGCATGCCGCTGGTGGCGGCCATCGTCACCCTGGTCATCCGTCCCCTGCAGAAGCGTCAGGCCGTTCAGCGCGAGGCCCAGTCCGCGGTCACCACGATCACCACGGACACGGTGGCGGGCCTGCGGATCCTGCGGGGCATCGGCGGGGAGGACGTCTTCGCCCGCCGCTATCGGGACGCCTCCCAGGAGCTGCGGCGCCGCGGCGTCGAGGTGGCCTCCTCCCAGGCCACCCTCATGACCCTCCAGGTGCTGCTGCCCGGGCTCTTCGCCGCGATCGTCGTGTGGGTGGCGGCGCGCATGGCCGTGGCCGGCAGCCTCACCCCCGGCGGGCTCATCACCTTCTACGGCTACACCGCCTACCTGTCCTGGCCGCTGTGGGTGTTCACCAGCTCCGTGCAGGACTACACGCGGGCCGTCGTCGGCGCCCGGCGCCTGAGCCGCCTGCTGGAGGTGGCGCCGGCCGCCGGCAGCCTCGTGGAGCGCCTCAGCCTGGACCCGGCCGCCGCCCACCCGGTCAGCGGCGACCTGGTGGACACCGGCAGCGGCCTGCGCCTCAAGGAGGGCCGCATGACGGCCCTCGTGTGCCCCGACCCGCAGGTCTCCGCCGACCTGGCCACGCGCCTGGGGCGCTTCACCGACGCCGGCCCCACCGTGACCCTGGCGGGCCGGCCACTGACCACCATGCCCCTGGAGCAGGTGCGCGCCAGCGTCGTCGTCTCCGGCGCCACCGCCCAGCTCTTCACCGGGACCCTGCGCGAGGCCCTCGACGTGCGCGGCGGCCCCGACCCGCAGCCGGCGGGCCTGGAGGACCTCGTGCGCGCCGAGGCCGAGCGCACCACCGGGGCCGACGTCGACCAGCAGGTCCGCCCCCAGGAGCGCGAGGCCCCCGGCGACGACCGGCTCATCGAGGCCATCGAGATCGCCGACGCCGGCGATGTCCTGACCTCCCTGAGCGAGGGCCTGGCCGGGATGATCACCGAGAAGGGCCGGTCCCTGTCCGGCGGGCAGCGTCAGCGCGTGGCCCTGGCCCGGGCGCTGCTGACCGAGGCGCCCACGCTCGTGCTCATCGAGCCGACCTCCGCCCTGGACTCCCACACCGAGGCCCGCGTGGCCGCCCAGGTGCACCGGGCCCGCGCCGGGCGCACGACCGTCGTCGTCACCGCCTCGCCGCTGGTCCTGGAGGCCTGCGACGAGGTCGTCTTCCTCGACTCCAGCGGGACCGAGCTGCTGCGCTCCACGCACCGCGAGCTCATGGCCATGGCCCGCGACGGCCACGAGCAGGCGGCCGACTACCGCGCCGTCGTCTCCCGGGCCATGGGCGAGGATGCGGAGGCGAGCTGCTGATGGCGCTTCCTGTCGCACCCGGGCCGGTCGCCCTGCGCAAGACCTTCCGGATCATGGCCTCCTACCGGGGGCGCTTCGCCGTCGTCCTGGCCCTCCAGATCACCGCGGTCCTGTCCACGCTCGTGGCCCCGCAGCTGCTGGGGCGGCTGGTCGGGCGGGTCTCGGCCGGGCGGGCCGACGCCGGCTACGTGGACCGGATCGTGCTGACCATCATCGCGGTCACGCTCGTGGGCGCGCTCATCAACCGCTTCGCCCAGAAGCACGCCCGGACCCTGGGCGAGTCGGTCTTCGCCGAGCTGCGCGAGCGCATGATGAACCGGGTGGTGCACCTGCCGCTGAGCGCGGTGGAGTCCGCCGGCACCGGCGACCTCGTGGGGCGCACCACCACCGACGTCTCCCGCATCGAGTTCCTGGTGCGGGTGGGGATCCCCCAGATCCTCGTGTGCGTGGTGACGATCGTCTTCACCCTCCTGGCCGCCGCCGTCGCCGACCCCCTCCTGGCGCTCGGGCTGCTCGTCATCGCCCCGCCCGTGTGGTCGATGATGCGCTGGTACCTGCCGATCTCCATCCCCGCCTACCGGGCCGAGTCGGCCGCCCAGGCCCGTCTCAACGGGGCGGTCTCCGAGACGGTCGAGCACGCCGAGACCGTGGACGCGCTGGGTATCGGGGCTCGCCGCGAGCGCGCCATCATGGCCTCCGTCAAGGAGGCATGGTCCTTGGAGCGCTACACGGCCGCGCTGCGGGTGCGCCTGTTCATGGTGCTCGACGTCGCCTGGCGGGCGCCCGTCGTCGTCATCCTCCTGTGGGGCGGGTTCCTGGCCGGCCGCGGCTACGCGACCCTGGGGGCGATCACCACCGTCGCCCTCTACTCCATGGAGCTGCGCAAACCGGTGGGCCAGCTCATGTTCTGGATCGACCAGGTCCAGATCGCCCAGGCATCCCTGTCCCGCATCCTGGGGGTGGAGGAGGTCCCCGACGACCGCGCCCCCACCGGCCAGGAGCCCGAGGGCACGCGGATCGTGCTCGACGACGTGCGCTTCTCCTACCGGGAGGGCGTCGAGGTGCTCCACGGGATCGACCTGGAGCTCGTGCCCGGGGAGCGGCTGGCCGTCGTCGGGCCCTCGGGGTCCGGGAAGTCCACGCTGGGGCGGATGCTGGCCGGTATCAACCCGCCCACTTCCGGGAGCGTCACCGTGGGAGGAGTGGTGCTGACGGACCTGACGGAGGACGAGCTGCGCCGCCACGTGGCCCTGGTGACCCAGGAGCACCACGTGTTCGTCGGCACCGTGGCGGACAACGTGCGCCTGGGCCGCCCCCGCGCCTCCGATGACACGATCCGCGAGGCCATTGAGGCCATCGGGGCCGACACCTGGGTGGACGCGCTGCCCGAGGGGATGAACACGATGGTCGGGTCGGGTCACCTCGAGCTCAGCCCCGCCCAGGCCCAGGAGGTGGCGCTGGCCCGGCTCGTGCTGCTGGACCCGCACACGCTCATCCTGGATGAGGCCACCTCGCTGCTGGACCCGCGCGCCGCCCGCACCCTGGAGCGGACCCTGTCCACGGCGCTGGCCGGGCGCACCGTCATCGAGGTGGCCCACCGTCTCTACACGGCCGCTGACGCCGACCGGGTCGCCGTCGTCATGGACGGGAGGATCGTCGAGCTGGGCAGCCATGACGAGCTCGTGGCCCTCGGCGGGGAGTACGCGAGCCTCTGGCAGGCCTGGAACCAGGAGTAGCGGGCCTGCGGGCCGCCCGCACCGACGCTCCGCACCGACTCGTTCCACTCCGTCGGCACGGTCCGGATCGCCCTGCCGGTCAGGGCGGCGACGGCAGTCCTTCGTAGATCGCCGGTGGCGAAAGCCGGCCCCTATCTCCCAAACCTACAAACCCGCTCGGGCCTGCGTTGTTCCACGATGGCGCAGGCTGTGAGATTCTTAGTTCGGCGGGTCGTCCCACTGTCGCGATCCCGCCGCCTCGCAGTCAGCTGATTGCCTCCAACGCCGTGCCTCACATGAGAAGGTCCGTTCATGCCCAACAACCAGCCACCTCCCCCGCCGTCGCAGGCGACGCCGTCGGCCTCCACCACGCCTCCTCGCAGGGCCAGCGGCAGCACCCAGCCCACGCTCGGTGAGCTCATCGCCCGCATCTCGGAGAACATCTCCGCGCTGGTGCGCGGCGAGATCGACCTGGCCAAGGCCAAGGGCCAGCGCATGGCCAAGGAGATGGGTCTGGGGGCCGGGCTGCTCGCCGCCGCCGGGGTGCTGGCCCTGTTCATCTTCGGGTTGGTGCTGGGAGCCATGACGTCGGGGCTGTCCAACATCATGCCGCTGTGGGCCGCCTTCCTCGTGGTGGCGCTGCTCCTCACCGTGATCGCCGTGCCGATGGCCCTGATCGGCATCAAGCGGCTCAAGGCCGCCAAGGCCGACACGCCCACGCCACAGGAGGGTCTGATGGAGTCGGTCAACGCCGTCAAGGGGGCCGTCGCCTCCGGCCTGGAGAGGGGGAACGCCAAGTGAGCACCCACAACGCTCCCACGCCCACATCCGTCCCCGCCGCGCCGGCTGTTGAGGCCGCGCAGGCCGCGCCGTCGGCTGACGCCGTCCTGTCCGATATGGCGGCTCGGCGCCTGACGCTGGCCGCCGACGTCGACGAGCTCGCCGCGCGCCTGGCTCCCAACAACCTGGCCAAGGTCGCCAAGCTCAAGGCCCGCGAGAAGGTCCAGGAGCTGCGCAGCCAGGCCGTCAGCAAAGTTGAGGACACGGTCGGGCAGTCAAGAACCGCCTGGTCTCCCTGGCCGGTGGTGGCACCGACCCCGAGGGCGGGGTCGATACCTACGAGCCCGGCACGCTGACCTTCGGCCAACGCGTCTCCCGCCTGTTCGACGACGCCCGCGACGGCGACCCCGCCTCCCTGGGGATCGTCACGGTGGCGGGGCTCGCCCTGGCGGGCCTCAGCGTGACGGCGACCGTCGCTGCGGTCAAGGCCTTCCGCGCCCGGGCGGGCAGGGCATGACTAGCGGGACGCAGGCAGGTGCCTCCGGCGCCGAGGCCACCGGGTCCAGGTCGCTGAGCCCCGAGCAGATCGAGGAGCGGCTGCGCGCCCAGCGCGTGGCCCTGGCGGCGAGCGTCGACGAGTTCGCCTCCCGGGTCGACCCGCGCACGCAGGCGAAGGAGGCCGGGGAGCATCTGCGCGAGCAGGCCGCGGCCGGGGCCGACCGTTTGCGCGAGCAGGCGGAGGCCGGCGCCGGCCGACTGCGCGAGGAGGCCCGCCGATGGGCCGAGCAGGCGGAGGAGACCTGGGAGCGCGCTAAGCAGGGTGACTCCGAGGCGACCTCCACGCTCGCCAAGGCGGCCGCCGTCGCCGGCGCCGTGGTGACCGCCGGCGTCGTCCTGACCCGTCTCGCCCGCCGCTGAGGCCAGCGCACCGGCGCCTGAGTTCTCCGAGCGGCGCTCCGAGAACCGGGCCCCGCCCGCCGAGGTCGCACGCCTCCCCGGCGACCACACCACCCACCTGTCGAGGACGCTCCCCCTCCCTGCGACCACGCCTCTACTCACCGAGGACGCACCATCGGGCTCGCGGACTGCACCCCCAGGGGACAGTCCTCCGCCCCCATGGTGCGTCCTCACGGTTCAGTCGGTCTGGGCCACCATCTGCGCACCCGTGCGCCCATCAGGGCCGCCACCTGCGCACACGTCAGGCCCCCCGCGTACGCCCCCGGCGAAGTGCCGACACCTACTCACCAGGCAGTCCCCCCACCCCTTGTCAGGAATCCTCGGGACGGCAGCCCCGCCCCCTGAGGCTCCCGGCCTCTCTGGAGGTACTTCGAGCCGACTTTGGGCAACATCCGCAGGCTCACTGCGGGTCTACCGAAGGCTTGCTGGGCAATGTCTATGGGACTCTTGAACCCCTCGTCCAACATGTGGGGTGTGCGTCACCACGCCTCTCCCCCGGTGTCCGAATGGTGTTCGTGACCATTGACGTTGTACGGTTGCCCCACGACATATTTGACCAGGAAGAGCGCGCCCACGTGCGCGCCGTGACACGTTGGAGGGGGTCGAGCCTATGGGGCGCGGCCGTCAGAAGGCCAAGGCAACCAAGGTTGCCCGTAAGCTCAAGTACTTCAGCCCGGAGACTGATTACAAGGCTCTGGAGCGGGAGCTCGTCTCAGCATCCTCGGGATCTGAGCCTGACGACGAGATCGACTACGAGGAGCTGGCCGCCAAGTATGCCGTCGACGATGACGACTGGGACGAGGGCGGCAAGTAGCCCACCCAGTTGAGGAGGGCCGGAGGAACGCACCTGCCGGCCCTTCCGCGCGCCTACGAGCGCGTGAGTCGAGGCCATCGGGCAGCCATCCGTGTCACTCCCGGCGACTTTTCACTCCCGACCCGAACCACCTGTGTCGCATCGACCCAGGTCAGGGTGATGCCGCCCTGATCCACTGCTGCAGAACCGGCCCGGTAAGGCTTGACTAGTCGCCACACGTGACACCTCACGGTGCGAGGCCCCGGTTGGATACCGCATCCAATCGGGGCCTCGTCGTTGTCGTCGCCCGCTGTTCGTGCCAGCGGCGGCCTCGGCCGCTCAGGCGGTCCGGTAGGTGCCGTGAATGTCGACCGCTCCTCCGTCGACGCCCTTCGTACCGGAGACCACCCGGTCCCGGGCCTCGTACTTCCCGGCCTCATGCACCTCGCCCAGCACCCAGGCGGGGATGTCGGAGCCCTCGGCGACCCGCAGGACGGCGTCGACCACGCCCGGGTCGACAACGGCAACCATCCCCACACCCAGGTTGAGGGTGCCCTCGAGGTCCTCCCACGGCACTGAGCCGAGCTCGCGCACGGTGGAGAAGACCGGCGGCACCGTCCAGGAGGAACGGTCGGCGTCGGCGATGAGCCCGGCCGGCAGGACCCGGGCGACGTTGGCGGCCAGTCCCCCGCCGGTGATGTGGGACAGGGCGTGGACCGGCCCCGGGGCGGCCGGTGAGGACAGGGTCTCCAGCATGGCCAGGCACACGCGGGTGTACAGGCGCGTGGGCTCGAGCAGCTCCTGGCCCAGGGTGCGGCCGAACTCGGGGACCTCGCGCTCCAGGCCCCAGCCGGCGTGCTCGATGACGTGGCGCACCAGGGAGTAGCCGTTGGAGTGCAGGCCGGAGGAGCCCAGGGCGACCAGGACGTCGCCGGCACGCACCTTCTCGGCGCCGAGGACGCGATCGGCCTCGACGACGCCGGTGGCGGCCCCGGCGACGTCGTACTCGTCGGGGGCCATGAGGCCGGGGTGCTCGGCGGTCTCACCGCCCAGCAGCGGGGTGCCGATGGCGGCGCAGGCCTGGGCGATGCCGCGCACGATGTCGGCGATCCGCTCGGGGACGACGTGCCCGCAGGCGATGTAGTCGGTCATGAGCAGGGGCGGGCCCCGACCACGACGATGTCGTCGACGACCATGCCCACCAGGTCCTGGCCGATGGTGTCGTGGATGTCGAGGGCCTGGGCGATGGCGACCTTGGTGCCCACCCCGTCGGTGGAGGTGGCCAGCAGGGGGCGGCGGTAGTCGCGCAGGGCGGAGACGTCCACGAGCCCGGCGCCGCCTCCGACGCCGCCGACAACGGCCGGGGTCATGGTGGAGGCCACGGCGTCCTTCATGAGCGCGACGGCCCGGTCCCCGGCGGCGGTGTCCACGCCGGCGTCGGCGTAGGTGATGGCGGAGGTGGGCTGCTCGGGCTGCTGGGTCATGTGGGGGCTCCTTGTGGACTCGGGTCGAAGGTGCGGTGGTGAGCGGAAGGGGCGAGGGCGGAGCAGGTGGCCGGCGGCTGACCGGGGTCGGCCAGTCAGCGCACGGCCGGCCGCCCAGGGCTACGACGTCGTCGAGCCCAGAGGGCTGCCGGAGGCCAGGTCCGGGCGGGTGATGCTGCCCGGCGGCACGGTGCGCTCGGCGTCGTCGGCCTCGGCGCGGCGCCGACCGCGGTAGGCGGTCGGGACGCGGCGCACGGGGATGGCGGCCGACTTCAGGCTGCGCACGGGCGGCGGGATCGGGTAGTCGCCGGTGAAGCAGGCCAGGCACAGGTCGTCGGCCTTCTGGCCGCTGGCGGCCACCATGCCCTCGACGGACAGGAAGCCCAGGGAGTCGGCGCCGATGGACTCGCCGATCTCCTCCACGCTCATGCCGGTGGCGATGAGCTCGGCGCGGGTGGCGAAGTCGATGCCGTAGAAGCAGGGCCACATGACCGGCGGGGAGGAGATGCGCACGTGGACCTCGGCGGCGCCGGCCTCGCGCAGCATCCGCACCAGGGCCCGCTGGGTGTTGCCGCGCACGATGGAGTCGTCGACGACGACGAGGCGCTTGCCCTCGATGACCTCGCGCAGAGGGTTGAGCTTGAGGCGGATGCCGAGCTGACGCAGGGTCTGGGTGGGCTGGATGAAGGTGCGCCCCACGTAGGCGTTCTTCACCAGACCCTGACCGTAGGGGATACCGGAGGCCTGCGCGTAGCCGATGGCGGCCGGGGTGCCCGACTCGGGCGTGGCGATGACGAGGTCGGCCTCCACCGGGTGCTCTCGGGCCAGGGCGGCCCCCATCTCGTTGCGCGAGGTGATGACGCTGCGCCCGGCGATGCGGGTGTCGGGGCGGGCCAGATAGACGTACTCGAAGACGCAGCCGGCCCGGCGGGCGGTGGCGAAGCGCGAGGAGCGCACACCGTCCTCGTCGATCTCGATGAGTCGCCGGGCTCGATCTCGCGCACGAAGGCGGCGCCGACGATGTCCAGGGCTGCGGTCTCGGAGGCCACGGCCCACCCGTTGCCCAGGCGCCCCAGCACCAGGGGTCGCACCCCGTGGGGGTCGCGGGCGGCGTAGAGGGTGCGCTCATCCATGAAGACCAGGGAGAAGGCGCCGCGCAGCATGGGCAGGACCCGGCGGGCGGCCTGGTGGACGCTCAGGGGGGCCGGCGCGGAGTAGGCGGCGTCGAGCTCGGCGTCGTCGGTGATGCCGGAGGTGAGGATGTCGGCGGCCGAGTCCCAGCCCTCCAGGGCTCCGTGCTCGGAGACGAGGTTGAGCAGGGCGGCCAGGACGGCGGTGTCGGTGGAGGAGCCGCGGCCGAGCTCACCGCTGAGGTCCTCCCCGGAGGTGACGCGCACAGCGTCCATGAGCTCGCGGGTGTTGGTGAGATTGCCGTTGTGGGCCAGGGCGAGAGTGGAGCCGGCCGCCGGGCCGAGCATCGGCTGGGCGTTCTCCCAGGTGGTGGCCCCCTGGGTGGCGTAGCGGACGTGGCCGACGGCGACGTGGCCGGTGAGGTTGGACAGGGCCTGGTCGTCGAAGACCTGGGAGACCAGGCCGAGGTCCTTGTAGACGAGGATCTGGGAGCCGTTGGAGGTGGCGATGCCGGCCGACTCCTGGCCGCGGTGCTGGAGGGCGTAGAGGCCGAAGTAGGTCAGGCGGGAGACCTCCTCGCCGGGCGCCCACACGCCGAAGACGCCGCACTCCTCTCGCGGAGAGGGCTCGAGCTCGTCGGAGTGGTCGTCGGGCAGGGCGGTCAGGCTGGGCGCGCTCACGGGCGCCGCGGGAGCCGTCGGATCGGTCTGACTCGACTGGCTGGACCGACCGAGAGGCTCCGAGGAGCCGGCCCGCGGGATGCGACGGGCGCCGTCGGGATGGTCGAAGGTGATCTGCGAGGGTTTCTCACCGGTGCGCACACACACAGTCTGTCATGGCCCGGCACCGTCTGACCATTACGACCGCCGGAGCCGCTCAGCGCGGGCGGCTTCGGAATCAGCTGGCGCCCATCAGGACTCCGACGACGATCATCGAGACGCCCAGTATGGATCGCCTGGTGAAGGGCTCACGTAGGAGCCACACGCCGGCGATGACACCGAAGACGACGTTGAGGCTCCGGGAGGTGGCGACGACGGACGGAGGCCCGAAGCGCATGGCGACAAGCACCAGCGCGTAGCTCGCCGGCACCAGCACCGCGATCGGGAGGGCTCGGGTCCAGCCGGCAGCCAAAGCAGCGGGCAGCTCGCGACGACGTCGGCCCAGCACGATGGTGAGCAGCACGAACTGAGCCAGACTGGACAGCGCCATGTAGGGCACAACCGCGACGCACAGTTCCGCGATGGCGAAGGCGTCCCACAGGGTGTAGGCGGCGGTGCAGGACGCGACGGCGCCGCCCGCCCAGAGGCCTCGGGCCCGGGTCAGATCCCGCCAGGTGACCCTCGAGGCGAGGACGACGCCGACGAGGACCGCCATCAGCGCGAGCGTCTGGATGGCACTCGGGCCCCCGGTCCACGGCGCCACCACCGCCGTCACCAGAACCGGCGCCAGTCCGCGTGAGACCGGGTAGACCACTGACAGGTCCGCCGCCGAGTAGGCGCGTTGGAGAACCGCCGCGTAGGCCGTGTGCAGCGCCGTGCTGACGAGGGCCGCCCACCAGGCCGGGCCCAGACCTCCCCATGACGACCCCACTGCCAGCAGCACGAACCACAGCGGCGCGGCAATGGCGCTGTAGACCCACACGAAGGCGACGTCGGAAGTACCGGAGCGCTTCACCAGCACGTTCCACAGGGTGTGCAGGGCGGACCCGGCCGAGACTAGGGCGAGGGAGTATCCGAAAGCCATCATGTAGACGGTGTCTACCATGTTGTAGACGCCGTCTACAAGAGGCAGGCTAGGGCCATGAGCCAGACAACGGAGGACCGTCTGATCCAGGCTGGGCGGCAGCTGCTCGAAGAGAACGGCATCAGCGCGGTGACGGTGCGGGAGGTGGCCCGGCGCTGCGGCATCTCCCACGGCGCACCGAGACGCCACTTCCCCACCCTCGCGCTGCTACTGGCCGCCATCACCGAGGCGTGCCTCGGAGAGCTCCGCGAGCGCATCGCCGACGCCGGAGGAAGCCTCAAGGAGACCGCGAGGGCCTACGTTGCCTACGCCGTCGAGCACCCCCACGCCTTCGACCTCATCACCCGTCACGACGTGCTGGCCGGCAGCGGACGGGAGCTTCGGGCCAGGTCCCTGCCGCTCCTTCAGCAGTGGCGCTCCTGCTTCGCGGAGCAGCACCCGGACGCTCCCGACGCCGCCGCGACCGCCGCCTGGGCGGCCGTCCACGGCGTTGCCTCGCTCGCCTCACGGGGCGTGCTGGACCTGGTCGGGACCGATGCCCAGGAGCTGCTGGATCAGATTCTCCCGCAGGACTGACGCATCGGGCGCCTCAGGGCTGGTGCGTCAGGAGCTGGAAGCGGATGCCGGTGGCGGGGTCGGCGGACAGGAGGCGGACCCGCACGCGCCCACCTACCGGAGGCCTCCGTCGGAGGCATTCTTGCCGGCGCGGATCTCAGTGACGACGGCGGGCTCGACGAGGACGAGCTCGCCGCGGCCATCGCGCTCGGAGGTGATGACGCCGTCGAAGACCTCGCCCTCGTGGCCGCGCAGGACCAGGGCCTCCAGTGCGGTCAGGGCTCCGCGGCCGATGGCGCGGGCACGCTTGCCGGTCTGTTCCATGACGTCGGGCAGGTCGGGCAGCGCCTGAAGCACCCACTGGGGCACGGGCGCCTGGGCGCAGGCGGCGATGCAGACCTCCTCGCCGTAGCGGTCCACGAGGCGGCGCAACGGGGCGGTGACGTGGGCGTAGCGGGCGGCGATCGCGGAGTGGACGGCCTCCTCGGCATCGGAGGCCTCGTCCTCGGCCGGGACCCCGACGCCGCCCACCCCGAAGGCGAGGTAGCCCGATCCGCGGAAGAGGGACATGGCCTGCTCCATGAAGGCCGCGTGAGCGGGCACGGCGTGGTCCAGGCTGCGCACGAGCTCGGGGTAGGGCTGGGCGGCCGGCCAGTCGATGCCCAGGGCCGCGGCGACGCGCCTCAGGCGGGCGTAGTCCTCGGGGCGCGCCGGCGGCAGGGTCCGCAGGATGCCGACGCCGCACTCGACCATGATCCGGGCGGCACACATGCCGGTGAGCAGGGAGATCTGGGCGTTGTACTGCTCGGCGGGCACGGGCACGCGGTAGGCGAGCCGGTAGCCGGCCGGGCCGGTTTCCTCAGCAGCCCCCTCGTCCCCCGCCGGGCCTGCCGACTCTGACGCCTGTTCCGCCCCGGTCGCCTCGACGACCTGCTCGGGCGTGGTCATGCTGATGCCGCCGCGGGCGGCCTCGCGTTCCAGGCGCAGGCGGCCGATCTCGGCCAGGAGCTCGGGCAGTTCGGCCGGCGCCTCCTGAGGCAGGGTGCCCTCCCCGTCGATGGCGGCCTGGACCTGGGCGTAGGTGAGGCGCGCCCGCGAGCGCACAAGGGCCCGTTCGACGTGGGCGGAGACGACCTCGCCGCGGTCGTCGAGGTCGATGGTCCACAGGCAGGCCGGGCGCTCCACGTCCTCCAGGAGGGAGGCGGCACCGTGGGAGAGGACCTCGGGGTGCAGGGGGTGGCGGCGTCGGGGGTGTAGATGGTCTCGCCGCGGCGGCGCAGCTCGGCGTCCAGGGCAGCGCCGGGGGTGACGAAGGTGGCCAGGGAAGCGATGGCGTAGTGGACTCGGTAGGTGGCCGCGGGCTCGGGGGCGTTCCCGACCTCCCCCGCGGCCGCGCCGGCCTGGTCAGCATGGTCGGCATGGGTGGGCAGGCGCTCCAGGAGCACCGCCTGGTCAAGGTCCATGGAGCCGGGCGGGTCGATGGTGACCAGCTCCAGGTCGCGGCCATCGCGGGCGCCGTCGGCCAGGAGACGGGCGGGGCCGTCCTGGGCCCAGGCGCTGGCGGCGGACTCCGCCTCGGCGAGGGCCTCAGGCGGGAAGTCGGTGGGAACCTCGTAGTGCGCGCGCAGCGCGTCCAAGGTGCGGGCGACCTCGGCAGGCGGGGCGGTATAGGTGCTCAGGCGCGTGCGACTCATGGGATGAACCTACCGGCGCGGGCCCTTGGCGCAGCAACCAACAGACGGATGGGCCGGAATCGGCCCGATCTGTCACGGGCGGCGACTTTTAGCACCGAGTGCGCCCCGCAGACGACCAGTCAGAACGCGTTGACGCTGGTCAGGACCTTGCGCCCTGACGCCCGCCCCGACAGCGCGCGTTGAAAAGTCGCCATTTGTGACACTTTCGTCCTCTGCGCGGTTGGCACAACAGTCCGCGACGCCTCAGGACATGGGGGTGCCACAACGAGTCCGCGGAGCAGCCCCGGTTCGCAGAGCAACAGTCAGAATCGGGGCGGCGGCGCTACGGCGGCACGGCGACAGCCATACCGGCGCCGGCCCTCAGTGCAGCGCCCAACGGGCACGCACACCCGCAGCGCACCCCACACATCGACCAAAACTTCAGAATCGACGCGGCTCCGGGTCGATTTTGAAGAAATGTTGATGTCTACCCGGGGAGCCGGACCAGGGGCAGGTAGGCGGACAGGTCGCAGCGCTCGCCGGAGGCGTGCAGGGCGCCGCCGGCCAGGGCGTCCTGCCAGGTGAGTCGGCCGGTGGCCAGGGCCAGCCAGGTGGGGGCATCGGTCTCGACGACGCTGGGCGGGGTGCCCCGGCGGTGGACGGTGCCTGCGACGGCCTGGGTGACACCGAAGGGCGGGACCCGCACCCTCGACCGAGCGCCCGGGTGCGCAGGCGGCGAGCTCTTCGAGGGTGTAGCGCACGGCGGTGGCGGTCATCCGGCGTCGGGAGGCCCGGTCGGCGGGACTGGCGGGGTCGGGGCCGGCACCGCTCCCACCTCCGGCCGGTTCGTCGTCGGACGTGTCCTGCTCCTGGGCCCACTGGCGCAGGGCCTGAGCGCCGGCGTCGGGGTCGATGCGTCGTCTTGCAGCCATGGCGCAAAGCCTATGCCGGAGCGCCCTGGAACTGGCAGGCGAGCACAGCCCGACAGCGCCGCACAGCAGGCCCGGCCCGTCAGGAGGCGAGCCCCCGTACCCGCGGCGAAGACCTCCACAAGGTCATGCCGGTCGGCTCTGATCGGTCTCGACGACAGAGCCGCGCAGCCGTCCTGGAACATCGAGGACTGCGTTCTCCGCCCAGGACGTACCTCTCCCCCAAACGACTGCGCCCGGGCCGTCACCTTCTGTGGGAGAACGCAGTCCTCGATCGAAAAGTACGTCCTCGATCTGGGGCGGCTCAGTCCACAGGGACGTTCCGGGCCGTCGGGGACAGTTCCGTACGGCCGGGTGCGTGTCACCCCAGCGGGGACACTCGCAGCCGGTGGCATCCTGCACGGCGGGGTGCGTCATGCCCCAGGCGGGGACATTCAACGCCGTCGGGGACAGGACTCCTGTCCCCGTGCGCGCGGGATGTCCCCGGTCGGAAGGGAGTGTCCCCGCACGCGCGGATTGCACCCGTGGGCGAGAAAATGTCCCCGGCCGCGTGAAGCGTCCCCAACGAAGGACACCCAATCTCTCGGACTCGGCCTCCGCGTTCCTCACACGCGTCGTGCGGAGCCCCGCACCTGGTGGGACCCCGCACGACACGGTGATGAGGATCGCCGGATCAGGCGGCAGCTGCGGCCTGCGCCTCAGTGCTCTTCTTGCCGTCCGCGTTGCGCCCCAGCCCCTTGAGAACGATGACCAGCGCGGTGGTCACCACCGTCCCGGCCAGGATCGCCAGGAGGAAGCCACCGAAGTTGGTGATGGCGAAGGCGACGAACACGCCTCCGTGGGGCGCGCGGGAGCCGACGTGCATGGCCATGGTCATCGCGCCCGTGACCGCACCACCGGCCATGGTGGCCGGGATGACGCGCAGCGGGTCGGCGGCGGCGAAGGGGATGGCCCCCTCGGAGATGAAGGACAGACCCAGCAGCCAGGCGCTGCGCCCGTTCTCCACCTCGGCCTTGGTGAACAGCCGCGAGCGCAGGAAGGTCGCGGCGGACATCGCCAGCGGCGGCACCATGCCGGCGGCCATGACGGTGGCCATGATCTCGTAGGGGGCGGTGTTGCTGGCGCTGGCCGCGGACAGGCCCGCGGTGCCGAACAGGTAGGCGGCCTTGTTGACCGGTCCGCCCAGGTCGAAGCACATCATGAGCCCGAGGATGATGCCGAGCAGCACGGCCGACCCACCCCCGGACATGGAGGTCAGCCCGTCCTGCAGCGCGGTCATGAGGGAGGCCAGCGGCAGCCCGAGGAGCAGGTACATCACGGCGCCGACCACCAGCGTGGTGCCCAGCGGGATGATGACCACGGGCATGAGCCCTCGCAGCCAGGACGGTACGCCCAGCCCGGCGAGCCAGGCCGCGAAGTAGCCCGCGAGGATGCCGCCGACCAGGCCGCCGATGAACCCGGCACCGACCTCGACCGCGACGACCCCCATGACGAATCCGGGCGCGATACCGGGCCTGCCGGCCAGCCCGAAGGAGATATAGCCGGCCAGCGCCGGGACGAGGAAGCTCATGGCCGCCTGTCCCAGCAGGAACATCGTCCACCCGATGTACAGCAGCAGCCCGGACTGGGAGACGGTGATCGTCTCGGTGCCGACGACGTCTCCGGCCGAGTTCTTGATCTCGTGAACGAACTCGTTGCCGGGCAGGTTCCACAGGGAGTAGTCGCTGATGGAGATCTTCTCGTAGAGGTTGGCCACGTCGTACCCGGCCAGGAGGAAGCCCAGGGCGATGAGCAGACCGCCGGCGGCCACGAAGGGGATCATGTAGGACACCCCGGTCATGACCGAGCGCTGGAGGCGCCGGGCCCAGTGCTCGGAGCCCTCCTCGCTCTCCTCGCTGGACTCGCCGCCGGCCGGCACGCGGGTGGCGCTCGGGTCGTCGACCGCGGCCAGGGCCTTGTCCACGAGGGAACCGGCATCGTTGACGGCGGCCTTGACACCGACGTCGATGACGGGTTTGCCGGCGAAGCGCTCGCGGCCCTTGACGGGCAGGTCGTGGGCGAAGATGACGGCGCTGGCCCGCTTGATGAGGTCGGGGTCAAGGGCATCGATCTTGCCTGAGCCCTGCCCCTCGATGGCCACGGTGATGCCGCGGTCCTTGCCGGCCTGCTCCAGGGCCTCAGCGGCCATGAAGGTGTGGGCGATGCCGGTGGGGCACGAGGAGACGCCCACGATGACGGTCTCGCCCTCCCCCGGGGCCGACGACGTCGCAGCGGCCTTGGGCTCCGCGGCACCGCCCCCCTTCGGCCGTTTCCGCGGCGCTTGCGGTCTCACTGGCCGCGCCGTCCTCGACCGGCGCCCCGTCGTCCAGCAGCTCGGGCTGGACCTGACCGGTGACGATGCGGGCGACTTCCTCGGCGTCGGCGGCCTGGCGCAGGGCGTCAGTGAACTCGGACTGCATGAGACCGCGGGCGAGCTTGGCCAGGAGCTGGAGGTGGAAGTCGTCAGCGCCGTCGGGGGCGGCGATCATGAAGATGAGGTCGGCGGCCTGTCCGTCGGCGGCCCCGAAGTCGACCGGCTCGGCCAGACGGGCGAAGCCGAGGCTGGGGGCCAGGACGTGAGAGCTGCGGCAGTGCGGGATGGCGATGCCGCCGGGGATCCCGGTGGGGGCGGTCGACTCGCGCTTCTTGGCGTCGGCGGCCAGGCCGTCGGGACTGGAGGCCCGGCCTGCGCCGGCCACGGTGGTGGCCAGGAACTCGATGACGTCTTCCTTGCCCGGGCCGGCGTCGGCGTCGAGCGCGACCAGCTCGGGGATGATGAGGGGTTTGTTCTCGGTCATGGTCTTCCTTGGTGTCCGAGGTGCCGTCGCCCGGTGGGCTACGGCGTGTCACAGGTGGTCAAGGGTGGTGGGCGGCGGTCATGCGGTCAGTGGTGGTCATGTGGTGGGTCGGTGGACGGGTGGTGAATGGTCGGTGGCGGAGCCGGCTAGGGCGGTGGCCGGCCGGCAGCCGCTGACATGAGCGGGGACGCGGGGGCTCGCGGGTCTGCGGCCCCGGCGCCTGCGGACGCCCCGGCTCAGGAGAGCCGGGTGACGACGGCCGGCTGATCGGGCAGGTCGGCGGGCGTGGGCAGCGTGGTTCCGGGCAGGGAGGCGGCGGCCGAGCCGTAGGCCATGGCGGTGCGCAGGCGCTCGGTCTCGTCACCGCCGTTGACGTCGGCCAGGATGTAGCCGGCCACCGAGGAGTCCCCGGCACCGACGGTGGAGACCACCGGGACCTCGGGGGCGGTGGCGTGCCAGGCGCCGTCGGCGGTCACCAGGACGGCGCCGGCGGGGCCGAGGGTCACCAGGACGGCACCGATGCCCAGGTCCACCAGGAGGCGGGCGGCGTCGACGACGGGGCCGTAGCTCCCCCGGACGGCCCCTTCCTCGAGGGCCATGGCGCGTTCGGCGGGCAGGCCGGCGAGCTGGCCGAGCTCCTCGCCGTTGGGTTTGATGAGGTCGGGGGCCGAACCGGGCAGCTCGGCGGCCAGGGCCGCCAGGGGCTCGTCGGAGGTGTCGACGGCGATGCGCAGCCCCGGGGACGTCTCGCGCAGGAGCCCCACCAGGCGGGCGTACCACCTGGCCGGTGCACCCGGCGGCAGGGAGCCGGACAGGACCGCCCAGTGGTGGGGGTCGGCTCCGGCCGACACTCCCGTGAGCGTCAGGGTCTCCAGGAGGGCGTGCTCGACGGCGTCGACCTCCTCCTCGCTCAGGCCCGCTCCCAGCTCGTTGAGCTTGGTGGTGGTGCCGTCGGGCTCGGTGACGGCGGTGTTGATGCGGGCGGGGCCGGCCACGGGCACGGATCGAACGGTGAGTCCGGGCAGCTCGAGGCCGTTCAGGGCGGTGAGGATGGGGTCGTGCTCGGCGGCAGGAAGGACGGCGGTGGCGGCGCGCCCGGAGTTGGACAGGACGCGGGCGACGTTGACGCCCTTGCCTCCCGGTTCCATGACGACGCCGGTCAGGCGCTGGACGGCGCCGCGCTGGAGGGGGCCGGGCAGGGAGACGGTGCGGTCGAGGGACGGGTTGGGCGTGAGGGTCAGGATCATGCGACGAGTACCTCGGTTTCGGTGGTGGCGAGCTGGTCGATGAGTGCGGGCGGGATCTCGACGTCGGTGACCAGGAGGTCGATGTCGTCGAGGGAGGCGAAGGAGACCAGGTGCTCCTGGCCGATCTTGGTGGAGTCGACCAGGGCCACCACCTGGCGGGCGCTGCGCACCATGGCGCGTTTGACGGTGGCCTCGTCGGGGTCGGGCGTGGACAACCCGTGGGCTGCGCTCAGGCCGTTGGCTCCCAGGACGGCGACGTCGACTCGGAGGGTGGACAGGGCCTCGACGGCCTCGGGGCCGACGGCGGCCTGGGTGAGTCCGCGCAGCTGGCCGCCCAGGATCCGCACCCGCGTGCGTCCGGCGGCGGCCAGGGAGGCGGCGGTCAGGACGGAGTTGGTGATGACGGTCAGGTCGCTCTCGGCGGGCAGGAGGCGGGCGAGCGATCCGGTGGTGGTTCCGGCGTCGATGAGGAGGGTGGTGCCGGGTTCCGGTGCGAGCCGCGCCAGGGCGGCTCGGGCGATGGCCTGCTTGGCGGCGGGGTTGACCTGCTCGCGCTGGGTCACGCCGGTCTCCGGCAGGGCCGGGGCGGGGATGGCGCCGCCGTGGACCTTACGCAGGGCGCCACTGCGGTCCAGGGCGGTCAGGTCTCGACGGATCGTCTCAGGGGTGACGTCGAAGTGCTCGGCGAGCTCGGTGACGAGGACCCGCCCTGCACCGCGCACCTGCTCCACGATCTGGTGGTGCCTGTCCTCGATGCGCATGTTCACCCCCTGAGGTCGGTACCATCGACAGAGACGCCCGCTCGGACATCTCTTCAACTTTTCATGTTTGAACAGACGTAATGGTATGTCCGTTCAGACATTCGTGTCTACCCCTGAGTGACTCACAATACATTTCATAGGCTATTCTGAGAACAGGGTCCGTCCTCGACGTGAGCCGCAGCCGCCACTGCTCCCCCGATCACCTGCACCTTCCCCGGTGGCGCCCCACCACCCACGCAGGCATTCGTCACCCAGCACTCGTGCCCGCCACCCCCGGTGGGGCGACGGGCACGAGTGTCGATTCGCGCATCGCTGCATCAGTCGGCATCAGACCGCATCAGCAACGCGTCAATCCACGTCAGTCGACCTGCCGTCTGCGGCGCAGGATGAGGTAGCCGCCGACGATGAGGATCAGGGCGACGACACCCGCCCCCAGGGACGCACCTGTGCGGGCCAGCGACCAACCACCCGAGCCACCGACCGGCTGAGCGCCGCTGCCACTGCGGGCCTCAGGAGCGGCGGCTGCGGGCGGCGCGCTACTCCCGGCGGACGGCTCGGTGCCGCCGCCCACGGACGCCCCATCGGCATCACGACCGACCTGCGGGGTGGACGTCGCCTCACCGCCGGCCTCGGCCGCCGTCCCGTCAGCACCGTCTGCCGTGCTGTCACCCGTTTCCGCACCGGGGTCGGCCGCAGCCTCATCCTCGATCTCAACCGAGAAGCGATTGAGAACCGTGCCGGCGGAGTCGAGGGTCTCGACGGAGGCCCAGCGGCAGGTGGCGGCCTGGACCGTGCGGCAGGCGCGCGTGGGGGCGTCGGACGGGAAGGTGAGGTTGAAGTCGACCCGTCCGGTGGTCGGGCCGGTGGGGTCGACGGTAAGGTCGAGGTCCTTGGTCAGGATCTCCTTGCCCCCCGAGCTCACGCGCACGCTCCGGGCGCCGGCGGCCTGCTCGGAGGCGTTGGTGTAGGCCAGGGAGTCCAGGGTCACTGAGACCATGTCGGTGCTGCGCGCACCGCCTGAGCTGACGTACACGGGCCCCACGGTCATCCCGGTCTGCCGCTTGGAGTAGCCGGCCTTGACGGGCTGGTCGCCGAAGGAGGCCAGGTAGGCGGAGGTGACGTCGCGGTCGAGAACACCGGTGTTGGTCACGGGCTTGCCCTTCAGGACGGTGTAGCCGTCGCCGCCGGTCAGCAGGAAGGAGTTGGAGGCGACGACGACACTGTCGCCGTCGGCCAGCGGCTTGCCGTCGACGAGGATCTCACGGATCGCGGGGGCGGCTCCGGCTTCAGTCCCGTGAGCGGCATCGGTGCTGGCCTCGGTGAGGACGTCGACGTTGCTGGACAGCCCCAGGGTGAGGACGGGCCGGCTGGAGCCGGGCTGCCACTGCTGGGACAGCAGAGCCTTCAGCTCGGCGCCGGTGAGGGTCGTGTAGGCCATCTCGTTGCCGAAGGGCTGGACGGTGTAGGCCTCCCCCGAGGTCAGGACGCCATCACCCTCGGAGCCGGAGGCGGCGTAGAGCAGGTCGGCGCGCACGCCGCCGGCGTTCATGATGCCCACGTAGCGGGTGGAGCCGGCCGGCTGGATGTCGGTGGCGAGCCAGCTGCGGAAGGACTCGGCGATGAGGTTGGAGGCGGTGGACTCGGTGCCTCGGTTGGCGCCGGGTCCGGAGCCGTCCGAGCCGCGCAGGAAGTCCGATCCGATCCGGGCCAGCGGCTTGCCGCCCTCGGTGGCGGAGTCCTTCTCCGCCTGGGACACGATCCCGGCGACGCCGTAGGCGTCGGTGGTGCAGTTCGAGCTGCGCAGGTCCTTGTTGTCAGCACTGACCACCGAGGTCTTCCGGCTGGCGGGGTCATAGCTGAGACGGATGCGCCCCAGCGCCCAGCCGTAGTGGTCGGCCTGAACGACGGCGATCTGGTTGCCCTCAGCACCGGTGACGGTCTGGGCGAAGGGCACGTGGGTGTGTCCGGAGAAGACGGCATCGACACTCCCGCCGAAGCTGGTGGCAGTGGTGGCGGCATCCTCGTGACTGAGCACGACGACGACGTCGGCCTCACCATTGGCGGGATCGCCGTCCTTGAGCTCGGCGGCACGGGCATTGGCGGAGGCGACCGCTGGACTCAGGGTGAGAGTGGACAGGGCTGAGGGTGACACGAGGGTGGGAAGCTCATCGGTGACGACGCCGACGAAGCCGACGCGCACACCGCCGACCTCCTTGATGAAGACTCCCTTGCCGACACCCTCGGCGCTCAGGGGAGCCGAGCCGGAGACGTTGGCGGCCAGGATCGGGAAGTTCGAGGCGGGCAGGATGCGCGTCTCCAGGTCGGTCAGGCCCTGGTCGAGCTCGTGGTTGCCCAGGGCGGAGGCATCCAGGGACATCGCGTTGAGCGTCTCCATGGTGGGGCGGTCCTGGAGGATGGAGGAGACGTAGGCCGACCCACCCACGGAGTCTCCGGCGGAGACGAACAGAGTGTTGGGGTTGGTGGCGCGGGCGGCGGAGACCTCGCAGGCCAGAGTGACGGCGCCGGGGTCCTCGACGGAAGTCTGCCCGGTGTTGCGGTCCGTCTGAGTGGTACGGGAGATGTGGCCGTGCAGGTCGGTAATGCCCAGCAGGTCGATGGTGGTGGTGCCGCTGGCCGGAGCGTCAGCCGGCGCGGCCGGTTCGTCGGCACCGGCGGTCGGGTGAGCGGGGAGGGACTGAGGGCTGTCAGAGTGAGCGCGCACATGACGGCGCCGACCTTGACGGCCCACGTGGGGTGCAGTCGCATGTCGTTCCTTGTCAGGCGGAGGGATGGTGACCCGGGAAAAGATGAGGAGAGGAACATGACTAACCGTATGTGACCGCGCGACACGAGGCATTTTCTTCACGGAACTCACTGACGTTCGTCACCCAGGACTCGTGCCCGCCTCCCCTGGTGGGGTGGCGGGCACGAGTGTCGATTCGCGTATCACTGCGTCAGCCTGTGTCAGACCTGCCGCGATCCACGTCAGTCGATCTGCCGCCTGCGGCGCAGGATGAGGTAGCCACCGACGATGAGGGTCAGGGCGACGACGCCCGCGCTGAGGGAGGTACCGGTGCGGGCCAGCGGCCAGGCTCCCAAGCCGCCGATCGGCTGACCACCACCGGCGCCGCGAGCCTCACGAGCGGCAGCACCCGCCCCACTCGCGGCGGCAGGCAGACCGCCCGCACCGCCGACCGGCACCGTGGCACCGTCAGCGCTCCCGCCCCGGGTGAGGCCGTCACCTTCCCACCCGGGACCGCACCGCCACTGGGAGCCGCCGAGGCCGACGGTGCCGCCTTGGCACCGGGCGCAGCCGACGTCGTCGCCGTGGCACCCGCCGACGGCCCGGCACCGGAGGTCGAGGACGGAGTCGGCTGCGCGCCGGGAGTGGACGACGGAGTGCTAGACGCGGCCGATGGCCCGGCACTGGCAGTGGCCGACGGCGTTGCCGTGGGCTTCGCATCGGCCGGTACCTCGACGTAGAAGCTGTTGAGAACCCGGCCGACGCCGTCAACGGACTCCAAGGTGACCCAGCGGCAGGTCGTGGCCTCCGCGCTGCGGCAGGCGCCGGTGGGCGCATCGTCCGGAACCGTGAGGTCGAAGCTCGCCTGACCGGTGGTGGGGCCACTGCGGTCCACGGTCAGGTCGATGTTCTGACTGAAGAACTCCTTGTCCCCGGACACGGCGCGCACGCGGCGAGCCCCGAGAACCTGCTCGGTGGGGTGGGTGTAGGCCAGGGAGTCCATCGTCACTGTCACCGTGCCGGCCTGACCGGGCTTCGGGGTCGCACTCATACCCACCTGACGCTTGGCGTAGCTCGGTTTGAGTATCTGCTGGTTGAAGGAGGCCAGGTAGTTGGTGGTGATGTCGCGTCCGAGCGACCCGACGTTCACAACCCCTCTTCCATGGGGGGAGTGTGAAGCCGGCGCTGCCGGTGAGCAGCTCCTGGGTGGAGGCCACGACCACCGTGTCCGTGTCCCCCAGGACCTGCCCGTCCACCCGGACCTCGCGAATCGAGGGAGCGGCGCCGTCCTCGGTCTGGGCCGCGGAGTTCACGATGACGTCGACGTTGGCGGACAGCCCCAGCTGGACAGCCACCGGATCCGCTCCGGGGCGCCACTGCTGAGCGATGAGCCCCTTGAGCTCGGCACCGGTCATGGTGAGGTATCCTATGGCCTTGTCATCCGGCGAGACGTTACGGACCTCGTCGACCGTGAAGAGGCCGTCGACCTGGTCAGCGGGCACTTCTCCGTGATAGTTCCCGGTGCTCTTGTAGCGGAAATCGGCTTTGAGGTCGTCGGCCCGGACTACTCCCACATAGTGTGTGGAAGCCGGCGGCTGCTCCATGGGATCCATGTCGGCGAGCCAGTATCGGTAGGACTCGGCCACCAGGTCGGCCGCCGTGGACTCGGTGCCGGTGTGGGCTCCGGGGGTCACACCGTCCGATCCACGCAAGTAGTCGGTGCCGAGCTGCGCCACCGCCCGGGCAGCCCCCAGATCCATCATCTTGTTGTATCTCTTATATGAGAAGATATTGACGCCGCCGAAATCGTTTTCATGACAGTATTCCTGCCTCAGATCGCGGTTCTCCACGTTGACGACGGAGACCTTCTTGGTGTCCCGGTCGTAGTTGAGCCGAATCATCCCGAGCTTTCAGACCGTAGTGGTCAGGGCTGGACGACGGCGATCTCATTGCCCTCGACCCCGGTCACCGTCTGCGCGTAGGGAGACGTGGCTGCGTCCGGCGACGACGGCGTCGACGTTCTTGGAGAAGCCCGTCGCCGTGGAGGCCGCGTCCTCGTGACTGAGCACGACGACGACGTCGGCCTCACCATTGGCGGGGTCACCGTCCTTGAGCTCGGCGGCGCGGGCGTTGGCCGTGGCCACCGCCGGGGCGACCGCGAGCTGCGCCCGGGTGGAGGAGGAGACCAGCTTGGGCAGCTCATCGGTCACCACACCGATGAAGCCGACCCGCACCCCGTCGACCTCCTTGATGAAGACACCGCGACCGTCCCCCTCGGCACTCAGGGCATCGGAGCCGGACACATTCGCCGCCAGGATGGGGAATGTCGCATAGGGAAGAACCCGACCCTCGAGGTCACCGAGACCATGGTCGAGCTCGTGCACCCCTAGCGCAGAGACGTCCATGCGGAACCGCTCCAGCACATCCAGTGTCCCCTCATCATCCATGTAGGACGACAGGTAGTATGACGACCCGATATTGTCTCCCGACGAGACGAATAGCGCATTGGGATTCGCTCTGTAAGCCCGACTCAAATGGCACGCCAGGGACGTCACACCGGGATTCTCCACATTGTTGAGGTCGACCTCGCCAGTCTCCGGATTCTTATGGAACGTCGTTTCGATGTAGCCGTGCAGATCGGAGATGCCAACGAGGTCGATGGGGACTCCCCCATCCGGGGAGTCCAATGGCACAGCAACGTCGGGCAGTCCGGCGCCCTGAGCTGGAGCCGTCCCGAAGGGCGCGGCGGTGGAAAGAGGGCTGAGTGAAGCGAGGGCCAGCGCGCTGAATGCGACGCAGACTCGTCCCCGCCTTCGCGATATGAGCCTCATGATATGTCCTTAGGTCAGCGTGAAAAGAGTGCAGAGAGAACGTGGAAGGAGAAGGGCCGCACCATCGCTGCCCCCTCATCCCTCCTGGCGTCTGTGGCGCAGGATGAGGTAGCCGCCGACGATGAGGGTCAGGGCGACGACGCCCGCGCTGAGGGAGGTACCGGTGCGGGCCAGCGGCCAGGTGCCCGAACCACCGGCCGGCTTCGCGCCGGCTCCGCGGACCTCCGGGGCGGTGGTACTCGCCCAGCTCGTGGAGGCAGGCAGACCACCCGCACCGCTGACCGGCACCGTGGCACCGTCAGCGCTCCCGCCTCCGGGTGAGGCCGTCGCCTTCCCATCCGGGACCGCACCGGCACTGCCGCTGGGGCCCGCCGTCGCCGTGGCACCTGCCGACGGCCCGGCACTGGGCGTCGAGGGCGCAGCCGACGGCGCACTGGGTGGGACCGGCTGTGCACTGGCAGTGGCCGACGGCGTTGCCGTGGGCGCCGCATCGGCCGGCACCTCGACGTAGAAGCTGTTGAGGACCCGGCCGGCGGCGTTCACGGACTCCAGGGTCACCCAGCGGCAGCTGTCCGCGGAGGCTGTGCGGCAGGCGCCGGTGGGCGCATCGGCCGGGACCGTGAGGTCGAAGCTCGCCTTTCCGGTGGTGGGGCCACTGCGGTCCACGGTCAGGTCGATGTTCTGACTGAAGAACTCCTTATCCCCGGAGCGGGCACGGACTCGCTGCGCACCGAGGGCCTGTTCGGAGGCGTTGGTGTAGGCCAAGGAGTCCATCGTCACTGTCACCGTGCCGGCCTGACCGGGCTTCGGGGTCGCACTCATACCCACCTGACGTTTGGAGTAGGACGGCATCAAGGGCTTGTCCCCGAAGGAGTGCAGGTAGGAGATGAAGACGCTGTGGTGGAGTGAGCCGACGTCGACGATGACCTTCTGGTCAGGAATGGTGAAGTCGACGCCGTCGTCGAGCAGCTCGTGGGTGGAGGCCACGACCACTGTGTCCGTGTCCCCCAGGACCTGCCCATCGACCCGGATCTCACGCACTGCGGGAACGGCTCCGCTCTGCGCCGTCGCCCCGGGATCGACAATGACGTCCATGTTGGAGGACAGTCCCAGGTTGAGCACGGCAGGATCGGCGTGGAATCTCCACTGCTGAGCGATGAGCGCCTTGAGCTCTGCACCATTCAGAGTGGTGTAGGAGAGCGCTTTATTGTCGGGCTGGACGCCGAGCGCCTCCCCGTAGGAGACAAGGCCGTCCTGGTCCGGGCGCGGGATGTCGTTGTAGTTACCGGACGCGAGGTAGGTGAGGTCCTTCTTGACGTCACCGGAATTGACGATGCCGACGTAGTGGCTGGTTCCAGGAGGTTTGATGTCGGTGATCCAGCTGCGGTAGGACTCGGCGACCAGGTCGGCTGCCGTGGACTCCGTTGCCGCATTGGTGTCGGGGACGCTTCCATCGGAACCCCGCAGGAAGTCCGCCCCGATATGCGCCAGCGGTTGCTTCTTAACGTCTGTGACGGAGCTGTAGTACTCCCACATCGTATTCAGGACGTCGGGAGAGGAACCTCGGCATTCGAAGCCTTGGATGGGTGTGCTATGCGCGTAGTAGGCGAATGTCTTCCGGGTCGTTCGATCGTACTCGAGGAGAACATCCCCGAAGGTCCGCCCGTAACGGCCGGGCTGGACGACAGAATCGCATTGCCCTCGAATCCGGTGACGACCTGCCCGTGGCCCTGTCCGCTGCGACCGGCGACGACGGCGTCGACGTTCTTGGAGAAGCCGGTTGCCGTGGAGGTCATGTCCTCATGGCTGAGCACGACGACGATGTCAGCCTCACCATTGGCTGAATCGCCGTCCTTGAGCTCGGCGGCGCGGGCGTTGGCCGTGGCCACCGCGGAGGAGACTGTCAGGGCCGCCCGGTTCGCCGCGGGCGTCCGGGCGGGAAGGTCGTCGGTCACCACGCCGATGAAGCCGACGCGCACCCCGTCGACCTCCTTGATGAAGACCCCCCGGCCGCTCCCCTCGGCACTCAGGGCATCGGAGCCGGACACGTTCGCCGCCAGGATGGGGAAGTCGGAGGCGGGCAGGATTCTGTCCTCGAGGTCCTTCACTCCGCCGTCGAGCGCGTGGACCCCCAGGGCTGAGGCATCCAGCTCCATCGTATTGAGCCCGCTGATGACGGGCCGGTCCTGCAGGAAGGAGGACGCGTGGGGCGAGGCGCCGACATTGCCGCCGGAGGAGACGACGAGCGTATTGGGGAAGTCCTCTCGAATCCCACGGACAGCGCACTCGATCCCGACCAGGCCGGTTCCTTGGGGAGGTCGTACTCCTCGGTATCCGGGTTGAACCCGCTCGTCTCCAGGTAGTGACCATGAAGACCGCCCAGGCCCACCAGCTTGATGCTCACCTTGTTGCCCGGATCGTCGGCCCCCTGGAGCCCGTCAGCGCCGTCGGGAGGTTTCTCCGCAGCGGCAGCCGGCGGCACGAGGGATGCTGTCGGAACCGAGATCATGGGACTCAGTGCAGCCACAACCAGAGCGCTCAACGCGGCGCAGACTCGTGCTCTGCGAGCTGGAAGTATTCTCATGTCAATCCTCATGGGACGTAGGGATGGAGATCGGGATCACGTGAGGAAGGGAACATCACCAAGGTACGCCTCTCCCGGGATTTTTGCAGTGTTTTTTACGATCTCATCCAGTCGGTAGATTGCCCGGTCGCGACTGCCCGTCACGGAACGGCATTGAGACGTACGGGATTGACGTTCGCAGGCGTGGATGGGGCTGGCGGGAGCGCGGCGAGGAGCGAGCCACGCGGTTGGCCGCCAAGGGCATTGATCCCGCACGCCCCGCCCCTTCCCACGGCACAACGACGGCGTCCGCCGCCTCGTTCTCAGAGGCGACGGACGCCGTCGCTGTGGGCGCGAGCCCGGATCAGCCAGGTATCAGACGATGCCGTGGGCGATCATGACGTCGGCAACGCGGGTGAAACCGGCCGCGTTGGCGCCGAGCACGTAGTCGCCGGGGCGGCCGTACTCCTCGGCCGCGGCGACACAGGAGTCGTGGATGTCGGCCATGATGCCGGTCAGCTTGGCCTCGGCGGTGGCGAAGTCCCAGCGGGTGCGGCCGGCGTTCTGCTCCATCTCGAGGGCGGAGGTCGCCACGCCACCGGCGTTGGCGGCCTTACCGGGGCCGAAGAGGATGCCGGCCTTCTGGAAGGCCTCGACGGCCTCGGGGGTGGAGGGCATGTTGGCACCCTCGGAGACCACGCCGCAGCCGCCCCGCAGCAGGGTGTTCGCGGCATCGCCGTCGAGCTCGTTCTGGGTGGCGCAGGGCAGGGCGACGTCGCCGGGGACGTCCCACACGGAGCCGCCGGTCACGAGGCGGGCACCGGGGCGGCGCTCGACGTAGTCGGCCACGCGGCCGCGCTCGACCTCCTTGACCTGCTTGAGCAGCTCGAGGTCCACCCCGGCCTCGTCGACGACGTAGCCGGAGGAGTCGGAGAAGGTGATGGGGGTGGCGCCGAGCTGCTGGGCCTTCTCGATGGCGTAGATCGCCACGTTCCCGGCACCGGAGACGAGGACCTTCTTGCCCTCGAGGGACTCGCCCTTGGTGGCGAGCATGGACTGGGCGAAGAGCACGGTGCCGTAGCCGGTGGCCTCGGTGCGCACGAGGGAGCCGCCCCAGGCCAGGCCCTTACCGGTGAGGACACCGGCGTCGTAGGAGTTCCGCAGGCGCTTGTACTGGCCGAACATGTAGCCGATCTCGCGGCCGCCCACGCCGATGTCGCCGGCGGGCACGTCGGTGGAGGGGCCGATGTGGCGGGACAGCTCAGTCATGAAGGACTGGCAGAAGCGCATGACCTCGGCGTCGGTGCGGCCGTGCGGGTCGAAGTCGGAGCCGCCCTTGCCGCCGCCGATGCCCTGGGCGGTCAGGGCGTTCTTGAAGATCTGCTCGAAGCCGAGGAACTTGATGATGCCGGCGTTGACCGAGGGGTGGAAGCGCAGGCCGCCCTTGTAGGGGCCCAGCGCGGAGTTGAACTCGATGCGGAAGCCGCGGTTGACGTGGACCTGGCCGGCGTCGTCGACCCACGGGACCCGGAACATGATCTGGCGCTCGGGCTCGACGATGCGCTCCAGGAGGGCGCCGTCGGCGTAGTGGGGGTGCTTGGCGATGACGGGACCGAGGGACTCGAGCACCTCGTGGACGGCCTGATGGAACTCGACCTCTCCACGGTTGCGAGCCACAACCTGCTCATAGACCTTTTCGACAACGTCCTGCATGGGGGACTCCTTCGCCTAGCGGAATAAGCTCAGCACCTGGCTGGTCGCCGCGGCGCCGCGAGAAGACTTCCACCGAGACGTTCACTGAGACGAAACATCTCGCGATCCGGAGGGAAATTGCCGTTGCGGAGGCCACATTTCGGACGTCCACGCAACACAGATCACATTCCTGGAGGATCTGGAGGCATGAGTAGTGAACAGCTTCCAGACGGTTCCGTCGAGACGGCCCGCTACACCCACGGTCACAGTGCGGCGGTGCTCAGCGCGCACTCGCGGCGCGGCGCGGCGGACTCGGCCGCCTACCTGCTTGCCCACCTGCGTACGGGAATGGACCTGCTCGACGTCGGCTGCGGGCCGGCGTCCATCACCGCGGATCTCGCTGAGCGCGTCGCCCCGGGGCGGGTCGTGGCCCTCGATGCCGCGGCCGGTGCCCTGGAGGCGGCTCGGGCGACGCTTCGCGAACGGGGGCTGTCCGAGCAGGTGGAGCTGACCTGCGGGGACGTCATGGCCCTGCCCTTCGAGGACGCCTCCTTCGACGTCGTCCACGCCCACCAGGTTCTCCAGCACCTCGCGGACCCGGCGGGCGCCCTGGCCGAGATGCGCCGCCTGACCCGCCCCGGCGGGATCGTGGCCGTGCGCGACGCCGTCTACTCCGCCATGACCTGGTTCCCCGAGCCCGCGGGTATGGAGCAGTGGCGCTCGGTCTACATGGCCACCGCCCGGGCCAACGGCGGCGAGCCCGACGCCGGGAGCCGACTGCTGTCCTGGGCCCGGGCGGCGGGCTTCACCGACGTGACGGCCTCGGCCTCCACCTGGTGCTACGCCACGCCAGCCGACCGGGCCTGGCAGTCGCAGACCTGGGCGCAGCGGTGCCTGACCTCCTTCGGTCCGCGGGCCGTCGAGCTGGGGCTGGCGGACAGAGCCGACCTGGAGACGATGGCCGAGGCGTGGCGGCAGTGGGGCACCAGCGAGGACGCCTGGTTCGTCGTCGTGCACGGTGAGGTCATGGCCCGCGCATGACGGCGGGGTGCACAGGATCGACCGGCACCGCGTCGGGCGTCAGGCGCCCTGTCCCCAGATCGAGGCCGCGCCCGGCGCAGTGAAGCGGAAGCCGGAGTCGAGCAGCGCCTGGGGAACCGCGCGCTGAGAGGCACCGAGCAGCTCGGCAAGCATGCTGCCGATGCTTCCGGTACCGCCGGCCGCCCCGGCCCTCCCCACCCGGCCCAGCAGGACCTGGGGCACTACCGCCATCGAGGGCGGGCCGAAGGCGCGGGACAGCAGCCGGTGGAGGTCACGGTTGCGCAGGGGCTCGGGCGCGGTCAGGTTGACCGGCCCGTGGACGTCGTCGTGCTCGATGGCCCACAGGAGACCGGCCGCGGCATCCTCCAGCCCGATCCACGGCTGCCACTGGTCACCGCGGCCGAGCCGGGCCCCCGCCCCCACCCGGTAGGCGGCGCCGAGGATTCTGCCCAGCCCACCCGAGGAGCTGACCACCAGGCCCGTGCGGGACTGGACCGTGCGCAGCCCTGCTCGCGTCGCCGGGCCCGTAGCGGCCTCCCAACGCCGGCACAGGCTCGGATAGGAATCCCTCGCCCGGGCCGCATGCCTCGGTGAGGATCTCATTGCCCCGATCCCCGTAGAAGCCGGTGGCCGATCCGCTCAGCAGGACCCTGGGCCGCCCCGCCGGGGGCAGGCCCGCGGCAACCCGGGCGATGAGAGCGGTGGTGGACAGGCGCGAGGCCACCAGCGCGCGACGACGCGCCGGCGTCCAGGGGCGCGGCGCGATCGGGGCGCCCGACAGGCACACCACAGGCTGCGGCCTCCTCCAGGGCACCGGGCGCCAGGAGACGCTCGGCGGGGGCCCACCAGGCGTGCTCCCTACCGGAGGCATCGACCTCGATGCTCTCCCGCGGCGCCTTGCCCGCTCCACTGCGATGGAGGATCCGGATCCTCCAGCCACTGTCCTGGGCCATATCCGCCAGGCGGGATCCGATGAGGCCCGCTCCGGCCACGACGAGCAGCCCCGGGCCGCTGCGGCGGCCGGGCGGTGCTGAGGGATTCCGTGAGTGCTCATGAACCCACCCTAGGCCTGGGGCCCTTGGGCCCACCCTCCCAACTGCGCCCTGGCACCAGGGCAGGTTGAAGGCTCCTCCTCCTGGGTGAGGAGTGAGCCGTATCGACTCACAGGATGCACACAACCGGCACCCACTCCTCTAGGCTCATCCCAATGCCCGAACACACCCCTGCTCCCCGCTCCTCCGTGATGGACGTGATGGCTCTGCGCTCCGTCACCGAGCTGTCCGTCACCCAACGCCATGTCCTGGATCCCGAGGTCCTGCGGACGGTGGCGGCCGTCGACCGGGTCGGCGATCTGACGCGATTCAACGTCGCCGAGGTGCCCGAGCTGGCCCAGATCTCCACCCCCGAGGAGCTTCTCACGCCCGACGAGCGCGGTTGGGCCCTGGGGCATGCGCTGTCCCTGGCCGTTGAGCATGGGCAGCGCCTGTGGCTGAGCGAGGTTCCCCGGGAGCGCCTGGGGCTGCTGCGGACCGTCCTGGGTGAGCACCTCGTCCATATCGCCTCCCTGGAAGCGACTGAGGACATCGAGGCCCCTCGGGCCGACGGGGCCGATGAGGGTGAGGGCACCGTCGTCGTCGCCGTGAGTCCGCGCCATCTCCTGGACGAGTGGGCCACCGGGACACCTGAGCAGATCAGCTACCTGCGTACCGTCCTGGAGGGGACGGACCCGCTGCGCGTCTCCCGGCACACCCTGGCCGCCCTGCAGGAGGCGAAGGTGGACCTCGTGCCACGCGCCGGCATCGTCCGGCTGCTGCACAACCCCCCGCTTCCTTGCCTACGCGACAGTGTTCATCTACTCCTCGCTGCGGGCGCTGCCGGCCATCTACGCCCCCGGCTTCCGCGGCAACCCCTGGGTGCTGTGGACCATCGACATCGTCACCGCCGTGCCCTACACGTGGGGCATCATCGCCATGGTGGCGGGCAAGCGACGTCGCATCCGCTTCGCCGGGTTCCTCGTCACCCTCATCACCTTCATCGCGCCCTACGTGTACTTCTTCCTGGCGGGCAGCCACGGCGACGGCAACCGCTACCCCGGCTGGGTCATCATGGTGGTCATCGGCCTGGTGCTGACCACTGTTCTGCTGGAGGGCGGGCGCTGGCTGCGGGACGTGGCCGTCGCCCGGGGACTGCGGGCCCCCGGGGACGCTTAGGCAGTCGGCGCAGCCGATTCCGCCCCGCGGATCGAGCGCAGCACTCCGGCGAGCAGGAACCACCCGCCGGAGACAATGGCGATGGCGACCAGGCTGAGGGGACGGTGGGGGTAGATCGCGACCAGCCAGCAGGTGGCCAGGAACCACACCGCCACCGCACCGATGTTGAGGGCGCGGAAGCGCTTGACGCGGGCCGGGTGCGCGTAGTGCGTGGGCACCAGGGTCAGCACCACGAAAACGAGGGTGACGATGATGTTGAAGACCGCCGGGGTCTGGAGCACGTAGAACATGAGGGCCACGATGTTCCAGGCGGCCGGGAAGCCCACGAAGTAGTAGTCGGTGGACTTCCACTGCTTGTTGGCGTAGCAGAACATCGACGAGCTCAGGATGAGGGCCATGAGCAGGCCCGCCACCGGATTGCCCCCCATCGGCAGGGCCACGTACATGAAGACCGCGGGGATGAAGGTCCAGGTGAGGTAGTCGACGACGATGTCCACGATGCCGCCGTCGAACCAGGGGATGATCTCGGAGACCCTGGCCCGCCGGGCCAGGGTGCCGTCAACGCCGTCGACGACGAGGGCGACGAGCAGCCAGACCCACATCCATGTGAACTCGCGGTGGGGGTTGATGGTAGCGAGCATGGCCAGGCTTGCCCACACCAGTCCCGACATGGTCAAGATGTGCACTGCCCAGGCGGCGACACGGGCCCGTGCCGGGTACTGCGCCGTCGACACAGATGTCCCCTCTCGGTGGATAACACTGACGGCGGGCAGTCTATGCGGTTCACAGCCCCGGCACATATCCTCCGGCGCAGCTCCTGAGCGATCCCCGTCTCCCCTCGGCCCGCCCGAGAATCGAGTGCGTCCCCGTACCTGCTGGTCGGGGACGCACTCGAGATGCCGGGCGCCGGGGAGGCGCGCAGGAGATGACTCACATACTCACGTTGCGGAAGTCGAAGGGGTAGATCCCCATGGGGTTCCAGTGGGCGATGAGGCGCGCACCGGAGGCTGCTTCATGGGCCCACAGCTCGCTGCTGATGACGACGCCACCACCCTCCAGCTCGCTGAGGTCCAGGCGGTGGTGGCCGTCGACGTACTCATCGGCCTGCTCCACGGGGTAGAGGGTCAGGTCCGAAGCGGGAGACGACAGGCCCTCCAGCTGCTCATCGAGGTCGGCCAGGTCGTTGCCGGCGATGCCGTAGCGGCTCGCCAGCTCGTTGACGTCACGGCGTGCGATGGCGGCGACGAACTCCTGGACCTCGGTGTAGATCCGCTGGCGCAGATCCTTACTCCCCCAGGGTGCCGGGGTCGGCTCGGCCTGCTCAGTGGACTCGGCCGACTCAGGGGCCTCCTCCTCGGCGGCCTCCTCAGCCTCCGTGGTCTCGGCCTCCGCGGGCGTCTGAGACCTCACCGGGTTCTCCTGGCTGTCTGGGTGCTCCTCGTCGGCCTGGTCGGTCGGAGCCTCCGGCACCGTGTGATCCTCGGAATCGCCCTCGGGCGTTGAAGCGGTCGGAGCGGAGGCGGCCTCAGCGCTGAAGGCCACCGGCGTCTCAGGTGCGGCAGCGTCGGTGGCATCGCCCGGGCCTGCGGCATCCACTGCATCGGCGGTGTCCGCGACGGGCGGCACCGTCGCCTCGACGGAGGCCTCGACCTCAGGGGCCTCCTTCTGCGTCTGCACCCCGGTCTCCTTGGAGAGGTCGAGAGTGATCTCATCGCCCTCGCGGTCGGTGGCGTCAGCCGGGGTCAGGGCGAGCTCGGCCGGATCGGGGGCGACGGTCTCACCGGTGGGCGCGGCCACGGGCTCACCGCCGGCATGCTCGACGGCGGGGATCGCCACCGGCTCGTAGGCGGACTCGGCCGTCCCGGAGGACTGCACCACCTGGGTCGGCGAGGCCAGCTCCGACTCGCCGTGGACGGCCGCTTCGGCGCCGGCCTCGGCGACCTCCTCCGGGGCCGAGTCGGCCGGGGTCTGTGCAGTGGTGGCGGCGTGTCGGGCCCGGCGCGCGTTGTCGGCCGAGCTCGTCTCGTACACCGGGACGGCAGGCGTGTGGGCGCCAGTCTCGGCGTCGGCCTCCTCCTTGGTCTCGGCAGGGATCGGCACGGGCTGCCCCTCGGTCTGCTCCTGCTGGTCCCCCTCGGGAAGGACCGGGGCCTGAGGCATCTCAACCAACGGAGGCGGCGTCACGGCCGGTGCACTCACCTCACCGTCCACGAGGCCCTGGTCCACGGGGAAGGGATGGACGAGGAGGGTCTCCCCCGTCGGCGCGGCGACCGGCTCGGTCTCGGCCTGCGTGACCGGCTGCCCGACGGCGTCGGGGGCCGCAGCGGCCTCGGTCGGAGTGTGGGCGGTCTGCGCCGCGTGCCGGGCCTGGTGATCAGTGGCCGGGTCCTCCACCTCAGGGGCGGAGACCGGCGCGGGACTCTCGGTCCCCTCGGTCTCGACGGAGGTGGAATCCTCGACCTGCGGGGCCTGCGTCTCAGCGGAAGCGTCCTCGACGAGAGGTTCGCCGGCAGGGGCCGACGGCTCCTCCGCCTCAGCCGGGGCGTCCTCAGCGGACTGGGGACCGGCGGGCTGCTCCGTGGCGACACCGGGCGCGGTCGGGGCCGGCTCAGTGTGCTGCTCCGTGGCCTGGGAGGGGGCGTCAGTGGAATCGCCGAGCGCGTCGGCCACCGGCGCCTCGGTGGCCTCGGGAACCTGAAGCGCCTCGGCCGGCTCCTGCGTCGTCGGCTCCTCGCCGGCAGCCTCAGCCGGAGCCGGCTCCGCGACGGCCTCGGGCAGCGGGTCGGAGTTGAGGTACTGGCGGCGCTCCACGCCCACGCGGGTGAGCTGGCCGGCGAGAATCTCGGGACGGCCGAGGTAGTCCCAGACCTCCCCGGGGCCCGAGCGCAGGCTCAGGGAGGGGGCGTCGAGGATGGCTACCCCGCCGTCAGGCAGGAAGCACAGGAACAGCCCGGTCATCTCACCGGTGGTGGCGTCCCACAGGCGCACGGTGCCGTCCTCGGAACCGGTGAGGATCCGGGTGCCGTCGGGGCTCCACTGCGCGTCGGTGACGCCGAAGCGGTGGCCGGCCAGGGACAGGACGATCTTGCCGGAGACCTCGTCCCACACGCGCACGACGCCGTCGTCGAAGCCGGCCAGCACTCTGGCGCCGTCGGGGCTCCAGGCGTAGGAGCGGACCATGGCGGCATCGTCGCGCAGCGTCACGAGCTCGCCGGAGGTAATGACGTCCCAGACGTGGGCGGCGCCGTCGGCGCTACCAGTGACGACGCGAGGGCCTCCTTGCGTCCACACGACGTCGCGCACCCAGTTACCGGTGTAGGTGTGGATGACCTCGCCGGTGGTGGCGTCCCAGATGCGGGCCGTCCCGTCCTGGGAGCCGGTCAGGGCGCGCTGACCGTTGGGGCTCCAGGCGACCGAGGTGATCATGTCGCCGTGCCCCTCAAGGGTGAGGAGGCGCTCGCCGCGGACGGCGTCCCAGATCGCGGCACGGTCGTCCCCCAGGCCGGTGAGGATGCGCTCGCTGTCCGGGCTCCAGGCGATGTCGTTGACGTCGTCCTCGCCGGCGGTCAGGGCCTGGACCACGTCACCGGTGGAGGCGTCGAGGATGAGGACTCGCGGCGAGAGGTAGGAGGAGGTGGCCAGACGGGTGCCGTCCGGGCTCCAGACGACCTCGCTCAGCTCCCGGGCGCCGTTGTCCACCGTGAGCCGCGGCTCGCCGGTGGTGGCATCCCAGACGCGGTTGCCACCGATCTTGGCGCCGATGGTGAGCTTGGTGCCGTCGGGGCTCCAGGAGACGGTCTCGACGGAGTTGCCTGCCCCCAGGACGAACTGGGTCTGGCCGGTGGCGGCGTCCCAGATGCGCACGGTGTCGTCGTGCGAGCCGGTGGCCACGCGACTCGAGTCCGGGCTCCAGGCCAGGGCGCAGGCCCACTGGTGGTGGCCGCGGAGGCTGAGCACCTCCTCGCCGGTGGAGGCGTCCCAGATGTGGGCGGTGGTGCCGGAGATGTCATCAGTGATGATGCGACTGCCGTCAGGGCTCCACGAGACGACGCTGACCCAGCGGCGTTCGCGACCGTGGAGGCTGAGGACCTCCTCGCCGGTGGCGGCGTCCCAGACCCGGGGCTCGGCCGAGTCGAAGGCGGTGATGATGCGGCGCGAGTCCGGGCTCCATGACAGGCCGGTCATCGGCTCGATCGGGCCGACGTGGGTCGGCCTGCCGTCGGGCCCCATGGTGGCGCCGCGCCCCACGAAGGCCATGGGGCCCACGCGCAGCAGCTCAGTGCCGGTGGTGACGTCCCAGACCCGGGCCGTGCCGTCGTCGGAGGCAGTGGCCACGCGAGTCCCGTCCGGGCTCCACGACACCGCGGTGAGGTGCTCCGTGTGCCCCGACAGCGTGCGCACCACCTGACCACTGGAGGCGTCCCAGATGCGGGCCGAGGCATCGTCGAAGCTGGTGAGGATGCGGGTGGAGTCGGGGCTCCAGGCCACCGCCCCACCGACACCGGAGCCGCCGACCCCCAGGGTCAGCAGGTCGGCACCGGTGGTCGCGTCCCAGACGCGGACGCTGTGATCCTCCGCCGCAGTGAGGAGCCGCGTGCCATCGGGGCTCCAGGCCACTGCGCTGATGGACAGGCTGGGGCCGGCCAGTGCGAACAGCTCGGTACCGCGATTCGCGTCCCAGACGCGAGCCGTGCCGTCGTGTGATCCGGACAGGAGCCGCGTGCCATCCGGGCTCCAGGCCACACCCCACAGCGCGTCGAAGTGGCCGGCATACAGTGACACCTCGCGAGGGTCGATCGTCCCCGAGGTCTCTGAAGGCACAGTCATGGTTGAAGTCTAGAGATCTCTGCGAGGTATCTGCGGCATCTTGAGCCGATTGCGAGCAGTTACCTGAGTGATATCTGGCAAATCCAGGGGCTGAGAGGGCGCCACGCCGAGTGCACGACACGCTGAGGCGCCTCCTTCCGCGCCACCACGGTCCGTTCGGGAGGGCGCAGGAGGGCGTTGCGCTGTCGGCGATGACCGACTCGCCCACCACTTCGATATCTTCCCGAGATGCCCGAAGAATTGTCAGCCGCTGTCGCAGAGGCGGCGTCGATATCGGTACAGACACTGTCCGAGCCCACCACCGCCCCCACCGCACTCCGGGCCACCACCAACGCTGACGGGGACATTCCGCGCAGCCGGGTGCATTCGCCTCCCGACGGGGACGTTCTGCGCGTTCGGGGACGGGATTCCTGTCCCCACAGGCGTCAGACGTCCCCGGCCGCGAGGAAATGTCCCCGACGACGGCGGGCTCGAGACACCAGGACAGACGCAGTTTCCAGCAGGGACCGCCACCAGCGGGCACATCCTCCAGCTCAGGTAGGAAGCGTGCCGCGCTCCGCCCTCCTTCAGAGGGATAGAGGACGGCGCAGAATCATTCGTCGGCCCGATGCGCCCTGGGCCACCGCTCACGCAGGCTGGAGTCATGACCGCGATCACGACCTCCCGCCCCACGCGTCAGGCCCTCGCCTCCGACGGTGAGAGTCTCGGACGTCGTTGGCTCAAGAACGTCCTGACCACCGCCCTCGCCGGCATTCTCTGCATGGTGCTCATCGGCGTCACGCGCACCGTCTCGGCGCTGATCACCGGCGGGAGCACCCGTACCGGGGCCGGACGGTAGACGAGTCTGCTCGATTCGCCTCGCCACGGCGCCCCTGGCCCCAGCCCCGCCGCGACATCCACGGCGAGTAGCGGCCGGGGGCATTCCACGCGGCCGGGTGCGTGTCGTTCCGGCCGGGGGCATGCGACGCCGTCGGGGACAGCAATCCCGTCCCCGAACGCGCAGAACGTCCCCGGCGGTACAGAAATGTCCCCGACGAGGTGGACTCAGGCAGCGGAACCGAAGTACACAGTCCGCAGTCAGGGGCGCACAGTCGGTGGTCAGTTGCCGGCGCCGTGGAAGACGGCCTCGAGGTTGTTGCCGTCGGGGTCGAGGACGAAGGCCCCGTAGTAGCCGGGATGGTAGTGCGGGCGCTCGCCGGGGCCGCCGTTGTCGGTGCCGCCCGCTGCCAGGGCCGCCTCATGGAAGGCGTCCACCTGCGCCGTCGACGACGCCGCCACAGCGATATGGCAGGGCGTCGGGTTCTCCGCCGGGGCCAGCCACAGGTCCGCGTGGACCGGGGCGTCCTCCGGCGCGCCGGGAACTGGCCCACCCAGTCCGGTGACGGGCCCGAACTCCATGACCACGCGGTAGCCCAGCGGAGCGAGCGCCGCCTCGTAGAAGGCCTTCGAGGCCGCCGGATCACTGACACTCACAGAGGCATGATCGATCATGCCTCCAGGCTAGCCACTGGTTGATGCACGGTGGGCACATTGACAGATCCAGCCATGACATCTTCTGCAGCCCCCTCCTCCGAGGATTCGGCAGCCTCCTCGCCCTCCGGCGACTCAGCCGACCCCATCTTCTCGCGACGCAGCCGTTCGACCACCATGTGGGCCTCGATCCCATTGATTGCCTGGGGAGCTCAGATGGCGGGCGCCACGATGTCCTATGGCTTCGTCAATGGCTCCAACGAGTCTGCACAGGACTACGAACACCGACTGGCGAGCTCCGTCGATCTTGGCCTCCCGGCGACGCTGAATGGCGTGATCCTGATCCTGGCCGGCATCGGCACGCTTACAGCGATATATCTCGCCGTAGCCGACCGCGCAGTGGGCGCGGCAGCCCTCAGCATGGTTCTGGCCGGCATCTCCCTGTCAGTCTCACTGACTTACCTCGCCATGACGGGGGCACCCGGCCCCATCATCTGGCACGACGGGCTCCACCTGGTGAACGTCCCCCCTGCAGTGGTGCTCCTCGCCTCCGCCGTGACACTCAACCGTCACATATCGACACCTGAGGCGGCGCGGTAGGGAGGCGCGACGCCTACTCAGCAGGGCGGACCGAGGGGGACATTCCACGCGGCCGGGTGCGTGTCGTTCCGACCGGGGCCATCCTGCCCGTTCGGGAACAGGATTCCTGTCCCCGACGGCGTCGAATGCCCCCAGTCGTGAAGAAATGTCCCCGTCGGTGAATGCGTCTCAGAACAGCGCCGGCAGGACGCCCTCGACGTCGCCCTCGAGCTCGGCCAGGTCCAGGACGAGGGGACGCCCGGCACCGCCGTCGGAGAGCAGGTCACTGCCGGCCACGACGAGCAGGTCACCGCCGGTGGTTCCCAGGCGCGCCACGGCCACGTCCTCGGCCTCCGCGGCCGCAGTCACGGCGGGCACGAGCTCCTCACGCACGGCGACGATCGCACGGGCCCCGGACTCGGAGAACAGGGCGGTGAAGTCGTCCACGCCCTCCTCCTGGATGGCGGTCAGGTCCACGCTGGCGCCGACGCCGCAGCGCAGGCAGGAATCCACGAGAGTCTGGATGAGGCCGCCGGCGGAGCAGTCATGGGCGGCGCGCACCAGCGACTCACCGCCGGGCCCCTCCGCGTCGCTGAGGGCCAGCAGGACCCGCCCGAGCGCCATCTCCGCCTCGAGGTCGACGCGCGGGGGCAGTCCGCCGAGGTGGTCGTGGACCACGCGCGACCAGGCCGAGCCGTCGAGCTCGTCGGCGGTGGCCCCCAGGGCCATGATGGCCAGGCCCTCCTCGTGCCAGCCCGAGGGGTTGGCCCGGCGCACATCGTCCATGACACCCAGGACGCCGACGACGGGCGTGGGGTTGATCGAGGAGTCGATCTGCCCCTTGACCTTGCCGTGGGAGTTGTAGAGGGAGACGTTGCCGCCGGTGACCGGCACCCCCATGACGGCGCAGGCGTCGGCCAGGCCGGTGATGGCCTCGACGAGCTGCCACATGGCGTCGGGGTCCTCCGGCGAGCCGAAGTTGAGGCAGTCGGTGACGGCCAGGGGCCGGGCGCCCACGGTGCACACGTTGCGGTAGGACTCGGCCAGGGCCTGGGCGGCGCCGGTGGCGGGGTCGAGCTTGGTGAAGCGGCCGTTGGCGTCGGTGGAGATGGCCACGCCGCGGCCGGTGGCCTCGTCGACGCGGATGACGCCGGCGTCGTCGGGCTGGCACAGGGCGGTGTCGCCACGTACGAAGCGGTCGTACTGGTCGGTGACCCAGGCGACGGAGGCCTGGTTGGGGCTGGTCACGACGGCGCGCACCTGCTCGGCGAGCTCGGTGGCGGACTCGGGGCGGGTCAGGCGCTCAGTGGTGTCGGCGTTGAGCTCGTCCTGCCAGGCGGGGCGGGCGTAGGGGCGCTCGTAGGTGGGGCCCTCGTGGGCCACGGTGCGCGGGTCGACGTCGACGATGCGCTCCCCGAAGTGGTCGATGGTCAGACGGCCCGAGCCGTTGACCTCCCCGATGACGGCGGCCTCGACGTCCCACTTGTCGATGACGGCCATGAACTCCTCGAGCTTGTCGGGGGCGACGACGGCCATCATGCGCTCCTGGGACTCGCTCATGAGGATCTCCCCGGCGGTCAGGGTGGGGTCGCGCAGGAGCACCTTCTCCAGGTCGACGTGCATGCCGCCGTCTCCGTTGGAGGCCAGCTCGGAGGTGGCGCAGGAGATGCCGGCGGCACCCAGGTCCTGGATGCCGAGCACGAGCCCGGCGCCGAACAGGTCGAGGCAGCACTCGATGAGAACCTTCTCCATGAAGGGGTCGCCCACCTGGACGCTGGGGCGCTTGGCGGGCATGCCGTCCTCGAAGGACTCCGACGCCAGGATGGAGGCCCCGCCGATGCCGTCCCCGCCGGTGCGAGCCCCGAAGAGCACCACCTTGTTGCCGGCACCGGTGGCGTTGGCCAGGTGGATGTCCTCGTGGCGCAGCACGCCCACGCACAGGGCGTTGACCAGCGGGTTCTCCTGGTAGGAGGAGTCGAACTCGGTCTCACCGCCGATATTGGGCAGGCCCAGGGAGTTGCCGTAGGTGCCCACGCCGGCCACCACGCCGTGGACGACGCGCGCGGTGTCGGGGTGGTCGACGGCGCCGAAGCGCAGCTGGTCCATGACGGCCACGGGCCGCGCCCCCATGGAGATAATGTCGCGCACGATGCCGCCCACGCCGGTGGCGGCCCCCTGGTAGGGCTCGACGTAGCTGGGGTGGTTGTGCGACTCGACCTTGTAGGTCACCGCCCAGCCGTCACCGATGTCGACAACACCGGCGTTCTCCCCCATCCCGACCAGGAGGTGCTCGCGCATCTCGGGGGTGGTCTTGGCGCCGAACTGGCGCAGGTGGATCTTGGAGGACTTGTAGGAGCAGTGCTCGGACCACATGACCGAGTACATGGCCAGCTCGGCGTTGGTGGGACGGCGCCCCAGCAGCTCGCGAATGGACTCGTACTCGTCGGCCTTGAGGCCCAGCTCCTTCCAGGGCATCTCCCTCTCGGGACGTCGCGGCGGCGTCGGCAACGGTGTCGGGGTGATGGGCTGGGATCGCGGACTCGGGCGCCATGGGTGCTCCTGGTCGAAGAGGGAGTGCGGCCGAGCCAAGCCTACCCACCCCCAGCGGCACCTCACACCACGACCCTCGCAGGGTCGCAATCCACGTGCACCTGATCGGAGCGCCGCGGAATCCGGCCAGAAGAATGCCGAAACGGCAACAAGGCGCCACGCCCATACCCAAAGTGCTGCGCCTCACACGATTTCGGGGGAAGATCATGGCATGAGAGACATCGACGTCGCCCCGCTGCCCCTGTCGCACCTGGAGAGCCACTTGGACGAGGTGGCCATCAAACGACTGCACACGAGCCTGACGGGGGCCGAGGCCCTGCTGGAGGGACGCACCGTGTGGACGGTCACGCCGTCGGCGGCCGCCGGCTCAGGGCCGGCAGAAACGGTCGCACCCCTCGTGGGCTACTCCCTGGGCGCCGGCCTCAATGTGCGCTGGTTGTCCCTGGACGCCCCCGAGGAGTTCACCCAGATCGCGACCCGCCTGCATGCCGGCATCCACGGGGACCACGGCGACGGCGGCAAGCTCGGGGACAAGCAGCGCGACATCTACGAGCACGTCCTGGCCTCCAATGCGGAGAACATCGTCGAGGAGGTCCGCCCCGACGACATCATCATCCTTCATGACCCGCCCACGGCAGGCCTGGCCAAGGCCCTCAAAGCCGTGGGCGCCACCGTCATCTGGCGCTGCCACGCCGGGGCTGAGGGGGCGGGAGAGGCCGCCGACTACGCCTGGGCCTTCCTGGACCGCTACCTGGAGGACGTGGACCTCGTCGTCGTCTCCCGCCCCGAGTACCGGCCGCCTATATCGAGGCCGAGCGCTGCGCGGTCCTGGCGCCCTCCATTGACGCCGACTCCCCCAAGAACCGGGTCCTGGATCTGGACGAGGCCTGGTCGGTGGCGCGCCTGTCCGGCGTCTTCGCCGGCGAACCGCCCTTCGAGGCTGTGCCCTTCCTGCGTCACGACGGGCGCGCCGACGCCTTCCGCGGTCTGACAGACGACCCGGTCCTGGCCGGCGGACCGGTACCACTGGGCGCCCGAGTCATTACCCAGGTCAACCGCTGGGACCGCCTTAAGGGCGGCTTGGAACTGGTGGAGGCCTTCGCCGACAACATCGCCCTGCTGCCCGAGGACGCCCACCTGCTGCTGATCGGCCCGACCCCGGACGGGTCCGAGTCGCAGGCGACCCTGACGCAGATAGTGGAGCGCTGCTCGGTGCTGCCGGACTCTGTCGCCTCACGGATCCACGTGGCCGCGGTGAGCATGGAGGACCGGGAGGTCAACGCCACCGTCGTCAACGCCGTCCAGCGGGTCAGCTCGGTGGTCACCCAGCGCTCCCTCATCGAGGCCTTCGGCCTGACGGTGGCCGAGGCGATGTGGAAGAAGGCTCCGGTGGTCGCCTCCGCGGTGGGCGGCATCCGCGATCAGATCGACGACGGCGTCGACGGCGTGCTGGTCGACCCGACCGACGGCGTCGCCTGGGCCGAGGCCGTGCGCGACCTGCTGCTCTTCCCCGAGCGGGCTCAGGAGATGGGACTGGCCGCGCACGAGGCCGTGCGCCGGGAGTTCCTGTCCAACCGCCACCTCCAGGACCTCCTGCAGATCGTGGCCGACCTGGTGGGCTGACGAACCACCACAACGAAGCACTCGGCGGTCGGTCGTTCCTCGGAGCGGCCGACCACCGTCGTCTGAGGCGCTTTAGAAGAACCGACCAGGAGCCGTTTCGTCACACACCGACACCCGCTCGGCACGCCAGTCACCACCTGAGCCCCAAGTAGGCCGGCTGCCGCACGAGGGTGGGGTTCTACTGCAAGAGGGTTGGGCGCACTCCACCTAGGTCGGACTTTCGCGCAGTACGCACGACCCTCGATCAGTACACCCCCACCCTCGTGGAGTAGGCCACCCCGGAGAAGGCTTGGGCCGGAGCCGGCGTTGAACCATGACCTCTATCCCCCTGCAAAGGAACTTGAAGGGGCCAGGCAAGAGCAGACAAGAGCAGACACGGGTCAGTCGGTTTCAGCGGTACCCGACTTCCACCACAAGGGGACCCCGGAATCGATCATGTGCGTGCCCTGGTGTCCATGGCGCTGACATCAACCCCGCACAGGCACCACACACCACGGAACAACCGCAGAATTCCAACGATCTTCGCTGGTCGCTTTGACGGCGAACTCGTTAATGTCAGCGCTGTGGACACCGAGCCGCGGGCCTGAGCGACTCCGCAGGGCGCCGGCGAGGCAGTCAGGCGCCCTCACCCGGCACTGGCAGCGACCTCCCCTGCCTGAACCCTTCCGGCTCCCGCACAGGGCCCCGGAGGTCATGCCTCGACGCTACCTCCAACATACAAGCACTCATGAGTACAAATACTCATTTGTGTTAGGTGAGGCTGTCGACCCGAGGAGGAGCGCGTGGGAGCAACAGAGATGATTGACGTCGATATGACGCTGCGGGCACTGGCCGACGGGAACCGTCGGGCGATCCTGCGAGTCATCCGCTCAGGGCCGCAGCCCGTCGGTGCCGTCGCACAAGCCGTTGGCTTGTCGCAGCAGACCGCCTCGCATCATCTCCGGACTCTTCAGAAGGCGGGACTGGCAACCGTCACCACCGATCACACACGCCGCCTGTACGCACTCAACACGGACGGACTCGCGGCGGTGCGCTCCTACCTCGACGACTTCTGGCCAGAGAGGCTGGCGGCCCTCAAGTCCGCCGTCGAGCAGCGAGAGGAGAAGCAGCATGGCTGAGTTCCGGGACTTCATCGAGATCGAGGCACCCCCGCAGGCGGTGTTCGAGTACCTCACCACCAACGAGGGCATGACGGCGTGGATGGGGCAGTACGCCGATCTCGACCCGACACCGGGCGGCCGGTTCGCGGTCGACATCGCCGGCTACCCCGTACGGGGTGAGTACCTCGTGGTCGAGCCCTTCCAGCGCGTGGTGGTCTCGTGGGGGTTCGCCGGCAATGACGAGCTGCCCGCCGGCACATCCAGGGTCGAGTTCCTCCTGACTCCGATCACTGGCGGCACGCGTGTGGACCTGCACCACCTCGACCTGCCGGAGCCCGAGGTCCGCGGGCACGCACACGGTTGGGCCCACTTCATGCCCCGCCTCAAGGTTGCCGCTGCAGGCGGGGACGCCGGACCGGACGACTGGCAGCCCCTGACCGACTGACCTGACCGCCGACGGGAGACGAAGCCATGGCAACTATGACACCCGAGCAGCACCACCTCGTTCAACGCATCCTCGAGCTGGTTGACGAAGAACCGGATGTGCGCGAGGTCTCCATGTTCGGAGGCCGCGCGATCATGGTCAATGACAAGATGATCATCAGCGCCGGGAAGACCGGGGACCTCCTGGTGCGCGTCGCCGCGGACCGCCACGAAACGCTCCTGGGCGAACCGGGCGCCGAGCAGGCCCAAATGGGCGCCGGGCGAGAGATGGGAGCCGGATGGATCACCGTCGCACCCGAGGCCATCGCCGACGACAGCCGCCTCACCTTCTGGGTTGACATGGCCATGAGGCACAACCGCGCCATCACCGGCCGGCAATCGGCAAGCAAGAGATCCAAGAGACCATAAGACCCCTTCAAGGGCTGCCGTCAAGCCTCTCAGGGCATGGCTCGACGAGCACGTCTCGCAGCACAACCACTGACCAGTGAGCGGCCGACGGTCAAGTGCCGGAGAACCGGCCCAGGGAGGCTTCATACATCATGAGCGAAGTTATCCACAGGCCGTGTCCACAGGCTTGTGCAGGGGTGTGTGGGTTCGTGGAATGTCGCCGCTCCCCCTGTGCACAAGACCCGTTCGAGACCTTCAACCCGAGTGAGCGATCACGCTGGAGGCTTCCCACAAACACTCCCGCGCACCTTGGGGCATCATCGCTATAGACAGAGTTTTGGCTGAAAAGCCGGGAAAATCATCCGGTCAGTCGCGCCCGCCCCTCGGGACTCCCGAGGCAGAGCCCCTGACGACTGGGCAGCACATTCTTCATCGTCATGCAACTTGAGCGCGGTCACGTCCGGGTCGCCTGAGCGAGCGATCGCCCCACCTTCTCCACAGTTCTACACAGGCGCGAGGCGGATCTGTGGATAACGCGGCAGGGAATGATTGGGCACCCACCCCTGAGGGCTGTCAGGGGTGGGTGCCGGTTACGGCGTCGTCAGACGGCCAGCAGCGAGTCGATGGCGGAGCGGAAGACTCCCAGGCCGTCGGTCCCGGTGCGCGGACCGGCCTGCGAGTCGGGACCGAAACCGGGCTCCACGGCGTGCTCGGGGTGGGGCATGAGTCCGACGACGTTGCCGCGTTCATTGCGTACGCCGGCGATGTCGCGGGCCGAGCCGTTGGGGTTGCCCACGTAGCGGAAGACGACGAGGCCCTCCCCCTCGAGGCGGTCGAGCTCCTCGGGCGAGGCGATGAAGTTGCCCTCGCCGTTCTTCATGGGAACGACGATCTCCTCCCCGTCCGCGTACCGGTTGGTCCAGGCGGTCTGCGTGGTCTCCACGCGCAGGCGCTGCTCGACGCCGATGAAGCGCTGGTTCGCGTTGCGCAGGAGGGCGCCGGGCAGGAGGTGGGCCTCGGTGAGGATCTGGAAGCCGTTGCAGATGCCGAGCACCGGCATGCCGCGCCCGGCGGCGGCCACGACCTCCTCCATGACGGGGGCGAAGCGGGCGATGGCGCCGCAGCGCAGGTAGTCGCCGTAGGAGAAGCCCCCGGGCACGACGACGGCATCGACCCCGCGCAGGTCGGCGTCCTTGTGCCAGAGGCTCACTGCCTCAGCGCCGGCCAGGCGCACGGCGCGGGCGGCGTCGACGTCGTCGAGCGTCCCGGGGAAGGTGATGACGCCGATACGGGCAGCAGGAGAGCTGCTGAGCGAGTCACTCACGGCTCAGGCCTCCTCGTCAGCGGCGACGGAGACGACGTCCTCGATGATCGGGTTGGACAGGAGGGTGTCGGCGGCCTCGCGGGCGGCGGCCAGATGCTCCTCGGTGACGGGACCATCCACGGTCAGCTCGAAGCGGCGGCCCTGTCGCACACCGGTGAACTGCTCGAACCCGAGGCGGGGAAGGCTTCCGACGACCGCCTTGCCCTGGGGGTCAAGGATCTCGGGCTTGGGCATGACCTCGACGACGATGCGTCCCATGGGTGCTCCTCGGATAAGGCGGGATTGAGTGCGCAGCCCAAGACTACCCGCATGCGGCCCAGGGCATTGACCTGACAGGCTCGAGCCGGCTCAGACCTGGCCGAGCCACTCGCCGGCCAGCCGGATCGCGACGACTCCGCCCAGAGTCAGGGCGGCAGTGGCGATGAGCCAGCTGGAGCCCAGGACAAGGGCGACGACGGCGCAGACCACGGCGCTGGCGAGCATGAACCCGCCCACGGCGCCGGCAACACCTGCGGGGGCGTGGATGGACTGGTCGACGGTGGAGGTACCCATCACCGGTGTGGGGCCGGAGTCCACGGTGGGGGCCGTCTCGTCGCCGCGCTCGGCGGTGCCCAGGAGAAGCGGTCCGCGAGCGCGGGCCACCAGCCGGGCGGGGTCGTGGACCTTGACGGACCCGGTGGTCAGGCCGGCGGCGGCGTCGAGCACGCCGGGCTTCCATCGCTCGGCCTCCCGGCGCACGGGGGGTGCCTCCGGCCCAGGCCAGGTAGCCGGCGGCGGCCACCAGCCCGGCCCCGCCGAGGACCGCGACGAGCCACGGCGGGATCCACGGGTGACCGGCCTCGGCGTTGCGGGCCAGGTTCATGGCCGAGGCAGTGGCCAGGATCAGCCCCAGCAGGGCGAAGGCCACGCCGACCAGGCGCTGACGACGCACGGCTGCGGGCCACGGGGAACGGGTCCTGGCACTGGAGCTCTTGGCGCTTCCGCGCCCCACACCCCAGTCGGTGCCCGAGGAGGGGCGGCGGGGGCCGCGTCCCTGGCGGGGCCGCGCCCCACACCCCAGTCAGTGCCCCCTGGGCCTTGATCTCCTCGACGTCCAGGGGCATTGGTGGCGGCCTCCCAGGCACTGGACTCGGCCAGGATGCCGGCGTCCTCCTCGGAGTCGGGCTGGGCCGCCGCGTCCGTAGGCGCGGTGGGGGCGGCACTGGGGCGCGCCTGGTAGCCGCGGGCGCGGGCGGAGGGCGCTCCGGCACCGGGGGTCGAGGCGGCAGGTGCCGCTGCTGCGGCCGATGCTGCGGTCGCCGGCGGCGATGCGGAGGCCGCGGAGGCACCACTGGGCACTGCCTCGGGCTTGCCCTGGGAGATGGTGAAAACGCGGGTGGTGGTGGCTCCCGCCTGGGGCGCGCTACCCGGTCCGTCGACGGCGGTGGGGCGTACGACGGGCCGTGGCGAGCGGCTGTCGGCACCGGCGGCGGCCGCGGCCCGCTGCTGCTGGATGTCTGGGGCGCTGGCGGCGCTGCCGGTGTGGGAGACCGGGTCATCCATCGGGTCGGGCTCACCGTGGTCCCCGGGGGTGTCGGCGGGCCCGTCGACGGCGCGCAGGGCGGCCGGGGAGGCGGGCGACCCGGCGGACAGGGCGGAGTCGGCCCAGCTGACGTCGCCGGACACGTCGGCCAGGTCGATGGCGATGGCGGCGTCGACGGCGTCAGCGGTTCCTGAGGCGATGGCCTGGGCCGCGGCTGAGCGCAGGTCCTCCTCCGTCATGCCTGCTGCGTCGCCCGTATCACGGGCACCGGTGGCGCCATCGGCGGAGCCGGCAGCAGAGGCCGCGGAGACTCCGGAGGCGGTGGAGGCCGGGTTGTTGCCGGAGCGGACGACCTCAAGCAGCCCGCTGCCGCCGGGCCGGGCGGAGACGCTCTTCGGACGCGGGGTCCTCTTGGGCATGATGCCCCAGTTGACGGGCCCCTGCTCGTTGTCGGGACGCCGGTCAGGAGGGGTCATGAGATCACCTGTCCCAGGATGGAGGCGAGCCCCAGGGCCACGAGCACGAAGCCGGTGGCGCCGAGCAGGAGCTGGCCGACGCGGATGAGGGTCTCGCCGGTGGAGGTACCGGCCAGGCGCTCGTCGGCCGCACGCCCGAATGACGTCGCGGCCAGTGCGGTGGTGACGGGGCCGGAAACCACGTCGAGAGTGGTCAGCTCACGCCGACCGGTCGACTCGGGGACGAGCACCTTGGTTCCCGGCACGGTGAGCGTCGCCAGATCGGTACCGGGCAGGGGTGCGCCGTCGGCCCCCGAGCCCCGCTGCGAGGACTGGGAGCCCTTGGCCCCCTTGCTCTGGGAGCCCTTACCGCTTCCCCCCTTCTTGGAGGACTCGCTGACCTGCCGGGCCCGGGCCGCCCGGACCCGGTTGCGCTCCAAGCGCAGGCGGGGAGCATTGACCACCAGGGAGCGGGCGGAGAGCCTCAAGGAGGCGAGCATGCCCAGCCCGACGAGGACGAGGGCGATGCCGCCCAGGACACGGGAGGTCCCGGCCGCCCCGAGGGCGGAGGTGACGGCGGCCGACAGCGCCAGCACGATCGTCAGGACGATGAGGCCGACCAGGACGTAGAAGAAGCCCGGCCCCGGTTTGAAGGCGCGGGCGGCGCTCCCGGTATCAGGAACGTCCGACGTGGGTGAGGTCGTGGTCATGACAGCTCCAGGGGGTGGCCGGTCAGCCGCTCGTAGGCCTCGAGATAACGGGCTCGGGTCCGTTCGACGACGTCGTCGGGCAGGGACGGGGGCTCCTGGTCGCTGGCCCGGTCCCAGCCGGAGGCCGGGGAGGTGAGCCAGTCGCGCACGTACTGCTTGTCGAATGAGGGGGTGACCCGGCCGGGCTCCCAGGCGTCGGCGGGCCAGAAGCGGGAGGAGTCGGGGGTGAGGACCTCATCGCCCAGGACCAGGTTGCCGCCGGCATCGGTGCCGAGCTCGAACTTGGTGTCGGCCAGGATGATGCCGCGGTCCCCGGCGATCTCGGCGGCCCGGGAGTAGAGGGCCAGCGTGGTGTCGCGCAGGGCGGTGGCGGCCCTGTCCCCCACCATCTGGATGACGCGCTCGAAGGTGACGTTCTCGTCGTGCTCGCCGAGCTCGGCCTTGGCGGCCGGGGTGAAGATCGGCTCGGGCAGGCGGGATGCCTCGTTCAGGCCCTCGGGCAGGCCACTCCGCACACGGCGCGGTTCTCCCGGTACTCGGCCAGGCCGGAACCGGTGAGGTAGCCGCGGGCCACGCACTCCACCGGGTACATCTCCAGTCGCCGGCAGATCATGGCGCGCCCGGCGACCTGGGAGGGAACGTCGAGGGAGACGAGGTGCCCCGGGACGACGTCGGCGAGCCGCTCGAACCACCAGGCGCTCAGGGCGGTCAGGACCTTGCCCTTGTCCGGGATCGGGGTGGCCAGGATGTGGTCGTAGGCGCTGATGCGGTCCGAGGCGACCACGAGGAGCACGTCCTGCCCGCCCCACGGGCCGTCGGAGGCGGGGGCGTAGACGTCCCGAACCTTACCGCTGGAGCGGTGCTCCCACCCTGGGACGGCGGGGGGCCGGGAGCCGGCGGAGGAGGCTCCGGGGCCGACTGAGACGGAGCTCGCGGACTGAGTCATGCCCCCATCCTGCCATCGGCGGGCACCCTGTGTCCGATTCCGAGCTGCGGCGTCGCCTGCGGGAGTCACCACTGGGCGCCCGCCCGATTACCGCACCATCGCGCCCATTCATCCGGGTCGGATCATCGGAGGGGCCGGACTGCGACCGGAGCAAATCCCACCGACGGGAAGGCAACGACTCTCACCTCTGACTCCTCCCGGCCGACCGGACAGAACGCTGACGTGGGTCAACACCAGGGGCGGCGCGCACCCCACCCGCCCTCCGAGGGACCGCGGGTCCCTCTCAGGAAAGAAACCACCGGTGTGCGTTTGGTCTCGGAAGAAGTGCGTGCGTCAAACGCCCCGCCCCTCGTGGCCATGTCTGACGGCGCGGCCTCCGGGGTTCGGCAGACGGCGAACCGTGGGCCGAGATCGCGACGTCGAGGAGGCCCTACTCGGCCCCGTCGGCACTGCTTGCAGTGCCGACACTGGCCGCCTGGGCGATATCGGTGCGGTACTGGGCGCCGTCGAGGTCGATGCGCTCGACGGCCTCGTAGGCGCGTTCCCGCGCCGCCTCGACGGTTGGCCCCAGGGCGACGACGGACAGGACCCGCCCGCCGACGGCGACCAGCTCCCCGCGCTCGGTGGTGCCGGTGCCGGCGTGCAGCACGTGGACGTCGTCGAGCTCCTCGGCGGCCTCGATCCCGGTGATGGTGCCGCCGGTGGTGACGGTTCCGGGGTAGCCGGGGGCGGCGATGACGACGTCGACGGCGCACTGCTCGGACCAGGTGGGCTCAGGGGCCTCGGCGAGGCGACCGGTGGCGGCGGCGTGGAGGAGCTCGGGCAGGGAGGAGGTCAGGCGGGCCAGGACGGCCTGGGTCTCGGGGTCGCCGAAGCGGACGTTGAACTCGACGACGCGCAGTCCGCGGCTGGTCAGGGCCAGGCCGCAGTAGAGCAGACCGATGAAGCTGGTGCCGCGGCGGGCCATCTCGTCGACGACGGGTTGGGCGACCTCACGCACCACCTGCTCGACCAGGTCGGCCGGAGCCCAGGACAGGGGCGAGTAGGCGCCCATGCCGCCGGTGTTGGGGCCGGCGTCGTCGTTGAGGAGGCGCTTGAAGTCCTGGGCGGGGGCCAGGGGGCGGACGGTGGCGCCGTCGCACACGCAGAACACGGAGGCCTCAGGGCCGTCGAGGTAGTCCTCAACGACGACGCGACCGCTGCCGCGGGTCAGGCAGGCGCGACCGTGGGCCAGGGCGACGGGGAGCTCGTCGGTGACGACGACGCCCTTGCCTGCGGCCAGGCCGTCCTCCTTGACGACGTAGGGGGCCCCGAAGCGGTCCAGGGCGGCGGTCAGCTCGGCCTCGGTGGTGCACACGGCGGCCTCGGCGGTGGGTACGTCCGCGGCGGTCATGATCTCCTTGGCGAAGGCCTTCGAGCCCTCCAGGCGGGCGGCCTCGGCACTGGGGCCGAAGCAGGGGACCCCGGCGTCACGCACGGCGTCGGCGACGCCGGCGACCAAGGGCGCCTCGGGACCGACGACGACGAGGTCGGCCTCCATCTGCGTGGCCAGGGCCACGACCTCCTCAGGGACACTGGGGTCGATGTTGAGGTTCGTGGCAATGACCGAGGTGCCGGGGTTCCCGGGGGCGACGACGAGCTCAGTGGTCTGCGGGTCACGGGCGAGGGCGCGGGCCAGGGCGTGCTCGCGCGCGCCGGAGCCGAGGAGCAGGATCTTCACGGCGTCAGCCTAGATGATAGAAACCGCATCACGCCTGGAATCGCGGGCCCCGCGCGTCCACGCCCGGAGGATATCTCCGATCGGCGGACGAACCACGGTCCGGTCTCTCCGGGATGACGCCTCCCACCGTGAAAAGCAAACCCAAGAAATCGTCAGCGCGGCAAAATACCCTGAGGAGTACGCATTCAGCACACAGTGGCTGACGACATTGAACGGAGAGATCGTGTGAGCAGCATGGCGATCATCACCGTGAACGGTGCGGTGAACCCTGAGGTGGAGATGTCCAATCGCGTGGCTGCACTCATGGGAACCACCTTGACCGAGGCCGACGTGCACCGGTTCCTGCTCGAGGCCGCCGATCTCCTGGGAACCGAGTCCCTGTCCATGTATGGGCCCAATGTCTTCTTCCGCTGGAGGCTCGGGGAACGGGTCATCGAGATCGAGCCGCGCTATCACCGTTGGGATGACAAGTACTCCTTGCGCGTGGACTCCTACAACCGCGGGTTCCCCATCGACACCCAGGAACGCCTGATCTACAAGTACAGCGATGCCGATATGTATCCCTACCTGTGGAGGGTGGACTTCGGCAGCGACGTGACCGACTGGTGGGGACCCGGCGAGGCCTACATCGTCAACTGGGACCTGTTCGAGGAGACCACGGCGAAGACCCTCGGTGGCCTGCCCAATGACATGGCTCTCATGCCGCCGCAGTGGCGCCGCCCCTTCACCTTCCGATGGGACATGGGGGATTCCGGGCTGGGCCTGGTCTCCTTCACCGGTACGGTCGGCGGCCTGAAGGTTACCGTCGAGTCCACCGGGGAGGAGGTTCTCATCCCCCGCAATCTCCTCAGGAGCGAGGGAGGCCAGATCAGTATGCGCGACGTCGTCGCCGGCCTGGCCGGCGGGCGCCCTCTCATGGACATTCGCTTCGCCGGCTCCGAGGGCTTCGGCGACTACGGCGTCTTCGCCGCCAGCCCCAGCGGGGACGAGGATGAGAGGGCGAAGGACGATATCGAGTTCCTTCTGGAGGATCGGGGGGAAGGACTCGCCCGGGCCCGCGATCACGATGGACGACCTTCGCAGACTGACCGCCTCCACACCCGCGCCCACCGGCCCCAACCGGCCGCCGGTGAACTGGCAGGTCATACCGATGCGGATCGGGCTGTCCATCCCCCAGATCCTCTCCGTCGTCAAGCAGGTCCTGAGCGGAGCAGCCGTCGAGAGCGTGCTCAAGAGGTTCGGCGGACGCCCCGACATCCGGTGGGACGACCCCATCCTGCGCGGAGACGGCTGGGTCGCGGAGCAGTCGCAGTTCTCCGGCACCTGGAGCATCGAGGTGGTCACTCACTCCGAGCGGGAAGCGGAGGATCGATTCAGTTTCGACAAGCGCCACGTCGCCGACTACGCCTGGCGCATCGCCCAGGCACTGGAGCAGCGCTACGGCTTCCCCTATGGAATACGCACCACGAACAACGGGTTCCTCATGCGCCTGTTCCAGGTCGGGGACCAGGGCGTCATGGTGTCAAGCGGCTTCAGCTCGGTGGAGGTGGAGATCGACTCCCTCAAGACGCTCCTGGAGAACTCCTACGGACGTTTCTGAGGCAGCTCAGCCACCCCCATTCCCCACCTCCGCTAGGCTCAAGCCGGTTCCGGGGCGCGGAGTCCCTGGACGGCGAGGCGTCAGGAGGCCCCGTGGGAGTGAATCAGTCCTCTGCGACGACGGCGGTCGACACAGAAGCCGGGGCAGCGGTCGGCGGTGTCCTTTGGTACCGATGCCACCGCGGAGCTCAACGCGGTGACGATCCGCCGGCTCGGGGCCGTCTATTTCCCGTCGGGTCCCGACTCACCAACGCCATCACGCTCCGCGTCGCCGCAGGGTGAGGCTCCCGCGCCGCAGCGGGGCAGCAACGCGGGTGTCGACACGGCTCTGACTACGCTGCGCGCCCTGGGCTACCGGCTCTCCGATTCGGCACGGGATGCTCTTACCCGCCCCGAGCAGGCCTGGGCGCTGGTCAATGCCGCAGCCCGCCTCACCTCCGGCTCTCCGGTCGCCGAGTACCGCCCCTTCTACCCCGACTTTCCCGTCCAGGTGCGCACCGCCTCCGAGGCCACGCTGCTGGTCAATGCCGCGCTGCACTACCTGGGCGACGTCGTCGGGGTCCGGATCCTGCCGGACTACCGGCCCAGCCCCCGTGAGCCCCTGCCGGGAGACGACGGCGCTCTCACCGGGCTGGACCTGGCCACGAAGCAGGATCTGGAGCGGATCGTGGCCGACCTCCTAGCCCAGGCGATCCCCTTCAGCGCCCAGGACCGCGCGGACCTGATGGCCCTGCGCAGCTTCGGTCCCGAGGTGGCGCCGCAGGTGGCGGTCAAGGAGAACCTCGCCGTCCTCACGGTCACCTTCCCCGACCTGGACTTCTCGGCTTCCTACCGCGCCGTCACCGACGTGCTGCGCCTGGCGGTCGCTCTGGCGGGCGGCGACGTCTCCCTGGCCGAGCCGTGCCGGTTCCCCTCCTTCTCCCGTGCGCAGCGGCGCCGGCTGCTGGGTCTGCTCGACGCCGTCGGGCAGACCCAGGACAGCCGGGACTCTGCCGAGGCGATGGCTCAGCGCTCAGAGCGGTGGAAGCGGTTGGCCCGCCACCTGCGGGCCGGCGACTACGCGCGTCGCTTCCCGCGCGCCACCGCGCTCCTGCACCAGGTCGCCTCCGGGGGCGCCGAAGCGGGTTTCACCTCCCACCTGGAGGAGGCGCTTGCGCGTCGCGACCTCGAGGGAGCCCTCCGCCTGCTGACCACCCGCCCCGGGGTCTTCGCGCGTCGACTCAACCACCTGCTGCGGCTGTGCGGGGATGACGCCGCCCGCGAGCGCGTGGTCGCCGAGTTCGCCCGGGTCGCGCCCGAGGTCTCTCTGCCCGTCCTGGTGCGCCTGTGGGAGTACTTCTCCTCCCCCGGACCGGAGGTCCTGCCCTGGCGGGTCGTCGCCATCAAGGCGGCCACGGGCGCCAAGACGACGCTCATCCCGTCCACCCGTCGCCCCGGCCCCGCCGACGCGGCGGTGGTTCGCACCGTTGAGGAGGCCCTGCGCCAGCGGGGGCACCTGGGACGTATCACCGTCGACCAGGGGCTTTACGAGGGCTACACGGTGCCGTTGGGGCAGCGCTCGGCCTCACCGGGCCTGCGCACGGCGGGGCGCGGCACCCGGCTGCCCCTGCCTGCGGGTGAGACGATCCGCTTCTTCCTGCACTGGCGCGACCTGCCGGAGGCCACGGAGCCCTCTGGTCCTCCTGTCACCGTGAACAGCCGGGGGACGCGCGTGGACCTGGACCTGTCGGCCTTCTTCGTCTCCGAGGACTTCACGCGCACCGAGCAGATCGCCTACTACAACCTGCGCTCGACGGCGGCCGTGCACTCCGGCGACCTCACCTCCGCACCCGATGGAGCAGCCGAGTTCATCGACGTCACCCTCACCGAGGCACTGAGGCAGGGCTGGCGCTACGTCGTCATGACGGTCCACTCTCCTTCTCCCACCACCCCCTGTGCGAGGTGCCCGAGTGCTGGGCGGGGGCGATGGCCCGCGGCACAGACCCGCAGCGCGGTGAGGTCTTCGAGGCATCCACCGTCATGCAGCGCCTCGACCTGACCTCACCCGGATTCAACGCGACCCCGTTCGTCATCGATCTTGCCGAGCGTCGGCTCATCTGGTGGGACCTGCCCGTGGGGGTGGGCGAGCACCAGGTGGCGAACCTGGATCACAGCAGCAACCGAGTCCTGGCGCACCTGCTCGACCTGCTGGAGGGGCGGCGCATGCCGCTGGCGCACCTGCTGGGGCTCCTGGCCGACGACGTCGTCGAGGACCCCGATGAGGCCGAGTGGTCTTCGGCGAGGGCGGGATCCTGCCGTGGCAGACCGAGCGGATCCTGGCGCTACTGGGCCCCGCGGAGGTAGCGGCGGAGGAATTCTTCAACGCGGGCGGGAGCGTCGAGGGACGAGAGGCGGGGTAACCTGGGCCGTGTCCGGCCATGAGGGTGCTTCCTTCTGCTCTTTCACAGCATCTCCAGCGCCCTCGCTTCCCGGACGCAGTCGGGCGGGGCCACCAGTGGCCCCGCCCGGCTGCTTCGCGAGGATCAGAAGGTGGTGAGCAGGAAGCGCGCACCGTGCGGGTCGGCAACCTCCACCATGCGCCCGAACGTGAAGTCGATGGGCTCGACGATGACGGCTCCCCCGAGCTCACGCACACGCCGGGCTGCCGCGTCGGCGTCCTCAACCCCGAAATAGATGCGCCAGCACGAGGGGACCTCCTCACCGAAGTAGCCGGCCCTACCGACGCCGCACACGGATCTGCCCCCGACGACGCTCGTGTAGAAGTCCTGCTCCTGGTCGCCGATGGTCAGCCGACGGGTGGGCCACCCGGCGGTCTCCCGGTAGAAGCGCTCGGCCGGCTCCAGGTCACTGGCCAGGACGTCGAACCACACCGGCATCCCGGCCTGGTAGGGGTAGGGCCCCTCGCAGTCCTCGTCCTCCAGGAGCCCGACGACGTTGCCGTCGGGGTCGGAGGCGAGGGCGTAGGCCATGGTTTCCGTGACGCCAGTGGGCTCCACAACGACGCTCCCACCGGCCCTCTCAGCGGCTCCGGCTGCGGCGCGGACGTCGTCGACCATGAAGCTCACCCGCCAGCCGGAGTCCCCGGGCGCGTCCTCGGCGGGCTCGAAGGAGCCGATGAGCCGGCCGTCGTGATGCACCTTGGTGGTCAGTGGCTCGTCCGGTTCGGCACGGGTGATCTCCCAGCCGAGAAGGTCCCGGTAGAACGCGGCCGAGGCGTCGATATCCGGGGAGTACAGCTCGATCCAGCAGGGGAAGCCGGCAAGGCGTTCGGCGGGCTGGGCGTTGGCGTCGGTCATCGGTGGCTCCTTTGCGTATCCAGCTGCATGTCGAGGGATGTCTTGACGATCCACGACGGTAGCCCGGCCGGTACGCCACGAACGACTCCGATCCTGCTGTCCTGCCCCGCAGACCTCGGACGGTCATCAGACCACCATCGCCGCCAGGGCCACGAGGACCGCGGGATCCCAGGGGAGGGCGGCGCGCACCGGCAGTGTGATGGAGTCGGCAACGGGACTCTCAGGGACACGCAGGCGTGCGACAAGAGGGCTTGTGGGGGCCAGCTGCTCGTGGACGCTGGCGCCGTCGGGAAAGACGGTGGCGAGGATCCAGGGGGAGCCTGGGACCACTGGCAGCTCGACGTCGTCGATGTGTCGGCGCAGCGTGCCACTGGTCGGCAGCCCGCTGGGAACCGGCCGAGGAAAGGTACCGACCCACTGATAGGGTGCCGGCCCGAGCGCGCGGCGCATCTCCTCGGGGACATCAAGACGGATGCGGAATCTGGCCGCTGCCGGCGCCAGGAGGCTCACCGCCGGCAGGGTTCGCTCGGCGACCCGGTCGGCGATGCGGCGCAGAGCGCCGGGCGCGGTCCCGACGTCGCGCAGGAAGCGGCGACTGAAAGTGCCCACCGAGGTGTAGCCGACCTCGTGGCAGGTCTCCGCCACGCCCAGCCGGTGGGCGATGAGGAGGCGCTTGGCCTCGTGCAGTCTCCAAGCGGCCAGGTAGTCCATGGGTGAGGTGCCGACGACGGATGTGAAGACCCGAGTGAGGTGGGAGGGGCTGTAGGCGAGATGCGCAGAGAGATCCCCCACGGTGACACGATCACGGAAACGGGTGCGCAGGTAGTGAGTGGCTCGCAGCGCCAGGTCGGCGGCGGTCTCGTCGAGCAGCCGGCCCGCCTGTGCGCCGTCAGCGCCCGGAACAGCCCGAGCGGAGTCGGACGACATGAGCCCATCAGGTGAGTACTCGTGCATGACGGCACGTTACACAGCGGTGACCTCTAGGACGAGGGCCCATCTCTTCCTATTCATCCCCATCCCACTGTCTGGCATCACCACCGGCCCGCAGTGGCTGCCCGCCCCGTCGAGAGAGATCGGTCAGCTCATGACGACCACTGGCCATCACAGGGCAGACGCACTAGAATCTGCACCATCTGATGATAGAAATGATGCAGGAGGTATCGTGCGAACCACTGTGACACTCAGCGACGAGCTCATTGCCAACGCTCAGGAGCTCACGGGCATCACTGAGCGCACCGGGCTGCTGCGAGCCGGACTGGAGACCCTGGTCAGGGTGGAGAGCGCACGTCGCCTCGCGGCTCTCGGCGGCTCTGATCGGAAGGCGAGCGCCGCTCCACGACGTCGGAGCGCCAGCCGGTGATCCTCGTCGACGCATCGGTATGGATCGATCACTTCCACCACTCGGATCCAGTACTCGTCAACCTGCTGCACGAGGACGAGATCGGGGCCCATCCACTCGTGGTGGAGGAGCTGGCGATGGGTTCACTCAAAGCCAGAGACGACGTCCTCAAGCACTTGTCGCACCTCCACCAGTTCCCGACCCTCTCACATGACGAGCTGCTGGCTCTGGTCGCAACGCATGCGCTGTGGGGCCGGGGCCTCAGCCCCGTCGATGCGTACCTGCTCGGCTCCGTCATGCTGGTCCCTGGCGCCAGCCTGTGGACACGCGACAAGCGATTGCTCCGCGCTGCCGACGAGCACGGAAGTCTCCTTCGTCGAGGGAGACGACGGCTGAGGCACCTAAATAGGCCGCTTCACCGAAAGCCTGACTTGCTACGCTACGACAACAACTGAAGCACACCCAGAAAACGGACCGATGTCGACCCCTCCACACCAGCAGCCGTACCAGCCTCAGTATCAGGCTGCGCCTCCATACGGGTATCCGCGCCCCCGCCCGACTCACGTCGGAAAGCTGGTCGTGGCGATCATCCTGTTCATCCTCGGCCCACTGATGGGACTGTTCATCGGGGGCATCGGTTCCGCCATCGTCGCCGCCAGCATCGCCACCAGTGGAGACGTCGTCACCAACGGAGAGCAGGTCACCCTGAGCAGCAATGACGAACGCGCCCTGTACGTGCCGAAGGACGCCATCGTCAACAGCTGCGCCGTCACTGCACCTGACGGCAAGGAGGTCCCCACCTTTTACAGCGGCGGGATGAACATCTCCAACAACGACGGCGATTTCAGCTCGGTTCTCACATTCACGGCTGACAAGGCGGGAGATTACCGGGTCTCGTGCGAGGACCTGGATGACACCGACGCGATCCTCGTGGGCCCACCCTCACGTTCAGCAAGTTCACGGTGCCCGTCGTCGCCGGCCTGGCCACCGGGGCGATCTGCTGGATCATTGCGGCCATCCTTCTCATCCGGCGCCACCGGGCCCTGGCCGCGCAGAATCAAGCGGCATGACCTCGATGAGGAGCCACTAAGCCGATCCCGCGTTCGAGGATCTCGCGCTCCTCCTGCATGCCCGCATCCCCAAGGGGAACATAACGACCGGTCTCCCGGGTCGCACCATGGGCGATCCCCCAGAGCCATATCGCCTCGCACCTGGCGACCAGCTGCTCCTGCCTGCGTTGAAAGCTCCCCCATGTGACACCGGCACCATCCAGGGCCAGGTGCCTCCCGTTGGCGTAGACGACGAAGATCCGGTCCCCGGCGACGAACAGTCCGGAGCGGGACTCCGGCCAGACGCACGAGCGTCTCCCGACGCGAATCCCCTGTTCGTCCACGACGACTCGCTGGAAGCACTCGTAGATCTTGTAGAGCGGATACGCCACGGTGACCGGTCCGAGCAGAAGGAAGAGCACCGCGAAGGCGACATCAGACCCGCTGAGCGGCTTTGTCTCGAAGAACAGCTGCTGACCGCCCATCACCATGAACAGCACCCCCATGCCGATGAGGAAGAGCCCGCCGTTGCACAGGTGTTCCTTGATTCTGCGCCAGACCGGGGTGCAGAACATAAGACGACTCTTTCGCGTCATCTTGTCGGCCCCATGGTTCTGACGAGCCTCCACCAGCCGAGGATCCTCGTGAACCGACTCAGCGTCAGAGACGATCCAACCGTGTCGGCGGACATAATTCAACATGGCCTGGAGAGCAGCAGAGCCCCTGTTGCTGGAATCATCCAGCGTCATGCCAAGAACACAACCTGGAAGCCTGATGAGATCATCACGATCACCATTCACGAGTACGATCCGAGTTCGATCAATTCCTCCTTCGTATCCAGGCGCAGTCATATCAAGCGTCGAAAGTGTGAACCTTGAGAGCACTGACGTCCAAGGACGTCGCTCAGTGAACAGAAGACGCCGCATCTCAACACCGGACTCACTCAGAACAGTTCTACGTCGCGTAACATTCACCCCCCAGAACGTCGGAATACCGAGCATCACAAGAATAATCATGTCATCGGAGCGATCGAAGCCGTTCACCAGCGATCCCAGCACCTGCGCCCCCGTTAACGCCATCCAGGAGACTCCCACAACAGCCGCCGCCATCGCGGCGTACCGAACGGGCACCGACCGCCTCAGGATCAGGCGTCCATCCGAGGTCTCAGTCGTCCATCCTCGCAGTGAATTGCTCCTAACTAGACGCCTGCTCCTGGAACCTCCAGAGGCGTTCCCGGAGCCACCAGAACGGCTCGTAAAAGACATCATCACACGTCACCCTTCCCCAGGAAATGCAATCAATCATCGAATGTGGCCGATGACCTCAATCCTGCACGCACCTCAAACACTTCTCGGTCTCGTTGCATATCTTCGTCCCGAAGACGGATATATCGGTCATGCTCTTCCGCGACACCATGAGTCACCCCCCCCCAGAGCCATATGGATTCACACTGAGCTATCGCCCTCTCCTGCCGTTTTTTAAAGCCACCGGCCCTCAGACCCGTCGCAGGCAGGGGGACGGGGGAAGCATCGCGCCCCGCTAAGAAGACTCGATCGCCTGCGACATACAAGTCAGAGCGGGACTCCGGCCATGGAATAACCCGTCCCTTAACTTGAATCCCGGCTCGGCAGACCAACGTCCTCCGAAAGCAGGACACTATTCCCACCAATAGAATCACCGCGGGAATGGCGCCAAGAATGAGTAGAGCCACTCCGAGCATTACACACCAAATATCGCGAGCGTCATCCCTGAGTACGTCCTGCGCTCCCGCGAGGGGGAGGAGTGCAGCCATGAAGAACATGATCACACTCCAGTTGCACATCATTTCCTTCAGCTTCCGCACAGCGGGAGCACGATAGGTCAACTCCTTTCGATTCGCGATCGCCTCCCTATCTACCTCTCCGCGAGCCCGGACCATTTCAGGATCTGCCTGAAGATTATCGAGACCGGAGACCACCCAACCTTTCTCCTCGGCGAATGACCAAATCCGCTCAATCATGTATTCGCCTTCCATGCAGGACACGCTTCCCGGCAGCCTGATAAGGTCGTCCAGGGCCCCATTGACCAACATCAATCGATTTCGGTAGATGAACGGGCCATACGGAGAGTGCGTACCAATTTCGATAGTGGAGAAGGTTATTTTCGATCGAGTTACGAGCCAGGGGCGCAACTCCGCGAAGAACAGTCCCTGCATCTCAATACCCGATTCACTGAAAACAGTTCGGCGCCGCAATGTGTTAACCGCCCACGCGAGCGCTCCTACAGTGAGACAGAGAAGGAAGTGAGCATCTCCCGGCGAAAGAGAATCGATCAGGCGCACATTAAGAAGGATCAACCACGCAATTGAGATGAATGTCACTGCCACTGCAGTCAGTCTCACGAATTTCGACCTACGCAGAATCAATCTGCAGTCGTCCTCATGAATACACTTGAGAGTAGCCCACCCCCTAAAGGGATTCTTGAGGCGCACAAAGGAACCGTCTGAGGTATAGCGACCAACACCATCTTCGCCTAGAATGCCGCGGACATTACTTACGTAGAAGTTTTCTCGACGTTCCACTCTCAACACCTCCGCATGGCGCACCGCGGTTCGATGCAGCACCATAGATGGCCCACCCGCCTGCCGTATTATTTCCACTATATTCTCTTACGTCACACAAATCTGCCCGTCACGATGGGCACCACTCACCACCTCGGTGCGACAGAGAGACGGGGGCTCCCACCAGCGAACCGGTGGGAGCCCCCGTCAGAGTCCTTCTCAGGGAAGGCTCTTAGTAGCGATCAGGCATTCTTGGCCTTGGCGATGCGCTCACGGAACTTGGCGAGCTGCTCCTTGATGGCCTCGGGCAGCTTGTCACCGAACTGCTTGTAGTACTCCTCGGTGTCGTCCATCTCAGCGGCCCAGGCCTCGGGGTCGATGTCATACATCTTGGCCCACACTCCTCCTCGCCCAGGTCGAGACCCTCGAGGTTGAAGTCCTCGAACTTGGGGTAGCGGCCGGTAACACCGTCGACGGCCTCGACCTCGCCGGAGGCGCGGCGCACGATCCAGTCGAGCACACGGGAGTTGTCGCCGTAGCCGGGCCAGATGAACTTGCCGTTCTCGTCCTTGCGGAACCAGTTGACCTGGTAGACCTTGGGGAAGTTGTCGCCCAGCTTCTCCTGCATCTCCAGCCAGTGCGACCAGTAGTCGGCCATGTGGTAGCCGCAGAAGGGCAGCATGGCCATGGGGTCGTGACGCAGGGAGCCAACCTTGGCGTCCAGGGCGGCGGCGGTGACCTCGGAGGCCACGGCGGAGCCGATGAACACGCCGTGGGCGTTCTCGTACTGCTCGGCGACCAGCGGCACGTTGGTGGCGCGGCGACCGCCGAAGAGGATGGCGTCGATGGCCACGCCCTCAGGGGCCTCCCAGTCGGGGCAGATGATCGGGCACTGCGAGGCCGGGGTGGTGAAGCGGCTGTTGGGGTGGGCGGCCTTCTTGCCCTCGGCGGCGTCAGCCGGGGTGAAGTCGTTGCCCTGCCAGTCGATGAGGTGCTCCGGCATCGGGGCATCGATGCCCTCCCACCACACGTCACCGTCGTCGGTCAGGGCGACGTTGGTGAGATGGTGTTGGCCTTCATGGTGTCCATGGCCATGGGGTTGGTGTCGTAGGAGGTGCCGGGTGCGACGCCGAAGAAGCCGGCCTCGGGGTTGATGGCGCGCAGGCGGCCGTCCGGGCCGGGACGCATCCAGGCGATGTCATCACCGACGGTCTCAACCTTGTAGCCCGGGATGGTGGGCTGAAGCATGGCGAGGTTGGTCTTGCCGCAGGCGCTCGGGAAGGCGGCGGTGACGTGGTACTGCTTGCCGCTCTTCTCATCGGTCAGACGCAGGATGAGCATGTGCTCGGCCATCCAGCCGTCGCGGCGGGCCATGGTCGAGGCGATGCGCAGCGCGTAGCACTTCTTACCCAGCAGGGCGTTGCCGCCGTAGCCGGAGCCGAAGGACCAGATCTCGTTGGTCTCCGGGAAGTGGGTGATGTACTTCTCGTCGTTGCAGGGCCAGGCGGTGTCCTTCTCGTGCTCGGCCAGGGGGGCGCCGACGGAGTGGACGGCCGGGACCCAGGGGCGGCCCTCAGCGATGAGGTCCATGGCGGCCTGACCCATGCGGGTCATGATCCGCATGTTGACCACCACGTAGGGGGAGTCGGTCAGCTCGATGCCGAGCTGAGAGATGGGACCGCCCAGGGGCCCCATGGAGAAGGGGATCACGTAGAGGGTCCGGCCGCGCATGGCGCCGTCGAACTTCTCGTTGAGGATCTTCTTCATCTCGGCCGGGTCGTACCAGTTGTTGGTCGGACCGGCGTCCTCCTCCTTCTCGGAGCAGATGTAGGTCCTGGACTCCACGCGGGCGACGTCGCTGGGCAGGGAGCGCGCGAGGAAGGAGTTGGGGCGCTTGTCGGGGTTGAGGCGGGTGAACATGCCCGACTCCACCATCTCGGTGGTCAGGCGGTCCCACTCCTCCTGAGAACCGTCCGCGAAGTAGACGTTCTCGGGCTTGGCCAGCTCGGCGATACGCGTGACGAATTCGATGACATCCTCTGGGGCGTTAGCCGGCGCGGCAGCTCGGACGTCCTTCTCAGACACAGTCATGCGAGTCCCTTCCTTGGGTATGTTGATCCGGTGAGCGCGCCGTTGCCGGTTTGCTCGGTCGAGGGCAATACTCCCCCACCTGGCGCCCAGGTCACATCGCCGAAGGTCCCAACTCGGGCTCTCTCCCCGGCCATACCGGCATGTGATCGGCCACATTTGGGAGGATGGCGGCTTTTGCAGCCTTTGAAACAGCGTTGTTCTGCCCTCAGTGAAGGTCCAGTGCGAGCGTGTAGCGTGCCCGCATGTCCGTCGCGCCGTCCTCCGCGTCCAGTTCCACGCACTCCTCGCCGCGCACTCGGCCCCGTCCGCCGGCACACCGGGCTGTCCGACCGGCCGTGGTGGCGACCGCCTCCTGTCTGGCGCTGTCCGCCTGCACCGCCCACATGGACATGACCATCAGCTCGCGGGGCAGCTACGACGTCGCCCTGGAGATGCGCGATACGACCGGAACCGTCTTCCCCCAGGGCAAGGCCCCCGACTGCTCGGCCTACTCCGACCCCACCGCTCTGGGCGTGCCTGAGGGCACCACGGTCAAGGCAACCCCGCTCACCGGCGACGACGGACTCGGCTGCCAGGTCACCATCAGCGGGGTCAAGGTCCCCCAGGCATCGCAGGCCGAGCCGAACACGATCGTCGTGCGCGACGGCGACATCTACAAGGTGACGATCCAGCCCTTCCCGTCCGATCCTTCTCAGGACGCCAACGGGACCGGAGGCGCAGCAGGAGGCGCACCGGAGGCCTCAGCCGCGCCGTCGGGCGGCCCGGGCGGGCCCCAGCCGAGCAGTACCTCCTTCAAGGGCGTCGTCGACACCAAGGTCTCAGTCACTTTTCCCGGCGCAGTGACACAGTCCGGTGGGGGCAAGGTCTCGGGCACCACAGTCACCTGGGACGATCCGGACACGGTGGCCAAAGGCGTGAGCGCCTCGGGCTACGCCCAGGACTCCCGAGGCGTGTCGTGGTGGAGCCGCTCCCGTGTTTGGCTGATCGCGGGGCTGGTCCTGCTCGGCGGCGGTCTGACTGTGGCCGTCCTGCGGCGACACGGCACCCGTCACGCACCACGGAAGCAGCGCAAGGGCGACGCCGAGTAGCCACCGAGTCGTCACAGCACCGTTCTAGACTCGACGCATGACTCATTCCTCCCGCACTGTCAGGCGACCCGTGGTCGTGGCGATACTGTCCGGCCTCGCACTGCTCCTGGCCGGCTGCGGGGCTCGCTACGACTTCGTCATCCGAGACAACGAGACAGCCGACCTGACCTACACCATGTGGGACTCGTCGGAGCTGTCGCTCATCAGCAGGGAGAGCTGTACCGAGAAGAATCTCGAGAAGTCCACTCCTCTGCCCAAGGGCGTCAAGGCGGTCTACACCTACACGTCCCACAACGGGCATCCGGCGTGTCAGGTCACGGCCAAGTCGGTTGCGCTCAACAACCTGCAGACCGACGTCTGGACGATCAAGCACAAAGGAGGGCAGTACGTCTTCGACCTGTCCCCCGACGCACTGAGCAAGCTCGGTGACGACAGTTCCCTCCCCTCTTCCCGGAGCGTCGCAGGGGGAACGAAGGTCTCGATTACCGTGACCTTTCCCGAAGAGGTGACCAAGTCCAACGGAAGGAATGACGGTAACAAGGTCACCTGGGACAACGTGTTGGAGAACCCTGAGGCTCTCCACGCCGAGGGCGGGGACGGGAAGTTCCACCTGCAATGGTGGATGATTGCGGCGGCCAGCGCCGTCGTTCTCCTCATCGTTGTCGGTGTCGTGGTGTACCTCCTGAGGGCCCGCCGAGCCCAGCGACTGACTCCGACGCCCTCATACAACGAGGCCCTTCAGGGGGCCGTGGCCACCGACGCCATGCCTCCGGAGGTCTATATCGGTGGGCCGTATCAGTCTCCCCCCCGGCCCGCTGCAGCCGATGCAGGGGTCAACCCATCCCTATCCCGTCACCAACCTTCGCGACGGCTATGCCCCCTATGCTGATCCGGGTCTGGGTGCCGGCGCCTTCCCGCCGCCCCAGGTACCCGGAGGCGCGGGCGTCTTCAGCACCTACGGGGCCCAGGAAGAGGGCGGACATCACTCGCCCGGACCGGGATACACGCAGATGCCCTATCAGGAAGGGCACAGTCCCGCGGACTTCCGGCCCCCGCCTCAGCAGCCCCGGTGACGTTCCACCCGGGTCGGGGAACGGTCCCCATGAGGATCCGGTTACAACCTGGCATCTGAACCGCTACTGTGTGGGCATGACATCTGCCATCACTCGCCGCATCCCTAGACCCTTCTCCGTGTTGACGGCTCTTGCCGCCCTGGCCCTGTCCACGCCCCTCGCACTGGTCGGTGCCCCGGGGCACGCTGCTCCTGCTGCCGACGAGAGCTCCGTCAGCTTCAAAGGCTCCATGGACATCGTGGTCCGCTCCGATGACACGTACAGCCTCAAGGTCGAGATGACCACCAGCTCAGAGATTCCGCTGGAGGACTCGTGCACTGAAGAGGCCTTCAAGACCCCGGGCGCCAAGAGCGTTAAGGATCTGAAGGTCAACTTCAAGGAAGAGGGAGACACCGCCACCTGCACCGCGGAGGGATCCGCGAAGGTCTCCGAAAGCAAGGGAGAGGTGACCCACAAGAACGGCGAGTACATCGTCGAGACCCCCGACTTCGGCATTGGCTCCAGTGACAACGAGAACATCTCCTTCTCTCAGTCGGTGACCTTCCCCGGCAAGGTCACCGAGGCCGACGGCGGTGAGGTCAAGGCAACAAGGTCACCTTCACCGACGGCTCAGCTCACACGGTGAAGGGCAAGGACGGCGCCATCCCCATGTGGGTCTGGATCCTCGTCGGGGTCGGTGCCCTCGCGCTGGTCGGCGGACTGGCCGCCTTCTTCATCCTCCGCGGCAAGAAGAACAAGGCCCAGGCACCCTACGGGGCTCCCGGCCAGGGATACGACCCGAACCAGGCGCTCCCGGCCCAGCCCGGCCAGGGATATGACCCGAACCAGGCGTTCCCGGCCCAGCCCGGCCAGCAGGCCGGCTACGGCGCCCCGCAGGCCCAGCCCGACCAGCAGACCGGCTACGGCGCCCCGCAGGCCCAGCCCGACCAGCAGACCGGCTACGGCGCCCCGCAGGCCCAGCCCGGCCAGCCTCCGTACGGCAACGGTCAGCCCGGCCAAGGCACCTACTGATTCATTCCCTCCTCCCGGTGTTGTGGCCCCATGATCTGATGATCCGGGGCCACAACACCGTTCTTCGCATCGTCTTCCCCCATGCGGGGCCCCATCAGCGCCGACCATCGAGGGTGAGGACTATGACGGTGACTGCCCCCGGCACCGCATCTCTGACGCACTGGTGGATACGAACACCTTGGACCGCGCTGCATGATGCCTCCGGGGCCGTACCACCCCCTCCCGGCCACCAGTCAGGTCCCACTCCTCCATCTGACGCTGAAGCCCTACGACAACCAGGAACTTCACACCCAGCGGCAGCGGCCCCTACGCCGCGCCCCCTCGCCCCATCCTCGCAACGTGAAGGCCATCCATGCGCTACCCCCTCCTGAGGCACACTCCAGCCACGAGTCTCGTCGGCATGCTCTGTCTCACCGCCTCGCTCCTCCTGGCGGTGGTGACAGTCCCCGCGAGTGCCGCAACCCCTGCAGAGGACTCGGGCAAGAGCACGGCCGGCGTTGAGATCGTCATCAAGTCCGATGACGAGGTGAGGACCACCTTCGTGACCACTGCACCGGCCTCCGGGGAGGAGATCCTGAAAAAGTCCTGCGTCGAGGAGAACTTCTCACAAGCTTCTTCCAAACCCGAGATGACCTTCTCCAACGAGAACGGAACACCGACCTGTAGGGCCATGTTCAACACACCTATATCCAAAAACGACTACGTGAGTCATAACGGGAATGAGTACGTCGTCGACACCCACCTGGACTCCGTATCCGAGGCGGACAAGAAGAAGACGGTGGCCCTCACAGTCATCTTCCCAGGAAAGGTGACGGATGCCGATGGAGGAAAGGTCGAGGGAGACGGACAGAACAAGGTCTCATTCGACAACTTCTACGATCACAAGACCCGAGGTCAGGACAACGCCAAGACCTCCTCTCAGGCAACATCCACATCCAGCTCAAAAGCTGGACTGACGATCATCATCGTGATGCTCGCGTTCATCGCGGTCGTCGGTGGAGTCATCGCTTTCGTCGGCAACGAGAACAAGAAGAAACGAGAGCAGAAGTACCTGGCTGCGCTGGAGCAGCAGCCTCTCCAAGCAGGTGCGCTCGGCTCCGTCTCCCAACCACTCACGTATCCCGCGCCGACGCAGGGAGGCCCTGCTCCAGCGCAGCCCTTCCAGGCGCAGCCCAGTTATTCGCCCACTCCCCAGCCGTACCAGCAGAGCCCCAATCCCGTACCGTCGGGAACCGGCGGGCTGTACCCGCCGCCGAACCAGAATGGTTACAGCAGCTACTGAGCTCAGCGACACATACTCAGGCCACGCCGATGACAAGGCCCCTCGGGCCTGTCGCAGAGATCCGGGATGCAGGACACGGCCTCACCGGCCACGGGCTGCGCACGGCCGGTCACGCGGCCGGCCGTGCGGTCACCTCGAAGCCATCAGCCGATGAGCGGGTGACGTGAGATCGTGGCTTCACGCCCCGGCCCGACACCGATCGCGGAGATGCGGCAGCGGGCCAGCTCCTCGATGCGCAGCACGTAGTCCTGGGCCGCCTGAGGCAGGTCGGCGAAGTTGCGGATCTCACTGATGTCCTCGCTCCATCCGGGCAGCTCCTCGTAGACGGGGACTGCGTGGTGGAAGTCGGACTGGGTCAGCGGCATCTCCTGGGTGATGGCGCCGTCGATGTCATAGGCGACGCACACCGGAATGGTCTCGTGCCCGGTGAGGACGTCGAGCTTGGTCATCACCAGGTCGGTGAGCCCGTTGACACGTGCCGCGTACCGGGTGACGACGGCGTCGTGCCAGCCGCAGCGGCGCGGCCTGCCGGTGGTGACCCCGAACTCGCCGCCCTCGGTGCGAAGGCGCTCACCCATGTCATCAAGCAGCTCGGTGGGGAAGGGCCCCTCCCCCACACGAGTCGTGTAGGCCTTGACGACGCCGACGACCGAGTCGATCCGGGTGGGGCCCACGCCGGTACCGGTGCAGGCGCCGCCGGCAGTGGGATTCGAGGAGGTGACGAAGGGGTAGGTGCCGTGGTCGATGTCGAGCATCGTGGCCTGGCCGGCCTCGAACAGGACGGTCTTGCCCTCATCGAGGGCGTTGTTGAGCAGCAGCGAGCAGTCGACGACCATGGGCGGACCCGATCGGCGTAGGAGAGCAACTCGTCGGCGACTGTGTCGGCATCGATGGCGGCCCGGTTGAAGACCTTGAGGAAGAGGCTGTTCTTCTGGTCCAGGGCGGAGTGGACCTTCTGACGCAGGATCGACTCGTCGAAGAGGTCTTGGACGCGGATGCCCACGCGGTTCATCTTGTCCGCGTAGGTGGGGCCGATCCCTCGGCCCGTGGTGCCCAGCTGCCGCGAGCCGAGGAAGCGCTCGGTGGTGCGGTCCAGAACCCGGTTGTAGGAGGGGATGATGTGGGCGTTGGCGCTGATGAGGAGGCTGGAGGCGTCCTTGCCACGGGAGGTGATCTCAGCGATCTCGTTGAAGAGGACCTCCAGGTCGACGACAACGCCATTACCGATGATGGGGGTGACCCCGGGAGTGAGCACGCCGGCCGGCAGGAGGTGGAAGGCGAACTTCTCGCCGTCGATGACGACGGTGTGTCCGGCGTTGTTGCCGCCGTTGAACTTAACGACGTAGTCGACGTCCTGACCGAGCTGGTCAGTCGCCTTGCCCTTTCCCTCGTCCCCCCACTGGGTACCGACGACGACAACGGCTGGCATGGCTGCTCCCTGGCTTCAGTGACGGCGTGCCGGTGGACACGCCGTCCTCTAGCGTACCGGAGCCGGGTGGAGAGGTCCCCGCCATCGTTCCCCTACCAACCGGACGAAGAGACGATACGGTGGGGTACATGCCTGATGTCGCCGTCCGCCGTTTCTCCGCACTGCGCTCTGCGCTAGTGGCCTTCTTCGTCCTGACCGTATCCGCCGCCCTGGGCGGGCGCGCCTGCGTACGGCCTTCCGACAGGCACGGACTCGTCAGCCCTGTTTGAGGTCGCTGCCAAGATCATCGTCGAAGAGGACGACACCTACACGGTGAAGGTGGTCGTGACCGACAACACCAGCGTCGGATTCCTGACCGAGAGCGACTGCGACGGGGACTCATTCAACGGCAACAAGCTCGGCAGCAAAGCGACAGCCACGTTCAGGAACAACGGAGACTCCCGAACCTGCACCATCGAGGGCAGCGACAATATCAAGAACAGCAATGGCCAGATCACGCACACGGGTGATGAGTACATCGTCAAGGTCGGCGACTCGACCGAGCCATCCTCCTCACCACAGTCCGATCAGGTGAAGCTTTCCCAGTCCGTCACTTTCCCCGGCAAGGTCACCGAGGCCGACGGCGGTGAGGTTAACGGCAACAAGGTCACTTTCGACAACATGGATCCCCATGAGGTCAAGGGGAAGGCCTCCAGCGCATCGGCCGGCAGTACGCAGGACTCCGAAGGGGAGAGCGGCTCCATTCCCATGTGGGTCTGGGCACTTGTCGGCGTGCTCGCCGTGGTCATCGTGGGCGGTATCGTGGCCGCGGTTGTCATGAATCAGAGGAAGAAGAACCAGGGCCAGTTCGTTCCTTACGCAGCTCCCGCTCAGGGCTACGACCCCAACCAGGCCCTTTTCGGTCAACCGGGTCAACCGATGCAGCAGCCCTACCAGCCGGGCTACTCAGAACCCGCCACCCAGCCCTACCAGCAGCCCTACAACAACCAGCCGGGCCAACCGACACACCAGCCCTACCAGCCGGGCTACTCAGAACCCGCCACCCAGCCCTACCAGCAGCCCTACAACAACCAGACCGCCCAACCCGGCCAACCGACTCACCAGCCCTACCAGCCGGGCTACTCAGAACCCGCCACCCAGCCCTACCAGCAGCCCTACAACAACCAGCCGGGCCAACCGACACACCAGCTCTACCAGCCGGGCTACTCAGAACCCGCCACCCAGCCCTACCAGCAGCCCTACAACAACCAGGCCGCCCAACCCGGCCAACCGACTCACCAGCCCTACCAGCCGGGCTACTCAGAACCCGCCACCCAGCCCTATCAACAGCCGTACAACAACCAGCCGGGCCAGCCCGGCCAGGGGCACTAAGAACCCTCAGAGATGTCATGGCCCCGGAATCAGGTGATTCCGGGGCCATGACGCTGCGCGGCCACGCCGCACTCACCGCTGCCACACTCTCGGCACTCAGGGCTCCGACGTCGGTCCACTGCTGAGCGTCGCCATGGTGGAGCGCTGAAGGAGGGCAATGAGGTAGGTCTGGAAGGCAGGCCCGATCAGAACCATGAACCACGCAACCGCGATCCGCACGGCCGGCAGCACCCAGAAGATGATGATCGGCGCAGCCATGACCGCCAGAGCGAGCGCTGTGACTCCAAGACGCCCCGCCGCGAGACGAAGCGCGTTGGACAAGTGTCGGGAGACCGAGGCTTCGAAGAAGGCGGCCAGCGGCAGCAGCCAGATGATGATCGCGGCCAGAAGCACTCCCCCCGGCCAGCACCAGCCCGGATAACGCACCGCTCATGCCACCGTTCCACTCACCCAGGGAGGAGTCGGACAGAAGCAGGTACTCCCAGCCACTCAGGACCACCAGGACAAGCACCGGCAACCACCAGGCCAGGACTGGAGCAGGTTGAGGCGGAAGGAGCGCCACCAGGCGCTTACGACCGCCGGGTCGTCATCGGCCGCCATCTCACCGGCCACGCGGGCGCAGGCGGTCAAGGAGGCTCCCGCTGTCACCACTGGCAAGCAGCCGGCCAGGGTGAGGACATTGAGGATGACGATGTCCGCCGCTGCGGACCAGGCCCGATAGGCCGGACTGTCGGGGCCGGGGAACAGCGCCACGGGAGCTCCTTCATGCGGACTCGAGCAGTAACAGGTGGACATGATACGGGCGGTTCTCAAGGCCGTCAGTGGGGCCTCAAGAACCGCCCGTATCAGGAGTCGTGTGCGGGCATCAGCCCTTGACCGCTCCCGCGGCAACGCCCTCGATGATGTGCTTCTGACCGAAGAGGTAGAAGGCCACGATCGGGACGATGGCGAAGACGAGCATGGCCATCTGGGCGCCCATGTCTCGGTTGCCGTTGGAGCCGACGAGGGACTGGATGACGATCGGAACCGTCTTGTAACGCTCATCCTGTCCGATGACGAGGTTGGGCAGGAGGAAGTCGTTCCACACCCACATGGCGTTGAGGATCGCCACCGTGACCGCCGTCGGCTTGAGCAGCGGCATGACCACCTTGAAGTAGGTCTGCAGCGGCGAGCAGCCGTCCATGTAGGCGGCCTCCTCGATCTCCAAGGGGATCGACTTGATGAAGCCGGCGAACAGGAACACCGACAGTCCCCCTCCGAATCCGAGGTAGAGGACGATCATGCCCCAGGGCGTGGCCAGGCCGAGCATGTCGGCCACCTTGACGGTGGGGAACATGACCATCTGGAAGGGAGCGATCATGGAGAAGGCGAAGGCGTAGTAGATCATGGAGGTCCACCACGTCTTGATGCGGGTGATGTAGTAGGCGGTCATCGCCGTGAGGAACACGATGACGACGACGGAGCCCACGGTGATGAACAGTGACCAGCCCATGGCGCTGGCGAAGCCCGAGAGGGCCAGGCCGGTGGCGTAGTTGTCCAGGCCGGCGAAGGTCTTCGCGGTCGGCAGGCGAAGGGGCTGTCAGAGATGTAGAACTTGCCCTTGAAGGAGTTGATGAGGATGAAGGCCAGCGGAATGACCCATACGAAGGCCAGGACGGCCAGCAGCCCCACGAGCGTCTTCTGTCCCGACGTCTGCGGAGCGACCTTCTTACCGGCTTGACGGGCAGGGGCGGCGGAACCGGGGGCTTGAGTCTGGACGGCGGTGCTCACGCGTCGACCTCCTTGGAACGAGTGGCGCTCAGCTGGATGAGCGCGATGGCGGCGACGATGAGGAAGAAGATGACAGCCTCGGCCTGGGCGACGCCCTCCTGGCCGATCTTCTTGTACATCGTGTTGACGATGCTGAGCGCGGCCATCTGAGTCTGCTTAGCGGGCGCACCGTTGGTGAGGGCGAGGTTCTGGTCGTACATCTTGAAAGTGTTGGCCAGAGTGAGGAACAGGCAGATGGTGATCGAGGGCATGATCATCGGCAGCGTCACGTTGCGCAGTGTCTGCCACTTGCCGGCGCCATCGATCTGCGAGGCCTCAATGAGCTCGGGCGGAACGTTCTGCAGACCGGCGATGTAGATGACCATCATGTACCCCATGAGCTGCCAGTTGACGAGCATGACCAGGCCGGCCAGCCCCAGTCGCCAGTCGTTGACGATCGTCTGGCCCCAGCGCTGGAGAATCGCGTTGAGCATCACCTGCCAGGTGTAGCCCAGAACGATGCCGCCAATGAGGTTGGGCATGAAGAAGACGGCACGGAAGAAATTGGTGCCGCGCAGCTTGCGGGTCAAGAAGTAGGCCAGGGCGAAGGCACCCAGATTCACCGTGATGATCGAGATGATCGAGACGACGGCAGTGAAAAGGAGCGCCTGCGGGAAGTCGCTGCGATCCCCCAGCGCCCTGGCGTAGTTGTCAGTGCCCACGAACCGAGCATTGGTGAGGGTGCTGAACTTGGTGAAGGAGAGATAGAGCCCCATGAAGAAGGGGACGATGAACGCGATCATGAAGGCCAACAGGGTTGGCCCTGCAAAAACTGGGAAGAACTTTTTCAGTGCCTTGGTCATATCTGCCTCGAGGTGCAACCGGTACCCGCCGGGCAGGCCGGGTACCAGAGGGCTCCCGCCGGGGCGGCAGCGCGCGAGCTGAACGGCTCGAACGCGCCGCCCCGGCAGGAGAGGGGATGGGGAGATGAGTCGCCGTCACGATGCCCGCTGGAGCAGCACCCTCGGCGGGAGGCGCGGGCGACTCGCTGGTGTCAGCCCTCCTTGGACGTCTTCTTCTCAGAGGCCCAGGTGGTGACGAAGAAGTCCTTGACCTTCGCCCAGTCCCCGCTGCCGGAGGCGTACTGCGCCAGGTGCTGGCCGAGCTGGTCCTTGAAGTCCTGGCTCGGGAAGGTCGGGAAGACCCACTTGACGGGCGTGAGGTCCTTGTTGGTGATGGCCGCAGCGACCTCCTTACCCAGCGGGTCGGAGGGGGCCAGCTCGGTGTAGGCCTTGTAGGGCGCGATGATGCTGAGCTTCTCGGCTGCGAGCTTGGCGCCCTCGGCGTCGGTGAACAGCCAGGTGAGGAAGTCCTTGGTGGCCTTCTGGTCGCCCTCGGCGGCCTGGGAGTTGATCGTCAGGTAGTTCTCGGTGCCGATGGCGATGTTGGTCTTGTCCTCGCCGGAGACGCCGACGTAGATCGGCATGAAGTGGACGTCCTCGGCCTTGACCGTGTTACCGGAGACCTCGGAGATCTGTGACCAGCCCCAGTTGCCGTTCTGGACCATGGCGGCCTTGCCCAGGGCGAAGTCGGCCATGGAGTCGGTGACCGTCTTGGCGCTGGCCTCGGTGGGCTTGATCGTGGAGTTGTTGAGGTAGAGGTCGAAGATCTTCTTGTAGTTGTCCGAGTAGGTCAGCTTGACCTCGTCGAGGTCGTCGACCTTGGCGTCGCGGTACTCGTAGTAGACGGGGTAGTTGGCCAGGTGGGTCTGCCAGCGCCAGTCCTCACCGGGGGACAGCGAGGTCGCAGCGAAGACACCCTCGATACCGAGGTCGGCCTTCTTGGCCTGCATGTCCTCGACGACCTCCTTGAGCTTGTCGAAGCCCTTGATCTGGTCGACGGCGGTGGCCTTGGCGCCCTCCATGGCGAAGTACTTCTTGAGGATGGCGGCGTTGTAGATGATGCCGTAGCCCTCGATGGCCAGCGGCACGCCCACGACCTTGCTCTCCTCGCCCTTGAGGGCCAGGGACTCATCCGTCAGCTGCTTGGTGAAGTCGGCGTCGGACAGGTCGGAGGCGTACTCCTTCCAGTTGCCGTAGCCCACGGGACCGTTGAGGTTGAACAGCGTGGGCGGGTTGGACTTCGCAACCTCGGACTTCAGGGTCTGCTCGTAGGTGCCGGAGGCAGCGGTGACGACCTTGACGTTCACGCCGGTCTTCTTGGTGTAGGCGGCCGCGATGTCCTTGAACGCCTGCTCCGACTCGGGCTTGAAGTTGAGGAAGTAGACGCCACCGGCGCCATCGGATCCGGACGAGCCCTTCGAGCAGGCCGCCAGGGTCGCGGCGACCGCGATCGCAGCAGTTCCACCGAGCATGGAGCGGCGGGAGATGAGTCGCATTGGGGTCCTCCTTTGGACGCATGGGACAGGCACGGACAGAGGCGTCCGCAAGGTGCGACTGCCGTGTCGCCGGCGGCGGACCCGTCGGCTCAACGGCGACGACCCATCATGGCACACTTTCGCCCACATTGCTGCAAGGTTTGCAATCAGTGGCCCGGGTCTCAGGCTGGTACTCTTCGCGCAGCACGCCGTTTTCCCCGGCAGGTAGCGCCGTTCCGCTTCCACCTCGATGAACACCGCCGTCGCCGCCCCCTTTGCAAGAATGTAACCGATCGGTCAGCCCGTCGTCGGGAGTCTTCCCACCGTCCTCGACGCACACGCGACGTGGCCCCGGCACCACATGGGCGCCAGGGCCACGCACAGCGATCAGTCGCCGTTCATCCCTGTTACGGGGCGATGACTCACTTGCGGGCAGAGCCGACGGAGCCGAGGCGCTCGCAGGCCTCGACGACACGGGCGGCCATGCCCTCCTCGGCAGCCTTGCCCCAGGCGCGCGGGTCGTACTGCTTCTTGTTGCCGACCTCGCCGTCGACCTTGAGGACACCCTCGTAGTTGGTGTACATCCAGCCGGCGACCGGGCGGGTGTAGGCGTACTGGGTGTCGGTGTCGACGTTCATCTTGATGACGCCGTTGCGCACCGCGGTGGCGATCTCCTCGTCGGTGGAGCCGGAGCCGCCGTGCATGACCAGGTCGAAGGGCGAGCTCTTGTCGCCGACCTTGGAGGACAGGCGGTCGCCGAGGCGCTTGGCCACGTCCTCCTGGATCTCACCGAGGATCTCCGGGCGGAGCTTGACGTGGCCGGGCTTGTAGGAACCGTGCACGTTACCGAAGGTCAGGGCGGTGATGTAGCGGCCGTTCTCACCCAGGCCGAGGGCCTCGACGGCCTTCCAGGCGTCGTCGGCGGTGGTGTAGAGGTTGGCGTTCTCCTCACCCTTGATGCCGTCTTCCTCGCCACCCACGGCACCGATCTCGATCTCGAGGACGACGTTGGCGGCCTTGGCGCGCTTGAGCATGTCGACGGCGATCTCGATGTTGTCGTCGAGGGCCTCGGCGGAGCCGTCCCACATGTGGGAGTTGAACATCGGCAGCTCACCGTTCTTGACCTGCTCGGCCTCGATCTCCATGAGCGGGTGGATCCAGTCGGCCAGGAGCTTCTTGGGGCAGTGGTCGGTGTGCAGACCAATGGTGACGGGGTAGAGGTCACCCACGGCGCGGGCGTAGGCGGTGAAGGCGATCGATCCCTTGACGCGGTCGAGGCGCGAGGAACCGGACCAGTAGGCGGCACCACCGTTGGAGATCTGGACGATACCGTCGGACTCGGCGTCGGCGAAGCCCTTGAGGGCGGCGGACAGAGTCTGGGACGAGGTGACGTTGATCGCGGGGATGGCGTACTTGCCGGCCTTCGCGCGGTCAAGCATGTCGGCGTAGGACTCCGGGGTTGCAATGGCCACTGGGTGCCTCCTGATTTTCTGTATGAGTCAGTGGTGCGGGGCCGATTGTTCCACGAATTCGAACCCGCGTGAACCGGATCATGGTCCCAGGTCGGACTCCATGACCTGTTCAGGGCCGGTTTGGCCCTGCCGCCCACGAGGCGGAGCGGAACAGCGGACCGACGGCTCCCGGACTCAGTCGGGCGCCACTCCTGCGTGCTGGAGGATCCAGGTGTGCATGGCCACGGCCGCTGCGGCCGCCACGTTGATGGAGCGGGTGGAGCCGTACTGGCCGATGCGCAGCAGACGGGAGCAGCCGGCGCTCAGCTCGGCGCTGATGCCCTCGCCCTCGGAGCCGAAGACCATGAGGCAGCGCTCGGGCAGATCGGCGGTCTCCAGGGGCTGGGCTCCGGGGCCGTTGTCGATGCCGATGACCTCGTATCCCTCGGCCTGCGCCCAGGTGAGCAGCTCACCGGGCTCGGGGTGGTGGCGCACGTCCAGGTAGCGGTTGGTGACCATGGCGCCGCGCTTGTTCCAGCGGCGTCGGCCGATGATGTGGACGCCGGCCACGTTGAATGCGTTGGCGCTGCGCACGATGGAGCCGATGTTGAGGTCCTGGCTGACGTTCTCGATGGCGATGTGCAGCCGATGGGCACGGGAGGCCAGGTCGGCGCGGATCGCCGCGATGGTCCAGTAGCGGTAGCGGTCGACGACGTTGCGCCGGTCGCCCCCTGCGAGCAGCTCGCGGTCGTAGCGGGGGTCGGTGGGCCAGGCCTCGGGGCCGCCGGGCCAGGGGCCGACGCCGACCTGACGGACGTCGGCCGGCCGGTCCTCCTCCGGGCTCAGCGCCGACGCCGCGGGCAGGTGCTCCCCCTCAGGCAGGTCGGCGGGGCTCTCGGGCTCCGCCCCGCCCGCCTGCGGACGTCGTCGGACGCTCACTCCAGGCCGAGGTCGGCAGACCGAGCGCCGCGTAGTAGGGCAATCCGGCGGCCTCGATGCGCTCACGCGCGCCGGTGGCCCGGTCCACGATGACGGCGACGGCCCGCACGTCGGCACCCGCCTCGCGCAGCGCCTCGACGGCTTCCAGGGGCGAGCCGCCGGTGGTGGAGGTGTCCTCCAGGACCACCACGGAGCGCCCGGTGACGTCAGGTCCCTCGATGCGGCGGCGCATGCCGTGGTCCTTGGCGGCCTTGCGCACGACGAAGGCGTCCAGGTCCAGGCCACGCGAGGCCGCGGCGTGCAGCATCGCGGCCGCCACGGGGTCGGCCCCCATGGTCAGGCCGCCGACGGCGTCGATCTCGTCGGTGCCCAGCCCCACCTCCTCGAGCATGTCGAGCATGACATGGCCGATGAGGGGGGCGGCCTCGTGGTGGAGGGTGGCTCGGCGCATGTCCACATAGAAGTCGGACTCGAGGCCGGAGGCGAGGGTGACTTTGCCACGGACAACGGACAGCTCGTTGACGAGCTCGGCCAGGCGGGCGATCTGGGAGTCGTTGGTGCTCACGGTTCCGATGGTAGTGGGATTCGGGGGTTGCGCACCGGCTAGACACCCGATGCGACAAGAGCCCGCCCTCATCCGCGTGGTGCGGAGGGGGCGGGCTCTTGGCTCTCGTAGCGGAAGGAGGAGTCAGGACAGGGCGGCCACGGCGGCGTCGTAGTCGGGCTCCTGGCCGACCTCGGGGACCAGCTGGGTGTAGATGACCGTGCCGGACTCGTCGAGAACCACGACGGCGCGCGACAGCAGGCCGGCCAGCGGACCGTCGGCCAGGGTGACGCCGTAGTCGGCGCCGAAGGTGGAGCGGAAGGTTGAGCCAGTGACCACGTTGTTCAGGCCCTCGGCGCCGCAGAAGCGGGAACCGGCGAAGGGCAGGTCGGCGGAGACGCAGACCACGGTCGTGTTGTCCAGCTCGGAGGCCAGCTTGTTGAACTGGCGCACGGAGGCGGCGCACACCCCGGTGTCCACCGAGGGGAAGATGTTGAGGACCACGCGGCGGCCGGCCAGGGACTGGCTGGTGAGCGGGGCGAGGTCGGCGCCCACGAGGTCGAAGGCGGGCGCGGTCGAGCCCACAGCGGGCAGCTCGCCGACAGTGCTGACAGGGTCTCCGTGGAAGGTAATGGAAGCCATGGTGTGATCGTTGCAGGTCGCGGCTCCCCTGGCCAGTGGGGGCACTCAGCCCTGGGCGGAGCGCTCTGGCCCGACCACCCGGCGCACGAACCAGCGGGGGGCCAGACGCAGTACGGCGTTGGCGCTGCGGTAGCGCAGGCTCGGGGTGCAGATGACCTGGCCGCGCCGCACCGCCGCCAGGCCGTCGATGGCCACTCGCTCGGCGTCCAGCCACAGCGGCTCCTTCCACTGGGTCTCATCGATGCCGGCCGCCGCGTGGAAGCCGGTGTGAACCAGCCCCGGGCACAGCGCCGTGGCGGTCACCCCGGTGCCGGCGAGCTCGGCGGCCAGTCCCTCGGTGAACCGCAGTACCCAGGCCTTGTGCGCCGCGTAGGTGCCCATGGCGGTGTACGCGGTCATGGAGGAGACGTTGAGAATAGCGCCGCGACCGCGTTCCACCATGGCTCCGGCCGCTGCATGGGAGGCCACCATGACCGCCCGGACCATGACGTCGAGGGCATCCTCCTCGCGGGCCAGATCTCCCCCGATGAATCGCTGCCCCAGACCGAAGCCGGCATTGTTGACCAGGAGCCCCACGGGCTTGCTCTTCTCACGCAGACGCTCAGCGACGAGCTCGAGCTCATCGCGCTCGGACAGGTCCGCCTGCAGGGTCTCCACCTGGACGCCTGCGAACTGCCGCATCTCCTCGGCCACCTCCCGCAGTCGCTCGGGGGTGCGCGCCACGAGGACGAGGTCGTGACGTGCCTGGGCGAGCTGCCAGGCGATCTCCAGGCCGAGGCCGCTCGTGGCCCCAGTGACAAGTGCTGTTCCCATGGCGGCAGACTACGAGAGCTCGTTGAGTGCTTGATGGGAATCGGGCACCGGCTAGTCTGCTGCCATGCGCCTGGCCACCTGGAACGTCAACTCCATCCGCACCCGCGTCGACCGCGTCCTGGCCTTCCTGGAGCGCGAGGATGTCGATGCCCTGGCGATGCAGGAGATCAAGTGCCGCCCCGACCAGTTCCCGGTCGAGCCCTTCGAGGCCGCGGGCTACGAGCTGGCCATCCATGGCCTCAACCAGTGGAACGGGGTGGCGATCGCCTCGCGAGTGGGGACTCGACGACGTCGCCACCTCCTTCCCGGGCCAGCCCGCCTGGGCGGCCAAGCCCGAGGCCGAGCCCACCGTGGAGGCCCGGGCGCTGGGGGCGACGGTGGGTGCGGCGTCTGATGCGACGCCGGTGCGCCTGTGGAGCCTGTACGTGCCCAACGGTCGCGAGCTCACTCACCCGCACTACACGTACAAGCTCGACTGGTTGCGGGTGCTGCGCGACGACGTCGCCGCCTGGCTCGGGGACGAGCCCGATCTGCCGCTGGCGCTGGTGGGCGACTGGAACGTGGCACCGCGGGATGAGGACGTGTGGGACATGAGCGTCTTCGAGGGCTCCACCCACGTCTCCGCCCCGGAGCGTGAGGCCTTCGCCGCCTTCACCGAGGCGGGCATGCACGAGGTCACGCGCGAGCGGGTCACCAACTACACGTACTGGGACTACCAGAAGCTCCGCTTCCCGAGGAACGAGGGCATGCGCATCGACTTCGTCTACGCCTCTCCGGCCCTGGCGGGCCGCGTCACCGGCGCCGCCATCGACCGTGACGAGCGCAAGGGCAAGGGCGCCTCCGACCACGTCCCCGTCATCGTCGAGGTCGACTGAGGCCGTGGATTGACGCTCTTCAGCCCCGGATCCGACAACACCTCACATGAACCGCACTTCTTCACGAAGCAGGAGTCCGGGACAGCCGCTGTCGAGCCACTAGGACGGCGACACCCCACCCAGACAAATAAGACCAAAGCCCTAGGGGACTACTACCCATCCCAGCCAGGACCACGAAAACACACCTCAGCAGCAAGCTGTCGAAATCACCCTCGATATTCGGATTCACCTACGACAACAACGCTTCGCACGCCCCACAAAACACATTATCTTTTTCGGTCGAAACTGAATATTCCTCTCTCCCTGTTGCCTCAGGAGCCAGATTCACAGCCGAATTCACTGACCAACGGCGCTATTCTCGCGCCATGAACTCCTCAAAACTCTCCCCAGCGCGTCGAATCGCCATCGCCCTTCTTCCCATTACCGCCCTGTCCCTGGCCGCCTGCGGCAACCTGCCCTTCGGCTCCAAGGAAGCCTCCCCCACCGCGGAGACGAGCACCACCGCCCCTTCGCCCACGCCCACCCCTACCCGTCCGCATCGGCCTCCGCCACAGACAGTGCCACTGAGATGGCCTCGGCCACCGCTTCGGAGACTCCCTCGGAGGACCCCTCGGCCTCTGCGGAGGCCACCACGAACGGCCTGACCCCTGAGAACAGCAAGGGGCGCGAGCTCAGACTCTCCGACTTCCAGAAGCCGCCAGTGACGAGCGGTTGGGAGGAGAAGCGCTACGACGTCGCCTCGATCACCAACACCATGGGAATCGGCACCAATCTGGATTGGCAGAACAGCGACGAGATTGAGTTGCGCCTGGCCAACAAGTTTCAAAAAGTCACGTTCACCGCGGGTCAGGCCAACGACTCCAAGAGCTCCAACCTCATTATGAGGGTCGCGATCTTCACTGACGGCAAGGAGGTCGAGACAGTTGACGTCCCCTTCAATGACGCCCACGCTTTCGAGGTCAAGGCCGCGAACGTCAACGCCTTGAAGATTACTCTCACACCTCTCGACCAGAAGCAGGAGACACCGCCTTACACCGAAAGCACCACTGGCGTCATCCTCAACGTCAAGGCCGAGTGATGACCGGCAGGCCACCGTCGCCGGTGCGCCTGCTCTACAAGGCATACAAAACCTACAAGGCCAGGATCTGGTCGCCGAGCTCGGACCATGTCCGCCGGTGAACCGTCCCGAAGGGTCGGGCCCCCAGGAAGACGGCCTGGCGCTCGGCGACCGGATCCACCCAGATGAAGGAGCCCGACTGGCCGAAGTGCCCGAAGGTCTGCTCGCTGTTGCCGGCCCCGGTCCAGTGCGGGGACTTGGCTCCACGCACCTCGACCCCCAGACCGAAGGGGTTGGGAGTCTGACGCCCGTAGCCGGGCAGGACGCCGTCGAGGCCGGGCAGGACCGGTGTGCGGGCGCGCTGCGCGAGCGCGGGCGAGACGAGCCTCGGTGCGGCCAGCTCACGGGCGAACAGGGACAGGTCGCGGGCGCTGCCCTCCCCGGAGTGGGCGGGCGAGCCGGGGATGAGGACGCTGGCCATCCCCAGGGGCTCGAGCACCGTGGTCTCCACCCAGGTCTCCAGGGGCGTGCCGGTGGCCTCCTGAAGCCGCTCCCCCAGGATCTCGATGCCGCGGTTGGAGTAGATGCGGCGCGTGCCCGGGGCCGCCAGGCGCTCATCGGAGTCGGCCGCGATCCCCGAGGAGTGGGACAGCAGGTTCTCGATGGTCGCACCGTCGGGAGCAGGCGCGCCTGCGAGGGCCTCCAGGTCCAGCAGTCCCCGGTCGACGGCGATCAGGGCCGCCCAGGCAACGATCGGCTTGGTGACAGAGGCGAAGGGGAAGATCTCATCGACGTCCCCGGCCTCGAGGAGCACGCCGTCGCCCGCGGCCGGCTTGCCGGTCACGACGAGGGCTGTCGGGAAGGGGAAGGCGGCCAGTGCCGGCAGGGCAGAGGTCTGTGCCTGAGAGGTGTCCGGGGTGGTCATCGCTCCTCCTCACCTGGGTCGGCTCTCGACACGGCAGGCCGAGCGCCCTCGCGACCGTACCTTACGCCTCAGGGACCGGCCCCCTGTGACCGCCCGGAAGCCGTGGGGCACGGCCATGAGTCACGGCCGCGAGCGCCGGCCGCCCGGAGTCGGGCCGGGCCGGTCAGCGCCCCGGCGCGCCATGAGTCTACGAAACCTCCCGGCTCGCGAGAGGATCGGGCTGATGCCCTTCTACCACCGCCCGCCCGCCGACCGCGGCCCGTTGCGCCCCGCTCCCCATGGCTCCCGGTCAGGCGGCCCCGCCCCCACGGCCGCTGAGCCCTGTCCGAGGCCGCCGGTGTCGGCTACGCCGTCGTCGACCTGGAGACCACCGGCCCTGTCCCCCACGACCGACTCGATCCTGGAGGTCGCGCTCGTACTCACCGACGCCGCCGGGCGCGTCGAGCGCAGCTGGTCCACGCTCATCGACCCCGGCGCGGGCGTGGACGTGGGCCCCACTCATATCCACGGTCTTATCGCCGAGGAGCTCATCGGGGCGCCTGGTTTCGATGAGGTCGCCGAGCTGCTGGTGGCCGACCTGGCCGGGCGGGCAGTGGTGGCCCACAACGCCCGCTTCGACGTCGGCTTCCTCACCCAGGCGCTGGGGATGCGGGGGCTGCTCGACCGCGGCGCGCGGGTGCCGCGGGTGTGCACGATGGAGTGGGCACGCCACTTCATGACGACGCCGTCGCGCCGGCTGACCACCTGCTGCGAGGTGGCCGGGGTGGAGATCGGCCGCCACCACAACGCGCTCGACGACGCCCTGGCCGCCGCCGGCCTGCTGCGCCACTACCTGGCGGTGGGGGCACAGCGGGGCGAGGAGCCGGTGGCTTGGGCCCGCTCGCTCGTGGAGGCTCGCCGCTTCACCGGCTGGCACTGGGATGCGGCCAGGGCTCGGGCCGGCGCCGAGCGCCTCACGGCGCGCACCACGCCCGGTGCTGAGCGTGCCCGCCCCGAGCCCGAGTCGGCGGGGCCAGGTCAGTAGACCTCAGGGCTGCGAGTGAAGGCTGGGGCACCGGTCCTGTGCGCGCCCGGCTCTTGCCTGCTCCGTCAGCCGGATGCGGCTCGGACGTCAGCAGCGGCAAGGATGTCCAAATCTGCAGCAAAGGCCGGTTCTCAGCTTCGAAGGCGGAAACAGAACCGCAGGATTCTGCGAATCGTGTGGTGGCTCTTCACGGGTGCCGGACCCTTTGCTGCAGATATGGACACCACCGACCGGTTCCGCCCCCTCCAGCGGCCCGGGGCGAGCCATCGAGCCAGGCCGGTCCGCTCGGGATCAGGACCACCGGGCCGGATGTCGCCGCGCCGCCCCTGATCGGGGACTTACTTCTCCCACGAGGACTGCGTTCTCCTCCAGACGACTGGGGTACGGCCTCAGTCATCTGGAGGAGAAGTACGTTCTGGACGGGAAACGCAGTCCTCGGTTCAGCCGACCGCGCCCCGGCCGGCTACTCCACATCCCACAGGACGTGCCGCCCAAGGGCTGTCTGCACGGGCCACAGCCCCACGGCTCGGGGCGCCCCGGCCTCATCGACCAGCACCCGTTCATCGCGCTGTAGGTCACGACGACGGCGCCCTCAAGGGACCGCGCGGCGCCACGCCTCCCGGCGAGGCCCCTCAGGCCTCCTCGGCGTCCTCGCCCAGGGAGACGAGGAATCCGTCGTCGTCCACGGCCACCCCGGAGACGGCGGTGACCAGGACGGTGGCGAGATCCTCGACCAGGTCCCGGGCCGTCTGACGCTCACGGCGCCGGGAGCGGGAGACCACTTCGGCGTAGGCGTCGGCCTGGTCCCGGGGGATCCAGCGCAGGTCGTAGGACAGGACCGCCCCGCGCGCCCAGGGCTCGCCGCGCACGGCCAACGGCAGTCCGTCGGTGGCGCCGGCACGCACCTCGATGCGCCCCCAGCCCTCGTGCTCTGGGTCGACCGGGGTGACGACCGCGTAGCCGTCACGCACCTCCTCAATGACGTTGCCGGTGGCGGCGGCAACGATCTCCTGACGCATCGTGTCCTGGCGGACCTTCTCCGAGCCGCGCCAGGCCTTCTCGAAGACGTCCGGGCCGATGCGCTCGACAAGGCTCTCCAACTGCTCGGGGTCGATGGCATCCAGTCCGACGGCGCCCCGGGGCTGCACGGCCTCCAGCGCGGTGCTCACCTCGGGGGGCCACGGGCTGCAGGACGGTCACCAGGTCCTCCGGGCCGAGCCACACCGGGGCGTAGACCGTCAGGGAGGCCGAGACCTCCGGGCTGGGCTCGACCAGGACCGGATCCTCCTTGTCCCCACCGGGAATGAGGCGCAGAGCGCCGGCAAGGCGCCGGGCGATGGCGCGCAGGCGGGTGAGGGCCACCAGCTCGGCCCCCGTGGGCTGGGCGTGGGGGAAGGCGTCGGAGAGCGGGTCCAGGCCGGCGAGCTCGGCCGGCAGGGCTCCGGCACGGATGCGGGGGCAGTCCAGGATCATCAGCTGCGTGGTCCACTCTCCGGAGCACCCAGGAGGCCGCGCATCTCGGCGTCGACCTTCCAGGGCCCCAGTAGGGAGACCCCGGGGAAGAGCTGGAGGCTGGAGACCCCCACCCAGCCGGACTGGATGTCCTGGGACAGGGCCAGGGCCTCGACCTCGTCGGGGGCGACGTCGTCGGCCAGGAGCAGGACGTGGTTGGTGTCCAGCAGCCCGACCGGCAGCATGGAGGCAGCGGTGAAGGTGCCGGTGTCGGTGGGCAGCGAGACGGCGAAGTCGGTTGAGTCGCTCATGCGTGCTTCTCCTGGGAGGTGGGAGCGGCGCCGTCGATGGGGGGCCGCCGGGGTGTCGGGGATGCGGGTGCGGTGGAAGGACTGGTGGGAGCGGGAGGCCGTCGGTCCGCGCTGCCCCTGGTAGCGCGAGCCGGTGGCGCCCGAGCCGTAGGGGGCCTGGGCGGGGCTGGACAGGCGGAAGAAGCACAGCTGCCCCACCTTCATCCCCGGCCAGAGCTTGATGGGCATGGTGGCCGTGTTGGACAGCTCCAGGGTGACGTGCCCGGTGAATCCCGGGTCGATGAATCCGGCGGTGGAGTGGGTCAGCAGCCCCAGGCGCCCCAGGCTCGACTTGCCCTCCAGGCGGGCGGCGACGTCGTCGGGCAGTGTGATGCGCTCGTAGGTGGCCCCCAGGACGAACTCCCCGGGGTGCAGGACGAAGGGCTCGTCGGCACCGACGTCGACCAGGTGGGTCAGCCCCTCCTGGTCGGCGGCCGGGTCGATGACCGGGTAGCGGTGGTTGTCGAAGAGACGGAACCATCGGTCCAGGCGCACATCGATGGAGGCCGGCTGAATCATCTCGGGGTCGTAGGGGTCGAGGACGACCCGCCCGGCGTCGAGCTCGGTGCGGATATCGCGGTCTGAGAGCAGCACGGGCCCGATTGTGCCAGGTCCTCCGGGAGGCGTCACACGAACTCCGGCCCCGAGGGCTCCGGCAGCGCCGGGCCGTCACTCAGCCGCTCAGCGGCATGCCGGAGGCGTCAACGCCCCACGGCGACTCGCCGGGGCGGGCCACCAGGATGAGGATGCCCTCGATGAAGGCCCAGATGGCGATCGGAACGGCCAGGAACCCGCAGGAGAAGAGCGTGCCCAGGAGCTGGAAAAGAGCCTTGCCCGTGTAACCCAGGTAGAAGTTGTGGATACCGAAGCAGCCGAGGAACAGCGCCAGGATGCCGGCGGCCACCTTGGACTTGCTCGAGTAGGCGGGGGGACCGTAACCGGGGACGGGACCGTAGCCGGCAGGCGCACCGTAGCCGGGAGGGGCGCTGTAACCGGGCTGGGGCCCGTAGGCCCCTTGAGGGTCGTACCCCCGGCTGGGCACCGGGATCGTACTGGCCGCCGTAGGGCGGGTACCCGTCTGACGGGTAGTCCGTGGGGACCGAGCCCGCGGGCAGCGCCGGCAGGTCCGGGTGAGGGCCCACAGTGGGCTCGTGAGGGTTGAAGGGATCAGTCATGCGCTCACCACATGTGTCAAGACGTCAGGGAATCCGTCAGTGAGTGTAGCCGGTGAGAGCATCGCCGGCACGGTCCACGGGGAACCTCCGAAGGCCGATTTGCGCAGACGGCCGGAGTCTGGGTTAGACTTCCGCACGCACCTGGGACTCACGTCCGCCGGTGCCATGCGGGTGTAGTTCAATGGTAGAACTTCAGCTTCCCAAGCTGACAGCGCGGGTTCGATTCCCGTCACCCGCTCCAGGCCGAGGGCCCGGACCATCACGGTCCGGGCCCTCGTTGTCGCTGTGCTGCGCAGACGGGGACATTAGACGTCGTCGGGTGCAGGGCTGTACGGCCGGGGACATTCGACGCCGTCAGGGACAGGAATCCTGTCCCCGCACGCGTGACATGCCCCCGTGGGCAAGAAAATGTCCCCGGCAGCGTGGAGTGACCCCACCGCAGGACGCCGGACCTATCGACACGTCCTGTCACCCGCCGACTTCGCCGACCCGTGGACGGCAAACCGGCTCATCTCTAGACTTTCTGCATGCCAGATCATGAATATTCTGTGCGCGTGGAGTGGACAGGCAACCTGGGCACAGGGCACGTCCGGATACCGCACTTACTCGCGCGACCATGATGTCCGGGGCGCCACCGCCGACCTGCCGGTGATCCACGGATCGGCGGATCCTGCGTTCCGAGGGGACGCTCACAGGTGGAACCCGGAACAGCTCCTGCTCGCCTCGCTCGCGCAGTGCCACATGCTGTGGTACCTCCACCTCGCAGCAGACGCGGGCGTCACCGTCATCGCCTACTCAGACACCCCTACCGGCATCATGGTCGAGCACCCAGGCGGAGTTGGGGAGTTCACTTCAGCAACCCTTCGCCCCGCAGTGACCATTGCCCCCGACAGCGATCCTGAGCGTGCAGCCGCACTGCACGACCGAGCCTCCGAGCACTGCTTCATTGCCCGATCAGTGAACTTCCCAGTCCACCACGAGGCCGTCATCACGACTGAGCAATAGGAGGCGAGGCCCCTTCACCCCTCCGCTCTCGGCCCACCCCCTTCGGGGCGGCACCGGCGTCGTCGGCCGGCGCCGCCCGTCTGGGTCAGGACAGGACGGCCTGCAGGTTCACCTGGGCGCTGTTCAGGATGCCGGCCGGGTCGCCTCCGGCCAGCCCGGGCAGCTCGTTGTCGAAGTTGGCGATGATGTCCGAGGTGCCGGAGGCTGAGGGCACGGGCTGGGAGTAATCGACGCCGGCCTGGAAGGCCGCCTGGTCGGCGTGCTTGCCCTTCCAGGTCTCGCCGGCGGCCTTGCCCGCGGGGACCGTGCCCGCCGCACTGGCCAGGGCCACCTGCCGCTCGGCGGCGGTGAGGTACTCCACGAGCTTGATGGCGTCGGCCTTGTGCTTGGATGCCTCGACGACGCCGTAGAAGGTGGGGAACTGCAGGGTCCCCTTGCCGCCGCTGCCGGCCGGCAGCTCGACCACCTTGTAGGAGACGCCCGAGTAGGTGTCCGCCAGGGTCCTCACCAGGGCCTCCGTCTCGATCACCATAGCGGCCTGTCCTTGCCCGAAAGCGTCGGCGGCGGAACCGGCGGGCAGGTCGGCGCCCCAGCCGGCCGACCCGGAGGACAGGAGCTTCTTGACCTGGCTGAGCCCCGCCACCGAGCCCTCGGAGGAGGCCGTGGCCTTCGTGCCGTCGGCGCTGGTCAGTCCCCCACCGCCCTGGATCAGGAAGGCCCCCACGCGCGCGTAGGAGGCGTCGAGGGTCAGGCCGACGACGCCACCGGAGGTGAGCCTGGCGGCCACCTGGTCGAGCTGCTCCCAGGTGGTCGGGTAGTCCGACTCGCTCAGGCCCGCGGCCGACCACAGTGAGGTGTTGAGGTACAGGGCGAGCGTGGAGACGTCCCTGGGCGCCGCACTGATCCTCTCCTGCCGGGTGGCGCTGGTCAGCAGCGCGGGGTGCGCGTCCTTGACGGCGGCCGATCCCTTGTCCCAGGAGTGCAGGGAGCCCGCGTAGCTGGACAGCTGAGCCGGATTGAGGACGACGACGTCGATGGTCGGCTCGGCCGTGATCCCGCGGGCCAGCTCCTGGGAGACGTCGGAGACGGGCTTGACGTCCACCTCCACCTTGGTCTCCTTGGTGAATGCCTCCACCGCCTTGGACAGCGCCTCCGCGGCGGCATCACCCGAATCGGAGACGATGAGCGCCATCTTTCCCTCCTCGGTGGCCTCGTCCTTCGACTTCGACGAGCAGGCGGCAAGGGCGGCCAAGACGGCCAGTCCCAGGGAGGTCAGGCCGAACGTCCTGCGGGTCAGCATCATGTGTTCTCCTTGAGGGAATCCCGGAGTGCCCGGGAGCGGGGTGAGCCCGGGGCCGCAACGGCGCCTGTGGGCTCTCGGTGAGCGACGTCGGGCGGGGACGGCGGAAGGGCGCTGCGGGCCCCACGTCGCCAGGAGGAAGCGTAGGCCATGTGGGCCGCGGGCTCGGACTCGGCCCCCGCCCTCATCTCACAGGAGGTCGCGCAGGGCCAGCACGACGACGCCGGTGGCCAGGGCGTCCACGAGGAACCAGCTGGCCAGCCACAGTCCGGCGGGAACCCGGGTCAGGTGGGCCAGGGTGCGGTGGTCCTGGCTCGGGTCGCGTGAGGCGGCGACGTCGCGCAGAGAGTCCCAGGCCCCCACGAGAAGAGCCAGCCCGATTCCGGCGACGACGCCGTCGCGCCACTGCCCGCCCCACCACCACAGGGCCCCGGTCAAGACTGCCACGAGCAGGACGAGCAGAACCGTGCGCACTGAACGGGACATGACCAGCAGGACCGCCAGGAGGACCAGCCCGAGCAGCAGGACCGCGCTCGCCCAGCCGTTCAGTGCCAGAAGCACGACGACGGCGCCCAGGACCGCGGGTGCCGGGTAGCCGGCCCAGGAGGTGGCCACCCGGCCGGGTCCGGTGGACTTGCCGGCGGTCACGGCGTGCCCGGACAGGTCCCGGCTGACGACGAAGCCGAGGAAGCGTCGCCCCACCATGAGGCCGACGGCGGCGTGCCCGGCCTCGTGGACGATCGTCACCAGGGTGCGCCCCCAGCGGCGGGCCGGGGCCCAGGCCAGGACGATGAGAAGGATCGCCAGCGCCGGCCACAGCACGCCGGGATCCAGGCCGACGAGGCTCGAGGCGCGGGCCAGCAGGTCGTTCCAGGTGTCAGTCCAGCTCAGGTTCACGGGCGGAAGTCTGCCAGGCCCACCTGCGTGCGCGGCAGCCCGTGGCTCACGCTGTCAGCCAACCGCACTGTGATGAAGCGAACCGGGGGCCTCGGTGCCCTCCAGTGGCTCGGTGGCGTGGGGCTGGGGGATGGTCGGGACGGCGTGGGCGGGCTGACGCGCCCCCACCGCCCGCAGCACGAAGGCGTCCAGGCTCTCCAGGTAGGCCCGGCGCTGCTCCGGGTCCGTGGGGGTCGGGCGCCCACCCATGACGGTGGCGTGGATGAGGGGGATGACCTGCTCGGGCTCCTGGGCGGGGATGAGTCCCCGGTCCATGGCGTCGGTGAGGATCGAGGAGAGCATCTGGGCCAGGAGCGCGCCGTGGGCCTTGAGACGGCCGGCCGTCCCGCGCGAGACGGCCCCCGACAGAGGCCCGGACGTCGGGAAGTGGAAGTGCCGGGCGATGAGGGCCTGCTGGCGCACATAGATGCGCAGGCGGTCGATCGGATCCTGGGTGCCGGCCAGCGCCCGGGAGAGCTCCTCGGCGTAGCGGCCGGCCTCGTGCTCCATGAAGGCCAGGAGGAGGTCCTCCTTGTCCGCGAAGTGGTTGTAGACGGCTGTGCGCCCCACACCCGCGTGGTTGGCGACGTCGGACAGGGTGATCTTGTCGAAGCTGCGCCGGCTCATGAGCTCGGAGAGGGCTTGGAACAGGGCCGTGCGCGTACGCTCTCGATGCTCGGCCAGTGAGGAACCCAGGATCTTCGGCATGAGGCAACCCTAACTTACGAGATGACGCGAGTGATAGAAGTGTCAGGAAACTGTGCAGGGGTGACAGGGCGGCCCTGCTGACGCCCCTCGAGCGCGCGGGCCTCGGGACGGTCGATCCGAGGGCTCGGCCCCGTCGCCATCGTCTCGGCCCCCATCAGCGCCCCAGGGCGGTCACGAGCGCGTCGATGATGGGCAGGTCCGCCTCGAGCCACGGCAGCCGGCGCAGCCGATCCGGTGGGTCCAGGCGCACCCACTCCAGCCGCTGGTGGTCGGTCCCGGCTCTGCCCCGGTCCCCGGGGCGGGCGGGCTCGGCCAGCCACACTCGCATCCTGAAGCCGTGCATGGCCGGCCACGCCGGGGCGTCGTCGCCGGGACCGCCGTCCGGCGGTGCCGGAACCTCCAGCTCCCGGGGAGCGATGAGCTCGGGCCCCAGGCGGGCACTCAGGCGGATCTCCTCGTCCAGCTCGCGGGCCAGGGCCTGCTCGGGCCGCTCGGCGGGCTCGACCTTGCCGCCGGGAAGCTCGAACTGACCGGCGTGCTCGGGCGGGTAGGAGCGGGCCGCGCACAGCAGCGCCGTCGGATGCTTCAGGTCGTCCAGGACCGCGGCCGCCACGACGAGACGGGAGGCCTTCACCGTGTCGGAGCCGCTCACCAGGGCTTCCCGCCTCCGCCGCTGCCGCCGGGCTCCTCGGTGGTCCCCGCGCTGCCGTTATTGCGGTCCTTCAGGCGCTTGGCCCGGTCATCGACCGGGGTCGGGGACAGCTGGGTGCTCGGGGAGCTGGAGGATGTCTCACCCGGTGAGCTCGACGCCGACGACGACGGGTCCGAGCTCGGATCGCCGCTGGGCTGCGACGACGGGCTCGAGCTCGAGCCACTGCTGGGCTGCGACGACGCGCTGGAGCTCGAGCCACTGCTGGGCTGCGACGACGCGCTGGAGCCTGGGGTCACTGCTGGGCTGCGACGACGGGTTCGAGCTCGGGTTGCTGCTGGGCGTGGCCGAGGGGTCGGACTCGGGGAGGGATTCTGCTGGGGCGGGGGCGGCACCTCGCAGGCGTCGGCCGCCTTCTTGGCCGCCTCGATGTGCTCGGTCACCGCCGAGGAGCTTCCACTCTCCTGAGCCTGGGCCGCCAGCGTGACGTGGGCGACGTACAGGTTGGTGCGCACCATGCACTCCGGGGAGCCGGCCTCCTTCGTCTTGGTCTTCGAGTCGACCTCGGCCTTGGGGGCCTCACTGAGAGCCTGGTTGAGGGTGGTGACCGCGGAGGTCGGGTCCTTCGCCGCGAGCTGACCGGTTCCCAGGTTGAAGTGGACGCGCCACTGCTCCAGCCAGGGGTTGATCGTGGCGACCGTCCGGTAGCGCGACAGTGCCGTGTCGTAGTGGCCGGCTGCAGCGGCACGGTTTCCGGCCAGGGAGATGAGGAAGATCGACCCGAGCCACAGGGAGACGATGGTGGCCAGCGCGGCGGGCACCCCACCGATCGCCAGGAGCCGACGGCGCCGTTTGAGGCGCGCCTCTCGCCGCAGGGGATCCTCCGGAGCCGAGGGGTCCGGCGAGGAGGCCCCGTCATTCGAGTCCGACTCCCGCAGGTAGTCGACCTCCTGCTCCGAGGGGACGCCGTCGACTCCTGGCACACCCTGCGCACCGTCGGCGGCGCCGGGCTGCATCCCGCTCCGCCCCTGCCCGGGGACCTCACCGGGGCTGTTTCCTATCGTCATCATCTTCCCCTTCCCATGAGAAGACGCAGGCGACGGTCGGCTCGCATGAGATCGATGATCTCCCACAGCAGCAGACCGAAGGCGATGAGTCCCAGGGGCCAGGTCAGGTACACCCGGCTGTTGGTCTTGGTCCGCCCGTCGGAGGAGACGGCCTCGATGTCGAGGTTGGTGAACTTGCTCGTCGGGTCATCACCCGACCCGCCGGTGCGGTGGAAGTAGGGCAGTCCCATGTCCTTTGGCCACGCTCTGGAGCTCGTCGGCGTCGATCTTCGACACCCCGGGCTGCCCGCCCTGGCCGTCAGTGATGTAGTCGGACTGGGTGTGCTCGCCGGTGGACGGCGAGCCGTCGTAGCTGCGCATCTTCCCGCCCTCGGTGGAGCCGTAGCCCAGCACCGCACCGCCGTCGACGACGCCGGCCAGTGACTGCCAGGAGATGCCGGCGCTGTCGGCCGCCAGAGCGCCGCGCCCCTCATCGGTGGCCTCGCCGTCGGAGAAGATATAGACGAGGCGGATGTCCTTGGGGTCGGACTGGCGCGACTGCGCCAGCGACTCCCCCAGCAGCGGAAGCGCCACCTCCAGCGAGGAGCCGGTGGCGTGGCCCGTGACCTCCTGCTTGAAGGAGCCGATCCAGGCGTCGACGGCGTTGGTGTCGTGGGTCAACGGCAGCTCCCTGGCCGCGGTGTTGTCCAGGGCGATGATGGAGAACCTGGAGTCCGGGAAGGCCTCGCGGATGGCGCGCATGTCCGCCCGCACGCCGTCGAGCCTGGTGGAGGCCGACTGGTCGACGCCTTCGGGTCCTTTGCCCTGGTAGTCCTCCGCGGCCATGGACCCGGTGCGGTCCACCACCATGTAGATCTCCACGTTGGAGACGCTGATGGCCTCGCTGCCGCGGATCGCCGGCCCCGCCAGCGCCAGCACGATGACGACGACGATGGCCAGGCGCCTCCACCAGGCCCGGCGGGCGGACGGCTCGGCGTCGTCACGGACCAGGCGTCGTCGGGAGATGGCAAGCAGCCCCGCCAGGGCGGCCGCCACGAGCAGGACGAGGATCCACCAGGTGACCGGGATGAACGCGAAGTCCCCGATGATCGGAACCGGCTTCATGCTCGCCTCCAGGTGGTCAGTCCCAGGTAGCCCAGAAGCACCAGTGAGAGCGTGATGACGAGCCGCTGCGGGGTGTCGGTGCGACGGGTCTGCTTCCGGCCTCCGAGCGCGGAGACCTCGGTCTTCTCCAGCTCCTTGACGATCTCTCCCCCGGTGCCGGAGTCCTCGACGTCGTAGAAGCGTCCCTTGCCTGCCCCTCAGTGACGGTCTTGAGCTCCTCACGGGACTCCTCGGGAGTCTTGTCGAGCAGGTTCTGGTAGTCCTGCTCATCGTCGGCGCCGTAGATGGAGAACAGGCGGATCTTGCGCTCGTTCAGGAGCTTGACGGCATCGGGCAGGGGGTAGATCTGCTCCTTGTCGGGGTCGATGACCTGGTTGTCGGTGGCCAGGATGATGGAGCGGGAGCGATCCAGCCCCTGGTTGTCGAAGGCCTGGGCGCAGGAGGCGAGCCCGTCACCGGCCAGGGAGGAGCCGTTGACGCCGGTGGTCAACGTGCCACCGAAGGCCCTCTCGTAGTCGCGCTGCTGCTTCAGGGTGACATTCTTCGGGTTGATGTCCAGCACGTCGCCCAGCTCCTGCAGCTGCTCACGCAGCAGCTCGTAGTCGTCCGTGAGCGGGACGATGGTCTGCGCGGCCGAGTTCCAGGCCACGAGCCCCACCCGCTCGCCGTCAAAGTCCTCCAGGATCTCGGAGAAGGTCGTCAGGACCGAGGAGTCGATCCTGACCATCGACGTCGACACGTCCAGGCACAGGACGATGTCACGGTTGGCCAGGGCGTCGGAGCGCTGGGAGACCCGCACGGGCCGACCGGCGATGGCGGCGGCGCTCAGCAGGGCCGAGACCAGCATCACCGCCAGGAGTGCGTGCAGCCAGCGCTGAGCCCGGATGCGTTGGCGCACCGCCGGCAGCTGGAACAGGCTCGCCGAGTTGGCCAGGCGACGCGGAGGCTCGCCGGCCTGTTCCGCCCCCCGGCGTCTCCAGGGCGGCTGGAACCGCTTGGGGCCCGTGCCGGAGCGGCGGTCGATGACGAGGACCGCGATGACCGCCACCACGGCGATGACGACGAGAACGATGAACAACCAGAGCATCACCACTGGGTGACCACCTCCCTGGCGTGGGTAAGGGCCTCCTGAGCGGCGGCCTGCGGCTCACGGTCGAAAGAGGGCTGCTCCCACACGGCGAGCAGCTCGCCGACGTGCCCCAGCGGGTTGGCGTCCAGGGGACGTCCTGCCGCGCGCACGCTGCGCCGACGCTCCTCCACCGAACGCGGCCCGGCGGTCGCGGCCATGTCGAGGATCTCCGAGACCGTGGCGGTGGTGATCTCCTCACCACTGCGGGCCTCGGCGAAGCCGCGCAGCAGCGCCGCCAACTCCAGGTGCAGCTCACGCAGGTCCAGCTCACCGGCATCCCAGCGCTGGGAGATCTCGCCGAGACGCTCACCCCACTGGCGGCGCTCACGCGGCGCCATGGGGATGTCTCCGACCTGCTGGGAGGTGTCGCGACGAGTCACCAGGAAGGTCCGCAGCAGCCAGGCGGTCACCAGGAGGAGGAGGACGACCACGACGATGACCATCCATATCGGCATAAGAACCGGGGGCATGATCTGCATGGGTCACCGCCTCCCTCTGGCCACGGCGGCGCGCTCACGCTGGAGGAGCTCGGCGATGGAGTCGATGAGCGTCTCCTCGGAGGAGACGACGCCGTACTCCAGGTGCCGGGCGTCGAGCACCTGCTCGACGGTGGCGCGCCACTGCTCGCGCACCACGGCCGCCTGGGCGGCCAGGTACTTGTCGGAGCGCAGGAAGGCGGGGATCTCGAAGGGCAGGTCGACATCCCGCCCGCGGCCGCCGCCCGGGCGCAGCGGGTCGTCGTCCTCGATCTGGACGACGATCATCTCGTGCTGGATCGACAGGCGCCGCAACCAGGTCGCGGCATCGGGGCCGGGGTGGGCGGTGTCGGTGATGAGAATGACCAGGCTGCGTCGACGGTGCCAGGTGCTCACCCGCTCCATAAGGCGCGGAAGGCTGGAAGGAGGCGCCCCGGGGGCCAGCTCGAAGACACCGGGAGGAGCCCCCTCGACGGGGACGTCGAGGTCCTCGTAGGTGCGGGCCAGCAACGCCAGCAGGGTCTCGACGTGCTTGGCCCCGGAACGGGCCGGGCGCGAGATCGTCCGGCCGGCGTCACCGGCCACGAGCGCCACCGAGTCCCCCCGCATCCGAGCCAGGTAGGCGAAGACCTCCGCGACCCCCAGGGCCAGGTCGCGCTTGTCCTCCCCTGAGGGGGTCATCGCCGCCATGGTCCGGCCGGTGTCCACAGCCAGCACCATGGGCATCATGGACTCACGCTGGTAGCGCTTGATGACCGGCTGCCCCAGGCGGGCCGAGGACTTCCAGTCGATGTCGGAGATGTCGTCGCCGGGTCGGTAGAAGGACATGTCGTCGAAGTCCTGCCCGCGCCCGACGAACACCGACTTGTGGCGCCCGTCGAGCAGCCCCGTGGCGCGACGCAGGGTCGGCAGGCTCAGCGCCGCGCGCAGACGCTCGATCCGTGAACCGCGCCGGCCGTCGCCGGAATCGGACTCGGGCGCCCCGGGAGCGCCATGTACCTCCGTGCTCATCGTGCAGCTGGTCCCCACCGGGCTCAGGGCGTGGGGACGGCCGCGAAGATGGCGTCGATGATCGCCTCGGGCGCGACCCCGTCGGCCAGGGCGTCATAGGTGAGCACCAGGCGGTGGCGCAGCACCCCGTGGCGAAGCAGGCGGACGTCGTCGGGAATGACGTAGGTGCGCCCCTCCTGGAGGGCGACGGCCTGGGCCACCTTCATGAGCGCGATGCCTCCACGGGGGGAGGCCCCCACACGCACCTGCCGGTCCAGGCCGGGCACGGGCCGCGGGCCTCCGCCGCGGGAGGTGTTGATGAGGGCGACGATGTACTGCTTGATGACGGGGTCGACGTAGACCCGCTCGGCGGTGCGCTGAAGCCACTCGACGTCGTCGGTGGAGATGGGCCGTCCGGTGACGGGCTGGTCGAAGGTGCCGTTGGAGATGCGGTCCAGGACGTCGGCCTCCTCCGAGGGCCTGGGGTAGGTGAGCACCTCCTTCATGAGGAAGCGGTCCATCTGCGCCTCGGGCAGGACGTAGGTGCCCTCCTCCTCGATGGGGTTCTGGGTGGCCAGGACCATGAAGGGGTGGGGCAGCGGGTAGACGACTCCACCGATGGAGGTCTGACGCTCCTGCATGGCCTCGAGCATGGCCGACTGGGTCTTGGCGCTGGAGCGGTTGATCTCGTCGAGCAGGACGATGTTGGCGTGGACCGGCCCCAGCTGGGTGGTCATCTCGCCGGTGGAGGAGTTGAGGATCTGGGTGCCCACGATGTCGTTGGGCATGAGGTCAGGAGTGCACTGGATGCGCCGGAAGGAGCCGGAGACGGCGGAGGCCAGCGTCTGGGCGGCGGTGGTCTTGGCCAGACCGGGCACCGACTCCAGCAGGATGTGGCCGCTGGACATGAGCGCGGTCACCAGGGCCGTGCGCAGCTGCTCCTGACCGACGACACGCTGGGAGAAGATGTTGGCCACGGACGTCAGCAGCTCAGCGGCGCGTTCGACGTCGGCGTCCCCGGCGCCGCGGCGGCTGGAGGCGGCCTGGGCCTCGCGGCGCAGCGTCTCACGGGAGGGCAGAGGGCCGGTGTCGACCTTCTCCTCCGCCGGCGCCGCCGGTCCCGAGGGATAGCCGGGAACCGTCACCCTGGATGATGCGGGCGGCACGGTGGGGGCCCCCGAGCTCTTCGGGTCGATCTGAGGCGGGAACGAGGGCGGCTGCTGGCCCGAGGCCGGGACCCCCTGCCCCACGGAGGACCCGACGGGCTGACCGGCCTGACGGGCCGCCGGTTGCCCGGCCGGCTGGCCACTGCCCCAGCCGCCCGGCTGACTGCCGGGTTGGGCACGGTGCTCGGGCTGCATGCTCATGGTTCTCCTCGCTCAGTTCTGGCTTGATTCCTCGCGCCACGTGCTCGCGCCTGGATAGGCGACGCATCGGCAGGCTATACGAGCCGGGGCCACCTGGGGTACGAGCAGAGAGGAAGTCCTCCCCACAGCCCCGGCAGGAGCCCACTTTTCACCGAACTCGCACCGCTTTGAAGGAAATGTGAGACGAATCGTCATGGGGCCGGACCCCGGGATCAGAGCTGGCCGAGGTTCACCCGGTTCCCGGCCATGCTCAGGCGGAGCCCGTCATTGGTGACGATGGCGCTGGTCGGACGCAGCCCCGGCGGCAGGGAGCTCGCGGGGATCGTGATCTGCCGGGAGTCCAGCCCGATGTAGCTGAGCATGCTGCTGTCATCCGTGGCGACGTCAACGCCGGCGTTCTCCCCACCCATCCGGGTGGAGGTGACGGTCAGGACCAGGCTGCCGTCGGCGCCCAACGACGGAACGATCTCAGCCTCACCGCCCAGACCGAGCAGGGACATCGAGGCCTGGATGACCCCCGGATCCTGAGTACTCGTCCCGGTGCGCTTGGCCTGAAGGGTGACGCCCTGCAGCTTCGGGTGCGACACGGCGGCGAGCGCGGCCACCTGCTCCCAGCTGATGGTGCCCGACGCCGTCACCGTGTCAGTCGGGTAGGGCTTGTGCAGGCTGATGCGGCTGAGATCGACGTCGACGTCACTGAGCGTGACCGAGGTGCCGCCCTGGCCCTTGGAGGTGATCTTCAGGCTCGGGGAGTCAACGCTCAGACTGTCCAGCGAGCCGCCGACGATCTGACGCAGAACGATTCCCCTGGTGGTGATCCGGGCGTCCGGGCTGAGCCCCGGCAGGGCGGAGCGCACCGCGGCGTCGACCTGCCCGCGCACGAGGTACTCCGTCCCGACGGCCCCGGCGCTCACGATGACGACGAGCACCACCAGGACCGCCAGCCATCGTCGCACGCGACGTCGTCGGGCAGGACGGGGGCGGTCATCCCCGGAGGAGTCCCCCCTCCGGGAAGTCGTCCTCCTCGGGGCCGCCCACGAGAACCTCGTCGAGGAACGTCCTGCCAGGGGAGGTCTCCTCGGCGATGTACTCAGCGGCCTCCTCCGGCTCCTCGGGCGAGTCGGTGTTACTCCGGTCGTTCATCTCTCCTCGCGTCACGTCATCGCCTCGGCGCCGACGACGAGCTCTGGGCCACCGGGGCGGTGCTCACCGAGCGCTCGGCCGTCTGGTCGGCGGGGGCCTGGTTGGCGGCCAGCTCCTCATCGAGCATGTAGAGGTCCTCGGCGGTGACCATGAGGGTGGACACGGCGTGCTCCACCAGGGCGGTACGCCGGTTGGAGGCGGCTCCGGCCACGCGGCCGCCGCGCAGCCCGCGCACCCCCACCCGATCGAGCTTCTCGCAGACGTTGTCGAGCTTGCGGTTGAACTTGGTCAGCGGCCAGCCCAGGCGCGCCGCGGCCGCTGCGGAGGAGGGGATCTCGGCGGCCCCGGTCCCGGCCCGTTTGAGCACCGGCTCGGACAGCGCCAGGACGAGCAGCAGCTGGGAGCGGGTCATCGGGGTCACCCCGATGGTGGTCTGTCCCGAGGACTGACGCACGCCGTCGATCCCGGAGAAACGGTCCTCCCCCGGAGGTGATGAGGTTGATCTCGTAGGTGGTCGGGCCGGCGGAGAAGGTGAGGATGACCCTCGGGAAGACCAGCGGCATGCGGGCTCCCGGAGCCAGCCGCGACTGGACCAGCCCCTCGCCGTCGGTCAGGGTGGCCGACAACCGCGACCCCTCGTTGGCGATCCACCAGAGGTTCTCGGCGTGAGCGAAGACCAGGAAGCGGCGGTGGAGGTAGGGGTTGTCGTCGATGTCGAGGTCTCCGCCTCGACCGATGACGAAGGTGTCGGCCGGGGCGACCCGGTAGATCTCACCGGAGAAGTCCAGGACGAGCTCATCGGGCTGCTCCGGATTGACCTCTGGCATCTCCGTCCACGTCAGGTCGCTCATGAATTCTCCTTCCACAGTCCCGGTTCATGATCGGCACCCGGGTCCAGTCTTGCTGAGAACCCGGATCCGCACCGGCGAAGCACTGCCACACGGACCGTGACCTCAGCCACTACGGAACCTCAGCCATGACGGCGGATCAATACGGAGCGTCACCCCGTCGCCGACATCCATCAGGTCCCCCATGAAGACCGGCGTCGGCATTCCCGACCCCAGCAGGACCGGCGTCGCACCGGGGCGCGCCAGGACCGTGCCGTTGGATGAGTTGAGATCCTGGGCCAGGATGCTCCACCCCGAGATCGTCAGCAGGAGGTGGGAGCGCGACACCATGTGCTGCGGGCTGGGCACCGCGACCAGGGCCACGATGTGCGGGTCGCCCCCGGTCTGCACCTGGGGGGCGCGTCCGACAACGACGTCTCCGGCCACCTCGACGGCGGCACCGGTCGACAGGGTCAGTGTGGCCAGAGCCGGCCGGCGCACATAGGAGAACACTCCCGTCAGGGGCTGGCGGCAGATCAGGCACTCCAGGATCTCGGGCGGGTTGGCATGCCCCTGGGGGCAGATCGAGGCCCGCACGGGCGGCGCTGCGATGAGAGCGGCCTCGGAGGCGGAGACGACCTCCGTGTTGGGCAGGGCCTCCAGCGGCTGGGGCGCCCGTACGGGCTGGGGCTGCTTGCTCTTGGAGTTGTCCGGCGCGGTGGGGGTGTTGGCCGTCGGGCTGCCGCCCGAGCTCGCCGAGGGGGCCGTGGGGGCGCGGTGGGAGCCCCGGCGCCGACGCCCCGATCCGGGCTCCGGCTCGGGGTAGTCCGGGAACGTGCTCATGTCACCGGTGTCGGAGCCCTCCGCAGTGGCGTCCGAGCCCTGCTGGTCCGGAGACTCGAAGGAGTCGTCGGGGTCCTCCCAGACGCCGGTCTCCAGCAGCTCGGGAGCCGAGTCCGCGGGGCTGTCGGCCTTCGCGGGAGACGGTGTCTCCAGGGGTTCCTGGACCTCCTCCTGCGGCGACTGGGCGACCGGGGTGATCGGCGTGAGCAGCGTGGTCTCGTCGCTGGGCTCCGCCGGGACGATACCGGTGGAGCCCGGCGCCGTGGACCTCGGATCCGAGCTCCGTGGCGCCGCGACCTGCGAGGTCCCCGCAGTCTGCGGGGACTGCGCGGTCGGGGCCTCCGACGCCGTCGGCCCCACCGTCGGCAGGTAGGTGCCTCCCAGGGCCTGAAGAACCCGGAGCCCCGTCTCAACGGAGACGGCACAGGAATCAGAGCCGGTGGCCGGGTTGATGACGGCGACCCCGTCAACACCGTCGACCCGCAGAGCTCCGTCCGACAGGCGCGTCAGCCCCTCGGGCAGCGGAACGCGCTCACCCGGCAGGGACGGGGAGGGGATCGGGGAGGCCGTCACTGAGCCCCCTGTGCGCTCACACCGCCGGGGGCGGCTGCGGGAGCCTCCGGCAGACAGGTCGGCACCTGGAGGGAGTCGACGACGACGGCGGTGGTGTTGTCGTGCCCTCCGCCTTCCAGGGAGGCGGCCACGAGGAGCTCGGCCGTGCGCTGCGCCGTGTAACCGGCCGCCAGCACGGTGGCGATGGCCTCGTCGTCGAGCTCGTCACTGAGGCCGTCGGAGCAGATCAGGAGCCGGTCTCCGGCAGATACCGGAACGCTGTAGAGATCCGGGACGGCGGAGTCGGCGATGCCCCCGCCCAGAGCCCGGGTGACGACGTTGCGGCGGGGGTCGCGGCGCGCCTGCTCGGGCGTGAGCTCACCGGTCTCAATGAGGATCTGGACCCGGGAGTGGTCACGGGTGACCTGGGAGAGCATGTCGTCGCGCAGCAGGTAGACCCGGGCGTCCCCGATGTTGAAGATGACCCAGGTCGGACGCCTCACCCCCTGCTCGTCCTCCATCCAGGCCAGGATGACGCCGGCGATCGTCGCACCGGGCAGGTAGGCGGCGTGGGACGGGATGGCGACGATCGCCTCCTGGGCGGCCTTCACCGCGCGGACCACCGTGTCGACGTCGGTGACCGTCGCCCCGGCCAGTGAGTAGAGGGAGTCGAGGGCCACCTGCGTGGCCATACGGCCGGCGGCATGCCCACCCATGCCGTCGACGACGACGAAGGCCGGAGCGATGGCGAGGTAACCGTCCTCGTTGATCGTCCGCAGGCGCCCCACGTCAGTGGCCGCACCGACAACGACCTCCGAGGCCCTGACACCGTCTTCACTGCGGATCACGATGGCATCGGCGTCAGCACGAACGTGCTCGCTCATCGTCTCCCTTTCCCTTGCGTCGCTTGCACTCCCCTAGTAAACCCCAGCACCCGGTCCGGAACCACCGCGCCACCGCCCGCATTTCACCATGCGGGAGCCCGCACCGAGCCGAAGGCGAACAGCGCCGGTTCCCGGTCCGCCCACCAACCGGGCCCCCACCACAGCCGTCATCGGCGACGGTCCGCGGTCGACCGACACTGACAAGCTGCGGCCGTGACCCGTCAGGCAGTCGGAACGACGGTGTCCTCAGGTAGTCTTCCAGCGTGGCCGGCTGACCGACCCATAAGCCGCTGACGTGGTACCGCGTTCCCAGACTCGGTACCACGGGCGGCCCGAGACCCGACCCACGACGACCCCAGGTGCCGGTCACAACCTGGAACGACGTCGTTTCCCGACCCTCGAAGGACCCAGCATGTCTCAGGCCAAGGACGAGCTTGTCGCGCGAGCGCAGGATCCCAACGCAGAGTTGGAGACCCTCCACCAGCTGGCGCAGAACTATCCCGGCCTGCGCCCCTACATCGCCGCCAACCCACGCACCTATCCCGCCCTCCTGGAGTGGCTGGGAACCCTGGGCGACCCCGCGGTCGACGCGGCCCTGGCCTCTCGTAACAACCAGCCCCAGTCAGCGCAGTCGTCACAGACGTCGCCACAGCTGGCGGTGGTCTCGCCCCCCGGCACCCAGCCGAGCGCGCCGTCGGCCAGGTCCTCCGAGGCCCCCACTCAGGTGACCCTGCCCCGTTCTCTCCAGTCCGGCAGCGCGGCCTCCGGGGCCTCTGCGATCTCCGCCACCAGCTCGAGGAGCGCCGCGAGCGCACCGAGCACCTTCAACACGGCCGGCGCGAACACGCAGTTCGACGGCTTCCTGGCCAACGGTGACCCGACCGTCTCCGACCCCACCTTCCGCTCCGCCCAGACGATCGTCCCCCAGTCGCCGGCCCGCCCGGCCCAGCCCGCCCTGCAGCAGACCTTCCAGCAGTCCGCGAACGTCTCCCAGTCGCAGAGCACGATCATTCCGGCTCCCGTGCAGCAGTCCCCCGCGGCGACCAGCGACGACGGCGTCTTCGGCGTCGGCACTGAGGACGACGACTCTCAGCCCCCCTCCTCCTTTCTGACCTCCAACCGCATTCTGCTGATCCTGGCGCTCCTGGTGGCCACCGTCCTGGTCTTCCTGGCGACCTGGTACCTCTCCGGCGGCAGCGGTAAGGGCTCGGCCACCGACTCGAGCACCGAGGCCCCTGCCGACAGCGGCCAGGCCGCGGCCCAGGACGGCGCCTCCTCGGCCTCCCAGTCCGCCACCTCCCAGGCCTCGGCCACACCGAGCGCCTCGGCGACGCCCACGCTCAAGGCGCCCGCACCCCCCCAATGCTCAGGAGCTGCCCGCCTTCGACGCCCCCAGCGGCAACATCAGCTGCACCCTGGGGGATAAGGACGTCACCTGCGTCATCAACGAGCACGCCTCGACCGCTTCCTGCCCGTCCTCGAAGCCGCTGACGGTCACGATCGGCACGGATGGGAAGTCCAGACAGAGCTGCGGGTCGACCTTCACCCCCAAGGGCGTCAGCCTCAGCTACGACTCCTCCGCCAAGAACTCCACCTTCGCCTGCAAGTCGACCAGCTCCGGCATGCAGTGCTGGAACCAGGTCAACGGCCAGGGCTTCATTCTCAGCCGCGAGAAGGTCGTCTCCACCACCAACGGCAACAACTGATCGGTTTCACTCGAGGTCGGAGCCCCGCCCGCCGGGGCTCCGACCTGTCCTCTCTCCCTTCCACCTTCCAGCAGCGCACAGCTTCCGACATGGCCACCTCCTACCGAACGATTCTCATTCACCCCGGTGCCCGCTCCTTCACCAGTGCCGGGCTCATCGCGCGTTTCCCCATGTCCATGGTGGGGATCGCCACGATCCTGGCGGTCGAGGAGCTCTACGGCTCTTACACGGCCGCGGGCCTGGTCAGCGCTGCGAACTTCGTGGCCATGGCTATCGGCGCGCCGATCCTTGCCCGGTGCGTCGACCGCTACGGCCAGTCGCGGGTCATGCTGCCTGCGATCCTCGTGTCATCCCTGAGCCTGGTGGGGCTGGTCGCCGCCGCCTCCATGCACACGAACCTGGGGCTCCTGGCCGCTCTGTCGGCCCTGGCGGGAGGGTTGGCCGGTTCCATGGGCTCACTGGTGCGGGCGCGCTGGACGGCGATGCTCACCCGCCCCGAGGAGGTTCACGCGGCCTTCTCCCTGGAGGCGGCCCTGGACGAGGTGGCCTTCATTCTCGGCCCGGTACTGGCCACGGCCCTGTGCACGACGCCGCTCCTGCCGGTGACCTCGGGCTGGGTGAGCTGCGTGGCGATGCAGCTGTTCGGCGGGCTGTGGTTCCTCAGCCAGCGCGCCACCGAGCCCGCACCGCACCCGCCACGGCCGCGGCGCACCGCTGAGGCCGCTGAGCAGTCCCAGGAGGGCACGGCGCATCCTCCGGTGATGCGCTACGGCGCCATGGTGGCCACCGCCATCGTCTTCCTCATCCTGGGGGCCATGTTCGGGGCCAACGACGTCGCCGCGGTGGCCTTCGCCACCGAGGCCGGGCACAAGTCCGCCTCGGGTCTCGTCCTGGCCGTCTGGGGCGTGGGCTCCTTCGCGGCGGCTCTCCTCTACGGCTCGCGCACGTGGGGGTGGCCGCTGTGGAAGCAGCTCATGGCCGGGCTGGTGGGGCTCGCGGTAGGCGCCTCGACCTTCGGCTTCGCGCCGAGCCTGGTGGTGCTGTCCGTTCTGGCCCTCTTGACGGGGCTGGCCATCGCCCCCACCCTGACCAGCGGCAACAACATCGTGCAGGTGACGGTGGCCCCCTCCCAGCTGACCGAGGGCCTGGCCTGGGTGAGCACAGCGCTCAACATCGGGGTCTCGGTCGGGTCCCTGCTGGCGGGGCAGGCCACGGATGCCGGCGGCTCGCGCGCCGGGTACCTGGCGGTGGCCGGCTTCGCCTGGGGCGCCGTCATGGTCGGCGTTCTGGGGCTGCCCGCGCTCAGGCGGGCACGGACCAGCCGTTCTCTGGGGGGGTCACTGAGCCGCCTCGGCGGGCGACTCGGTTCCCGGCACCCCTGGTGGCTCTTCTACACTCAGCACGATGCCCATCGCAGGAAATCCACAAAACGCCCCGCTTCCCTCCCAGTCGGACACTGGCCCCGCGGACCATCCGGACCGTCGGGGCGGGACATCCGCCACCAGGACCCCGCGGCTGATCGCAGCCGCGGGCGCCGTCACGCCAGCGCCCTTCGTCACTATTCTGGGGTGGCTGGCTCTCCTGATACCCGCCTACTGGTCCCTGGTGGATGACACTGGCCAGTGGCTCTTCAAGCTGGACTCCTTCGTCTATTACGAGGGCGTCCGTCAGTGGCTCGACGGCGGGGACCTCTACAGCTGGTACGCCAACCCGCCTCAGCACCTGTGGCCCTTCACCTACACGCCCCTGGCGGCCTGGGTGTTCACGCCCCTGACCTGGATGTCGTACCAGTCGGCCACCGTGGTGCTCATGGTGGCCACGCCGCTGTGCGCCGCCGTGACCACCAACGCGGTTCTCCGGCGGCTGGGAGTCGAGCCCTGGATGGCACACTCCCTGACACCGTGGCTGGCACTCATCGGGGTGATCGCGCTGGAGCCCTTCCCCAAGACCATGGAGTACGCACAGGTCAACGCCATTCTCATGGCGCTGGTGGCCGTTGACCTGTTCCTGGTCCCCGAGCACTCGCGCTGGCGCGGAGCCCTCAGCGGCCTGGCTGCGGCGATCAAGCTGACGCCGGCGGTCGCGATCCTGGTGCTCCTGGTGCGTCGGGAGTGGCGGGCGGCGGCCACCATGGCGGGCAGCGCCGTCGGGCTGACGCTTCTGGCCGGCCTGGCGGCCCCCGCTGAGTCATGGGAGTTCTTCACCTCAGCCATGTGGGATCCGGGACGCGCCGGTTTCGCCGACTACTCGGGCAATCAGAACCTCAAGGGCGCGATCGCCCGGGGACTGCCGGAGTCCGCCTGGAACCTCACCTGGGCGGCCTGCTCCCTGCTCGCCGTGGCGGCGGCCTGGTTCCTGTGCCGCCGGCTGGACCGGTTGCGGGGAGTCGACGCCCCGGCCGGCGGTGTCGGGCAGGACGACGGCCTGGTTCTGTCCCTTCAGGTCAGCGTGGTCATGGTGCTCGGTCTGCTTATCTCCCCCATCTCCTGGTCGCACCACTGGGTGTGGTGCCTGCCCGCGCTCATGTCGGTCGCGGCGGCGACCTGGCGCTGGGGCTCGACCGCGCTCGGCGTCGCCGGTGCCGCCGGAGTCCTCGTCTTCGTCCTGGCGATGCAGTGGTGGTTCCCCGAGCAGAACCATGTGGAGCAGAACTGGCCCACCTGGGCCAAGGCCGTCGGCTCGAGCTACACCTGGTGGGCACTGGGCTGCGGAGCCGTCCTGTGGTGGGCGAGCGGCCGGCGCCTGAAGGCTTTGCGCCACTAAGAGGCGGTTGCGGTCGTACCTGGGGTCGCCCGTTCAAGGGGGCGGGGTACAACGCGCGAACCATCCGACGAACGCACGAGGCCGGCCCGGTCACGGGGCGGGCTCCGTCGCTCAGGATCGCCGCCCCCACCGACCCAGAAGGCCTTCACATCGGCCCCGTGAAATCGGCCCGTCGTCTAGGATCCAGGGGTGCCCCTCTCCGACATCGCCCGCGCCGTCGAGGACCAGTTCCATCGCGACACCGTCCCCGTCCTCAAGCGTCAGGGCTGGCGTCCCCGCGTCATTCCCCTACGACGGCTACGGCACCAGCGCACCGACTCAGCCGGACCCGACGGCGCCGCAGCGCCAGGTCAAGGCGGCCCAGCGCATCGGGACTGGAACCCACAGGAGCCCCGCCTCATCGTCCCGCGGCGCCACCTCCGACTCCCCTCAGCCCGCCCCCATGGCGCGGGTCCTGGCCCGCATGGTGATGCGTCCCCAGGACGCCCCGGCCGAGGGGCCGCTGTTCCGCTCCCTGCCCGCCGCTCTTCCCATCAGCGCCGCCCAGGCCCGCAACTTCGCCATGACCGGGCTGAGCGATGCTCAGCGCGGCTGGCACCTGTTCATTGAGGTGCCGGTGGCCTTCCTGCCCGTGACGGTCCACGTGGGCCGCGCCAGTGTGCGCACCCGGGCCGACCGCAGCGGCTACATCGACGTCGTCGTACGCGATCACGGCCTGGAGCCCGGCTGGCACGAGGCCAGGATCGAGGCGATGGGGGCGCATGCGGTCGCCGCCAAGGTCCTCATCATCCCCGAGGGGCCGCGCCTGGGCATCATCTCCGACATCGACGACACCGCCATGGTCACGCACGTCCCCCGCGTGCTCGTGGCCGCCTGGAACCAGCTCGTCAAGTACTCCTCGGCGCGCGAACCGGTCCCCGGAATGGCCGAGCTCTACTCGCGCATCCAGGCGGCCCACCCGGGCACCCCGATGATGTACCTGTCCACCGGCGCATGGAACGTGGTGCCCACCCTGCGCTCCTTCTTCGCCCGCCACGGCTTCCCCTCGGGGCCCGCACTCATGACCGACTGGGGGCCGACCAACACCGGCTGGTTCCGCTCGGGCATCGAGCACAAGCGCACCGAGCTGCGCCGGCTCATGATCGACCTGCCTCAGATCACCTGGATCCTCTTCGGCGACGACGGCCAGCACGACCCGCACATCTACGGCGAGGCCGCCCGTCACCACGCCGACCGGATCGCCGCCGTCGCCATCCGCCGCCTGACCGCCACCCAGCAGGTGCTCGCCGGAGGGCTGACCGCGCACCCCATGGGCATCGGCCCCGAGGCCCGGACCCTGGCCGAGGCCGACGTGCCCGTCGTCGTGGGCACCGACGGCTACGAGCTGGCCCGGCTCCTGCCCCGCGAGCTGCTGGAGGCATCGCCACGCCGTTGACGGCCTCACGGCGACCACCACCGAGGGCGATGGCGATTCTCGGCCGACTCCCCTCCATGCGGCATGTCTCACGCAGGCCCCTCCACCTGCGTCGATCCCCGGCAGCATGCGGCTCAGCGGGTAACCCCCTCTCTTCACAGGGACACCACAGGCCGACCCTACGAGCCCAACAGGCCCCAGCAGTTACCTGGGTTCACCGGGGTGGACGTCCCCGTTCCCATCCCCATCGAACAGGAGGAAGCACATGTCCCCCTTCTCCATGAACTCCACGGACTCAACAGACTCCACGAGCCTCTCTGAGGACTCCTTGACGGCCCGCAAGAGCTCGGCCCCCTCAGCCGCCGCGTCACTGCGCCGCCATGCGATCCTGGCCGACCTCAACGTGCTGCAGGTGGCAACCCTCATGGGCACCGGACTGCTGGTGGCGCTCGGCGTGATCCTGGGCGGACGCTCCTACATCACCACCGTCACACCGGACGGACTGGTCAGCTCCCAACCGAGCACCCACGGCACCAGCACCCAGGACCCCACAACGGGTTCGATTCCCCCCACCGGCGACTCCTCGGAGAAGACCGTGTGATCCCAGGGGAGAACCGTCGCGCGTCCGCAGCGCCTCCACATGTGACGCTGTGGGCGATCAAGCGGCCACCAGCGCCCCTTCACGCCAGTCACCCCGACCCACGACCGGTATGGTGATGGCGCACCAAGCAGTGCTTCCCTCAAGCTCAGGAGACGATATGGCCGGCAAGATCCCCCTTCATCCTCGGACTCGGCGCGGGATACGTGCTCGGGACCCGCGCGGGGCGCGCCCAGTACGAGCGCATCAAGACCGCCGCCTCGAGGGTCGCTGAGCGGCCCTTCGTGCGCACCCGGGTCGACGCCGCCTCCAGCCACGTCAAGCAGGCCGTGCGCGCCCAGGGCGAGGCCGTCACCGAGAAGGTCGCCGACGCCGTCAAGGAGAGGCTCTTCGGGGCGCCGTCGGCCAAGGGCAACGGCCAGTCCCAGCCCGTCGACGCCGGTCAGGCCAGCGTGCGGCCGGTCAGTGAGAACTCCTGAGGTCGACTGAGACCGCAGGCGGCCCCTAGCCCTGCTCGGGCCGCTCCGAGGAGGCGCTTCCCTGCGTCGCCCGCTCACCGCGGCCGCGCCAGGAGGGGGCCTTGAGCGGCCCCATCATGAGCGCCCGGCGCCAGCCGACCAGCGCGCCGGTCATGTCGCGCCGCCCGGCCCGGCGCCGCTCCCTGTCGGAGATGACCGGCAGCTGCCAGGAGCGCCAGTAGGCGAGTACGCACAGGCCCGCGCCGACCACGGTGGACACGAGCATGGCGTGCGCGTCGGCCGCCCCCGCCTTGACGGCCACGACCTGGGTGCCGGCGGCGATGAGCGCCGGGATCGCGTAGAGCTTGTTGCCGCCGAAGACGGCCGGGGTCTCCCCCACCGCGACATCGCGGATCATGGAGCCGCCGATCGCCGTGAGGCAGCCCAGCAGGAGCGCCGGCATGACTCCGAGCCCGTGAGTGAGGCCTTCGAGGCCCCGGTGGCGGCCCAGCAGCCCAGGATGACGGCGTCGGCCACCACGAGCAGACGCCGGGTGGGACGCGAGGTCAGCGGCACGAACCAGGCCACCGTCGCCCCCAGGCAGGCGGTGTAGAGGTAGTAGGGGTCGGTCAGGGCGAAGGGCGGACCGGCCTGGATCATGACGTCGCGCAGGATGCCGCCGGCAGTGGCCGTGAGCATGGCCAGGACGATGAAGCCCACGAGATCGAAGTTCTTGCGCCGGGCGATGAGCCCGCCCAGGATCCCGTTGAGCAGGACCCCGCACAGGTCCAGCAGCCGGAAGGTGTCGGTGAGGGACGCCGGCATGTGAAGCGTGAGGGAAGAGACGTCCAGCACCCCGCTTGCCCGCCTTTCGCTCATGTCATGGCTGCGTCCCGCCGTCAACCCCGGTGTCGGCCTGGCAGCCCGCTGTTATCAGGCACCTTAGCCCACTGCGGAGCGAGGGTACGGCACCCCACCGCCGCGGATCATGCGTTGCGGCGATACGAAACCTCAGGTGGTCAGGGCGTACCGGCCCACGCAATGATCGGGGCGTGTCCTCCCGCTACTCGCCCCCTAAGGACCTGAGCCGCTACGCGTGGCTGTCCATCGCTGCCGCTCTCGTCACGATCGCGGTCAAGGGCGGCGCGGCCTGGCTGACCGGCTCGGTGGGTCTGCTCTCCGACGCCGCGGAGTCCGTGGTCAATCTCGTCGCCGCCGTCGTCGCCCTCATCGTGCTGAGGATCGCGGCCAAGCCCGCCGACGCCGACCACCAGTTCGGGCACTCCAAGGCCGAGTACTTCTCGGCCGTCGTCGAGGGCGTCATGATCTTCGTGGCCGCCGCCTTCATCATCATCTCCGCCGTCGGGCGCCTCATTGACCCGCAGATGCCCGAGCAGCTGGGGGTGGGGCTGGCGGTCTCGGTCATCGCCTCGCTCCTCAACGGCGCGGTGGCGTGGGTGCTCTACCGGGCCGGGCGCCGCGAGCGCTCCATGACCCTGGTGGCCGATGCCAAGCACCTGGCGACCGACATCGTCACCTCCGCCGCGGTCCTGGTCGGGGTGGCGCTGGTGGCCGTCTTCGACTCGGCCGTGCTCGACGCCGTCGTCGCCCTGGGGGCCGGGCTCAACATCATGTGGACCGGATTCACGCTCATCCGCGACTCGGTGGGCGGCCTCATGGACATCGCCCCGTCCATCGAGGTGCTTCGCAATGTTGAGGAGGTTCTGGCGCGCCACCGTCAGACGGGCATGATCGACTTCCACGCGGTGCGGGTGCGCGAGGCCGGCAACCGGCGGTTCATGGAGCTGCACGTGCTGGTTCCGGCGGCCTGGAGCGTCAAGAAGGGGCACGACTTCACCGAGCAGGTCATCGACGAACTGGTGGATGCTGACGCCAGCCTGCGCATCTCGGCGCACCTGGAGCCCATCGAGGATCCCAAGTCCTACGAGGACCTCGAGGATATCTGAGGACATCTGACGTCAACTCGGTTTTCATCAACGTCCCGACATGTCAGACTCAGCCTCATGAATGCAATGAGGCTCACCGGCTCAGCACCGTCGCTGCGCCAGCACGCAATCACCGCCCCCACCCCCAGTTGGCGCCGGCCGGACCACGTCGTCCTGGAGACCTGCGTCGAGGACGTTGAGGGTGTGAGGATCTCCGCCCGCGCCGGGGCCGACCGGGCCGAGCTGGGTGCGAACCTCACCGCCGCCGGCACCACTCCCTCGATCGGCACCATCGAGGCCGCGATCTTCGCCGCCGCCGAGCAGGTCGAGCAGCGCCGCGCCCAGGCCGGCGCCCACTGGGCGGACAAGCCCGAGGCCGCCGCCCCCTTCGGCCTGCGGATCCTCATCCGCCCCCGAGGCGGGTCCTTCGTCTACAACGCCGATGAGGGCCGGGCCATGATCGCCGACGTGCGGCGGATCGCCTCTCTCGCCCTGGAGATGGCCGAGTTCACCCGACTCCAGGCCACCGGCGGGGGGGCGCGCAACGCTGCCGCCGGCCGTGGACCTGGGTTTCGTCGTCGGCGCCCTGACCGAGGACGGCACCGTCGACCGCGGCCTGGTGCGCCTGCTGGTCGACATGTCCAACGGCGCCCCGGTCACCTTCCACCGGGCCTTCGACCACTGCCGCGACACCGTCGAGGCCTACGGGGACCTCGAGGGACTCGGCGTGCGCTACGTCCTGACCAGCGGGGCGGCCCAGACCGCGGCCGCCGGCGCCTCGGTGATCGCCGGGCTGGTGGCCAGTGGTGGACCGACCGTGGTCGCGGCCGGGGCCGTGCGCCCCGACGGCCTGGTCGACCTGGTGGAGTCCACGGGTGTACGCGAGGTCCACATGCGCTGCCCCCGCGAGGGGCTGAGCCCCGACGAGCCCCAGCGCACCGATGAGGCCCTGGTGCGCCGCGCCGTCGAGACGGTCCGCGCGGTGCCGCTTCCCGAGTAGCTCGCCGGCGGCTCCCCTCCTGCCCTCACCCGCCCGACGGCGACGCTGAGGCCGGGTGCGTGCCCCATTCGATTCGGGGCGTCCACCCGGCCTCAGTCGCCCCCCACCCGCCCGCATGTCCCCCTCGTCGCATTGCTCCGGTCCGGGTTCCGCCCGTTGTCGGAGAATCCTCACGGTTCGTAGATATCCACAGACCTCACGGCGTCCGGCGGTCTCGACGCTTCCATCACGCTGGAAGCGCAATCGGGACAACTACCTACGCATCCCCCATGCTCACCCCTATTTTCTGTCTTAGGTTGACCCCATGAACGACGTCCGTATCGATACCCCCCGCGGGATCACCCTGGCCGGCACCCTCCAGCTGCCCGCCGGAGCCGCCCCCATCGATCTGGAGGTTTCCACGACGTCGGAGGACGCCGAACCCCCGCAGGCACGACCTGAGGGAGTGGTCCTGCTGGCGCATGACTTCCTCACCGACCGTCATGGTCAGGGCGGGCGCCTGGACTGGATCGGTGCCCGCTACCGCGAGGCGGGTCTGGCCACGCTCAACCTGGACTTCTCCGGCCTGGGCGAGTCCGACGACGACGTCATCACGCTGGCCGGGGAGGCGGAGGACCTGCGGGCGGCCTCCAGCTGGCTGGCCGGCCTGGGCTTCACCCGGCAGATGATCCACGCCAACGGTTTCGGGGCGACGGCGGCTCTCCTGGCCCGGCCCGAGCAGGTGCGCACGGCGGTGCTCGTAGGCGCCATCGTGGGGCCGCAGTCGATTCTGTGGGAGGAGATCTTCTCCCCCGAGCAGCTCGATGAGCTCGCCCAGCACGGGCTGACGCGCCTCGTGGATGACAATCCCAACTCACGTGACTGGAACGTCCTGTCCAAGGAGACGTTGGCCGACTTCTCCATGCAGGATCCGCAGCGCACCCTGGCGGACCTGCCCTGGCCGGTGCTCATGGTGCACGGGGTGCTGTCCAACGAGCTGCCCGACACCGCTGAGGCAACCGCCAAGGGCTTCCCGCTGCTGCCCGACTCCAGCCAGATGGTCCACGTCCACGCCGAGACCCTGGACCAGGCTCAGGAGGAGGTCGCCCGCCTGAGCCTGGAGTGGGCCCAGCGCCGCCTGCGCTGAGAATCCGGGGCCGTGACCGCTGCGCCCCTCCGCTGTCAGCGACCTGAGAGAGGCGACGACGCGCGCATAGGGGACAATGGGTCACCTATGGAACAGGGCGAGGACCGCAACCAGGGTCACAGCGGCGATCAGGCCGACCGGCACAACAACCAGCAGGGCCGGCGCGCCTCGCATGACCGCAATCGTCGGAGCCGACGCCCGGGCCGGGCCGGAGGACGGCGTCGCAGCACCTGGAAGGGCTACTCCCCCCGAGCAGCTCGCCGCCCGCGCCGCCGCCGTCCCGGTCATCGTCTACCCCGAGGAGCTGCCGGTCTCCGCCCGCCGCGAGGAGATCGCCACCGCCATCGCCGAGCACCAGGTCGTCATCGTCGCCGGCGAGACCGGCAGCGGCAAGACCACCCAGCTGCCCAAGATCTGCCTGGAGCTGGGGCGGGGCGTGACCGGGATGATTGGTCACACCCAGCCGCGGCGCATCGCCGCGCGCAGCGTGGCCGAGCGCATCGCCTCCGAGCTGGGCACCCCGATCGGGCCGGGCGGCATCGTCGGCTACCAGGTGCGCTTCACCGAGGAGGTCGGGGGCAACACCCTGGTCAAGCTCATGACCGACGGCATCCTGCTGGCGGAGATCCAGTCCGACCCCCAGCTGCGCCGCTACGACACGATCATCGTGGACGAGCCCACGAGCGCAGCCTCAACATCGACTTCATCCTGGGCTACCTGGCGCGCCTGCTGCCCCAGCGCCCCGACCTCAAGGTCATCATCACCTCGGCCACCATCGACTCCGAGCGCTTCGCCGAGCACTTCGGCCGCGAGCAGATCGGCGACCGGGGGCGGCCCTACACCGTTCCCGCCCCGGTCATCGAGGTCTCCGGACGCACCTACCCCGTTGAGGTCCGCTACCGTCCACTGGCTCCCGACGACGTCGAACCCGACTCCGACGACACCGGCGAGCCGGCCGGCGCCGCCGCCGGGTCCCGGCCCGGCCCGGCGGCTCCCGGCGAGCTGAGCGAGGCCGAGCTGGAGGCCCTGACCTCCCCCGACCCGGCGGTGCGCGCCGCCGCACGGGCCCGCCGCGAGGCCATCCGCTCCACTGCCGGCTCCACGTCGCTCGCTCCCCGGAACCAGGGCGCTCGCGGCAAGGGCCGGGGCCGGGCCGGTTCCGCGGCCACCGAGTCCAGTGAGCCCAGGGACCAGGTGACCGGCATCCTCGACGCCGTCGACGAGCTCCTGGGCGAGCCCAGCGGCGACATCCTCATCTTCCTGGCCGGTGAGCGCGATATCCGCGACACCGAGGCGGCCCTCGTCGACCACCTGGGGGCGCGCTACACGCCCGACGGCCGCTCGCGCACGCCCTGCGCCATCGAGGTCGTGCCCCTGTACTCGCGCCTGAGCGCCGCCGAGCAGCACCGGGTCTTCGAGGCCCACCAGGTGCGCCGCATCGTCCTGGCCACGAATGTGGCCGAGACCTCCCTGACGGTTCCCGGGATCCGCTACGTCATCGACCCGGGCCTGGCGCGCATCTCCCGCTACTCCAATCGCACCAAGGTCCAGCGCCTGCCGATCGAGCCGGTCAGCCGGGCCAGCGCCAACCAGCGGGCGGGCCGCTGCGGGCGCGTGGCCGACGGCATCGCCATCCGCCTGTACTCGCAGGCCGACTTCGAGGCGCGCCCGAGTACACCGAGCCGGAGATCCTGCGCACCTCGCTGGCCAGCGTCATTCTGCAGATGGCGGCCCTGGGGCTGGGGGCGGTGGAGGACTTCCCCTTCCTGGACGCCCCGGACTCCCGCCAGGTCCGCTCCGGCCTGCAGCTGCTCACGGAGATCGGCGCCATCGAGCCGGCCGGGGCCGCCTCCGCCCGGTCCGGCGACGCCCCCGACCGGGGCCGCCGGGGACCGCGCCTGACGGAGATCGGGCGGCGCCTGGCGCGCCTGCCCATCGACCCGCGCCTGGGGCGCATGCTCCTGGAGGCCGGTGAGCTGGGCTGCGTCGGGGAGGTCATGGTCATCGTGGCGGCCCTGTCCATCCAGGACGTGCGCGAGCGCCCGGCGGACAAGCAGGAGGCCTCCGACGCCCTGCACCGGCGCTTCGCGGACCCCACGAGTGACTTCCTGACCTACCTGAACCTGTGGCGCTACCTGCGCACGCAGAACCGCGAGCTGTCCGGCTCGGCCTTCCGGCGCATGTGCCGCGCCGAGTTCCTGCACTACCTGCGGGTGCGCGAGTGGCAGGACGTCCACGCCCAGCTGCGCCAGCTGGCCCGCCCGCTGGGCCTGGATGCCGCCCCGGTGGAGCTGCCGACGGCCCGTTCGATACGGGCGGCCACCGAGGCCCTGGAGCCGGGCAGCCACGCCGCCCAGATCGCCAACGGGGGCGTGGCGGCCGCCGTCGTGGCCCTGGGGCGCAGCGCGGACACGCCAGACGCCGACGCGATCCACCGCTCGCTGCTGGTGGGGCTGCTGTCCAATGTGGGTAACTGGGACGAGCGTCGTCGGGAGTACGCCGGCGCGCGCGGTACGCGCTTCACGATCTGGCCGGGCTCGGGTCTGCGCCGCAAGACCTACGACTGGGTGATGACCGCCGAGCTGGTGGAGACCTCCCGGCTCTTCGCCCGCACGGTGGCCAAGGTGGACTCCCGGTGGATCGAGCAGGTGGCGGACCGGGCGGGTCTGACCCGCCACGTCTTCGGTGAGCCCTACTGGTCGACCCGCCAGGGGGCGGCCATGGTCCACGAGAAGGTGCTGCTCTACGGGATGACACTGGTGGCGGACCGACCGGCGACGCTGGCGAGCGTGGGGACGGACTCGGCCCGCCAGGTGGCCCGGGAGATGTTCATCCGCTCGGGCCTGGTGGAGGGCGGCTGGCACGCCCGCCACGGCTTCGTGGAGCGCAACCGGGCCCTCATCGAGGAGCTTCAGGACGTGGAGCGGCGTCGGCGCGAGCACGGCCTGCTGGCCGACGACGCCGCCCTGTTCGACTTCTACGACGACCGCGTCCCCGAGGAGGTGACCTCCGCGGCGGCCTTCGACGCCTGGTGGAAGGAGCAGCGGCGCGCCGCCCCGGACCTGCTGGACTTCACCCGTGAGCTGCTGCTGCCCGGTGGGGGCGACGCGAGCGGCTTCCCGGACACGTGGGTGCAGGGAGACCTGACCCTGGGCCTGGACTACGTGTTCGAGCCGGGTCACCCCGAGGACGGGGTCAGTGTCCAGGTGCCGGTGGAGGTGCTGGGGCGTCTGACCCCGGAGGGCTTCGACTGGCTGGTGCCGGGGATGCGGGCCGAGCTGTGCGTGGCCACGATCCGGGCGCTGCCCAAGCGAGTGCGCCGCCAGCTGGTGCCGGCCCCGGACGTGGGCGCCCAGGTGTGGGCGCAGATCGCGCAGGAGTTCCCGACGCCGCCGGGTGCGAGCTGCCCGGAGGTGCCCTTCGAGGATGCCTTCAGCCGGGTGGTGCTCCGGCTCAAGGGCGTGGAGATCACGGAGGCGGACTGGGCCGAGGCCGCCGAGCGGCTGCCGGATCACCTGGCGATGGCTTTCGCCGCCCTGGATGCCCGGGGCCGGGTCATCGGCCGCAGCCGGGACCTGGTCTCGCTCCAGCAGCGGTTGTCGGGCAAGACGGAGGCCGCTGTGCGCTCGGCGGTGCGCGGCGCACTGGCCCAGGCGATGGCAGAGGCCCAGGAGCGCCAGGGCGCACAGGGCGGAAGGTCCGGCCGCAAGGGGCGCAAGAGGAAGGGCGGGCGTCCGGCTGCCACCCAGCATCCCGACGGCGCCGCCGTGACCGCGGGGGTCGCAGGGGCCTCCGGGGCCGGCGCCGGCCTGGAGGAGCGCCAGGGCCTGACCGACTGGCCCCGTGGCGTGCCGGGCCTGGGCGACCCGGACGCCTCGACGATCCCGGCCTCGGTGGAGTCGGCGGGCCGGGCGGGCCTGGTGGTGCGCGGTTACCCGGCACTGGTGGCGGCCTCCGCCAGGAGCGCGGACTTGAGGATCCTGCCCGACGCCGCCGCCCAGGTGAGTGCCCACGGCGCCGGGGTCACGGCGCTGGCCCTGGCGCGCACAGCACTGGCCCCGGCCCGGGTGACGAGCCGGTGGAGCGCCCAGGAGTCGCTCATCCTGGCGGCCAGTCCCTACCGGAGCACCGAGGCGCTGGTGGAGGACGTGCAGGCGGCCGCCGCTCGAATCGTGGCCGGGCGCTGGGCGGCGTCGGCCTCCGGCTGCCCACTGGCCGAGGTGCGCAGACAGGAGGTCTTCGCCTCACTGGCCGACGTCATGCGCGATGAGCTCGAGGATGAGGTCTACCGGGTGGCCCGACACGCGGCCGCGGCGCTCAAGGCGGCCCGGGAGGTGGACCGCGTGGTGGGTGAGCACACCTCCCTGACCCTGCTGGGCACGCTCCAGGAGGTGCGCGAGCACGCGGCCGCCCTGGTTCCGGACGGTTTCATCACCGCCACTGCGCCGGAGCACCTGGCGCATCTGGAGCGCTACCTGCGGGCCCTGGCGATGCGGGTGGAGAAGGCGGCCTCATCGCCGTCGGCCGCCTCCCAGGACGCGGCCCTGGCCTTCCAGGTCTCCCAGGCCCAGGAGGTGGTGGACAAGGCCCGCACCAAGGCTGCCTCGCTGCCGGCCGACCCCCAGCGCGAGGCCCTCCTGGAAGAGGCCCGCTGGATGGTGGAGGAGCTGAGGGTGAGCCTGTTCGCCCAGACACTGGGCACGAGCCGCAAGGTGAGCCTCCAGCGCATCACCAAGCTCTGCGCCCAGATCACCTGACCGACCCGCCCCTCTCCTCGGAGGCACCAGGCCCCGGGGGCCGAGGGATGACTCGTCATCCCCGCAGACGACCCCTCCTCCCTCAGGGGGGAGGAGACCACCCCTGCTGCGTTCACCCACCGGGACGATCTCACCGGGGCCCGGCGCTCCTAGCCTGGAGTCATTCAGGAAGAACGAAGGCCACGAGTATCCCGAGGACTGACGCACCATGACCACCACCATCGACGCCGCAACCGGCCCAGCCATGGGCGTCAACCGTTTCGAGGCCCTGAAGAAGGCCGCCCCCGCCTCCCAGTCGTCCCACGCCGGGCAGCAGCGGGCCCTGGAGGCCGCCATCTGGCCGAGTCGGCCCCGCGTGGCCGGTCGGCAGTCCTTCATCGGTGCGGTACGCGCCGAGTGGATCAAGCTGCGCACCCTGACCTCCACCTGGGTCACGTCGGCCATCACGATCGTCATCACGGTCCTGTTCGGTGCGGGCCTAGCCATGGGCTACGCCGGCTCCCCCGATCGGGCCGAGGAGGCCAAGACCATGATCGCCTCGGGCTCGGCGATGGGCATGATCGTCGTCGCCGTCCTGGGGGCCCTGGTGGTCACCGGTGAGTACGCCTCGGGGCAGATCCGCTCCTCGATGATGGCCGTTCCTCGCCGCGGCCGCCTCTTCGCGGCGAAGGCGCTCGTCGTATCGGGCTTCTCCTTCGTCCTCGGGGTCCTCTGCGTGGCGCTGTCCTACGCGATCTCCCACCCGTTCATGAAGGGCCACGCCGGTTCCCTCACCGATGCCCACTACCTGGGGCTGTTCTGGGGCACGGGGTTGTCCTTCGCGGTCATCGCGCTCATGGCCATGGGGCTCGGCTACCTCACTCGCTCGACGGCTGGCGCCATCACCGTGGTGGTCTCACTGCTGTTCGTCGTCCCCATTCCCTTCGGGCTCATGGCCGGCCGCTGGCAGTGGGCGACCAAGGTCCTGGGGCTCCTGCCGAACACCCTGTCCGCCGCCGTGTCCGACCCCTTCAGCCTGGCCCACCAGTGGGGACAGGCCGGGACCACCACCTTCCTCCAGCACTGGCAGGCGATCGCCGTCTTCGCAGCCTGGACCATCGTCCCGCTGGTGATCGCCGGAGTCATCTTCACCCGCCGCGACGCCTGAGCCACCGGCTCACGCGCCCCATCAGACCCTTTCTCCGGTTCCACACACAGTCGGCCCCCGCACCACTGAGGTGCGGGGGCCGACGACATCCATGCTCATCAACCCAGGCGGTTCAGGGCTGCGGCCGGTGGCCCCGGTACGTGCGCATCCAGGGACGTCCGGTCCGGCAGCGACGGTCACCTCGATCCTCTCCCCGCTACAGCACGGCGGACATGAGGCGGCAGACGTTGTCCACGTAGCGGTTGTACCAGGGCTCGGTGGCCCACAGCTCGGGGGTCAGCTCGGTGCAGATGCCCCGGTAGTCGGCATCGTTGATGCGCAGCAGGTCGTCGAGGTCCCCGCCGAAGGCCAGCAGCATGACCTCGTAGTTGAGGGCGAAGGAGCGGAAGTCCATGTTGGAGGACCCGATGACCCCGACCTCGTCGTCGACCGTCATGTACTTCGAGTGCAGGACAGTCGGCGAGGGGTAGAGGTAGATCCGCACCCCCGCCGCCAGAAGGGCCGAGTAGTAGGAGCGCTGGGCGTGGCTGACGATGAACTGGTCGGACTCCTTGCCCACGAACAGCTCGACCTCCACCCCCCCGGTAGGCGGCCGACGTCATCGCCGATAGCAGCGCCTCGTCGGGGATGAAGTAGGGACTGGTGATGGACACGCGCCGCTTGGCCCCGTGGATGAGGGCCAGGAACATCCGCAGGTTCGGCTCGGTGGGGTATCCGGGCCCGGAGGGGATGAGCTGCATGGCGTTGACGACGGCGCCCGGACGCCCGGGCCTCGGGGCCGGCGTGCCCACCGGGATGCCCGGCAGCCCCGCCATCTCCGGCAGGGTCTCGGCCGGCGTCCCCAGCGCCAGGTCGAATGCCTCGAGCTGCTCGCCGGCCTCGAAGAACCAGTCCATGGCGAAGACGGCCTGGGCCTCCAAGACGATCTCACCGGTGACCTCCACGGACAGGTCCTCCCAGCGGCGCCCGGCCCGCACGTTGCGTCGGGTCCGGTAGGTGGGGTCGATGACGTTGTGGCTGCCGATGAAGCCCCTCTCCCCATCGATGACCAGGATCTTGCGGTGGTTGCGCAGGTCCGGGCGGCGCCAACGGCGCTTGAGCGGCAGCAGCGGCATCATGAGGCGCCAGTGGATGCCGGCGTCAGTCATGCGCTGGCAGAACTGCTTCCAACCGGGGTACTTGCGGCTGCCCAGGTGGTCCAGGAGAAGACGCACCGTGACCCCTCGGGCCACGGCGCGCTCCAGGGAGGTGAAGAAGACGTCGGTGACCTCGTCCCAGCTCATGATGTAGAACTCGACGTGGACGTGGTCGGTGGCGGCGTCAATGGCGCGGGCCATGGCCTCATAGGTGCTGCGGGGATCGGCGTGAACGGCCACCACCTCGCCGGTGACGCAGGGCAGACCGGTGAGCCGGCGATTCATGCGCAGCGCCCCGGCCAGATAGGTCGAGGGCCGGGCGCCCTTGGGCAGGTCGGGCATGGAGCGGGTGTAGTCGAGAGTGATCTCGTTGACGGTGTGCTGCTGACGGCGACGGGTGCCGTGCACCCACGGGCTGCCGATGAGCAGGTAGAGCGGGAGCCCCACGAAGGGCAGCAGGAAGATGAGCAGCAACCAGGCGGTCGACGACGACGGGCGGCGGTTCTCCGGAACCGTGCCCAGCGCGGCGATCTTGATGAGGTACTCGATGACGACCCAGGTCGTGGCCAGTACCGGCGGCAGCGTCATGCTCGCATCATGTCATGCCCGCCGACAGGTCCCCGCAAACATGCCTGGGCGCAGACCGAATGGTCCTGCGCCCAGGCACTGCGAAGGCCCGCCCCAGTTGAACCACCGGGTCGGGCCCTTCGCAACGAGGTCGCTTTTACCGGTTCCCATTCGGCAGCGGGTCCTCCTTCACCGAAACGTCCGAGCACATTCCCTTGGCTGTGGCCCAGACTCAGTGGTGACCGGTCAGTGGTACTCCCCAGTACCTCACGGTCGCCACCGTTCAGCGGTAACTATGACTCTGCCGATGCTGTCTGAGAGAAGGCTGGAAATCGCGCATCTAAATGGTGACGCTTGGTGACGATATGGTCACGGCCTTCCAAGAGTGATGACACCCTCCCTCAAATCCCTTGGAATACCGCGGAATCCGTCCTCCACTGGGCACTGTCAGTCCGACGTCGGACTTCCGAACAGGGTCTTGAAGTAGCCGTAGAAGTTCCAGTTCCCCCATGAGGTGCACTGGTCCCCGCCACGTGCGGCGGCCTCATTGGGCTGGAAGGGCGTGTAGTTGTACAGGCCGGCCGTCGCCTGGTTCGCCACCGTCACCTCAGCGCCGCCGCACTGCGCGTCGGGCGAGTAGGCGATCTGTGTCGGTCGCTGCGCCACCACGTCGTAGCCGCCCGGGTTGAGACGATAGCGATGGAACTGGGAGGCCGCCCCGTAGAGCTGGGAGGGGAAGCCGGCCCACTGGGGGTCGCAGGTCCCGTGGTCGGGGCAGGCGTAGCCGGCCGCGGCCTCGTAGTCGCGAGCGCTCAGGCTCGCGCCGGAGGCGGTGAGCAGCCCCTGCTCCTTGTGAATGAGGACGAGGAGCACCTGAGGATTGATGTCACAGGCCTGGGAGACCTCCCAGACGACGTCGGCCGCACTGACACCGGAAGCGGCCTTGATGTCTCCGGGGCAGAAGGTGCTGGCCTGGCGGGCCTGCACGGAGAAGGTGGCGGTGGCCAGCACTGGGTGCCGTCACTGCCCGGCTGGCAGCCGGCGTTGACCCTGGTGACGAAAGCGGCGACCTCCTCGCGCGTCATGGCCTTGGAGTCGTAGAAGATCTCATCATCGATGATGCGTGCGGCGCTGAAGCCGCTGGCGTCGGGCACCAGGGGTGCCGGAGCGGAACCCGTCCCATCGTGAGAGGCCTGCCCCCACCCCAGAGTGAGCCCGCCGAGGGAGGAGCCGGTCGCGCGCAGCGAGATCACCCCCACCAGGAGCGTGACCAGGAAGGCTGCGAGGACGACGCTGATCGGGCTCTTCAAGAAGGAGAGAGCAGAACCGCCCTTGCGCCGTCGTCTCCGCCTGATGCCGGCACGGCGGAGACCGAAGCGCTCGCCACCCCCCTCGATGCCCCTTCTCCTGCCCGGGACGGTGACTCGCACCGTCCCGCCGAGCGCGGTCGGCGCCACGCTGCACGGTCGGGCGGGCGCTGCGCGGAGCTCGTGCAGGCTGAGGCGAGCCGGACCCGGCGGTGCTTCGTTGGGGCCGCGGACGTCGGCCGGAGGGATGGTGGGACATCGGCGACATCGTGTCACATCACGACAGGATGCACCGCCCGAAGAGGCCCGGACCTCCCGAGACGACCAGCAGACCAGGAGCCGTCGGGAGGCGATGCGCCCCACAGGGCCGCCGTCAGCCGGGTACGACCACCGGCGAATACCGTGGGTCCGTGAATCTTCCCGATGTCCTGAGCCTGGCGCGTTCCCTCATGGAGAAGGCCGACGTCGGCGACTGGGACCTGGCCTTCGACCGGGCTCGTCGTCGGGCCGGCCAGACGGATCATGCACGACGTCGGCTCACGCTCAGCCGGCACCTCATGAGCCTGTACGACGAGATGCAGTCCGCGAGACGATCCTGCACGAGATCGCCCACGCCCGCGTGGGCCCCCACCACGGGCACGATGCCGTCTGGGCGGCCGAGGCGACCCGGCTGGGGGCGACGGGCCGACGACTCATTGACGCCCAGGCTCCGAGGATCCGGGGCCGCTGGGTGGGCAGGTGCCCGGCAGGTCATGAGGTGGACCGCATGCGCCGCCCGGCCTCACCCGTCTCCTGCTCGCGCTGCGCCCCTCGATTCAGCCTGGAGCACCTCCTGTGCTGGAGTCTCGACGGAGAACCCGTCCCCCATGAGCGGATCAGCGAGCGCTACAGCCGCCTGCTGAGACTGGCTCGAATCCGACCAGCGGAGGAGTCCACGGACCCCTCCGGGACACTATCGTCTTGCCCACTACCATCACCAGACATCCCAGAGGAGGAGTAGCCCATGATCGTCACCACCACTCCCACCGTTGAGGGATACCCCGTGACCCAGTACCTGCGAGTCGTCTGCGGCGAAACCATCGCCGGAGTCAACGCCCTCAAGGACATGGCGGCCGGGTTCCGAAACCTTGTGGGCGGTCGGTCCCAGACCTATGAGGCCGAGCTTGTTCAGGCCCGAGAGAGCGCTTTAGCCGAAATGGTGCAGCGCGCACAGGAGCTCGGCGCCGAAGGCGTCGTCGGCGTCGACATCGACTACGAGACGCTGGGCTCGGACAACGGCATGCTCATGGTGACCGCCTCAGGTACCGCCGTACGATTCTCCCCCGCTTCCTGAGCACACTCCTCGCACGATTAAGCGGCATCAGTCTGCGCAATGGACGCCCCGTCTGTGACGAAACAGACCAGTCACCCGAGCGTTGACTCCCGGACCACCAGCGTCGGAATGAAGGTCTCGCTGCACGCCCGCCCATCCTCGGCGAGAAGCAGTTCGGCGGCCGCGGCACCCATTTCACGCATCGGCTGATGCACGCTGGTCAGCGGTGTGATGAGCTCAGCTGCGAACGAGATATCGTCATAACCGACAACGGCCACGTCGCCGGGAATCGATAGACCGCGACGACGTATCTCCCGCATGGCACCGATCGCCATCTGGTCATTGGCACAGAAGATCGCCGACGGCGGGAGCGGAGCATCCAGGAGCCTGGCCGCTCCCGCCGCCCCGGAAGCCGCGTCGAAACTTCTCGAGCCGACCTTGGACTCGACATCCTGAAGAACCTCTACAGGATCGAGCCCTCTCGCCGTGAGCTCCTTGAGGACACCGTCGTGCCGGTCCTTCGCCTGTCGTATAACGAGGGGACCGTTGACGAAGCCGATTCTGCGATGGCCGATCTCCAGCAGGTGAGAGATAGCAGCTCGAGCGCCCGCGACATCATCTCCGACAACGGTGGACATTTCAGGAATGGGTGGATGGTCCATGAGAACTACCCGAATACTGCGCTCCACGAGCATTCCAAGTCTGTCCAGCGTCGTGGCCGAGGGCATGATGATGACGCCTCGTAAGCTCATGCCGACCAGTAGCGACAGGATCTCCTGCTCGCGGGCAGAGTCGGCATCCGACGAGCACAGCATCGGTACGCACCCCGACTCGTGCAAGCGATCTTCAATTCCACGGGCTGCTTCAGTGAAAAAAGGGTTGGACACATCATGGACGACAACTCCCACAACGCTCGACCCCCGATCACGCAGGCGGCGCGCAGTCTCTGAACGCACAAACCCCAGAGACGCGATAGCCCCCTCCACACGCTTGCGAGTCACCTCAGAGACGCGTTCAGGATGATTGAGCACGTGGGAGACGGTGCCCACAGACACACCTGCGCGGACAGCGACGTCTCGCACGGAAGGACGCACTGACACACCTGTACCCACAGCACCCCTTAGGTTGAGCGGAAGCGCGAGCACAGCCACCCCATCTCTCGATGGCGACAGCGCTCTGAGTCATTTGGCATCGCCCCCTGCCGCCCGGCACTACGGGAGCCGGGCGACATCATCCCATGAAAATCGGCCTGGGTCGCGCAGCACCGACGTGCCGAGGCCATCAAGCACACCCGCCTCAACAGAGGTTGCCACTTAAAGTGAGCGATGCTACATTGATTGAAACGATTCATTTCAATCGGCCCCACACCTACTGCTCCCCCTCACGGACAAGGATGTTCGATGACCACGACCACCTCACTCTCCGCATCAGCCGACCGGGATCAGCTCACGACGCTTCTCGATCACACGGCACAGCGCTCGCAGCAGCGCTGCTGCTTCCTCCTCCGGGTACGTCCCGAACGTCTGACCGAGTACATCGAGGTTCACCAGCACGTCTGGCAGGACATGCGCGACGCTCTGAGCAACGCCGGTTGGCGCCGGTACTCCTTGTTCCTGCGACCCGAGGACGGCCTCGTCGTCGGCTACTTCGAGTCCGATGACACCGCCGCCGCAATGAGGGCGATGGAGGACGAGGACGTCAATACACGCTGGCAGACGGAGATGGCCCAGTACTTCGTCCAGCCCAGCGGCGGTACGCCCGAGATCCTCGCCCAGTACTTCTACCTCGCATAAGGCCCTGTTCAGCCCACCTACAGATCTCTCAAGGAGGAGAGAATGGCTCGCACCCCTCTAACCGGTTGGAAGGCGACTGCCGCCGTCTCCATGTCGAACTACATCGACTCCGGTTCCATCATCGCGATCGCAACATCACTCGGCTTCTGGGGCAAGGCGTACTTCCCCGACGACGACGGCACCATTGCCGGCCTTCTGGCCGCCTTCAGCGCCAATGCCTTCGGCGCCGCCATCGGCGCCTCATCGGCGGGCCTCTGTGCGACAAGTACGGACGTAAGTTCATCTACACCTACGACCTGCTCCTCTACGCCCTCGGTGGTCTCGTCGTCGTCTTCACGACCAACCTGGCCATGCTCTTCGCCGGCTTCATCATCATCGGACTGGCAGTGGGAGCCTCCGTTCCCGCGGGCTGGACCTATATCGCGGAGTTCGCTCCCACCAATCAGCGCGGCAGGCACATCGGCGCCACCCAGCTCGCCTGGTCCTTCGGCCCGTTCATCGGCTTCGGCCTGGCGGCGGCGCTGACTCCGTTGGGCCTGCTCGGCAGCCGCATCATCTTCGCCCACCTTGTCGTCATCGCCCTGGCCACCTGGTACATCCGGCGCGGCCTTGAGGAGTCCGAGACCTGGGAGGCCGCCAAGGGTGGAGCGGACGCCAAACCCCCTTCGATGTGGGCATCCTTCCGCAAGCTGTTCAACCGTCGCGTCAACATCACCGCCCTGGTGTTCCTCGCGGTCATCTACACATGCTGGAACCAGGCGGCCTCACAGAACGGGATCTTCCTGCCCACGATCCTCAGCTCCATGGGTTACGAGACTTTGCAGACCGACCTGTTCTCCATGCTCTCCTGGGGCTTCGTCATCGTCTCCACGTTCATCTTCATGGGTCTGGTCGACCGGATGCCCTACCGCTGGCACTATCTGGCGGGCGGACTGCTCGCCATCGCGTCCTGGATCATCCTGGTCTTCGGCCCGTCCGACGCCGCCTGGACCGCTTTCGGCTACACGATCATCTGGGGCCTCTCAGCAGGTCCGTCAGCGCAGGCCTTCTACTCCGTGTGGTCTCCCGAGCTGTTCGCGACCCCGTACCGCTCGGCGGCCCAGGGCATCGTCTTCTTCGTCGTGCGTCTGGCCTCCGGTCTCATCTCCCTGATCTTCCCCGTCATCCTCGCTCGCCCGGGCGGACTGCTGATCGACGGCGTCATCCTCATCGGATTCCTGGTGGTCGCCACCGCCGTCGGAACGATCGGCGCCCCCAGGACCCAGGGAAAGAGCCTGGAGGAGATCGAGATCGAACGTTACGGAGAGCGCGTGATCAACGCGTGATCGCCGACCGGTCGAGGCCGGGCCTCATGAGAGCCGGGCCTCGACCATCCCCGCTGCACCTGGGACGAACCCGCCTTCAGAACCACGCTTCTCTCGCCCCAAAACACTGACAACCCAACGAATCAGACCCACAGGAACGGAGAACCGCTATGCCCAGCCCAACCCTGTCCGACCTGTCCCCGGAGACACTCAACCTGCTGAAGACCCAGACAATCGAGTGCCCAGCTGGGCCTTCGGCAACTCAGGCACTCGTTTCCGCGTCTTCACCACCGCAGGCGTCCCCCGTGACCCGTACGAGAAGATCGACGACGTCGCTCAGGTCAACGCCTTCACCGGCATCACCCCTCGAGTCTCCCTTCACATCCCGTGGGACAAGACCGACGACTACGACGCCCTTCGCCGGCACGCCGAGGACCGCGGTATTCGGATCGGGACGATCAACTCCAACGTGTTCCAGGACGAGGACTACAAGCTCGGCAGTCTGACCAATCCTGATGAGCGGGTTCGTGCCAAGGCGATCGCCCATCACCTGGAGTGCATTGACATCATGCGGGCCACCGGCGCCCCGGCACTGAAGATCTGGTTACCGGACGGAACGAACTACCCCGGCCAGGACTCCATCCGCGAGCGCCAGGACCGACTTGCCGACTCCTTGTCCGAGATCTACGCGGCGCTCGACGACGACCAGTTTCTTGTCCTGGAGTACAAGTTCTTCGAGCCCGCCTTCTACCACACTGACGTGCCGGACTGGGGGACCAGCCTCGTCCACTGCCTTTCCCTCGGCGAGCGAGCCAAGGTGGTGCTGGACACCGGGCACCACGCACCAGGAACGAATATCGAGTTCATCGTCGCCCAGCTGGTCCGCCTGGGACGTCTGGGAGCCTTCGACTTCAACTCACGCTTCTACGCCGACGACGACCTCATTGTTGGGGCGGCCGATCCCTATCAGCTCTTCCGCATCATGAACGAGATCGTCGCCGCCGGTGCGCTGGCACCTGACTCCGGTGTCAACTTCATGCTCGATCAGTGCCACAACCTGGAGGAGAAGATTCCCGGAGAGATCCGTTCGGCGACCAATGTCCAGGAGGCCACTGCCAAGGCGCTGCTGGTGGACCGGGAGGCTCTGAAGACGGCTCAGCTGGCCGGCGACGTCCTGGCGGCCAACGACATCTTTATCGATGCCTTCAACACCGACGTGCGACCGATGCTCGCCGAGCTGCGAGAGTCCCAGGGACTGGCCCCCGATCCGATGCGGGCCTTCCTCGATTCCGGGTACCTCGAACGCGTCCGCTCGGAGCGCGTCGGAGGCAACGCCGCAGGTTGGGGGGCCTGAGTCCCTGACGGATCCGGAGCGGGGCAGGCAGGCGGAGCCCCTGCCCCGCCCGACCGGTCCCAGATCCCTCCCGGATCCACTCCTGACACCAACCTCCGAAAGGTTCTCTCATGTCCGACGCCACTCCCGTCCACATCGGTGCGGTGGACCTCGGCGCCTCCTCCGGACGCGTCATGGTCGGCACCATCGCCGACGGACACCTCTCCCTCACCGAGATCCGCCGTTTCTCAAACAGCGTCGTCCCTGTACCTACCAGTGACGGCGAGCGTCTGTTCTGGGACGTGCTCCACCTGTGGAACGAGGTACGCCAGGGGCTGCTCACCGCTGTTCGCAGTGTCGGCCCTCTTTCCGCGATCGGCATCGACACCTGGGCGGTGGACTACGGGCTGGTCAATTCCTCCGGCGCCTTGTCCACCCAGGTCCACGCCTACCGCTCAGCACGCACCCAGGGGGTTCCCGAACAGGTCTTCGCCAGGATCCCCGCGCAGGAGGTCTACGCCATCAACGGGTTGCAGGTGCAGGACTTCAACACATTGTTCCAGCTCATGGCCCAGGAACGAGACGACGGCTTACCTCGAGAGCCTGACGGCACCAACACCCACACCTTGCTGCTCCTGCCGGATCTTCTCGCCTGCTTCCTCACCGGCAAGCGGATCGCCGAGGTGACCAATGCATCGACCACCGGACTGGTTGATGCATGCCGCAGGACCTGGTCCCTTCCCCTGCTGAAGCGCCTGCGCACGGAGATCGGTCTCGACCTGGATGATCTCCTTCCTGACATCATCGAGCCGGGAACCGTCATCGGAACAGTTCGGCCCGAGGCGGCGGATATCGTCGGCCCTGACGGGAGGCCCACTCCCGTCATCGCTGTCGGCAGCCACGACACGGCCTCAGCAGTCGTCTCCGTGCCGGCCACGGATTCCGACTTCGCCTACATCTCCTGTGGAACCTGGTCGTTGGTCGGCCTGGAGCTTGACGAGCCGGTGCTCACTGAGGCCTCTCGGGCCGCCAACTTCACCAATGAGCTCGGTGTCGACCACACCGTTCGCTATCTCAAGAACATTATGGGGCTCTGGGTTCTCAACGAGGCCGTTCGCACCTGGCACGACCAGGGCATGGAGATCGCCCTGCCTGAGGCCGACGCCGCCGCGGCAGACGCCGAGCCGTTACGAACCGTCGTCGATATCAATGATGCCTCCTTCTACAGTCCCGGCGACATGGCGGCGCGCATTGATGAAGCCGCACACGCCACCGGACAGCTGTGTCCTCGAGATATCGGGGAGTACATCCGCTGCATCAATGACTCCCTCGCCCTGGCCTACCGCCGCGCGGTGCGCCAGGCGGTGGAGCTCTCGGGGCGAGAGGTGAAGGTGCTGCACATCGTCGGCGGTGGTATCCGCAACCGGCTTCTGTGTCAGCTTGCCGCCGACGCAACCGGGCTCCCCGTGCTAGCCGGCCCTGCAGAGGGCACGGCCCTGGGAAACATTGTCATCGCCGCTCGAGGAGCCGGTGTGATCGACGGAAATCTGAGCGACCTACGGCGCCTGATCCGTAGCTCAAGTCGGCTGACGCGGTACACGCCCAACCTCGACGCCTCCTCCGACTGGGATGACGTAGAACGTCATCTCTTCGGCTGATCCGCGCCCGACCAGCCTCCCTCCGCACGAGAAACACACGACTGGAGACAACAGAACCATGACTACTCAGAAGACCACTCACCTGACTCTGGATAAGATCCTTGCGCGAATAGGAGCCGCTGGACTCCGGCTGGATCATATGAACGCCGTTGAGGCAGGTGCTGGCAATATCTCGGTGTCGGTCACCGCAGACGCCGACGAACTGGGTCTGGCCGAGCACCTTCCGCAAGCACATCCTGGTACGAAGCTGCCACTGCCGGCTCCGGCGCTAGCCGGCCGGACAGTCTTCGTCACCGGCTCAGGATGCCGCCTACGCGACATTGCCGGCGCGCCCGAGGCGAATGTGTCAGCTTTCGTAATCGACGCTGGCGGAGCCACCGGTACCTGGTACACCCACCCGAAACGGGAGTACCTGAGGCCGACGAGCGAGTTCAACTCCCATCTGGCCGTCCATAACGATCAGGTTGAGCGGCGCGCCGTGGGCTTTCAATCCGTCATCCACGCCCAGCCCCCTTACCTGGTCCAGCTGTCCCACATGAGAGATATCCGTAGCACCAAGGAGCTCAACCGCCGCATCCTGCGGTGGGAGCCGGAGACGATCGTTCAGCTGCCGTCTGGCATTGAGGTGCTCGACTTCATGGTCCCCGGCTCTCAGATGCTGATGGAAAGCACTGTGAAGGCCTTGCGCGATCACGTCATGGTCATGTGGTCCAAGCACGGCGTCATGGTGCGCTCCGATACCGACCCCTTGGCCGCCGTCGACAAGGTGGAGTATGCCGAGACCGGCGCCATGTACGAGGTCCGCAACCTCATGACGGGAGGTCTCGGTGAGGGGGTTACCACCGATGAACTGCGCGCGGTTGCCAGAGCATTCAATGTTCCGACCGACCTTCTCTGACGTCATCACGTCGATCTGACCACAGTGGCGTCTCATGACTTCTGAGCGATGATGAGCGCCCCACTCCACTAGGAAGACTCTTGACTCACTGAAACGACCCGACCGCGATTTTCCCAGATTTTTCCCAGGATTCTGTCCCTCGTCTTCACAGGGTAAGGGCGTTACATAGTGATCACCGCCGGACAGGGACGGTCTCGAGGGTTGGGGAGCCCAGTGACAGATCGCGACTCTGAGATGGTGTCGGGTCATAGGGAGCCCGGCGTCGCCGCTCCGGCGAAGGAGGAACCTCCTCCTCGGGTGCATGGGACCCCGGGTTGCAGGTGGGACCTCGCGAGGCTTGGGCCCGCGGTTCGGACTTCCGAACCGCGGGCCGAGTCCTTTCTCAGCCCCGCTGGCACGCCCTCCCTGGCTTCTCTGTCCCACCCTCGCGCTATCAGAGAATTCGTAGAGACCGCGGCGGACGAGGTACGCCAGGATAGGACGCATGACCGACTCAGCACAGCCCGTCTTCTCCCGCCGCTCCACCGCTCGCGTGAGCACGGACCGCCCTTCGCGCTACGGCAAGCAGCTGGCCGCTCACATGGGCCGCAAGATCACCAGCTCGTGGGATGAGGCCGCCCAGGCCGGTTCCCTGACCTTCGACCGCGAGGGGACGACCACCGGCGTCGTCGGGCTCTCCTGTCATGAGGGCGTCCTCCAACTCGACCTGGCCGCCGACGACGAGCACCTCGAGCGCCTCGAGCAGGTCACCGGAATCCACCTGGCCCGTTTCGGCGCCAAGGAGGGCCTCGTCGTGAGCTGGATCCGTCAGGACGGGACCCCGGGCACCACCCAGGGGCCGCTGACTCCGGAGGATCTGGAACGCATGCGTGCCGAGCGCGAGGCCCGCCAGGCCTCATCCTGATGAAGCATCGCGCGTTCGTAGGGCAGGTCGCGCGTTCGCACCCTATAACCCTCGAACGCGAGCTCTCAGGTACGACCCCGACGGCGGCTGCCTACGCGGCCGTCTCCTCGTCGGCGACGGGGTTGCCCACGCGCAGCATGAGGAGCAGACCGGTGGCCAGCACGGCGACGATCCCGAGGATCCCCCAGTAGTTCGCGCCCGGACCGACGATGCGCGTCCCCAGGTAGATGAAGATGCCGTACATCGCGGGCGCCATGAAGGAGACCGCGCGCCCGGTCGTCGCGTAGAGGCCGAAGATCTCTCCTTCCTGACCCTCCGGGATGAGGCGGGCCAGGAAGGACCGGGCGGCCGACTGGGCCGGCCCCACGCAGGCCGACAGGAGCAGGCCCAGCACCCAGAAGGCCACGGTCCCGGCGGTGTGCAGGAAGAACACCAGCAGTCCGGCCACCACCAGGATGATGAGGCTGGCCATGATGACGTTGCGCGGGCCGAAGCGGTCATCGAGCCGCCCGGCCCAGATGGTGGCGATACCGGCCACGATGTTGGCCACGATGGCGAAGATGATGACGTCGCCCGATGAGAAGCCGAAGGTGTTCTGGGCGATGATGCCGCCGTAGGTGAAGACCCCTGCCAGCCCGTCCCGGAAGACGGCGGCGGCCAGCAGGAACCACAGCAGGCGCGGCTGGAGGTGGTGCAGCTGGAGCAGGGTGCGCCACAGCAGCTTGTAGGACGTCAGGATCGACTCCTTGTGCCTGCCCTGATGGAGACGGCCTCCTCCGGCTCAGCCTCCATGGCGGCCCGGTCTCGTCCCGGTTCAGCAGTCACCATCCCCTCACCGACCTCCGTGACGTCCTCGGCGCTGGAGCGCCCAAGGCTGCGGGAGCGGTTGATGAGGACGGGAAGGGCGGACACACCGAACCAGGCCGCCGCCACCAGCATGGCGACACGCACCCCCATCCCGCTTCCAGCGGCGAAGGAGATCAAGGGGCTCGGCCCCACGAGGGCGACGTAGAGGATGAGCAGCAGGACGATGCCGCCGAGGTAGCCCATCCCCCACCCCAGGCCACTGACGGCACCGATGCGGTCCTTGGAGGCCAGGTGGTTGAGGATGGCGTTGTAGTTGACCGAGGCCAGCTCGAAGAAGATGTTGCCGAGTCCCAGCAGGACGATGCCGAGCCACAGGTAGCCGGGCTCAGGTCGCACCAGGAACAGAGCAGCCGAGACCACTACCACCACCGCGGTGTAGCCCCCGAGCCAGAAGACGGTTCGCCCGCCTCTGTCAGAGCGCTGCCCGGTCACCGGCGCCAGCAGGGCGATGAACAGACCGGCGATGGCCAGGCCGATGGACAGCGCCGACTCGTTGTCCGCCTTGGCCCCGAAGGAGTCACTGACCAGGTAGACGGTGAAGACGAAGGTGGTGATGACCGCGTTGAAGGCCGCCGACCCCCAGTCCCACAGGCCCCAGGCGATGACGGGCCAGGACAGGAGCCGGGTGCTGGAGCCGGCCTGCGTCGGAGCAGTCACTGTCGTGCTCATGGAAGAGACGATAGAACCATCCGGGCCGGTGAAGGTACCGAAAGGGGAACAGACCTGATAGTCAGTTCTCCCCGTTCCCCTCGGCGGGGCGACTCCTCTGAGCGGGCCGCTGCTCCAGGAGCAGCTCGGCCAGCGCCAGATCCATCGGCGTGGTCACCTTCATGGCGCGCTCGTCGCCGGGAACGACGACGACGCTGCCGCCACCGGCCTCAACGAGGCCCGCGTCGTCGGAGGCGGCGAGCGCCTCGTCTCCGGCCCGCGCTGCCCCGGCACGATGGGCCGCGACGAGCACGGAGGTCGCGAAGGCCTGGGGGGTCTGGACCGCCCGAAGCCGGTCCCGCCGGGGGGTGCCGACGACGGGCTCGGGCTCCCCCTCCTGGCAGGCCTCGACCTCCTTGACGGTGTCGGTCACGGGCAGCGCCGGAACCACGGCCTCGTGTCCGGCTCGCACGGCGGCGATCACCCGCTGCGTCACCTCCGGCGGCGTCAGCGCCCGCGCGGCGTCGTGGACGACGACGACGTCGGCCTGCGGCACGGCGGCCAGGGCCGCGGCGAGTCCCAGGGCCACGGAGGCCTGCCTGGAACGGGGCGACCCGGCGACGACCTCGATAGCGCCGCACCGGCCCGCCTCAGGCCCGGCTGATCCGTCCGACAGGCCCTCGAGCTCGACGCGGAAACGGTCGACCTCCTCGGCGGGGGCGGTGACGACGATGTGGCTGACGACGCCCGAGGCGATGAGTCCTGCCGCCGCCCGCCGCAGGAGGCTGACGCCACCCACCGGGACGAGGGCCTTGGGGGCCCCGGCTCCCAGACGAGAACCGGAGCCCGCCGCAGTGAGAACAGCGACCGCCCCACCCGGAGCGGAATCGGGCGGGGCGGATGATTGCGATGAAGGGCTGGTGCTCACGAGCAGGACGCTACCGCGTACCCGACGGCCTGAGCACGAGCGCTGCGCGACCTAGGAGGCGAGGACCTCGTCCAGGCGGGACTCGGCCTCCTCCTCGGGAGTCTTCTGGGCCAAAGCCAGCTCGGAGACGAGAATCTGGCGGGCCTTGGCGAGCATGCGCTTCTCGCCTGCGGACAGACCGCGGTCCGTGTCACGACGGGAGAGGTCGCGCACGACCTCCGCGACCTTGATGACATCCCCGGAGGCGATCTTCTCCTGATTGGCCTTGAAACGGCGAGACCAGTTCGTGGGCTCCTCGGTCAGCGGCGCTCGCAGCACCTCGAAGACCTTTCCAAACCGGTCTCGTCAACCACGTCACGGACACCGATGAGCTCAACGCTTTCGGCGGGAACCAAGATGGTCAGGTCACCCTGGGCCACCTCGAGCTGCAGATACGTCTTCTCCTCACCGCGTACCTTGCGCTGCCGGATATCAATGATCCGGGCGGCTCCGTGGTGCGGGTAGACGACAGTCTCACCGACTTCATAGGTCATAAGGATGACTCTCCAGACTGGTTTGCGGACCTCTAGTTTATCAGGTCATTCCGCGCAAAGATCGGGGACGTATCTCACAGAGGTCACGTCGGGCGAGGCCTGGGACCGGGGTCGAAAACTCCGGTGTCACCCGCACACGCAGATCAGTGCTCCGAGTCCCCATCCAGGCGATAGCCGAGTCCCCTGACCGTGGTGATAAGAACCGGTTTGGAGGCGTCCGACTCAATCCTGCCCCGGAGTCGTTTGACGTGGACGTCCAGAGTTTTTGTGTCGCCCCCGTAATCGGGCCCCCACAGACGCTCAATGATCTGGCTGCGGGTGAGCACGCGGCCGGGGTTTCGCAGAAACAGCTCCAGGAGCTCGAACTCCCGCAGCGGCATGGCGACCACCTCGCCGTCGACTCTGACCTCGTGCCGTTCGACGTCCATCCGCACCGGGCCGGCGCCCAGAACCGGTTCGGACTCGGGGGTGGCGGCGCGGCTACGGCGCAGAACCGCCTTGAGCCTGGCCAGGAGCTCCCGGTAGGAGTAGGGCTTGGTGACGTAGTCGTCGGCCCCGATCTCCAGGCCGACGATCTTGTCCAGCTCGGTGTCCTTGGCAGTGAGCATGATGACCGGCACGGAGGAGGTGCGCCGGATGCGCGTGCACACACCTCGGTCCCGTCCAACCGCCGCAGCATGAGGTCCAGCAGGACCAGGTCGATGGGGCCGACACCACCGGGACGCCGGGAGGCCTCGAAGATCTCGACGGCGCGCTGACCGTCCTCGGCCTCGACCACCTCGAAGCCGTCGCGCCGCAGGCCGAAGGCGAGCGGGTCGCGGAAGTTCTCCTCATCCTCGACCAGGAGGATTCGAATCGGACCGCTCACCGGCATCATCGGCGACGTGGCCGACGCACCGGAGGGGGCGACCGGCCCTGCACCCGCCGCAGTGCCCGACGCTGCGAAGTGCCCGGCCGGGCTCATGACCCGCTCCCCGAGGAGTCACCCGCTGCGGCGTCGGCGGGCTCGCCCTCGGGCAGGCGCGGCAGCACGAGGGTGAAGGTGGAGCCGCGCCCCGGGGCGGACCACAGCTCGACGGTGCCACCGTGGTCGGCGGCCACGTGCTTGACGATGCTCAGGCCCAGGCCGGTGCCGCCGGTGGCCCGCGAGCGGGCCTTGTCGACCCGGTAGAAGCGTTCGAAGACGCGATCCTGCTCCTCCTTGGGGATGCCGATGCCCTGGTCGACCACGGCGATGCGCACGATGTCGGGGTCCCCCGCATCCAGCGAGACGCCCACCGAGACCCGGGTGCGCGGCTCGGAGTAGCGGATGGCGTTGTCCAGCAGGTTGCGCACGGCGGTGGTGATGAGGGCGGCATCGCCGCGCACCCGCAGCCCCTTGGTCCCCCCGGCCACGAGGGTGATCTGGCGGCCGTCGGCCTCGACGCGCACCCGGTCCACGGCCTCGGTGACGACGTCGTCGATGTCGACGACCTCGGGCTCTGCCAGGGCGTCGCCCTCCTGGAGGCGGGTGAGCTCGATGATCTCCTGGACCAGGACGCCCAGGCGCCGGGCCTCCTTGCGCATGCGCCCGGAGTAGTCGCGCACGAAGTCGGGGTCGTCGGCACCGGCCTCAACGGTCTCGGCGAGCAGCTGGATCGCGCCGACCGGGGTCTTGAGCTCGTGGGAGACGTTGGCGACGAAGTCGCGGCGCATGGCCTCCACCCGGCGGGCGGCGGTGTGGTCCTCGATGAGGATGAGGACACGCCCCTGGCCGATGCCGGCCACCCGCACCTGCAGGTGGAACTGGCCCGCGCCCGGCACTCGTCCCCGGGCGACGGTGACGGCCGCGTCCTGCGCCTGGCCCGAGGCCCGCACGCGGCCCACCATCGCCACCACGGTCGGCTCGATGACGGCGTCGTCGCGCACGATGTTGAAGGTGTAGGCCGACGCCGAGGCGCGCAGGACCTCGTCGTCGTCATCGAGGACGACGACTGTCGAGCGCAGCGCCGCCAGCACCGGGACGGCCGTGTCGGTCCCGGCCAGGCCGGCCAGGTCGGCGGCGCTCGTGGCCGCCCTGCGCTCACGCCGGGACAGCGCGATGCCGATCCCCACCCCCAGGCACATGAGGCCGGCGGCGGCGAGGAGGAGAACGGTGACGGTCAGGCCCACGCTTCTAGGGTAGTTGAGTCCCCACGGCGCCTACCGGCCGGCTCCGGCCCTGGGCGTGCCGCTTGCGGCGGCGTCGTGGGGCTGCTGTGCTTAGGGACAACATCCTTGGCGGCGGCCTCGGCGGGATCGTCGAGCAGCGCCGTCGAGCCACATCGCCGACCGGCCCGATCCATCGGCCCTCGCCCGGAACAGGAGCAGCCTCATGCGCGCCATCTTCAACCAGGAGCTCAAGCAGCTGGGCTCCGACCTCGAGTCCATGGCCAACCAGGTCGCCACCGCGATCGAGCGGGCCGCGGAGTCCCTGCGCCAGGGGGACATCGTCATCGCGGAGCAGGTGATCGACGCCGACGAGCGCATCAACGACCTCCAGCGCGACATCGACGACCTGTGCGTCATGCTGCTGGCCCGTCAGCAGCCGGTGGCCGGGGACCTGCGTAACGTGCTGTCCGCACTGCGCATGGCCCAGACCCTGGAGCGCCAGGGCGACCTGGCTCGCCATGTGGCGGCCATCGCCCGCGGCCGTTACCCCGAGCCGCCGCTGCCCGAGCCGGTCCTGGGCCTCATCCTGGAGATGGCGGACCTGGCGGTGCGCGCGGGCAAAAGGACGTCGCCCGCCTCATCTCGACGCGGGACCTGGAGCTGGCCTCCGTCATTCAGACCAACGACGCCGAGCTCGACGCCCTGCACCGCCGCTCCTTCCAGATGATCCTGGACCCGGCTCACGACCTGAGCCGCCAGCAGGTCATCGACGCCGTCCTCATGGGCCGGTTCCTGGAGCGCTTCGGCGACCACTCGACGTCGGTGGCCAGCCGCGTGGCCTACCTCGTCTCGGGCGCCTCCATGCCGGAGACGCACGACGCCGAGGATGCCGACGCGCTCCACTGAGCACCCGAGACTGACGAGACGGGCGGCGTCGGACCTTCCTTCAGGTTCGACGCCGCCCGCGTCATTCAGAATGCGGCAGGCCGCCGGGGCTCACTTGCCCTGGTTGGCCACTGCCGCGATCTTGGCCTCGGCCTCGGGGTCGAGGTAGCGGCCGCCCTTCTTGAGCGGCTTGAGGGTCTCCTCGTCGAGCTCGTAGACCAGCGGGATCCCGGTGGGGATGTTGACGCCGGCGATGTCGTCGTCGGAGATGTCGTCGAGGTGCTTGACGATGGCGCGCAGCGAGTTGCCGTGGGCGGCGATCATGACGGTCTTGCCGGTCTTGATCTCGGGGACAATGGTGCCCTCCCAGTAGGGCAGGAGGCGCTCGAGGACGTCCTTGAGGCACTCGGTGGCGGGGATGGGCTCACCGGCGTAGCGGGGGTCGGTGTCCTGGGAGAACTCGGAGCCGGGCTCGATGGCCGGCGGCGGCACGTCGTAGGAGCGGCGCCACTGCATGAACTGCTCCTCCCCGTACTCGTCGCGGATCTCCTTCTTGTTCTTGCCCTGCAGGGCGCCGTAGTGGCGCTCGTTGAGGCGCCAGTCTCGCTCCACCGGGATCCAGTGGCGGTCGGCGGCGTCCAGGGAGAGGTTGGCGGTCATGATGGCGCGGCGCAGCATCGAGGTGAAGAGCTTCTCGGGGAGGACACCGGCCTCCTTGAGGAGCTCGCCGCCGTGGACGGCCTCGGCGCGGCCCTTGTCTGACAGCGGGACATCGACCCAGCCGGTGAAGAGGTTCTTCGCGTTCCATTCGCTCTCGCCGTGGCGGAGCAGTACGAGGGTGTAAGCCATGGGCCTATCCTGCCAGGATCACAGGCATGGCGCGAGGCCCTGAAGGCCGACCTCGGTGGGTGAGAGCGCAGCGCCCCCCCGCTCCCGCACTCATTGAGCTCATCAGGTAGCCCGCCGGATTCACTATGCGGACTGTCAAGGGTACCGGCGCATCGGCTCGGCGGCACCACTCACAGCGATACCGCCCAGTCACGGGATGAATTCACGTATTGAAAACACAACGGCTCTGGCGATGCGCCTGAGCGCATGACCAGAGTCGAGGTGCGAGGTGGCAATCAGCTCGAGAATGACTCGACGCGGGGGTACCGGCTCAAGTGAACCCGGCGCCTCCTTGTTCCCTCAGTTGCCGGGGTTGACCTCGTAGTAGGCCTTGCGCACCTCAGCGGAGACGCGACCGCGGTCAGAAACCTCAAGGCCCTGCTCACGGGCCCACTCGCGAATCTTCTGAGTGTCAGAAGGACCGCTGGAACGGCGACGACCGGAACTACGACGGCCGCCGGTGCGACGCGCCTTTCCGACCCATTCCTCAAGGGACTCACGAAGAGCGGCTGCGTGCTCGTCGTTCAGGTCGATCTCGTAGGAGACACCATCAAGGGCGAAGGTGACGGTCTGATTGGCCTCGGACCCGTCGACATCGTCGACGAGGATGACCTGAGTCTTCTGTGCCATGATTCCTCATTCTGACTGGGGGGAGCGGGTCTGAAGGATGTATCCCGCTGCGGACAACGTTAGATTAAACAATAGTCGCCCTCAATGCAACACAGTTTTCGCCGCCCGCATTACCGGCCACCCGCCCGCTAATCACACGGTGATGCGTGGCGTCATACCACCCCGGACGCCTTGATGGTCGAGAAGAAAACTGTGAAAGCACTGAGGCACCCTTTGGAGATCCTCACGAGACCCAGTCGAACAATCCGGACACGACACGCACTCTCCCCCGACCCGCTAGAGGTATCCAACGATCAGTCAATCCGAGACGTCACATCTCCCAGATGACTCTCAGACAGCAGTAGGGGATTCTCTCAGCCGGAAGAGAATGTCCATGTCACCGCGGTTCTTGCTCTGCGGACGCCTCATGTGAAGCCGGGAGAATCCACCCCGGACCGAACCATCACCCACCTCCAACACTCGACGGCGAAGGATTTCAGCCACACGACCATCCCGGAAAGCGCGCACACGGAACAACCGCCGGAGCCACCGAATGTGCCGGAAGGCACATCGAGGGGCCACAGGTGAGGAGCAGGGGACACAAAAGCCCCGGGAGGCATTACCTCCCGGGGCTGAACGAGCCGCCTGTGGGAATCGAACCCACGACCTATTCATTACGAGTGAATCGCTCTGCCGACTGAGCTAAGGCGGCGCTGGCACAAGCAGCAGAGCCGAACATACCGGCCCTACGGCCGCCACCGCAATCCAGCGCCACAAGGAGAGCCGTGTTCCTCGACACAGTCAACCGTCCTCCTTGCCGCATCACAGCCGCGTCCGGAGACAGAGGCTCCTCCCTAGCCCCAGAAATCCCCGGTTTCCCCCGGCTCGGCAGTGGAACATGACAGCGGCCGGGCGCATCCTGGAGAGGATGCGCGGTCGGTCTCAGAAGCCGCCTCGTACCATCCGAACCGACCGGTCCCGGTATTCTCCGCACATCACATTCACCAGTCTCCCTCTCCGTAAGGATCCCCATGAGCGAGTCTCCGTCCAGTCACTCCCCCACCTCTTCATCGCCACAAGCGGGTGCTTCACCTTCGCCCTCCAGCACTTCCCGGCACGACCAGATCCAGGACCGTGGCGACGCCGGATACAACAAGGCTCTGAAGAATCGCCATCTCCAGATGATCGCCATTGGCGGCTCCATCGGCACGGGCCTTTTCATGGGTGCCGGCGGCCGGCTCAAGGACGGCGGGGCGGGACTGATGTTCGCCTATGCCGTCTGCGGAGTCTTCGCCTTCCTCATGGTGCGCGCTCTGGGCGAGCTCGCCATCCGCAGACCCTCCTCCGGCGCATTCGTCTCCTACGCCCGTGAGTTCCTCGGTGAGAAGGGCGCCTACATCACCGGCTGGTTCTTCTTCCTGGACTGGTCGGTCACCGTCATGGCCGACATCACGGCCGTGGCCCTCTACCTCCACTACTGGACGGTGCTGAAGGTTGTCCCGCAGTGGGCCTTCGCGCTCATCGCACTCATCCTGGTCTTCATCCTCAACATGCTTAACGTCAAGATGTTCGGGGAGGCTGAGTTCTGGTTCGCACTCATCAAGGTCGCCGCCATCGTGTCCTTCATGGTGGCGGCCATCGTCGCTATTTTCCTCGGGCTTCACACCGGAACAGACTCAGATGGAGGGGCGATCACCGCAGGGGCTCATAACATCCTCGGAAACGGGGGCTTCTTCCCGGAGGGATTCCCGATCGTCTTCGCCCTGACCCTCGGTGTGGTCTTCGCCTTCGGCGGCACGGAGATGGTAGGAGTGGCCGCCGGAGAGGCGAAGGACGCGGAGAAATCCTTCCCAAGGCGATCAACTCAATGATCCTGCGTATCTTCGTCTTCTACGTCGGCTCGGTCATGCTGCTGGCGCTGGTCCTTCCCTACACGTCCTATTCGAAGACCGAGTCGCCCTTCGTCACCTTCTTCTCCGGGATCGGCGTGCCCTATGCCGGCGACATCATCCAGGTCGTGGTCCTCACCGCCGCGCTGTCCTCTCTCAACGCCGGCCTGTACGCCACCGGGCGCACTCTGCGCTCCATGGCCGTGGCCGGCGAAGCACCTCGGGTGGCGGCGGGACTCAACAAGCACCAGGTTCCCGCCGGAGGCATCATCATCACCTCCTCCCTGGGGCTGCTCGGCGTCATCCTCAACGCCTACCTGCCCGGTGACGCCTTCGACATCGTCATGAACCTGGCCGGAATCGGCATCGCCGGAACCTGGGGAGCCATCCTCGTCACCCACCTCGCCTTCCTGCGCCGGGTGCAGGAGGGCAAGGAGGTACGACCGGCCTACCGGATGCCCTTCGCTCCCTGGAGCAACTACGCGGCCCTGGCCTTCTTCACCGTCGTCGTCGCCTCGAACGTGGCCGACCCGGCGGGACGTTGGACCCTGGGCCTGTTCACCATTGTCGTTGTCATGATGGTGGCGGGCTGGTACGCGGTGCGAGGACGTATCCGGGGCGACCTGCTCGATGAGGTCCTCGCCGACGAGGTGGACGGGGCCGCGTCCACCTCAGCGCACGAGGCCTGACCGACAGGAGGCTGAGCCCATGCACGTCCACATCACCTACACCGGAGGAACCATCGGGATGGTGGACTCCCCTCACGGCCTCGTACCCGGTGCGGATCTGGAGGGGTGGCTCGACTCGCTGCTGGCGGGCACGCCCCTGGCGGACTCGGTGACAGTGACCTCGCTGGACCCGCTCATCGACTCCTCGAACGCCACCCCTCTGTCCTGGCAGGCGATCGTGGATGACCTGCGCGTCCACGCCGCTGCCGACCCACAGGCCGCCTTCGTGGTCCTGCATGGGACCGACACGATGGCCTACACCAGCGCCGCCCTGTCCTATGCGCTGACGGACCTGTGCGTTCCCGTCGTCCTCACCGGTTCCCAGCTCCCGCTCGGAGAGGTGGGAAGCGACGCCTCGGCGAATGTCACCGGGGCGCTCAAGGCCGCCACCTCCGGGCGCATCGGCGGGGTGACACTGTTCTTCGGCAATCGGCTCCTGGCCGGCAATCGGGCGACGAAGTCCTCCTCGTGGGCCTTCGCCGGCTTCGAGTCCCCCAATGCGGCCCCTGTGGCCACCACCGGCGCCCCATGGCAGTGGGCTCAGACCGCGCGGGCGGGGGCCGGTTGGGGGGATGCCGCTCCCTACTCCCGCCACGACGTCGTTGTGGTCGACCTGGTCCCGGGCATCACTGCGGCGCGTCTGGAGGCACTGCTGACGCCGCTGCCCGAGGCCGTGATCCTACGGGCCTTCGGAGTCGGCAACGTACCGTCCCTCGAGCCGGGGCTGACCGACGTCGTCGAACGGGTGATCGCCGCCGGGACGGCCGTCATCGTCACGTCCCAGTGCCACGAGGCCGAGGTCCTCCTGGGGCACTATGAAGCCGGTGACGCGCTGGCTCGCAGTGGCGCCGTCGGCAGCCGCGACATGACCCTGGAGGCCACCTACGCCAAGGTCCAGTTCCTGCTCTCGCAGGGACTGGCAGGTGACGATCTGGCCAGGTGGATGGGACGCTCCATCGCCGGCGAGCTGAGCGAGTGAGCCGAAGGGGCCAGAAGCCCCGCAGCTCCGGCGGCTCCACCGCCCCGCTGAAGAATCGGTCCCGGACGACCTGAACGTCGTCCGGGACCGATTCTCACGACCTCCGGGAGCCGGGCGTGCCGGACACCCCCGCGATGGTCAGCAGGTGAGTCCCTTGTCCGGCATCGTCCCGTTGAGCAGGTAGGTGTCCACGGCCTTCTTGACGCAGTCGTTGGAGCGCCCGTAGGCGGTGTGGCCGTCACCCTTCCAGGTCAGGAGCTGGCCGGACTCGAGCTGATCGGCCAGCGCCTGGGACCAGGCGTAGGGCGTGGCCGGGTCACCGGTGGTGCCCACCACGAGGATCGGTGCGGCACCGGAGGCCGTGATCTTCTCGCGCTTGCGGCTCGATGTGTGTGGCCCCAGCCCTGGCAGTAGGCGTCGGGGTAGAGCAGCTGGGAGCTGAAGGTGGGTGAGGCCTCCTTGACGGCCTTGGCATTCTCCTCCCAGGAGGCGTTGTCCCCCTGGACCGGGTAGTCCAGGCAGTTGACCGCCATGAGGGCCTCAGTTCCGTTGTTGGAGTAGCTGCCGTCGCCCTTGCGGGAGGAGATGGTGTCGGCGATGGTCAGCAGCGTGCTTCCGTCCGGCTTCCCCATCTTGCCCATCGCCTGGGACAGTCCCAGGTTGAGGGTGGGCCACAGCTGGGTCTGGTACATCGATCCCAGTACCCCGTACACAGCCAGGTCGTAGGTCAACGGCCGCTTGTCGTCGGAGGTCGGGAGCGGCGCCGTCTTCGTGGACTCGAGGAACTCGCGGACCTGGGAGACGCCGGAGTCGACGTCCCCGCTCAGGGGGCAACCCACCTTGGAGCTCTGACAGCTCTGCACGTAGGCCCGCAAAGACGCCTCGAAGCCCTTGGCCTGGCCCATGGCCAGCTCCTCAGCACCCAGGGTGGGGTCGACGGCGCCGTCGAGGACCAGCCGCCCCGTGTTGGCCGGGAACAGCTCGGCGTAGGTGGCCCCCAGGTAGGTGCCGTAGGAGAAGCCCAGGTAGGTGAGCGCCTGCTGGCCGTCGACCGCACGCAGGATGTCGAGATCCTTGGCGGCACTGATGGTGTCGATGTGGTCCAGGAGTCCCGAGGTGCTGGTTTTCGACTCGCACGAGGCGTTCATCTTCTGAGCCCGCTCCTGGGTGGCCGTGGCCGAGGGGGTCGCCGGGTCGTTCGCCCCGGCCCGTTCGGCGTCGAGCCTCGGCGTCGGTCAGGCAGTCGACGGCCGTGGAGGCGCCCACGCCCCGCGGGTCGAAGCCGACGACGTCGTAGGAGTTGGTGAGGTTCTTGGAGAAGTAGGAACCGACGCCGTCGACCAGCTCGATGCCCGACCCTCCCGGCCCGCCCGGGTTGACGAACAGCGACCCGACCGAGTCCTCGCTGGCGGCCCGCTTCTTCACTGCGATCTCAATCGTCTTGCCGCCGGGGTTGTCGTAGTCCAACGGCACCTTGACCTTGGCGCAGGTGAAGCCGGTGTCCTGCCCCGACTTCGCCTTAGCCATCCCCGTCTTGGCACAGGCGTACCAGGAGACCTTCTGGTTGTAGAAGCTCTCCAGCCCGGCCGGGACCGCTGCCGAGGCCGACGCCGTTGCCGGCGAGGCCTTGATGTCGGTTTCGTCCTGGCAGGCGGTCAGGCCCGCGCACGCGAGAAGCGCAGCGAGCGCCGAGACCAGACGCTTGGTACGAGGCTGATGAGAAGTCGCAGTAGTCACGACGTGAACCCTATGTTGCCGAACCACTGGGGGCCTCCTCCTGAAGGCGGAATGGGGACAAGTTCCCGTCGAGGCGCCCGGGCCATGGACGGGCCGGCCTCACTGACCGTTCTTGCAGGTCAGACCCGGCTCGGGCACGGTCCCGCTGATGAGGTAGGCGTCAACGGCGTTGTGAATGCATGGACCCGAGCGCCCGTAGGCGGTGTGGCCGTTGCCCTCCCAGGTGAGGAGCCGACCGGACTCGAGCTGATCGGCCAGCGCCTGGGACCAGGCGTAGGGCGTGGCCGGGTCACCGGTGGTGCCCACCACCAGGATGGGGGCCGCCCCCTTGGCGTGGATGGGTGCGGGCTTGCGGGTCCCGTTGTGCCCCCAGGCCCGGCATCGCGCATCCTGGTTGCTCAAGGCGGCGCCGAAGGTCGGCGAGCTCTGGAGGTTCTGCCGGTACTCCTTCTCCCAGCTGGTCACGTCGCCCTGGACGGGGATGTCCTGGCAGTTGACGGCGTAGAAGGTCGGTGTGCTGCTTCCGGCCGTCGCCCTCCCGTAGAGCACCTGGACGTAGGAGCCGTCCTTCTGGGTGATGGCCTGGTCGAGCGCGTAGGTGAGGAGGGGCCAGTACTCGGAGGAGTACAGGAAGCGGCGGACAACGCTGCGGATCGTGCGGCCGTCCACGGTGACATTCGGGTCCGCGGTCTTCAGCGGCGTCTGGTCGGCCGAGGTGATGAGAGCCCGGATCTGCTGCACCCCGGCATCGGCGTCACCCGTCAGCGGACATCCTTGGCCCTCCTGGACGGCCTGACCGGACTGGCACTGCTCGACGTAGGTGCGCAGCGAGGTCTCGAAGCCCTTGGCCTGCCCGGCGGCCCGGCCACCCAGTGACAGGGTGGGGTCGACGGCGCCGTCGAGAACCATGCGACCGGTGTTGGCCGGGAACAGGTCGGCGTAGATGGCCCCCAGGTAGGTACCGTAGGAGAAGCCCAGGTAGTTGAGCTTCTGGTCCCCGGACAGCGCCCGCAGAACATCGAGGTCCCGGGCCACCGAGACGGTGTCCACATGGTCGAGCAGCCCGGCCGGCTTGGTGTGGGCGGCGCAGTTGGCCTCCTCCTGCTTGAAGTCCTTGGTGATCTCGTCGATCAGGGTCGGGAAGCTGATGTTGCCCTCCGCACCGCCGTCGGCGGCAGGATCCTGGGCGTCCCGGAAGGGGGTGGGGTCGTCTCCGACGGCGTCGGCGATGAGGGAACCGGGCAGGGGGTCGTCGACTCCCATGCCCCCCTGGGCGGCTCCGGCGGGCTGCTGACCTGCGCCGTCGTCGCAGGTGATGGCGGTGGAGGAGCCGACGCCGCGGGGGTCGAAGCCGATGATGTCGTAGGCCTGGTTGACGGTGGGCGAGAACTGGGTCTCGTTGTTCTCCACCATGTCCACCCCGGAGTAGCCGGGACCGCCGGGATTGGCGAAGAGGGTGCCCTGGCGCGTCGAGCCGGTGGCCAGGTGCTTCTTCATCGCGATCTCAATGGTCTGCCCATCCGGATGGGAGTAGTCCAACGGCACTGTGACCTTGGCGCACTGAAAACCGGTCTTGTCAGCCGACTTCTCCATCCCACCGGTGGCTGCGCAGTCATACCACTCGACCTTCTGACCGTAGAAGGACTCCAGCCCCTGGGGGACCGCCGCCTTGGCAACCGGAGCCGGCCCCGCAGCAGGCACCGCCGCGGCAGGAACCACGGCCCCCGCCCCCAGGCACACACCCGCCACAGCAGCCAGCGCCCCAACAGACACCCGACGGCGCCTTGAAGCGACTCGTCGCGGACCGGAGAATTCATTCACGCCATTTTTCATGAACGTTATATTACAAACAGTAAACGGAACATGCCCGCGTCATGTGCAGGCATCTGAGGGACGAAAAAGAACCGTGGTTGGGGCGCTTGACTCCAGCGTCCCAACCACGGTGACGAGTACCCACGACGCTCCTTGACGATCCTCAGTGGAGAGCCGGTAGGAGAGCGGCGGTTCCTCGAGGGCTCACTCCGTGCCGTGGCACGTCAGCCCCTTCTTGGGCATGGTGCCGGTGAGCAGGTAGGTGTCGACCGCCTTGGTGACGCAGGGGCCGCTCCCGGAGCTGGCGTAAGCCGTATGCCCGTTGCCCTCCCAGGTGAGGAGCTGGCCGGAGTCCAGCTGATCGGCCAGGGCCACGGCATCCTCGTACGGAGTGGCCGGGTCGCCGGTCGTCCCGATCACGAGGATCGGCGCGGCTCCCTTGGCGTGGAGCGCCTTGGGCGGCTGGGTGCCGGTGTGTCCCCAGGCCTGGCACCCCAGTTCGACTCCATCGAACGTGGATGCGAAGCGGGGTGAGATCTTCTGCAGCTCCTCACTCTGCGCCTTCCAGGTGGCCATGTCGCCCTCGATCCGGTAGTCCAGGCAGTTGACGCTGATCAACGCACCGGTGTTGGCCAGGGACTGAGCGTCAAGCTGGTCCGCGATAGACCTGAAGGCCCAGGCGTTATTCTCGTTGATGACCTCCCCAAATGCCTCATTCAGGGTGTCCCACGCGGTTTCCGGAGAATAGAGCATGACCGACACGACCTGCTTCATGTCGTCGCCCGTCACCGGACGGGTCGCGTCCGAGGAGGGCACGGGCGACTGGTTGGCCGAGGTGAAGATGTCCCCGATCTGCTGGACGCCCGCGTCGACATCACCGGACAGGGGGCAGCTCTGCCCCGACTGGCACCAGGCGACATAGTTGCGCAGCGCCCGCTCGAAGCCTCGAGCCTGTCCCTTAATGAGCTCGGTGAAGCTGAGACTGGGGTCCTGGGCGCCGTCGAGGAACATGCGGCCGGTGTTGGCGGGGAAGAGCTCGGCGTAGTGAGCCCCCAGGTAGGTGCCGTAGGAGAAGCCCGCGTAGTTGAGCTTCCGGTCCCCGGACAGCGCCCGCAGCACGTCGAGATCCCGAGCCACCGAGACGGTGTCCACATGGTCGAGCAGCTCAGTCGGCTTGGTGTTCGCCGCACAACTGGCCTCGAACTGCTTGAACTGTGCGGAGATGACGGCGGCACGCTGCTCGAACGTCATGCCGCCTTCTCCGGCATTGACCGGAGTACCTTCCGGCCCCGCCTCCAGCTCGGTGTCGGAGGTGCAGTTCACGGCGGTGGAGGAGCCGACACCGCGGGGGTCGAAGCCGATGATGTCGTAGGCCTTCTGCACGCCGGCGAAGGTCGAGGTCACCGACTCACCGATGTCGTTCACCCCGGATTCACCGGGGCCGCCTGGGTTCATGAAGAGGGTGCCCTGGCGCGTCGAGCCGGCGGCCAGGTGCTTCTTCATCGCGATCTCAATGGTCTGCCCATCCGGCTGGGAGTAGTCCAACGGCACCTTGACCTTGGCGCACTGAAAACCAGTCTTATCAGCCGACTTCTCCACCCCGGCAGTGGCCACGCAGTCATACCACTCGACCTTCTGACTATAGAAGGACTCCAGCCCCTTGGGCACCGCAGCCTTGGAATTGGAAGAGGCTGCCGGAGCCGGCCCCGCGGCAGGCACCGCAGCCGCAGGAACCACACCGGCCCCCACCCCCAGGCACACACCCGCCACAGCCGCCAGCACCCCGGCAGACACCCGACGACCTGAAGCGGTTCGACCCGAACAGGAGGAGTGTTTCACGTCATTTTTCATGGTCGCCATATTACAAATGCTAAACGGAACATGCCCGTGTCATCGGCAGGCATCTGAGGGACGAAAAAGAACCGTGGTTGGGGCGCTTGACTCCAGCGTCCCAACCACGGTGATGAGCATCCGCAGCACTCCTTGACGATCCTCAGTGCGGAACCTGCAAGAGGGCGGCGGTTCCTCGAGGGCTCACTCCGTGCCGTGGCACGTCAGCCCCTTCTTGGGCATGGTGCCGGTGAGCAGGTAGGTGTCGACCGCCTGGGTGACGCAGGGGCCATGCCCGGGATTCGAGTAGGCCGCGTGCCCGTTGCCCTCCCAGGTGAGGAGCTGGCCGGACTCCAGCTGATCGGACAGGGCCACGGCCCACTCGTGCGGAGTGGCCGGGTCGCCGGTCGTCCCGATCACGAGGATCGGTGCGGCTCCCTTGGCGTGGAGCGCCTTGGGCGGCTGGGTGCCGGTGTGCCCCCAGGCCTGGCAGCCGAGGTCACCGGCCTCCGAGATGGTGGCGAAGCGGGGGGGCGATTCTCTCCAGCTCCTTGCTCTGCGCCGTCCAGGCGGCCATGTCGCCCTCGACCCGGTAGTCCAGGCAGTTGATGCCGACCGTCGCACCCATGTTGACCAGCGGGTGAGCGGTGAGCTGGTCCACGATGGTCCTGAAGGTCGAGGCGTCGTGCTGGTTGACGACCTGTCCCAGGGCTTCATTCACGGTGCCCCAAGCAGCTTCCGGAGAATAGAGTAGGAGTCCCACGACCTGCTTCATCTCCTCGCCCGTGACCGGACGGTTCGGGTCCGAGGAGGGCACGGGCAACTGGTTGGCCGAGGTGAAGATGTCTCCGATCTGCTGGACGCCCGCGTCGACGTTACCGGACAGGGGGCAGCTCTGCCCCGACTGGCACCAGGCGACGTAGTTGCGCAGCGCCCGTTCGAAGCCCAGGGCCTGCCCCTGCCTGCGTTCGCTGTAGGTCAGGCTGGGGTCCATGGCACCATCGAGGACCAGCCGTCCGGTGTTGGCGGGGAAGAGCTCGGCGTAGTGAGCCCCCAGGTAGGTGCCGTAGGAGAAGCCCGCGTAGTTGAGCTTCTGGTCCCCGGACAGCGCCCGCAGAACATCAAAGGTCTCGGGCCACCGAGACGGTGTCCACATGGTCGAGCAGCCCGGCCGGCTTGGTGTTCGCCGCACAACTGGCCTCCAGCTGCTTGAACTGCGTGGAGATGGCGGCGGCCCGCTGCTCGAATGTCGTGGCGCCGGCTGCGGCGTTGACTGGAGCGGCCCCCGCCATGGCCTTCACCTCGGTGTCGGAGGTGCAGGTGATGGCGGTGGAGGCACCGACGCCGCGGGGGTCGAAGCCGATGATGTCGTAGGCGCTCTGCACGCCGGCGAAGGTCGTCGTCGCCATGACGCCAACGTTGTCCACCCCGGACCCACCGGGGCCGCCGGGATTCATGAAGAGGGTGCCCTGGCGCGTCGAGCCGGCGGCCAGGTGCTTCTTCATCGCGATCTCAATGGTCTGCCCATCCGGCTGAGAGTAGTCCAACGGCACTGTGACCTTGGCGCACTGAAAACCAGTCTTATCAGCCGACTTCTCCACCCCGGCAGTGGCCACGCAGTCATACCACTCGACCTTCTGACCGTAGAAGGACTCCAGCCCCTGGGGAACCGCCGCCTTCGTCGCAGCCGGAGCCGGCCCCGCAGCAGGCACCGCAGCCGCAGGAACCACGCCGGCCCCCACCGCCAGGCACACACCCGCCACAGCAGCCAGCGCCCCAGCAGACACCCGACGATGCCGGAGGCCTCCGGATCGTCCCCCTTTGTCCACAACCGGGAGCAAGGACCGATCGGAGCAATTCCTTGGATGATGCTTCGTTCTCGTTATCGTTTCCATACCGAAGATGGTATGAACCGATCGGTCAGTGTGTGATCCCTCTCAGGGATGAGATGGACCGTTACTCTCTCCCCCCGCGAGCCCCATCGTCCTGCGGATCCTCGCAATGCACGAGCCCCAGGACACGGCCCAGGCCCATATCCGATCGAGCTCCTCCTCCATGAGGTAGTGAGCCCGGGCCTCGGTGAGCGCCCGAGTACTCATTCCTCCCAGCGCCACCGTGCCTGCCTCGCTGCGCACTGTCGCCTGCACGCTCGGGCCTGCGCCGCGGATGGGACGAGCAGTTCGGGGGCCTCGAGCGATGACGAAGTCGTCCCGGGAGCCGGGCCAGGCGACGTCGTAGGAGCGCAGCAGCGTCCTGCTGTGGATACCGGTTCGGTCGAAGACGGTCCGCGGCCGCAGGGTCAGGTACCCCACGAGGAGGCACAGTGCCGCCGCGGCGAAGCAGGCGAGCATCCCCCGGTACTGCGCGTAGGTCATGATCGCCGCCCCGATGGCCACGCCCAGGGCGCCGACGGCGATGAGCCCCCAGGCGATGACTCGCTCCTGCGGGCTCGACCTACGGATGATCGGCTCGAACCGAGCGGCGCGGCCACCGCTTTCGGCCCCTGACTGTGTCACGGTCATGTCACGACTCTTGCACACCCGGCCGTGGCCGTCTTGGTTTTGGAGGTTGCGTCGGCCGGTGCTCCGGCCCTACGGAGGACACCTCACGCCACATCACAGGTCGGATGGGGCAGGGGGCTCACCGTCCTTCGGCCTGGGGGCGCAGCTGCACCATGAGCGCCTCGACGGCCAGCAGGGGGGCGGCGTTGGAGCGCAGGCGGCTGCGGCACTCCTCGATGGCCCCGATGCGGGCCAGGGACTGCTCGGGGCTGGTCGTGCGGGCGGCCTGGTCGACGGCGTCGGCCAGGTCGAGGTTGACGCGCTCGACGTCGCTGCCCATCTGGGTGGTCAGGACGTCGCGGTAGAAGGACAGCAGGTCGATCATGGCCCGGTCCAGGACGTCGGTGCGGGCGCGCTTGGCGCGGCGCTTCTGGTCCTCCTCGAGCTGACGGATCTGGGCTCGCAGGGCCGCCGGGATCTTCCCGTCGCTCTCCAGGCCGAGGGCGCGGGTGAGCTCGGCCTTCTCGCGGGCGTCGCGCTCGGCGGTGGCCTCCTTGGCCTCGGACTCGGCGGCATCGACCAGGGAGGCGGCGGCCAGGACGGCGTCACCGACGCTGCGCAGCGAGACCGGGGCGAGCAGGAGACGGCGGCGGCGGTCCCAGGCGCCGGTGTCGGTGGCCAGATGGCGGGCGAGCCCGATATGCGACTGGCTGGCCCGGGCGGCTCGGGCGGCCAGCTCGGGGTCGGCGCCGTCTCGGCGCACGAGGAGCTCGGCGACGGCGTCGGCCGGCGGGATCCGCAGCGTCACCAGGCGGCAGCGGGAGCGGATGGTGGGCAGGACGTCGTCGGCGCTGGGGGTGCACAGCAGCCAGACGGTCTGGGGCGGGGGCTCCTCGATGGACTTGAGCAGGACATTGGTGGTGCGCTCGGCCATGCGGTCGGCGTCCTCGACGAGGATGACGCGCCAGCGTCCGGTCCAGGGGCGGCGCTGAGCCTCGCCGATGAGGGTCTTGACCTCCTCCATGGTGATGATGAGCTTCTCGGTGGTCAGGCGCACGACGTCGGGGTGGGATCCGGCCATGACGTCACGGCAGGGCTTGCACTGCCCACAGCCGGGCACGGGACCGGTGCACTGCAGGGCGGCGGCGAAGGCTCGGGCGGCATTCGAGCGGCCCGAGCCGGGCGGGCCGGTCACCAGCCAGGCGTGGGTCATGGCGAGCCCGACCGGCGATGTCGCTCCTGAGCCCGCTCCCCCGCCTCGCACGGCCTCGGGGGCGTCTCCGGCGGCGGCCTGCGCCTCGCGCTGCTCAGCGGCCTGGCGGGCGGCCTGGGCAGCGGCGGTGAAGGCTGCCACAGCGCTCTCCTGGCCGACGACGTCCTCCCACACACTCATGAGCGCGCCTCCTCGTCCGGCTCTGCGGCACTGCGGCGGGCGGCGGCCTCCACGAAGGCCTCCAGGCCGAGGAGCACGCCCTGGTGGGCCCCGCCGTGGGCGAGGTGAACACCGTGACGGCGCACCACGGCGACAACGGCCTCAATGACGTCGTCGGTCACCTGGTCGACGGGCCGATCGGCGTCGACGACGACGAAGCGTTCGGGCTCGGCCTGGGCCAGGGTGAGGAACTGCCGGCGCAGGGAGGTGCGGAAGGTGTCCCCCCTCCTGCTCGAGGCGGTCCTTGGCGCCGCGGCCGGTGGTGCGTCGCTCGGCCAGGTCGGGGTCGCCGTCGAGCAGGATGGTCAGGTCCGGCAGGAGGCCCTCGGTGGCCCACAGGGAAAGGTCGCGGACCTCCTGGGGGCCGAGCGAACGGGCTGCCCCTTGGTAGGCGACCGAGGAGTCGAGGTAGCGGTCGGCCAGGACGACGGCGCCGCGCTCGAGGGCGGGCCTCACGCGGGTGGCGATGTGGTGGGCGCGGTCGGCGGCATACAGGAGGGCCTCGGCGCGCGGGGCGACGTGCCCGCCGTGCAGGAGGAGGCGGCGGATCTCGACGCCGAGCTCCGTGCCGCCCGGCTCACGGGTGAGGATGTGGTCGACGTCCGCTGCGGCCAGAAGGTCGGCGAGGATACGGATCTGCGTCGTCTTGCCGACGCCGTCTCCTCCCTCGAAGGAGATGAACAGACCGGGGCTGGGCGTAGGCGGAACGGGGACGCCGGGAGCAGCGGGTGGGGCAGCGGTGGTCACAGGCCCAGGGTAACGGTCCATGGGGAAGGCCCCGGGAGCGTTGACCGGTCGCCGGCGAGCGCACTGGGCGAGGCGACGCCCTTTCCGTGAGGCGACACGTTACCGGCCACCGCCACTGGCACTCTCAGGCGGCCCCCTCAGTGATCCTGCCTGAGGTAGATGTAGCGGCAGCCCCACCAGGAGGCACCCAGCCCCACTGCGGAGAGCACGGCGATGAGCCCGAGCCCGTCGGCCAACACCACCTGCTGGGGCATGGCCTCCAGCGCGATCAGCACCCCGATGACCGCGGGCCCTGCAACAAGGAGGCAAACAGCCAGGCCCCACATGATGAGCACGGGCAGGGAGGTGATTCCGCCATACGCGACGAGCAGGACAGGCCCCACCGCGGCGATCACCCCGATGAGGAACAGATACGTGAGGTGCCGGCCCACAGTGTCGTTCGATAGCCCGCCCATTGCCAGGACCACTGCTGTTTCCCCGAGGAGCATGATCGCCCAGCCGACCGCGAGCAGGAGGTAGCGGGCAGCCAGGACATCAAGACGAGTAACGGGCAGTGCCCCGTAGAGCTGGCGCATCCGGGCTTCACGGGAGGGCCGCCATAGCATCAGGCCCACCATCATCACCGCGGCTAGCAGGTAATACACCAGCTTGTCCGGGGAGAAGGGCCCCAGCCACCCCCTCACTCCGGGCACGGCCGCCCCCAGGGCACCGAGCGCGCACAGCCCCAGCAGCGCCACGGTATCCCGTCGCCTCCAGGTGAAGAGCAGCTCCAGGCGCATGACGGCGCGCACTGTCTCCCACCGGGTCAGGGCGCCGGCCCCGCGACTCCCCGACGCCGCAGGCGCGTCGGCTGGGCGCACGGCAGTGGACTCACTCATGATCGTGTCCTTCTTCGTGACTCTATGTTCCTGATCAACCGTCAACAGCGCGTCCCACTCACATCGCCTGTTCCTCAGTGGTCCTGCCAGGTGTAGATGCGGCGGCAGATCATCCAGGAGACGCCCAGTCCCGCTGGAACGAGCACGAGGAGCAGGGCCGTCAGGGCCAGGAGCATCCCGGACTGGGAGGCGGCGGTCAGGGATACCGCCTCGGAGCCCTTGACGAACCCGCCGAGCAGGCCCAGGACTGCGATCACCAGCATCATGACCACGATCCCCGTGAGGGGCTGCGGTACCTGGCGAGCACCGGGGGCATCACTGCACAGACCCCCAGCACTGCCACCACCCACGCCAGCACGGTGGCCCAGACCAGGGGATCGGCGCCGCCGAGCGCACCGAGCAGGTGGATGGCGGCCAGGAGGACGGAGGCGCCCCCGTAGGCCAGGCTGAGCAGGTAGTGGCCGGCAAGCACCTCGGCGCGGGTCACGGGCAGCGCCCCGTAGAGCCGCAGGGCCCCTGAGGAGCGCGAGGGATCCCACAGGGTCAGGCACACCACCCCGCACAGGGTCAGGAGGAGGAAGGGCGGGAGGATCGCCAGGACGAGCACCAGCGGAAGCGGGAGCACCACCCCCAGCCAGCGGTGCACGACGAGACCGGCCTGCGCGACGAGGATCAGCCCGATCATCGCCGTCAGGTACACCTGATTCCAGGCAACCAGCTCCAGGCGCATGACGGCGCGCACCGTCTCCCACCGGGTCAGGGCGCCCCTCCCCCGCACTGCCGCAGGCGCACTGGGAACCTGAGTGCTGCAGGACTCGGCGGCAGTGGGCGGAGTGGGTACGGTCCGCGCAGCGGACACGACGGACTCGGACGTGGGCACGGACTCGGGCATGGTCGATCTCCTGACGTCGTTCTTTCTCTGTGGGGTCTCAGTGGTCCTGGCGCCCGTACCAGCGGAGGGCCACCACCAGGGAGGCGCCCAGGAGGGCGGGGCAGGCCAGGGCAGCCAGGACGACTGGCACCGGCTCGCCCAGCACCTCGGCCGCGGGTCCTGCCAGCAGCGGGATACCGCCGTAGAGGGCCCCGGCTCCCGCCCCGAGGCACAGCCCCCACACCCACAGGGCCCGTTCGGGGGCCAGGCACAGGAACAGGGGCAGCCCGAGGGCCGTGGACAGGCAGATGACGAGCAGGCCGGCCATGAGACCGCCCCAGTCACCGGTGAGTGCGGCCACCAGCACGCAGACCAGGCCGGAGAGGAGCACCAGGGCGACCCCCTCGACCCAGCGGGCACCGACCAGCTCGCTGCGCCGCAGCGGCAGCGCCCCGTAGAGGCGCTCCATGTGGTGAGCGGACTCGACAGCGCCCTGGGCGTACTGGGCGCACAGTCCCAGGGCGATGCCCACCATCACCGTCGTCTGCAGACGGCCGGCCAGGACGTCCATGGCGATGAACGGCGCCAGCGCCAGGGGCAGGAGGAGCAGTGGACCACGACGGCGCAGCACGATGAGGTCGAGTCGCAGCACCGCCCCCACCCCGGCGAGCGCCGTCGCGCCGCTGCCCTCAGGGCCTGCCGGCCCAGTCGCCGCAGTCGCTCCGATGCCCCGGCTGCTATCGGGCGCTGTCCCCGTCGTCGTCCCCATCATCGTGGCGCTCACTGGTCCTGCTTGAGGTAGAGGCGGTGGCTCAGCGCCCACAGGCCGACGAGGGCGCAGGCCCCCAGGGCCAGGAGCAGGCCGTGGCCCGTCGTCGTCCGCAGTGCAAGGTCCCGGATCGGCCTGAAGCTGAGCACCAGCGCACCCAACCCCGCCAGGACCACGATCGCGTTCGCCCAGACGAGCAGGCCACGCCAACGCCCGAAGTGCAGGAACACGGGAATTCCCAGGGCCTGCCCCGTGATGACGACAAGGGGAACGTCGAGCAGATCACCCGGGAGCACACCCAGGGGGGAGGCCTATGGCCGCGTAGAGGGCCGAGGCGGCCAGGAGATGCAGCACCGCGACCGCCCAGTAGGAGTTGACGACGTCGGCCCGGGAGACGGGCAGAGAGGCCAGCAGACGGTTGATGCCGGAGCGCTCGGCGATCACTCCCGATAGGCCCCCGGCCAGGGCGGCCCCCGTGAGGAATCCGCTGACCGGGACGATACTTCCGGAGACGAAGTTGACGGCGCCCATAATGAGGAGAAGGCCGAGGAGGGAGGGCAGAGGACCTCGCAGGCTCAGAAGGTGCAACCGCACCAGCGAGATCACCCGAGCGCCCCGTCCGGGCCCGGCCGCGGCGCCCCTCGTCATCGAGCCGGCCGGCACCTCGGCCACCGCGGCTGCCTCGGCGGGGTGCTCGCGTAGATCCGCGGTCATGAGGTCATTCACGGCCCGCCTCCTTGGCGATGTGCACGGCAAGGTCCTCGATGGTGGGAGCCTCGACGACGATACGGTCGGCCAGTGCCTCGGCGGTGTCGGCCGGCATCATGGCCTCCCAGCCCAGCGACGTGCTGCGCAGCCCGAGGCTGGCCTGGCGCACGGCGTCAGTCAGGTGCTCGGGGGTGCCGCGCACGAGTCGGAAGGAGCCGATGATCTCCTCGGCGGTGCCATTGGCCACGACCCTGCCCCGGCTGAGGATGACCAGGTAGTCGGCCAGCCGATCGAGGTCGGAGGTGATGTGGGTGGAGAACAGGATGGTGTGCCCCTCCTCCACCATGAACTGGGCGAGCATGTCCACTATCTCGGCTCGGGCCAGGGGGTCCAGTCCACCAGTGGGCTCGTCGAGGATGAGCAGCTCAGGATCGTGGGCCAGGGCCACCGCCATCTGCAGGCGCATGCCCATGCCCCGGCTGAGCTCCTTGACCTTCTTGGTGGGGTTGAGGCCCGCGGCCTGGAGCTCGGCGTCGTAGCGCTCCTGGGACCAGGCGGGGTAGAAGCGCCCGATGCCACGGCCCAGGTCCTTCAGGCGCCATTCGGGGTTGTAGGGCGGGGCGTCGAAGACGACGCCGATGCACTCATGGCCCAGGGTGGTGGCCGAGCCGGCATCGGGGTGGATCATGCCCAGGGCGGCCTTGATGGTGGTGGTCTTCCCCGAGCCGTTGGCCCCGACGAAACCTGTCACGTAGCCGGCGGGGACGGAGAAGGTGACATCACTGAGGCTGAAGTCCGGGTAGTGCTTCGTCAGGTGGGAGATCTCGACAGGGTTCACTGCTTGTCCTTGGAGGTGGTGGAGGTGGTGATGATGGTCTGAAGCATGGTGTGGAGCTCCTCGTCACTGAGCTAGCCAGGCGCGCGCGCTCCACGGCGCGGTCGAGGTGCTCCTCGACCTCCCGCAGCACCTGCTCGCGCACCAGCTCGGAATCCCGGGGCAGGACGAAGTAGCCCTTGCCGGGAACGTTGGCCAGGAAGCCGTCAGTGACGAGGTCGGAGTAGGCGCGGGTGGTGGTGATGACGCTGACACGCAGGTCCCGGGCCAGAGCCCGGATCGAGGGCAGCATCTCGTCGGCCTCCACCTGGCCCGTCAGGATCGCGTCCCTGACCTGCTGGGCGATCTGCTCGTAAATGGGAACTCCCGCCGTGTTGGACAGGACGACCGAGAGCGGCATAGCAACTCCTTCCGTACATGCACACTATAGACAGTAGGTGCACAGTGGAGTCAAGTGCTGTTCCACCCGCATACGGTGCGGGATACCGGCGGTCAGGGGCGGTGCAGGCCGACTCAGAGACGACCCCGGCGACCGGGCCCAGGAGCAGACCCAGTCGCCGGGTTCAGGAACAGGTCCGGTCACCGCGCCCCTCAGACGCCGCCACTGCTCGCTGTGGACTGCCGCTACGGCACCGGATGGGGAAGGCGGGGCGAGTCCGGACTCAGTCCCCGTTTCCCTGGAGACGGGTCTCGGTATTGGTCCCGAAATCCTCCACCTTCGGAGTGTTGCCGGCCCAGACCACCTCCGCGCCGCTTCCCTTGATGACGACGCGGTCGACGTCCTTGACGTAGACAGTCACGTTGCTACCGGAGACGGTCAGCAGGCCGACGTAGTCGACGAAGACCTTCGTGTTGCTGGCGGTGACACTGAGACTATCCACGTCACCCTCGATGCGGATGTCGTCGTTGGACTTGTCCAGGAGCATGGACGGGTTCGCCGAGACGGTCCGGTCCACGAACTCGAGGTCGCTCAGCCAGTCGCTGTCGGTGATGGACGCCCGAGCACCGGGACGGTCGCCGTTTGCGGGCTGGGCGCTGGCCACGGGGGCGCTGGCCACGGGGGCGCTGGAACCAACGGCGGTAGGCGAGGTTTGTTCCTGAGCACTCGGCGCAGTGGTCTCCGATCGGGGCGCCTGGGAGTCGGTCGTCGCCGTCGTAGCCTGGGAGGCGGCCGCCGACTGCTTCGGGGCCGATTCCTCCTGGCCCGCTGCTGCGGCGGTCTCCTGGTCGGACGAGCCTCCGCCGACGGAGATGGAGCAGGCGCTGATGCCGGTCAGGGACAGGGCCATGAGGATGACGGCGGCCGTACGACGGGGACGGAGGGGATGAGTGGTCGGGGACATGGTTCTTCTCCGGTATTCAGATGCGGTGTGGGTGGGCGGGCGATATGACGAGCCGACCTGGTGGTCGGACGGTTCAGAAGGTCGGAACGAAGACCTCGACGCGGCGGTTGAGGCGACGACCGCCGGGGTTGTCGGATCCGTCGGGGTTCTCGTTGGGGGCTACAGGCTTGGTCTCGCCGAAGCCGACGGATTCGATCGAGGCGGTGACGCCGTCGGACTTCAGGGCGCCTGAGACGGCCTGCGCCCGCTGCTCGGAGAGGGTCTGGTTGGAGGCGTCGTCGGAGACGGAGTCGGTGTGGCCCTGCACCTGGACCTTGGGGGCCTTGGAGTCCTTGAGGACGGTGGCCAGGTTGGTCAGGGTGGTCGAGGCGTCGGAGCGCAGGTCGGATGAGCCGAAGTCGAACAGGACGCTGTCCTCCAGGGTGATGACGGTGCCGCAGGACTGCACCGGCTTGGCGGCGTCGATGGAGGGGAAGGTACCGACCTTGCCGGCCTTGGGGACCGGCTTGGCGGAGATCGAGGAGCCGTCGACGATGGCGCTGCCGTCACCGAGGTTGGTGATGGAGACCTTGCCATCGGAGTAGGTTCCTGAGCCGTCACCGTTGTTGGTGATGGAGACCTTGCCGTTGCTGTAGGTCCCTGAGCCGTCACCGTTGAGGGTGATGGACTCACCGGTGGAGGAGTCGCTGTAGGTCCCTGAGCCGTCACCGTTGACAGTGACCGAGACGTGACCGTCGCTGTAGGTGCCCGAGCCATCACCGTTGACAGTGATGGAGACCTTGCCATCGGAGTAGGTCCCTGAGCCGTCACCGTTGTTGGTGATGGAGACCTTGCCGTCGCTGAAGGTGCCCGAGCCGTCACCGTTGTTGGTGACCGAGGTGGATCCCGAGCTCGTGGTCATCGAGCCGTCGCCGCCCAGGACCGTCGAGCCGGAGACGAGCGATCCGCTCGCGTCACAGCGGGCGGGCCTGACGGTAACGCCGGGCTGGGACGTGATGGAGCGCGTGAGGTCCGGGGTGAAGACTCCGGTGGACTGGGTGAGCAGACTGAGGTCGGGCAGCGAGATCATGGGGATCGGGGGGATCTGTCCGGGCTCGTAGCCGGCAACGGCCTGCCCCGAGGAGCCCGCCGTTCCCGTCGCCGAGGCGGCGGCCCCGTCCGTGGTTCCGGCGGAGCCCTCGGAGTCCGAGGTGACCTGGGTCTGCGACTTCTGAGCCTGCGACGATGAACCGCCTCCGACGGACAGGGAGCACCCGCTCAGCGCGAGGGCGGCGATCAGGGAGAGGGAGGGCAGGGAGATGAGTGCTTTCGTCATGCCCCGAACGTTACTGAATCGTTGTCGCTGCGCGGTTCCCACCCTGTCGCAGTCCTGCGACAGGCCCCAGTGGGGTGACAGGGGCGTCTTCAGCCTCGACCGCCGGCACACCAAGCACTCACGGCGTATCCGATGGGCCCGCCACGGGCAGGCTCAGCCAGACGCGGGTTCCCACACCCTCGCGGGAGGCCATGCGCACGCTGCCGCCGTGGCGGCGCACGATCGTGGAGACCAGCGCCAGCCCCAGCCCCGAGCCCGGCAGTCCCCGGGCGTTGCCGGCCCGGGCCAGCTCGCTCCACACCGCCGGCAGGTCCGCCTGCGGTACCCCGATCCCGGTGTCGGCCACCTCGATGGTGACGGTTCCGGACTCCTCCCGACCGCGCACCTCCACGGTCCCGCCGGGCCGGGTGTACTTCGAGGCGTTGGAGATGACGTTGTAGACGGCCGAGTACAGCAGGTCGCCGTCACCACGCACATGCGACAGCGGCCACGGCACCTGGGGCAGATCCAGGCGGATCTTGGGTGCGCCGCCACGCGCCACCCCCCCTCCTCACCGACCGCCTGGGCGGCGTCGTGGACGGTCTCGGCGATATCGACGTCCTCCAGTGAGAGTGCGGCCGTCTCCAGGTCGGCCAGCTTGCGCAGGTCCGTCACCAAGCGCCCCATACGGCGGGCCTGGGCGTCGACGACGTCGACCCGGGTCTGCAGCTCCTGGGGCCGGGCCTGTGGCAGGTCGGCGACGGCGGCCCGCACCGCCGTCAGCGGATTCTTCAGCTCATGGTCCAGTCGACGCAGGAACTGCTGGTGACGGGACCACGCTTCCTCCTGGGCCTGACGTCGCCCCTGCTGCACCGCCAGGCGCAGCCTGCGGCGAATCACGGTCACAGTCAGGGCAACCAGCAGCAGAACGATCCCGATCTCCGCCACCACCAGTGGCATCGCCGTCGAGACGACCAGCGGGTCCAGTCCGAGGATCGCATAGGAGACCACCGCCGCAACGGCAACGGCCACCACCGCCAGCACCCATCCGATCCAGGCGATCCGCCGGGGCTTCTTCGTCGCGGGGTCCAGGTGGGTCGGGGCGGCTTCGGCGACGACTCCGGCCAAGGGCTCGACGGGTTGGGGCTCGGCCGCAGCCTGCTGGCGGCCCGCCGGATCCCCCGCCATCGAGTAGCCGACCGGCGGCGCGCCCTGCGCTGCGGGCCGGGAGACCGGCATGGTGCGCGGCCCACCCGTGTCCACCGCCGGCTCCAGGTAACGGGTGCGGCCGTCCTGCACGGGCGCCGCGCGCGGTGGAACCGAGGGTGGCAGCTGCGGCGACGGTGGTATCGGCGACAGGCTCATGCCCGGACCTCGGCCCGGAATCGGTAGCCGACGGAGGGAACCGTCTCGATGTAGATGGGGTGGGCGGCGTCGTCGCCCAGAGCCTGGCGGATCTCGCGGATACGGTGGTCGACGGCGCGCGTCGAGGTGGCGAAGTCGATGCCCCACAGGGAGGCCAGCAGGTCGTCACGGGTGTGGAGCTCACCGGGATGGCTCATGAGGGTAGTCCAGGAGCATCGTGGCCTTCGGGGTGAGCGTCACCTCGCGCCCCGACAGGGTCACTCGCCGCGAGGTCCGCTCCAGGAGCAGCTCTCCGGCCATGAGCCGGGAGGCGGAGGTCAGCGGCTGGGCCACGCCACGGGTGCGACGCAGCACCGCGCGGATCCGGGAGGCGAGCTCGGCGGGGTCGAAGGGCTTAGACAGGTAGTCGTCGGCGCCGTCGTCCAGGGCCGAGACCCGCTCGTAGGAGGCGTCCACCTGGGTGAGCAGGATGATGGGGGTCCAGGCCCCACCGGCCCTGACGCGCCGCACCAGCTCCCGCCCGTCCATCCTGGGCATGAGGACGTCGGAGACGATGATGTCCACCTGGTAGGAGGCCAGGAGGTCCAGGGCCTCCACCCCGTCCGAGGCGAGCAGGACCCGGCACCCGCCGCGCTCCAGGTAGGGGCCCAGCGAGCGGCGGATGGGGGCCTCGTCGTCGACGAGCAGGACGGTGGCAGACGGAGCCGGTGCAGCGGGCTGGGTCACGGCAGTCTCACTGGCTGAGCTTCCCGGTGGTGTTGTTGGCACCGGTGTCCTGGATCGTCGGGTCGTCGCCCAGCCAGTGGACGGTGACGCCCGAGCCCATGATGTTGAGGTGGTCGATGTCGCGGGCGTAGACGGTGACGTTGGAGCCCTGGACGGTGAGGTCGTCGATGTCCTCGGCAGCGATCTTGACGTCAGAGCCCTGAACCGTCAGCTTTCTCGAGGTCGCCGACCAGGTTGAGCGTCGTTCCGGATCCCTGGACGGAGTAAGTGCCGGAGACCTCGGTGCGCTGCCCATTGCTCTGGATGTCCTTCCAGGTGGCGTCCGTGATGGGGGCGTCGTCACCGTCCTTGTCGTCGTCGTGATCGCCGTCCTTGCTGCTGGAGGCGGCGGGGGCCTGAGCCGAGCCGCCGGAGGAGGTCTGGGAGTCGGCCGTCGCAGCCCCCCTTGGCATCGGTCTTGGACGAGTCCTTGGAGTCGGCGCCCTGAGAGTCCTTCTGCTCGGCCTGGGCGGCCGGCGTACCGGAGTCCCCGGAGCCGGAACCGTTGACGGACAGGGAGCAGGCGCCCAGACTCAGGGACAGGGCCAAAGCAGCAGTGCCGGCGAGAACAATCTTGGGCAGACGCATGATGGGATCCTCTCAGGAAACGTGTGGGGAGTTGTACAAAAAATACAATACCGGCCGATTGTCCCCTCCTCGTCGCAGTACTGTCGCAGAACTGCGACACAGGCCGCGACGATGATCACGGGGCACCCGGCTTGCGCACTTGGGGACATTCTGCGCCAACGAGGACCCTTACGTACGGTCGGGGACATTCGACGCCGTCGGGGACAGGAATCCGGTCCCCGGACGCGCGGACTGTCCCCGACCGGAGGAAGACGCACCCCGGCGCGCAGAATGTCCCCGGCTGAGACCGGCGGCGGTGGTCCGCCCCACCGCCGCGGCCCCTATTTACTCCTCCTTCGAGGCGGCCGCCTTGCTCGTCGCCGTCTTCGCGGCGGTCTTCTTGGTGGCGGTGGTCTTCTTCGCCGTCGTCTTCTTGGCGGCGGTCTTGCGCGTCGTGGTCTTGCGCGTGGTGCGCTTCTTGGCCGGGCCCTTGGCGCGCTTGTCCGCGAGCACTCGAAGGCCCGCTCGGCGGTGATGGTGGCCGGGTCCTCACTGCGGGGCACGGTCACGTTGGTCTGCCCGTCAGTGATGTAGGGGCCGAAACGACCGTCCTTGATGACCACCGGCTTGTCAGTGGCCGGGTCCTGACCCAGCTCACGCAGCGGTCCGCGGGCGGCCGCCTGCCCTCGACGCCGCTTGGGCTGGGCGAAGATCTCCAGGGCCTGCTCCAGGGTCACGGTGAAGATCTGCTCCTCGGTCTCCAGGGAGCGCGAGTCCGTGCCCTTCTTGAGGTAGGCCCGTAGCGGCCGTTCTGGGCGGTGATGTCCTCGCCCGACTCAGGATCCTGCCCGACGACGCGCGGCAGGCTCAGCAGGTCCAGGGCCTGCTCCAGCGTCACGGTCGACAGATCCATGGAGCGCAGGAGGCTGGCGGTGCGGGGCTTGGGTTTGGCCGCCTTCTTCGTCTTCGTGGACTTCGCCGCCTTCGCCGTCTTGGTCGCCGCCTCCCCGGCCTGGGCGGCTGCGGAGGCCTCAGCCCCGGCCGTCTCCTCCGGGTCTGGCAGGACCTCGGTGACGTAGGGGCCGTATCGGCCGTCCTTGGCGATGATGACGTGTCCGCTGACCGGGTCGACGCCGAGCTCGCGGCCATCGTCGGCGGCACGGGTGAAGAGCTCGCGGGCCTTGTCCACGGTCAGCTCGTCGGGGGCGAGGTCGGCCGGCACGTTGGCGCGCTTGCCCTCGGCGTCCTCCAGGTAGGGGCCGTAACGCCCCACCCGCAGGGTGATGCCCTCACCGATCTCGATGGAATTGACGGCGCGGGCGTCGATCTCACCGAGGTTGTCCACCAGGCCCTTGAGACCGTGGGCGCGCAGCGCGCGGCGGCCGCGGCGTCGAGATCGCCCGAGGCGGCGGCCTGGGCGACCTCCTGTGCGACGGCGCCGCCCTGACCGTTGTAGAAGCGCCGCAGCCAGGCGACCCGGTCCTCCTCACCGGCGGCGATCCGGTCCAGGTCGCGCTCCATGGAGGCGGTGAAGTCGTAGTCGACGAGCTCGGCGAAGTTCTCCTCGAGCAGCCGGGTGACGGCGAAGGCGAGCCAGGTGGGCACCAGGGCCTGGCCGCGGTGGTCGACGTAGCCGCGGTCGGAGATCGTGGACATGGTGGCCGCGTAGGTCGAGGGGCGGCCGATCTCGCGCTCCTCGAGAGCCTTGACCAGGGATGCCTCTGTGTAGCGCGGCGGCGGCGTGGTCTCGTGGCCGGCGGCCTCGGCGGCCAGGGGGGCCAGCTCCTGGCCGGAGATCATCGCGGGCAGGCGCACGTCCTTTGGAGTCCTTGGCGGCGGCGCCGGAGTCGTCCTGGTAGCGCTCGGCGTCGCGTCCCTCCTCGTAGGCGGCCAGGAAGCCGCGGAAGGTGATGACGGTGCCCGACGCCGTCAGACCGGCGGTGGAGAAGGTGGGGCCCGAGTCGCGCGACTCGCCGGCCGCCGGCGTCAGCGGCACCTCGACGGTCACGGTGGCGGTCGAGCCGACGGCGTCGGCCATCTGCGAGGCCACGGTCCGCTTCCAGATGAGCTCGTAGAGACGGAACTGGGCACCGGTCAGCTCGCCGGAGACCTGGGCCGGGGTGCGGAAGTGGTCGCCGGCGGGGCGGATCGCCTCGTGGGCCTCCTGGGCGCCCTTAGACTTGGAGGCGTAGACGCGGGGGCGCTCGGGGACGTACTCGGCCCCGTAGAGCTCGGCCACCTGCGAGCGGGCCGCGGCCACGGCCTGACCGGACAGGACCGTGGAGTCGGTACGCATGTAGGTGATGAAGCCGTTCTCGTAGAGGCCCTGCGCCACGCGCATGGTCTCGCGCGGGTTCATGCGCAGCTTGCGGGAGGCCTCCTGCTGGAGGGTGGAGGTGGTGAAGGGGGGCCGCCGGACGGCGCTTGTAGGGCTTGTCCTCCACACCGGCCACGCGCGGCTCTCCCCGACCGATGGCCTCGGCCACCGCGGTGGCCCCCACCTGGTGGAGGTGGACGGCGGAGGCCTTGAGCGCGGCGGGGCGCAGCTGGCCGTCGTCGTTGAAGTCGCGGCCGGTGGCCACGCGCCGCCCGTCGAGGGTGACGAGCCGAGCGGTGAAGGAGGCGTCCTGGCGGGCGGTGACGTCCACTGCGGACAGGACGGTGGAGAAGGTGGCCTCCACTCCCCAGTAGGAGGCGGAGCGGAAGGCCATGCGCTCGCGCTCCCGCTCGACGACGAGGCGGGTGGCCACCGACTGGACGCGCCCGGCGGACAGACCGGCGCGGACCTTGCGCCACAGGACCGGGCTGACCTCGTAGCCCACGAGGCGGTCCAGGATGCGGCGGGTCTCCTGGGCGTCGACGAGGTGGATGTCCAGGTCGCGGGTGTTGTCCAGGGCCCGGGTGACGGCCTCGCGGGTGATCTCGGTGAAGACCATGCGGCGCACCGGGACCTTGGGCTTGAGGACCTGCTGAAGGTGCCAGGCGATGGCCTCGCCCTCACGGTCGTCGTCAGTGGCCAGGTAGAGCTCGTCGGCATCCTTGAGGGCCTTCTTGAGCTGGGCGACCGTCTTCTTCTTGTCAGGGTTGACGACGTAGTAGGGGGTGAAGTCGTCCTCGACGTCGACCGCGAACTTCCCGTAGGGCCCCTTCTTCATGGTGGCGGGCAGCTCGGAGGGCTGCGGCAGGTCGCGGATGTGCCCCACGGAGGCCTCGACGTCGAACTCCGGACCCAGGTAGCCGGCGATGGAGCGCACCTTGTTGGGGGACTCCACGATGACGAGCTTGGTGGACACGTAAAGCCTTCCTCACGGGTGGTGCGCGGCTGGCCGCGGCTGGTTCACGACGTCGGCGGGCCCCTGCGACCTCCGCGCGATCATGACGATCCAGGCGATCCGGGCCCCGACGAAGGGGGACGGTGGGGAGTCGGACTGTGCCGGCTCTCAGCCGACTGTAACGCACCACCCACCTTTTCCAACCAGGCAGTGTTCGGAAAAACGACTTTCGTCTCAGATGAGCTCGGCCAGGGCACCGCGTACGGCGGCCAGGCGCTGAGCGGCGATGTTCTCGTCGTAGGGCAGGTGCAGTCCGCGGCACTCAGCGGCCAGCTCGGCCAAGGAGCGGACCTCGGGGAAGCCGCGCGAGGCGAGCTGGGCGACCTCATCAACAACCGGCGAGCCCGAGGAGCCGGCCCCACCACCACGCAGGTCGACCCACTGACCCAGGCGCCTGGCCGCGCGGTCCAGGCTGGAGGTGACCGTGTGCAGGGCGTCGTTGAGCTGAGCGACCTGACCGCTCACGGCCCGCAGCACGGGGTCCAGTCCGCGGAAGCCGGACTCGAGCGCCTCGCACAGGTCCGTCAGGGAGTGCACGGCATCCACCTCGCTGCCGTCAAGGATGGACTGGGCGAAGCGCCCCACCATGAGGGTGAGCAGGCGCATGAGGGCCACGGAGAAGCGCAGCTCGGTGACCGACTGGTGCAGGACCTTGAGCCGCGAAGGCAGTCCGGTCACTCCGATCCCGCGGCCCCTGTGAGCTCGGCGATCCGCTCGGCGAGCATCTGCGTCTTGGTCTGGGTGCTGTTGCCGACGTCGTGGGAGACCAGCTGACCGATACGACCCACCCGCGCCTCCACCATCCGAGCGGAGTCGTGAGTGGCCTCCATGGTGGTGATGAGGCGCAGGTACTCGTCGAGCTCGAAGACCAGGGCGTTGGTGTCCTTCTCCATGGCGGCCACCGTGTTGAGGATCCGGGCCACGGCGCCCAGGCTCTCGGGAGCGACCGCCGGCACGCGCACCCCGGAGTTGACCAGGGCGGCCACCTCACGCGGCAGGGTCGCCAGCGTCATGTCGTGCAACGAGGAGAAGCCCAGGGCCGTCAGCTCCGCGGCCAGCTCGCGACCACCGAACTCGCCGAGCTGGTGGCGCGAGGCGCCCCCGGGCCTCGAGATCGCGCTCCTTGGCACGCACCCGGCGGTAGGCCTCCTCGACCTTGTCCCGGGTCACGGCGTCCATCGGTTTGATCCGCACTGAGAGGTACCCCTGACGCAGCGGCACGATCGTGGCGAAGACCCGGTAGTCCAGACCGTCCACCGCGCGGTTGGTGATGTAGCCGCAGGCCGGACGCTGGGACTGCAGATCGTCCCAGATGAGGCGGAAGAGGCCGGCCGGCATGTCCAGGTGACGAATGATGTTGTGCGGAGCCCCGATGAGACGTTCACGCGAGTAGCGCGAGAGCGTATCGAATGTCCGGTTGGTGTTCTTAATAACACCTTTGAGGTCCGTGGTGGAAAAGAAGATGTCCTGTGGATCGAACAAGCGCTCGTACCCGACCTGCGATTCCATGGGTGCTCTCCTTCATGGTAGATGGTTCGCGGGAGCACCTCGTCGAGGACCATTTCCTTAGCTCCTCGCACAGTGCCGGAAAAACCTTAATGACACGCGCGGGCCCGCGGAAGACTATTTATGACATTGTCACCAATGAGGTGGAATCTATATTGTGGATTATCACCAACTACTCCCCCAGGCGACTCAGACTCTCGCGGACCGTCGCCACCCGCTCACGGATGACGGACTCGTCCAGGGTCACGACGACGCCGCGCGCCTTGGCGGCCAGCTCGGCCAGCGAGGCCGTCTCCGGGAAGCCCTGCTCGCCCACGGCGATGGCCTCCTGCAGGGCGGCCTCGGCGTCGACACCCTCGACGAGAGCCTGGGCACCCTCATCCTGAAGCGCGCGGATCCAGCGCTGGAAGGGCCGCTTGACGCGGTCGAGGTTGCTGACCACGGAGCGAAGATCGCCCTCCAGGCGCTCGGCCAGGTTCGCCGCCTCCTGGCAGGAGGGCACGAGCTCCTCCAGGTCGGAGAGCATCGCCTCGGCGAGGTCGCCGATGGCGTCAGCGGACTCCCCCCTCCTGACCGTCCAGGACGGCGGCGGCGAAGATGCCGGCCATGAGGGTGTGCAGACGCATCATCGAGCTGCGGAAGCGCACCTCGGAGGCCGCCTCGTAGAGCGCCACCAGGGAGGAGTTGAGCTGACGGAGCACCTCGACGGCCTGAGCCCCGCGCTCCTTGACGCGCTCGGAGACAGTGGGGACGGAGGACTCGCCGTCGGGACTGGTCACCTCCTCCATGAGGGAGCCCACACGGTTGGCCCGGTCAATGACCGAGCGCACTCCGCCGGCCCAGGAGCCCAGGCCGTTGATGAGCTCCTGGTACTCGCCGAGCTGGTAGATGAGCTCGTCGGTGTCCCGCTCGATCGCCCCGACGGCCTGAAGGACGGCGAACATGGGATCGTCCGACTCGGCGCGCGGCGGCACTCGGACGCCCTCGACGACCAGCAGCGCCAGCTCGCGCGGGAGGGCGGCTCGGGCGAAGTTGTGCAGGTCGTGGTACTGGAGCCTCGCCAGCTCCTCAGTCAGCAGCGACGCCCCGTGCTCGGCGACCTCCCGGCGTCCGTGGCCCTCCTCGGCGTAGGCGCGCTCGGCGGCCCGGACGCGGGCGTAGATCTCCTTGACGGGGGTGAACATGGCGTGGTTGGTCGGGCGCACGCGCACGGACAGGTAGCCATCGGTCAGCGGGGCGATCGTGGCGAAGACCCAGTAGTCCAACCCGTCCTTGGCCCGATTGAGCACGTAGACGCAGGAGGAGCGCCCCTGCTCGAGCTCATCCCACATGAGCTTGAAGGCTCCGGCGGGCATATCATCATGCCGAATGATGTTGTGCGGAGAGCCGACGAGCTCCTCGGCGCTATGACGGGACAGCGAATCGAAGACCCGGTTCGTTCTGCGAATGACGCCCTTGGTATCCGTCGTTGAGAAGAACAGGTCCTCGGCACCGAAGCGGCGCTCGTTGCCATCGACGTATTCCATGACTCTCCTGCTGTTGCTGTATGAGGGAAATGAGGTCGGCGCCGGCTCACCGGCGGCGACACACTGGATGAGGAGACGGCTGAGATACCACTGGGCCGCTCTCTATGGGGCTACGCTACGGAGTAACGTTCTGGTGCACACGAATGTGGAGATCAACAACCAAGACGCATGACCGCATAAGCATGTCACAGCACTCGCGTCACTGCGTCACCGTTCGGTCTCAGATCGGTAACACAGTCGAGACACAGGTTGCGCTGTGGTCGAGCACAGCGCCTTCCTGTTGAATAGACGACGTGACTAACGCCCCCACCGAGAACCTCACCCGCGCCGATGGCTCCCCCTTACGCGTCCTGGTCGTCGACGACGAGCAGATGCTCGCCGACCTGCTCGCCTCCGCCCTGCGTTACGAGGGTTGGGAGGTCACGACCGCCGGGACCGGGATCGCAGCCGTCCGCTCCGCCCAGGAGATCGACCCGGACGTCATCGTCCTGGACATCATGCTGCCCGACTTCGACGGCCTGGAGGTCATGCGTCGGGTGCGTGGTCACCACCCGAATGTACCGGTCCTGTTCCTGACGGCCAAGGACGCCGTCGAGGACCGGGTGGCCGGGCTGACCGCCGGCGGCGACGACTACGTCACCAAGCCCTTCTCCCTGGGAGGAGGTCGTGGCCCGGCTGCGCGCCCTGCTGCGCCGCTCCGGGGCCAGTGAGGAGAAGCCCGCATCCCTGCTGGAGGTCGGGGACCTGCGCATGGATGAGGACTCCCACGAGGTCTGGCGCGGTGACGACGAGATCCAGCTGACCGCCACCGAGTTCGAGCTGCTGCGCTACCTCATGCGCAACCCCCGCCGGGTCCTGTCCAAGCCGCAGATCCTGGACCGGGTGTGGAACTACGACTTCGGCGGCCAGGCCAATATCGTCGAGCTCTACATCTCCTACCTGCGCCGCAAGATCGACAAGGGCCGTGAGCCCATGATCCACACGATGCGCGGCGTCGGATACGTCCTCAAGCCGGTCGCCGGCACGGACGAGCGCGCCTGAGCACCCGCAGATGTCCCAGCAGCCAGCACCGACCAGGCGGCGGATGAGCCTGCGCTCGTGGCGGCCTGGCTCATTGCTCACGCCTCCTCGCAGTCTGCGCACCCGGCTGGTGGTCGGGGTGCTCGGGCTGGTCCTGGTCATGGCGGCGGTCATGAGCGCCTTCTCCACCGTCAGCCTGCGCCACACCCTCATGACGCGGACGGACAGTCAGCTGATGGCGGCCGCCCAGCGCGCCGCCGACAAGCGCCACGACCTGACGCAGGAGGCCAGGAAGGCCTCCGAGGAGACGGCCCAGGAGGGCGCGGAGAAACCCGACGGCCAGCCCGACGGGACGGGCGGGACCGACGGCGCCCCCGACAAGCAGGGGGTCCCTCCCGGCCTCGACGCCGCCGGGCAGTCCACCGGCACACTGACGCTCATCACCGCGCAGACATCGGCCGCCGGCAGCGAGGCCGCCGCCTACATCGACAAGAACGGTCACTACGCGGCCATCTCCAAGGAGGACTGCCGGCTGCTGCTGTCCGAGGCCACCGAGGACCACCCCGTCACCGTCCACCTGCACCACCTGGGCAGCTACCGGGTGGTGGCCACGCGTGACGAGGCCTCGGGCAGCACGGTCATCACCGGGCTCTCCCTGGAGGGGGACAAGGCGCTCATCCGCACCCAGCTGCTCATCGAGCTGGCGGTGGCGCTGGTGGGAGCCCTCGTGGTGGCCCTGGCCGGGCGGACCATGGTGCGTTCCTCCTTGGCGCCCCTGGAGCGGGTGGCCCGCACCGCGCACCGCGTGGCCTCTCAGCCGCTGGAGCGCGGCGAGGTGAGCATCGAGGACCGCGTGGAGAAGGCGGACCTGGACTCCTCGGCCGAGGTCGGGCAGGTCGGCGGCGCCCTCAACACGCTGCTGGGGCACGTGGAGTCCGCCCTGGCCGCGCGCCAGCGCTCAGAGACGCAGGTACGCCAGTTCGTGGCCGACGCCTCCCACGAGCTGCGCACACCACTGGCCTCGATCCGCGGCTACACCGAGCTCATCCGCCGGGAGGGGGCCGATGCCGACCTGCCGGAGGAGGCCACCTACGCCCTGGAGCGCGTGCACTCCGAGTCGGTGCGGATGACGGCCCTCGTCGAGGACCTGCTGCTGCTGGCCCGCCTGGACGCCGGGCGCGAGCTGCGCCGCGAGGAGGTGGACCTGGTCGGCCTCCTGGTGGACACGGTGGCCGATGCCCGTGCGGCCGGCCCCGACCACGACTGGCAAGCTGGACCTGGCCGTCCTGGAGCCGCCGGCCGACGCCACTGCCGAGGAGGCCGAGGACTTCCTGCCCGAGCCCCCACTGGTCATCGGCGATGAGGCCCGCCTGCGTCAGGTCATCGTCAACCTCCTGGCCAACGCCCGGGTCCACACCCCCGCCGGCAGCCACGTGACCACGACACTGGCGCGCGAGGGCGGCACGCTCATCGTGCGCATCCACGACGACGGCCCGGGAATCGCTCCGGACGTGCGCGAGCGCCTCTTCGAGCGCTTCGCCCGGGGGGACTCCTCGCGTGAGCGGCGCACCGGCTCGACGGGCCTGGGCATGTCGATCGCGCTGGCGATCATCCAGTCCCACGGCGGCCGCATCGACGTCGACTCCTCCACCGCTCCCGAGGACCACGGGACCACCTTCACCGTCAGGCTCCCGGCCGCCACCGTCGAGGATTAGGAGCCAGAACCCACCCCTCAGGGGCGGCCACTGCACGAGGGCCGGGAGCCACTAAAAGAGGGTCGGCTGTACTCCACGCAGGTCGGGCCTTCGTGCAGTACGCACAACCCGTGGCCAGTAGGTCCCGACCCTCGTGGAGCGGACAACGAACGCCCCTCAGCGAGGGCTCACGTGCTCGACGGCGTCGAGTGCCCGTCAGTCGCGATGGCGGGGGTCGTGCTTGCGGCGGGTGCGGCCCCAGTCGGTGAGGGAGACGAGCGCGGACAGGGACAGGCAGGTGACGCCGACGACGGCCACCGACCCGGTGGCGTAGGCACCGAAGAGCTGCCAACGCGAGTCCGGGCCGTCCAGGTGCCGCCACACCCAGGCCCCCAGACCGAGCGCCCCCAGGGTGCACACGATGCCGGTAACGGCCAACAGAATGTTGCCGACGAACTGGTGCCACAGGCGCGGCCCTGCGGCCGTCACCGGGATCGTCCCCACGGTGGTCAGCTCGGGCACCTCACCGGAGCCCTCCTCCCCGGTTCCCTCGCGCAGGGACCAGGGGGCGCGCCAGGCCCCGCCGGCCACGGCGAAGGCCCCCCAGGCCACGGGCACGAAGATCCCGGCCAGGACGTCGGAGGGGCGGTGCCACTGGCACACGAGGGTGGAGTAGCCCATGGCGATGGTGAACAGCGCCCCCGCCCAGGCCGACAGCGGCCGCCAGCGCCGCCCGGACAGCAGGATGAGGGCGACCGCGGCGGAGGCCGCCATGGTCGTGTGCCCCGAGGGCAGGGTGTTGGCGTTGTCCCAGCGCTCGGTGATGTTGAAGTCGGGCCGCCACAGGAACTGGTACTTGAGGATCTGGGTGGTCAGGTTGGCCCCGGCCACAGCGACGACGGCCCACACGGCGCGCCGGTGGCTGCGCCGCAGCAGACCGATGACGAGGATCGTCACCACAAGGACGACCGCCGCCGGCATGGACACCACGGACAGCAGGTGCGGGCGTGGGCGCTCACGTAGTGCGAGCCGATCTCCGAGCCCTCCAGGGCCATGGCGTCAAGAACCTGGCCGGTGTGGGTGAATACGAACAGTCGCCACAGGCCGAGCGTCGCCGCCAGGCAGGACAGGGACAGCAGACCTCCGCGCAGACGCAGCTGTCCCAGGGAGCGGGAGGTCTGCGTCTGAAAGGAGGCCACCGGCCGATCGTAGGTTCTCGCCCGCACCATCCAATAGGAAGTCAGCAGCGATTCCTGTGCGGGACTGCTCACGGCTCGTGTGCCTCCACGTCGCTGAGCGGGTCATCGACCGGTGCGCCGGCGGCCTCGGTGATCGGCCCGTCAGGGGGCTGCGCCCCCGGGGGCCGGCTGCCGGTCCCTCCGAGCCGCGGCGGCCGAGTCCTTGGCGGCCCGTCCACCGGTGCCCCGGGAGCACCGGCGACGACGCATCCACCACAGGCGCACGAGGATGCCGGTGACGATCGTCAGAATGACGACGACGGCGGCGATGATGGCCTTCATCCAGGTCTGCATGGGGGCAGGCAGGGCCTTGGCCTCCTCGGCCGCGGCGGCCGTGGGATCCATGGGGACGCGCTCACCGGTGACCAGAGACGGTGGGAGTTGACGCCGTAGGGCGTGCAGGTGATGAGGGTGACCAGGTCGCGTCCGGGGACCTTGCGCAGGGAGTCGGTCTCATCGGGCTTGACGACGGTGATGTCGGTGATCTCGTACTTGAGGGTCTGCCCCAGGGAGGAGATGTAGAAGGCGTCGCCCTTCTTGACCTGGCTGAGGTTGTCGAACATGGTCGCGGTGGACAGCCCGGTGTGACCGGTGAGGACTGCGTGGGTGGAGGGGCCGCCGATCGGCAGGCTCGTGCCGAACAGGTGCCCGACCCCCCTCCGCCAGGGTACGGCTGTCGGTGCCGTGGTAGACGGGCAGGCTCACGTGGATGGAGGGGATGACGATCCGGGCCATGACCGGGTCGATGTCCATCTCATGGAGGTAGGCCTGGTACTGGGGGGTGTCGGGACGCTGCAGCTCGAGCCAGGGGTCGAGGATCGGCGCGCTCTCCAGGTTGTTGTTGTAGGTCTCGGCGGAGGCGCGCTCCGCGGCGATGGCCTCCGGCCCGGCCGCGTTCACGGAGGCGGTGTACATCGTGGCCAGGCGCTGCTGCTCATCGTTGTTGTGCCGAGTCGCCATGACCGGGTACAGGAGAACGGCGACGCCGAGCAGGACCAGGGCCAGTGGGAGCCAGGTCAGAAAGTGCTCGCGCAGGACCTTGCGGCGGGCCGCCTCGTCCGGGCCGGTCCCAGGGGAGACCGGTTCGCCCGGGCCGGGCCGCGGAGCCGCGCCGTCGGGCCCCCTTCTCGGCCCGGCTCATGCAGGGCCGGGTGATGCGGTCGCGAAGTAATGGGGGTAGCGCTGTCACGGAGAACCGTGCCTTCCTTCGTCGGGTTGTCTGCGGAGCTCGCTGTGAGGGGCGGATGGGGATCGGTAGCGGGTTACCGATGGGGAGGGAGGATCCCTGCAACGCCCCGTGGGGGAGACGGGTTCTCCCGCCTCCCCCGCAGTGAGCAGTCAGCAGGATGACGACCGGATGGGGCTCGTCGCCCCGTGGCCGTCAGGAGCGGTCAGTGCCTGGCGGCGTGACGGCGCTTGTTGGCGTAGGCGGACACCGCGCCACCGATCACCAGGAGGGCGCCCGCGACCGTCAGGAAGATGACGCCGTTGGCACCGGTGAGCGGCAGGCGGAAGCCGGCGTTCTTCGGCACGTCGGTGACGGTCACCGCGGTCGCGGCCTTGGCCGTGGCCTTCTCAGCCATGACGCGGAAGGGGATCGGGTCGGCCTGGAGGCTGTAGCCCTCGGGCGCCTTGGTCTCAACGAGGCAGTAGTGGTCCTCGGCGGTCAGCTGGTCCTGGGACTTCGCCACACCGTTGACGTAGTCGTTGGCGCGCAGGTAGTTGATCTCCACGACGCCCTGGCCGGAGGTGGTGAAGGTCTTCTGCCCACCGATGGTCAGCGGGTCGACGGTCGAGGTGCTGGGGTCGGCGTCACGCAGTGTGGCGCCGCTCGCGGTCTTGGTGCACTCGTAGACCTGGAACTGGGCGCCGTTGTACGTGGTCTTGTCGGCCAGGTCGTCCGTACCGGTCTTGGTGACGACCACCTTGCCGTACTTGGACAGCGCGGGGGTGGTGGGGATGCCGGGGATCTTCGTGCCGGGGCGGTTCGGGTCCCAGGTGAAGTTGGGGCTGTCGTTGGGGATGAGGCCCGCGGTGTTGGACAGGTCTCCCTCCAGGTCGACGTTGGCGTCGAACGCGGCGGTCAGGGTCACCTGGATCTTGGTCTCGCCGTTGCCGTTGTAGCGAGCCTCGGAGGCCTTGCGGCGGCCCTCCTCGGTGAGCTGGATGGTGGCCCAGTTGTGGTCGGCGCCATCGGCGGTGATGAGGGTGTAGTCGGTGGTGTTCGCCAGGGTCATCCCGTTCTGACCGACGATCTTGACGATCGGGGTGAGGGCGTCCTTCTTGATGCGCTTGTCGAGCTGGTCAACGACCTCGTAGCGCTTGATGCGCGCACCGCCCGGGTAGTCCACCTTCGGGATGGAGGTGGTGATGGTGTAGGTGATGTCGTGACCGGAGCCGGGGGCCGGCTTGTCCGTCACCTGCTTGTCCACACCGGAGATGGTGTTCTTGGGGTAGACGTGGACGTTGTAGTTCCATGCTGTGGTGTCCTGCGGGTTGGTCATCGGCAGGGTGACGACGAAGTCCTCGGCGGGGATGACCTTGTCCGGGGTCCTGGTCTCGCTGACGAGGTAGGCGCCGACCTCGGTCTGAGCGTCGGTGAAGGCGGCCAGGCCATCACCACCGGTGGTGATCTTCTGGACGGTACCGGACTTGAGATCCTTGGTCTGGGAGACGTCGCCCTTGAGCTTGGCCAGGGTCTCCCAGCCCTCGGACGTGGTCAGGTCCACGCTCAGCTTGGTGATGGTGAACTCGACGCCGGAGACGGGCTTGCACTCGGCTGCAGGGTCCTCGTTACCGTCACCCTCCTTGACGCCGTTGGTGTCGGTCTGCTCGCACTTGTGGATGGTCAGCGTCGTGGCCGCGTCGGGGTCGATGGTGGAGCCGTTCGGGTCAGCGGGTGCCGCCGCACCGGTCGGGGCGACGAGCGCGCCGGCGGCGAGCGTCATCGCAGCGGCGAGGCCGAGGCCCCGGCGCGTGGTGAGGGAGTGCATTTCTGTTCTCTCCTGTGTTGTTGGGATGGATGAGGGATGAATGGGGTGACCCGCGCGCGACGGAGCGGAGTCGTGGGTTCTTCTCGCGATCAGGCCGAGCGCCCGAACGAGGAAGTCTTTCGTTGACGCAGCGCCAGCAGGCCGGCGCCGGTGATGGCCGCGATCCCGACGGCGATGTTCATTCCGATGCCGCGTCCGCCGGACAGCGGAAGGGTGCCGACCTGGAGGTCTCGGACGGTGATCGTGTCCTCGGACTTGCTGGCCCCGCTGCGCGAGACCGTCAGTGCCGAGCCGTCTGGAGTCGCGGTGATGATCTCGATGCCCGTGTCGGTCACCTTGAAGCGGGCCGGCTTGGCCATGAGCTGGTGCCCGGCGGGAGCCTTGGTCTCCACCAGCCAGTACTCGCGGTTGATGGCCAGTCCCGTGGTGGTGAAGGTTCCGGTTCCCTTGCCGCCGGTGAAGGTCACACCGTTGGTCAGGGGCTTGGCATCCGGGGTGGAGGGGTCCATCGGGTAGATGTCGAAGGCCGCGTCATCCAGGGGGCCCTGACTACCGGTCTTGACGATCGACAGGACGCGCTTGCCGGCATGGGGCGAGACATTGGCGCAGGCCACGTCGTGGTCGGGCCGGGTGTCGGAGTCCTTGCCCGCCTGAGGAACGACCTTGTTGTACAGGCCGTGGCCGGGAACGAGGCGTGCCTTCTCCGTGGTGCAGGACAGCAGGTCATCGCGGTATCCGGAGGCCGACGGGTCGATCTTCACCGTGAAGGTGACGGTGTAGCGGATCGTCATGCCCGAGTACAGCTGCTCGTTGTCGGACAGGCGGTAGGAGCCGTCGGGCTGGGCGGAGACCGTCCGGGCCGGCCCCGTCTCGCGCTGCACCTTGACCAGGGTCGGGTTGAGCCCGGGGGCGAAGGAGGGCTTGTCGTCGATCGGCCCGGTGGACGCGGTCAGCGATCCCTCGTTGGTCACGCTCGCGGTGTAGACGACGTCGAAGGTCGAGCCGTTGCCCGGCTGAGTCGTGACCTCCTTGGAGAACCTCAGCCTGCCGGAGGTGGACAGGCAGCCGTGGTTGTTCCCCCCGCCGTCGGTGTCGCCTTCCATGGCGATGGTGTTGACCAGGCCGGAGGGCTTGCCGTCGGCGCGCTGGTGACCGCACTGGAAGTCGGACTCGTTGTAGCCCGGGGTGCTCTCGCGAACCGTGAAGGTCATCTGCACCGTGAAGGTTCGGCTGCCGCCGTCGGCCCCGGTCCGGGGAGCGGCGGCGAGGCTCTCTCCGGTGCCCGCCTTGATGAGGGTGATCGAACCGTTGAGGGTTCCGGTGGTGGGGTTGATGGTGGGAAGGGCGACACCCCGGGCGTCGACGCCCTTCTCCAGGATCCGCACCTTGCGCAGGTAGGTGCCGGCGGGCATCTGCGGGGTGTCGGTGAGGTCGGCGACCACCGGGCCGGCAGCCAGGGAGGTGTTGGTGACCGTCACCGTGTAGCCGGAGGTGAAGGTGCCGTCGCCGTTACGGACCACGTCGAGCGGGGTCTTGGAGGCCTTGAACCGGGGGCTGATGGGCAGGGTGCCGCAGGCTGCGGCCTCCTTGGGCTGCCCGTCGCCCTTCGTGGTCACCGAGGCCTTGTTGTAGACGGCCTTTCCCTGGCTGACGGCTCCGGGGGTGCAGGTCCCCTGGACACCGGGAAGTCCGGCGTTGGGACCGGAGACGTTGAGCACCACCGTGTAGATGTGCTTCTGGCCCGCGGGCAGGGTGATGCCGGTCTTGGTGTAGGCGACCCCGGCCTGAGGCGTCTCCGTGCCGGTGACGGCACCGCCGGAGATGCTGACCTTGTGGACGGTGACCCCACGGGGAGCCTGCCAGGCGTCGTTGAGGTCGTAGGTGAGGCCCGCCTTGGCGGAGGGGTTGGTCACCGTGATGGTGTAGGTCTGGTCGAAGGTGGTGCGGCCATTGACCTTCTCGGCGCTCTTGGCGACCTTGGTGAAGGTCTTGGCGATACCGGCGTGCGGGAGGACGGAGTTGACGACCTTGATCCTCACGGCGCCCTGCGTGGAGTCGGGGACGGTGAAGGTGACGCCACCCGCGTTGCCCCTCGTCGGGGCCACGGCGGTGGAGGCGACCTCCTTCTCATGGTCGCCCGGGCTGGTGACCACCTTGAAGGCGGCCGGGTCCTTCCAACTGAGGCTTCCACCGGCCGGAGAGCCCGGCTGCTTGAGCCCCCTGGCGTCACGGGCGTCCTCGGTGACGGTGCAGGTGGCGCCCACGCGCTGGGCGGGCAGGTCCGCGGCGTTGCCCTTGGCGTCCACCGCGATCTTGCCGGCGGAGATGGCCTTGCCGCCGGGACCCGGGGTGCAGGTGTAGCTCAGGGAGTAGGAGCCGGCCGTGGCGGCGTCGGAGGCTCCGTCGACGGTCTTGACCGCGCTGACGGGAGTCTGCTGGGGCTTCTGGTGCACGACGCAAGTGACGTTCCTGCCCTCGCCCAGCACGAACGTGTTGTCGCTGCTGACGGGCGCGTCACTGCCGTCGTCATCGGTGCAGACCCAGGGGCCGTTCTGCGAGTAGTCCTCGGGGCCCTTGCCTGCGGAGAGGACGTAGGTGCCGCCGGCGGTGTAGACCTTGCTGACGGCGGGTGCGCCGCTGGCGCCGGTGATGGTCTTCTGCCCGAAGAGCCCCTCGGTGGCGGGCTTGGCGGTCAGGGTCCACTGCTCGGGCCTGGCGTGACCGGCGTCGACGACGGCCACGAGGGTGACGCGCCCGCGGCCGACGACGTACTCGTTGTGCCAGACGCACTTGACGGCGACCTCGTCCTGACGCTCAGCGAGCTGGGTCTCATCGAGGCGGATCGTGCGCTTGTCGAGGTCCACCGAGTCGGACTGGTCCAGGCGGGTGGTTCCGTCACGGCGCAGCAGCGGCGCTCCCCGAGTCCCCGCCGTACAGGTGACGTTGCGGAGGAACCAACCGGATGTCCGGACATCGCCGGTGTTGCGGTCGACAACGGCCTGCGGGTCGGCCTGCGCCTCCTGAACCGTGGCGGCGTCGTTGGGGGCCAGCAGGGTGTAGGTCCGCGGGTCCACGGCCTCGCCACTCCAGGTGGGGGTGAGTCCGGAGGGGGGGTGCCCCAGTTCTCGTGACCGTAGGTGCCCTCGGGTGAGGCGTTGAGGTAGGTGAACTGAGGAATCGTCAACGACCCGTGGACGGATGGGTCGGCCTTGATGTCCTTGGCGAAGGTGACGGGGCGCTCCTGCTCCAGGGAGCCGTAGAGGCACCCGTAGGAGATGGACTGCTCTCGGGTGATGAAGCGCTCCTCAAGGCCTGCGGACTCAGCCTTGGACAGCTGGGCCTGACAGTTGTCGGAGCTCCCGTTGTTGACGAATCCCCAGAGCTTCAGCTTGTACCTGATGCCGGTGCTCGGGTCGGTCCAGGTCGTGTCCGAGCGGTCGGACTTGATATCGAGGATGTCGTCCGAGCAGCTGCGCCCATTTTTGTCCGTGTAGTCCTGGGACATATATCCATCGAATCGCACCAGACGGTTATTCTGGTACATATACACGTAGTTGCGCCCATAACGTCCAACATTTCCCCTGGAGTCATAGGCATAAGAAGTCGGGATCACCTCCCCCTCCCTGCCGTAGTCTCCAACGATCAGCCTGCCGTCGGAATCGATCTTTCCAGTGCAGGTGTTAATCGTGTCTTTTTCCACCCAGGGGAAGTTCGCCTCGATCGTTCCGGCCGTCCGGACAGTGAAGCTCCCGTAGTAGGCCGTCTCCGGCCTGGCCGGGTTGGTGACCGCGCTGGTATCGGAGTAGATGGGACGGTTGACGTGCCTCATCATTCCGACAAGAAAAACCTGGCCAGCCTTGACGGATGTGGTGTTGGATGGCTGGAACCCCAGGGAGGACTGACTGCCCCAGGAGGGGTCCCCCTCGAAGCCCGGGCAGCTCCCGCCGAGCTCCCGGCGCCCGTAGCCAACAGTGGCGTAGGATCCGCTGCTCCCCTTGACCACACCGGTGGAGTAGTCGCCGCCGGCGGGCGAGTAGCGGATGCAGGCCCGAGTAGCGGCCCATTGCCACGGGAGCGCCGAGTAGTAGTAGCCGTCCGCCCAATCGGCAATGACGTCACTCCCCTCGGTGTTGCGCACGTACGCGATCTGCACCTCGGTCTCCCCCAGGGGGACGCTGAGGTCGCTCGTGGCCGCATCCACAGACGGCACCAGCCACGGAAAAGCCACCATCATTACCGAAACAATGGCAACAGAGCTGAACGCGGCAAAGAATTTGCACAGAATTCCGTCAGGCCCGCTTCGCGAGCACCTTGATATGCGGGGCATGCCGATGTGATTCCGATCATGAGAGACGGTAGCGCTGAGGTGCGCCACAAACTTGGCTGCCAAGAAATGTAGAACTCCCACAAGCATCCCGATACTCGAAAGCCCCCTCAGAGAACAACAATCGCGCATCTTTGCGCGACACAACCACTTTCCCCAGAGATACCGCAGATCGCCCTACGTCACAGTTGTGCATCGTTCATGGTGGGGAGGTCACGATAATTAAGGGCAGGCGGCGAACATAAATCGCCAGTCTCAAAAAAGAGAGATTACCTACCACATACTCACTGAAAGCAGGAGCCTTTTTGAACTTTTTTCGGCGCGTAATTCTCAGTCGACAGTGAGGAAGCCCACGGTCACAAGGCGCCGGGTCGCCTCGACCATCTCCGCGCGCAGCGCGGCCGCATCCGCACGATTCAGCTCACTGAGCGCGGCGACCGCGGAGGCGACCTGCCCGACGCTCACTCGCCGTCGGCCACCCCGGCCAGGGCGGCCACCGCCGTCGAGGCCTGCAGGGTCCGTCCCAGCCCTGCGCCCTGACGCAGCAGGATGACCGTGGGTTCGGCGGCCCCCGGGATGAGGTGACGCTCCTCGGTGACGTCGGGGGCCAGTACCGGGCGCAGGTCGGCGACGGCCTCGTCGTCGAGACCGGCGAGCAGCTCGCGCACCTCCAGCACCTGGGCGACATGAGGGCCCAGGACCCCCTGGCCGGAGGTGGTCACCTCCTCCAGGAGGCGCCAGGGCTCGCGGGGGCACCGGGCACGGTGGACGATGAGGTAGCCGAAGCCGACGCCCCGGACTCCGCGGTCCTCGAAGTCGTCGATCCACGCCTCCAGGGCGGTCTCGAAGCCCCCGGCATCACGCTCGAGGGTCAGGCCGCCGTCGCGCAGCCACATGGTGGCGTACTCCACCGGATCCTGGACCTCGCGCTCAATGACCCAGGCGTCGAGCTCCTCGGGGATCCAGGCGGCCACGGCGTCACTCCACGCGCCGACGCCACGGTGCTCCCAGTTGCCCAGCATGACGGCGACCGCGCCGGGCTCGAGGTGCTCGCCGAGCCCGGCGACGAGCGCCGGCAGGACGGGGCCGCCGGCGTCGCGGTACTCCATGAGGGGCAGACCGGCCTCGCGCACCGCAGGCGGGGTGAGGACGAAGGGAGGGTTGGAGACGATGAGGTCGAAGCGACGGCCGGTCACCGGCTCCAGGAGGGAGCCGCGCAGGAGCTCCCAGGCGGCCGGCACCGGAGTCGGAGCCGGCATCGGAACCGGAGCCGGTGTCGGCGTTGGGGGCACCGATGACGCTCACGCCGGCCAGGGCCGCGTTGAAGGCGGTGAAGGCCAGGGCGCGAGCGGAGATGTCGGTGGCGACGACGCGCTCGGCGTGACGCAGCAGGTAGAGGGTCTGGATGCCGCAGCCGCAGCCCAGGTCCAGGGCGGTGCGCACGGGGGTGCGCGGGGTCAGGCCCGCCAGGGTGAGGCCGGCGCCACCGACACCCAGGACGTGGTCGGGGGCCAGGGCCCGGCCGGTGACGAGCTCACCCAGATCGGAGGCCACCCACCAGCGGACCTCGCCGGCGTCGTCGACGGCCTCATGGGGGCGCAGGTCGAGGCGGGCACGGACGCATCCGGTCTCATCGGGCTCGCCGACCAGGCCGATGGCGGCCGCGCCCGCCGCTGCAGTGCGGGGCAGGGCGGCGTCGAGAGCGGTGGCGGGGACCGGCTCGCCGAGCATGAACAGGGCGGTCAGGATGGCCACGGGCGAGGGGGCCGGCCCGGCGGCCAGGGCGGTGCGCACGGCTTGCAGAGCGGGCAGACGAATCTCCCGGCGCAGGGCGGCGTCGGCGACCTCGCCCAGGAGCGCGGCCACCGCCTCCACTCCCCAGCCGGACTCGGCCAGGTCCACCCGCAGGCTCACCGCCTGCTCGGGCGTGAGCGTCGGAGGCGGGAAGGACGACGACGGTTCGGACGCGGACCGGGCGCTCGCAGGGTTCATGAAACCGACCGTAACGCGGGGCGCCGCTCGCATCGGGCGCCCCGCCGCAGGGGCGCCCGCCGGCTCACAGGTGTGTTGGCTCCTGGCCTCGACGAGGATCGGATGCCCTGATGTCGGGGCCGGTTCGGCTGCTCGCACTCGTTCGGGTGGTGCGGGGCGTGTACTGCACGAGGGTGGGGTGCTCCTGGAGGAGGGTCGGGTGCACTTCGGGTAGGCAGGGCCTTCGTGCAGTACGCACAACCCTTGACCACTAGATCCCAACCCGCGTGCAGTAGACCAGCCCGAGGTGAGACTCAGGGTGGAACCGACGTCGAGTCACGGCCTCCGGGCCTTCGCACGGGAACCAGAAGGGGTCAGACAGAGGGGTCGGGCGGGGGCAGGACCTGTGACGAAGGCACCGGGCTCTGCCACACACTCACTCCTGCTCGGCCCAGTGTCCACAGCGCTGACATCAACGGGCCCACCGTCGAAACGGCCACAGAGGATCCCTGGAATGCTGCGGTTCATCTTCGGCGTGCGGCGTCGGTGCGGGGGGTGATGTCAGCACCATGGACACCAGTGACCCAGCAGCCCTCTCCCCTCGGCCCGCCGTCGGCTCCAGGGCGACCGCCCTGCCCGGGATCCCTCCCGAGCACACCTCAGACGTGCGGAGGCAAAAGACCGCCGGCTCACAGGAGCCGGGAGGCGAGCTCGGTGTACTGGCGGGTCTTGACCTCGACGTCATCGATGTAGCTGATGAGCATGACCTCCTCGGTGCCGTGATTCTCGGCGAAGGAGGACAGGGCCCGGGCGACCTCGTCATAGGTGCCCACGATGATGGCGGTGTCGCGCTCAAGGTAGCGCTCGACCTCGGCGCGGTAGGCGGCGTCGAGGGTGGCCGGGTCGCGGAAGCGCATGGGGCGGCCGGTGCGCAGGCTGAAGCGGGCGTCGGCGGCCACGAGTGCCTGCTCACGGGCCTCCTCGCGGGTGGCGGCGGCGCTGACGCACAGGGCGGAGAGGGTCTGGCCCCCGTGGATGGAGCCGTAGCCGCCGCGGTGGGGTGCGCCGTCGGCCCGGGTCCCCTGGCTCTCGGGGAGGTGGGCGCGGTAGTGGTTCATGATCTCGACCTGTTGGCGGCCGGTGAAGAACTGGGCGTAGGCGTAGTTGAGGTCGTGGACTCCGGCCCAGGCGGCCGACTGCCCTGAGGAGCCCAGGAGCCAGACCTCCGGCAGCTGGGTCGGGCGGGGCTGGACCTCGACGGAGGCGTAGGGATGCGTGGCCGGCAGGTCGTCGCGCAGGAGGGCGACCGTCTCCTCAATGAGGGTGTTGATGGCGTCGGGATCGATGACGCGGCCCTGGTTGAGGGCTCCGGCCGCGCGCATGTCCCCGCCGGGGGCGCGGCCCAGCCCCATATCGACGCGGCCGGGGTGGAGGGCGGCCAGGGTGGCGAAGCGCTCGGCCATCTGGAGCGAGCCGTAGTGCATGGCCATGACGCCGCCCGAGCCCACATGGATGCTGTTCGTGGCGTCCAGGATGTGCATCATGAGCAGGTCGGGCGCCGACGACAGGAAGGATCCGGTGCTGTGGTGCTCAGCCAGCCAGAAGCGGTGGTAGCCGGACTCCTCCAGGCCGCGCCCCAGGCGGACGAGGTCCTCCAGAGTCCGGCGATCCTCTCCCCCCTTCAAAGAGTGGGACCTGCTCGAGGACGCTGATCCGGCTGAGACGAGGACTCATGGCTTCTCCTGACCTGGTGTGCGACGGTAGTGGGGCAACACCGCGGGACGGCGGCTCATTCCGACTGAGCGGACCGGCGGGTGGAAGCCCCCGCGCAGCGGACGCGAACGAGCCCCCTGGGGTGTGTCACCGCAGCGTCACCAGATAAGGTATACCTTCTTAAAGATAGGACAACTTTTAGTTGCACCTATGGCGTTGGCGCCTTACGGTTGGACCGACGGAGCCGCCCCGCACCGGCCCCACCTGGGCCGGCACAGGCCGGCGCAGGCCCGCACCAACTCGCACCGCGATTCGCATCATTCAGGAGGCACCCATGGCCGTTCTCACCATCGGAGACCAGTTCCCCGCCTACGAGCTCACCGCCGTCGTTCCCGGCAACCTCAAGGAGGTTGAGGCCAGCAAGCCCGAGGACTACTTCACCACCGTCTCCTCGCAGGTTCCCGCCGGCACCTGGCGCGTCGTCTTCTTCTGGCCCAAGGACTTCACCTTCGTGTGCCCCACCGAGATCGCCGCCTTCGGCGACCTCTACCAGGACTTCAAGGACCGCGACTGCGAGGTCGTGGGCGTCTCGGTGGACAACGAGTACACCCACTACGCCTGGCGCCGCAGCCACGACAAGCTCCAGGACCTGCCCTTCCCCATGGCCAGCGACCTGAACCGCGACTCACCGAGGCCCTGGGCATCAAGCGCGCCACCGGTGAGGCCGACCGCGCCACCTTCATCATCGACCCCCACAACGTCATCCAGTCGGTCTCCGTGACCGCCGACTCCGTGGGCCGCAACACCGAGGAGGTCCTGCGCCAGCTCGACGCCCTCCAGTCCGACGAGCTGTGCGCCTGCAACTGGCAGGCCGGCGCCGCCACCATCGACGCCCTGGGCGAGATGAGCTGACGGGCCCCGCCCCAGCCCCCTGACCTCCACCACCTGAACGACGAAACGAGAACACATGAGCATCGACAACCTGCGCTCCGCCCTGCCCGAGTGGGCCAAGGACCTCTCCCTGAACCTGTCCACCCTGTCCCGCTCCTCCTCACTGACCGAGCAGCAGCAGTGGGGCACCTTCGTGGCCGCGGCCGCCGCGACCCGCAACGAGTCCGTCCTGGTCCAGGTCATGGAGGACGCCCGCACCCACCTGTCCGAGGAGGCCATCGGCGCCGCCCTGGGCGCGGCCTCCATCATGGCGATGAACAACGTCGCCTACCGCACGCGCCACTTCCTGGGCTCGGCCTACGAGAACGAGCGCATGGGCCTGCGCATGAACATCATCGGCACCTCCGGCGGTGTGGAGAAGGTCGACTTCGAGCTGTGGAGCCTGGCCGTGTCCACCATCAACGGCTGCGAGAAGTGCGTGACCGCCCACGAGGCCACCGTGCGTGGCGAGGGCCTGAGCACCGAGCAGGTCTGGGAGGCCGTGCGCATCGCCGCCACCCTGACCGGTGTGGCCCAGGCGGTCGGCGTCGTCGAGACCCTCGACTGACCCGGCCCCGACACGATCACCACAATAACGACGGCGGCCGCCGACTCCTCATCGGGAGCGGGCGGCCGCCGTCTGTCTAGATGTCTACGCGCCAGTACCGCTCAGCTGCGGGGGTCGGCGTCGATGGCGCCCTGGGTGTCGTCGAAGATCAGGTTGGAGATCTCGACCTGGACCATCTCCACCTGGGGGACGTCGTGCAGGAGGAGCGGGTCATCGGCGGAGGTCTGCAGGGCCAGCGTGCCGCAGCCGAAGAAGCGGTCGCTGACATCCTTGTCCAGCTGGATGTCGGAGATCCGGGTCAGGGGCAGGTCGTGGCCGACACGGCTGATGATGCCGGAGCGGGTGATGATGCGCTTGGTGGTGACCGTGTACGTGCGCATGTACCACTGCAGCCACGGCAGAATCAGCAGGGGGACGCTCACGACGAGGATCACCACCCAGATCGCCAGGACGCCCCAGGGCTGCCAGGTGGCGGGGCCATGACCGAGGCGACGACGCCGACCACGAGCAGGAGGATCTCGACGACGAACCGCCACAGGAGGACCTTGATGTGGGTGTGCATGTGCCGCACCACGACCTCGTCGCGGCTCAGGAGCTTCTTCGACAGTGCCATGCCCCCATCGTGCCAGGCCGCCGGGGGTTCGCGCACCCGAAGGGTCAGGAGTCCCCGGTTCTCCGCCATCAGCCGGGGAGTGTTCGGGCCGCTGGGCGGGCGGGAGCGCCTCCGGGGGCAGGGGCACTGGCAGAGCGGGGTGCGTTCACCCGGCGAGCATGCTCATGCCGACTGAGGCGACAACCGGAGCGATCCCCAGGATGACGAAGGCCGGCAGGTGGCAGGCGCCCAGCGGCAGGACGAGGCGCACCGCCAGGCGCTCGGCGGCCTCCTCATCGCGAGCGTGCCGCCCCGCGCGCAGGCTCGCCGCCGTCGCCGCCAGGAGGGCGGCCGGCGAGGCCCCGTCCTCCCAGCCCGGGCGCAGGCAGGACTCCAGGCGGGAGCGCCGCGCCCTCCACTGATCGTCGTCGGGCGCCTGCCAGGCCTCCTCCCACGGGGCGCCCAGCAGCAGGGCCCGCCCCACGACGCCGGCCCCTCCTCCTCCAGGGCCTCGCCCAGGGCGGTCAGCACCCCGGGCACCGAGGCCCCGGCACTCAGGGCGGCGGCGGCCAGATCCAGGACCAGGGCCTCGTCGACGACGTCGCCGTCAGCCGTCGCCGCGCGTATCAGGCGCCTGGTCACCAGGTGCCCCACCACCATGAGCACGATGCCGAGCGCCCCCACGGCGCTACCGACGCCGCCGTCGAGCAGGAGGGCGGCGGGGTCGGCACCCACGAGCATTCCCAGTCCCAGGCCGACCACGGGCAGGCAGGCCAGGAGCCGCGCGGTGGTACGGGGGCCGGCCAGGGCGGCCCGGCGGGAGGCCTCGGCGTGACCGGACTCGGCGACCCCGCCCGCCACGGTCTGGAGGATGTCAGCCAGGGGTGCCCCCAGGGCGGTCGACAGGCGGCAGGAGGCGATGGCGCCCGGCACCCCGGCGGCGGTGGCCCGCCGCTGCCGGGTCCGCCGGCCCCTCGGGGGCGGGCGCCAGTACAGGCGCCCGTCGCTCCATCGGGGCAGCCACGAGTCGTGCTGGAGGTCCGCGAGCGCGCGCAGCACGGGTGGGACGCCGTCCTCATCGGGCTCGGCGCCCTCGGTCAGGCCGGCGCGTTGGCAGGCGCGCACCCAGGCCCGTTGCGGGGTAGCACCGGCGCGCAGGAGGCTGGCGACCTCGGTGAGCAGCAGACCGAGGTCCGGTTCGGGCGCCCCGGAGCGTCGGGAGCGCAGTGCGGAGAGAACCGCCTGCGGGGTCGATGCTCGCTCCTCGACCGCGGGGGCGCCCGTGGTCCAGCTGCGGGGCAGGCCGCGGCGGGCCGGCAGCAGGAGCACGGCGGCGGCCAGGGCGACCAGGACCGCCGCGATCCAGGCGCCCGGCACCGGTCCGCTCGCGGAGCCGGCCAGGTGCCCGGCCGGGGGCATCAGGACGACGGGCCCCCTCAGGCAGGTCATGCCGGTCATGCTGGCCATACCGGTCATGTGGGTCTCCTCTCCCCCGGCCCGGGCAGTCCGTCGAGGCCGGTGCGGGCGAAGACCTGCGGGCCGATCCGCTCTCGCAGCGCCTCCGCGGCCGGGCCGGGGCTGAGGCGGCCGTCGTCGGCCACGCGGAGGGCCTCCTCGCAGATGAGGACCGCTCCGGCCGGGGTCGTCTCGCGCCGCAGCACGCCGACGGAGGCCACGAAGCGACGCGCCCCGGCGGTGCCGGACTGTCGGCGCAGGTGGACGACGGCGTCGAGCGCGCTGGCCGCCTGGGCGGCGACGGCCGCCTCATCGAGTCCCGCGAGCGCCCCCAGGGCGGTCAGGCGGGCGGGGACGTCGGCGGGAGAGTTGGCGTGGAGGGTGGCCCAGCCGCCCTCGTGCCCGGTGTTGAGGGCGGTGAGGACGTCGCGCACCTCGGGGCCGCGGCACTCGCCCAGGACGATCCGGTCGGGCCGCATGCGCAGGGCGGTACGCACCAGGGAGGTCATGGAGACCGCCCCGACGCCCTGGACGTTGGCACCGCGCTCCTGGAGGTGGACGACATGGGGGTGGTGGGGGCGCAGCTCGCTGGCCTCCTCGATGCACACGATGCGTTCGGTGACCGGGACGAGTCCGAGCAGGGCGGCCAGGAGGGTGGTCTTGCCGGTGCCGGTGGCGCCGGTGACCAGGCAGCTGGCGCGGCCGGTCACGAGGGCGGCCAGGATCTCGTCGAGGCCGGGGGCGACGGTGCCGGCGGCGGTGAGCTCGTCCAGGGTGAAGCCGCGGCGGCGCTTTGGTGCGCAGGCTGATGAGGGTGCCGTCGGCGCTCAGGGGCGGCAGGACCGCGTTGAGGCGGGTGCCGTCGGGCAGGGTGGCGTCGACGACGGGGCAGGCGTCGTCGAGGCGCTTGTGGGCGGAGGCGGCCATGCGCACGGCCAGGGCCCGCACCTCGGGCTCGTCCATGGCGGCTGCGGGGACGGGTTCGAGGCCGTGTCCCCGGTCGATCCAGGTGCGCCCGCCGCTGACGAGGACGTCGGTGACGCCGTCGGTCTCGATGAGGGGCTGGAGGAGTGGCCCGGCGCCGTCGACGTCGGCGCGCACCCGCTGCCCGAGACGCGCCATCCCCACCTGTCCGGTGGCGGGTGCGGCGGCGTCGTTGAGGGCCTCATCCAGGCCCACACCGCGTGCGAGGGCGCTGCGGACGCGGGCGAGCTCGGGGCCGTCGCCTCCCGCGACCCCACCGGGGACGCCGGGCTGATCGGGACTCACCGGGACCATGGCTGCCTCCTGGACTGATTCGTTGACTGATTCGTTGACGGATTCGGTGGCCGGCTCGTTGACTGGTTCCCCGTCTCCCGGGGTCCTCGGGCGGCTACCGCATCAGCCGGCTCAGGGGTGGGTCCGGCGGCGCTCCTCGCCCGGTTCGGTGCCGCAGCGCCAGGGAGCCGGGGCAGCAGCTCCCGGGCCAGGGCGCTCGCGGCGCGCCGGATGGCCGAGCGGGCCCGAACCGGGTCCTCCCCGAGGGCCAGCCGCTTGGCCAGGACCCGGTCGGTGGGGACCTGCCCCAGGACCGGGCAGCCGGTGATGAGCTCGAGGTCCTCGGCGAGGACGTCCTCACCCACCTGGCGCACCACGAGCCAGGCCGGCACCCCCGCAGCGGTGTCGGCGGCTTCGGTACTGCCGGGCACCGCTCCCCGCAGTCGTGAGACGATGCTCTCGGCGGCGATCGCCGAGCGCAGGTCGAGTCCGGTGACGATCAGGACCCGGGCTCCCGGGGGCGGGAGCGCTCCTCGGGGCAGGTCCACCAGGACGACGTCGTGCTCGGCCCGCATCGCCTCCAGGACCGCCTCCACGCAGGGCCGGGGCCCTCCGCGCACGTCCCCGGTGAGGACCGGCATGGCGTGCCACACGGGCAGGGCCCCGACGAGGTGGCCGGGCCGGAAGGCCGACTCCTCGGCCGGCAGGTCCGCCCAGCGCAGCCCGGTCAGGACGCTCTCCCCGCACAGGAGGTCCAGACCGCCGGTGGGGTCGAGGTCCATCATCGCCACCCGCCTGCCCGCGCGGCCCAGCGCCCACGCCAGGTGCAGCAGCAGGACGCTGGCCCCCAGGCCCCCGCGGGCACCGGTGACGGCCAGGACCTGGGCGACGTGGCCCGAGTGCTCTGTCCCCTCACACGCCCTGTCCTCCGTCGCCCGCGCGTCTCCACCGGACTGCACAGGCCGGCCGGCGGAGGGCCTCAGGGGAGGGAAGGAGACATCCCGACCGTCCCACACCTGCGTGCGCCCCGGCGCAGCCTCGTCCCCCGGCTCCGCCACTGCCGGAATGGTCAGTGTCTCCATCTCCTCCGTCTGCTCCGCCTGCCATGTGCCGTCCCCCGCGGGCACGCGCACCTCCCTCACAGGCATCCTCACCGACATCGTCTCCCTCTCCCACATGTCTCCACCGTCCTGCCGTGTCTTCCCCGCGGCCTGCCGGCCGTCTCCACGGCTCCCCGACCGGCGCCCCGCACGGCGGTACCGCGGGGACCGCAGCACCGCGGGCGGCTCCCCACCAGGGTGCGGGCCCGCCCGCGGCTGCGCCCATCGACGTCGTCGGGCCTGTGGAGACGGGTTGCAGAAACGGGCCTGTGGCCCCGCGCCCGCTGCAGCCGGTCACAGCCGGCCACGGAACCGTCGGCGATGACGGAGGCCACTGCGGGGCTGACACGCCTGACACCGGGGTCCGGCTCGTGATGTGATGGGGGGGCATGAGCGCGCAGGACCGCGCAAGCGACCCCTCCCGACTGACAGCGACGTCACCGGTGACGGCACCGACCGTCCCACCGGTGGCGCCGGAGCGCTCCGCCGCCGCCCCCTCACCCACCGGGCACCGCGCGGCGGCCTACTTCGACCTGGACAAGACGATCCTGGCGACGTCGTCGACCTGGGCACTGGGCACCCCGATGCGGCGCAGCGGCCTCATCTCCTCACGGGCCCTGGCCCACGGGCTCATCGCCCAGCTCCCCTATCTCCTGGTGGGTGCCGGCGCCCGGCGGTCCAGCAGCCTCATGGAGCACCTGGCCCTCATGTCCGCCGGCATCAGCCGCCGCGACCTGGTGGAGGTCGTGGAGGGAGCCCTGACCACGGCGATCGAGCCGGCCGTCTACGCCGAGGCCCTCGACCTCATTGAGGGTCACCGCAGGGCCGGGCACGACGTCGTGGTGGTCTCGGCCTCCATCACCGAGATGGTCTCCCCCATCGCCCGCCTCGTCGGGGCCGACCGGGCCGTGGCCACCCACATGGAGGTCGGCGAGGACGGCCTGTTCACCGGGCGCATCTCCCGCTCCATGCTGCACGCGGAGAAGGTGGTGGCGCTGCGCGAGGACGCCGCCGCCCACGGCATCGACCTGTCCCGGTGCTGGGCCTACTCCGACTCCATCTCCGATGAGCCGATGCTCAGCGCCGTCGGCCATCCCGTCGCGGTCAACCCCGACCGGGACCTGCGGCGCCTGGCACAGGAGCATGACTGGCCGGTGCGCGACTTCGCCCGCCCGGTGCGGCTGCGGCCGCGCTGGGAGCCCCCCGAGCCTGTCGACCCGGGCCTCGGTGATCGCTCACGTGGCCGGTGTGCTGGCCGTCGGGGGCGCCGCCGCCTGGCTCGTCGCCCGACGCGGCCCGCGCGGCGCCCGCGGCATCTGAATCGCTCGGCCGGGCCCACGCAGGGGCCCACCCGGCCCGCTCACCCGGCCCGCCAGGTGCCGGCCTGCACCGCCCGGCACAGGCGCTGGGCCTCCTGAACCCCCGCGAGCACCGCCTCGGCCTGCCACACCACCCAGGCCACGACCCCGTCCATGGTGCCCGAGGCGTAGGCACCAGCGGCATCGGCGTAGGCCGCCGGCACCCGCCCGGGATAGAGATCGGTGACCGCCGTCCCCGTCGGCTCGAGCCCGTCACGCACCAGGAGGTGGCGCACGAGCAGCCGCCCCACTGCCGCGTTCCCGGCGGTGAAGGGCCGTGCCGCCAGCATCTCGGCGTGCACGACGGCCGCCCGCACCAGCGCCGGTGCCCGCTGCGCCTCAATGAGCTCAACCAGTCCCGCCAGCCTCACCGCCAGCTCCTCGCCCTGCGGCGCATCCCCCGGACCGCCCTCCCGGACACGCACCTGCCCGGTGCGCGGCACGCCGACCTCCTCCAGCCCCACCCGACCGCCGGCCGCCAGGGGGGCCGACGACGTCGCGGTGCACCGCGGCCAGCAGCGAGCGCGCCGGGGGCACCACCGGCCTGCCCCGGCCCACCAGGTCCGGCATCCAGCCGACCAGGCGAGCACCGGCGCGCCACAGCCCGGCCACGGCGTCCAGGCCCGGGTCACCGGTGGCGGCCTCAGTGAGTGAGCCGGCGGCCACCTGCTCGCGCAGCACGTCGGCGGAGACCACCGCCCCCTCGACGCCGCCCGAGGCGATGGCGCCCCGGATCGCGGCCTCGGCGCGGGCCTCACGCCACCGGCGCCGCAGGGCCTCGTTCCAGCGCAGCTCGGAGCAGGCCTCACGCACCGCCGCCTCGGCGGCGCGCACCCGCTCATCGGCGGCCACGGCTCTGAGCGCCTCCAACGCAGGATCCTCGGACGGCGGCGCTCCACCGGGAGACGCCCCGGCTGACGCACGCCCGTCGGTCCCACCAGTATTCGACCTTTCGGTCGACACGCCGGACCGGCTCACCGCACCCTGCGCCGTGGGCCTCCTCGGTCCCCCTGCCGCCGACGGCCCGATCCCCACAGACATTCGCACCACGCCCCCACTGTGGCACACCGGGGACACCGGCAGCCACAGGCACCGTCAGAAGCCCTACGGCCCCTCTCCTCGCCGAAGTCCGCACGAGGCGAGTGCACCCCCTAGACTCGATCAAGTGAGTGACTCCCCTCCCATCACGCCCCGGGCTCCGGCCCGCCGCCCGCGACCCCTGGCGCATCGGGCCGGCCACCGCGCAGTCGCCGACCCGACTACGCGCTCACCGCCGTCGTCGGAGTCATCTTCGCCCTGGGCGCCTCCACCCTTCTGGGCCTGGCCACCGACCCGGCCTCGACGCTGCGCACCGGCCTGCTGCTCGGCGCGCTCCTGCTGTTCTCCTCGGCCGCCGCCGTCCTGTTCGCCAGCCGCTCCTCACTGGGCGCACTCGCCACCGGGCTGACCGCGCTGACCGCCCAGTCGATGGTCTTCCTGGCCCCCATTCACGCAGCCTCCTTGACCGAGCCCTGGCTGCAGCGGCTCGTCAGCACCGGTTTCATGCTCATCCTGGCGGGCCTGTGGCTGGGCGGCTCCTGGGGGGATGCGCCTGGCCCGCCGCGCCGGCCACGCCCAGGGGCACGCCGCCTTCCGTCTGACCCAGGCCGACCGGACCGTGGGCTCCACCCCGACGCCACCGCCCTCACGCCGGCGCGCCCATCTCCTGTCCCTGCCCTGGGTCATCGCCGGGCTGGCGCTCGCGGCCCTTCTGCTGCCCCGCGCCTACCTGCGAGCAGTCGCCCCCGGTGTCCAGACCGGGCCGCTGCTGATCGCAGCCGTGCTCGTCTCCCTCCTGTCCCTGGCCGCGGCCGGCGCCTCGACGGCCCGCTCCACCCTCGGTGCGCGCGTCACCGGCCCGGTTCTCATTCTTGCGGCGGTGCCCGCGCTCAGTAACGGTATGATCCCTGGCGGCCATCTGGTCTCCAGGGTCCTGCCGTACGGCCCGGACGCCGTCGTGCTCGCCGCCATCGGCATCGAGCTCATGGCGATCGGCTGGGGAGCACATGTGGCTCGCCGTCAGGGTCGTGCGAACGCGCTGGCCAGGCTGCGCTCCGGCGTCTGAGGGTCCCATACCCGACTCCATGTCCTGGGGACGACCGGCCCCTTCCGGCATCCCCATCCCTACTACTACCGTGTGCATGCGTAAGGAGACCTCGTGAGCACCGACAACACAGATCGCACCACACCGCAGGCACCCGTCCCCTCCGAGGACGTCGCCCCATCCTCCCCGACGGCGTCGACACCCACCGCACGGGCAATGGCCACGGACCCCCGCCCGGGAGAGGCGACGGTCACCAAGGCTGATGAGGCCCTCGTCCCGGCCTCCCTCAAGACCTCGCCGGCAAGGCCACCCAGGTCTCCCCGGCCGCCTCCAGCGAGTCTCAGGCAACGGTGGCTGCGGAGGGTGAAGTCGGTCCGGTCAGCGCCTCCATCGACGCCGATGACACCGATACGGCCGATGATGCGGCCATGGACGGGACTGATGAGGAGACTGCGGCCGCGGACGACAAGGACGACACCCTGAACCTCCGCGAGCAGGCGTCCTTCCCCGGTGCTGCCGGGAGCCAGGCCGCCGAGGCCGTCAGGAGCGCTGCCGTGGGCGCCGCGAGCGCTGTCACGAGCGCCGCCCGGGTGGTCGCCGACACGGCCACTGACGCATCCGATGACGCAGCCGAGAAGACCGGCGGCGCCCTCTCGGCCGACCGCCCTGTCCAGGCCCCTGTTGCGTCCCTGCCGCCCCTCACCCCGCCCGGTGGCGGCTCAGGCGGCGCCAACGCCGTCTGAGTCCTTCACCCCTGACGACGCCGCCGTCGCGGGAGACAGTCGTCGGGACCGCTGCGGCCGATGGCATGCCGCCGTCGATTCCTCCGTCCTCAGGGCCTGGTGAGGTGGAGGAGGAGCCGGTGCAGGTCGCCGCGGAGGCCACGACGCCCACGGCTCCCGAGCCCGCCCGGGCCGAGGAGCATCGGACGGCTGCCGTCACGGCCACAACGGCCACCACACCGGCCGCAGCACCCATCAGCTCCGCCGTCTCCGCCCCGCAGGCGCCGTCGCCCGCGCCGGTGGACGACGAGGAGGAGACGTCGGCCGAGACAGTCAGCAGCGAGCCGGTCGTCCGGACGACCGCCGCGTCCGCCACGGTGCCGACGGCGGCCGCGGCAGCGGGCGCACAGGGACACGCGCCCGTGGCCGACACCGCCGAGGACTCCGTGGAATCGGAGGATCTGACCGAGGCCGAGGACCTCGACTCCCCCGAGGCGGAGGCCGACCTCACTCCCACGACCCCGGCCATCCCCACCCCCGAGTCCGGCTCCCCTGCCGTGAGGGCGGTGCCCGTCTCCGTGACCACCGGTGCCGCCCGAGTCTCGGACGGGGCCGCGGGCGCCTCCGCCCAGACCCCTCCGCTGCAACCGACGCAACGGATGCCGCAGTGGGCGGGAACGACACTGACCACACTGACACCAGCATCGACGACATCGATGGCATCGATGACGAGCTCGTCGAGGAAGCCGGTGAGGTTGACGAGGCCGATCAGGAGGCCGAGGACGACTTCGAGGAGACTGCGCAGCCGGCAGCCGTCCCGACGCCGGCCTCCGCAGCCCCCGCCGCGCAGACCTGGACGCCGACTCCGCGGGCCTCCGGCTCTCAGACGCCTGCCGGCGCACCCGACGTCGATGATGTTGATGACGCTGGTGACGGCTTCGCACTGCTCAGCGAGGCCACCACCGCCTCGGCGGCCTTCGCGGCGTCCTCAGCACACTCAGCACCTTCGGCGGGCGCAGCGACACCGGCCACCCCGTCGGCGGGCTCACCGGAGCTCACATCCTCGCCCCGGCCCGAGGCCGAGCCAGCGGCGCCGGCCTCATCGCCGTCAGCGGCCTCGGCGCCATCGGTGACCTCATCGCCGTCACCGACCGAGCCGGAGGCCACGGCGCCGGTGAACGCTGCGACGGACAACCGCCCCTCGGCCCCGTCCTGGCCGGCGACCCCCGCGGCTCAGCTGGCCCGGACGGGCTCTGCCGCAAGCGCCCCCTCAACGCGTTCAACCGAGTCGACGCCCTCCGTCCGCCCCGCGTTCCCCGCCGGAGCCTCGACCTCCGCCCCCACAACGGAGGGGATGGGAGGGGCGGCCCGGGTCGCCTCGTCCCCCGTACACCGGGCTCTCCGGCTACCGCCCCGAGGCGCCCGCCAACACGCCGACCCCCGCCCCGGCGGAGACGACGGCGCAGCCCGAGTGGGCGCCGTCAACCCAGTCAGCTCCCACCACCACGAGTGCCAGGGACTACCGCCCGACGCCGGCGGGCTCGCCGTCGGCCCCTCCCCGCAGCAGACGCCCGCCTGGCCCTCAGCAGCCCCCCCACCGCCCGGGGACTGTCCGCGAGCGCCGATGCCGGGGAGAGCGACGACCCGGAGGAGCGCGGCCGTTCGCGGGCCCGGCAGGCCGCCCTGGCCATGACCGGCGCCGGTGAGGACGACGACTCCATCCTCCTCAGGGGCGCCAGCGTGCTGAGCGCCCTCGAGCTCGCGCGCCGAGACCCACTGGGCCGGGGTGCTCGTCGCCATCGTCCTGTTCCCCCTGGCCTGGTTCCTCGTGCACGACGGCGCCGCCACCCTGACCGGCGGCAACCCCTCGGCCTGGCCGTCGGCCGCCTCCCCGATGGGCGCGCTGGAGATCCTGGGCGGGACCGCGGCCTGCGCCGCCGCCCTGTTCATGATCTCGCGCTCCTCACTGGGGGCCTTCGTCGTCGGCGCCATCAGTGCGGTCATCGGCCTGCCCTTCGTCCTCATGCCGGGGGTCACCAAGTCGATCCTCGGGTCCACGGTCGAACGGCTTCAGGCCCACTCCGACCTGGGGAGGGCCCTGTCCACCTATGTCATGGACGACGGCCTCTCCGGCCGTTTCATCCTCATGGGCGTGCTCACGATCATGGTCGCCGTCGTCGCCCACCTGGCGCGCGGGGCCGAACAGTGCAACCGCGACGACGACCGCGGCCTGCGTGACTGAGCCCGACGCCGCCCCGCCGACCGCCGGGACGGGTGCGCCGTCGGTTCGGCGGATGCAGACCCTCGCCGATGCGGCCCGTGATGCGGTCCCCATCGTCGTCGGATACGTGACGCTGGGGCTGGCGGCCGGGATGCTGCTGGTCGCCGAGGGCCTGGCCTGGTGGTGGGCGCCGGTGTGGAGCCTGGTCATCTACTCCGGGACCATGCAGATGCTGCTGGTGCCGCTGGCCGGTAGCGGCGAGCCGCTGGCCGCCATCACCCTGTCCACCGGTTTCGTCTCGGGCCGGCACGTCTTCTACGGACTGGGCTTCCCCCTGGAGCGGGTGCGGGGCAGGGCGCTCACCCGCCTCTACTCCGTCCACGCGATCACCGATGAGGTCTACGCGCTGCTGGCGGCGCGCGACCGACGGGCCATGAGCGGGCGCTACCTGGTGGGTGTGGAGGCGATCAGCCACACCGCCTGGGTGGTGGGCACAACCGTCGGGGCACTGGCCGGAACGGCGCTGGCCTCCGCGGTGGGTGAGCGCATCGAGCTGCTCGGTTTCGTGCTCACGTCGCTGTTCGTGGTCCTGGCCATCGAGAACTGGCGCAACCACCCCGATATCGGGGTGCTGTGCGTGGGACTGGTGGCCGGCGGCATCGGCCTGGCCATGGGTGGTTCGGCGGCGCTGCTGACCGCGCTGGTGATCCTCGCCGTCGGGCTGGTGGGCCTGTACGCCTGGCGCGCTCGCCAGCCCGGGGAGCCCGGGCCGCAGTCGCGGCGGAGGGCCGGCTGATGCTCACCAACCCGCAGGTCGCGGTCGCCGTCGCGGTCGTCGCCATCATCACCTTCGTGTGCCGGATCGTGCCCTTCGTGCTGCTGCGCGGACGCCAGGACAGTGCGCTGCTGGCCTTCCTGTCCCGGGCGATGCCGCTGGGGGTCATGATCGTCCTGGTGGCCTACACGCTGGGCGGAGTGAGCCTGTCGCCGTCGAGCTGGCTGCCGGCTGCCGGCGGGATCGGGGCGACGGCGGGCCTGCACCTGTGGCGGCGCTCCATCGGCCTGTCACTCATCGGCGGCACCGGCGTGTACGTCGCCCTCAGCCTCCTGCTGGGCTGACCCGCCGCGGGCGGTGGCCGACCATGTAGAAGACGATGAGGGCCACGTAGGTGACCACGCTCAGCCAGGCGCTGACCAGCCCCAGCAGTGCGGCCAGCGCGTACAGCCACGGCCCCATCGCGAAGCGCCGGGTCATGGACCGTACCTCCGCCTGCGTCACCTCCGGTCGCAGGCGGCTCCGGTCCCGGATGGACGCGCGCCACAGGGCGTTGAAGAACATCCCGCCGACCACCATGACCGCCCCGTAGAAGACGGCGCCTGTGCGCTCGTCGTGCCCGGACTCCAGGGACCGGGTGAGCACCGAGGTGGCGAAGGGCAGGAAGGCGACGTCGAGCAGGAGGAAGAGGTTGCAGATGAGCATCCACTGGTCGACGCTGCGCACTCGCACGAAGATGGCGTGATGGTTGAGCCAGACCTGCCCCACCAGGAGGAAGGCCTGAGCACGAAGCCCACGTAGCCGGGCCACAGGGAGGCCAGGGAGCGCAGGAGGCTCCCGCCGCCGTCGGGCGCTTGATCTCCAGGCTCAGCAGGGTGATCGCGATGGCGATGACCCCGTCGCTGAAGGCCTCCAGGCGCCCGGGTGAGACGGGCGCCGACTCACTCTCCCCTGCTGCGCCGTCGGCCCCGGCGGCGGGCTCCGCCTGGCGAGCCGAGTCGATACCGGTGTCTGTGGCCGCAACATCGGCATTCGCACGACCAGAGGTGTCAGCGCCGACGTCGTCGGTGGGATCGTCGGTCGGGCCATCACGCGAGTCATGGTGGCAATGGGTGGTCATGCCTTCTCCTTTCTTCGCGGCTGGGGACATTCTGCGCCGGTGGGGACATTCCTGCACTGCCGGGGACGTTCGACGCCGTCGGGGACGGGACTCCTGTCCCCGACCGCGCGCCGTGTCCCCGAATGGAACGGAACGCACCTGACCGCGTGGAATGTCCCCGCCGGGCCCCGCGGACGGCGCAAAGCGCCCCGTGGACGGTGCAAGTCGCCCCGCAGGCAGTGCCGGGCGCCGACCAGTAGGCTGCGGGCGTGCCTGTTGACGTCAATCGCCCCGGCCCCTGGACCCACCGCAACCTCACCGCCCGCGGTACCCGTTTCCATGTTGCGCTGGCGGGTCCTGAGGCCCCGGCCGGCACCGGGCCCCTCACCCTCCTGGTGCACGGCTTCCCCGAATGCTGGTGGACCTGGCGCCATGTCATCCCCGCCCTGGCGCAGGCCGGGCACCGCGTGGCGGCCCTCGACCTGCGCGGCTTCGGCGGATCGGACCGACCGCCGTCGGGCTATGACCTGGTGACGCTCGCCCAGGACCTGGCCGCCGTGGTCCGGTCACTGGGGCACGAGCGGGCCGTGGTCGTGGGCGCGGGGCTCGGCGGCCAGGTCGCCTGGGCGCTGCCTCACGTGACCCCGGACCTGACGACGGCGATCGTCCCGGTCGGCGCTCCCCACCCGCTCGCACTGCGCTCGCTGCGGGCCCGGGCACTGTCGGGGCCGGCGCTGCAGTACGCGAGCCTGCGGATCCCGGGCCTGGCCGAACGCCGCCTGCGCAGCCGCAGCGCCCTGGAGGGCCTGCTGCGCTCCTGGGCCGGGCCGCACACGCGCGAGGCGGTGGCCGAGGAGGCCCTCTACTACGCCGAGCTCCTGTCCCGGCCCGGCGCCGCCCACAGCGCCCTGGAACCGCTGCGCAACCTCGTGCTGTCCCGGGCGGAGACGGCGGCCCTGGACAAGCCGGTGACGGTGCCCGTTCTGTCGGTGCAGGGCGAGCTCGACCCGGTCCAGCCCGCCCAGGCCTATGCGCGCGACACCCACCACGTGGCCGGCGACCTGCGCCAGGTGACGATCCACCGCTCCGGCCACTTCCCCCAGGAGGAGACCCCGGCCGGGTTCGTCCGGGCGCTGCTGCCCTTCCTGACCGACGTCGCCCCGCCCACTTCTGCTTGACACCTCGAGCCGGGCACGTCTCGCGCAGCCCTACGGAGTAACGGTAGGGCTGCGCGAGAAAGGCCCGGCTCGGCTGCGGTACGGCTGGGCAGGAGCGCCCGGCGCCGCCTCACCCCGGCTCACACCGGCTGGCGCAGGTTGTCCATGAGGGAGCGCCGGTCGAGCCTGGGCGGGCAGCCAGGTGGTTGCCACCGCGAGCGCCAGCGAGATCCCGCTGACGAGGGCCAGCAGCCCCACCGGGACCGAGGCGACCAGGACCGCCATCCCGCCCCCGGAGTACAGCGCGGCGTAGACGGCGCTGAAGGCGGTGGCCACCAGCCCGAAGAGGATGCCGGTGACGGCGTAGATGACACCCTCCAGCGCCGTGGAGGCCAGAACCGTGCAGGTGCGCGCCCCGATGACCCCCAGCAGCGCCCCTCCTGGCGCCGGGCCCGCCCCACCATGGCGATGTTGGCGATCCCGCCGACGCCGGAAATGAAGAAGGTTGGAACCCCGACAGAGAGGAACCCGCTGACCAAGCCCTGCGCGCCCATGGCCTGCCCAGCCCCGACGGCGGCGTAGACGGTGCCGGTCAGGGCCACGGCAATGGCGAAGGGGACGATCGTCGTCATCGACAGGGAGGCGCGGTGGCGGGCGTTGGCGCGGGCGGCGAACCAGGCGGAGCTGCGGCCCGGGATGAGGGCGGTCCACCAGGTCAGCAGTGGCCGCAGCGTCCAGTTCGGCACGCTCAGGGCGGCGATCGCGGCGAGGAGCCCCATGGAGGCGCCGGCCATCGCGCGATCCCCCGGGTCGTTGAGGTTCATACCGGACGTGGCCATCTCCGCCCTCTCCGCATCACTCATGGGTAGAGAGCCTCGAAGGGGTCGCGACCAGCCCCAGGAGCATGATGCCGACGACCACCCACTGCCACCACCGGGTCCGGGTCTGCGGAGCCGTGGCCTCCCGCAGCGCCTGCATCTCGGGGACCGACGCCGCCCGCCGGGCCGGCCCCATCGCGCCCAGGACGCAGAACAGCATCGTCACGGCGATGGTCAACGGCACCCCGAAGCCCGGCATGATGATGGGTAGATTCTGAGGAAACACGTCGAACTCCCGCCAGGTGAGCAGGTAGACGCGAACCAGCGGCAGGCTGGCCACCGCTCCCATGACGCCTCCGAGCAGCCCGATCACCCCGACCTGCGCCAGGATGATGCGGCGGATGCGGCTGCCGGGGATGCCCAGGACCTTCCACAGCGCGTGGGAGCGCTGCTGGGCCGAGACGGTCAGGCCCAGCGTCGTGGACAGGATGACGGCGGTGGCCAGCCCCGCGTAGGAGACAAGGCTGGAGCCGATGATGTGGGAGGCGTTGATGAGCTCGGCCGAGCCCTGGGCCTGGGCCCAGTTCAGGGCGCTGTACCAGGCGGTGATGATGACGCCGATGATGGCGCCGCCGACCGTGGCGACGAGCAGCGACCACAGCCACTGGCGGGCGTGGTGGCGCAGGTCGTTCCAGATGAGTGTGACCATGATCTTCTCCGATCCTCTCCTGATCCTGTTCCGGTCAGGCGGCGCGCGTGGCTCGCGCCGAGTGGACGAGCTCGGCGATCTGGCGGGCGTCACGGCAGCCGGTCCACTGCACCAGGTGCCCCTGACTCATGACGGCGACCGCGTCAGCTCTGGCGGCGGCCTCGACGTCGTGGGTCACCATGACCACGGTGGTGCCCTGCTCGGTGAGCCGGCGCAGCCAGTCCAGGACGAGGGCGGCGGAGTCCAGGTCGAGGGCGCCGGTGGGCTCGTCGGCGAAGACGATCCGGGGCCGGCTGGCCATGACACGGGCGATGGCCACGCGCTGGCGCTCCCCGCCGGAGAGCTGGTGGGGCTTGAGGCCGGCGCGGTGAGCGAGCCCGACGGCGTCGAGGGCCGCCCGGGTCTGGGCGCCGCTCAGGGGACGGCCGGCCAGGCGTGAGGGCATGGAGACGTTGTCGGCAGCGCTCAAGGAGGCGATGAGGTTGTACTCCTGGAAGACGAAACCGACGTGACGGGCGCGGAACCGGGCCCGCTCGGCCGGCCGCATCCCGGAGGTGAGGGCGCCGAGCATGGTCACCTGTCCGCTGGTGGGCTCATCGAGGCCGGCCATGCAGTGCAGCAGCGTCGACTTGCCCGACCCGGAGGCTCCCACGACGGCGGTGAAGCTGCCCTCGGGCAGGTCGGCGTCAACGTGGTCCAGGGCGGTGACGCGGGCGTCCTGGCGTCCGGGGACCTCGTAGACGCGGGTCAGGCCGCGCAGCCGGATGGCGACGGGCGACGACGAGTCCGGCCCGGGAGGCGGCGTGGTCGATGGCTGGGATGTGGCGGAGGCGGCGGTCGGATCGGAGGGGGCCAGGGGCGGGTGAGCAGTCATGCCTCCAGCCTGACGACGCCGTCTCGCAGCCCATCCGGCCATCTGGCGAATCGGAGGTGGGGCTAGCCCGACACCGGCCCGGGCCGCCTCCGCCCGACGTCTGGCATCCTCGAGCCGGGCCTTCTTCGCCTAGCCCTACAGAACCGCGGTGGGGCGACACGGCATCCGCCCGGCTCGGCGTCGGCTCCGCGGGCTCCGCCCTCAGACACCCACCTGGGGGCACAGGCCGGCCTCGAGCAGCACGCACTCGCCGCAGCGGGGAGAGCGGGCCGAGCACACCCGCCGCCCGTGCTCGATGAGCCGGTGGCAGCCGTCGGTCCAGCGCCACGGCTCCCACAGGGCCGCAATGTCCTTCTCCACACGCAGCGGGTCCTTCGACGTCGTCCACCCCAGGCGGCGCGAGAGCCTCCCCACGTGGGTGTCCACGGTGATGGCGGGCTGCCCGAAGGCGTTGCCGAGCACGACGTTGGCGGTCTTGCGCCCCACTCCCGGCAGGGAGACGAGCTCCTCGCGGCTACGCGGCACCCGCCCCTCGAAGCGCTCGGTGAGCGCCTGCCCGATGCCGAGCAGGTGCCCGGCCTTGGCGCGCTGGAAGCCCAGGGGCCGCAGGATCGCCTCGAGGTCCTCGCGCCGGGCCGCCCCCAGGGCGGCGGCGTCGGGGTAGCGCCCGAAGAGCTCGGGGGTGACCGTGTTGACGCGTGCGTCAGTGGTCTGGGCCGACAGGACGGTGGCCACGAGCAGCTGGAAGGGGCCGTCGTGATCGAGGGCGCAGGCGGCGTCGGGGTAGAGGGCCATGAGCTCGTCGTCGACGGCGCCCGCGCGCCGGCCCGGATCCGCCACCGCCGACACCTCAGGGACCTCTGGGACCTCGGGGGCCGCCTCAGCCGTCCCGGCCTCACTGCTTGTCGATCTGCGCACCTCATCCTCTTTCCGCGATCTCGTCGGCAACGCCATCGGCTCCATCCGCCCCTGGCTCAAAAGTGTCACAGGACGCACCCGATTTTGCTCACCTCTCTTTGACCTGCAACACACGGAGGCTACAATGCTCGACGGCGTGCCACAGGTCACAAGCCGTGGCAGGATAGACCCGAGGGCTCCCGCATGCGGGATGCCAGCCCCCTAACCACCAGGAGGATCTCCGTGGAAGACAGCATTATCTCCAGGATCCCGCTCTTCGAGGGCCTGAGCCCGGAGGAGCAGGAGGAACTGCGCGCCATGATGACGCAGACGACTCTGCGCCGTGGCGAGACCCTCTTCAACGAGGGCGACTCAGGCGACCGCCTCTACATTCTCCTCTCCGGGAAGGTGAAGCTCGGTCACGCCAGCGCCGACGGCCGCGAGAACCTGCTCGCGGTGCTCGGCCCCGGCGAGATCGTCGGCGAGCTGACCCTGTTCGACCCGGGCCCGCGCTCCACCACCGCCACCGCCGTGGCCCCCACCGAGCTCCTGACGCTGGACCACAACCAGCTCATGACCTTCGTGGAGTCCCACCCGCACTGGCCAAGGACATGCTGCGCGCCCTGGCCCAGCGCCTGCGCCGCACGAACACCGCGCTGGCGGACCTCGTCTTCTCCGACGTGCCCGGCCGCGTGGCCAAGGCCCTGCTGGACCTGGCCGACCGCTTCGGATCGCCCACCGACGACGGCGTCCACGTCCCCCACGACCTCACGCAGGAGGAGCTCGCCCAGCTGGTGGGCGCCTCGCGCGAGACGGTCAACAAGTCGCTGGCCGAGTTCGTCTCCCGCGGCTGGATCCGCCTGGAGGGCCGGGCCGTCACGCTGCTCGACGTCGACCGCCTGCGCCGTCGCGCCCGCTGAGGTCCCGTCTCGGGTCGCGAGCCCTCAGCACAGCGCACCGGATGAGCCGCCGGGCGCTGGCGCCCGCATCAACGACGCATATGACGCCGCGCCTGCGGCCGGGAGATACCGGACCGCGGGCGCGGCGTCATGCTTGGTGTGGTCGCCGAACGGCTCGTCAGGAGCGGGGGCGCTTGAGGTAGGCGATGAGGTTGTCCGTGCCGGACGGGCCGGGCACGACCTGGACGAGCTCCCAGCCGTCAGCGCCCCACTGATCGAGGATCTGCTTGGTGGCGTGAGTGATGAGGGGGACGGTGACGTACTCCCAGGTGGTCGGCGCGGCGGATACAGGCTCAGAAGATGCAGTCATGGGCCTCAGCCTAGAGCCCGCCGCGAGGCGCCGGAAGTCTGGAACACGGGGGCGGCTTCAGGAGGCGCAGCGCACCCGGGCCAGGATACGAGGGGCGCGACGGGCGTGAATCTCGGCGACGAGCTCGTCGTCCTCGCGCTCGAGCCACAGGCCCCAGTCGTCGACCTCGGGGAAGCGTCGCAGCAGCGCCCGCCTCTCCCGCTCGGTCAGGCCACCCCACACGCCGAAACTGGACTCGGAGTTGAGGGCCTCGGCCAGGCACTCCATACGAACCGGACATGCGAAGCACAGTGATCTCGCGTCGCGCTGCTCAGCCCCCTTGCCGAAGAGCTGGTCAGGCTCAACGGCGGCGCAGGCCGCTCTGGCCGCCCAGGTCTGGTCGTCTTGAATCATGCTCACTCCCGATTCATTCAACGGCCGACGCCGTTGTCGGTCACGTCACAGTCGTTACCGTATGGCAACCGGGCACCGCACACCAAATCCTCCCCCCGTGACCTGTGCAATCCGACCGCCGCAAATCCCCGACAGCGCGCCGCGGACCAGCGCGTTCAAGGAGAGTTCTCTGATAGCGAGCCAATTGCCGGGCATCGGTCCCCCATCACCCCCTCGCCTTTCACACGGCCGAGGATTCCAGTTCTCACGGCCGGAAGGGTGCACCCGAACCGCAGACTCCCAGCATGGATCGTGATGTCACCGTGACCCTCACCTGAATATTTCTTAGGAATTACCTGTATGGCGACACTGTCTCGCTATGTGGCCGCACCGTCCCGTTCCCTACGCCCGTCAACGCCGTCGAATCACCTCGCCTCCCCACCAACCAGAAGGCATTGGGGCTGACCTCCTAGGGTCTTCCCAGCGCGAAGAGGGTCTACGCCACTGCATCCTCCAAGCGATTCCACGTAGGCTGGCGCCATGGCGAAATCCTCTGCGCGCGGGCGCTCACTGACACCACCCCAGGTCGTCTCGATGCTCGTGGTCTTCCTGACTCTCTCGTGCGTCGGCGGGGTCCTGTCCGCAGGCTTCGCCACTCCCTTCGTGGGTGTCACGGCAGCGCTGACCAAGGCATCCGCAGAGCTCTTCGAGGAGCTCCCCAGTGACTTCAACGTCCAGCAGCCCAGCCAGATCTCCACCCTCCTGGCGGCCGACGGCTCCGAGATCACCAAGTTCTACGCGGAGAACCGCATCGTGGTGCCCCTGAACTCGATCTCGGTCAACATGCAGAACGCCATCGTGGCCGTGGAGGACCAGCGCTTCTACCAGCACCAGGGCGTCGACCCCACCGGCATGGTGCGAGCCCTGGTGTCCAACAACGCCGGCGGCTCGCGTCAGGGTGCCTCGACCCTGACTCAGCAGTACGTGCGCAACACACTCATCGAGACCGGCCTGAAGAACGATGACCACAAGATCATCCGCGACGCCACCGAGAGCACCGTGGCCCGCAAGCTGCGGGAGATGAAGTTCGCCCTCAGTCTGGAGCAGAAGTACTCCAAGCAGCAGATCCTCGAGGGCTACCTCAACATCGCCGCCTTCAGCCCCTCCACCTACGGGGTCGAGGCGTCCGCCCAGCACTACTTCAGCAAGTCGGCCAAGGACCTGACAGTGGCCGAGGCCGCTCTCATGGCCGGTGCCACCAACGCCCCCAGCGCCTACGATCCCGTCACCCATCCGGAGCTGGCCAAGAGCCGCAGGAACTGGGTGCTCTCCAAGATGCTGGAGGAGAAGTTCATCACCAAGCAGCAGTACGATGAGGCCGTCAACTCCGAGATCAAGCTCAATGTTCGGGACTCGCCTGCAGGTTGTGGGGCTGCGGGCAGCTACGCCTACTTCTGCACCTATGTGGTCAACGAGATCCTCGGCTCGGAGAACTTCGGGCCTAATGTCTCCGCACGCCGTCAGCTCCTGACGCGCGGCGGCCTGAAGATCACCACCACCCTGGACCGCGCGCGCCAGAGTGCCGCCGATTCCGTCATTCAGGCCAGAACTCCGATCGGGGACTCCGACGGAGCCAATTCCACCATCGTGTCGATCGAGCCCGGCACAGGAAGAATCCAGGCTCTGGCTCAGAACACCAACTATGAGGATTCCCAGCTCGTCTTCGCAGCGGACGCCAAGCACGGTGGAATCGAGCTCCCCGACGGAAACGTCGGCTTCCAGCCCGGTTCGACGTTCAAGGCAATCGTCCTGGCCGAATGGCTCAAGACTGGCCACACAGCCGGTCAAATGGTGAACGCGTCCGCACCGAAGAACTACTCGCCCAATACGTTCACAGTTTCCTGTGATCCCGCGCGCGCGGCCGGTTCCTGGCCCGTCAACAACGTCGCCGGGACCAACGCCGGCGTCATGACCGTCAGAGAAGCCACGAAGCAGTCCATCAATGCGGGCTTCACCGAGATGCTCAGGGACCTCGATGTCTGTGAGGTCACGAAGCTCGCCGCCTCCATAGGCATCACCAAAGCGGACGGGAGCCCACTGGATCCTGACCCCTCCATCGCCTTGGGAGGCACACCCGTACCACCGATCAGCATGGCCAACGCCTATGCAACCTCGCCTCCGGCGGCAAGTACTGCAAACCCATCGCCATCGACCAGATCCTGGACGCCAGCGGGACCTCCATGGCCGTGCCCGGCGCCGACTGCACCCAGGCCATGGACCAGGGTGCCGCAGACGAGACAGCAAGAACGCTCCGGGCCACATCCGAACCAGGAGGTACCGCTAAGGATGCCGTCTTCGGCCGACCGATCGCGGGCAAGACCGGAACCACGGACGAGGCCGAGAACACCTGGTTCGTGGGATTCACCCCGCAGCTGTCCACCGCGGTCTGGATCGGTGACGCCACGGAGAGCGGCAGGAGCCTTGTAGGCAGGACGATCGGAGGAGTGTACTTCCCGAAGATTTACGGCAGTGACCTGGCCGTGCCGATGTGGCGCGACTACATGTCCCAGGCCGTGGCGAACGACCCTGCCCTGCCCATTCCCTCCCACGGGTGAGCGCCGCTCCCCGCGAGAATGACAACTGCACAGAAGAGGACCCGACTCCCCATGACGCCCTGCACTGTCGGCCGCGCCGCCCTGTCCGTCATCGGCGCCACCGCCGCCCTGGGGGCGGCCACGCTGGCCTACAGCCTCATCGAGGCCAGGTGCCCCGTACTGCGGCGCATCGACGTGCCGGTGCTCGCCGCCGACGAGGAGCCCCTCACGGTGCTGCACCTGGCCGACCTTCACCTGACGGGTCACACCGAGGCGCGGGTCGCCTGGGTGCGGCAGCTGGCGCAGCTGCAGCCCGACGTCGTCGTCAACACCGGCGACAACCTCTCCCTGGAATCCGGGCTGGAGCCGCTGCGGCGGGCGCTCGAACCGCTGACGGGTCTGCCCGGGGCCTTCGTCATGGGCGACCACGACTACCGTTCCACCGTCTTCCGCCTGCCGACGCGCTACCTGCACCGGGACCCGCGCAAGGCCTCCAGCCGCGTGCGCGACGAGGACATTGAGGCCCTGCCCTGGGAGGAGATCCGCGACCTGCAGGCCGCCGGTGGCTGGGTGGACCTGACCAACCGGCGCGGCTCACTGACCGTGCGCGGGCGGCGCATCGAGCTGGTCGGCGTCGACGACCCGCACGCCAACCGTGACGTCCTCCCCGTCCCCGAGGCCGCCGGCTCAGTGGAGTCGGCCACTTCCCTGCCGGCGATCCGCGACCACGAGGGCCGGGCTCTGCGACTGGGGCTCACCCACGCCCCCTACCGGCGGGTCCTGGAGGCGATGTCGGCCGACGACGTCGACCTGGTCCTGGCCGGACACACCCACGGCGGGCAGCTGTGCGTGCCCGGGGTGGGGGCACTGGTGACCAACTGCGACCTGGACCGGGGGCGTGCCTCGGGCCTGTCGCAGTGGCCGGGCCGTCTCGGGGACCCGCGGGCCGCCGACCACATGTACCTGCATGTCTCCGCCGGGCTGGGCACAAGCCCCTACACGCCCGTGCGCCTGGCCTGCCGGCCCGAGGCCACGCTGCTGCGGCTGCTGCCGGCCTGAGGGGCGGCGCGCCGCCCCAGCACATCGTCCAGCACGCCCCCGGCACCTCAGCCCGCGCTCCCCCACCAACACTTCGACAGAATCTTCATAAATGACGCGGAGCCGTGTCTTCTATGAAGTTTTGGTCGATTTGTGGGGCCTGGGCACTCAGGGGGCCTGGGTGTGGCGGTCAGTGACGCCAGCGAGCGAAGCCTCCCTCGGAGTTGATGACCTGCCCGGTGATCCAGCGGGCCTCATCGGTGAGCAGCCAGGTGATGAGGCGCGCGGCGTCGTCGGGCTCGCCCCAACGCCCCTGCGGGAACATGGCGGCGATCGCCTCGCGGTCCGCGTCGGTGACGTAGCCGGTGTCGACGGGGCCGGGGTTGACCGTGTTGACGGTGATGCCGGCGTCAATGAGCTCCTCGGAGATCGTCGGGGTGAGGCCGGCGATGGCGGCCTTGGCGGCGGCATAGGCGATCTCCCCGGGCAGAGGGCCCAGGCCCTGGCCCGAAGTGAGGAAGACGATGGCGCCGCGGTGGTTGTCGACCGATCGACTGCCCGGACCTCCGGAGCGGGCGGGAGCGGGCGAGGCGAAACCCTTCTGGGCGGCGAAGGCCTGCGCCAGGAGGATGGAGGCGCGGGCGTCGACGGCCCAGTGGGCGTCCAGGACGGCCTCGGTCATCTCGCTGAGCGGACCGTCGGGGCTGCTCATGGCCTGGTTGCACACGAGGGCGTCGAGGTGGCCGGCGGTGGCTGCGGCCTGCTCGACGACGCGGACCGGCTCCCCGGGGGCGGCCAGGTCGGCGGGGATGTCGATGAGCCGGGCCGGGCCGACCAGGTGGGTGCGGATGGAGGCCATGACGGCGTCGATGTCGTCAGCGCCCCAGGGCTGGGAGGCGTCGTGCGGGCGGTAGTGGTGGGCGACGACGCTCGCCCCGTAGTCGGCGGCGCGGCAGGCGATGGCGTGGCCGATGCCGACGCGGCGGCTGACCCCCGTGACCAGGACGGTGCGCCCCGCCAAAGGCAGGGGATCGCGTCCGCCGGGGCGGGCAGGAGCGGCGGTGGGGTGTCCGCAGTGAGCATCAGTGGTCATACCGGCAAGCGTAGAGGGGCCTTCCGCGCGTACGGGGGCGTTTTCTTTCCGCCGGGGGCATTCTGCGCGTGCGGGGACCGTCTTCCTGTCCCCGCACGCGCGAGACGTCCCCGGCCGCGATGAATGTCCCCGACGGCGTCGATTGCCCCCGCCGGTTCGAGCGGCGAGGGAGCGAGAGGAGGCTGGTGGGGGCCGCGTCAGTCCTCGACGTGCGCGAGCTCGCGGGCGAAGGCCTCGTGGTTGGTCTGCGAGGACAGGACGAAGCGGATGAGCTCAAGGCGGCCGACGGCCTCGGGATCGGTGTGGGAGCGCTGTTCGACGGCGCAGGCCCGGGCCACGGCGATCTCGGCGACCTTGGCGATCGGCCAGCCGTAGACGCCGGCGGAGACGGCCGGCAGGGCGATGCCGGTGCAGCCGAGCTGGATGGCGAGCTCCAGGGAGTTGTCGAAGCAGGCGCGCAGCAGGGCGGGATCGTCCTCTCCGGCGTAACGGTTGGGGCCCACGGTGTGGATGACCCAGGTGGCGGGCAGGTCGAAGCCGGGGGTGGCCACGGCGCGGCCGACCGGCAGGCCGTCGGGCAGCTCGGTGTCGCGCACCTTCTGGCAGGCGTCAAGCAGGCGGGGGCCGGCGGCGCGGTGAATGGCGCCGTCGACTCCCCCTCCGCCTAGGAGGGTGCTGTTGGCGGCGTTGACGATGGCGTCGACCTTCTCGGTGGTGATGTCGCCGACGACGGCCTCAATGCGCATAGGGGCTCCTTGTCTGCAGCGGGTGGCTCTGCGGGTGTCTTCTCAAGCCCTGCTCGACCCGCGCGTCTCTTCGGGTGGACCCATGGACCCGAGGATGACGGGTCCTGGACTGGTGAGGGCCCTCCGGGGTGAGTCAGTAGAGGACCGGTCGTCAGCACCCTGTCACGGTGGGCACCTCGGGCCAACCGGGTTCCGACAGGGAGCGAACACCGACGTGACGGAGGACTCAGTGGCTCTGATTTCCTCCCTGCGGTGGGTGGAGGCTATGCTGTCGCCTGCTGCACACGGGGTGTGGCGCAGTTTGGTAGCGCGCTTCGTTCGGGACGAAGAGGTCGTGGGTTCAAATCCCGCCACCCCGACGACGAGGACGTCCGCGAGCTTGCTCGTGAGACGTCCGAGGAGGAAGGGGTAGGAGGCCGTCAGGCCGAATACCCCGACGATGAGAAGGCCTGCGAGTTCGCTCGTGGGCCTTCTGCCGTGTCATGACCGTCATCCCGTAGCCCTCAGGCGCCCGACCGTCGCTCCCCCGCGTCATGGACGCGTCCGTGACGCGGGTCCTGTCCACTCACAGGAGCAGACAGGACCCGATAGCGGTCTCCGGGCACGGTGCCCCTCTCATCCCACCCGGTCTCTCACCCCGTACGGCCACTCCCCTGCACCGCCGGCGGGACCGGCCGGTCCCGGCCCGCCCCACAGCCGGGACATATGCCACCCACAGGCGCACCGGTTAGGCTGGCTCCCGGTCACCCAGCCGGAGGAAAGGACGAGCGAGCGTGAACAAGTCCCCACGCGACTCCGCCGCCTCTCCCTCTCCTCGAGCCCCACGGCGTCTGAAGTACGTCGAGGCGCTCCTGTGCATCGGCTTCGCCCTGGCCTTCATCGTCTGGACCTACCTGAGCGCCCCGGGTCCTCTCGCCCCACACACCAAGCAGCACCCTCCGGCCATCGACGCCCTCCTGCCGACCCCCGACACCCAGCCCAGGTCAGTCGCCGGACAGCTCGCCGAGGCCTTCGCCACCTTCACCCACCCCGCCCTCATCCTCGGGCTCATCGCGACCTGGGTCGTCTACGCCTACACGGCCCGCATGCGCCGCCTGAGCGTCTCGCTGGCCATCGCCGCCGCCGGCATCCCCACCCAGTTCCTCATCGCCCTGTACCTGGCTCACCCCGACCCGGGCTCCGCCTTCTCCGACTCCATCGCCGCCTTCACCTACTCCTACCCCAATGCGCACATCACAGCGATGACCCTGGCCTCCTGGGTCCTGGTGACCCTCGCGCGCGCCCACCATCGCAGCACCATGGTCGCCGCCGGCACCGTCCTGGGCTACGCGGCCGTCGCCGTGACCGCCGTCGGACAGTGGTACATGGGCCTGGCCTCACTCAGCGACCTCATCGGCGGCTTCCTCCTGGGCGCCGCCTTCGCGAACCTGGCCCTGTGGGTCGGCGGCATCGACGCGATCCTCACCAGCTGGGTCAACCGTCGCCTCTCGCGCGCCAGCAGCGAGAAGCGCGCCGCCGTCATCTACAACCCCACCAAGTTCGACGACCTCTCACTCCTGCGCCGTCGGGTCGCCGCCGAGGTGCGTGCCGCCGGCTGGCTGCCCACCGTCTGGCTGGAGACCACCCCCGACGACCCCGGCCGCTCCATGGCCGATCGCGCCCTGGAGGCCGGCGTCGACCTGGTCATGGTGGCCGGCGGGGACGGCACCGTGCGCGCCGTCTCCTCCCAGTGGCCGGCACCGAGATGCCCATGGCCCTCATCCCCGCCGGCACCGGCAACCTGCTGGCCCGCAACCTCTCCATCCCCTTGGACACCGACGCCGCCATCCGCCTGGCTCTGCGCGGCCGCCTCAAGGCCATCGACATGGTCACCTGCACCTTCGACGACGGCCAGGAGCGTTTCGTCGTCATGGCCGGCATGGGCCTGGACGCCCAGATCATGGAGTCCACCGACTCGGGCCTGAAGAAGGTCATCCGCTCGGGCGCCTACGCGGTGGCCGCCGTGCAGAACGCGGTCCCCGACCCCTTCACCGCCACCATCACGCTCGACGACGAGCCCCCGGTACGCCGCCAGATGGTCATGGCCCTCATGGGCAACGTCGGCACCATCACCGGCGGCATGACGCTCTTCCCGCGGGCCACCCCCCTCCGACGGCCTGGTCGACCTGCTCCTGGCCAGCCCCGGCAAGGTCGTGGACTGGGCCCGCCTGGGGGCGCAGATCCTCACCGGCCAGGAGATGGAGGGCTTCACCCTCACCCGCGCCCGGAAGGTCCTCATCGAGGCCGACCGCCCCGTCCCCTTCGAGCTCGACGGCGACACGGCCGGCTCCACCCGCACCCTGCGCGCCGAGGTCGAGGACGGCGCCCTGCACGTCATCGTCCCCCAGTGAGCCACCACCCCCGACGAGCCCCCTGTCCCACCCCACGACCCATACCTCTCACGTGAGCATCGTGACGCATCCGTGACCGCCCCCGCTGCCCTAGACTGACGCCCAGTTGTCGCCCATATGGGTGACTACATCCCCCATATGGGTATCCGCGCCCCGATCGCATCGTCGGTGCGACCCTCTCTTTAGCCAGCAGGAGTTCCATGCGTTCTCGTCTTACGGTCGCCCTCGGCCGCACAGCGCGCCTGGCCGCCCGCATGCGCGGCGGCGGCAGCGGCGGCACCGCCTTCCCCGGCCTGGTCATGGAGCGCACCGACCCCGGTTTCCTGGAGCGCACCCTCAGCCGCCTGCCCCGCGGCGTCATCGTGGTCTCGGGCACCAACGGCAAGACCACGACCACCAAGATGGTCGTCCAGCTCCTGCGCGAGCAGGGCCTCAAGGTCTTCACCAACCGGACCGGCTCGAACTTCGTGCGCGGCGTGCTCGCCTCCCTGCTCACCGAGGTCGACGCCGCCGGCAACCTGGACGCCGACATCGCGGTCCTCGAGCTCGACGAGGCGCACGCCGTGCACTTCGTGGCCCGGGTCCGCCCGCGCGCCTGCCTCCTGCTCAACGTCATGCGCGACCAGCTCGACCGCTTCGGCGAGATCGACTACACCGCCTCCCTCCTGCACTCCATCGCCAAGGCCACCAGCGACGTCGTCGTCCTCAACGGCGACGACCCGCGCCTGGCCGCCCCCGCCTTCCTGGAGGGAGTCAGCGCCCGCGTCGTCTCCTTCGGCGCCGGCGAGGACCTGCGCTCCCTGTTCCTGTCCGACGACGACCTGCGCACCGGCCTGGTGAGCCCCCGGGAGGACGGCCAGGCCCCCGGCCCGCGCGTCACCCTGGAGGCCATTGACGGCCAGCGCGCCACCGTGGGCGTCGACGGGACCTCCCACGAGGTCGACTTCGCCATCCCGGGCGTCCACAACCTGCTCAATGCCTGCGCCGCCCTCGGGGTGGTCCTGGAGGTGCTGGGCGAGGACGCCGACCTGCCCGGGCTGCTCACCACCCTGGGCTCCGTGCAGGCCGCCTTCGGCCGCGGCGAGGTCCTCACCCTGGACGGCCGCCCCGTCCAGCTCTCCCTGGTCAAGAACCCGGCCGGCTTCCGCATGGGGCTGCTCTCGGCGACCTCCCAGGCGCAGGACGGCGAGGTCGTGGTCGTGGCCATCAACGACGAGTACGCCGACGGCCGGGACATGTCCTGGCTGTGGGACGTCGACTTCTCGGCCCTGCGCGCCGGCGGGGTCACCGTCGTCACCGGGGTGCGGGCCTGGGACATGGCGCTGCGGCTGCACTACGACGACGTCGAGGTCGCCGACGTCGAACCCGACCTGCGCCGGGCCGTGGCCCTCATGCGCAGGGCTGCCGCCGACACCGACCGCCCCATGCGAATCTTCACCACCTACACCGCGATGCTGGCCCTGCGCTCGATCCTGGGCGAGATGACGGACGTTGAGGAGGTCATGTCATGACCGCGCGTTACGAGCACACCACCGACGGCCCCGCCCGTGGCAGCCTGCGCCTGCTCCAGCTCTACCCGCGGGACATGAACATCTACGGCGACTGGGGCAATACGCTCGTGCTGGCGCGGCGCGCCCAGTGGCAGGGCTACGACGTCGAGCTCCTCTCCTACGACCCGGGCGACGAGCTGCCAGCGACATCGACATCCTCGTGGGCGGCGGCGGCCAGGACTCCGGTCAGGACCGCATCAAGGAGGATCTGGTCAAGGTCGGCCCCACCCTCAAGGCGTGGGCGGGCGACGGCGTCCCGATGCTGGCGATCTGCGGCCTCTACCAGCTCTTCGGGCACGGCTTCACCACCGCCAAGGGCCAGGAGATCCCCGGCATCAGCCTCATGGACGCCCACACGGTGGCCGGCGACACCCGCCTCATCGGCAACATCACCCTGGATACCGAGGACTTCGGCGCGGTGGTCGGCTACGAGAACCACTCCGGCCTGACCACCTTGGGGCCGGGCGCGCGTCCCTTCGGCACCGTGCGCATGGGCGACGGCAACAACGGCAAGGACTCCACCGAGGGCGGCCGCGTCCACCACGTCATCGGCACCTACCTGCACGGTTCCCTGCTGCCTAAGAACCCGACCGTGGCCGACTGGCTGCTGGCCCGCGCCGCCGAGCACGCCGGCGCCGCCTGGGAGCCCGAGCCGCTCGACGACGCATGGGCCGAGCGCGCCCGCGCCGTGGCCATGTCCCGGCCCCGCTGACCTCGGCACCGAGGCGGGGCCGGCAGAGGGCGGCGCGCCCTTCCATCACACAGGTCCGTCGTCACACCCCCCTTATTTTCACAACTCATTTCGGATCTAATAGACGAGAAGAGTGAAGAGATTCATGTCACTCTTATTGGATACCAAGTATTTTCCAAGGTTCGTCCCATGGAACCGGAAGGAAACCGACCAACACCATGCCCCTAAAAGGCATTGAAGTCTCGTATTAGATATATTCACCATCCGGTCACCCGCTGTTGGACACTGATTTATTCCGGCCGAGACCACGGCGTGACATCAGTGCGTCGGGCATTGCAGAATATCTGCCATGACAGCACAGAATTCTTCCGGTTTCGATTGGCCCGCCCGTTCCGCCGACAAGATCTGGCTCGGCGTCTGCGGAGGCCTCGCCAACAAATGGAACGTCAACGCCTGGGTGGTTCGCATCGCCTTCTTCCTCTTCGTCGTGCCGCTCGGCTACGTCTACTACCTGGGCGCCCAGAACATGCCCGCCCCCTCCGCCCGCTAACCCACCACCACCTCGCCAGACAGCCTGAGCGCCCTCACAGCCCTTGAGGGTCGCATAATGCGGGGAAGCAGTTCCCGGCCTCAGGTAGAAACATCCCCGAACAACCATCCCGACATATTGCCAACCACCCACTTCCTACTTCCGCGAGAAGAACACCTTGCGGAAGTAGGAAGTGATCTCACTATATTTTTACGGATCGACACCGTTGTCATCTCTTGCCCGGAACACGCGCAGGCCCCCGCTCTCAGGCTTCACCAAGGAATCGAACCCCTTCCCCGCCACGCCTCCGGATAGACGCACTACGCTGAAGCAGAACGCCTCCTGACCTGCTGCGGGATAGAGAAGCGTTGCCTTAGACTCACATCGACGAAGCCTCCTTCAATGTCGACCCGAGGACACCATGGATTTTGCTGTTCCACGACACCGCGCCCCCGACGGCACCGCCTACCTTCCCGAACCAGGCGCCGCCACCTTCGCACTGTCGGACCTGAGCCCCGGCACCAGCGGGCGCATCACCGGCCTGCTTGACGACGGCGTCGGCGGGGTCCTCGTCAAGCGCCTGCGCAACCTGGGCTTCGTCCCCGGTCGGATCGCCACGCCGCTGCGCCGCGCCCCCATGGGGGATCCAGTGGTCTACCGCGTCTCCGACTACGAGCTGTGCCTGCGTCGCCAGGAGGCCCGACTCATCCAGGTCACCGCAGTGGAGGCCGAGAACCGCATCATCCTCCAACCCAGGCCGGCCGGACGGCACGCGGCCGATGACCCCGCAGCACCGAACACGGGAGAGACTCTGTGAGCACCCACGACACCACGCAGCACGCCCCCGGGCATTCGCAGAGTTGCGAGCAGCCCTACGACGGCGCCGACTGTCACTGCGGCTCGGGAAGCTCCAAGACCCTGGTGACCGGCGCCCCGCGCGTCGCCTGGCGGGTGCCCCCAATGCCGGCAAGACCTCCATCTACAACGCCCTGACCGGCCTGCACGCCAAGACCGGCAACTACCCCGGCGTCACCGTCCAGCGATCGCTGGGTACCTGCAAGGTCGGTGGTAAGACCCTGACCATCGAGGACCTGCCGGGCGCTTACTCCCTGGACCCGATCAGCCCCGACGAGCAGATCGTCCACGACGTCCTCACCGGGACCTCGACCACGGTCAGTGCCCCGGATGCCCTGGTCATCGTCGTCGACGCCACGACGCTGCAGCGCGGCATGAACTTCATCGCCGAGGCCCTCGCCCTGGAGCTGCCCACCTGCCTGGTGGTCACCATGACCGACGAGCTCAGCCGCCGCACGGGCCGACTCAACGTCGCGGCCCTCGGACACGCCCTGGGCATCCCCGCCGTGCGAGTCATCGGTCACCGCGGCGTCGGCATGCCCGACCTGCGCGCCCAGCTGGCCCAGGTCGAGAACTGGCAGCGCACCCCGCTGCCGCCGCCCACCGACCCCGACGAGATCACCTCCTGGGCCGACTCGGTGCTGGCCGCCGCGGACTACCAGGCGCCCCAGAGCGACCAGATCACCTCCGCGGTCGACAAGGTCCTGCTGCGGCCCGTCCCCGGCACCATCGTGTTCTTCACGATCATGTTCCTCTTCTTCCAGGCGATCTTCACCTGGGCGGCGCCCTTCCAGGACGCCGTCGAGGGCGGCTTCGGGTATCTGGGCGGGCTGGTGCACGGCTGGCTCGACGAGTCCCACCCGCTCATCGCCGGGCTCCTGGGAGACGGAATCATCGGGGGTGTGGGCTCGGTGCTCACCTTCATCCCCCAGATCATCATCATGTTCCTCATCATCGCCGTCCTGGAGGGCGTGGGGTACATGTCCCGAGCCGCCTTCCTCATGGACAAGGTCATGAGTATCGCCGGGCTGGAGGGACGGGCCTTCGTGGCGCTGCTGTCCTCACTGGCCTGCGCGATCCCCGGGATCATGGCCACCCGCACGCTGCCGTCCACGAAGGACCGGGTGGCCACGATGCTGGCCGCACCACTCATGACCTGCTCGGCCCGCCTGCCCGTCTACGTCATCATGATCTCCTTGACGGTCGACGGCAACGCCAAGGTCGGCCCCTTCGGAACCCGCGGCGTGGTCATGTTCGCCCTCTACCTGCTGGGCGCGGTCTCCGCGATGGCGGCCGCCTGGGTGGTCAAGCAGCTCACCGACCGCGGCAGCGTCCTGCTGCCCTTCTACATGGAGATGCCGCCCTACCGCATGCCCCGCGTGCGCACGGTCCTCATCATGGTGTGGGACGCCTGCAAGGGCTTCCTGAAGAAGGCCGGCACGATCATCACCCTGACCACCGTCATCCTGTGGGTGCTGCTCAACGTCCCCATGCGCTCGGACGCCCAGTTCGAGGCCTTCTGCGCCTCCGACACCCAGTGCGCCGCCATCTCGGCGGCCGTGGAGAACCCGGAGTCGTCCACCGTCAAGGGGGGATGACGGCGAGGTCATCACCGACCCCGAGGAGCTCGGCAAGCTGCTGGAGGCTCAGAAGACCTCCTACACGATGGACAACTCCTGGGCGGCCAAGGGAGGCAAGGTGGTCCAGCCGGTCTTCGAGCCGCTGGGCTTCGACTGGCGCATCAACGTCGCCACCCTGTCCTCGCTGGCGGCGCGCGAGACCTTCGTGGCCACCCTCGGGCAGATCGCCGCCGCCGAGGACCCCGAGGACCCCGGCGCCCACCTGGCCACGATGACCTACCAGAAGGACACCCTGACCAACAAGGCAGGCGACCAGTTGTTCAACCCGGCCACCGTCATCGCGGTCCTCGTGTTCTTCGTCTACGCCCTGCAGTGCATGGCCACGGCCGGTGCGATGCGCCGCGAGACCGGCACCTGGAAGTGGCCGATCATCGCCTTCACTACATGTTCGTCATGGCCTGGGTCATGGCGGCAATCAGCCGCGCACTCGTGGCCGCCTTCATGTAGGTGGAGAGCAGCACGGACCAATGACCAGCACGGCGCCCCCGTCGGTGGCGGGGGCGCCCAGGACAGCAGGAGAGGTGAGGCAGTAGTGCCCGTCGTCCCCACGCACCCGACAACCACGCCGGACCCCGACGTGCTGCGGTGGGTCATTCCCGACGGCCTGCTGCCCTTCACCGGGGAGGTCGCCCAGGCCCCGACGCTTCTCCAGAAGCTCATGGACGACGGCACCCTGCGCTCCGTGAGGGTCGACGGCGGTGGGGTGCTCACCCTCCTGGGGGCCGGCCACGACTGGCGCACGGAGGGGGCCCGGGTGCGATCCGCGCTGGTAGACGCCCTGGGCGCCCCGAAGTCGTGGAAGGGCGCCTCCAGCGCCCATGCCTCCGGCCCCGACGACGCCCTGGAGGCCGCCGCCCGACAGATCGCCGGCGGCTCACTGGGGACCTTCGTCAACAGCCACGGCGGCGCACTCGTGGTGCAGTCGGTGCGCGACGGCGTCGTCGAGATCGCCATGGAGGGCGCCTGCGACCACTGCCCGGCCGCGGAGATCACGATGCACGCGCGCTTCGAGCACCTGCTGCGGCGCCGTTGCCCCTGGCTGGTCGAGGTCCGCCGGGTCGACGAGTAGTCCTTCTCCGAGCAATCCGTCACCGAGCCGGGTAATTGTCGCGCAGCCCCACCTTTTTCCGCCCGGCTGCGCGAGAAGTGCCCGGCTCGGCGCGTTGTGCGGCGTGGGCATCCCACCCCTGATCTGTGTCGGTGACACCCCAAAAACCTGACGATAACTAAGCCTCACCTTAGACTGTCATGGTCGGTGCGCGAGCCCGCATCACGACCGAGCACAGACTTAAGGATCCGAGGAGCTCCGAGGGCAACATGGCGACTGCAGTCTCACACCACGGCACGACGACGCCGGCCGGCACCGGCGGCACCCCGCCTTCCACCCACACGTCCCTGTCCGATCTGCGTCTGGGGACCAGCGCCCGGGTCATCGGGCTGCAGGAGGACACGGCCGAGGACCCCATCTCCAAGCGACTGAGCAACCTGGGCTTCGTGCCCGGCCGGACCGTGACGCCCCTGCGCCGCGCCCCGCTGGGTGACCCGGTGGTCTACCGCGTCGCCGACTACGAGCTGTGCCTGCGCCGCCACGAGGCCCGCATGGTTCACGTCGAGGTCCTCACCGAGGCCGACATCGTCGAGCCCCTCACCGGGCAGCGGGCCGACACTACCGACCGTGAGGAGCAGCGCCCATGAGTGACCACTGCGTAGCCTCCGAGGTCCCCGGCGCCCCCGACTGCCACTGCGGGTCCTCCAGCTCCAAGACCCTGGTGTCCGGCGCCCTGAGGGTCGCCCTGGCCGGCGCCCCCAACGCCGGCAAGACCTCCATCTACAACGCCCTGACCGGTCTGCACGCCAAGACCGGCAACTACCCCGGCGTCACCGTGGCGCGGTCGCTGGGGACCTGCCGGATCGGCGAGACCAGCCTGACCATCGAGGACCTGCCGGGCGCCTACTCCCTGAACCCGATCAGTCCCGACGAGCAGGTGGTGCGTGACGTCCTCACCGACGCCTCACAGAGCATCACCGTGCCCGACGCCCTCGTGGTCGTCGTCGACGCCACGACGCTACGGCGCGGGCTGAACTTCGTCGCCGAGGCCCTCGCCCTGGAGCTGCCCACCTGCCTGGTGGTCACCATGACCGACGAGCTCACGCGGCGCGCCGGGCGCCTGGACGTGGCGGCCCTCGGGCAGGCCCTGGGGATCCCCGCCGTGCGGGTGGTCGGCAACCGCGGCATCGGGATCCCCGAGCTGCGCGAGCGCCTCACCGAGATCTCCGCCTGGCAACGCCCACCGCTGCCCGCGCCGACGGAGCCCACCGAGGTGGCCTCCTGGGCCGACTCCATCCTGGAAGCCGCCGACTACCAGGCGCCCCAGCAGGACCGCATCACGACCGCCGTCGATAAGGTCCTGCTCAACCCCGTCCTGGGATCCCTGGTGTTCTTCGCCATCATGTACATCTTCTTCCAGGCGATCTTCACCTGGGCGGCACCTTTCCAGGACGCCGTCGAGGGAGGCTTCGGGTACCTGGGGGAGCTGGTGCACGGCTGGCTCGACGAGTCCCACCCGCTGCTGGCCGGGCTCCTGGGGGACGGTCTCATCGGGGGTGTGGGCTCGGTGCTCACCTTCGTGCCCCAGATCATCATCATGTTCCTCATCATCGCCTTCCTCGAAGGCGTGGGGTACATGTCGCGCGCCGCCTTCCTCATGGACCGGATCATGAGTCGGGCCGGACTGGAGGGGGCGGGCCTTCGTGGCACTGCTGTCGTCCTTCGCCTGCGCGATCCCCGGGATCATGGCCACTCGCACGCTGCCCAGCGCCAAGGACCGGGTGGCCACGATGCTGGCCGCCCCGCTCATGACCTGCTCGGCACGGTTGCCCGTCTACGTCCTGCTCACCTCCATCATGGTGCCCGCCGACGCGAAGATCGGGCCGCTGAACGCGCGCGGCACCGTCATGTTCGCCCTCTACCTGCTGGGGGCGGTCTCCGCGATGGTGGCCGCCTGGGTGGTCAAGCGCCTCACTGACCGTGGCGGGGTGCTGCTGCCCTTCTACATGGAGATGCCGCCCTACCGGCTGCCGCGGCCGCGCACGGTCCTCATCATGGTGTGGGACGCCTGCAAGGGCTTCGTGAAGAAGGCTGGGACCGTCATCGCCCTGACCACGCTCATCCTGTGGGTGCTGCTCAATATGCCGATGCGCTCCGATGAGCAGTTCAACGCCCACTGCTCCGCCAGCACCGAGTGCGCGGCCGTGTCCGCGGCGGTGGAGGACCCGGCGTCGTCGACCGTCAAGGGGGATGACGGCGAGGTCATCACCGACCCCGAGGAGCTCGGCAAGCTGCTGGAGGCTCAGAAGACCTCCTACACGATGGACAACTCCTGGGCGGCCGCCGTCGGCAAGACGGTTCAGCCGGTGTTCGAGCCGCTGGGCTTCGAGTGGCGCATCAACGTGGCGATCCTGTCATCGCTGGCGGCGCGTGAGACCTTCGTGGCGACCCTCGGGCAGATCGCTGCCGCCGAGGACCCTGAGGAGCCCAGCGCCCACCTGGCCACGATGACGTACCAGAAGGACACGCTCACCAACAAGGCCGGCGACCAGCTGTTCAACCCGGCCACCGTCATCGCGATCCTCGTGTTCTTCGTCTACGCCCTGCAGTGCATGGCCACGGCTGCGGCGATGCGACGCGAGACCGGCACCTGGAAGTGGCCGATCATCGCCTACACCTACATGTTCGTCACGGCGTGGGTCATGGCGGCTCTCACGAGGGGCGTCGTCGCCATGCTCATGTAGGTGTGCGCCGGGGGCGCACACTCCCACCGACCCCGGCGCACACTCACGCACCGCGCACCCACACGCCGCACCACACACTTCGACCGAATCTTCATAAACGACGCGGCTCCGGGTCGTTTATGAAGATTCGGTCGAAGTGTTGAGTGAGTGCCAGCACCTGGCGGCTGCTTGCACCTCTGTCTCTTGCCTTCGCCTCCGCCTTCACCTCCGCGGTAAGCAATCGTCTAGCTCGCGGCATGGCGACTCCGGAGTTCATCGTCTCCCTGCGGCAGAAGATCGGGCACGACATGCTGTGGCTGCCGGGGGTGAGCATCGTCGTCGTCGACGAGGCCGGCAGGCTCCTGCTGGGGCGGCGCGCCGACAACGGACGGTGGGCGGTGGTCTCCGGCATCCCCGAGCCCGGCGAGCAGCCTGCGGTGGCGATCAGGCGCGAGTGCCTGGAGGAGACCGGCGTCGACGTGGAGGTGCTGGCACTCACGAGCGTGACCGCGGGTGAGCCCTTCGCCTTCCCCAACGGGGACAACTGCGTGTTCATGGACATCAACTTCGTGGGGCGGCCGCGGCCCGGCAGCGCGGATCGCGCCCATGTGGCCGACGACGAGTCCACGCAGGTGGGCTGGTTCGCGCCGGACGCGCTGCCCGAGCCGCTGCTGAGCTCGACGCCCGGGCGCATCGAGGCGGCCCTGGCCTGGCTGGCCGATCCGACGTCGGGCGCGCGCTTCCACCCGGCGTCCTGACGCCGGCCGACGCCATCCGGACGGGGACAACGACGGGGACATTCTGCGCGGCGGGGTGCCGTCTCTTCCGGACGGGGACAACCTGCGCGTACGGGAACAGGAATTCTGTCCCCGCACGCGCGGACTGCCCCCACCCGCGGCAAAGTGTCCCCGACGGCGTCGAATGTCCCCGGCCGCAGGAGGGGTGAGGCAGTCGGTGGGGCCTGGTGGTGGATGCACCACTCGTGGAGGGACGAGACCGGAGCGGTCAGGCCTCGGGAACCTCGATGCCGATACGCCGAAGGCCGTCGGCCTGCTCGCCGTTCGGGTCGAGGGGCCTGGCGGCGGTGAGGACGACGCGCACGCCCTCGGGGGTGATGACCTCGACCTCGCAGGAGTTCCACGGGGTGATGCGTGGGCCGGTGACACTGCCCGGCCGGTGCTGTTCGCAGGCCTTGGCGATCTCGTCGATCTGGGACAGGACGCAGGAGAAGCTGACGCTCATCGAGGGGCCGGCGGCCGGGGAGGGCTCCTGCGGCGTCGGCACCAGGAGGACGTCCTGGAAGGCCCAGCGGCGCAGGTGCACCAGCTGGCCGGGAATACTGAACAGAGTGAAGAAGCCCAGCGCCTCGGTCCAGAAGTCGACCGAGGCATCCAGATCCGACGTCGGAACGGTGACGAACATCGGCATGCCGTAGATGCCGCGGAAGGGCTCGGGCGGTTGGGCGTCCTCGCCGGGCGCGGGCACAGGGCTCATCTCGAATGCGTTGAAGGTGCTCATGCGGGGCAGCCTCGTCCCTCACGCTACGTGAGGGTCAAGGTGATCCGCATGGCTTCTGGCCCCGTGGCCGGGGACATTCCGCGCGACGGGGTGCCGTCTCTTCCGGCCGGGGACATCCTGCGCGTACGGGAACGGGAATTCCGTCCCCGTACGCGTCGATGGCACCCGTCGGGGGCACAGTGTCCCCGACGGCGTCGAATGCCCCCGGCCGCAACGATACGTCCCCGTCAGCGCAGGGTCTCTGCACCACCCTTGGTATGATTCTGGTATGACTCAGAAGATCGCGGTAAGCCTCCCGGACGAGCAGGTCGTCTCAATTCGCCGCGCGGTCGCACAGGGCAGGGCACCGTCGGTGTCGGGATTCATCAGCGCAGCGGTCGCTCGCGCGCAACGGGAGGACAACCTCGCCCAGCTGTTGGACGACCTTGATCGCGAACTCGGCCCCGTCGACGACGCGGACCTGGCTTGGGCGGACAAGGCGCTGGGACTGGCGTGACCGCCACCGGCAGGAGGGACGTCAAGGGCCTGACCCTCGACACCGGCGCGCTACTCGCACTTGAGCGCGGGGACTCGCGGGTCCGCGCGCTTCTTCGCCGGGCTCTGGAGACGGGCCTGCCCCTGAGCGTGCCGGCTGGAGTCGTGGCGCAGGCCTGGCGGGGCGGCCCTCGGCAGGCCCGAGTCGCACGACTGCTGGCGGATCCCAGCGTGCACGTGGCGCCGCTGGACGACACGACTGCGCGAGCCGTCGGACTGCTTTGCGGACGCAGCGGCCATCGGGACATTGTCGACGTTCACGTCGCCCTGCTGGCGGAGGAGCAGGGGCACACCGTGGTGACCTCCGACCCTGAAGACCTGAGCGCCGTCTACCCCGGCCTCCCACTCATCACGGTCTAGACGAGCGTCGCACATCCTGGCCGGCGACATCGACGGGGACATTCTGCGCGGCGGGGTGCCGTCTCTTTCGGCCGGGGTCATCCTGCGCGTACGGGGCCGGGAATCCTGTCCCCGTACGCGTCGATGGCACCCGTCGGCGGCACAGTGTCCCCGACGGCGTCGAACGCCCCCATCAGTGCGAGGGGGCCGCCTGCTCCTCGACCGGCCAGGATGCCGGCGCGGCCGCCCCCGCCAGCGCGAGGGACCGTCACTCCGCGGGCGGCTCGACGACGAGCGGCGCCTCACCGGGTGCACTCACCTCGGCTCGGGGAGCCGGTTCCAGGGCCAGGCTCACGTGCAGCCGCTGCCCCTGCTCACCGACGGCGTCGTAGGACAGTCGCGGGTTGTCCAGCTCGGTGACCTCGGTGCGGGCGCGCACGAGCCAGGGGTGGCGGCGCCGCAGCCCGATGAGGTCCTGGTGGAGCCGCAGCATCCAGGCGCCCTGCGGCGCGAGCCCGGACGGCGAGGCCGGCAGGCGGGGCGGACCTCGTCGTCGCCGCCGAGCGTCTCGGTCTTCACCCCACGGAAGGCCTGCTCGTCCCCGTAGTAGACGCTGGGCACGCCGCCCACGGTCATGAGCAGGACGACGGCGAGCGCCGCCCCGCCGGCCCCGACCTTGCTGGCGATGCGGGTGACGTCGTGGTTGCCGACGAAGGCGGCCGGGACGAACCGGTCCAGCAGGTCGTTGTGGCGCTTGAGGCACCAGTCGAGCTCGTAGAAGTTGACGTCGGCCAGCGAGCTCCAGGTGGCCTTCCACAGCTCGTACTGGGTGACGGTGTCCACGGTGGAGGCCTCCACGAAGCCGGCGTAGTCGCCGTGGATGACCTCCCCCATGAACCAGGCGTCGGGGTGGCGCTCGCGCACTGCGGGCAGGACGCTCGCCCAGAAGGCGGGGTCGACGGCGTAGGCGGCGTCCAGGCGCCAGGCGCTGGCACCGCGGTCGAGCCAGTGGGTGAGCACCCGCACGGCCAGGTCGCGCACTTCGGCGGAGTCGTGGTTGAGGGCTGCCAGGGACTCGTGCCCCTCGAAGGTGGCGTAGCCGGGGCCGGCCTGCCCGGCATCGTTCCCGCCGGCGTCATCGTTGAAGCGGAAGAGGCCGCGTTCTTCTCCCCCCGGCGCGGGCGGCCCGGAAGAGGGGATGCTCGGTGCCGACGTGCCCGAGGACGCCGTCGAGCATGAGGGACAGGCCCCGGGCGCGGCAGGCCTCGGCGAGGCGGTCGAAGGCGGCGTCATCGCCCAGCCGGGGGTCGATGCGCAGATGGTCGGTGGTGTCGTAGCCGTGGGTGGAGGAGGCGAAGACGGGGCCGAGCGACAGGCCGTTGGCACCGAGCTCGACGGCGTAGTCGAGCCAGGGCTCCAGGCGGTCCAGGCGCGCGGGGGCGCCGGGCTCGGTCAGGGGCGTGCCCGGTTCGGGGGCGGATGGGGGCGCCGGTGGCGCCGAGGGGGTAGACCCTGCCACCAGATGGCGTGGTCGATCCAGGTAGGGGTTGCGGGACGGCTTATTCCAGACGACTCACTAGTCATGTCTTCCAGGGTGCGCCGTGCCCGTTAGCATGTCAAGGTGCCGTCCCGTACCGACAAGCGTCCCCGCCTGCGCATGGATCCTGCCGAGCGCCGCGAGCTGATCCTGTCTGCGGCGAGGCGGGCCTTCGCGAGCCGCCCGTACGAGGAGGTCTCGCTGGTCGAGGTCGCGTCGGAGGCGCAGGCCTCTGAGGCGCTGGTGCACAAGTACTTCGCGGGGAAGGCCGGCCTTTACGCTCAGGTGCTCCGGCACGCCGCCGACGAGCTGGCCGAGCGCACTCGGCGGGCCGACGACGCCCTGCCGGAGGGGTCGTCGGCCCGGGACCGGGTGCGGACCTCGGTGCTGACCTACCTGGACTTCATCGCTGAGCGCTCCCCCGGCTGGGTGACCTACCAGGCGCTGGCCGGCCATGACCCGGGCGAGGAGGCGGCCCGGGTGAGACGGGAAGCGCGCGAGGCGGCGGTGGCGGCCTTGGCCGAGGTGATCGGCGGCAGCCGGTGCCACCGCGACGACTTCGCCCTGTGGGGCTACCTCGGTTTCCTCGACGACGCCTGCCTGCGCTGGGTGCACGCAGGCTGCCCCGACGACCAGCGCCACAGCCTGGTTGACGCGGCGCTGGGCTGCCTGGAAGGAGCCCTGGGCGACTGGAGGAAGTGAGGCCAGACAGCCCAGGAAGGGACTGTCCCGCCCTGCTACCCCGAGCAGCACCGAAAAAACATCCAGGACTGAGATGTGCGGCGAACAGCTCACTTGATGGCCGATCCTGGCCGCCTTGCAAGTGGAGCCTGCAAGACGGTTAGTAGGTGGCGTTGCGACCACCCCCAGACCGCCGTTCAGGTACGACAGCCGACTGGCACGTCGACCACGGCCAGCGACAGGATCGTGGCCCGACTGTGACACATATACCGCCAACCCCTGAGACCGGCCACATCCTTGAGGACCCGAGCCACAGCCTGCTGTGACAAGGTGATCGTACTGGAAGACAACATCGACGCCACGACTTCGCCGCTGATGGGAATAACTTAGACACCTTTATCATCACCGTGCGGACCCTTTGAGCACCTGGATCGCATAAAGTCCCAGCACCCACTCCTTTTCACACTACAGCGGCCCGACCCCATTATTGTCCTTTTGATATCACGATCCCCCCACTATGAGCGTCACCCTGCTTGGCAAACCTCTCGTGGGCATTCTTTTCTCCATCGCCAACTTTATCAATAGCATTAGTCAACTCTCTATGTTCCGGAGTCTCTATGTTCTCTTTAAATGAATTGAGGCTGGCACTATATGTAGCATCATGTACTTTTGGTTGGATAACTCTGCCTTCACCGTCGGTAATATCTACAGTTACGATCGACTTCTCACCATTTTGATGTTCAATTACTTGCGTCTCAGAGTAATATGGAGCAGCTGGCATCATTCCACTATTGACGGATTCTGTTATCGCAAGGTCTTTCAGGTACTCCTCGTCTGAGATAGGAGGAACACTATCTACATCGATCTTATTGCCACTCTTGTCTTCAAGGTTTTTCGCATCCATTGCGTCATAAATAGAAGTCCCGACGTCCCATGCAACATCAACGCCTTTCGGCAGAATTGCACCAATGAGCGTCCGAAACGCCCCCCCAGTAGCCTGTGCAGTATTTTCAGCGGCCTGATTGTTCTGCTTATTATCATTGAAGCGCTCGTTCGCAATATAATTTAAGTAACCAAGATCCGCCCCAGCCTCTTTATACTTATTCGCCAATCCATCAAGGCTTCCTTGGTGGCTTTTCTCATGAACCGCATAGCGACCAACTGACGCCGAAACAGTAACCGCGGCATCTTTGTTATCTATAACGTTATATATCGCAGTTGAAATGGTGTTTCTGTTGACCTTTATCTGGTCTGTTTCACCCTCAGGCACCGGAATTCGCAACGAGAAGGCATCTTTACCGTTAGCAATGTTATGAATTTCGTCTGAACAGTTGGCCAGCACAACAGAAACGTTCTTTTTAGCAGCATCGGTATATTCTGATTTCGATATTCTATTTGCTGCAAACTCTATCGACCTCGCAGTCACTTTAGTTGCCTGTTCACCATAATCCGGGTCCCTTCTGAGCGAAGAGGCACCTTTCATTGCGGAGGTGACATCTTCTTTGTTAATCGAATATTTGTTCTCAAACGCATTCCATCTCGTTTTCAATAACTGCGGATCGACATTCCCTTTAGCATCCTTTCCGGCAAGATAGTTTGTAGCCGCCACAGGATTACGTCCCATGGCACTTAGCGCTCCATTATGCACATCCAAGTCCTCCACAGAATAGCCTGTCTCCGTAGCAGGAGGAAGTGACGAGTAGGGATCGAAAGAAACAAATTTGTCACCCATATACTCTAGGAAATTCGTGCCAAATACGGCTGTTTCATAGTGAAGTAGCTCATTTAGTCCACCTAAACGACCTACTTCACTTAAGCGATCTCGTTCAATCGGTTCTTTATACATCGCGCCATTAGATATGTTTTCAGCCAAATCGCGACCTTTGCCTTCAATTTGACTAGCGCTCGCTAAGATATGAGAAAATACAGGCCGTGCCTTTGGGTTATTCATATTCTTAAGTTTTTGAATGTTGTACAAATCGAGAAATTCTTTACCCGATCCTACATTCTTCAAAAATTCATTTCCGTAAATTGGATTGTCTTGATTCTTTTCCATATCATTAATGATTTCTTGGTTCGTGCGGTGCCGCCCCTGTGACGAACGTCCTCCAGTTTTGCTTGTCTCTTGGAGCTCCGCGGCATCTTGTTTAGCATTTCTCGCTGCTTCCGTATTGTTTTTTTCCACGTTAGCGGCCGTATCCTCCGCGTCATCTGGAAGAAAATAGGTGAGTCTTCCATCGAAAGTCTTGGGCAAGATCCCTTGAGAGTTCATATACTGTGCTTCCTTGCAGCGCCTTTTGAGGTCTGTTGCAATAATTCCACTTAGATAGTCTCCTATTAATCGCACTGATGCCAGTCCACTTGCATCTCCGGATGTTGGGTCGCCCGGGTTTGTATCCGATCCGATACTCTTTACGGCTGGAGGATCCCAATGTTCGTTAAGTTTTTTGATCTCGTCACTTTCCTGCATCGCTTTGTCTCCCCAGCTCTGCAGCGACGACACGAACTTCAGTAGTTTTTCCACATCCAGGCTCACATACACCATTCTTTTACTCCTCAAAAATTATTGCTGTGATCTATCCAGTCAGTACACTGTCATAAATGCACTACTCGTCCCATTTCGGTAATGACTCGTCGCTACCCTCCTCGACCTCTGGCCTCAAATTCTGCTCTTCGGAAAGAGCTTTTGCGACCTCGTCCTGAACGGAAGCGATAGCTTCGCGAGCTTTACCGACTTTCGACTCAATCTCTTCAGCTTCTTTCTTCGCGGCAGTTGACGACCAGGCGTCGGACAGTGCTGCTGTGAACTGACCTATGCTAGTAATGTTTCCCTTCGAACGCTGCGAGCCACCTCCAGGTAAACCGACTCCCAGTTGGGGGTTTTTGGCGATAACTTCTACCGCTTGGTCAACTCTGGCTTTTACTTTCGAAATTGCGTTGATCTTTCTATTCGGCACCAACTTCTTCTCGCCACTTTTATCGGAATCATCATTGGGGAGCATTGAATTCTATCCTTTCGTTAACCATCTATTTTCGGGACCTGTACCCAGGACCAACCACCTGTCGTCACCATGACGCCCCGTCCCTTGGGGACCGGGCCTCCGATGGAACGGGGCAGCCTCGCCGAAAGGTTCGAGCCGTCCTCGGAGGACCTGGGCGCCAAGATGAGGCCCGTGCGGGTCTTGCGCACCTGGGCCACCACGCCCCTGTACATGCCCGGTACTTCATCGATCCCGCAGCCCACCAGGACACCGCCATTCGCGTCCCGGCACGTCCTCAAGTGCTCTTCAATCACGGGCCCGAGCGCATGATCGCCTCCCATCATCTCGAAATCGTCAATAACAATGAGTGTGTTCTCAGGCTCCTGCCGCAGAAGCTCCCTGAGGTCATCGGGCTTGGACTCCAGACCCAGCCGTCCCAGAACGCCGTCGCGCCCCTCCAGGGCGATCAGCGGCGAGCGCCGCGGCAGTACCAGCACCACGCGCGTCCCACCATCCAGCGCCCGCTGCGCCCCGAACAGGAGCGCCGTCGAGCGCCCGGGAGCGCCGCGGCCCGGCCACCAGCACCCCGTTGCCGATCTCATCCATGGACACCGGGATGAGCCCCAGGTCGTCGCCGCCCACGGCCAGGGAGATGCTCCCCGGCGCCAGCGGCGGCCCCAGCTCAAGGGCCTTCTCCGCGGAGATCGCCACCGGCAGGCTCGTCCACGTGGCCGGCAGAGAGCCCCGAGGAATCTCCCCCACTTCTCGCGGCTGAGCCGGCCCGCCTCGTGGATCGCCTCCACCTGGGCGGTGCCGTCGACGTCGGCCGTGAGCAACGCCAGCTGCACTTCGCGCGGCTTGGGCCCGCTGCGGAAGGCCCGGCCCTGCGGCATGGTCAGCGGCACCTCGCGGGCCCTCATGCCCACCAGGTCGAAGTCGTCCGGGGACGGCATCCGCAGCAGCAGTCGGTCCTCCAGCAGCATCCCGAACCGGCTGCGGAACACCGTCCGGTCCCCGGCCACCACCACGCGCAGGCCCACGGCGGCCCCCTCACGCATGAGGCTCTCCACGCTCTCAATAATGGCCCCGCCGTCGACGTTCTCGAAGGTGGCCACGAAGTTGTCCCACCTGTCAATCAGCAGCACCAGGTAGGGCAGCCGCTTCGGCTCAGGGCGTCTTGGCCCGGTGCTCGGACAGTGAGGCGAAGCCCTCGGTGGCCAGCAGCTGCTGGCGGCGCGCCACCTCCCGGCCCAGCAGGGTCAGCAGGCGCCGGACCCGGTCCGGCTGGTCGCGGGTCGCCACCGCCCCCACGTGCGGCAGCGCCAGGCACGGCAGCAGGGCCCCGTTGCCAGCGTCGATCCCGTACATGTGGACCTCCGCGGCCGACGCCGAGCGGGCCACCGCCACCGCGATCCCCCTCAGCACGCTGGAGCGCCCCGTCCTGGGGGCCCCGGCGATGCCCAGGTGCCCGGCGCGCGTGAAGTCCCAGGTCATGGGCCGCTGCTCCTGCTGGGCCGGCAGGTCCTCCAGCCCCAGGGGTAGGGCCGGCAGGAAGCCCTCGGCGCGCTCCCCTCTCCCGGGCTCCCCTCCTTCGGGTTCCCCCATCCGCTGCTCCACCGCGTCCAGGGTCAGCAGCTCGGGCAGCGGCGGCAGCCACGGGCTGTGCGGCTTCTCCTTGCCCATGGCCCGGTAGGCGGCCCCCATGGCGTCCACGAGCGTGGCCAGGTCCGTGGGGATCGTGGCGTCCTCCTCCACCTCCGGGGGCGCCTCCTCCGGCCGGGAGAGCTCATCCAGAGTCAGGGTCGCCGAACGCAGCGCCGCCCGGGGCAGGGCGCCCCGCGGCCGTCCCCCCCACCCGGGAGGACTGGAACTGGCGCAGGCTCGCATGCCCCAGTCGGGCGTAGGCGCGCCCCGGGATCGACGGTGGGATGAAGGCGGAGGCGGCGGCCTCGATGACGTCCTGGGAGTCGTTCTCGTCGGTGACCCTCAGGGCGATGCGCAGGTTCGTGTTCGACTTGATCTCCGCCGAGACCACACCCGCCGGCCGCTGCGTGGCCAGCACCAGGTGCACCCCCAGCGAGCGCCCGCGCCGGGCGATGTCCACCAGGCCCGTCACGAAGTCCGGCAGCTCGGAGACCAGGGCCGCGAACTCGTCGATGATGATCATCAGCCGCGGCATCGGCTCGTCCCCCGGGGCCATGGCGGCCACGTAGTCCTCGATGTCCTTGGCGTCGGCCCCGGCCAGCTGGTGCTCGCGCCGGCGCAGCTCGGCGCCCAGCGACTCCAGGGCCCGGGAGGTCAGGTGCCCGTCGAGGTCGGTGACCATCCCCACCGTGTGCGGCAGGCGCGCGCAGTCCTTGAAGGCCGCCCCGCCCTTGTAGTCCACGAGCACGAAGGTCATGGCCTCGGGCGTGTTGCCCATGCACAGGGAGGCGATGAGCGTCTGGAGCAGCTCGGACTTGCCCGAGCCGGTCGTCCCGGCCACCAGGGCGTGGGGGCCGTCGGCGCGCACATCCAGCCAGAACTGCCCCTCGGAGTCCTCCCCGATGACCGCCCTCGTCGTGCGGCTGCACCGGTCCCAGGCCGCCAGGACGGCGTCGGCACCGGGCTCCGGCAGGGGCAGCACGTCCAGCAGCCGCGAGGCCGTGGGGATCGTGGAGTCCGCGCCAGCTGCGGAGACGTCGTGGACCGGCGCCAGCGCCCGGGCCACCCGCTCGCACCAGCCATCCAGCACCAGGTCCAGGGTGACCCGCTCGACCTCGTCCTTATCCGTCTGGGAGACCGACGGCGCACCCGGCCCGGTGGACACCACGGCCCGGCACTCCTCAGGCAGGGCCGTGCGCTCCCGATCGATGCAGATCAGCCGCACCCCCACCTCGGGGCCGCGGCGCAGCACCGAGATAAGGCCCGGACGCAGCCGCAGGGCGTGCCCGCCGTCGAGCACCACCAGGATCTGCTCGCCGTCGGTGCTCCCGCGGCCACGGCTGTCGGAGGCCTCCAGGCGCCGCTGCACCAGGTCCGCCAGCTCGCTGATGCGCCGGCCCACCGTCTCATCGTCGACGCCGATCCGCGCCCGGGCCCCCATGCCCTCCGCGTTGCGCAGGTGGGGCAGCCACCTCGCCCAGGACCAGCGCTCCTCGGGCCGCTCGCCGCGCACCGGCTCCACCAGGAGCACCATCTGCAACTCGGCCGGCGAGTGCAGCACCGCGGCCTGGGCCGTCAGCCAGGTCGCCACCTCATGGCACCGCTCCCCGCACACGCCGACCACGCCGATGCCACCCAGGGGAACGGTCACCGGAACGTCCGGGGCCGTCCAGCGCAGCGGCTCCTCGTGCTTGGCGCGGGCGGGGTCGTCGACCTCGACGTCGCTGGGCAGGTCCGCGACCCCCACCCGCAGGTCCAGCCAGTCCGGGTCCGAGGGGCGCCGCTCCCACAGCTGGGCCCGCGGCCCGGTGGCCCGCAGCAGCACTCGGCCGGGTCCGGGGCGTCCGTGCGCCGCAGCCCGCGCTCCTCGGTCAGCGCCTTGAAGGCCGCGTCCTCGGTCTGGTCGCGCTGCTCCTCGTACTTGCGCAGGTCCTCCCGGTAGTGCTTCCGGTTGTTGGAGCGCCCCTGGATCAGGTTGGCGATCATCATGACCGGGGAGAACAGCATGAACATGAGGGAGTAGACGCGCCCAGTGACCAGGTACATCCCACCCCCCATGACCAGCGGGGAGAGCATCATGGCGAACGGGAAGGGCGGCTTACGCGCCTGCGAGGGCTCGCGCGGCAGCGTGAACTTGGTGACCCGGATCGGGCGGGCCAGGCGCGGGGGCCGGTTGAAGTTGATCGTCGGCGCCCCCGGGGTCGGGGAGGTCACGGCGTCGGCGGCGGGCACGTACTCGAGCACCAGCAGGCTCTCCCCCCACCGTGAGAATCGCCTTCTCCGACCAGGGGGTCGCCCCCTTGAGCGGGCGTCGGTCCACTCCAGGAAGTGGCGCTCACCGTCGGGTTCCAGGACCTCGCGCCCACTGAGGATCCGCTCCGCGCCCTTGTTCTTGCGCTTGCGCTTGGCGCGCCGCTTCTTCCGGCGACGACGGCGCTCGGAGGGCGCCTCATCCTCCTTCGCCGCCAGGACGAGTGGCCCCGGTAGGGGGCGGCGGCGAGGCAGCGCAAGCGGCACCGTGCGCTCGGCCACGCCCGGCGCCGGGCTCAGGAGCACCCGTCCGCCCTGGGAGACCGTCAGATCGGCGACCTTCTCCCGCCCCGCCTCGCCCTCCAGGGTGATGTCCTGGTCGGGCCCGCCCAGGGTGTACTCGCCCAGGCTCAGGCGGTGGACCGCTCCGGCCCCGCGCCCGCCGACAACACGCACCTCGACGACCCCGACCGGTTCGACGTCGTCGAGGACGGCCGCACCGAGCCCCAGCAGCATGCCGTTGCGGACGGATCCCGACCCCAGGGACGCCCGCGGGTCGAGGCGCCGCGAACCGTGCCACAGCGACGACGGCGGAGCGCTGACCGGCTCCCCGGCGTTGACCACCAGGCGCAGGGACTCCCCTGGCGCGGTGGTGGGCACGGTGCGGTCCAGGGCGGCGGCGAGGTCGCCGACCGTGGCGTCCTCCGGGACGACGACGATGAGGTCGCGGGCCTCGTGGGCCTCCTCCAGGGGACGCAGGACACTGATGAACAGCTGCATAGCGATCTCCTCAGGCGGGCAGGCGCCCCACCGAGAGCCCCGGGGAGAGGTCCTCGACGAGCGCCGCGGTGGCGGGGTCGATCTGGTGGAGGTCATCGGCGCCGGCGGACTCCAACAGGATGCGGATCTCCCGCTCCAACTCGCCCACGCCGCGGCGCGAGGCCAGGCGCAGGCGATCGCGCCACAACCCCTGGTCGAGGTCGACCACCTGCAGGCCCGTGGTGATCGCTGCGGCGGCGCCGTCGGGATCGGTGTCTCCGATGAGCTCGACCATGCGGTGAGCGGCGTCCACGACGAGGGCCTCGAACTGCCGGGCGGCACGGACCCGGGCCAGCCAGGAGTAGTGGCCCTCGGGGGCGTCGAGCGCCATCGGCCCTCGCACCAGGCGCAGGGCCTCGGTCAGCAGTTCGACCTCCTGCTGGGGCGGGCAGCGGCGGGAAGCGGCCAGCAGGGAGCGCAGCACATCCCAGTCCATGACGACCCCCGGCCCCAGCAGCAGACGGCCCTCGGCGTCCTCCCGCAGGTAGGGAACCCCCTGGGAGTCCTCACCGAGCCAGCTGCGCAGCCGCTCCACGGTCGCCCCCACCACGTCCGCGGTGGCCCCCAGGGGCCAGAGCATGGCGCCCAGGACGGAGGGGCGGATCCCCTCGGGGTGGAGGGCCACGCAGATCGCGGCCTCGGTGAGGATGGAACGGCGAGCCTCGTCCACCGCACCGGCCGTCTCCACCTGCGTCGTCCCCAGGACCTGGATCCGTACGGAGGCGGCGCGCAGGGCGGCGGTGGCCAGAGGCGGCGTGGGCGGGTCGGGCACCGGCGGGCGGCCGTCGTCGACGCCGGTCTCCTCGGACGGGGCGAACAGGCCCTCCAACGCGGCGATTTCGCCTCGGTGGCACGCGAGGCCGTGACCACGATGCCCAAAGGGGCGATCCGGGCGGTGCCGGAGGCGTCGATCTCGATCGTCCAGCGCCCCGGCCGGTCGCTTCCGGTGCGCACCAGGGCGTAGCTGCGTCCCGGCGGCAGGGACGGGGGCGTCGCCCCGTCGCCGACGAACATGAAGGTCGTCTGCGTCTCAGGGCGGCGGCCGGTCAGGACCCCGCCGACGCCGGGCAGGGCAGTCTGTCCCCGGAGACTGTCCAGGGGCTGCATGCGCTCGCCCGCGACCCGGTGCAGGGTGGCGGACAGGCCGCTCCCGACGACCACGGCGTCGCGCGACCAGGGGTTGGTGCACAGCTCCAGGGCGAAGGCGGAGACGACCTCGGCGGCCATGGCCGGGTCCCCGGTGACGGTCACGTCCCCGTCGGCGAAGGCCAGGTCGATGAGGATGTCCGCGCCTGTGGGCGTGCGGCCCACCGAGACCAGTCCGGGCAGGGGGCAGGGCCGGTCGCTCAGCGGCGGCTCGTGGCCGGCGGGCAGCGCCCAGATCATCCCCTCGTCCTGGGCCCGCCATGGGGAGGGGGCATCGGTCAGGGGACGCGCCATGCGCAGGTAGCAGGCATCGTCGTCGATGGCGACGGCGTAGGGGCGGGGACTCCCGGGCAGGTCATCAAGGGAACGCAGGACCGCGTTCAGCCGCCGCGAACGGCTCTCGTCGGCCCCGACTCGCAGGAGACGCTCGAGCTCGGCGGAGTCCTCGTTGAAGGCGCCCATCAGCTGCCGACGCCTGGTGACGAGTACCGAGACGAGGGAGGCGGCCAGCAGGGAGCCGATCGCCGGCAGCTGGACCGGGGTGACGTCCCGCAGCTCGTGCCCGAGCCCGACCGGAAGCCGGGTGCCGCCCTGCTGCGGCGTCGGGGTCTGCGGGGCCGGGGCGGGAGGAGCCGGATCGGTGGGGATGGCCTCGACCCGGCCAACGGAGACGGCCTCCTCCGGCATGACCATGAGCCAGCCGGGCTGGATGAGCCGGGCCAGTTCCAGGCTGTCGCCGTCGGGCTGAACACGGCCCGCGTTGAGGTCGTAGATCTGGGCGTAGGCGCGCCCGTCGCCCAGGTTGCGCTCGGCGATGTCCCACAGGTTGTCGTGGTAGCGGCCCTCGGGCGGCTGGACGATGTAGACGCGCTTTCCCACGAGCTGGGAACCGATCTGCGGATCGAGCTCGACTCCGTCCACCACGTAGCGCGTGTACTGCTGGCCGTGCTCGTCGCTCTGCGAGGCCGCAGCGGTGCCGCCGGCCGACGAGGCGTCGCCGGCGGGCTCCTGCGAGACGACCCCCTGACTCACCGAGACCGCCGGGGCCGATTCCTCGGTGAGGGGGGCGGCGGCCGCGGCAACCGGGCCGCTGACGGCCCCCAGGAGCAGGACGGAGGCCACGAGTCGGCGCACCAGCGACTGCACGCCGCCCGAGAGCGGGACGTGCCCGGGCACGCCGTGGCCCTTGAGAGCGGAGACGACCTCCACCAGGGTGCACACCGTGAACTGCAGCCAGGCCAGAGAGAGCACCCAGACGAGGACGCCCACGACGACGTCGAGGGACACGGTCTGAACGAGCAGGGCGCTCATGTCCAGACTGGTCGGCAGCGGCGGGGGCCCGACGGTGGTCAGCAGAACCGCGGGCAGGCCGATGATGATGGCGGCGAGCGTGAGACCGGCTACCACGGAGCGCCACACCGGTGGCCGGGTGCTGCGCGCGGGCGCCCGGAACCGCTGGGGGCCGGCGGCCTGGGCACGGCGCCGTCTCGATGCGGTGGTCATGGCTTCTGCCTCCACTCCAGGCCGATGGCGTTGCCCGCCTTCGGCAGTCCGGGCTTCTGTCTTTCCTTGGGGCTTTCCTCGTCGCCCCCCTGGGGCGGTTCGGGCTTGGGCTGCTCCTTGGGTCCGCCGTCGTCGACCTTGGGCGGGGCGGGCTTGGGCCGTTGCGGCTTGGGCTGTTGCGGCTTGGGACGTTGTGGCTTGGGCCGCTCCTTGGGGCCGCCGTCGTCGCCGGTCTTCGGCAGGCCGGGCTTGGGCTGTTCCTTGGGGCCGAAGTCGTTGCGGGCCTCTCCGGTCACGGAGACGTGGATGGAGGGGATGCCGACCAGTCGCAGCATCGTGGTGGGGACGTCGCGTTCGACCGTGACCGAGACCCGGTCGGTGGAGGCCTTGACCGTCGAGGTCTGGGCGTCGCCAGTGCGGGCCAGGTAGCTCCGAGCCGCCGACGTGGCCGCCGAGGGGTCCGTCGCGGCCACTCCGGAGCCGCGCAGCTTGTCCATGCTCAGCTGCTGGACTCCGACCCGGGCCGCCTGCTCGGCCTGGTCCGCCATCGTGGAGCGTGCGTTGAGAACGCGCCCGCCTTCGACGCACAGTCCGGCCATCAGCATGAGGGCTGAGGCGATGATGACGACGTAGACGGACACCGATCCCCGCTCCGGGTGCTGACGCAGCTCCTTGGCAATCCGGATCCCGTTCATCGTGTCCCCCTCCACTGGTCCACCGGAGCGCTCGACTCGGCCTGACCACGGTGGCCCCGGGCAGGAAGACGAGTCCCAGATCGGAGAGCTTGACGCGGCAGCTGACTGCGACCCTCACGGCCCCGCCCTGGCGGAAGCCTCCGACGTCGACGCCGGCCGAGCAGCTGGCGCGGGACGTGTCCGCCTGGGCCAGGCTCCGGTTGGCGGCCGCGCTGGCGGCGCCCACGGAGCGCTCCATGGAGGCTGCTCGGGCGGCGTCGCGGGACGCGGCCTCGACCATCCCCTGCGCGGAGACGATGCGCCCCCCGGCGACGGCCACCATGGTGATGAGCAGCAGCACCGGGACGAGGACCACCACCTCGATGGACATGGTTCCCCTCTCCGAGCCGGCGGCCTCGATGGCGCGACGCCGGATCTGCCTCTTCCTGACGTGTTTCATCGGTCCCTCCTGAAGGTCTCCCGCTCTGAGGTCACCGAGGTCTTCACCCGCGGTGACATTCCGGCGACGACGTCCATGGCCTTCCCGGAGACACGTACCGTGACCTGGTCTGACGTGGTGGACACATCGATCGTGATGTCGGAGAGCGCACGGCCGCCGACCTTGCGGGCGTAGGCGACACCGTTGGCCTTGGCCACCGAGGTGCGGTCGCCCGCCTCGGAGCTCACGCGCGCCTCTCGAGCCACCTCGCGGGCAGTGGCGATGGCGACCTCGTTGCCGTACCAGACCAGGGCCACCTGCACCGTGATCAGAACGACCAGCAGAAGCAGCGGGAAGAAAATGATCAGCTCGACGCTGGAGGCGCCCGTCTCCTGACTCAAGCGGCTCATCACGCGTTCTCTCCCAATTCCTCATTGGGGCATCGACCCTGCTTGATCAGTTGCCGCCGATCGAGGGAACCTGAAGACCGTTGGAGGCGTTGGACACCAGGCTGTAGATGGCGCGGCCGACAAGCGCGGCCAGGACGATGAGGAAGCCGGTGATGATGACCCACTCAACGGTGGAGGCCCCCTTCTCCTCGGCGAGGAGGCGACGCTCCACCTTGTCGCGCACGTCGCCGGCGATGATCTGAAGGGTGATGAGGAAAGACAGCATGGTGTTCCTTCTTTCTGTTCGGGAGAGTGAAATCTGAACGGGATACGGATGACTGCAGGGCCTAAAAGGAGCCCATGATTCCGGTCAGGGCCGGGTAGACGAGGAAGACGATGAATCCCATGGCGACGACGAGCTGGGCCACGAGCATGGACTCGGAGTTCTCCCCGGCCTTGCCCTCGGCGTCGGACAGGTCGCGGCGGCGCATGCTGGAGGCCCGGGCGCCGAGGGACTCGCGGATCTTGGCGCCGTCCTCAGCGACGAGGGCCAGGGCGGCGGACAGGTCGCGCAGCTCGTCGATACGCAGCTGGGTGCCCAGCCGGCCCAGGGCCTCCCAGGGCGTGTCCCCGCGCAACCGGGCGACGTCGAGGGCGTTACGGATGCGCACCATGGCGGGGTCGTCGGAGAGGCTGGAGGCGGCGTCGAGGGCCTCGGGGACACCCCGGCCGGCCGACAGCGACATGGCCACAAGGTCCAGGTAGGAGCCGACGACGTGGCGGAAGTCCCGGCGGGCCTCCTCGGCCTCCCGGCGCAGACGGGCCGTGGGCAGCAGCAGGCCGACCATCCCCAGAACGAGGCTCAGCAGGAGGGGCACCGACCATCCCAAGGGCGCTCCCATGACCTGCATCAGCCCGACGACGGCTATCGGGACCATGAAGGCCCCCAGTCCGGCGAACAGGGAGGTGACCAGGTGCCGTTCGAGGGAGCGCCCCACCACGGACAGGTCAGTGGTCAGGAAGGTGAGGTCGGCCCCCCGTGCGTCGGGCCAGGGAGGTGATCCGGAGGCTGAAGAGGTCCATCCACGGGGGCATCACGGCCTCTGAGGGGTTGAGGCGTCGCACGTCCTCACGCATGCGCCCCTCGTTGCGGCGGGTGTCCAGCTCGGCCAGCGCCGCGGCGGGCTGGGTGACGGGCGGGGCGAGGATGAGTCCGAGGAGCAGGACGCCCACGCCACTGATCATCCCGCCGGTCAGGATCAAGGCCATCATGCCTCCTCACCCCCGGCCTGCGCGGTGACGGTCAGGAAGCGTCGGGGCAGGCGCACGCCGGCCAGGCGCCGCATCCAGAGCATGCCCATCGCGAAGAGGGCGGCCACGACGACCAGCACCAGCTGGCCCTGCACACTGGAGTAGGGGGCCACGAAGCTGCGGTTGAAGACCGCCAGGCCCAACATGATGACGATCGAGAAGACGATGACGATCTGGCCGAGCGCCGGGTGCCGGCGCGGGAGGCGGAGACGCGTTGGCGCATGTCGAGCTCGGAGCGCGCGGTGTCCGCCAGGGCGCCGAGCAGCTGGCGCAGGCCGGGGCCGCGCAGGCGGGCATTCATGATGAGGGCGGAGACGATGAGGTCCGCTGTGGGGTCGCCCAGGCTGTCGGCGAACTGGCGCAGCGCCGTCGACAGGGGGACGCGTACGCGCATGCGGTCGGCCAGGAGGGCCAGATCCTCGCGGATCACCGGGGCGGAGGCGTGGACGGTGGCGGGGATCGCCTGCTCCAGGCCCACCGCGCCGGCGATCGTGTCCCGCAGGGACTCGGCCCAGGTGGCCAGGGCCTCGACCTTGGCCGACGAGTGCTTCTCCTCCTTGGCCCCACCGAACAGCATCGGCCAGACGATGACGAGCACGCCGCCGGCGGCGGCCATCACGACCCACCGTGTGAGGATCAGCAGGGCCAGCCCGACGGCGAGGCCGGCGACGAGCCGGCCGGAGAACCCCTTGAGCCTGTCGCGCAGGGCCCTCGAGGAGCCGGAGCGCTTGGGGATCATGTCAACCCCCATGAAGAAGCCGACCAGGAGGAAGACTCCTCCCCCGACGAACGCGCCGGCGAGGATGGCAACAGTGGCGGTGCCCTGGTTCATGCGACGCCTCCCCTGTAGGAGGCGGCGGGGTCGTAACCGGCCGCCATGAGGTCGTTGACGCAAGCGATCGGCGCGGCCGGCTGGGCGGTCCCGGTCCCGTCGTCGGCGAAGACCTCACTGGACAGGACTCGTCCGTCGACGCCGTTGACCTCGCGAACGGAGGCGACGTAGCGGCGCAGCCCCCCGCCCTGGGAGAAGCGGTTCTCGCGGGTCAGAAAGATGACGAAGTCGACGGCTCCGGCGATGAGGAGGTTGGTGGCGTCCTGGGGCAGGTGCTCGGCGGACTGGATGGCGTAGGTGGCGATGCGGTTGAACACCTCGGAGGAGGAGTTCGCGTGGATGGTGGACAGCGAGCCGTCGTTGCCCTGGCTCATGGCGTTGAGCATGGTGACGATCTCGTCGCCCAGGACCTCACCGACGATGACGCGCGAGGGGTTCATGCGCAGCGAGCGCCGCACCAGGTCCGCCATGGAGATCGCGCCGGAGCCCTCGGAGTTGGGCAGGCGCTCCTCGAAGGCGACGACGTTGGGGTGCAGATCGGCGAACTCGCCCAGCCCCAGCTCCAGGGCGCGCTCCACCGTGATGAGGCGCTCGTCGGACGGGATCTCGTTGGCCAGGGCGCGCAGGAAGGTGGTCTTCCCTGCGTTCGTGGCGCCGGCGATCATGATGTTCTTGCGGGCGCGCACGGCCGCCGAGCAGAAGGCGGCCAGCCGCGGGGTGAGGGATCCGAGCCTGACCAGGTCGTCCAGGCCCACCCGGTCCAGGCGGGCGCGACGCACCGAGATCGAGGGACGCGAGCAGACCTCCATGACGGCGGACAGGCGCGAGCCGTCCGGCAGGCGCAGGTCCAGCTGGGGGTTGGCCGAGTCGAAGGGGCGCGAGGCCAGGCCGGAGTATGAGCCGAGGACCTGAACGAGCTCGATGAGCTCCTCGTCGGTCTCGGCCACGGGTTCGCCGCGCTCCTCGCGGCCGTCGGCGTACTGGATGAAGACGTTGTCGCAGCCGTTGATGTCGACGTTCTCGACATCCTTGTTGTCCAGCAGGGGCTGGAGGCGTCCGACGCCGAAGAGCGCCGCATGGATGCCCTGGGAGATCTCTTCCTCCTCCTGGGCGTTGAGCGGGTTGCGGCCGGCGGCGATCTCAGCGCGGGCGTGCCGCTCGAGCACACGCCCGATGAGGGCGCGGGCGAACTGACGCTCGTCCTCGGCGGACATCGGCGGGATGCCGGAGGTGGCGTCGTCACGGCGCTGCTGGGCCAGGAGGTCGGCGACCTCCTCGCGCATGTCGCGGACGAGTCCCTGGTCGACGCTCATGCGACACCTCCGGTGACGCCGACGCCGGCGAGGGCGGTGGCCACGCTTCGGGCGGAGCGTACGAGGAGGGTCTGCCCCCAGTGGGCGGGCACGGCGGCCCGCGAGGGAGTCGGCGGCGCTCTGGTCGAAGGCCAGGACGCCGACGACGGGGATCTCCAGGCCGCTGCCGCGCAGCAGGCGGGTGAGGTCACCGGCCTCGTGGCGGGCCTTCCAGGGAGCGATGAGCAGAACACCGAGGCGGACCTGCTCGGAACGGCGGGAGATCTCCGCGGTGATCCAGGACAGGCGCTCACGCAGGTGGCCGTAGTTCTCGACGCCGGGGCGCACGGCGACCAGCGTGATATCGGAGGCCAGAGCCACGCCCAGGCTCGGGGCGCCGGGAGACAGACGGCCGACGTCGGCGACGACGTCCCTGCGCTGACGGAGACTGGCGGCCAGTCCCGCCCAGCCCGATCCGATGGCCGTGGCCTGGTCGGGGCGGGACAGGCCCACGAGGACCGACAGCTCCCCCTCGATGACGGTGAGATGGTCCTGCAGCGGTGCGGCCGGGTCGCGGCGGGTCGCGGCGGCCAGGGAGACAACGCCCCGGTCGCTGTCCAGGGGCGTCCCCTCACGACTGCGAGTGCGGTAGACCAGGTCGGAGCCGACCGGGTCGAGCTCGGCCAGGACAACGGGTCGTGGCCAGACGGCGGCGAGCACGTGTGCGCTCGTCGAGGCCCCAGGGGCACCTTTTGGCAGAGGCGATGGAGATGAGCATCAGCTCGTCCTTGATCGGCTGGTTGGTCGCGGTCTGGACGACGGCGATGGTTCCGTTGGCTGAGGCGCTGGCCAGCTTGGCGGCGTCATTCCGGTTCACAACGAGGGAGATGACGGCACCGGAGGTCCAGTCGTTGTCCGTGCCGGAGGAAGGAGTGGCCTTGAGAACCTGTGCGCCTTCGATGGAGACCGACTGGTTACCGACGTCCACGACATCGACCATGTCCCCGGCACCCAGGCCCCCGCGGGGAAGCGGCCAGAGGCGACTGAGACGCCAACAACCTGCTGATCCCTCCGGGCACGGGGGCCGTGGCGATCTGGGAGGCGTCCAGGAGCTGACCCTTGGCGACCTCGACCCGTGCCGTGCGCCCGATCACCTGATCGATCTGGTCCGCGGGGATCAACGTCCTCAGGTCCGAGGAGACCGAGGCGGAGACCAGGTCCTCCTTCGCGATGGTCTCTCCGGCCTGGATCGTGTCCGCCGCAGCGAGCATCTGGACCCGCTTGTCCATCTGCATCGCCAGCAGGCCCGCAAGCAGGGCGCCCCCGACGATCAGGAGCACGGCAAGCGCGGCCAGCAGGGGACGCCTCTCACGCGGAGCCGATGGCAAGCGAGCACTGTCCACACCCTCACGAGGGCGGACATGCTTCTCCTTGCCGGAATGACGATCGTGACGCTCGGACGCGCGTCCAGATAAACGGGATGCCATCAGGGAAAACCTCACGCGAATCAAGAATGTGCATAGGGAATTCAATAGAACATGCCATGAGCACATCTGCGGAATTGGATAGACACATCGTAGGCAATCCCAAACACCCCGCCCATGGGGATCTACCCCCACATGCTATAAAGATGGGAATCCATCCCCATGCCTGAATAAAGGCCCATGGGGATCCATCCCCACATCAACAAAAAGGAGGGTTTTCCTCTTGACTCACCCTCCCTCGTCGCAGAAAGTAGTGGGCAGGCGCACCACCACGGGCGACCTGAATCCGCACAACCCATGCGGAGACAAAACCCATTCAGAAGAAGGAGATCACCGTGGCCGCAATTAAGGCAGACCTCGACACGCTCTCAGAGTGTACAGGACCCTGAAGACCAACGTGGAGACCACCAACACCATTCAGACACAGGTTGACGGATCGGTGAACAGCGCGGTGTGGGAGAGCACCAACGCCACCGAGTTCCGCGAGCAGTGGACGACGAAGTTCAAGCCGGCACTGAAGGCTTTGGAGGACGCGCTCGCCAAGGCCGGCACCGACGTGGCGCAGAACCACAACAACCTCGCCATCTCCGGCGGGGAGAGCGTGGAGCACCTTTCCCCCCGTCTCCCCCATCGCCTGAGTCTCGGCGGATACTGCACCTACAGCAAAAAGGTGGTCTGGGAACACGACTGTTCCCAGACCACCTTTTTGGGCTCTTCGTGTTTGAGGGTGTGGTAGGTGGGGCTTGTCGTGGGGTTTAGGTGGTTGCTGTCAGGTGGTCTTTGAGGTGTCCGGTGTGGATGAGGCTGCGGATGGTGTAGCTGGCCAGGTTGCGGAAGCCCAGGGCGATGCCGCGTAGGTGCTCCAGGCGTCCGTTGATCGCCTCAGTGGGGCCGTTGGAGGTACGGGGGCGGTCGAAGTAGGCCAGGATGTCGGAGGCTCTTTCGGTCAGGGTCTTTGCCAGTGTCTGGATCTCCTCAAGCCCTTCTGGGATGGCCTGCTTCAGGGAGTCGATGAGCCGTTGCATCAGGTACTTTCCCAGGCCCGGGTCCTCGGTGCGGTAGGCCTGGATGAGGCGCTGGTAGACGCCCCAGGAGGCCTGGACCGCGGCGTGGCGATCATCAGCGAACAGGGTCTCGAGACGCTCGGTCTGGGCGTCGGTGAGCAGGCCGGCCCCGGTGTGCAGGGTGCGCCGGGCCCGGTAGAGCCGGTCACCCGCCCGGCCCCGCCGGCCCGTGATCGCCCGTTGGATGCGACGGCGGCACTGGTCGAGCTGCTGGCAGCCAGGGACACGACGTGAAAGGGGTCCATCACCGCCCGGGCCTGTGGGAGCTCCTCGCCGGCGGCGCTCTTGAACCCGGTGAAACCGTCCATGGCTACCACCTCGACCCGCCCACGCCAGTCCTGGTCGCGCTGGGAGAGCCAGGTCTTGAGGACCTTCTTGGACCGGCCTGGGACCACGTCCAGAAGCCGGGCCGGACCACTGCGGTCGCGTACGGGGGTCAGGTCGATGATGACGGTGACATAGCGGTCGCCCCGCCTGGTGTGGCGCCACACAGAGGGGGTACCTCCCGCATGAGAGCGAAGCGCGCGGGGGAATCGTCGACGCCGAGGACCTCCACGCCATCGAAGCGGTGGGGATCGTCTAACAGCGTGGCCTGAGCGCTTGTCAGGATCGCGTTGTTGGCGGTGCGCCAGGAGATCCCCAGAGCGGCTGCCACCCGGGAGACCGACATGCACTCCAGGGCAAGGGCCCGCAGCCCTCACTCCACCGCCGAGCGGGTCAGCCGCGCCCTGGGCTCAGCCAAGCTGGATGTGTCCTGTCTCCACACCCGGCGGCAGTGGGTGCAGGCGAAGCGCCGCAGGCGCACCACCAGCTGCGTGGGCCTCCACCCCACCGGCACGTGGGCCAGGTGCCGGGCCACCGTCCCACGGGATACTCCCTGGGCGCCGCAGGCTCTGCAGAAGGGGTCCTCGAACCCGATCGGCATACGGCACTCGATCACCGCGCGCTTGGCTGTGAGGTACTGGCCCACCGCGGTCAGTCCCAAGGCGTCCAGGCCCAGGAAGGTCGTCAGATCAGGGCCGGTGAAGGTAGTCTCAGGCACGTCGAGGTCTCTCAGGTGGCGTGTGTAGCAGCTCCCATCATCGGGGGACCTCGACCCCTACCCGGCGTAACGACGCGCCCGCCCCACCTATACACTTCAAGAGGCTTCACCTACCACACCCTCAAACGCGAAGAGCCCCTTTTTGCTTCCCGGATGCCGCACACCATCCAGTAGGAGGAGACAAGAGGCGAGAAATAATAAAGGACTGCGGGAGGAATGATCTTCCTCCCGCAGCCGGATTCCTCCGCTGGTTGGCGGCGCGGTGGGGCCGGTCAGTTCTGGGGGCCGGTATTGAGGCTCTGCGCCTCCCCCACCCTCAGCGACAGGCTCCCAGAGGTCGACACCGACGGCAGACTCCCCTGAGCGCCATCGGTGGCCGTATACGAGGCGCTGTAGGAAACCCCCGTCTTCACCGACGTGATCCCGCCCAGATGCTCCGAGCTGCGCGTGAAGGTCATCGTGCACGAGCTGCTCCCCTCCGGCATCCCCGGCCGCCACGGAGTGCCGAATCCCTGGCATGAGACCTTGCTATCCGGAGCCGACAGCGTCAAACCAGATGACGTTGCCGTGACGGTCGCCGTCACCGGCCCAGCAGTCGCCGTCGCCGTCACCGACTGAGGCGTATCCGCACTCGCCCACACCCAGTTCTCCACACCGACCAAGGTCTGCACGTCATCACCCATCTGTGGATTCATCTCCACTGACGGAGGCGGAATCTCCACCGCCTTCCAAGCCGCCTTAGCCAATGTCCCCCCGTCAATGACTGGCGCAGGCGGCTGGCCGCCGGCAGGAACATACACGAGGCCGTTCTTCGCGTGAAATTCCTCAGATAATCTACCGTACTCCTCGGTGCCCATTCCAGCCGAAGGGACACACAACGGGTAATACCAGTGTCCCTCTTGATCATTCTCATGATCTCGCCAGTTTGGATGAGTGGAATTATAAGAATCTATAAACCTATTCCTCTTGGAATCTTTAAAGAAAGCGGCCGCTTCAGCGCCACTTTGCCCCTTCTGATAACGGCACACAGGCTGCACCTGTGTCGAAACCTGACGACTGGACGTCGTTGTTCCACCGCCCCCCTTCGATCCGGAGGTGGCGGAGTTGTAGGACACTGACACGGAGATATTGACGCCGCCATCGGAGCCCTGGGAGGAGTGCCCCGAGACGCCTCCCCCCCCTCCGCAAAGGCCTGGGTCGACGGAAGCATACCGAGAGGAGCGATCACTGCGCATGTCGCCGTCGCCAAGCCGACGCGCCTCACCATTGTCTTCAGCATTGATCCACGCTTTCCACTGAGGAGTAGTTGACAACCCAGCCTTGATCATTTTTGATCAGGCTCACCGCGAGGGAGATCTTGTGGCCGAGGTCGTCTGAGGGGACCTGTGCCCCGTCTTGAGAAACCAGACGGACCTTTGTCTCATCGGCACACACCGTCACCGTTGATGAATAGCGATCGGGATTGATCTGAACCGAGGTGATGGCGGTGCTGGCCTCGCCCTCAACGTGCTGCCCGGCGGCGGCCCGCTCGTCGTAGACCTTTTTGAAGGCCTGGTACTGATCCCCGGTGGTGACGGACTCGACCGCGGTCGTTCCGTTCATGTCCCGGTAGGCATCCCAGGTCGCCCGGTCGTAGTCGACATAGGCCTTGATCACCTGGGACTGCTCCGCATCCAGGTCTTTCGGGATCGACGCCACGGTGTACGACGTCGTCGGATCCGACAGCGACCTCTCCGTCACGGGAGCGTCGCCGCCTGAGGCACTGGCCGCGGCGGAGGCGTCCGCGCCGGCAGTCCTCAAAGGCGGAACAACACCCCCCGGCTTGGCGCTGCTTGGCGAGCATCCCGCCAGCGCGCATGAGGAGACCAGGACCAGCCCGCCCCACAGGCATAAGCGACGACGGCGGAACATGAGCTACCTCCACAAGCCAGAACGATCAACCCCCACATATTCGTGAGCAAATTGACCATACCCGCCCGTATATCGCCCCGTCACTATCGCCCCATGGGGATTGACCCCCATGCCTATTCGGCTGTTTTCATCGTCGCGACCGGGGCCGGCACGAGTCGGGCCGACGCCTGAATAAACGACGGTGGGCGACCCCGAAGTGCTCGGGGTCGCCCACCGTCGTCAGCTGCGGCTGCGCCGCTCCTTGATCCGTCTCAGCGCACGGGCTTGCGGACCTCGGCGGAGAGGAACCAGGCCTGCTGCTCGAGCTTGCCGATGAGGTCCTCGACGATGCCGGAGGAGGTGGGGTCCTCGGAGTCGACGTCCTCGTCCACACCGCGCAGGGTGGCGACAACGGCCTCGATGGCGGAGACGATGTAGGCGACGCCCTCACCGGTGAGGATCTCGCCCTCGGGGGCGGCCGGGACGGTGGTGGCGGCGGAGACGGTGGCCGGGCGACCGTCGGGGACGGCGTTGATGGCGCGCATGCGCTCGGCGACCTCGTCGGAGCCCTCGCGGGCGATGTCGACGACGTCGTCCAGGTTGAGGTGAACGTCGCGGAAGTTCGGGCCGACGATGTTCCAGTGGATCTGCTTGCCGACGAGCTCGAGGGCGATGAGGTCGGTCAGGACGCGCTGGAGGTTGTCGCTCAGGGCTGCGGAGGCGGTGAAGGCGAGGTTGATGGACGGCGTGGTCATGGTGTCTGCGTTCATGGCCATCACTTTACTACATCGCGAACCTCTGTGGGTGTTACTTATGATTCACAGGCAAGCCATACCTCATCTGAAACCAAGGCTCACCTGCCAGGATAGGCTTCACGGGTGGGACGGCGACGGTGGACAACCAGCCCCGCCCGTCGATGGGACGATGCGGCTAACAGTTCGCTCACCCTCCGGACCGTTTCCTTGTCAGCCGACCTTGCAGGTGTTCGGCTCACCGGTCTCCTCCTCCTCAGAGGCGAGCCAGTGCCCGTCACTGCCGGGCACCATGGTGTTCTTCGCCGGGATCCGCGCCTTGTTGGAGGGGTCAGTGACGTCCTTGCCCTGCGCGTCGACGTAGGTCACCTGTGTCAGGTCCACGCAGTAGGAGACGGTGGCGCTCTGGCCGTCGGCGCTCATGGCGACCTCGGAGATCGCCACCTTGACGGGAGTCTTGACCTTCTGGCCCTTGTTCTTCAGGTTGTCGGCGTCGCTGATGAGCTGCTGCTGGAGGTTGCCGGTGGTGACGGTGGGGACCTTGCTGGTGTCCTGCCCGCCGCCGACCCACAGCTTCCAGGACATGTGGTCGTAGGCCACGAAGTCCTCGAGGATCGCGACCCGCTTGGTGTCGAGACCGGCGGGGATCGCGGTGATGGTGTACCCGAGCCTGGGTGTCGGACAGGGAGGCGGCCGTGACGGTGCCGGCAGTGCCCGACGCCGTGGCGGCAGCGGAGGGGGCCGACGTCGAGGGCGCCGCGGAGCCGGCCCTGTTCGTTGCGGGCGCCTTGCCACCGGGTTTGGAGTCGTTGGAGGAGCAGCCGGTCAGGGCCAGCGAGCCGGCAAGCAGCAAGCAGCCCAGTGCGGCGGCTCGGCGGCGGGCCCCGGCTCGACTCGCGGGGCGGTTCTCGGCACGTGCCACGGGGGCTCCTCACTGTCGGCCGGATTCAACCCGGCGGAAACCAACCCGTCGACACTACCGCGAAGGTCACGAACGTGTCTTGACCTTCGTCGACCGCGCTCCACCTGTCGACCCGACGACGGCGGGCGACCCCGGCAACCCCGGAGCCGCCCGCCGGCGTCGGACATGGACAGCTGTACTCAGCGCACGGGCTTGCGGTCCTCAGAGGAGATGAACCAGGCCTGCTGCTCGAGCTTGCCGGTCAGGTCCTCCAGGATGCCGACCGACGTCGGGTCCTCGTCGTCGACGGCGTCGTGCACGCCCCGAAGCGTGGACACGACGGCCTCGATGGCGGAGACGACGTAGGCGACGCCCTCGGAGACGGTGATCTCATCCTTGGGCAGGGTCGGGACGGTGGCGTCGGCGGCGACGGTGGCCGGGCGGCCGTCGGGGACGGCGTTGATGGCGCGCATGCGCTCGGCGACCTCGTCGGAGCCCTCGCGGGCGATGTCGACGACGTCGTCGAAGTTCAGGTGAAGGTCGCGGAAGTTCTCACCCACGATGTTCCAGTGGGCCTGCTTGGTGGCCACCCCCAAGGCGATGAGATCGACCAGGACGCGCTGGAGGCTGTCGCTCAGGGCCACGGAGGCAGTGAAGGCGAATGATACGGACGGTGTTGCTGCGGTCTCTGCACTCATGCACCCCACCCTACGCCGTTTCTTCCGGAGCCGGCCTGTCGCTGAGAGAGAAACGCACGCACCGCGCCCGGCCGACCGCCGACGGGGACTGTTGACGCGTTGGGGGACAGGACTCCTGTCCCCCAACGCGTCAACAGTCCCCGCTTGCAGAGAAATGTCCCCGGCCCGGTCAGGCCCAGGGCTGACGCTGGGCCCACTCCTGCGGGCTGACGCGCCGCCCGGTGTAGAAGGGCGTGTCCACGCGCACGTGCATGCGTGCCTCCGTGTAGCGCTGGTGGTGCAGGACCCCCTCGAGCCGGTCGAGGCTGTCGGCCTCGAAGCCGAGGATCCACTCGTAGTCGCTCAGGCCGAAGGTCGACAGCGTCGACCCCTTGACGTCGGGGTACTTGGAGAAGCCGTGGCGCCCGTGCTGGGCCATCATGCGCGAGCGCTCCTCGGGGTCGAGCAGGTACCACTCGTAGGAGCGCACGAACGGGTAGACCATGGCCCAGTCGCGCGGCGCCACCCCGGCCAGGCAGGCCGGCACATGACGGGGGTTGAACTCGGCGGGCGTGTGCAGCCCCATGCAGGACCACACCGGCTCCAGGTAGCGGCCCAGCGCGCTGCCGCGCAGGCGGTGGTAGGCGTCCTGAAGGACCTCGGGGTCGTCGTCGAGCCACCACACGAGCAGGTCGGCATCGGCGCGCAGGCCCCCGACGTCGTACCAGCCGCGCGTCGTCACACCGCCGGCCTCGATGAAGTTGGCACTCTCCCCCAGGAGCTGCTCGCGCTCGGGCTGGGAGGCGGGCAGCGGGCGGGTCAGGCGGAAGACGCCGTACAGGGTGTAGTGGTACTGGTTGTTGATGGCCTCGAGGTCGACGTCGGTGGCGTCGCGCGGGTCGCGGTGGGGGCGGCGCTCCTCGTCCTCGAAGCGGTGCAGGCCGCCCTCACCGGGGTGGCCGCCGGGGTGGCCGTGCTGACCGTGGGTGTCGGTGCTCATTTCTTCTCCTGGTTCTTTCGGAGTCGCTGGGCTGGGGCTATCGGGGACCGTCGCCGTCGGCCCCTGGTGACTGCGCTGGCTGGGCGGGCCGGGGTGGCGGGTCCCGGGGCGGCAGCACGAATCCGGGCACACCGTGTGGAAGGGGCCGACGCCGGTGGTCGAGCCGGGCCGGACGTCCTCCCCGCGGGCGGCGGCGGCCCGCTCGATGAGGATGTCGACGAGGGAGTCGACGAAGGCCGGGTGAGTACCGACGGTGGCGGCGCGCGCATACGGCATCCCCAGGTCGCGGGCGGTCTGGGCGGCCTCGGTGTCGAGGTCGAAGACGACCTCCATGTGGTCGGAGATGAAGCCGAAGGGGGCCACGACGACGCCCCCTGGCCTGTCCGCGGGGCTGCCGTCGGTCAGGTGTCCGGCGGCCAGGGCCTCGAGGTGATCGTTGACATCCGGTTCGAGCCAACGGGCCTGCGGCGGGCCCGAGCGCGAGCAGTAGACGAGGTCGGCCTCCACCGTCTCCAGGCCGAGCCGACGGGCGACCTCGGGCACGAGGATGGCGGCCAGCGCCTTGTGCTGGGCGACGTAGGAGACCTCCGTGGACAGGTCGGCGGCCACGCCCGGCTCTCGCCGCCCGTTTCCGGTCGGGCTGTCGACGTCGGAGGCGTCATGTGTCCCGGAGGTGCCGGGAGCGTTCTCGGGGCCCGTCCCCGGGGCGGAGCCGTCCTCCATGCCCAGGGGGATGGAGTGGGTGACGAGCACGAGGCGGGCGTCTGCGGCCGCCACCCCCTGCTCGGCGAGAGCGCCGTAGGCCTCGACGATGGCGTCGACGTTGGCCTGCAGCAGGCCTGGGGTGTTGTAGTAGGGGCGCGCCTTGTCCACGGTGAGGTCGACGGGGCCGCCCCCGTCCCCACCGACCCGGGCGGCGGCGTCGGCCTCGAACCCGTCACCGGTGGAGCCGTCCGCGCCGGCGGCGAGCAGGGCGACGGCGCCGGCCAGGTCCTCGCGGTACTGGCGGCACCCGGAGTAGGAGCCGAAGGCCGCGGTGGGCAGGGCCAGGACGCGGCGGGCCCCGGCGTCGGCGAGCTCACGCAGGGCCTGGCTGACGAAGGGGTGCCAGTTGCGGTTGCCGACGATGATCGGCAACGACGAGCCGCGCTGGGCCAGGCGGGCCTGGAGGGCGTCGCGCAGCTCGGCGTTGCACGCGTTGATCGGGGAGGCGCCGCCGAAGCCCTGGTAGTGGCCCGAGACCTCCAGGAGGCGCGAGTCGGGCACGCCGCGGCCGGCGGTGGCGTTGCGCATGAAGGGCAGGACGTCCTCGGGGCGGCGGGGCCCGCCGTAGGACAGCAGGAGGACGGCGTCGTAGGGGGCCAGCGGGTCGGCGGCCGGGCGGGCGGGCGACGCCTCGGTGGGGCCGGGCACGGGCGCAGCGGTATCAGTCATGGTCCTCTCCTGCACTCTCCAGGCCCCAGACGAGCTCAAGGGCCTGACGGTAGGCGTCCTCGCGGCCCTCCTGGCCGGCGCGGCGGGCCATGACGGTGGGCTGGTGGAGGAGTCGGGCCGCCAGGTGGTGGAGGGCGCGCTCGGCCTGCGCCAGAGACACCATCGGTTCGCCGTCGATCTCGCCGGCGGCCTCGAAGCCGGGCTCGGCGTGGGCGTCACGATAGGGACAGGCCCCCGCGGCGGCGTCGGCGCTGTTGACACCGCTCACGCCGGTTCCGGCGCGCCCGTCGACGGCGGGAACGGCCAGGGCGAGCCGGCGGGCGGGCTGCGGGCGCAGGCGCGCCGCCTCCTCGGCGACGACGCGGCCCACCTCGGCGCGTAGGGCCGTGATGAGGGGGTCCATGGTCCGGCCGGCCAGGGTGCGCTCGAAGTCGGCGGCCTCGGCCTCGACGATGGCGCGGGCGGCGGCCACCTGCTGGGCCGCTGCCTCGGGGACGGCGTCACGCACGCGGGCCAGGTCGAGGTGGACGACGCCGGGCAGGGCGCCGACGGCCTCGTCGACGTCGCGGGTCAGGGCCAGGTCGAGGATGACGAGCGGGCGGCCGGCTCCCTCGGCCGAGCCGAGGCGGTCGGCGGCGACGGGGGCGACGACGTCGGCGGTGAGGATCGGCCCACCCGTGCCGCGGCAGGTGATGACGAGGTCCGCGCGGCTCATGGCCTGGCTCAGGGAGCCGGTGGGGACGGCGCGCAGGCCGTGGCCGGCGGCGAAGGCCTCGGCGCGGTTGGAGGCGGAGTAGACGGCGATGTCGCTCAGGCCCCGGGCGCGCAGGTCGGCGACGGTGGCGCCGGCGTAGGAGCCGGTGCCGATGATGAGGGCGCGGCAGCTCTCCAGCGGCGGCAGGTGGCCGGCGGCCTGATCCACGCCGACGGCGACGACGCTGCGCCCCTGACCGGACAGCTCGGTCTCGTGGGCCACCCGGCGGGCGGTGGCCGAGGCGCGTTCGACGACTCGCACGAGCTCGGGGCTGAGCGTGCCCTCGGCGGCGGCGGTCTCGGCGGCGCGGCGGACCTGGCCGACGATCTGGGCCTCGCCGACCACCATCGAGCTCAGACCCGCGGCGATGGCGAGCATCTCCCGGCGGGCGCTCGCCCCGACCAGGTGGGACAGCAGGAGGCTGCTCGGCGGGAGCCCGGCACGCTCGGCGAGGAAGGCGGAGACTGTCTCACCCAGATCCGACGCCGCCGCGGACTGACCCCCGACACTCGGACCGAGGTCCGGGTGCAGGGCCGCCGGGCACCCGGTGTCGGCCCAGGAGTCGGCGTCGATGAGGAGGGCCAGGCGGTTGCAGGTGGACAGGACCAGGACCCCGCGCAGCGCTGGGACCGCCTCCAGGAGGTCCGGCCCCAGCCCCGGGGCGACCACCCCGAGCCGGGCGACGACGTCAAGGCCCGGCAGTCGATGATCGGCGGAGAGAAGATGAGTAGTCACAACGAGCGCTATTGAAACATCACCGCGGGGTGCGGGCACAATAGCGGCGTGGCGACGCACACCCACATCACGACAATGTGTCACCACCATATTTCTGACACTCTGTCAGCACCTGATCGACGCCTGAGATGCCGCATCACCACGCGAAATAAACCCCCTCTGACCACTACTTACAGGAGGCAGCCGATATGTCTCGCATTCAGTTCCCCTATCGCAGGGAAAGCACGCGGCGTCAGAATTCTTCACCCGATAGCGGCGATTTCGTCACCGGCGGTTCACACAATTATTCGATCGACTCCGAGCAGACGGCGCCGAGCGGGCAGCGGACCGGCAGCGGGGCCGGTCCGGGAGCCGCTGAGGAGACGACCGGTCGGGACACCGGGCCGGCGGCCGGGTCTGCCGAGGTGGCATCAGGGTCTGCCGGGCAGGCCGGGGCCGCGACAGGGCCGGCGCTCCTGGAGGCGCTGGCGGGGCGGAGACCTGCGCGCACGCCCGTGTGGTTCATGCGTCAGGCGGGACGGTCCCTTCCGGAGTACCGGGCGCTGCGGGCGCGCGCCGGAGTGCCGATGCTGGAGGCCTGTCTGGATCCCGCGCTCGCGGCGGAGGTGACGCTGCAGCCGGTGCGGCGCCACGGCGTCGACGCCGCCGTCTTCTTCTCCGACATCATGGTGCCGCTGCGCCTGGCGGGCGTCGGGGTGCGGATCGAGGAGGGCGTCGGGCCGGTTCTCGACGCCCCGGTGCGCAGCGGCCGCGAGGTGAGCGAGCTGGTCGCCCAGCGCTTCGGTGACGGCCCCGGGGCCGAGGGCGTCGGGGCGGTCGAGGAGGCGGTGCGGCGCGTCGTCGTCGAGCTGGGCCGCCCGCAGGTGCCGGGCCTGCGCGAGGGGCTGAGTGAGCGGGCGCGCGCCGGGCTGGAGCACAGCGCCGGGGCGGCGGGGTGGACGCCGGTGCTCGCCTTCGGCGGGGCGCCCTTCACGCTGGCGGCCTACCTGGTGGAGGGCCGACCCAGCCGCGACCACCTGGCGGCGCGCACGCTCATGCGCGCCGACCCCGACTCCTGGGACCGGCTCATGACGTGGTGCGCGCGCCTGACCGGCGAGTTCATCGCCACCCAGGTGCGCGCCGGGGCGGCCGCGGCCCAGCTCTTCGACTCCTGGGCGGGCTCGCTGTCCCCGCGCGCCTACCGCGAGCGCGTGGCCCCCTACTCGGCGCTCGCGCTGGATGCGGCCCGGGGTGCCATATCCCCCACCACCGGCCAGGCTCCGCCGCTCATCCACTTCGGGACCGGGACCGCCCGGCTGCTGGGGCTCATGCGGCAGGCGGGGGCCGACGCCGTCGGCGTGGACGAGCGGATCGACCTGGGTGAGGCGATCGAGGCGCTGGCCGGGGCCGACCCGCAGGCGGGGGCCTGCCCGGTCCAGGGCAACCTCGACCCGGCGCTGCTGGCGGCGCCGTGGCCGCTGGTGGCTGAGGAGGTCGACGCGGTGCTGGCTGCCGGGCGCGCGGCGCCGGGGCACGTGGTCAACCTGGGGCACGGGGTTCCGCCGGCCACTGACGCGGACGTCCTCACCCGGATCGTGGCGCGGGTGCACGACTCAGCCGGCTGGGAGTCCGTGGCGCTGGCCGGTTGGGACGCCGTCACCGATGCGCCGGCTCAGACGGCCGAGGCGGCCGGCGGGTCGAGCGTGAGCAGGCGGGACCGGCAGGAGCCCGGACGGCAGGCGCCTCGAGGGCCTGGAGGACGGCCCCTGGCCCGCACGACGCGCCGCCCCGGACGGGAAGAGCACTGAATGACTGAGCACACGCAGCCCGCCGGGGGCCACCGGACGAAGCAGTGCGGGGCACCGGGTGGTTCGGACGGTTCCGGTGGTTCCGGCGATTCAGGCGGCCTGGATGGCCCGGGCGGTTCCGGGGCCGCCGCCCGGCCGGCGGGCGCTGCCGGCCCCCAGGCGCCGACCCGGCGCTGGGACGCGCTCGTCGTCGGCGGTGGGATCGCGGGGCTGACGGCCGCCTGGGATCTGGTGCGCGCCGGGCTGCGGCCGCTGCTCATTGAGGCGCGCGGCTACACCGGCGGGCTCGTCGCGGCCGGGAGGATCGGTGGGGCGCAGATGGACCTGGGCGCCGAGGGCTTCGTCGTGCGCGGCCAGGCGGCCACCTCGATGCTCGCCGAGCTGGGGCTGCGCACCGCCGCCCCGCACGGCCGGCCCCGGCTCTTCCTTCCGCCCCTCGCGCCGGGCGCCGGCGGAGGATCGCCCCAGTGGGCGCTGCACCGGTTTCCTGACAACGCCTACCTGGGGATCCCTGCGGACCCGCTGGCGGCCGACGTCGTCGCCGTCATCGGGGAGGGGGCCGCGCACCGGGCCGCGCAGGACGCCGACCTGCCCGGCACCGTGGGAACCGGCCCCGAGGATCCGGCCGACCTGGCCTCCTTCGTGACCGCACGGATGGGGGCCGGAGTCCTGGAGCGCCTCGTGCGGCCCATCGTCGCGGGCATCCACTCGGCGGACCCGGCGGACCTGGCGGCCGACGTCGTCATGCCCGGGCTGCGGCGGGCCACGGCGGAACTGGGGTCCTTGAGTGCCGCTGTGGCGACGGTGCTGGAGCGGCGTCGAGCCCGCCGGGACGGGTCGGGCGGTCGGAGCGTGGACGCGGCCGTCGAGGGCGGACTGTTCCGGCTCACCGACGCGCTGCGCGAGGCCATCGAGGCCGGCGGCGGGAGCGTGCGCACCCGCACCGGAGCCCAGTGGCTGCGGCCGGGCGACGTCGAGGACAGCGCGGGCGGGGAGGCTCCGGCCGCCTGGCGGGTGGGGATCGCCCCGACACGTCGGGGACCGACGCCGTCGGATGAGCCGGTGCCCGATGGTGCGCAGGAGGTCGTGGTGACGGACCGCGTCGTCGTGGCCTGCTCGGCGGGCGCCGCGCTGCGGCTGCTGCGGGGGATTCCCGGCCTGCCCGCGAGCGCGACGGACCTGACCGTGCCGGTAGGGGCGCCGATCGCCCGCTTCACGCTGGTGGCGCGGGCGCCGGAACTCAGCAAGGAGCCGGTGGGCTCGGGGCTGCTCGTGGCGCCCGCCGGCCCTGCTGACCCCGCCACTGCGGCGTCGTCGGCCGGCACCGTAGCGCCTGATGGGACGGAGCCCGGTGGGGGATCGGCGAGCGCCTTGACCTGCCCGGCGCAGGCCAAGGCGCTGTCGCACCTGAGTGCCAAGTGGCCGTGGGTCGGCGCCGAGCTGCGGGCGCTGCACGGCCCGGACGTCCACGCGCTGCGCCTGTCCTACGGTCGGCCCGGTCAGCCGCGCCCGCAGGTGGATCTGCAGGTGGCGCTGGATGATGTGGCGGCCCTGACCGGGGTGAGGATCGAGCCGGAGGCGGTGATCGACCACTAGCTGGTGCGCTGGGACGGGACGCTGCCGCCGGTGACACCCGCGTACCGGGAGCGCACGACGCGCCTGGAGGAACAGCTGGCGCCGGTGGCGGGACTGGAGGTCACCGGGGCGTGGGTGGCGGGGACCGGGATCGCGGCCGTCGTCGGGCACGCCCGCGCCGCGGCCGGGCGCCTGGTGAGCCCCCATGGCGGGTGAGGCGCCGTGCCAAGGCAGGGGGCGGCCGTCACGTTCGTATATTAGGTAGCGCGTTCGTACCTCCAAGGTACGAAGGCGAGCCCTACGGTACGAACGCGACGATTGAGAACCGCGCACGAGGAGGGGATGCATGACGACGACGGGGACGGACTCCGGGCGGCTTCGCCTGGGCACGCGCGGCTCGCGCCTGGCGCTGACCCAGTCCGGGCAGGTCGCCGAGGCGCTGATGGCGGCCGGCGCTCCCGGCGAGGACTCCGGCACGCAGCGTGATGGTCTGGACATCGAGCTGGTCACCGTGCGCACGGACGGCGACGGCGACCGCACGCCCCTGCGTCAGCTCGGCGGGGTGGGGGTCTTCGCGGCCCGGCTGCGCCACGCGCTCCTGGGCGGCGAGGTGGACCTGGTGGTCCACTCCTTCAAGGACCTGCCCACGCAGCCGGTCGAGGGGCTGGAGGTCATCTGCGTGCCGTCGCGCGAGGACCCGCGCGACGCCCTGTGCGCCCGCGACGGTCTGACCCTGACCGACCTGCCCGACGGCGCCCGCGTGGGCACCGGCTCGCCGCGCCGGGCCGCCCAGCTGCTGGCCGCCCGACCCGACCTGGAGGTGGTGGACCTGCGCGGCAACGTGCCCACGCGCCTGGCGCGGGTGCGGGGGCTGGAGGCGGTCGGCGTCGGTACTGATGAGCCAGTGGCGCCTGCGCGGGCCGATGCCGCCGGTGACCTGGACGCGGTGGTCCTGGCCCTGTCGGGGCTGCGGCGCCTGGGGTTGGAGCACTGCGCGAGCGAGGTCCTGGACCTTGAGACGATGCTGCCCGCGCCGGCTCAGGGGGCCCTGGCCGTGGAGGCGCGAACCGGCGAGGACTCTGCGGAGCTGGCCCGGGCGGTGGCGGTGCTCGACGATGAGCCCACGCGTCTGGCGGTGACGGCGGAGCGGGCGCTCATGGCCCGGCTCGGTGCGGGCTGCGCGGCGCCGGTGGGGGCCTGGGCGCATCTGCGGGGCGGCAGCCGGGAGCCGCGGGTTCTTGTGCTGCGGGCGGTGGTCACCTCACTCGATGGTGGCCAGGAGGTCGGCTGCGAGCTGAGCACCGGGCTTCCCGAGGCCACTGAGGGGCCGGAGGCTGCCGGGGACGCGGCGGAGGCGGTTCGGGCGGCCGAGGCGCTGGGGGCCAGGGCGGCCGAGGTCCTGCTGGAGGACGGTGCCGACCAGATCGTCGACCTGCACGCCAACAAGCCCCGGCGGGACTGAGGCCATGGAGCAGTCCGCGTCACGCAACAGCTCGGCCGATCCTCTTCCGGGCCGTCCCCGGGAGGGCGGCGGGGCGCCGCTGTCGGGGCGGGCGGTTCTGCTGCCGCGCCTCAGCGAGCGCGACCGCATCGCCTCGGCGCTGGAGCGGGCTGGGGCGAGGGTGCTGCGGGCTGCCGTGACCCGGACGGTTCCGGGGGATGCGGCGGCGCTGGAGGCGACTGGGCGCAGGATCGCGGCGGGCGAGGCCGCCTGGCTGGTGCTCACCTCGGCCCGGACCGTCGAGGCACTGGCGCCCTACCTACAGGTTCCGGTGCCCTCAGCGCTGCAGGTGGCCGTCGTCGGGCCGGCGACCGCACGCACGTGGACCGAGCTCACCGGGACCGCCCCCAACCTGGTGGCCCGGGGATCGGCCGCCGCCCTCCTGGAGGAGCCCGCGCTTACCGGCCCCCCGCCAGCACCGAATGCTGCGCGGCGCGTGCTGCTGCCGGCATCGGCCCTGGCCGACCCGGCCTTGGCGGACGGCCTGCGTCAGGCGGGCTGGGAGGTGGAGCAGGTGGCCGCCTACACGACCGTCACGGCCGACGCCCACAACCTGCTCCCGGGCCTGGCGAGCACGTGGGCCACCGACGGTGTGGACGCGGTCGTTCTCACCGCCCCGTCCACGACGCGGGCCGTCCTGGAGCTGCTCGGCCCGCCTCCGGGAGCCACTCGGTTGGTGGCCATCGGCGCCACCACCGCGGCTGCCGCCCGCGAGCTCGGTCTGCCGGTCGCCGCCATCGCCCCCTCCCCCACGCCCGAGGGGATCCTTCAGGCCACTATCGACGTCGTGACGTCGAATCCAGCAATATCCACCACTCCCCCACTCAGGAGTACCTCATGACTGACGCCCTTCGACCGGCCGCCGACTTCCTGTCGCGCCGCTCCGTCCCCGACCCGCAGGCCCCCATGGTCCGGCCGCGGCGCCTGCGCACCACCCCGGCGATGCGGCGCCTGGCGCGCGAGCACGTCGTGGATCCGGCCGCCCTCATCCTGCCGGTGTTCGTGCGCGAGGACATTGACACCCCCCACCCCGTGGAGGCAATGCCGGGCGTCGTCCAGCACACGCTGGACTCGCTGCGCCGCGAGGCCGCCGCCTGCGCTGAGGCCGGCGTCGGCGCCATCGACCTCTTCGGCGTGCCCGCCACCCGGGATGAGGCCGGCACGGCGGCCTGGGCGGAGGACGGCATCCTCAACCGCGGGATCGCGGCGGTACGCGCGGAGGTGGGGGACGAGGTCGTCGTGTGCGCGGACACCTGCCTGGACGAGTTCACCAGCCATGGCCACTGCGGGCTCATCCGTCCCGATGGCCTGCGCGCCGGCGAGGTCGACAACGACGCCACCCTGGCCACCTACCAGGCCATGGCCGTCTCCCAGGCGGAGGCGGGCGCGCACATGGTCTCGCCGTCGGGGATGATGGACGGGCAGGTCGCCGCGATCCGCACCGCCCTGGACGCCACCGGCCATGACGACGTCGCGATCCTGGCCTACTCGGCGAAGTACGCCTCGGCCTACTTCGGGCCGTTCCGGGAGGCCGTGGGCTCCACGCTCACCGGGGACCGGCGCGCCTACCAGCAGGACCCGGCCAACCGCCGCGAAGGCATGCGCGAGGTGATGCTCGACGTCGCCGAGGGCGCGGACATCGTCATGGTCAAGCCGGCCGGCCCCTACCTGGACGTGCTGGCCGACGTCGCCGCCGCCTCACCGGTGCCGGTGGCCGCCTACCAGGTCAGCGGCGAGTACGCGATGGTGGAGGCGGCCGCGCAGCGCGGGTGGGTCGACCGCGAGCGCGTCATCGCCGAGTCGGTGCTGGGGATCGTGCGTGCGGGGGCAGACATGGTCCTGACCTACTGGGCCCGGGAGATCGCCGAGAACCCGGCCCTGCGCTGATACAAGAGCCACAGAGGGCAGGATCGTTCCGGTAGGTTGGGAATCAGCCCCGGCCGGCGCGAGGCCACCTCCCGAACCGGCCCTGACCAGTCTCTTCATCGACAGGATCACCGTGACTCAGCAATCGCAGCCGGCAGGCCGGCCCTCCAGCACCACCGCTTCCACCAACACCTCTCTGTTCGAGGCGGCTCGTGCCGTCATCCCCGGGGGAGTCGACTCCCCCGTGCGCGCCTTCGGCTCGGTGGGCGGCACGCCGCGGTTCATCGCCTCGGCGAGCGGCGCCCATGTCACCGACGCCGAGGGGCGGAGCTACGTGGACCTGGTGGGCTCGTGGGGCCCGGCGCTCCTGGGCCACGCCCACCCGGAGGTCGTCGCCGCGGTCCAGGCGGCGGCCGCCCGCGGTCTGTCCTTCGGCGCCCCCACTGCCACGGAGACGCTCCTGGCCGAGGAGGTCCGCCGCCGGGTGCCGTCCGCGCAGAAGGTGCGTTTCGTGTCCACCGGCACCGAGGCGACGATGACGGCTGTGCGCCTGGCCCGCGGCGCCACGGGCCGCGACCTGGTGGTGAAGTTCGCCGGCTGCTACCACGGGCACAGCGACGGTCTGCTCGCGGCGGCCGGCTCGGGCCTGGCCACCGGCGGCCTGCCGGGCAGCGCGGGCGTGCCCGCGGCGGTGGCCGCCCAGACGATCGTCCTGCCCTACAACGACGTCGCCGCCCTGGAGGCCTGCTTCGCCGAGCGCGGCGCCGAGATCGCCGCGGTCATCACCGAGGGCGCCCCGGCCAATATGGGCATCGTGCCGCCGGCGCCCGGCTTCAACGCCGCGATCCGCCGAGTGAGCGCCGAGCACGGCGCGCTCATGATCCTCGATGAGGTCCTCACCGGCTTCCGGGTGGGCCCAGCCGGCTGGTGGGGACTGGAGTCCGTCGACGGCTGGTCCTCGGACCTGCCGGTCTTCGCGGCCGAGACCGTCGCCGGTGCCGCTCCTTCTGAGCCCGCCGACGCCGCGGCCCCCTCCTGGCCGGGCGCGGACTGGCGCGAGCGCGCCGCCTGGGTGCCGGACTTGGTGACCTTCGGGAAGGTCGTGGGCGGCGGGATGCCGTTGGCCGCCGTCGGCGGGAGGACGGAGGTCATGGACCTGCTGGCGCCGGACGGCCCCGTCTACCAGGCGGGCACGCTCTCGGGGAACCCGCTGGCCACGGCGGCCGGCCTGGCCACGCTCCAGCTGGCCGACGACGCCGTCTACGCCTCAGTGGCCGAGCACGCCCGGACCATCGGCGAGGTGGTCTCGGCGGCCCTGAGTGAGCAGGGCGTGCCCCACCGCGTGCAGCGGGCGGGCTCGCTGTTCTCCTTCATGTTCGGGCAGCGGGCCGCCGATCAGGGCGTGAGCGACTATGAGGCCGCCCGCGCTCAGGAGACCTGGCGCTACGGGCCCTTCTTCCACGCCTTCCTCGAGGCGGGGGTGGGCCTGCCGCCGTCGGTCTTCGAGGCCTGGTTCGTCTCGGCCGCACACGGCGAGGCGGAGCTGGAGGCGATTGCGGCTGCGGCCCCGGCGGCTGCGCGCGCCGCGGCTCGGGCGACGGCGAACTGAGTTACTTCAGCGGGCCCCGCCCCTTAAGGCCGCCAGGGCGGCGGGGCGAGGGCGGCCTCGTAGGCGGCGACGTCGACGTCGGCGTTGAGGCTGATGACGATGCGCATCCGGGAGTCGGGGTGGGCCGCCAGCCAGCGGCCGATCGTCTCCAGGGTCACCAGGGCGGCCTGCCGCTTGGGGTAGCCGAAGACGCCCGTGGACAGTGAGCACAGGCCGACACTGCCCAGCCCCGCGGCGTGTGCGACGTTGAGGACGCTCGTGTAGCACGAGGACAGCAGGCGCCGGTCCTTCAGGGTCGGCCTGCGCCCGTCCTCGATGACGGGCCCCACCGAGTGGATGACGTGCTGAGCCGGCAGGTGGTAGCCGCCGGTGAAGACGGCCCGGCCGGCGGGCTCCCCGCCCTGACGGCGGGTGGGGTCGAAGGTCTCCGCCCAGGTCATGTAGCGGGCGCACTCAGCGCGCAGGGCCGGCCCGGCGACGGCGTGGATGATGTTGTCGATGCAGCGGTGCCCGGGGGCGAAGCAGCCGAGCATCCCGGAGTTGGCGGCGTTGAGGACGGCGCCGGCGCGCAGCCGGGTGAGGTCGCCGCGCCAGAAGGCCACGTTGCGGCCCAGCAGGCCGGGCACGTGGTCGGTGATGGCCAGGGGCGGGATCTCGGTGGCGTCGACCATGCCGCGCTCGGCGGCCTCGGCCTCCAGGAGGGTGTCGAGGTCGGCGGCGATGTCCTCGGGCAGGGGCGCCGGGGGCGGGCGGTGAGGAGGAAGTCGAGCATGGTGCGCAGCTCGTCGGGGTCGGTGGGGACCGTCGAGTCGATCCAGTCCGTGGCCCCTCGGGGTCGGAGCGCAGGAAGGCGTAGACGAGGTGGCGCACCAACGCGTCGCGGCCCGAGGCGCCGACGGGGACCGCCCATCGGGCTCTGACAGCGTGACTGACGTGGGACTCCAACTTCACGCGGGCCATCATAGGATATCAAAACGTAATGTTCTGCCCTTGGGTGGGCGAGCCGGGTAACAGACGGCGACATCGCCCGGAAACGGCGGGTTTCCGGGCGATGTCGGACGGTTGGAGGGCCGGAGGACGGCCCCGCTGTGCGTGACGGATCAGGCCTGTGCGCCCGAGGCGGCCTCCTCCTCGGCGATCTTGGCCTTGAGCTCGTCCATGTCGAGCTCGCGCACCTGCGTGATGAGGGAGTCCAGCGCGGGGGCGGGCAGGGCGCCGGCCTCGCGGTAGACCAGCACATTGTCACGGAAGACCATGAGCGTGGGGATCGAGGAGATGCCCAGGGCCCCGGCGAGGTCCTGCTCGGCCTCGGTGTCGACCTTGGCGAAGGTGATGTCCGGGTTGGCCTCGGAGGCCTTCTCATAGATGGGGCCGAAGCGCATGCACGGGCCGCACCAGGAGGCCCAGAAGTCAACGAAGGTGATGCCCTCGCCGTGGATGGTGTCCTTGAACTCGGGGCCGGTGATGTTCTTGGTGGCCATGAGCGTTCCTTTCAAGACTGCGGAGACATATCGGTTCCACTGCGGCCAACACGACCAGGGCCCAGCCTATTCCTGGGGCCGTCCATCCTCTTGCCGGGACCGCTCGGCCTGCCACCGGCACCATGCATCCTCCTGCCGTTGCCGCCGCCCGGCCTGCCTCCAACACCGCCCGACCTCCCACCGACACCGCACATCCACCCGTCGTTGCCGCCCACACCGCCCGACCTCCCACCGACACCGCACATCCACCCGTCGTTGCCGCCCACACTCTTGCCGGCACCACTCGACCCCCTACCTCCTGCGGCCGGGGACATTCCACGCGGCCGGGTGCGAGCTGCTCCGGAGGGGGACACCCTGCGCGGCCGGGGACAGGATCCCGGTCCCCGACGGCGTCGAACGCCCCCGGCCGCAGAGAAATGTCCCCGACGGCGTCGACTACCACTCTGGGTGAACAGTCCCCATGGGCGGGAGGCGCCCACCGCCCCCAGACTTGACTCGCCGGCAGCAACCGACCTGCCATCAGCTTTCAGGAGGGGGAACCATGGCGATCTACATCCGCACCCGCCCCACCACCGGCCTCAAGGTACTCGGATGCCTGGGCGCTCTGGCCGCCGCCGGCATCGCGCTCCTCTACCCGTTGATCCTGGTCCTGACCGCCTTCGCTCTGGGCTCCCTGGACGAAGCCGTCGCCTACCCGGAGGACAACGAATCGGTAGCCAACGCCGCGACCATGGTAGGGGTGATACCGGCCATCTACAGCTTCGTACTGACGGCCATCACCTTCGGGGCGACCTTCTGCTTCACGGGCACGGACCAGTGGTTAGCCAAGGGCACGACACTGAGCCATCAAGATATCGCGTCGGCACAGTTCCTTCATGTCTCCCAGAGCCCGAACAGGCGTGCCGCGGGAATGGCATGGGCGATACTCGCGGGCGCGCTGCTGGTGGCTTCCCCATTCCTCGTGATAGCCGTCCCACATCCCCTGATCTACAGCGAATCCACCCGAGAGCTGGTCGATGAGGCCACCTGGGGCGTGTCCCTTCTGATCATTGTGCTCTTCGTGGCACTGGTGTATGCCGCCGTACGCCGCCGCTCCATCGCGGTGCACATGACCCCGCGAGCCATGTCAGTCGCGAGCCAGGAATCCCCCGGCCTCGCCCTGCCTTCCAGCCGCGGCAACCTCAGCATCCAGGAGGTTCCGGCACGCTTGGGTCGCGTGAAAGTGCAGGCCATCTACGCTCCACCCACCGGAGGTGCCGAGCCGGGGCGGCCGGTCATCATCCCGCGCCTTGGCCTGACAGTGAAGCCCTCACGGCTCGACGACGCCCGCTCCCGGGTCGAGGCCCGGCTCGACGAGGTCTGGCGCGCCAGCCAGCTGATACGTACCTCAACCGAGCAGGACGAGGCCTCCGATGCCCCGACATCGGAGGCCGAGACGAATCCGGCTCACCAGCCACGGCAGCTCGACGCAGACGCTGACAACGACCAGCCCCAAACAGACAACACCCTTCCAACGAGTGACGGCTCCACCACCTAACCCAGCCCTGCACAGTGCGGCCAGGGACATTCCACGCGGTCGGGTGCGCGCTGCTCCGGAGGGGGACACCCTGCGCGGCCGGGGACAGGATTCCGGTCCCCGACGGCGTCGAACGCCCCCGACCGCACAGAAATGTCCCCGACGGCGTCGAAGGCCCCGCCCACAACGGATCCCCGCGGCGGCAGTCACCGGCGCGCAGCCCCACATATGCCCGTTTCCCAGACACCCACCCGCCTACGATGTTTGACAAGTCCCCAATGTAGGCAATCTACTCCCTTTAGATGTCATACAATCGCCATTAGACTGACATCATGGACGTGAGCATGTTCGTCGACGACACCATGGGGGAGCTGGTCGACATCACCGGCTCCGACCCGGTGACCGGCAGCTGGCGGCACAAGGCCTTCATCCCCGTCCCACTCGGCTCCGACGAGCCACCCATCAGCGGAGGCACCTACCGGATGGTGGCAGCAGCCGGCCGTGCACTGGCCGCCCTCGACGCCACAGCCCAGCAGCTGCCGAACCCCTATCTGCTGCGAACTCCCTCCCTACGGCGCGAGGCTCAGTCGACGTCGGCCCTGGAGGGGACATACGCCCCCCTGCGCGAGGTGCTCACCGCCGACGACGACGCCCCCGCGACCGCCGAGATGACGGAGATCCTCAACTACGTCCGCATGGCCAACAGCGGTTTCCTGTGGGCGCAGGAGGGGCGCCCTATCACCCTGTCACTCATCGAGGACCTTCAAGGCGACTCATGCGGGGGACTCCGCTCGAGTCGACCTCAGGTCGCCTGCGCGACAGCCAGGTCATGATCGGCCGCCGCCCCGGCGCACACAGCGCGGCCCCGGTCCATGCGTCCCGGTTCGTTCCCGTACCACCCGGGGATCATCTTCGCGCCGGTGTGCGAGCCCTCGTCGACTGGCTGCATCGGGACCACGCGGGAGACATCGACCCGATCATCGCCGCAGGCATGGCCCACTACCAGTTCGAGACGCTTCACCCCTTCCGGGACGGCAACGGGCGCCTGGGGCGGTTCCTCATCGTGCTCACCCTCCTGAGCTCGGGTGTTCTCAGCGAACCCACGCTGACGGTCTCGCCGTGGTTCGAGGAGCGTCGCGCCGAGTACTACGACTCGTTGCTGCGAGTCAGCACCCACGGCGACTGGGACACCTTCCTGGCCTTCTTCTCCCAGGGACTGGCCGCGGCGGCCACCAGCACGCGTCATCAGATGCTCGCTCTGGCCGCCGCGCACCAGAGTCTCAAGGAGACGGTGCGCGCCTCCAGCCTGCGGTCCGCTCACGCCCTTGACCTCGTCGACTTCGCAGTCGCGAATCCGAGCTTCACGGTGCGCAAGGTCGAGGCAGCCCTTGGCATCTCGTACGGGAGAGCCAACAGCCTGGTCGCCCAGCTGACTGACATCGGCGTGCTCGACGTCGTCGAGACCGGCTCGCAGCCTCGCCGCTTCGCCGCCACCGCCGTCCTGAAGGTCCTGCTCGCCTGAGCCCGGCCCACTCTCCAAGACGGCCGGGGACATTCCACGCAGCCGGGCGCACACCATTCCGGCCGGGGACATCCTGCGCGGTGGGGGACAGGATTCCGGTCCCTGGGCGCGCAGACTGTCCCCAACCACACAGAAATGTCCCCGACGGCGTCGAATGCCCCCGCCCGGCCAGAAGCCCCCATAAGCAGGACGAGCCCGGCACCCGCACACTTGACTCCCTGGCACATCCGACGCCGTCGGAGCGGAGCGCGAACCCAAGACCGCCCCGCTGTTATGTTTCAAGGAAGGTGACCCATGGCGATCTACGCCCGATCACGCCCGACCACCGGCATCAAGGCGCTCGGATGCCTGGGCACTCTAGCCGCCGTCAGCCTTTCCGCCCTCTACCCACTCGTCCTGTTCGGTGCCTCCTGGACCCTGGGGAAAGTCGACGAAGCCCTGATGGCCGACCCCAGTGAACCAAGTCGGGCAGTCACCCCTGCATCGCACTTGATCACCTGGACGACCCTCTACAGCTTTATGCTGACAGCCCTCTGCTTCGGCGCGACCTTCTGTTTCGTGGGCAGCGACCAGTGGCTGACCAAGGACGCCACGATGTCCCACCGCGACGTCATGGCGGCGCGATTCCTCCACGTCGCACAGGAGCCCAGCAGGCGCACAGCGGGCCTGCTGTGGGCGATGCTTGCAGGCGCGCTGTTGGCGGCATGCCCGATCGCCCTGATGGCGGTCCCGAACGTCCTGAGCTATATCGGGATCTATACCGAGATCTATATCGAGCCCACCCGGGAGCTGGTCGATGGGGCCACCTTGGTCCTGCTCCTGCTCCACATCCTGCTCTTCGTTGCCATGGTGCGAGCAGCCGTGCGCCGTCGCTCGAGCGCGGTGCGCCTGAGGTCGTACGGCATGGCAGTTGCGGACCCGAAGTCCTTCAACCGCCCCCTGCCCTCCGACCGCGACGACCTCAGGGTCCAGGAGGTTCCGACGCGCCGGGGCCGCGTTCAAATACAAGCCGTCTACTCCCCACCCACCAAAGGCGCCGAGCTGGGACGGCAAGTCATCATCCCGAGGCTCAGTCTGACGGTGAAACCCTCACGGCTCGACGACGCCCGATCCCTCATCGAGGCCCGGCTCGACGAGGTCTGGCGCGCCAGCCAGCTGATACGTACCTCAACCGAGCAGGACGAGGCGACCCCCCGCACCGACCGCACAGCCCGAGCCAAAGCCGGCCTGAGAAGCGCCGTCCTCGTCCTTGCCGACGGGGACATTCCACGCAGCCGGGGACATCCTGCGCGTCGAAGTGCACTTTCTTCCGGGTGGGGGCATCCTGCGCGTCCGGGGACAGGATTCCGGTCCCTCAACGCGCAGACCGCCCCCATCCGCACAGAAATGTCCCCAACGGCGTCGAACGTCCCCGGTCGCAACGAAATGTCCCCGACGGTGAGGGCGACACGGTTCTGCCCCAAGCGCCGTCTACCATCAGAGCATGCCGACCAAAAACAGCCCGGGCACTCGGCTGCGAACGTGGGAGCGGGCCACGGAGTGGCCGCTGACCGGCGCCGCCGTCGTCTTCCTGGGCGCCTACGCCTGGGAGGTGCTCACCAACGCGCAGGGCGGGACCAAGGAAGCGGCCGAGCTCATGATCGACGCCGTGTGGGCACTGTTCGGTGTCGACTATCTTGTCCGCCTGGCACTGGCACCAAGCCGGGGTCGCTGGTTCCTCCGCCACCTACCCGACCTGGCGATCATCGTTCTGCCGTTCCTGCGGCCGCTGCGGCTCCTGCGCCTGGTGACACTCGTGAGCATCATGCAGCGCAGCGCCGGCACCGCGTTGCGCGGGCGCATCACCCTGTACACGGTCGGCAGCGCCGCGCTGCTCATCTTCACCTCGGCACTGGCCTCGCTGGATGCGGAGCGTCATGAGCCGGGCTCCTCGATCCGGACCTTCGGCCAGGCCCTGTGGTGGGCGCTGACGACGTTCACCACCGTCGGCTACGGCGACACCTTCCCAGTCTCCAGGGAGGGGCGTTTCATCGCGGCGCTGCTCATGATCGGCGGGGTGGCGCTCGCCGGCGTCGTCACAGCGACCCTGGCCTCGTGGATCGTCTCGCTGGTCGATGAGGAGAACGCAGAGCAGGAGGCCGCCACGCAGGCGCAGGTAGCAGCCCTGCAGCAGCAGGTCGACGAGCTGAGCGAGCGCATCGACCGTCTTCTGGAGGTACACGACTCGGGTCGGTGAGGGCACGCTCCGTCTCCCGGGCCGTCGTCGTCCACCACGCAGTAACCGAGCCGGGCACTTCTCACGCAACCCGACAGAATTCCTGTTGAGTGCCGCGAGAAGTGCCCGGCTCAGCGAAAGAGAAAGACCCCGTCAGCCCCGCAGCTCGGCGGCCACCAGCTCGGCGAGCTCGACGGCGTTGAGGGCCGCACCCTTGCGCAGGTTGTCCCCCACGGCGAAGAACTGCAGGCCGTGCCCCGGCGCGAAGGCCTGATCGGCGCGCAGACGCCCCACGAAGGTACCGTCGCGGCCGGCGCCCTTCAGAGGGCTGGGCACGTCCTCGTAGGTGACGCCGGGCGCCGCCTCCAGCAGCTCGCGGGCGCGCTCGACGCTGATCTCGCGCTCGAACTCGGCGTTGATGCTGAGCCCGTGGCCGGAGAACACCGGGATGCGCACGCAGGTGCCGGAGACCAGCAAGTCCGGGATCCCCAGGATCTTGCGGGACTCGTTGCGCAGCTTCTGCTCCTCATCGGTCTCACCGGAGCCGTCACCGGCGTCGCCGCCGGCCCAGGCCACGGCGTTGAAGGCGATGGTGTCGACGTAGACCTCCGGCGCGGGGAACTCGACGGCCCGTCCGTCCAGGGCCAGGCCCTCCATGTCCTCGTTCACGACGGCGCGCACCTGCCCGGCCAGCTCGGCCACCCCGGCCCGCCCCGAGCCGGAGACGGCCTGGTAGGTCGAGACGATGAGGCGGATGAGCCCGGCCTCCTCGTGCAGCACCTTGAGGGCCGGCATGGCCGCCATGGTGGTGCAGTTGGGGTTGGCGATGATGCCCTTGGGGCGCTCGCGCAGCGCATGCGGGTTGACCTCGCTGACCACGAGCGGCACCTCGGGGTCCTTGCGCCAGGCCGAGGAGTTGTCGACGACGACGGCCCCGGCGGCGGCGAAGCGGGGGGCGTGCTCGCGCGAGGCCGCTCCCCCCGGCGGAGAAGATGGCGACGTCGATACCGGCCAGGTCCGCGGTGGCGACGTCCTCGACCTCGACCTGGGCGCCGCGGAAGTCCACGACGGTCCCGGCGCTGCGGGCCGAGGAGAAGAAGCGCACCGAGCGGGCGGGGAAGTCGCGCTCGGCCAGCATGGCGCGCATGACGCGGCCGACCTGGCCGGTGGCCCCCACGACGGCGACGCAGACGCCGTCGGCCACTCCGGTGTAGGTGTTCACGGGATTGCTCATCGTCCGGTCCCTCCGTAGACGACCGCCTCGGCGGCCTGGGCGTCGAGGCCGAAGGCGGAGTGGACGGCGCGCACGGCCTCGTCGAGTACGGCGTCGTCGACCACCACCGAGATGCGGATCTCGGAGGTGGAGATCATGTGGATGTTGACCCCGGCCTCGCTCAGCGAGCCGAACAGGCGCGCCGAGACCCCCGGGTTGGAGCGCATGCCGGCCCCCACCAGGGACAGGATGCCGATGTCGGGGTTGAAGTGCAGGGAACGGAAGCCCAGCTCCTCGCGGGCGGCCTCGAGGGCCTCGCGGGCGGTGGCGGAGTCACCGTCGGGGCAGGTGAAGGAGATGTTGGTCAGGCCGGTCCCCTCGGCTGAGACGTCCTGGACGATCATGTCGATGTTGGCGTCGGTTCCGGCCACGATCGCGAAGATGCGGGCGGCGGCGCCGGGGACGTCGGGCACGCCCACGAGCGTGATCTTGTCCTGGCTGCGGTCGTGGGCGATTCCGGAGATGACGGGGGCTTCCACGTGGTCCTCCTTGGCGGTCGGGCGGGGGCGGGCCTGGGCCCGTGCGGCGATGGCATTGCGGTGCGCGGTGTCGACGACTGAGGCCGAGGGCCCGTCGTCGAGCCCGGCGGGGTCTGAGGACGAGGCCGGAGCGGCTCCCACGGACTCGTCGGCGGTCTCCGGGCTCGCGGCGCTGGGCGCACTGTCGGTGTCGGCGGCGACGACGTCGTCGAGCTGGGCGGCCACGACCGAGGGCACGAAGGCGCCCTCGCGGCGGCCGTCGTAGATCCAGGTCCCGGTCTTGTCGGAGAAGGAGGAGCGCACGTGCAGCGGCACCCCGAAGCGGCGGGCATACTCCACGGCGCGCAGGTGGAGGATCTTGGCGCCGTGGGCGGCCAGCTCCAGGGTCTCCTCACTGGAGAGGGACTCGATGCGCTTGGCGGTCGGGACGATGCGGGGGTCGGCGGTGAACAGGCCGTCGACGTCGGTGTAGATCTCGCAGACGTCGGCGTTGAGGGCGGCAGCCAGGGCGACGGCGGTCGTGTCGGAGCCGCCACGCCCCAGGGTGGTGGTGTCCTCGACCTCGTTGATGCCCTGGAAGCCGGCGACGATGGCGACCGCGCCGGTCTGGATGGAGCGGGCCACGCGCTCGGGCAGCACCCCGACGATGGAGGCCTTGCCGTACTTGGAGTCGGTGAGGACGCCGGCCTGGGCACCGGTGTAGGCCTGTGCCGGCACACCGAGCTCGGTGACGGCCATGGCGAGCAGGGCCATGGAGATGCGCTCCCCGGCGGACAGCAGGATGTCCATCTCACGGGCGGGGGCGTCGGTGGTCAGGGCGGCGGCCTGGTCGAGGAGCTCGTCGGTCGTGTCCCCCATCGCGGAGACGACGACAACAACCGTGTTGCCGGCCTGGCGGGTGGCGACGATGCGCCGGGCGACGCGCCGCATCGCGTCGACGTCGCTGACGGACGAGCCGCCGTACTTCTGGACGACCAGTGCCATATGGCGCTCCTCGGGTCCTGGAATCAGTGCGTGTCTAGCATCAGGTGCTCCGCGCCGGTGCGGGCGTCCTGGCAGGGGGCTTCCGGGGATGGAGCCGTCGCCGCGCGGCGCCCACGACGACGTGGCTGGGGCAAGCATACGGTGCGCCGTGTTGCCGGCACATCACGCGGCTCGGAGCCTGCGGCCCACAGCCGGCGGCCAACACTTCGACCGAATCTTCAGAAACGACCCGGAGCCGCGTCGTTTCTGAAGTTTTTGTCGAAGTGTCGGAGTGAGGCGGGCTCGGGCGCGCACCATCACCGTCGCCCACGTCGTCCCCGGGGTTCCGCCCACCAGGCCCGGCCGACGACGTAGCCTGGTCGTATGAGCATTGAAGTCTCCCAGCTCACCCGGTTCTTCGGTCGGGCACCGGCGGTGCGCCAGCTGGACATGTCGGTGCCCGGCGGCGCCGTGACCGGCCTGGTCGGCCCCAACGGCGCCGGCAAGACGACACTGCTGCTCATGCTGGCGGCCCTCCTGGCCCCGGACTCCGGGACGATCCGGGTGGCGGGCCTGGACCCGGTCACCCAGTCGCGCGAGGTCCACCGCGCCGTGGGCTGGATGCCCGATGCCTTCGGCACCTGGGACTCCCTGACCTGCACCGAAATCCTCCTGACCTTCGCCGCCGCCCAGGGCATGGACGCCGATGCCGCCCGCCCCCGAGCCCTTGAGATGCTCTCCCTGGTCCACCTCGACGAGATGGCGCGCACGCCCGCCCGGGTCCTCTCCCGCGGCCAGAAGCAGCGCCTGGGCCTGGCCCGCGCCCTCATCCACGCCCCCAAGGTCCTGCTCCTGGACGAACCGGCCGCCGGCATGGACCCGCGTTCGCGCGCCGACCTGCGCGTCCTACTGCGCGACCTGGCCTCGGGCGGCACCACGATCCTGCTCTCCAGCCACATCCTGTCGGAGATGGAGGAGATGGTCGACGGCGTCGTCTTCATGTCTCACGGGACCGCCGTCGCCTCGCCGTCGGGGTGGGCTCCGGCGCCCGGCCAGGCGGGTTCCGGCGCCACAGCCCCGGTCCCGGTGGGGCGGACCTGGCGCATACGGGCCCTGGACGCCGGGCGCCTGGGCGAGTGGGCGCGCTCCACGCAGCTGCCCGTCACGGCGGAGGAGGACGGCGCCGTGCGCGTCCCGGTCGCCGACGACGCGGCAGCGTCCCATCTGCTGCGCGAGGCCGTCGAGGCCGGGGTGGAGGTCGTCTCCTTCGCCCCGCTGTCCGGAACCCTGGAGGAGACCTACCTGGCTCTGGAAGGAGAACGCCGATGACCTGGACCGGTGTGCGCACCATCATGGTGCTCGAGCCTGCGTCAACGGGTGAGGGCCACGCGCTGGCGCATCATGCTGGGGATCTGGCTGGCGGTCCTCGTCCTGCTGTGCGGAGGGCTGGTGATCACCGTCGAGGTGCTGATGCCCAACAGCTCCAGCACGGAGTACCTCTTGTCCCTCTATGACCTGGTCGTCTGCTTCGTGCTGGGGATCGGGCTCATCGTCGCTCCCACGCTGTCGGCGACGTCCATCAACGGCGACCGAGCCGATGCGACCCTGGCGCTGCTGCAGGCCACGGCGCTGCGCAGCCAGGAGATCGTCGTCGGCAAGCTGCTGGCGGCCTGGGTGGCGGCGATCGCCTTCCTGGGCGTGGCCACACCCTTCCTCATCCTCCTGACGGTCGCGGGCGGCTCGCACTGGCAGGCCCTCCTCGCCCACCTGGTCATCCTCGTCTTCACGCTGGGGGCGGTGTGCGCCATCGGCCTGGGCTTCTCGGGACTGACGGCGCGCCCCTCGGCCTCGGCGGTCCTGACCTACCTCGTGGTGGCCGCCCTGACCGTGGGGACGCCCCTGGCCACGGCCATCTCCGCCTCCCTGGTGACCGGCACCCAGACGGTGGTGACCTACAGGGTGGACTACGACGACTCATCCGATGAGAAGGTCGTGTGCAAGCCCGAGCCTGAGATCAGGACCCACGACGTCACGCGCACCGACTGGATCTGGTGGATGCTGGCCCCCAACCCCTTCGTGGCCCTGGGGGATGCGACCGCCCACGCGCCGCAGCAACCGGCCTCGGCCTCCTTCGGAGACCCGGCCTCCCTTCTGTCCCTGACCGGGCAGGGCGTCGACTTCATGCGCAACCCGCAGCCCGAGCGGGTCGTCCGCAACTACTGCGAGGACCGGAAGGACTCCTTCGACCACCCCTCCAGCAGCCGCAGCAGCCGTGACGACGGGGGCCCTTTGGCCAGGCACCTGGCCTTCTGGCCCGCGAGCATCGTGGTGCTCATGGCCCTGGGGGCCGGCGGCGTGGTGACGGCCAGCAGGCGTCTGCGTGTGCCGGCCGGCAGGCTGCCGCGCGGCGTGCGCCTGGCCTGATCCCACGAGCCGAGCGTTTCTCGCGTAGCCCCACCGTTTCTCCGTCGAGATGGGCGAGGAGCGCCCGGCTCGGCCGAAGGCGGGACGGTCAGTCCTCGACGCGACGTCGGCCCTCGAAGGCCCGTCCGAGGGTGACCTCGTCGGCGTACTCCAGGTCGGCGCCCACGGGCAGGCCGGAGGCGAGCCGGGAGACGGGCACGGCCATGGTGCGCAGCATACGGGTGAGGTAGGCGGCGGTCGCCTCGCCGACGACGTCGGGGTCGGTGGCCAGGATGACCTCCTCGACCTCGCCGTCTCCCAGGCGGCTGAAGAGCTCGCGCACGCGCAGGTCGTCGGGGCCGACACCGTTGATGGGGTCGATGGCGCCGCCGAGCACGTGGTAGAGCCCCCGGTACTCGCGGGTGCGTTCGATGGCGACGACGTCCTTGGGCTCCTCGACGACGCAGATGACGCGCTGGTCGCGGCGGGGGTCACGGCAGATGGCGCACTGGGGGGCCTCGGCGATGTTACCGCAGGTCTCGCAGAAGCGGACCTTGGCCTTGACGGCGCGCAGGGCCTCGATGAGGCGCTCGACGGCGGCCGAGTCGGCGGCCAGGACGTGGAAGGCCATGCGCTGGGCGGACTTGGGGCCGATGCCGGGAAGCTCGCCGAACTCGTCAATGAGGTCCTGGACGGCGCCTTCGTAGACGGCGGGCATGTCAACGTCCTTCCTGGGTCACGGTGACCTCTTCGATGACCTGGGCGCCGAGGATCCGTTTGACAACCTCGAGCCCGACGACGCCGGCGTCCTCGGCGTCGGGATCGTCCTCGCTGGGGGTGTCGTCGGCCAGGGAGTCGGTGTCGGCGTCCTGGGCGGCGGCGCGGGCTGCGGCCATGGCGGCGGCCAGGCGCGAGCCGGCGATGCCCGACGGCGCCCAGGTGGACTCGTCCTCGGGTGGGGCGCTCGAGGCGCTGGGCTCCTCAGGTGCCGGCCCCGGGCTGAAGGGGCTCGACGGCGTCCCCTCCCAGGTGACGGGGGCCAGGCCGGGCGATCCGGCGGCGGGCTCAGGGGTACCGGGCACCCCGGGGGCGCTGCCGCCTCCCGGAGCCTGCGGGGACGGGGAGGCGGGAGTCTGCTGGAGGGACTGGGGGCGGCCGGAGCCGACGCGGCCCCGCCGGGAATCTCCGGCAGGGCGCGCAGACGGTGGACGGTGGCCAGGGGCGCCTCGTCGGGCGCCTGCGCGGCGGGTGCGGAGCGGGACTGTGCGGGTGAGGCTGAGGCCGCAGGGGCCGATGTCGGAGCCGGAGCGGAGTGCGGGCCGGCGGGCGCGGGTGTCGCAGGGCACTCCCAAGGGGAGGCGCTCGGCGGTGGGGAGGAGGGCGCGGAGGCGGGTGCTGACTGGGTGGGCACGGTTCCGCCGCCGGGGACGGCGACCGGCCCCCAGCCGTCGTCCGGGTCGGTGCCGCCGGTGGCGGGAGCGGGCGCTGAGGCTGGCGCCGGGGCTGAGCCTCCGCCGGGGATGGCGACGGGCCCCCAACCGTCGTCGGGATCGGTGGGGTTCGCGGGAACCGTCGACGCCATCGGGGTCGCGTGGGCGGCGGGCGCCGGGCGCGCGTCAGCGGGGACGGCCGGGGATGCTGGGGAGACTGCCTGGAACTCGGTGGGGGCGGCGCCGGCCTGAGCCGGCTGCGGCGCCGGTGAGGTCGCGGATTCCTGCGCAGCGGGGGCCGGGGCGGCGCGGCGTCCGGCGGAATCGGTGCGCTGAGCGGGGACAGTGGGTTCATCGGCACCGACGTACCCGGAGTCCTCGGCGTAGGGATCGGCACCCCAGTCGTCCTCGGGCGGGGGCTCGAAGATCGGGGAGCCGTCGTCCCAGGTGGTGGAGGCGGGCCGGTGCGCCTCGGGTCGGCCGGTCGGCTCGACGTCGGTCGGCCGCGCGGGTGCTGCAGCGGCCGACTGTACCGCTGGGCCCTGCGCGGGCCGACCGGTGTCGGCAGCACTGGTGCGGTCATGGGTTGTCAGCGCCCGGGGCGCGGGAGCGGATGAGGCGACCGGGGCCGCCGCATCCTCGACCGAGCCCTGGCCACCGGCGTGCGTCCCGGCGCCGTTGACGTCCTCCGCCCGGCCGCCGGCAGCCGAACCGGCCGAATCGAAGACTCTCGCTTGCGGGACGGCTCCGCCCGGGCCGGCGTCGGGGGCGCCGCCGTAGGAGCCCTGCGGCCCGCCGTGGCCGGTGGCGTGGCCGACGTCGTAACCGGGAGCGCTCGCATCTCCTGCCCCAGTGGGCGCACCGCCAGGTCCTCCGGGACCGTGCGGGCCGCCGGAGCCACCTGGTCCCCCGGCCCGTCGTCGCCGGCGACGATGGCGTGCACCTCGAGACGCAGGCCGAGGGCCTGGTGGAGGGCCGCGGAGAAGATGGGGCCGTGTCCACCGTTCTCGAAGGCTCCCACGAGGCCGGGAGCGGCGAACAACAGGGTGAAGACGCCCCCGGAGACGGTGCCCGGTCGGGAGTTGGGGCCGACCAGTGCCCAGGTGGCGCGCCGCGAGCGCTTGGCCGCCTCGAGGACCTCCTCCCAGCGGGTGCGGATCATCTCCGCATCAGCCGCCTCGCCCCCGCCCGGGCCGCCGGTGGTGCCGGCGCCTCCCTGGGCAGCGGGTGCCGAGGGCGCGGCGGGGGCCGTCCCCAACCGGCGTCGGACTGGGGTGCCTGAGGGGCTGCGGGCGCACTCGGGGCGGCCGGGGCGCCGGCCGACTCGACTCCGTGTGAGGGCTGTTCGGCCACTCGCGGGGCCGGCGCGGCCGAGGGTGCGGAGAGGCCCGGCGAGGTGGAGGCTGACGACGCCGCCCAGGTGGAGGGCCCTTGGGTTGAGGCGCCGTCATGCGGGCCGTCCCAGCTGACGGCGGGGCCGGCCTGAGAGGCCGGTGCGGCTGACGTCGGGTCCGTGGCGGGTACCGGGGGCCCGGCAGGGGCCGCCCCCCAAACGGCGTCGGACTGAGGTGTCTGCGGGTCCACGACGGGTGCCGAGCTCCCGGCTCTCCCCGGTCCCCCGGCGTTCTCAGGCGGCTGGCCCCCGCGTCGGCCGGCGGCGTCCGCGGAGGCCCGGCGGGCGATCTGGGCGGCCATCTCACGTCCGGAGCCGACGGGCACGGCGCCGGCGGCGTTGCCGACCGCGCCGGCACCTGCGCCACCGGGGGCGGGCGGGGCCGTCGGCCCGGCGCTCCCGGCCGGTCCGGTCGGACCACCTGCGGCTACAGCACCGCCGGCTCTGGCAGCGCCGCCGGCGGGGATGAGCAGGCGGGCCACGAGCAGCTCGAGCTGGAGTCGGGGGGAGGTGGCGCCGACCATGGCGGTCAGCGCCTGGGCGGTGGTGTCGGCGGCGCGGGAGAGGGCGGCGGCCCCCATGGTGCGGGCCTGAAGGTCCATGCGCTCGAGCTCATCGACCGGCATGGAGCCGAGCGCCGCACCGGCCTCGGAGCCGGCCAGGGCGATGACGAGGAGGTCGCGCAGGCGGGCCAGCAGGTCCTCGACGAAGCGGCGGGGGTCGTGCCCGGAGGAGACGACCCGGTCCACCACCCGGAAGACGCCGGCGCCGTCGGATGCCGCGATGGCGTCGACGCACTGGTCGAGCATGGTGGTGTCGGTGTAGCCCAGCAGGGCGACGGCCCGCTGGTAGTCGACGCCGCCGTCGTGCGCCCCGCCGATGAGCTGGTCCATGACCGAGAGGGTGTCGCGCACGGAGCCGCCGCCGGCGCGCACCACGAGGGGGAAGACGCCGGGGCCGATCTCGACGCCCTCGGCTCGGCACAGGTGGTCGAGGTAGCCCTCGAGGGTGTCGGGCGGGACGAGGCGGAAGGGGTAGTGGTGGGTGCGCGAGCGGATGGTGCCGATGACCTTCTCCGGCTCGGTGGTGGCGAAGATGAACTTCACATGCGCGGGCGGCTCCTCGACGAGCATGAGCAGTGCGTTGAAGCCCTGCGCGGTGACCATGTGGGCCTCGTCGAGGATGAAGATCTTGTAGCGGTCGCGGGCCGGGGCGAAGGCGGCGCGCTCGCGCAGGTCGCGGGCGTCGTCGACGCCGTTGTGGCTGGCGGCGTCGATCTCGACGACGTCGAGGCTGCCGGGTCCGCCGGTGGCCAGGTCCCGGCAGGAGGGGCAGGTGCCGCAGGGGGTGTCGGTGGGGGCCTGGGCGCAGTTGAGGCAGCGGGCCAGGATGCGCGCCGACGTCGTCTTGCCGCAGCCGCGCGGGCCGGAGAAGAGGTAGGCGTGGGTGACGCGGTCGGCCCTCAGCGCCGCCATGAGCGGAGCGGTGACGTGGTCCTGCCCGATGACCTCCTGGAAGGTGTCGGGGCGGTAGCGGCGGTACAGAGCGGTGGTCACGGCCCGAGCCTAATCGGCCGGGCCGACCCCGTGCGAGGGACCGGGTGAGTCGGGTTCCATCTGGCACGATGGGGAGCCGGCGCGCCGCCGACTGGAGAAAGGGAGGAACCATGCCTGTCACCGAGGCGCTTGTCACCCGCAACGCCGTCTACTCGGCCGAGGTCCTCTCCAGGGGCGGTCTGGCGGCCAAGGGTGCGCAGAAGGTCGCCGTCGTCGCGTGCATGGACTCGCGCGTGGACGTCTTCGCGGCCCTGGGGCTCGCCCCGGGCGAGGCTCACGTGATCCGTAACGCCGGAGGCCTCGTCACCGAGGACACGATCCGCTCTCTGACGATCAGCCAGCGCCTCCTGGGGACCGAGGAGATCCTCCTCATCCACCACACCGACTGCGGCATGCTCTCCTTCACCGACGAGGATCTCTGCCGCACCTTGGAGGAGGAGACGGGCGCGCGGCCGACCTGGGCGCCGGGGTTCTTCACCGATCTGGCCGACAGCGTGCGCCAGTCGATCGCCCGCATCAAGGCCTCGCCGTTCGTCCCCCGCACCGACGCCGTGCGCGGCTTCGTCCTGGACCTGGCCACCGGCCGCCTGGAGGAGGTCGACGCCGTCGAGGCATGACCCTTGAGAGCCTCGACGGCACTGCACGAGGTTGGGGACCCGCCCGGGCATGTGAGGACCCCTCGCGCACCCGCCAGAGCCTGCTTACCCTTGCTACCTTCCGGTCCTGGGGGATTCGCTGGATGACGCCGCACGAGGGGCCGAGCGAGAGACTACCTGATCCGGCCTCCGGTTGCGAACCGCCCCAACCAACCTCGCGTGACAGATCCCACCGCCCCGGGCTGGCCCCGGGGATGGGCGGTCCGATATATTCCTTTCTCGTTGCACGTGGTTGTCGCCGCGTGGAGCACCTGGAGGATTCGCCTAGTGGCCTATGGCGCACGCTTGGAAAGCGTGTTGGGTGCAAGCCCTCGGGGGTTCGAATCCCCCATCCTCCGCCACCACCCCGGAATCTCCGTGATTCCGGGGTTTTTCTCTACCACCCCCACTGCCCACCGCCCCACAGGAACCGGCAGGGATCTCTCCCCATCGACGCGGCCACCGCCTCCTGCCACGATGACCTCATGCGCACGAAGACCTCATCCCTCATCGCCCTGCCGACCGCGCTCCTTCTCGCCCTGAGCCTCAGCGCCTGCGACAAGGATGCGGTCAGCACTCTCCCTCCACTCGTCCCTCCTCCTCAGCCAAGGCCGACTCCACGGACTCCCCCAAGGACAAGGACGCCCGGGACTCCGACGACGACTCCTCGGCCACCCCCGAGGCCGACGCCTCAGCCGACTCCAGCGCCGGAGCAGATGGCGACGCCAAGACCGTCGGCATCCGCGACCTCAAGGCCGGCGACTGCATCTCCGAAATGGTCAACGGGACCAAACACGGCGAGACGGGCTCCACGGGCGCGAAGCTCGTCGACTGCTCCACTCCCCATAAGTACGAGGTGACCGGAACGGGGCAGTCCTCAGCCTCCAGCTATGCCGAGGCGAACACCCCGGAGGAGATCACCACCGTCTGCACTCCGGTGCTGGAGAGCTACGTGGGCTCCCCCTCCAAGGCCAAGAAGTACCAAGTAGCGGCCCTCGCCCCTGTGCAATCCTCCTGGGACCAGGGGGACCACTCCTTCGTCTGCTTCGCCCAGAACCCGGATGAAACACCATTGAACAATTCCATCAAGAACTCCTAGTCTGTCCTCATCGAGCTGGACGACCACGCACGGGCGGACCACTGGTTGAGGAAGACCACTTCTTCCTCCCAACGCCTCGCGAATGCTGTCCAGCTTCCCACTCCGGCCGGGTGGCGACTCTCCGTTTCTCCGTCTCATGTCGCCACCCGGTCCTTATCCCAGATTTTTTCAGCGGACTTTTCGAGTGTGGCCAGGTTCCTGCAGAAACCGGCACAATCCCACCATTCCGACTGTTACGGTTCGACGCATGAGCACCCGGACCACGCTCCTCGCCCTCCCCATCGCAGCCGTTATCGCCATGGGGCTGACCTCCTGCAGCCTGTTCTCCTCGGACACCACCACCGCCACCAAGGACCTCGAGGTCGGGAACTGCTACAACACGGTGAGCGAAAAGTCCGGCGGCAAGGAGCCGGTCGGCGAGGTCACCGTGGTCGACTGCGCCAAGGCGCACACCTACGAGGTCATCGCCCAGACCACCTTCGGCGAGGACATCAAGGAGCTCCCCAACGAACGCGCGATCGCGTCTCTGGGCCAGGGCTTCTGCCTGGGCGAGGACTTCACCAAGTACGTCGGGATCGAGTCCGGCAAGACCAACTATCAGGTCGAGTACCTCACACCCAGTAAGGACACCTGGGCCAAGGGCGACCGCAAGATCAGCTGCGTCGTCACCCAGGGGGACAAGTCACAGGTCAAGGGCTCGGCCAAGAACTCCAAGAAGTAGTCCTCACCGCTCGTCCTCAGCGAGCCTGGGCGCGCTGAGGGCGGCGCCGTGCCCCGGCGGTGTCCGGAGACGACGGCGTACCGTAGGGAACCGGTCCGAGTCCCGCCAGCAGCTCCTCCACGGTCTCGCAGGCCTGCGGCTCGTCTCCGGCCGCTGCGGCGCCGAGGTCGCCCTCCGGTCCGAGCGCGCCGCGCTCGGAATCGGCCTGCGCCATGAGGGCGGTGGAGATCATGAGTTTGATGCGGTTGAGCTGGTTGACTTCGCTGGCGCCGGGGTCGTAGTCGATGGCGACGATGTTGGCCTGGGGGTAGCGGCGTCGGACCTCGCGGAACATGCCTTTGCCCACTACGTGGTTGGGCAGGCAGGCGAAGGGCTGGCAGCACACGATGTTGGGCACGCCGTGCTCGATGAGCTCGATCATCTCGCCGGTGAGCAGCCAGCCCTCACCGGCCTGGTTGCCCGGGGAGAGCACCTTCGATGCCTTGCGAGCCAGCTCGGCCGTGGAGACCTCGACGTCGAAGGTGCCACCGGCGGCGCGCAGGGCGGCGCGGGCCGGGGCCTGGAGCTGCTCGATGAACCACACGGCCGCCTTCTTCTTGGCCACGGACTCCCTGCCTATGCCGTAGGTGTCCGCCTCCCACTGGGCGGTCACCAGCCCGGACAGGAAGAAGGGCAGGAGGCCGGGGACGACAGCCTCGCAGCCCTCGGCCTCAATGACGTCGATGACGTGGTTGTTGGCGTCGGGCTGGAACTTCACCAGGATCTCGCCGACGACGCCGACGCGCGGGCGCCGGGGCTCGTCGCGGCGGGGCAGGTCGTTGAACTCGCGGACCATCTCGCGCAGGAGGCGGCGATAGCCGATGCGCCCGCCCCAGGTGGTCGAGCGGCCCCGGTGCTCGAAGTACTCGGCGATGATACGATCCCAGCGCGCAACGAGCTCCTGGGTGGCGCCTTCGACCACCTCGTAGGGGCGTACTCGTAGCAGGCAGGTGTTGAGGGTGTCTCCGATGATGATGCCCTGGAGCATCTTCAGGCCCATGGTGGCGGTCAGCTCGAATCCGGGGTTGGACTCGATGCCCTGCAGGGAGATGGCCACGACCGGCACCTGCGGGTAACCGGCCTCGCGCAGGCCCTTGCGCAGCATGGCGGCGTAGTTGGTGGCCCGGCAGATGCCGCCGGTCTGGGAGATGGCCACGACGCAGGAGTCGGGGTCGTGGCTGCCGTCGGTGAAGGCGCCGATGAGCTGGCCGATGACCATGATGGCGGGGAAGCAGGCGTCGTTGTTGACGTAGCGCAGCCCCACCTCGAGGTCGTCGCGGCTGGCAGACTGAAGCAGCTCGACCTTGTATCCCAGGCGCCGCATGAGCGGCTCCAGGGGCCGGAAGTGCACGGGGCTCATCTGCGGCATGAGGATGGTGTGGGTGGCGCGCATGGCCTCGGTGAAGACCGGACCGGTGGCCCCCGGCAGCTCTCGCCCTCCGACGGCGACGCCCACCTCGCGCGGCCCGGCCGCCTTCTCAGTCTTGTCGGTGCCCTTCCGTGCCGATCGGTCGGCTGCCTTCGCGGAGGGCTCATCGGTGGGGGCGGTCGTGTCGATCTCGACGGCGTCGTCGACAGCGCCGTCGGTCTCCTCGGCGCGAGTGGTCTTCTCCGCCGCGCGGGCCTCGGAGGCGGCGGCCAGGAGCGCAGGCGGATGGTGGCGGCGCCGAGGTTGGAGACCTCGTCGATCTTGAGGCTCGTGTAGACCCCACCGGCGGACTCCAGGATCTCCTGGACCTGATCGGTGGTCAGGGCGTCGACCCCACAGCCGAAGGAGTTGAGCTGGACGAGCTCGAGGTCGTCGCGGGCGGTGACGAGCTCAGCAGCCTGGTAGAGGCGCGAGTGGTAGGCCCACTGGTCGCGCACCCGCAAGCGCCCGGTGACGCCCTGGGTGGCCACGGGCTTGGGCGTGGGCAGGCCGACGCAGGTGACGTCGGACCAGTCGGCGGGCGCTTGCGGGTCGGGACGGAACTCGTCCACCCGGCGGCGCAGCGCGGCCACGGCCCGGCTGAGCGCCCCGGTGGCGACGGCGTGCTCGGCGCCGTCGCCGGGGTCGGGGGTCTCGTCCGTGCCGGATGACGAGCCGGCCTGGCGGGCGATGGCGGCCCAGTCGGTCTTCTTGGGCTTCTTGGGCCTTGCCGATCTGGCGGGGCGCTCTCCCGGCTCAGCCTTCCCGGGCAGGCCGGCCTTGCCGGCGGCCCCTGTCTCCTCGGCGGCGCCCGGTTCCGGCGCCTCGGAGGCTGCGGCGTCGGGCTCGGGCAGGAGGGAGTCCTCGGACAGGACGGCCAGGCCCAGGGTGTTGATGACGTCGGGGACGCCGTGGTTGATCTCGGGGTCGATGTGGTAGGGACGTCCGGCCAGGACGATTCCCTTGCGGCCGTTGTCCTCCATCCATCTCAGGGCGCGGCGGCCCTCGGCACGCACATCGGCCTTGAAGGCGGCGTCCTCGGCGAAGCCGGCGGCCACGGCCCGGCGGGCCTCGGGCAGGGTGACGCCCCAGTCGGCGAAGACCTCGACAAGCCTCTCGGCCAGGGTGGCCGGGTCGGCCAGGTTGAGGAAGGGGGAGAGCATCCGTACGCCCGAGCCCCCCTCAACGCCGTCGGGTCCTTCCTGCTGTCCATCGCGAACGGCCTCGACGTTGTTGCGGATGACCTCGGGGTAGGTGGCCACGATCGGGCAGTTGAAGTGGTCGGCGGCGCCCTGGACGAGCTCACGCTCGTAGAACACGCAGGGGAACCAGATCGTCTTGATGCCCTTGGCGATGAGGGCCTCGATGTGCCCATGGGCGAGCTTGGCCGGGTAGCAGACGTTCTCCGAGGGGATCGTGTCCATACCGGACTCGAAGAGCTCGTGGTTGGAGCGCCCCGAGATCATGACGCGGAAGCCCAGCGAGGTGAGCACCGTGAACCACAGGGGGTAGTTCTCGTACATGCCCAGCACCCTGGGAATGCCGATGTCACCGCGCGTGGCCGCGCCCTCCCGCAGGCGCCGGTAGGAGAAGGCCCGCTTGTACTTGTAGTCGTAGAGGTTGGGCAGGTCGGACTTGGTGGCGCGCCGCTCCTGAGTGGCGCCCCGCTCGCAGCGGTTGCCGGAGATGTGGCGCTGTCCGTCGTTGAAGGTGGTGATGGTCAGCTGGCAGTGGTTCTGACACAGCTTGCAGGTGGCGGTCTCGGTGGTCAGGCTGAAGCGGGAGAGCTCGCCCAGGCTCATGAGGCCCGAGGGCACTCCGTCATAGGTGGCCCGGGCGCTCAGGGCCGCGCCGAAGCAGCCCATGAGACCGGCGACGTCGGGGCGCACCACCTCCCGGCCGGTGAGCAGCTCGAAGGCCCGCAGCACCGCGTCATTGAGGAAGGTGCCGCCCTGGACCGAGACCCGTTCGCCGAGCTGGTCGGCGTCCTTGAGCTTGATGACCTTGTACAAGGCGTTGCGCACTACCGAGTAGGACAGGCCCGCACTGATCTCCCCCCACGGTGGCCGACTCGCGCTGGGCCTGCTTGACCGAGGAGTTCATGAACACAGTGCAGCGGCTGCCCAGGTCCACCGGTCGTTCGGCCTGCAGGGCGGCCTCGGCGAACTCGCCGATCTCCAGTCCCATGGACCGGGCAAAGGTCTGCAGGAAGGAGCCGCAGCCGGCCGAGCATGCCTCGTTGACGCTGATGGAGTCGATGGCATCGCCCTTGATGCGCAGGTACTTCATGTCCTGGCCGCCGATATCGATGACCGAGGTGACCCCGGGGTTGAGGTAGGCCGCTGCTCGGTAGTGCGCCATCGTCTCGACCACGCCCTCGTCGATGCGCAGCGCCACCTTGACCAGGGACTCCCCGTAGCCGGTGACGCAGGAGCGCACGATCCGCACGCCATCAGGCATCTCGCGGTGGATGCGACGCAGGATCTCCACGGCGGCCGTCACCGGATCGCCCTCGTTTCCGGCGTAGTGCTCCCACACGATCCGCCCGCGCCCGTCCAGGACCACGGCCTTGATCGTCGTCGAGCCGGCGTCGATCCCCAGGAAGCAGTCACCGTCCTGGTGCTCCCCGCCCGTCCTCGGCGCCGAGGCCGCACCGGGGGCCTCACCGCCGAGTTCATCGTCGGCGCCACCCGAGTCCCCCAGCGCTCCCGCCTCTTGAGCAGGCTCCTTAAGGACCGGCCAGTGGGCCCGTTCAATGTGCGCGCGGGCGTGACGCTCGCGGAAGGCCTCCAGCTCGGCGGCATCCTTGAACAGCGGGCGCATCCGAGAGGTGCCCAGGGACAGGGCCTTACGGGTGGCCAGACGGGTGGACAGCTCCGAGATCGGCGTCGACTCACCCGAGGAGAGCAGGGCGGCACCGATGGCAACGTAGAGCTGGGCGTTGTCGGGGCAGGTGAAGGAGTCGACCTGGTCCGCCAGGGTCCGCTCGAAGGCGGCGCGCAACTGGGGCAGGAAGTGCAGCGGTCCGCCCAGGAACATGACGCGACCGCGGATGGGGCGCCCGCAGGCCAGTCCCGCAATGGTCTGGGTGACGACGGCCTGGAGGACGGAGGCGGCCAGGTCCTCCCCGGCGGCGCCCTGGTTGATGAGCGGTTGGAGGTCGGACTTGGCGAAGACCCCGCAGCGCGAGGCGATGGGGTAGAGCGTCGTGTAGCGCGAGGCCAGGTCGTCCAGGCCGGCGGCGTCGGTGTGGAGGAGCTGAGCCATCTGATCGATGAAGGCTCCGGTGCCGCCCGCGCAGGTGCCGTTCATGCGCTGCTCGGGAGTGGGGTGGAGATAGGTGATCTTGGCATCCTCACCACCGAGCTCGATGACGACGTCAGCCTGCGGATCGCACACGCGCACCGTCTCGGTCTCGGCAATGACCTCCTGGACGAAAGGCAGACCCATGAGGGCGGCCAGGGACAGCCCGGCACTGCCGGTGACCGCCCCGCGCACGACGGCACCCGGATAGGCCCGAGCGACCTCGCCCAGCAGCCGGGTCAGCTCACCGCGCACGTCCGCGTTGTGACGCCGGTACTCAGCGAACACAGGAGACACCGACGCCGTGTCAGGCCGAGCACCGGTAGGGGCCTCAGGCGAGTGCTCAGGAAGGAGAACGAGCTTGATGGTGGTCGAGCCGATGTCCAGCCCCATCCGCAGGACTGTCGGCGTGCCGTCGGCCCCGGACGCCACCGGATGCGCAGCCGACCCCGCGGCCGCGACGGATGCGGGCCTCCGCGCTCTGGAGACCGGATCGGGAACGGACATGCTTCACCTCGGCGAGCGCCTGGGCCGGCCCTCTGCGAGCCGACGACGATGTGGGCTGAGCCCTCACCGTATCGAAGAGACACACATGCCTCAACGGCGTTGAAATACCCACCCTCCCCCGCCGTCACCCACCGAGCCTCTTGGCGTCATAACGCCAAAAGAGCACTACGAGCACCCAGGACTCACACTAAAGCTCTGAACGCTGTTGAATATGGTGTCGATAGACTTATCTAAAAATACGGCGCTCGTCACACATCCTCGATGCCGTCGACCCCGACCAAGCGCTGCATTTCCCGGAACTTCTCCATTTTCTGTCGGGCCGGCAGCCGGAGGAGACGGGAGCACTCGTAATCTCCAGGAGTGACCAGCGATGCCCCCAGCGCTCCGCCGTCGACGGCGTTACCCGAGGAGGAGCCCGAGCCCGCCCTCCTCGGTCGCGCACGCCGTCGTGGGCCTCGACGCCGGCCGGACTCCGCCGGCACCCAGCCGCCCTCCACACGCGAGGCCATCCTGACCGCTGCCCGCGAGTCGTTCCTCACCCAGGGCTACGAGGGCACGACGATCCGGGCAGTGGCTCGCACGGCCGGAGTCGACCCGGCGCTCGTGTCGTACTACTTCGGCTCCAAGGGGGACCTGTTCGGGGCGGCCGTCAACCTGCGGGTGCGGGCGAGCGAGGAGATCGCCGCCGCAGTCAGCGGAGACCTACGCTCAGCCGGCCCCCGGCTGGTGCGGCTGTCGCTGACCGCCTGGGACGACGCCGCTGACGGCGTCACCTTCCGCACCCTGCTGCGGTGGATGGCCACGGATATCAGCGCCCCTGAGGCGATCCAGAACTACGCCACTGAGCAGATCGCAACCCCGATGGCCGAGGCTCTTCAGCAGTCGGGTCTGTCGGGAACCTCGGCGCGCGAACGGGCCACCCTGGCCGGCTCCCAACTGGTGGGGCTAGCCATGGTCCGCTATGTGCTGCGCCTGGAGCCCATCGCCGGCGCGAGCATCGATCACCTCGTGGAGGTTGTCGGACCGACGATCCAGCACTACCTCACCGGCCGACTGTAGCCCGAGTGAGTCGTCGGGCTCACAGGTGAGGGCTTCTCGGACAGAGACCGGCTGCATGTCCTCGCCCGGAACCATCCGGGCGCAAGAACCGGTTCGCCCCGGTGATGAGTCACCGGGGCGAACAGAAACGTACCGAGATTGCCTCGGGTCCGATTCAGAAGGTCTCGTAGCGCGCGGAACTGAGGAACACGCCGTGACCGGTCTCGGTGTTGCGGCAAGTCATGCCGGTCTCCTCGGAGCTGCACACCCAGGATCCGAAGGTCACGGACTGGCCGTACTCCACCACCTGGGGCGAGGAACCACCACCACGGAACGCTTCATCGAGAGAGAAGGCACCCTCGCTACGGCCACCGGGCTGCGGAGTTCCCCCGGAGCTGAGGTCGAACCACCACTTCGGCGAGCCCGCCTCGTCCCGGCCGTAGGTGGCGTCGGAGCGGTAGGACAGCACACCGCAGCCCGCGAAACGGGCAGACAGGTCGCAGCCGATGTTGCCCGACGGCGACACGATCATGGCGGTCTTCTCCGAGACGAGGTTGTCCGGGACGAAGGACGTGGCCTGACCGGCCGACTCGTCAGCGGGGGCGGCGGGCTCGGCGGGCGTCTGCGCGGGAGCGCCCTTGTCAGCCGGCGCATCGACCGGCTTGTCAGCGGGCTTGTCAGAGCTGTCTGAGGGAGCCTGCGCGGGCTCGGAGGGCTTCTGAGCCTCAGGGGCCGCCGGCTGCGGCTTCTGAGCGGACCCGGCGTGGGACCCTCCGGCGTCGTTCGTGCTCCCCTGGGCCTGCGGGGACTTGGAGGCACCACCGCTCTGCGAGCCAGGAGCATCCGCCTTGCCGGAGGCCGCGGCCTTGGGGGCGCCGTTCCCACTGGCGGAGGGACGGGGCTCATCGGCCCGCGGGCTCGCAGGACGGGAGTGAGTACCGGAGGAGGGCTGCGCCGCGGAGGGGTCGCCGGAGCCCTTACCAGTGGGGCTGGGGATGCGAGGAGAGGCGTGCCCCGCCTTCTGCCCTGAGGTCGCCTTGGCGCCGGCCGTCGACTGCGCCTTCGCAGATGACGATGAGCCCGTGGTGCCCTGCTGATTGGCGTTGGAGGCACCACCGGACTGACAACCGGCCAGAAGCATGGCGGTCGAGGTGAGAACGACAAGGGACAGGGGAATGGTGAAGCCGCTTCGGCGGACCGCGATGGTCATGACTGCGGCATCCTTTCGGTCGAGGTCGGTGCAGCCAACACGGTACTAGAGCCCCGAACAGGAGGGGAACCGTCTGAAAGTCAAGCGCCCCACCGATTTCCGGCGTCAGACATCCCACCTTCCCAGGAAACCACCAGATATCGCTGCGATAACGCCAATCACGGAGAGATGACGAAACCATCGTTCTACGGGCCACATTCCAACTAGTGAGACAGATAACGGAAGGGCCTCCGCTCCCCGGAAGGGCGCAGGAAGGTCGACCCCGCCGGACCGGCACCGCGGGCGGGCGGGATGTTGGACGACCCACGGCTCCCCCACGCACCTCCGGCCGCTTCATTCACTAGGATGTTGCCGTGATCTTCAAGGCAGTGCGAGAGAGGCCCCCTTACCCCGACCACGGGGTCACCACTCAGCGCGATTGGGCCGTCATCGCACCTCGACAGATCCGCCTGGCCGACCTCACCACCACCCGTGCGACCCTCGATCTGCGCAGCCTCCTGGATGACGACTCCACCTTCTACGGCGACCTGTTCGCCCATGTCGTCTCCTTCAAGGGAGACCTCTACCTGGAGACCGGACTGCACCGGGCGCTGCGAGCCGCCCTGCAGGGACGCACCGCGATCCACGCCCGCATCCTGGAGGTCACGGAGGACGGGGTGCCGCGGCTCGCCCCGGCTCCGCCGAGCGCCTGACCCCAGGCCGCAGCTCGGTCCCATGTCACATCGAGCCCGCCACTGCCCGATGAGCGCCGTCGTCCATTACTCTGGATCGCGTGAGTAGTCCCGCAGATCCGCGCGCCGCGTACCGGCGGCACATGCAGCACCGTCAGGCCACCGTCATCGGCACCATCCTGGCCGTCATGGTGGTCGCGGTCGCCGTGAGCCTCCTGGTATCGCTGGGAATCCTGCCCGCCTACAACCCGGGCTTCTCGCAGCCCAAGAGCACGGCGACCTACGTGCCCCAGCCCTGCCCGCCCAGCGGCGCCAAGACCGTCGACGTCACCAACATTGAGAAGATCAACATCTACAACGGCTCCGAATCAGTGGGACTGGCCGCCACGGTGCAGCAGGAGCTGGAGGAGGCGGGCCTGACCGTCACCTCGGCGAACGACTGGCCCGGCGGCATCTACAACGGCGAGGTCCAAATCATGGCGTCCAAGGGCGGCCTGACCAACGCCTACTCCCTGGCCCAGATCTTCCCCAACTCCACGGTGCAGCTCGACAACAGCCTGTCCGACAGCGACACCACGGTCTCCGTGGTCCTGGGCAAGGAGTACCTGCAGAACGCCCTGAAGTCGGACGAGATCAAGCTTCTCGGCGCCGACAAGCCCATCACCGCCCCCAACGACTGCGTCCCGGCGGACAAGGCCTCCACGAAGAAGCCCAGCTGATCCGGGGCCTTCGAGCCCCGGCGGGATCCACCCGACGACGGCTCCTTGCCCCGATCGAAGACGTACTTCTCCCACGAGGACTGCGTTGTCCCACAGACGACTGGGGTCTGACCTCAGTCATCTGGGGGAGAAGTACGTTGTGGACGGGAAACGCAGTTCCCGATTCAGAACGTCATTGCGTCTGAGACGCTAGCCCGAGTTCGGTTCCAGAATGCGGCCGGCCCGCCCCACCGGCGTCTTGAGATGTCACGGAACCCGAAACCCTCAGGAGCCATCAGACAACACAGCAATGCCCGAGTGGCAGCCGATGCGCTGGACGCGCACATCGGCTGCCACTATTTCTGCCACTTTTCTGCGGCACCTACCGACAACGCGCCTCAGGCGCGGCTCTCGCCGGTACCCTCAGCGCCGTCGGCGCTCGACGCCGTCGGGGCGTCCGCCGCTGACGCGGCCGAGGGGGAGTGGGCGGCACGGCTGGAGTAGGCCGGCCCCTCCAGCTCGGTGCCGGCCGGGGCCGAGGCCGGGGACGCCTGCTCCAAGTTGGTGCCACGCACCTTCGAGATCCAGCGCATGGCGTGGTAGACGCCGATGGCGGCCGCCGACCCGAGGGCGATGCCCTTGAAGGTCATGTCGCCCCAGACCAGGGTGTAGTCGGCAATGGCCACCACCATGGACACGGCTGCCGTGTTGAGGTTGACCGGGTCGGAGAAGTCCACACGGTTCTGCACCCAGATGCGCACCCCCAGCATGCCGATCATGCCGTACAGGACCGTGGCGGCCCCGCCCAGGACACCGGCCGGGATCGTGGCGATGACCTGGCCGAACTTCGGCAGGAGGGACAGGCCCAGGGCACTCAGCGCCGCCACCACGTAGGCGGCGGTGGAGTAGACGCGGGTAGCGGCCATGACACCGATGTTCTCCGCGTAGGTGGTGGTGCCCGAACCACCGCCGGTGCCGGCGAGGATGGTGGACAGCCCGTCGGCGAACAGGGCCCGGCCGGTGACGTCGTCGAGGTCCTCCCCGGTCATGGCGGAGACGGACTTGACGTGGCCGATGTTCTCAGCGATGAGGACGAGCACCACGGGGATGAACAGCCCCAGGTAGCGCACGTCGAAGGCCGGGGCATGAAAGTCGGGCAGCCCCACGACGGGGGCCTTGGCGACACCATCGAAGTTGACCTCCCCGCGCAGCACCGCGGTGACGTAGCCGATGAGTACGCCGAAGAGGATCGCCAGTCGCCCGATGATGCCCTTGAACATCACGGTGATGACCAGGATGGAGACGATCGTGACGACCGCCGTCACGGGGCCCTTCGTGACATTGCCCCAGGCCGCGGGGGCCAGGTTGAAGCCGATGAGGGCGACGATCGCGCCGGTGACGATCGGCGGCATGAGATGGTCGATCCAGGTGGACCCGACCAGGTGGACGATGACGCCCACCACCAGCAGGCACAGCCCCACGGAGATGATCCCGCCCTGCGCCAGGGCGGCCTTGTGGGGGTCAAGGGGGACCCCACTGTCACGTGTATAGCCGGTCACGGCCCCGATGGGGGCCAGGAGTGCGAAGGAGGAGCCCAGGTAGCTGGGCAGGCGCCCGGAGGTGATGCCCAGGAACAGCAGGGTGCCCGCACCGGTGAAGAACAGCGTCGTCGCCGGGTCGAAGCCGGTCAGCAGCGGCACCAGGAAGGTCGCGCCGAACATGGCGACGATGTGCTGGACACCGATGCCGATGGTGCGCGGCCAGGAGAGGCGCTCACCGGGGGCGACGACCTCGCCCGGAGCGATGGAGCGGCCATCGCCATGCAGGCGCCAGCCGCGAGAGGGGGAAGAGGACACGAGTGAGCTCCTGCCTAAGCAACGAGGGGAATGACTGTGTCCCGTGGGAAATCCACTCGCGGGAGACCCGCGGGACGCTTGGCAGGACCCGGCAGAGCCTGCCGGGACTTCAGCATAGCCCCTGCTCGGCAGACACGCGGACCGGGCTCCTCGCGGGCACCCGTCGGGCCCCTTCCGACTCATCCGCGGGAAGGATGCCGCCCCCGGGCGCCGGCGGTGCATGATGTGGGCATGAGCACCGTCGGGACCTCCCCTCCAGGACAGAGCGCGCCACGCTTCTCGCCGAGCTCGGAGCAGTACGTCGACGGGCTCCCTGCGGGATTCGTCTTCCCCGGCACTGAGAACCTCGACCCGGCAGAAATCTTCTCCGGACCCGGCTACACGGCGCCCCGTCCCCGCACCGACTCCGGGGCGACGGCCGCCCTGGTCTGCGGGCTGCTCAGCTTCATCCCCCTCGTCGGGGTCGCCGCGATCATCCTGGGCATCGGCACGCTGCGGCGCCTGCGCCACAGCTATGACTCCGGCGAGGGACTGGCCTGGCTGGGGCTCATTCTGGGAGCCGTCTCCGTCATCCTGTGGCTCTGCGTCCTCGTAGTCGTGCTGTTTGTGGCCTAGAAGGTCACACGGCCACACCCGGTCAGCAGGTCCCCTACAGTGGTCCCGTGAAGCCTTTCATCATGGTGACCACGCGCCCCGAGCACGAGGCGGCGCAGGACGAGTACGAGTCCTTCCTGGCTCAGAGTGGCCTATCTCGCGGCGATCTGCAGCACATCGCCCTGGAGGAGGTCGACTTCCTCGACTCCTTCACCGCCGCAGACGTCTCCGGGGTGCTCATCGGGGCCAGCCCCTACAACGCGGACACGCCGGCGGCTGAGAAGACCCGCAGTCAGCGCAACGTCGAGGAGCAGATCCGCGAGCTGCTCGGGGTGATCCTCAAGGAGGGCATCCCCCTCCTGGCCACCGGCGTCGCACTCCAAGTGCTGGCCGCCTACCTGGGCACCGAGGCGCAGGAGGAGTTCGGTGAGGAGCTGGGCGCCGTCGACCTGTTCCTGACGGCGGAGGGCCGCGAGGACCCGCTCCTGCAGGGACTCCCCCAGGTGGTCACGGTGTTCGCAGGTCACTACGAGGGCGTCGGAGAGGTGCCCGCGCACGCGACTCTGCTGGCGAGCTCGCCCGACTGCCCGGTCCAGATGCTGCGCGTGGGCAGGAACGTCTACGCCTGCCAGTTCAACCCCGAGCTCGACGCCGTCCGGTTCGAGCGGCGTGTCAGCATCTACGACGAGGCCGGTTACGGTGACCCGGACATGAGCGAGGACATCCTCACCCAGGCCCGGTCCTCCGAGGCGCACGACGCCGGACAGATCATCCGTAACTTCGTCTCGCACTTCACACGCAGCTGAGCTGCCACTCCCCGGGGCCGGGAGCCCCGAACGACTCAGGGGTACAGGCGCAGCTCCGGAACTGAGAGCCATGACCATCAGGACCTTGCCATGACTTACCCACCCGCCCATCCAGGACCGCCACAGGGACAGAACGGCCCGTCGAGTCCGCCGTACGCACCGCAGGCCGCCTACGGTCGGCCTCCAGTGAGCGCTCCGCAAGGCGGGATGACCTACGGGCAGGCGCCGACGCCGGCCGGTCACGGCACCTACACGCCCCCTGAGCAGGGCGCGATCCCGACACAGTCGGTGCTTCACTCAGCTGGGGCCTCCGCCTTCCCGGGGCAGCCCTATCCACCTGCGTCCGCGCACGCCTTCGCACCGCAGTACCAGCCGCATCAGCAGTACCAGCAGTACCAGCAAGGCGCGGGATCGGACACCGGAGCGGCGTACCTGAGCGGAGCGGTCACCGCACCGGGCTACCTCTCACCGGCCTACCCCACCCCGGCCGGACCGCCGCAGCTGGGCGGTGCGCGCCCGGGGGCGAGTTCATTCCAGTTCTTGGGTGCGCCACACCATGTGTCGTGGCGCGGCGCGAGGCCGTGGCACTCGGGGTGCTGCTCGTGCTCTCCGTCACGACAATCGCGAACTTCTTCACTTCTATGAACGTGTACCTCACGGGCACCCGCACCTGGATCTCCGCCCTGATGGCCGTGCTGATATACATCACCATCACACCGAGCCTGTGGTGGCTCGTCCTCGCCTTTCGCCGCCTGTTCCGAAACCAGCCCGTCTCCGAGATCACGGGGTTAACGCTGTGGTTCGGGTTCCTGACGCTCATGCTTCCAACCGGAACGGCCCAGTCCCATCAGGTTCACGTCGACATCGCAGTCACTGTTCTTTCTTTCGTCGTCGCCACAGTTGGAGCCGTCGCCACCGCACGACTCAACCAGAGGCTGAAGGACCCACGATCCTGGGTCGTGACCCTGGCCGTGGGCTCCTGTCAGTTCATCCTGTTCAACACGATCCTCCGTTTCGCGAATCTCGGCTGGATCGTCTACGTCTTGGTGTCCAAAGGAAAGAGCTTCACTCACTACACCTCACACCTCTGGCTGGCGTGGTCGGACTCCGGCGGAGTCGGCATTCCCCTGGTGCCCGGTCTGGCGTTCTCCACTCTCATCGCCATCCTGTCGGGCGTCAGCTTCGTCCAGGCGGCCCGAGGCTCTTACGACAGGACTTTCAAGATAACGTCCATTGCCTGCGCATCCCTGCTGACCCTCTACAACATCATCGTCTCCGCCGCTTTCGGAGGGCCCTCGGGCGACGGACACAGCCACACATCATCCGAGACCGGCTTCATGCTGCTGGCAGTCATCGTCATCGGGATCATCACCATCGGTTCGACGGTGGCGGCCGCACGTCAGCTCACCTACAGGGATTCTGAGAGAGGCGTTCAGCAGGGACTTCATGCCAGAGGAGCGCAGGGCATGCAGAACCGCTTCAGCCGGGCTCACCGGTCTCAGGCACCGTGGAGTGGCCGGTACTGAGTCCGCCCCTCTGATCCGCAGGATTGGCACGCGACGTCACCTCGGCCATCGACACCGACCGACGGGTCAAGCACAATGCAACTATGCGGCAGCCACCTCAACACCCTCAGAGCAGCCCCACCCCGACGCCGTCGACCTCCACCGGACACAGCCCGGCGACACCGTACGGCGTGATGCCGCACACCCCCTCACCACCACCGCACGCGGCCTTCACACCGGGCCACTCGCCTCAGAGCGGGCAGCAGGCCCACCACCCCTATCTCTTCCAGGGACAGACCGCCACTCCGACGCAACCGGTGGCCCCGCATCTCTCCAGCGTCGGCCAGCCCGCCAAGGGACTCATTCCACCGGACGGATCGGCGTCGGCGCCCCCGCCGCCATTCCGCCCGCCACCCCCTCCCCATCGCGGCGCCGACACCCCCTCACTCGTGGAGCTCCTCGCACCACCCTCCCGCACATAGCGGACCCCAGCCCGTCACCGGTCCGCAGGCAAGACCCGTCAGCCACCCCTGGGGGCGCGACCGAATGGCCGCCCTCGTGCTGACGCTGTTAGCGGTTGGGATTCACGTGATATGGATAGTCAATGACACTTCCGCACACCCTGCCTTCCCGTCCTTACGGAATGCGACATGGTGGGAATATTCTCAAGCCTTACAGTACATTCCAAACACATTAGGTGCCTGGTGGCTCATCCTTCTCCTCGTTCCCGTCATCACCATCACCAGGAACCAAGCCAGCACCATCACCACGGCAGCCGCACTTCAGTTATTCTTCATTGACACATTAATCCTCAACAACAGCCTCACCGGCAATCCTCTGCCTGTTTTATGCCTCCTGTTGACTGGCGGTGCGGCGATCTTCACAACCCTGATGGGCAGAACCACCACCCCTCCCCGACACTGGGCGGTCAATCTCGGAATGGCCATGAACCTGTTCCTCCTCGTGTCCATGGCCCATCGACTCATGAAGACATACCTGTTTTCGTCCCATCATGCACGCCTGAGCGATCACGTGGCCAATGTGTGGATGGCTCCGTCCTCCGCAAGCTCCCGGGAATCCCAATCGCGGCCGGTATAACCATCATGATCATCGTGGCAGCCGTCGCCTCGATCAGTCTTTATCTAGGATTCTCACGCCCCGCCAGTCGCGCGTTCCTCTGCACCGTTGGAGTCGCCCCAACACTCATGGCACTGGTCAATATGTATATTCTCTCCGTGTTCGGCCTGTCCGGGGCCATCACCATCTCGGGGCTCGGACTGACCAGCGTCGGCACGGGCACCCATCCGCACGCGGAGTTCCGGGCCTGGATGGCGTCGATCCTCCTCGCTCTTCTCGCCATTGGCGTGACGGCACTCCTGCGCCGCCGCACCTCCGTCATCCAGCACACGCCGGCTTCCTGGCGTACAGCACAGACCTTGAGCACGGGGGCACCCGCCTTCGGAGCCGCCACTCCCACGTACGCAGGAGGGCCTCAGACGTACCCACCTGGAGTGAGTGGCATCACTCCCTTGGCGACATCCGTGCGCCCATCGGCTCCGAACTCCTGGTGACGGCGCAGCCCGCTGCTGCGCCACCACTTACCTGGCCATGTCGCCAACCCATATCACCAAGGAGTTCTCCCATGCGTACTCGCAAGATCGTGTCAGCCGCCCTGCTCGTTGCCGCTCTCGCCGCCGGTACCGCCGCCTGCGGCTCCGCGAATGCCAACAAGGACAAGATGGAGCAGACCTCCACCCCCGGCGGCACCATGAGCGACAGCAAGATGTCCGACGACAAAATGAGCGACGACAAGACCGCTGACGGCAAGATGTCCGACGGGAAGATGGCTGACAACGCCACCTCCGGCAGCATGTCGGACGGCAAGATGAGCGACGACAAGATGTCGGCCGCCCCCTCGGCCAGCGCCATGTCGGACGGCAAGTAATACCTGCCCCGACGGACCGCCTTGATGCGTTGGCCCGTACCCACTGCGGTGGGTACGGGCCAACGCACTGACGGACAAGCGGAGCAGGGAGCCTGTCCTGCATACCGGAGACGTAAGAGTGACTGAGCAGCCAGGTTAGGAAATGTATTTCCGTCGAAGAGACTTTCATTCAAGACGACTGCTTCCTGATTCCAGCCACCTATGGCAGAACGTAGCCCTCATCTAGAAAGCGACTCCCGAGGCAGAGCATGAACTGACGCCGCCCCACTCCCTGAACGCATGGATACATCTCTTCAGGGACTTAAATGACGTCGTTCCCACCTGCTAGACTTTTCGTATGCGACTACGAGAACCGCCAGGCATACAGACCGGCCGGCCTCTGACATATTATCAAAACCTCTGCACCAGGCTCCATGACTCATCATTTCCTGGACATGAAGTGCATATCGGCACGATCGATCTGGAGACCTCAACACGGGTCATTCACGTCCACATGAAAGATGGCGTAGCCATCATACTGGCTCTCCTCACAGTCGCAGGAGACACGCTGGAAGGAATCAACCTCGACTCCTCCCCTGCCGCCATCAAGCAAGAATTACAAAGAGAAGGGTCATCACAGCTCACTCTTCGACGACATGCTCGTCTTTCAGGATGCTCTTGCCGTGCTGTACTTCGACGATGACGGCGCCCCCTCATTCATACAGTGGTACGACCCGAACTACTGGGACAGCGCCTCGTTCATTGAAGAGGCCTTTCCGCGGCCGCCTCACAGCAGCCCTGAGGACACGTAAGAGCATGCATCGAGGAGCAGCGGCGACAGACTGAAGCCTTGAATCCTTAGGGCGGAAGCGGAACACGGGCCTCAAGGGCGTACGGCCTCACTGGGGCACCGTCGGGCCGGCGGCCCCTAACCCCGCTCACGCTCGAGAGTCTGGATATCGGACTCCAGCGCCGCGACGAGTCCCTTGAGCAGTCCCAGAGCCTCGTCGCTGCGGACCTGGCAGATGCGCCGAGTCGCCACCTTCGTGATCGACAGCAACCCGGCCTGCTCCAGCAGCTTGACGTGGTGGGAGACGGCGGTGCGCGACAGTGGTGAGGCCTGGGAGATCTCCCCCACCGTCTGGGGGCCGTGCTGGAGGAGATGGACGACGATCTGCTGGCGCATGGGGTCCTTGAGCGCCTCGAACATCGGGATGCAGTCATTGAGAATGTCGATACTGCATCGGCCCATCGGCTGCTCACTCTGGTCGCTCATGGGGCGATCCATCTCAGGTCTCCACTATCCCGCCATCCTCGTCGTCGCGCCGTCGTCAGCCACGCCGAGTCACCCGCCGAGGCATGAGCGCCCCAAGACCGTGGCGGCGCACCGTGAAGGCCAGCGCCGCAAGCCCGTTGCCCTGGGCGGAGGCGTAGCCGCCCAGGGCGAGCCGGTGCATCTGCATCTCGTACCAGCCGATGACCAGGACGCCGCCAAGCGCCTCATCAAGCGCCTTCACGCGCGTGGAGATGCGGGGCAACTCGATCCGGCGTCGGCCCGCGCCGTCAAGAATGCGCTGCGGCAGGTCGGGAATCAGGGCCAGAGGCCGCCCGATCCCCACAAAGTCGGTCAACCCCTCGGAGACGGCCTCCTCCATGTCCGCCGCCGAGCGGAAGCCCCCTGTCAGCGCCACCGGCATGGAGACGAGCTCCTTGAGACGGCGGGCGTAATCGGCGAAGTAGACACCACGACGGCGGTCCTCGGCGCTGCTGTCGGTCTCCTCGAAGACCGGCTTGCGGTAGGTGCCCCCGGAGACCTCGAGGACGTCCACCCCCAGCTCGGACAGGCGAGCCGCGACACGCAGCGATTCCTCCTGACTCATACCGCCAGGGTCGCCGTCGGAGGAGTTGAGCTTGACGGCAATGGGGAAGTCCGGCCCCAGGGTCTCGCGCATGCCCTGGTAGATCTCGATGAGGAAGCGCATGCGCCCCTCCAGGGAGCCGCCGTACTCATCAGTACGGCGATTGTTCGCCGGGGAGAGGAACTGGCTGATGAGGTAACCGTGGGCGGCATGGATCTCGACGCCGGTGAAGCCCGCCTTCTTGGCAACGCGGGCAGTAGTGACGAAGCGACGCACGATGTCACCGATCTCCTCGCGACTGAGCTCGCGGGGCGGCTCGAAGAACTGGCTGTATCCCCCAGCATCCGGGATCTCACTGGGGGCGACAGGGTGACGGTTGACCGAGCGCGGCGACTGCCTGCCGGGGTGGTTGATCTGCATCCACAGCTGGGTGCCGTGAGCGGTTCCCGCCTGCGCCCAGCGCCGCAGCATCTGCAGGTGGGTCTCGTCCTCGATCGCGATGTTGCCGGGCTCCCCCAGGTGACGGGAGTCGACCACAACGTTGCCGGTCACCAGGATCCCGGCGCCACCGGCGGCCCAGCGCCCGTAGAGATCCACGATGTCCTGTGAGGGCCCCAGCTCAGGCGTGGCGAGAGCCTCGTGCATGGGTGCCTTGAAGAAGCGGTTCTTCACGGTGACCCCGCAGGGCAGGGTGAGCGGCTCTGCGAGGACTGAGCTTGTGGAGGGCATCGGCAACCTTTCGTCGAAGCGTCGAAGCACTTTGACCTTTTGACGTCGACGACAGTACCAGCCTCTCCGGAACCCGTCAGTCGCGGGCGTGGACGGACACGAAGTTGGCCAGGAGCTTCCAGGAGTCGGAGACGTCGTCGAGGCGCACGCGGGCCTGGAGCTCGGCGAGCTCGTCGTCGGCGAAGTAGCCGTGACCGGAGTAGAAGCCGAGCCGGTGGGCGAGGTAGTCGCCGTCGAGCTCGGGATGGAACTGGGTGGCGTAGAGGTTGTTCTTGATGCGGAACATCTGCACGGGGCAGGCCTGGCCGGTCCCCAGGACGACGGCGTGGGACGGCAGCTCGGTGACGGCCTCCTTGTGGGCGACGAAGGCCTGGAAGACCTTCGGGACGCCGGCGCAGATCGGGTCGACCAAGCCGGCCTCGGTGAGAGCGACCTCGGGGGCGGTGACGGCCTCACCGTAGGTGGTGTCGACAACCGCGCCCTGGTGGCAGGCGAGCGTGCCCACGCCGTAGCAGGCGCCGAAGAAGGGGAAGTCGGCCTCCACGACGCGGTCGAGCAGGCCTGAGAGCTCGGCCTCGACCCGCTTCTGAGTGGCGGACTTCTTCTCCGCCGGGGTGGAGGCGTTGAAGGGGGAGCCACCCACGAGGATGCCGGACCAGTCGTCCAGGTCGATCTGCGGCAGGGACTGGGACTCCAGGCGCAGGCGACGGAGCGTGGACTCGTCCAGGCCGGTGCGCTTGAGGAACGCCTCGTACTCGGCGTCGGCGGGCTCATCGTCGCTGCGGGTGGCCAGGAAGAGGAAGGGTTTCACGAGATGACCTTAACGGGGGCTGGCAGTCCAGGCAGCATCCTTTCCCACGCCGTTCCCAGAATCACGTTCAGGCACCGGCCCGCAGGCTTCTGAGGACCTCCTCGACGGCGGCCAGGGTGACGCCGGAGGCCTGTCTCAGGGAGAGCTGCGCCCGCCCGAGGTTCCCGCCGGCGGTCGGGGCGTCGAGGTAGGTCAGGCGGAGACCGCCACTCCCCTCGACGCCAGGACCATGGCCTCAGCCACGGAGTCGGTGACGGCGGCGTCGGCGCCCAGGGAGGCCAGGGCGCGGGACTCGGCCGGGCTCGGACGCAGCGGCCCGGGCACGAGGGCGACGACGGAGCTGCCGCTCACGCCGCGAAGGTTCCCCAGGCGCTCGGTGAGCCTCGCGTCCCAGCCCGCTGAGACCATGCCGGCAGCCGGGAAGAGAGGGCCGCCGGAGATGTTGAGGTGGTCGGCGACGACGCGCACCTGGCCCGGCGCCGACCCGCCGGCCACGTCACCGGAGCCGCGCAGCGGGGTGGCGCGGGTGACGAGCAGGGCGGCGCGCAGGCGGGCCCCACTGGCGATCCGGGCCAGTGCCGTCGCACTGCGGGCGGCCTCACCCTCGTACATGCTGGTACGACCACGGGCGACGAGAACACCGAGACCCCCGCGCTCGTAGGACATGAGCGCATCCTCGTGGCCGGGGGCGCTCGGAGCCTGGACCCCGGGCAGGAAGGACAGGCGCACCCGGGCCGAGGGGCGCCCCCAGGCCTGGTCGAGATCGCGCAGGAAGGCAGGCTCGGCGATGACGAGGAGGTCGTGGCGGGCGCGACCCGTGGCCAGGAGGATGGAGGCGCCGTCGGGGTCCTCGTCCCAGTTTCCTGGTGGGGCGGACTGCTGGACCATGGATTCTCCTCGGGTGCGCCCGGGGCGGGCGGTGGGACAGGGAACGGCGGCCGACGTTGGACGCCGGCCAGGGTGGAGCGAAGTCTACGCGAAGACGCCTGCGGCCGCCGCCGAGATGAGCCCCTCCTTCACTCACCGACAGAATCTTCAGAATCGACGCGGCTCCGGGTCGATTCTGAAGATTCTGTCGATGTGTGTGCGGGCCGGGCAGGGCGTGCAGGGCTGCGGACAGGCACGGCCACGCCTCCACGATCTACATCGTGCGGTTGAAGTAGATGTTCCCTCCGATGAAGCTGATCAGTGGAGCCACAGGACGATAACGAGGGCCGGGGTCATCGGCCCTCCGAAGGCACCCACGGCGCCAACGACAACATTGCCGAAGAACCCGACGACGCCGGTGAGGGCCCAGGCCCGCCGCGAGGCGGCCCTGTCCCGCTCGTCCTCCCGCTTCTCGAGCTCACGGACGAAGAAGGTGTCGTATCCGCGTCTCTTCGCGATGATCAGGGCGATGTACACGAGCATCACGGCTGACGCCCCACTGGCACCACCGTAGAGAAAGCCGTTGGACATCGGGACCGTCAACGCCGCCACCCACAGAAGGATCACTAGGACGACAACACAGACCATGCCCCCAATGACGGGCCGCCGCCGCTTGGTGGCCTTCAGGCTCTTCCGAGCACTCGGCGTCGAGTCGGAGGAGGAACCGGCGGCTGGGGCGGAGGAAGGAGTGGGCGTGGGCTCTGACTCAGACATGGAAGATTTCCTCAACGGTGGTCTCGAAGTAGCGGGCGATGGCGATGGCCAGGGGAGGGAGGGGTCGTACTTGCCCTTCTCGATGGAGTTGATGCTCTGTCTGGAGACGCCCAGGGCGGCTCCGAGCTGGGCCTGGGTGAGGCCGCGGGCCTCGCGCAGGCTGCGCACGTCGTTATCCATGGTCCTCACCGCCCGGGGCGCGGCGAGACAATCGGCTCATGCCGCAGCCGCGTTCCGGGCGGCACGCAGTCGCGGGGTCAGCCACGCGACGCCGACGACGGAGACGCCGATCATGGCGGCACCCATGAGGTGCACGACCAGCAGAAGTGGTCCGACGGAAAGATGACTAGCCGCCGGGAGCATGAAACCCACCACGATTCCGGTGGGGAGGGCGCAGACGAAACTGGTTTGCTGCTCTCCGAGCTTCTTGAGGAGCTCGGGTGCCTCCTCGGCACGGACCTCGGGCAGACGCCGAGCCGAGTACCGGTAGACGAGCAGATAGAGGATGATCCCGGCGGCGAGACCACCGACCACCCCGGCGACGAAGGTGACACCGGAGGAGGTCGACGACACGGCGGCCAGGACAGGAGAAGCGGAGACGGCGGAGAGCATGGCGATCATCCCTTGAATAGCCACTCACCCCAAGAGTGGGTGTCATGTTTGCTTGACATGTCTAGTGTGCTTGACAGAACTTACCGTGTCAAGCGTGCTTCACCCGAAGAGTCCGGGCCACCAGCGCCCAGCCCGGACTCACCAACATTTTCTTCACAGACGACACGGCTCCGGGTCGTCTATGAAGAAACCGTCGATCTGTGCGGACAGGCGGGCCGGCGCCCCCCTTCACGCAGACCCCCACACGGACACTTATTGCACGTGACATGCAAAGACAGCGAGCTGTCGCCTAGTATCCACGCATGGCTGAGCGGACTTTCACCATTAATGCACCGATCGATCAAGTTCGATCAATCGTTACCGATCTCTTCACCCAGGAGAACTGGACCGTCGTCCCCTTCTCCGGCGACACCCTCCAGATCATCCGCGGCAAGAGGGGCATGTCCATCGCCTTCGGCGCACTCATGGGCAGGAACTTCTATCTTTCGCAGAATCTTCAGTTCGCTACCGGCCCTTATGGCGAGACCCTGGTGCGCTACCTCTCCTCAGCGGGGTCGGCCGTCATCGGCGGCGCGCTCGGCATCCGCAAGTCCCTCAAGATCCACGCCGAGTACACCGACAAGCTCGCCGACGCCCTGGAGTCGCGGGACATCCTCATGAGCGTGAAGTAGCCACCGGCACCCGCGCGCCCCACATCTCATCCCTATCCACCCACTGCGCCTCCGGTCGTCCACCGACCGGAGGCCTTCTGCTGCTCAGTACCCCTCACCCCGTCCGACGTCGGCCCCGCGCCCGCCCACTCCCCCACCGGGCACAATCAGGGCATGACTCGCACCGGGCCTCAGGGCCGCACGCAGCCTCCGCAGACCGACCCCATCAGGGGCGCTGCTCTCCTCACCCCCGGACCTGCCGGTGGTCGAGGTACTGCCCGAGCTGCGCGAGCGCCTCTCCCTGCCCCTCCGGTTCCGACGACGTCGGCGGCTGCCTGGTCCTCACCGCCCCGCCCGGCACCGGTAAGACAACGCTCGTCCCACCGCTCCTGGCCGACGTCCTGGCCGGCGCCCAGGAGCGCGGGCCAGGCCGCGTCGTCGTCACCCAGCCGCGACGCATCGCCGCCCGCGCGGCCGCCCGCCGCCTGGCCGATCTCTTGGGTGAGGAGGTCGGCGGGACCGTCGGATACGCGGTGCGCGGGGAGCGGCGCGCCGGCCCGGACACGCGGATCGAGGTCGTCACCGCCGGCCTCCTCCTGCGCCGCCTCCAGCGGGACCCGGAGCTGAGCGGAGTCGACGCCGTCATCCTCGACGAGGTCCACGAGCGCTCCTTGAACAGCGACCTGCTCCTGGCCCTCCTGGCGGACGCGCGCGCGGCCCTGCGCGAGGACCTGACGCTCGTGGCCATGTCCGCCACGCTCGACGCCGACCGACTGCGCCGCATTCTGGGCGGCTCGTCGGGCGGCGCCGCCCCGTTGGTGGAGGTGCCCGGCCGACTCCACCCCCTGGAGGAGGTTTGGGCGCCGCCGGGGCGCACCGGTCGCCTGGGGCCGCGCGGGGTGCCCCGGGAGTTCCTCGCCCACGTCGCCGCCACCGTGGAGCGGGCCCTGGCCGAGCGCCCCGGTGACGTGCTGGTCTTCCTGCCCGGCGCCCGCGAGGTCGACGACGTCGTCTCCCGCCTGCGCGGCGCAGTTCCCGCGGGCGTGGACGTCCTGCCGCTGCACGGCCGCCTGCCCGCGAGCGCCCAGGACGCGGCCCTGGCCCCGAGCCCGGTGGGGCGGCGGCGCGTCGTGGTGTCCACGAACGTGGCGGAGTCCTCGCTGACGGTGCCCGGGGTGCAGGTGGTGGTGGACTCCACGCTGGCGCGCGAGCCGCGCCTGGACGTGGCCCGCTCCATGAGTGGCCTGGTGACGGTAGGGGTCTCGCGGGCGGCCGGTGTGCAGCGGGCCGGGCGAGCGGGTCGCGAGGGCCCCGGCGTCGTCTATCGCTGCTGCTCGCCGACGGACTGGGCGCGTTCGCCGCTGGCTCCGACCCCGGAGATCCTCTCGGCCGACTTCACCGGTGCGGCCCTGGAGCTGGCCGTGTGGGGCGTGCCCGACGGCGCGGGTCTGGCCTGGGTGGATGAGCCGCCGGCTGCGGCGCTGGGGGCCGCCCGGGAGGCGCTGGAGCGCCTGGGCCTGGCCGGAGACGATGGCGTGACTCCTCTGGGGCGGGCGGTGGCCGGCCTGCCGGCGGGCGTGCGCGAGGCACGGGCCCTGCTGACGGCGGCACCGGTGCTGGGGGCGCGTCGGGCGGCGCGGGCGACGGCGCTGCTGACCGCCGATCTGCGCCCGCCCGGCGGGGACCTGACGGCCCTGGCCCGACAGGTGCGCGGTGGCGGGGCCGGGTCGGGGGCGTGGAAGGCGGAGGCGCGCCGACTGGAGCATGCCTGCCGGCGTGCCGTCTCCGAGCAGTCGGGGCGCCCCGAGGACCCGGCCTCCGCGAGCGCAGACCCTGAGGCGCCGGGCGCCATGGGGGTGTCGGGCTCGCCGGCCACGGGCCGCGGCCGGCGGATCACGGGAAGACCCGATGATCTCGGCGGGGGTGCTGCCGGGGTCCGGGAGTGGTGAGGGCGCCGGGTCGGGTGACATGGAGGGTGACCTGGAGTCGGCAGTGGCGCTGGTGGCCGGGACGGCGCAGCCGCAGTGGATCGCGCGTCGTCGGGGGTCGGCTCCCCAGGCGGGCAAGGAGGCGCACTACGCGAGCGTCGCTGGGACCGGGCTGCGCCTGCCGGTGGGCTCGGCGCTGGCGGAGTCCGAGTGGTTGGCGGTGGCCGGCGTGGACCTGACCGGTGGCCGCGGGGACGCACTCGTCCGGGCCGCGGCGCCCCTCGATGAGCCAACGGCCCTGGAACTGGCCGGGGCCTGGCTGGCGGAGGAGGAGCGCACCGTCTGGGAGGGCGGGCGACTGCGCACTGAGCGCCAGCGCCGCCTGGGGGCCATCACGCTCACCACCACCCCGGGGGCGCCTCCGGGTCCGACGGAGGTGGCGGACGCCGTCGTCGCACGGGTGCGCGCTGAGGGGGCCGATGCCGGCCTGGACGTGCTGCCGTGGGATGAGGAGGCTCGCGGCCTGCGCGCCCGCCTGGCCCTGCTGCATGAGCACCTGGGTGAGCCCTGGCCGGATATGAGCGATGCGGCCCTGGCCGAGCGGGCCGAGGAGTGGTTGGCACCGGCGGTGATGAACCTGGCCGGGCAGTCCGGCGGCTCGGGCGGGTCAGGGAGGTCAGGTGAGTCAGCGTCATCGGGCTCCGGGGGCCGGCGTTTCAGCCTGGAGCGGCTGGACGTGGCACAGGCGCTGCGGGCGCTGCTGCCGTGGCCGCAGGCGGCGCGCCTGGACGAGCTGGTGCCCGAGCGCCTTGAGGTCCCCTCCGGCTCACAGGTGCCGGTGGACTACACCGCGCTGGTCGGCGGCTCGGCAGGTACCGCGGGCTCGGCGGTCTCGGCCGACGCCGTGCGGGCGGGTCGGCCGGTTCTGGCGGTACGGGTCCAGGAGTGCTTCGGGTGGGCGGCCACGCCACGGATCGTTGAGGGCCGGGTGGCGGTACTGCTGCACCTCCTGTCCCCGGCGCGCCGTCCGGTGGCGGTCACTGACGACCTGGCCTCCTTCTGGGAGCAGGGCTACCCGCAGGTGCGCGCCGAGATGCGGGGCCGCTACCCCAAGCACGCCTGGCCGGAGGACCCGTGGAACGCGCCCGCCACGAGGGGGACCGGACGGCGTCGGTAGGTGGGGGCGAAGCCCAGCCGGGGCCATCCGGGGACGGCGGGCGGCACGTGCCCAAACGGGCCGGCACCGTCACGGCACTACCAGCGCTTCCGACGCCCCCGGCCGGCTCACACGCTCTGAGAAACAACCGGTCCGGCGGGCTTCACCAGGTGGAGGCGTCCAGGCGGCTGAAGCGGAAGCCGGTGGGGTTGCGCTCGGTGTCGGGGTCGGCGTCGGGCACGACGTATCCGACGATCTGAAGGTTCCAGGTGCCGCGCCCGCCCCACAGGGTGGCCGTGGTGCGGGTGCGGCCGCGCACCACCGGGAAGCCGGCGATCGTGTCCGCCTGGACGGAGATCACCTCGTGGGAGTGGTAGCGCATGGCGCCGTTGGCGATGTCGCCGAGCCACTCGACCTTGGGCTGGGGGTAGCCGGTCATGTGGGTCAGGACGCAGTAGTCGGTGAGCAGGGCGTCGATCGCCTTGGTGTCACCGGCGACCATGGCGTCGCACAGGAGTGAGTAGAGGTCGGCGGCTGCACGGGGCGCGATCTCGGAGGCGTGGGGGTGCGGGCGGACCTGAGTGCGGGAACGGGACAGGGGACGGGATTCGTGGGGGCGGCGACTCATAGGCTAAGAGTAAGGCCCGACGCCAAATATATGAGGGACCAAGAGCGCTCAGGCGGCCGGGCGGGGCGCCGAACGGGGAACGCGAAGGGCCCGCCGTACAGCGTGTGGCTGCTCGGCGGGCCCTCCCGTGGCGGTAGCGCTGGGATTCGAACCCAGGGTGGCTATGAACCACACAGACTTTCGAGATCTGCACCTTCGGCCGCTCGGACACGCTACCTCGCCCACGAGGCTACACGGACGTTGCCCTACTCCCCAATGCGACGTCCTGCGGTATCAGTCACGACCGACGTCGTTCTCATCTGGCCCGGTCGCCTGAGGTCCCTCAGCGGCGGTCGGTGAAGAAGGCGGTCAGGAGCTCCTGGGACTGCTGGGCGCGCAGGCCGGCGCGCACCTCGACCTGGTGGTTGGCGCGGGTGTCGCGCACGACGTCGCGCACCGAGCCACAGGCCCCGGTCCGGGGCTCCCAGGCCCCCAGGACGAGTCGGGCCACCCGGGCCAGGACGATGGCGCCGGCACACATGGTGCACGGCTCGAGGGTGACCACGAGGGTGCAGCCGTCCAGGTGGGAGTCGCCCAGTGCGGCACCGGCGGCGCGCAGGGCGCGGATCTCGGCGTGCGCCGTCGGGTCGCGCTCGGCCTCGCGGGCGTTGGCGGCCTCGGCCAGGACGGTCCCCTCCGGCGAGAGCACGACGGCGCCCACCGGCACCTCCCCCGCCTCACCGGCTGTCCGGGCCAGCTCCAGGGCGCGAGCCATCGCGGAGTCCAGCAGTTGCGCAGAGGGCGGAGGCGTCACGAGTTCATTATCTCGTTATAGGCTCCCGACGACATGCCCGGGCTCGGACAGCGCCCGCCCCCCACCGGCCCCCGGCGCCCCGCTCCCGGTGTCGTGCGCGTTCCGAGGCCAGCACTCCCAACCCCATGAAGACCCCGTGAAGACCCCCCATGAAGAACGGAGCAGGTCGGTGAGCCGGTCCCCCGAATCGAGCGATGAGAGCGAGTCCGCAGCAGGCGACCCCTCAGAGGGCTCCTCCCCGCCGGCCCCGTCGTCGGACCGGTTCTCAGTGCTGCGGCTCCCCAGCGGCTCCCTCCCCGGCGCACTGCTCGGCAAGCTGCCGGGCAAGCAGCCCTTCAACCCGGTGGTGTTCTTCGTGTCGGCCACCATCATCGCGATCGTCGCCCTGGCCGCGCTCGTCGCCCCCGACGTCGTCAAGAGCGCCTTCGGGGCCGCCGTGACCTGGACGAGCCGATGGTTCGGCTCCTTCTACATCCTGCTCATCACGGCCGCGCTGGTCTTCATCCTGGGCCTGGCCTTCTCCCGGTTCGGGCGCATCCGTCTGGGCCCGGACAACTCGACGCCGGACTTCTCCACCTTCGCCTGGACGGCCATGCTCTTCGCCGCCGGCATCGGCACCGAGATCCTGTTCTTCGCAGTCGCCGAGCCAGTCGACCAGTACGTGCACCCGCCCACCGGCGACGCCCAGGCCATCCCCCAGGCCGTCCGCGCCCGCGAGGCCATCGTCCTGTCCCTGTTCCACTACGGCATCTCCGGCTGGGGCCTGTATGCCCTGGTGGGCCTGGCCATGGCCTACTTCGCCTACCGACGCCGCGACACGCTCACGCTGCGCTCCACCCTGCGCCCGCTGCTGGGCCGGCACACCGAGGGCGTCATCGGTGACATCGTCGACGCCGCGGCGCTGGTCGGCGGGGTCTTCGGCATCGCGGCCTCGCTGGGGGTCGGCGTCGTCCAGCTGAACGTGGCCCTCAACATCCTGTTCGGGCTGCCGCAGGGCTTCCCCACCCAGATCGGGCTGACCGCCCTGGCCGTCGTCATGGCCACCGTCTCGGCCGTCTCCGGCGTCGACCGGGGCGTGCGCGTCCTGTCCACCATCAACGTGCTGCTGGCCATCGGCCTGGCCCTGTGGGTGCTCATCACCGGTGACGCCGCCTTCCTCATCGACGCGCTCATCGGCTCCATCGGCGACTTCTTCACCCGCTTCCCGCACTGACGCTGGAGACCTACGCCTACAACCGGCCCGACGACTGGCTCAACGCCTGGACCCTGTTCTTCTGGGCCTGGTGGATCGCCTGGGCGGCCTTCGTGGGCATGTTCCTGGCCCGCATCTCACGCGGCCGCACCATCCGCCAGTTCGTGCTCGGCAGCCTCCTGCTGCCCTTCTGCTACATCCTCATGTGGGTGGCGATCTTCGGCAACCACGCCCTGGACCTGGTCATCCGCGGCAACGGCGAGTTCCGGGACATCACCCTGGAGCGACCCGAGCAGGGGCTGTACTGGATCCTGGAGCACCTGCCGGGACAGAAGATCCTCATCGCCCTGGCCCTGTTCGTCGGGATCCTCTTCTACGTCACCAGCGCCGACTCCGGCGCCCTGGTCATGGCCAACCTCTCCAGCCGCATCCGCTCGGCGCGCCAGGACGCCGCCCCCTGGCTGCGGATCTTCTGGGCAGCTCTGACCGGGATCCTCACCATCGCGATGCTCGTGGCCGGCGGCATCCCCATCCTGCAGCAGGCCACCATCGTCATGGCGCTGCCCTTCTCCGGGGTCCTCGTCCTCATCATGTACACCCTGTGGCGCTCCCTGAGCACCGAGGACACCTACAACCAGGCCCTGAGCCAGGCCAACCGCAACCGGGCCCTGGGCTTCAACGGGTCGGCCGCGGGGCTGGAGCAGACGCCCTGGCGCGAGCGCCTGGCGCACACCCTCAACTCGGTGTCCCCCGACGAGCCGGCAACGCCATGGAGCGGCGCATCGTGCCGGCCCTGGAGGCGGTGGCCACCGAACTGCGCAAGGAGAACGTCTCCGCCGAGGTCTTCGTCGAGGGCCCCGAGGCCCAGGACCCCGACGACGAGCGCACATTCCTGGGGCGCGCCAGCCTGGTGGTCTCCTCCCACCCGGCCACCAACAGCGGTGAGGAGCAGTCCAGCTCCATCGACTCCTTCCGCTACGTGGTGCGCATGGTGGTCACGCCGGTGCCCGCCTACGGCTTCGCCGTTCACGAGGCCGACGACCTCACGGTGCGCCTCGAGGTGCGCCCGCACAGCGGCGGCCAGGGCTACGACGTCGTCGACTGGAACTCCGACCAGGTGGCCCACGACGTCCTCGACCACTACGAGCGCTGGCTGGAGTACGTGGGCACCTCCGAGAAGAGTGAATCCCGGTTCTCACACCGGCTCTGACGCCCGCGTTCCCGCGCCCGTTCCGGCCCACCATCCCCCACCGTCTCCCGGTCCGCCCCCAACGCTGACGGGGACATTCCGCGCGGCCGGGGCTTCTTCTTCCGGACGGGGACATCCTGCGCGTGCGGGTGCGGGATTCCTGTCCCCGACGGCGTCGAACGTCCCCGCCCGGAGCGGGCCGCACCCGGCCGCGTCGAATGTCCCCGACGGCAGTCGGCAGCGTCCGCAGGCGGCCGGAAGTCAGTCCTCCTCGACCGTGAAGGAGGCGAGGCGCTCCTGGAAGGCGGGGTCGTAGTGGTTGACGACGCCCTGTCCCTCGTCGAGGGCGGCGATGGCCCGCATGTCGGCGTCGTCGAGCTGGAAGTCGGTGACGTCGAGGTTGGTGACCATGCGCTCGCGGTGGACCGTCTTGGGGATGACGATGATGTCCAGCTGGATGAGGTAGCGCAGAGCCACCTGGGCGGCGGTCTTGCCGTACTTCTCGCCGACCTCGGTGAGCACCGGGTGGGTGAAGATGTTGTTGCGGCCCTGGGCCAGCGGGCCCCAGGACTCCAGGGCGGTGCCGTACTTGGTGTACCACGTGCGGGTGTCGGTCTGCTGGTTGAAGACGTGGGTCTCCATCTGGTTGACGGCCGGAGGCACCTCGACGTGCTGCGCCAGGTCCACGAACCGGTCGGGGAAGAAGTTGGAGACGCCGATGGCGCGGACCTTGCCGGCGGCCAGGGCCTTCTCCATGGCGCGGTAAGTGCCGTAATAGTCGCCGAAGGGCTGGTGGACGAGCAACAGGTCGATGTAGTCGGTGCCCAGGCGGCGCAGGGAGCCGTCGATGGAGCGGGCGGCGCGCTCGTCCCCGGCGTTGGTGAGCCACACCTTGGTGGTGAGGAAGACGTCCTCGCGGGGCAGTCCGCAGGCGGCGACGGCCGCGCCCACGCCCTCCTCGTTGCGGTAGGCCTGGGCGGTGTCGACGTGGCGGTAACCGACCTCGAAGGCCTCGAGCACGGCCCGCTCGGTCTCCTCCGGCGGGGTCAGGTAGACGCCGTAGCCGATCTGCGGGATGTCGACACCGTTGTTGAGAGTAATGGTGGGGGTGGAGCCGTTGGCCATGAGTTCTCCTTCGATGCGTTCGGTGCCGGCAACTTAGCCCCGCAGGCGGGTGCGACGTCAGACCCTTTCGCCCCCGGCCCAACCGGCGTGCGCGGGCCGTCCTGGTCCGGCCGCGCCCCGAACCTGAGCCCGGCCCCCGGGGCCGAACCCGGCCGTACGCCCGAGCCTGAACCTGGTCGCACTCAGGCCTGAGCTCGGCCGTACACCTGGGCCTGCGCCTGGCCGCACCCGGGCCTGCGCCCGGCTACCGACGGGGACATCCTGCGCGGTCGGGGACTCTTCCCTACAACCGGGGGCATCTCACGCGTACGGGGACAGGATTCCTGTCCCCGACGGCGTCGACGGTCCCCACCCGGTACGGACCGCACCCGGCCGCGTGGAATGTCCCCGGCCGCATTGAACAGGGGAGTCTGGCGGCGGATGCGCCACTCACGCGAGAGATGTGTGGAGTCTGAACCTGGTTTGGTCGGGGTTGTGCATCGGGAAGCGGCGGCGCGCGGTGGCCCAGACAGCCCTCTACGGCGGGCCCGATGTCCAAATCTGCGGCAAAGGAGCCCATGCACTCTTCGCACCTTCAGCAGAACCGTGGAATCATGCGGTTTCATGTCGCTGACCTCAGCTCGTTCACGCCCTTTGCTGCAGATTTGGACACAACACGGTCAGCATCGCGAGATCTCAGCGGGGACGCCGGCGGCAACTCCGACACCGGCGGTGAAGGTCAGTCGCGGGCACGCAGCACCTGCCCCAGGCTCTGCTCGCCCGCGAGCGCCCCGGCTCGGGCGGAGACGACGACGGCCAGGCAGGTGGTCGCCAGGGTCGCCGCGCACACGAGGCCCAGCGTCGCCCAGGGGAACCCCAGCAAGATGCTGGCCAGCGGCCTGTGCACGGCCTCTGCCACCAGAACGGCCGTGGACAGGGTGACAAGCAGGCCGAGGACGGTCGCAGCGGCGGCGTGGAGAACTCCCTCGAGGACCTCGATGGCCAGCACGTCGCGCTCCATGGCCCCGGCGGCGCGCAGAAGGGCGGCGTCACGGCGGCGCCGGCCCGCACTCATGGCGATGACGGCCACGCCCCCGACCCAGGACACGAGGAAGGGCAGCCCGAACACGGAGGTGAAGCCCGTGACGGTGATCTCGGAGGAGGCCGATGCCGGGCCGAAGGCAATGGCAACCAGCCCGATCGTCACCACGAAGGGCAGGACGGTGGCCGCCGAGCGGCGCGACTCCAGGGCGCAGGTGCGTCCGGCGACATGCCAGGCGACACCGGGATCCGGAATGAGAGCAGCGAGCAGGCGCTCCAGGACCGGGCTGATCCAGCCGCACAGGATGCACACGAACATCAACCCGCACAGAACGCCACCGAAAAGGCTCGTGAAGACGTCCTGATTCTCCCCACTGCGGATGACGAGGAACTCGGCGGCCCACCCAGCCGCGGCGGCAGCGGCCCAAAGCAGCCGCAGGAGACCCTTGAGGACTCGTCCCGCGCTCCACCGTACTCTCTGCCCGCCCGATCCGCGCAGGAGCAGGGCTTCCGGAGTGCGTGAGGCCCGTTTGGCCGCGCCCCGACCACCTATGACGAGGGTGCCGGCGCTGATGATCGCGGTCCAGATGAGGTCGGCGAGTTTCCACTGAGGCACCGCGCCGGGCAGGGCAGCCCCCTTCGGAGATGAGCCGGTGCATCATGAATCGGCTGATGGGCAGGCTCAACGGCACCGCGACGAGAGAGGTGAGCGTCCCGAGGGCGAGGAGCTGGCCCTGGATGACCAGGCGAACCATGGAGGGGCTCATACCCAGGGCCTTCCACAGCCCGTGGTCGCGCTCACGCTGGGAGACCGCGAGGTTGCTGGTGGAGGACAGAACGGTCACGGCAGCGAAGACGACCCCAATGATGATGATGCCTGAGACGGATTCGGCCCCATCGATCATCGTAGGATCTCCCGCAGCCTCCGCTGCGGCGAAGGCGCCATGGGCGACCCGGAACTGGCCGGCAACGGCAGAGGCGGCCACGACGGCGACGACGGCGGTCCACGCCCAGGAGCCGGCGTGGCGGCGCAGGTCGGACAGGAGCAGGCGGATCATCGAGGGCCTCCGGCACCGCGGGCGGACAGGACGGCATCGGAGACGGCGGCAGGGTCACCTCCGGGGAGGGAGGCGACGAGGCGGCCGGCGTCCATGACGAGGACGTGCTGGGCCCGGGCGGCGGCTGCGGCGTCATGCGTCACCATGAGGACCGTGGTCGGCTTCCGAGCAGGAGCCGCGGGCACGGCACCGGGCACAGCACCGGGGCCTCCAGCGAGCTCGGCGAGCCAGTCGAGGACGGTCGCGGCGGCGGCGACGTCGAGGGCGGCCGTGGGCTCATCGGCGAAGACGATGTCGGGGCGGGAGGCCAGAACACGGGCGATGGCGACGCGCTGGCGCTCGCCGCCGCTCATCTGATGAGCAGATGGCGGGCCTGCTCGCTCAGGCCCACGCGCTCGAGGGCATCGTCGACGGCACTGCGGCTCAGGGGTCTGCGACGCAGGCGACCGGGCAGGGCCACGTTGTCGCGCGCGGACAGGGAGGTGACGAGGTTGTCGTCCTGGAAGACGAAGCCGACGTGCCGGGCCCTGAAGCGGGCCGCAGCTCGGGGGCGAAGCGAGCCCGTCCGGGTGCCGAGGAGCCGAACGGTCCCGGCTGTGGCGGCATCAAGTCCGGCGATGCACTGCAGAAGAGTGGACTTGCCGCAGCCGGAGGCTCCGACCAGAGCGGTGAAGCTGCCAACGGGCAGGGCGAGGTCGACCCCGTTGAGCGCGGTGACATCGGCGTTGCGGCGCCCCTGGACGCGGAAGACGCGGGTGAGTCCGGCTACCTCGATGGCCGACGGTACCTGCGGCCCCTGATGGTCGGCGCTGACTGCGGCGGGACGACCCTGATGACGGATCATGACAGCCCCCAAACCCCTGCGACTGCAAGGACGAGCCAGGTGAGGACGGATACCGCTCGGCTTCCCGCCAGGGCGCCCAGCCCCCATCGCACGGCCGGACGCCTCAGCCAGGGCCCCACGATGATCAGCAGCGCAGCCAGGACCGAGGGCAGCCAGGTCCGCACCTCGGCGTCGCTCATCCTGGCCAGCGGGTCGTGTATCCAGATCGTCACCACCCCAAGCACCTCGGTGCGAGCGAGTCCTTTTGGAAACGGGCCGGTACCGGCGAGAGGACGCCCGCGACGTCGACGGCGCGGGGACGGAACAGGTCAAGGCTCATGCTCACCAGTTCACTCATCACAGGCCGCCGACGCACTGGTGCCCACTCCCGTCTTCGAGTCGGTCTGATCCCACCTCACCCCCGGTCGAGCGCGCACCACCTCGGGGGTGCCAGCACCACCCCAGGGCGCACATGCGGCAAGTACTGGGGAGCCAGCACGAGTGCACCCCAGGGCCGGGCCCGTTAGCGTCGTCAGCATGACCTCGGCATCATCACTCGACCCCCTCCCCGACCTTCCTACGACCGCACCCATAGGGGGCCCGGAGGACAGGACCATCCCTCTTCCATCGGCTGCCGGCACGTCCGCAACCGTCCCATCCGCAGCAGGTCCGCAGCCCGCCCCTTCCTCGCCGGAGCGCCATCCGGGCCGGAGCCTCCGGTGGATCAGCATCATCGGCTGGGAGTTCCTGCACGCCGCACTGTGGATGCCAATGGCTGTTCTCCTCGTGCCCTCCATCCTGCTGTTCCACCTGACAGTCCCCCTGAGCGCGTCGCTGGAGCGCGCCGTTGCACGCAGACTGGGAACCGACGCTCCGTCAGGCCACAAGGAGAACCAGCGCAGGAGCCCGTGGCTGCTGGCACGCGTCGCTCACGTGGAGTTCTGGCGCCAGGACCTGCCACTGTGCGTGGGAGGCATGGCGTTGAGCACGGCGTCGTTCTTCCTGACCGCGCTCCTTGGAGCCTTACTCGCCGCCAGCGTGCTGGCGCCCTTCATGTCATCCTCTGAGGCCCCCATCAGGTTGGACCTGGGCGGTCGCGAGATAGCGGTGTCCGGTTTGCAGTCCGCCCCGATACTGGCACCGGTCGGCCTGATCGCCCTCAGCCTCCTCCTCGGCGCGCTCTGGGGACTGGGGAGACTACGGCTGCTGCTGGTCAAGGCGCTGTCAGGCGAGCGCAAGAGGCAGCGCCTCGAGCAGCTGACCGCCGAGGTCGGCCACCTCACGGCCAGCCGAGCCACCCTCATGGACGCCTTCGAGGCCGAGCGCACCCGCATCGAGCGTGACCTGCACGACGGCACCCAGCAGGAACTCGTCGCCCTCGCCATGAACCTGGGCGGGCTGCGCCTGGCCGCCGAGTCCCTGCCCGAGGACGACGCCGCCTCCACGTCCCGGACCGCACTGTTGGAGGGGGGATCGATACAGCGCAGGACCGCGCGGAGTCCGCCCTGAAAGACCTGCGTGAAACGGTGCGCGGCATCCGACCGGCGGTCCTGTCCGAACGCGGACTGGCATCGGCCCTGAAGGACCTGGCGGGACGGGCGCCGCTGCCGACCAGCGTCGTCATCGAGGCAGAGAAGGCCGACCTGGCCCGGATCTCACAGCCGGTGGGGACAGTCGTCTATTTCGCGGTGGCCGAGGCACTGACGAACGCCGCCAAGCACGCTCGGGCCACACGCGCAACGGTCGCGCTGCGCTGCACGAGCACCGGCCTGAGCGCCGTCATCACCGATGACGGACGTGGCGGGGCCGACCCGGGGCGGGAGAACGCCACCGGCCTGCGTGGTATGACGCAGCGGGTGGAGTCCATCGGCGGGCGGCTGGAGGTCAGTTCCCCCGAGGGTGCCGGGACGCAGCTGACGATCACAGCGCCGCTGACGCCGCCATGGGGCACGGATAACTCGCAGGACGGGCGGACGGACGAACCGGAAGGCGACCACCCGGCTAGTGAGGGAGGATGTACCCATGCGGATCCTGCTCGCCGATGACGCCGCCCTTCTGCGCGAGGGACTGGCCGGACTACTGACCACCGCCGGGCACGAGGTCGTGGCACAGGTGGCCGACGCCGACGCCCTGCGCGCTGAGGTCGAGCGCCTGGCCGCCGCCGGGGAACTGCCCGACGTCGTCGTCACCGATGTGCGGATGCCACCGACCGGCACGGATGACGGACTACGTGCGGCGATCGAGCTGCGCCGAACCCACCCGGGGCTACCGGTGGTGGTGCTGAGCGCCTACGTAGCCGGCCCCTACGTGCAGGACCTGCTCGAGGAGACCGAGTCCCCGGCCCCGCCGGCCGGCTCCGGAACCCCCGGCGCAAGCAGCGGGGGCGCCGTGGGCTACCTGCTCAAGGAGCGCGTGGGACGAGTGGCGGACTTCCTTCACTCGCTCGACGTCGTCGTGGGCGGCGGGGTGGTTATTGATCCGGAGGTGGTCTCCCACCTCATGAAGGCGGCCCGTGCGGGCGCGGCCACGGGGACAACAGGAGGCTCGGAAACAAGTGCGGCCACCGCATCACCCGGCTCCCGGGTTCCGGAGACGGCGGGGGCGGTCTCGCAGTCAACGCCGTCGAGTGGGATTACAAGTGCGGCGCCGGGCGGGGTGGGCCTGGACCGGCTGACGCGACGCGAGCAGGAGGTGCTCGGGCTCATGGCGCAGGGACTGTCCAATGCGCAGATCGCCGAGCGGCTGGTGCTCTCCGACGGGGCGGTGGCCAAGCACGTGGCGAATATCTTCCGAGGGCTGGACCTGCAGCCCGGCGAGGAGAACCGGCGTGTGCGAGCTGTCCTGGCCTGGCTGCACGCCCGAGCCTGAGACCAGCCACGCGCCTGTACCCGGCCGTACACCCAGGCCTGAACCTGGTCGTACCCGGGCCTGCGCTCGGCCGTACACCTGGGCCTGCGCCTGGCCGCACCCGAACCTGAGCTCGGCCGTACACCTGGGCCTGCGCCTGGCCGCACCCGGGCCTGCGCTCGGCCGCCGACGGGGACATCCTGCGCGGTCGGGGACTCTTCCCTACAACCGGGGGCATCTCACGCGTACGGGGACAGGATTCCTGTCCCCGGCGGCGTCGAACGTCCCCAGCCGGTGCGGACTGCACCCGGCCGCATGGAATGTCCCCGGCCGCACTGCACAGGGTGGGGCCTGGTGGCGGATGCGTTACTCGGGGGAGGGCGTTTTGAGTCTGGGACTGGTTGTAGTCAGGGAGTGCATCGGGATCCAGTGGCCCGTAGAGGGACCGAACCGGCCCCACGGCGAACCCGATGTCCAAATCGGTGACAAAGGGCTTGGGCAGAGTGAAACAAGCGAAATGAAACCGCATGATTCCGCGGTTCTGTTGAAGGAGTGAAGAACGCAGGGGCTCCTTTGTCACCGATTTGGACACAACATGGCCGGCGCTGCTTCCAGTCCGCCGGGGCGACGTGGCCACGCCGTGAGCGAGGACGAGGCCGACGCGCGTTGTGACGGTGCGGACCGGGCTGCGGGATTAGGCTGTCCCCATGCGCCTCCACGTTGCCGATCACCCCCTCATCGACCACAAGCTCTCCGTCCTGCGCGACGAGAGGACACCGTCGGCGGTCTTCCGCCAGCTGGTGGACGAGCTCGTCACCCTGCTCGCCTACGAGGCCACCCGCGAGGTGCGCACCGAGGAGGTAGAGATCCGCACCCCCGTGGCGTTGGCCCAGTGCCGCCGCCTGGCCGACCCGCGGCCGATCGTGGTGCCGATCCTGCGCGCGGGCCTGGGGATGCTCGAGGGCATGACCCGCCTGCTGCCCACGGCGGAGGTCGGCTTCCTGGGGATGAAGCGCGATGAGGACACCCTGGAGGTGGAGACCTACGCCAACCGCCTGCCCGACGACCTCTCGGGCCGGCAGTGCTTCGTCGTCGACCCCATGCTCGCCACCGGCCACACCCTCGTGGCCGCCATCGACTACCTGCTTGAGCGCGGGGCGCGCGACGTCACCGCGCTGTGCCTCATCGCCGCACACGAGGGGGTCAAGACGCTGGAGGAGGCGGTCGGCGAGCGCGCGAACGTGACGGTGGTGACCGCCGGGGTGGACGAGCGGCTCAACGAGCACGCCTACATCGTGCCCGGTCTCGGCGACGCCGGGGACCGCCTTTACGGCATCGTCGACTGACTCGCCTGTCCCCGTCTGACCACATCATTTCAACGGCGCAGTTGGAGGCCGATGCTCCCATTCTGTGACCCAGGACCATAGATTTCGTTAGGCTCGGGAAGCATGACGACGGGGCATTCACCTTCTTCCGGCGACTACGACGCAACGACAGCGCTCAGCAGGTTCGCCTCACCGCAGGACCTCGAGCGGATCGCCGAGACCCGTCCGGACCTGCACTCGATTCTGGCGACCAACCCGTCGCTCCCACCCCGGGCCCGCGAGATACTGGAGCGGTCCGACGACGCCGTCGTCCAGGAGGTGCTGGCGCGCCAGGCCGGTCGTGGCGCTCAGCCGGTGCCGCCTGCGCAGCCTCCTGTCCCGGGCGAGCTCAGCCCGATGGCGCCAACGATGGCGGTGGGGACGGAGGGGGCACCACCCCAGCAGCCGACTCCCGCCGGTTCCGGATACACGCAGGTTCCTCAGGGGTATGGCGGTCACCAGCTGAGCGCTCCCGGCACGGTGCCGCAGGGGGCCTCGCTTCAGGGACCCGCCCCTCAGTGGAACGGGAGCACGGCACCTCAGTCCCCGCAGGGCCCGCTCCCGCAAGTGCCTCAGGGGGCGCAGGCCTCTGCGGCGTCGCAGCCCGTCGCGCCGCCGCCAGCCGGCCAGGGGTATTCGGCGCCCTCGCTGCAGTCGGCGGCACAGCCCGCGGATCAGCAGACGGCGATGCCGCCTGGGGTACCGAGCCGGGTGCCGTCGGGATATGGAGTGGGCCAGGAGCAGGCTTATGCCCCGGGCCAGGCGTACGGCCCGAGTCAACCAGACGCGCAGGCATACGGGCCTCCGATGTATGCGCCGCAGGCTCAGGCTCCGAGCAAGCGCCGTCTGCTCAGGGTTGTAGCTGTCGTTCTGCCGGTCATTCTCGTTCTGGGTGTTGGTGGCGTGGCCGCCTGGTACTTCCTGGGGCGCCGCGACGTTTCCTTGGCCTCTCCGTTCGTGTCCCCATCAGAGGCATGGACGAAAGGCGCAGACAAGGCTTGGAGCGCCGATGTCGCAGCCAACAAGGAGCCCTATGTGGTCGGCGGTCATTTCCTCCTACTCGACAAGTCCGACGGCACTCTGACCGGCTACACGCCTCTGGACGACAATATGAAGGAGGCATGGCAGGCGAACCTCGACGACGAGGACCTGACATCCATCTCCCGTCCCACGCCGGGCTTTCAGACCTGGGGCGACAACACGCTCGTCTACAAGTCGTCCCTCATCGATATGAAAACTGGAAAAGTTTCTTCAGCCCCTTGGAAAGAGGGGAAGTCAGCGATTATCGCCGACAACATCGCCATCTCCTGCAATTCGAGCGACAATTGCACCGCCTGGGACTCCCCGGCGAAGCAGAAGTGGACACGTAAGATCCCCGGGACTGGAGAGATGTCCTCCAAAACCTACTATCGCAATGATTCCACCCTTACCAGAGGAGGTCGGCGCTACGCCTGGGTGTACAACGCCATCATCAACATCGACAACGGCGAGACACTCATCCTGGGCGGAGGCTCCAAGGTCGACTCTGACCTCACCAGCACCTTCTTCAAGGATGGTTGGGGGACCTTCGAGATAAAGAATGGCGAGTCCGAGGCTGACGACACTGCTAGCGATTCACCATGGTCAACCACGTACAAAGTGACGATATACGACTTTACGGGCAAGAAGCGGAGCAGCTTCACCGAGACAATCACATTGGGCGAACAAGTTGTCATAGGCGAGAGCGAGCTCATCACAGCCGAGGAGTACCGCACGTACTTCAAGGACCAGGACTACAGCAAAGCAAAACTGACATCAAAAGTCAACGCGAATGGGTGCATCACGAAACTCAATCCGAAAGACAGAAAGCCTATCAGCATCCAGCCACCCGACAACAGTAGCGGCTTATCCTACGACTGGATTTCACCATCCTGCGCATCCGTCGCAACAAGCCCTCAGGGCAGTGATATCGTTAGATTGGCAACATTGGGCCGTGGTGACATCAACGGGCTGACTATGCTTATGAACATCAAGACCGGCGAAGAGATCACCTTCAATGGGATCGACTGGAAAAACGGAGACTCGCTCATCATCGCCAAGCCCGACCTCATCATCGGCTACGACAAGGATGACGGCAAGGTCATCGGCTTCAAGCCCGCCTCCTGAGACGGCGCCGAGGCGACACTGACGCGGTGCTTTCGGAGACATTCCGCTCTACTTTCTTAGGGCGCCCCCGCCCACGTAGCACCACGCCAGCCTTGGCCAGAGGCTGTGTATCCGCGTGGTGGAGTAGCCCGATTGAGTCGAGATCTGCTGAACTGACGCCCCTTTCGCATACTCATCCGCCATGATCTGGGCTACGCGATCCGAGAGCCAGTCGCTCATCTGACCATTGGGTTCCAGGTGCGGCAGGGAATCGATATCGCCGCCGGCGTACCCCCGCTGAGCCTTACCCTGCGGCGCTACTTCTTCATCCGACTCATTGCCCCACACGGACCATCCCGGTCGCGCGTAACGGGCGAACATCTCCAGGTACGGCCCCGGCGAGCACGACTCAATCAGGTCATACTGCTCGTCAGGCTTGCGGCTGTGCTCACGCTTGCGCGTCTCGATCATATTGACCGTCGAGCGACCAGGCGCCAACGTCCTCATCGAACCCTTGACACCGAACAGGATCGGCTCAGTGACATTGCGGAAGTAAAAGCCGACGCCACGACCGTCCGGCCCGCCGTCCTTCCGCCGCTTCGCCCAAATGATATTCGAGACGTAGCGGAAGCCCCACGCCTGCATCACCTCCAGGCCCTCAGGAAGCAAGGCGTTGGGAACCCACAGGTATAGGTGAGCGTTCGTTGCGACCACATCGCTAACAGGAAGATCCTTGATCTCCCCAAGAGACATCGTCCCGTACCTCCCCAGACGACGGTGCTCGGGAGCGACCTTGCCAGTTCGATTAGTGAACCGCCACGGAGGGTCGGCCAGAATCGTCTGGAATCCCCCTTCCACCGTAGGAAGTGGAGCGATTTCCGCAGAGGATCCCAGAGCCTTGGACACCCCCTAGGTGTACCAGAAAAAGATCTGATTTGTCACTCATAGATCTTTCTCTGTGAATGATCCCCGTTCCCCCCGCTCCCTACTTCTTCAATCCGGACTCTCGAGCGGTTCCCCGCCGGAGGTCAGGCAGAGCTGGCGCAGATCGCGCGCCTCCACGGACCAGCACGCAAGCCGTCCCAACCACCATGGGTCGGCCGGTCGGCCATCGGCAGAAACAAGCGGCCCCGCACCTCAGGTGCGGGGCCGCCGGAGTAGGCGCACCGGTCCAAGCCCGGTGCTCGCTGACTGTCGGAGAGTCTAGCCCGGTCCGCCCGACTCCCAACCTCAGCGCGTGGTCATCGGACATCCTCAGTTGGTGGGATACTTCTGCCCGATCCCCCATCCTGACGACGAAGAGGCCGACTGTTGAGCAAAGAGACTGAGCGCGATGCGCTTCACCGTGCGATCTGGCGAGTTGCCAACGACCTGCGCGGGAGCGTGGACGGTTGGGACTTCAAGGCCTACGTTCTGGGCTTTCTTTTCTACCGGTTCATCTCCGAGAACCTCACCGAGTACATCAACGCCGGCGAGCGCGAGGCCGGGGACCCGGACTTCGACTACCGCTTCCTGTCGCACGCCGACGCCGAGGGCGCCCGCGACGGCATCATTGAGGAGAAGGGCTTCTTCATCGCTCCGGGGGACTTGTTCGACAACGTGCGCGAGCGGGCACCGCGCGATGAGAACCTCAACGAGACGCTGTCACGCATCTTTAAGAGCATCGAGGCCTCGGCGACCGGCACGGGCTCGGAGTCGGACCTGCGGGGCCTGTTCGACGACGTGGATGTCAACTCCACGAAGCTGGGCCGCACGGTGGCCCAGCGCAACGACAAGCTCACCCGGCTCATGCAGGCGATCGGGGACCTGGACCTGTCCTACGGGAAGTCCTCGATCGACACCTTCGGCGACGCCTACGAGTACCTCATGACGATGTACGCCTCGAACGCGGGCAAGTCGGGCGGCGAGTTCTTCACGCCGCAGGAGGTCAGCGAGGTACTCGCCCGCATCGCGGTCATGGGCAAGACGAGCGTCAACCGCGTCTACGACCCGGCCTGCGGCTCGGGCTCGCTGCTGCTGAAGTTCGCGAAGGTGCTCGGTAAGGAGAACGTGCGCGGCGGGTTCTTCGGCCAGGAGATCAACCTGACCACCTACAACCTGTGCCGGATCAACATGTTCCTGCACGACATCAACTTCGCTGACTTCAGCATCGCCCATGGGGACACGCTCACGGACCCGGCGCACTGGGATGACGAGCCCTTCGAGGCGATCGTCTCCAACCCGCCATACTCGACGAAGTGGATCGGCAAGGACGATCCGGCTCTCATCAACGACCCGCGCTTCTCCCCAGCAGGTGTGCTAGCCCCGAAGTCGAAGGCGGACCTGGCCTTCACCATGCACATGCTGTCTTGGCTGGCAGTGGATGGGACAGCGGCGATCGTCGAGTTCCCGGGTGTGCTCTACCGCGGCGCCGCGGAGGCTAAGATCCGCCAGTACCTGGTGGAGAACAACTATGTCGACGCCGTCATTCAACTTCCGCCGGACTTGTTCTTCGGGACGACGATCGGCACGTGCATTATCGTGCTCAAGAAGTCGAAGCAGGATAACAACGTCCTGTTCGTGGACGCCTCGAAGCAGTTCGTGCGGGAGGGCAACAAGAACAAGCTCTCGGCGGAGAACCAGGAGATGATCCTGGAGACGCTCGCCAAGCGCGCTGACGTCGATCATGTGGCCGCACTGGTGAGCGCGGAGGCGATCAGGGAGAACGGGTTCAACCTGTCGGTGTCCTCCTACGTGGAGGCGGAGGACACTCGCGAGGAAGTCGACATCGTGGAGCTCAACGCCCGGATCAAGGAGATCGTGGAGAGGCAGGCGGTACTGCGGGCGAGTATCGATGAGATCGTGGCCGACCTCGAAGGCGGTGCCCGGTGAGCCACATCGATGATCTCATCCGCGACCTCTGCCCCGACGGCGTGGAGTACAGAACAATCGGCAGTCTCGGACAGTGGAGTGGGGGCGGCACACCCTCAAAGAGCCGCCCAGAGTTCTGGGATAACGGAACGATTCCATGGGTTTCCCCGAAGGACATGGGTTCATACGAACTCACATCGACTCAAGACAAAATTACACTGCAGGCCACTCGAGAATCTTCAGCCAGCCTTGTTCCTGGCCCATCATTAGCGGTCGTCTCTCGCTCCAGCATCCTACAGCACACTTTACCTGTCTCTATTGTTCCCTTCGAGGCGTCATTCAATCAGGACACAAAAACACTCACGCCCTCCAAAAACGTCAACCTTCATTACACAGCCCATGTCTTGCGAGCACATGCCGACTCGATACTAGCAACCACATCCAAACAAGGAGGCTCAGTCAACTCCTTAATTTTACCAAAGTTCCTTGAGTACAAAGTTCCACTTCCACCACTACCTGTCCAGGAAGAGATTGTTCGCACTCTCAACAACTTCGCACACCTGACAACACGATTAGAAATGGAGCTAAAGGCGGAGCGTGAGGCCCGACAGCGCCAGTATGACTACTACCTCAACGAGCTTCTAGCCTTCAAAAACGACTCAAAAGTTCCTCGGGCATCTTTATCGGAACTGGGATCCTTCTATCGGGGAAAGCGGTTTGTCAAGTCCAACTACGTCGACCAGGGGATCCCTTGCATTCATTACGGTGAAATCTACACTCGGTACGGAGTGTCGACGTCATCTGTTGTCAGCAATCTTGATAAATCACTTCGCTCGAAACTTCGCTTCGCTCAACCGGGAGACGTGGTTCTCGTTGACGTCGGAGAAGTGGTTGACGATGTCGGTCGCAGCGTAGCCTGGATCGGAGACGAGCCTGTTGCTATTCACGACCACAGTTACGCGTTCCGCAGCGCTTTGAACCCTACATTCGTTTCCTATGTGATGCGGACCGACTGGTTTAGACGCCAGAAGGCAAAGCACATCGCTAGAACGAAGGTGAAGACTCTTCTGCTCGACGGGTTTTCGAAAATCCAGATACCTGCACCTTCGCCCGCTGAGCAGGATCGGATCGTCGAGAAACTCAATCAGTTTGATGCTCTCGTCAACGACTTGACCTCCGGCCTCCCCGCTGAGATCGAGGCTCGTCGCAAGCAGTACGAGTACTACCGCGACCGCCTCCTCACCTTCCCTGAGAAGAAATGATCCCATGAGCGGAAAACACATCGAACTCTTCCTCGTCGATGGAGAGCCAGGCGGCATCACGACCGCAAACATCTCAGGCTGGACTGGAGATATCCTTGTCTGCCCTCGCTCAGCCCTCACTCGTCTCTTCGACCGCGAAGAGGCTCATCGCAACGGTGTCTACCTCCTCCTGGGTGACGACCCTGATGCGATCGAGAGCGTCGCCTGCTACATCGGGAAAAACTGAGGACTTCTCCGCCCGATTCCGTCAGCACGACCGTCAAAAAGACTGGTGGGACCGGGCAGTCCTCATCAGCAGTCGTGACGATTCCTTCAACGAAGGGCACTGGGGCTACCTCGAGGCTCGTCTTGTCGAAATCGCTAACACCGCAAAGCGTTGTTCGCTACCCGACAACACCCAGACACCGCAGCCCCGCAAGCTCTCGGAGGCTCAGCAGTCCGATGCTGAGGTATTTCTCGAGCAGATCCGCGGCATTCTTCCGGTCCTTGGAGTCAACATTCTACGTGGCACTCACAGGACTCCTGAACGGCAAGCACCTCCACCGGATATCGACTCTCCGATTTTCACACTCACTGCCCCTAAGCGCGGAGTTAAAGCCCGGGCTCGCGTTGTCGGGGCCGAGTTCATCATGCTGGAAGGTTCCCGCATCGTCGGGGAATGGACCAACAAGGGGAGTTCTCAGAGCACCCGTCGCGTCTACGAATCCTACCGCGCACGACACACCAAGCTTGTCGATGACGGGAGTATCGCCGTCGATGGTGTCACCGGCACTCTCACACGGGACATCCCTTTCCCCTCACCATCCACTGCCGGATCTATCGCCACTGGTCGATCTTGCAACGGTCGTACCGACTGGAAGTGGACAGGAGGTACCTATGGTGACTGGGAGAACCGGGACCTCGATCCCACGGACACAGTCACAGCAGAATCTCTCCAACCCTGACGAAAGCGTCTTCCCATGAGCATTCGTGAAGCCTCAGCCGTCGGTGTCGAACCGGTCGTCCTGACCAGTGAGAGCACCGTCGTCGGACTCTATGAGCCCGAGGAGACCGACCGCGCCGGTTACCAGTCGGAGGCCGAGCTGGAGGCGGCCTTCATCCGCCAGCTGCAGGCCCAGGCCTACGAGTACGTCACCTTCTCCTCGGAGACCGAGCTCGTCGCCAACCTGCGCAACCAGCTCGAAACCCTCAACGACTACACCTTCACCGATGAGGAGTGGGAGCGCTTCTTCGCCCAGTCGATCCGCACCCGCTCGGGCGGCGGGGACGAGATCGCGGAGAAGACCCGCCGCATCCAGGAGGACCACGTCCAGACCCTCATCCGGGACAACGGCGAGTCCAAGAACATCCGGCTCATCGACAAGCAGCACATCCACAACAACCGTCTGCAGGTCACCAACCAGTACGTCGTCGATACCGGCGCCCATCACACCCGCTACGACGTCACCATCCTCGTCAACGGCCTGCCACTGGTGCACATCGAGCTCAAGCGCCGCGGCGTGCCCATACGCGAGGCCTTCAACCAGATCAACCGGTACCAGCGCGACTCCTTCTGGGCGGGTGCCGGCCTGTTCGGCTACGTCCAGATCTTCGTCATCTCCAACGGCACCCACACCAAGTACTACTCGAATACCACCCGGTTCGACCACGTCACCGAGTCCACGCGCGGCAAGCGCGAGTCCAAGGCCGCCAACTCGGACTCCTTCGAGTTCACTTCCTGGTGGTCCGACGCTGCGAACAAGCCGATCACGGACCTGGTCGACTTCACCCGGACCTTCTTCGCCAGGCACACGCTGCTGGCCCTGCTAACCCGCTACTGCGTGTTCACAACCGCGCAGAAGCTCCTGGTCATGCGGCCTTACCAAATCGCCGCAACCGAGGCGATCCTCCAGCGGATCCTCACGGCGTCGGCCAACAAGCAGACCGGGACCGTGGCCGGCGGCGGCTATATCTGGCACACCACCGGATCGGGCAAGACCCTCACCTCCTTCAAGACCGCCAAGCTGGCTGCCGGAATGGAGGGAATCGACAAGGTCATCTTCGTCGTCGACCGCAAGGACCTGGACCACCAGACCATCAAGGAGTACAACCGCTTCGCCGAGGGGACGGTCTCGGCGAACCAGTCCACCAACCAGCTGAGCAGGCAGATCAACGACCCGGATACGAGCATCATCGTTACCACGATCCAGAAGCTCTCCAACTTCGTGGGGCGCAACCGCAAGCACGCCATCTACACCGGGCACGTGGTCCTCGTGTTCGACGAGTGCCACCGCAGCCAGTTCGGGGACATGCACACGGCCATCACCAAGGCCTTTCGCAACTACCACCTCTTCGGGTTCACGGGCACGCCGATCTTCGCGGCGAACTCCGGCTCCAGCGGGAATGTCCAGCTGCGCACCACAGCGCAGGCTTTCGGCGACCAGCTTGCACACGTACACGATTGTGGACGCGATCCGGGACAAGAACGTGCTGCCGTTCCGCATCGACTACATCGACACGATCAAGATGCCCGACGCCGTGCGCGACGCGGAGATCAGCGCCATCGACACCGAGCGGGCGCTGCTGGCACCCGAGCGGCTGACCCAGGTAGTGGGCTATATCCGCGAGCACTTCGACCAGAAGACGCGGCGCAACTCCTCCTACACGCTGGGGCAGAAGCGGGTACTGGGCTTCAACTCACTGTTCGCGACGGCGTCGATCCGGGCGGCGCGCGCCTACTACATGGAGTTCAAGCGGCAGCAGGAGGGGCTGGCCCCGGACCGGCGCCTGAGCATCGGCATCGTCTACTCCTACGCGCCCAACGCCGACGCCCCCGGTGAGACGCTGGCCGATGAGGCCGTGGACCCTTCGCAGCTGACCGCGGACGACCGTGCCTTCCTCGATGAGGCGATCCGCGACTACAACGCTCAGTTCGGTACCGCCTACGACACGAGCGCGCAGGGGTTCGAGGGCTACTACGAGGACATCTCCCGGCGGCTGGCGGAGCGGACGATCGACCTGGTCATCGTGGTCAACATGTTCCTCACCGGGTTCGACTCCAAGACGCTCAACACCCTGTGGGTGGACAAGTCGCTGCGTACGCACGGGCTCATCCAGGCGTTCTCGCGCACGAACCGGATCCTCAACTCGGTCAAGACCTACGGCAACGTGGTCTGCTTCCGGGACCTGCAGGAGGAGACCGATGAGGCCATCGCCCTGTTCGGCAACGAGGCCGCCGGCGGGCTGGTGCTCCTCAAGCCGTACAAGGAGTACCTGGAGGACTACCTGGAGAAGATTGGCGAACTGCGAGCCAGGTTCGAGCCGGGTCAGATGATCGCCTCGGAGGCCGAGCAGAAGGAGTTCATCCGGCAGTTCGGGAAGATTCTGCGGCTGCGCAATATCCTGGCGAGCTTGACGACTTCGGAGACGACGACATCATCGGCGAGGCTGAGTTCCAGGACTACCGCAGCGTGTACGTGGATCTGTACGCCGAGATGCGGCGGGCCGCCGATGTGGAGAAGGAGGTTGTCAACGACGATCTCGTTTTCGAGATCGAGCTGGTCAGGCATGTGGAGGTGGGCGTCGCCTACATCCTCATGCTGGTGGAGAAGCACCGCGAGGAGGCGGGCGACGGCGAGGACAAGGAGATCCCGGTGGAGATCCGCCGGGCGGTGATGTCTAGTCCCAGCCTGCACAACAAGCGGGACCTCATCGAGGACTTCGTTCACACGGTATCCGCTTTCGGGGACGTGGAAGAGCAATGGCGGGCTTTCATCGAGCAGCGGCGTAGCGAAGAGCTGGCAGCGATCATTCGCGACGAGAATCTGCGCGAGGGGCCGACGAAGGCACTGGTGGAGGCTGCCATGAGGAACGGGTACGTGCCCACTGAGGGGACCGCGATCACGAGAATCCTGCCGCCCATCCCAAGGTTCCGCAGCTCTGCCGGCGAGAGCCACGACGAGAAGAAACGCCGCGTCCAAGCCACCCTGGCCGCCTATGTTGAGAGGTTCCGAGGGCTGGGAGCGACGGAGCGAGCAAAACAGGAGGTACCCAATGGGTGAACCAATCAGCAATGGAATTATTGGAGCGCTGGCAAACTTTACTCAAGGCGGAAGTGGGCCAGAACACCGTAAAGCTTACACAAGTTTTCGTCTCCTGTGGCTGCTCCGACGCAGATCCGTTTGATGAGATAACGAGAACACCAAACAAAGTAGAGAGAATCACCGCAGTTGGTCGAGCGGCTCTAAGACGACCGGGCGCCGGAAGGAAATTCACCGAAGGCCTGATCGATCAATTTCGAATTTCCAACGTTTTCGGGAGTGAGCGCCCATCCTACGAAAACTGCATCAAAATTCTTTCCAATGAACTCAGACACGCCGGCTGGTCTCTTACTAAAGACGGACGTCTTCAACTCCCAGACAAGATCGACCTCGAAACCGGAGGCAGGCCAGCATTAGATGAGCAGATAAAGCGATTAAGGCATAGCGAAGAAGATCCAGGAGCGTTACTGGGCACAGCCAAGGACACCATTGAGTCGGCTTGCAAACTTGTTCTAGAGGACAATCATCGGTACCCGGGAGCTAACGCTTCCTTCAGCGCCATCCTCGCACAGACATTCGAGGTTCTCGACATGAAAGCCGGAGGAGTTGACACGGAACAACCCGGAGGAAAACCCCTGAGAACCATCTACAGCAGTTCGCAGAAGATAGCAGGGGAAATCAATAACTTACGCAATGCTCAGGGATCAGGGCACGGTAGGACGCTACCTACGGGTGTTTCAGTCGAGGCAGCACAGTACGTAGTTAAACAAACCATCCTCCTTACGGAGCTAATTCTTAGTACCCACGAGCGCCGAATGGGAGCGGCACGCAGCTAGGCTGCACGGCCACTTCGAGCAGGGTAGACATTCACGTACCATCTCGTCTTCCATCATATGGACACAATGCCCGTAGGGTGCTGCACCAAGACACTTCTTGGTGCAGCACCCTATACAGTTCCCTAATTCCTTTAGAGACGCCGACGCACTATTCAGCGATCTACATTTAGGAGATCCATCATTCTAGCGAGGTCAACATAGTTGAGTTGATGATTAATGAAATCATCCTTATTTCGCGTTTTGTAAAAATCTTCCGCACCGCGACACAAAGCCTCACAGAGGTCAGTTATGTTCAACGTAACCTGCTTGACCGCAACAGTCTCGCATCCCGGAATACTATAAATTGTTCTTCCACAGTTGTCGCTACCGTCCACAATCAGCCGAAACTCGGATCTACAACCTTCACCGCCACTCACAATTATTGATTTCGCTTCAATGTGACTATTTCCTTCGTGAAGAAGCTTGCAACGCAGCGAATAGCACATATCGCCGTTGAAGTATGACTCAGACACCTCGCCCTCAGGAGTGAACTTTTTAGCATAGTTGACGAGAATGTGGTCATTAAACCAAGCCACATATCGTTTACTCGACTTCTTTCGACACTCTGGATACTCGACAAGTCCACAAATGTCCGGGATTGTCAGAGCCAAAACTAACGCAGCGTGATAATATCCCGATTCCAGACAACGGCGCACTTCTGAAATAACAGCATCCACAACAATTCTCCTATTTTCGACATAGTGTTAAAACTACCTAGAATGGGTGACAAATATCGCCCTACAGCCCCATTCGCTTAGTCTTTCACTAAGGCTAGCACCGTAGCCCCAGTAGGCTCAACACCCAAGTTCAACCACCAAGAGTCACCAAGCCTTTTTAATGAAGTTTACAAATTTATGCGTAACATTCTATGTGAACTTGCCCGTTATGTGCCTCAACTAATTTGACTCAAATCGAGCTTCGCATCGAATCATTATTATCAATTAACTGCTCTTGTACCAGGCAACGGCGATCTGGACGCGGTCACGCAGGTGGAGCTTGGCCAGGATGCGGCTGACGTTGCGGCGCACGGAGGCGGGCTGCAGCACCAGCCGCTCGGCAATCTCCTCGTTCGACATCCCCTCGGCGATGAGCCGGACGATGTCGAGCTCCCGGGGTGTCAGCGCCCCAAGCTGCTCACGCAGCCCCTCACGCTGCGCGCCCGACAGCACCCACGGCGCCCCGCGCGCGATGAGCTCCTTGGTCACGCGCGGCGTGAGCACGGCATCGCCCTGCGCCACCGCCCGCACCGCCTGAGCCAGCTGCGCCGCACGCACATCCTTGAGCAGGAACCCCGACGCCCCCACCTCCAGCGCCCCAAAGGCGTAGTCATCCTCGTCGTAGGTGGTCAGCACCAGGACCTTCACCGTCGGGAACCGCCGCGCCATCGCCCGGGTCGCGCTGATCCCGTCCATGCCCGGCATACGCACATCCATGAGCACGACGTCGGGCAACCCCGTTGACCGGTTCAGCTCCTCCAGGACCTCCAGCGCCTCCTGCCCGTCACCGGCCTCTCCCACCACGCGCAGGTCCGGCGCCTTGCGGATCATGAGTGCCAACCCCAGGCGCGCGTAGCGCTGATCATCCACGATGATGACCGACGTCGGCCTCAGCCCCTCCGATTCCGCGCCCACGCCTCAGCCCTCACCGCGAGTTCTCGGCACCGTCGCCATCACCAGCCAGCCGCCGTCGGACTCGGGTCCCCAGTCCAGCGATCCTCCCGCCGCCTCGACCCGGTCCCGCAGCCGCAGCAGGCCAGTCCCTTCCACAGCCCCACCACGGCAGCCGTCATCTTCCCCGCCCCTGTCACCCGAGGCGCCGTCGTTGCGAACCGACACCGTCACCGCCGACTCGCCGTGGTCCCAGGACACCCGCGCCTGCGATAGCGCCGGTGCGTGCCGCACCGCGTTGGTGAGCGCCTCCCGGGTGAGCGCGAAGCACAGGTCGGCCTGCCCGGCGTCGTCGGCCCGCCGCCCGGTCTCAGTGAAGACCACCGTAACGCCCAGTGACCGGACCCTGCCGACGACGCTCCTGATCTCATCCCAGGACCGGCACCCTGCGCCGTCCCGATCCGGCGACTCCCCGCCGTTGGCCAGGGCCCTGACCGCCCGGCGCGTCTGCTCCAGACACTCCCGGGCCACCTCGTTGATGCCTCCGAGCGCCTCGTCGACCTCCGGGTCGGCGCCACCGGCCAGCCCCTCGGACAGGGCGATGATCGTGGTCAGGCCGTGCCCCACGGAGTCGTGCAGTTCGGCGGCGATACCGGCCCGGCTCACCGCGCGATCGCGCTCGGCCCGAAGCGCCCGGAAGCGCTCCCGCTCGGCTTTGGCCCCCGCTTGCGCCGCTCGCCAGTTCGCGACGCTGCGCGCCAGCATCGCCGCGATGGCCGTCAGCAGGACGGCGACCACCTGGCTGAGCCACTCCTCCATCAGAATCCCTGGCGGGGCCACCAGGACGGCGCTGGCCGTCGCCATGAGGCAGGCCGCGCCGATCACCGCGAGGTGCTGCCACAGCAGGAGCCGACTCACCGCGCTCCCCAGCGCCACCAGCACCGGGACGAGGAAGAAGTTGTTGAGCCCCAGCGCCGAGGCCGCCACGTACACGGCGCACTCGATCAGGAAGACCGCCAGCGGGTACCTGCGCCGCGCAGTGAGGAGCACCGTGGACCCAATGGCCGCCACGATGAGAACCGTGAATCCGATTCTGGTCGGGGCGATCCCCCCCCAACCAGACCGCCGTCGCCGACGCGGCCGGTCAGCACCGCGCTGCCGATCATGCCGCCCTGGTAGGTGGCACACAGGATGAGGAGCAGCGTGGACAGGATACCGGGGCCGGCCTGCACGGGCGCCGGCTGGCGCACCCACTCCCCCAGCGTCCGCCAGGTGGTCCGCATCCTCATGGCCGACGACGAGCCATGCTCTGCACCGGACACCGGTGTCCCTCCTCCCCAGTTGCGTCCGTACCCTACGCCCCGAGCTCTGAGCTCCCGGAGCAGTCCACTGATCGTCAGGCACGGGAGCGGCAAGCGCCTAATGACGCGAGACAACTTCCGACGCCTCAGAGTGTCAACTCCTGACGGCAAGCAGCAACGAAGGCCTTCAGTTCCTCTTTCTCGAGGCGGGTGAGCAGGTCGTTGACAGACCATCGAGGCCCTTTACGACCAGTCCGGGATACCACTGTTGTGAACACATTCCGAACCGCCTCGGGATACAGCCCCAGCACATCGAGAAGAAACTCGTCTGGAGATTGGGCAAACAACTCACCGGGAAGAACGGCATCGTCGAAGTCCTTGAGATTGAAAGTGACAATGACGTCCGCACGTCCCATGAGAGCCGCTGCGACGACGTGCCGGTCACCAGGATCTGGAAGTCTGGGGACCGAGGGTAGAAGAGTCTCCCAGCCCTGCACCTGGGCATCTGGCAGCGCCAGGTTCATCCGCCGCCGAAGTCGTTCGACGTAGCCACGGGACTCCCCTTTGTCCTTGCCACGCAGTGCGTGCAGCCGAAGTACCGTTCTCTCAACCTCCTCCTCAATCTTCTCGCTCCACAAAGGCCTATAGACCTTTCGGACGGCAATCTCAAGAAGAACGTCTCTCAGCGCGCTGGGTACCAGCACACAGGCATCGAGTACTGCGCAGAACGCCATCGGTCAGTCCTGGGAGCGGAGGTCCTTGAGGACTTGGCGCGCCTCGGCGGGGTCGTCGTCGTAGGCGCCCATCGCCTGAGCGTCGGCCACCATGTCTGACAGGCCTCATTCGCTGCCCGACGCTGACGCTCACGGAACTCCAGCACGTCAGTGAGGAACAAGCGACGATGCCGTCTGACCTTCTCAAACGGGATCTCGCCGGCCTCCAACATCCTGACCAGCGTCGGCCGCGAGATGCCCAGCATGTCGGCCGCCTCCTGCGTCGTCAGACGCTGATCCTGCGGCGCCACCGTGACAGCCAGACCTCGACGCATCGCATCCACGACCTGAAGAAGGGCCTCAGCCACCGTGGGAGGGAGGTCAATCGTCTCACCATTGACGGTCAGCCGGGGCGTCACACCGGAGGAGGCCTCAAGTTCCGTCACCAGCTCGGCGAAGCGCCCGGCGACATCCTCCCCGGGAAGGTAGGTCTTGCTCTCAATCGTCACGGTCATGGCGCACTCCTACACTGCTGTTCGTCCACTGTTTTCGAGTTGATCGTTTTGAGCGATTTGAGTGTAGGCCTCAGTGGACGGCGACACAAGGCGAGGCGCTGTCACTTCTGCCAGCCCCCTCGATCCCCAGGCAACCAGCGGCACGTCCCGATCACAACCTCACTCGGCCGCCAGGACGGTGCCGATCGGGGTCCGGGTGGCACCCCGGAGCGGAGCGAGCAGCACCGCGGCCAGGGCCAGGAACGACAGGACGGCCACCAGCAGCACCGGCCCGACGCCGGGGCGCAGTACCAGCGGCAGCCCCGCCCTGGCGTAGAAAAGGGACTCGCCAGTCGTCGTCACCGCCAACGGCACGAGCGAGATCAGCAGGGACGTCCCCACGTACAGCCCCGCCTCGATGACCACCTGCGTGCACGTGGTCCTCCTCGTGGCCCCGGCGCAGCGCAGCACCGCGAGCTCGCGCTGCCGAGACCGGGAAAACATGCCGACGACGGCCACGGCCCCCAGCAGCGCCATCGCCCCGAGAATCGCCGCCAGCACCAGCGAGTCCACCTGGTTGAGCGCCATGTCCAGGTGCGCAGCCTCCACCACCGCCTGCCCCGTACCAAGGCTGGTCGTAAGCGCCGCGGTGAAGGAGATCGCCAGGGCCAGCAGGCCGATGGCACTTGCCGCGGACGCGCTGCGCCACAGCGCCGAACGGCGCGCGATGAGCCACGGCCCGCCCAGCCGTGCCAGGGGCGCCGACCACATCCGCAGTAGCCCCGGGATGAGCACGGGCGCCAGCAGCACCACGAGGACCGCGAGCAGGAGGGAGGCCAGAGTCGCCTGGCCACCACCTGTCGGCCATCCATCGATCTTCCTTCCGGGTGGAGCCAGAAAAGCGACGAGCAGCTGCCCCGCGCATACGATCATCCACAATCCGGCCACGATTCGCCGCCCCACGCCCATGCGCCGTCGCCCTTCCGACGCGGCGTCACGCACCGCCTCCACAGCGGGCGTCCTCACCGCGGCGCGCGCCGGGCCCACGGCCCCCAGGACCGCGATGGCGACCACGACCACCACGGTGAGCAGCAAGGTCATCGGCGTCTCGGCGACCTCGATCCGCCCCATGCGCGCGGCCGCCAGGCGGGTGAGCACCGAGGCGAAGGGCTGGGCCGCAACCTGCCCCAGCAGAATCCCGGGCGCGCAGGCCACCAGGCCCAGCACCGCCACGGTGGCGAGGACAGCGACAAGCACCTGCCGGGGCAGGGCGCCGGCCAGCCGCCACAGGGCCCAGCTCGTGCGCAGTGCCTGCACGCAGGACCGCCCGACGACGGCCACTACCGGAACCGTCACCATCGCCGTATAGAAGGCGACCGAGACACCCGGAACCGTGAGCTCGGCCGGGTCCACGCCCGCCGCCCGCGCCGCGGCGACGACGTCGGGCCGGGTGACGGTCATGCGGTGCACCAGGCAGACGTTGACGAGCCCCGCGGCGAGAGCCAGCACCGCCACCGTCCCCGACCAGGCCCGCCACTGGGTAGCCAGGGCGCGCAGCGTGTAGCGGGTCATGCCGCATCTCCCGTCTGGTTGACGGCAGCCAGCAGCTCGTCGGGGGTGGCACCGCGGCGGCGGTCGACGATACGGCCATCGCGCATGATGAGTACGCTCTCCGCCAGGGCTGCGGCCCCCAGGTCGTGCGTCACGAGGATGACGGCGGCCCCGTCGTCGGCCAGGCGCCGCAGCTCGGCCAGGACGAAGGCGGCCGAGCGGGTGTCCAGGGCCCCGGTCGGTTCGTCGGCGAAGACGACCGGTGGACGGCGGTAGAGGACCCGCCCCAGGGCGACGCGCTGCTGCTCGCCGCCCGAGAGCGTGGTCGCGACCGCGTCAGCGCGCGACTCTAGTCCCAGCCCGACCAGGACTTCTCGCACCCGTGCCGAATCGGGGCGCCTGCCGGCCAGGGCGTCGGAGATCGTGATGTTCTCCCGCACCGTCAAGTAGGGCACAAGGTTGTAGGCCTGAAAGACGAAGCCCACCCGATCGCGGTAGAGCTCGGCCACCCGCGCCGCCGGGAGCCCGCCGAGGTCACGCCCCATGAGCGAGACACGCCCCGACGTCGCCGGCTCCAGTCCGGCCAAGCACAGCAGCGCCGTCGACTTGCCCGACCCACTGGGGCCGACCAGCGCCGTCATCCGCCCCGGCATCATGGCGCAGGAGATGCCGTGCAGGATCTCGATCGGTTCCCCGCCAAGGGTCGGGAAGGACTTGCGCAGATCACGCGCCTCCACAGCAGCCGGAATGGCCGGGCCTCCGACGCCGACGACGCCACCCTCCCCAACCGCGCGACCCAAGCCGCCGAGGTCCCCAGCTGTGCGTCCCCGCACCGGTTGAGCCAACCGGCTCGGCCGTGTCCGTTCACGTCGAGCTGCCATACCCCTGCGCCGCCCTCTCCCCCTGAGAATCCGCCGTTACCGCTAGACGCCGTCGGACGTCCGCGGTTCAACCTAGGTGGTCACCTCGGCCTCAAGGCCCGCAGACCGCGAACTGTCCACAGATGATGACAACCGGGCCCACTAACGACGCGACGGGGACATTCCACGCGGCCGGGTGCCGCCTGCTCCAGCCGGGGACACCTGGCGCGTACGGGGACCGGAATCCTGTCCCCGACGGCGTCGAACGTCCCCGGCCGCACAAGAATGTCCCCGACGACGTCGCACGCCCACCCCGCCCACCACTAAGACTTATAAATATTGCTGTTTCGCTAAGCCATTCAACATAAGAGAACTCTCACGCTCACCTGTGGTCCCTCTAGGGCTGGCTCGTGACAGTTGAAGCATGAACACCTCACGCCGCATCCTCGCCCTGGCTCTGCTCATGCTCGTCCCGGTGGCGCTGGCGCTGGCCGCCGAGTTCATGGCCGTCGTCCCCGGCCCGCCCGCGCAGCCCAGCCCGGTCCACCTGACTTCTGCTGGCCAAGGGAGCCGATGCCGATGACCACCATCCCCTCGTCTCCTCCCCCACTGGCCGCCGACCCGGTCTCCGGTCCCTCGGTGCCCGCACGGCTGCGCATCGTCGCCTGGATGCTGTTCGTCGTCGCCCTGGGGCTGACCAGCATGATCGTCTCCGTACGCTCCACTCTCATGGCGGACATCTCCCGCTCCGCCAACGCCGACGTCGCCCACGAGGTCAAGGAGCTGCAGAACTTCGCCTCCACCAGCGTCGACCCGCGGACCTCCAAGCCCTTCACCTCCACCACCCGTCTCATGGAGGTCTACCGGGACGGCCAGCAGCTCACCGACCGCGAGGCCGTCATCATCTACAACCACGCCACCGGCAAGGCCACCCAGGCCTCCGGCGCCTCCGCCCCGAACCTGGACCTGACCAGCACGGACCCCTTGTTCGTCAAGATGCTGCAGTCGCCGTCGGGCGCCACCTCCTACGGAAGCGGGGAGGTCCGCTGGGCCCGGGTCGAGCTCGAGCCCGACAACCCCTCCCAGCACCTGTCCGTCATCACCATGAGCTTCACCGCCTCCCGCGTGGACCAGCTCAACGCCACGATCTGGCTCATGGTCGGCATCAGCGCGGCCGTCCTGGTCCTCACCGGCGTCGTCGGGCTGCTCGTGGCCCGCCAGATCCTACGTCCCCTGCACGACCTGCGCACCGCGGCCGCCTCCGTCTCCACCCAGGACCTCAACCGCCGCCTACCCGTCAAGGGGCGCGACGACATCGCCGGCCTGACTGAGGCGTTCAACGGCATGCTGGACCGCCTCCAGGAGGCCTTCGACGGCCAGACCCAGTTCGTCCTGCGCGCCCACCAGGAGATCTCAGGCCCCCTGGCCGTCATGGACGCGCGCCTGGCCAGCCAGCCGGCCACCCGCACCGTCCTCCAGCAGCGCGCCCAGATCGCCGAGCTGCAGCGGGTCCTCGACGACCTCCAGTCCCTCACCCAGGCCGAACGGCGCGACTTCGCCCACCTCACCCCGGACGTCGAGGTCTCCGAGCTGGCCCGCACCCTGCTCGACGACGTCGAGGCCATGGCCCCGGGCCGCTGGAGCTTCGACCTCAGGCCCGCGGCACGGCCACACTCGACGTCGAGCGCCTGCGTCAGGCCACCGGTCACCTCGCCCGCAACGGGCTGCAGCACGGCGACGGCCCTCTGACCCTCACCGTCGCCCCCGGCACCGACGGCTACGGCCGCAGCGGGCTGGAGATCTCCGTAACCGACGAGGGCCCCGGACTGGCTGACGACGACGTCGACTGGCTCTTCGAGCACTTCACGCATGGCGAGGCCGACGGCAGGCCACGCGGCAGCGGGCTGGGTCTGGCCATCGTGCGGGCCATTGCCGACGCCCACGACGGCACCGTCTTCGCGGTCTCCGCCTCGGGTCAGGGCGCCACCGTCGGCCTGCGCATCCCGGCCGACAGGCTCCTGGCACCTCTCATCGGACCCCGATCCCGCCATCGTCGTCTCCCCGGCCACCGCCCCTCCTCGCGCACCTCGGCGGCCACGGCGCCCCGGGTGAGCGACGGTGAGCCGGCGGCCGCCCACAACGACAGCGCCCACAACGACGGCACCCACGATGACGGCGCGCACGGCACCTCGGGAGAGGAGGCCGGCTCATGACCACCGCGACTGACGCCGTTGCCTCCTTCGAAACCGATGTGCCCACCGTGCGCGAGACCCTGCCGCTTTCATTGGCCGGGAGCGGCGAGCCGGCTCCAGCCCGACGCCTGCCGTGGCGGCGCATCATCTCCGCCGCCCTCGCCGTGTGCCTGTGCGCGGCCGTGGGCGTGGCCGCCTGGCGCGCCGGCGGCACCGAGGGGAGCCTGACCGTCACCGGCGCACTCACCCTCATCATCTTCATCGCCTCGGTGTGGGCCTGGGCCTTCACGAGCGTGGACGACACCTACATCTCCCTGGGGGCCGCCACCGCCCTGGTCCTCACCGGCGCCCTGAGCCCGGACGAGATGTTCGCCAGCCTCGGTGACGACACGATCTGGCTGCTGGTGGCGGCCTTCGTCATCGCCGTCGGGGTGAGCGCCTCGGGTCTGACGGGCCGCCTGGCGGCCTGGCTGGTGACCGGCACCGACCACCCGCGCGTCCTGCTCCACCTGGTGACGGCCGCGATCGTCGCCACCGTCTTCGCGGCCCCCTCCACCTCGGGTCGGGCCGCCCTGCTGCTGCCGGTGTACACGGCCCTGGCCGGCGCGCTGCGCACCGGGTCAGGGCGACGACGACGCCCTGGTGGCCTCCCGCAAGCGGCTCATCCACGCCCTGTCGATCATCTTCCCCACGGTCATCCTGCTGTCCGCGGTCGGCTCCTTCCTGGGGGCGGGCGCCCACCTGGTGACCTCCCACATCGTGGCCTCGGCCGGTGGGCAGGAGTTCTCCTTCGCCGGCTGGCTGCTGCTGGGCCTGCCCCTGGCGGCCCTGTCCAGCCACCTGTCCACCGAGCTCATCGTGTGGCTGTTCACCCGCAGGGAGGACATGCGCCGTCGGGTGCGCGTCGACATCGCCGACCTCGCGGCGGCCTCCCCGACCCCGGTCACAGGTCCCCTGACCCAGGCCGAGAACCGGGCCGCCCTGCTCGTCGGCACGGTCGTGGTGCTGTGGTGCACCGAGGCCCTGCACGGGATCGACCCGGCCATCGTGGCCCTCATGGGGGTCCTGGTGACCTCGCTGCCCGGTTACGGCTCGGTGGCCCTGCGCAAGGCCCTGGCCAAGGCCCCCTGGTCACTGCTGGTCTTCATGGCGGCCACCCTCGCCATGGGGGACGCGCTGGTGTCCACCGGCGCCGCGAAGTGGGTGGCGACCTCGGCCTTCAACGCCGTGAGGATTCACTCCCCCTGGCCCTTCATGCTGGTCGTCGTGGTGCTCTCGACGGCGTCGCACCTGGTCATCCAGTCGCGTTCGGCCCGCTCGGCCGTCCTCATCCCGATCGTCGTGGCCCTGGCCCCGGCGGTGGGTGTCAGCCCGGCCGCAGCGGCCTTCGCCTCGACCGCCGCCGCGGGCTTCTGCCACACGCTGCCGTCCTCGGCCAAGCCCGTGGCCATGTTCTCCGACATCGAGGGCATGGAGACCTTCTCCCCCGACGACCTGCGGCGCCTGTCGCTGCTCCTCGGCCCCCTCATGGTGGTCCTGGTCATGGCGTGCAGCGCCTGGCTGTGGCCGCTGCTGGGCCTGAGCTGGTGAGGCCGGGCGACACCCGCGCCCCGGGCCCGCCCCATCCCCTGAGAATCCCGCACACATTGCAACCCTGGAGGAAAGTCATGCCCACATCCGTTCCCACCCGCATTCTCGTCGCCCCCTCCGGTTTCAAGGAGAGCCTGTCCCCCGAGGGGGTGTGCCAGGCGGTGGCCGCCGGGGTGCGCCGTCTCCTGCCCGGCGCCGTCGTCGTCGAGCCTGCCCCTGGTCGACGGCGGAGAGGGCTCGGCGGCCACGATGGCCCGGGCCACCGGCGGCGACCTCGTCACCACCCGCGTCACCGGCCCCGTCGGCGAGCCGGTCGACTCCTACCTGGCCCGGCTGGGCGGATCGGCCCAGGGCACCTGGCTGGTGGAGATGGCCGCGGCGGCCGGCCTGCGCCTGGTGCCCGCCGGGATGCGCGACCCCGGCGCCACGACGACCACCGGCGTCGGAGAGCTCATCTCAGTGGCCCTCGATAACGGCGCCCGGCGCATCATCATCGGCTGCGGCGACTCGGGGACCTGCGACGGCGGGGCCGGCGCGCTCGTCGCCCTGGGCGCCCGGCTTCTGGACGCAGACGGCGACGAGGTCGACCCGATCGGCTCGAACCTGGCCCGGATCCAGCGGATCGAGACCTCCGGCATGGACCCCCGCCTGCGCGACGTCGAGGTCCTCGTGGCCGGCAACATGCACAACCTCCTAACCGGCGAGCGCGGCGTGGCCCGCGTATTCGGGCCGCAGAAGGGGGCGACCCCCGAGCAGGTGGAGGCCCTCGAGGCGGGCCTGGTCCACTGGGCCGGTCTCCTCACCGAGGCCTTCCCCGCCCAGGCGGCCCACCGCGACCTGCTCACCGGCCCCGGGACCGGCGCCTCGGGCGGCCTGGGAGCCGGGCTCGCTGCGGGGCTGGGGGCCAGACTGTGCTCGCGCTTCGACGTCCTCATGGATGCCGACTTGTGCGGCGTCGACCTCGATACCCAGATCGCCCGAGCCGACCTGGTCATCACCGCCGAGGGCGCCGTCGACTTCCAGACACCGCGCGGCAAGATTCCCGCCGAGGTGGGACGGCGGGCCAAGCTGGCCGGCAAACCGGTCATCGCGCTGGCCGGCTCCATCGGCCAGGGCTCCGACGCCGTCCACGCCGCCGGGATCGACGCCGTCATGGGCATCATCCCGGTCCCCATGGACCTGACCGAGGCCGTCTCCCACGCCGACGAGCTCGTCACCGACGCCACCGAGCGGGCGCTGCGCCTCATCCTCCTGGGCGCCGCCATCGCCGCCTGACCTGAGTTGCACAGTTTTTGGGTTGGTTGGTGTTTCAGGGTGGGGTTTTTCGTTGGGATGGTGGGGGTGGGGTGGTTGTTGTGGGGCACTAAGGGGCCGGTAGGATCTGGTGGGTGAGCCCGTACCTGCGTAAGGTCAAGACCGCCTCGGGGGCCACGGCCGTGCAGGTCGTGGTCAAGGAGAATGGTGTGCGCCGGATCGTTGAGCACCTGGGTTCAGCTCATGACGAGGCTGAGCTGGCCGCTCTGATGCACCTGGGCCGCCAGAGGCTTTTGGCGGGTCAGCAGGTCCTGGGTCTGGGGTCGGCGCTCGACGGTGGGGGCCAGGCGCCCGGTCATGAGCCGGGTGATGGTGGTGCGGTGCGAAGGCCGGCGATCATCTCCCGCAGGTCGGGCGGGTTGATCGAGGCCATCAAGACGGTCTACGCCCGTCTGGGGCTGAGTGAGGCGGTCGGGGGGTGACCGAGCCTTTGAGCAGATGGTCGTCGCATGCTTGATCGAGCCGACCTCCAAGGCCGACACCCCCAGAGTCCTGTCCGAGATCGGCTGGCCAGCCCCGGCCCACCGCAACACCCTGCAAGCCTGCCTGGCCCGGGCCCAGGAGCGGGGCTACCGCGAGAGCCTGTCTGGACCCCTGTTCGATCAGGTCACCACCAGTGGGGGCCTGGCCCTGTGCCTGTACGACGTCACCACCTTGTATTTCGAGGCCGGGCGTGAGGATGATCTGCGGCGGGTGGGTTACTCCAAGGACAGGAGGGTCGACCCCCAGGTCATCGTGGGCCTGCTGGTCGACCGGGCCGGTTTCCCTCTCCAGGTCGGCTGCTGGGAGGGCAACAAACTGAGACCACCACGATCATCCCCATCGTGGAGGCCTTCCAAGCCGCCCACAGCATCGAGGACCTCGTGGTGGTCGCCGACGCCGGCATGCTGTCAGCATCGAACCTGAGTGCGTTGGATGAGGCGAGGCTGCGGTTCATCGTCGGCGCCCGCCAGGTCCGCGCCCCCGGGGACCTGGAGGCCCACTTCCACTGGGAAGGCGACGCCTTCACCGACGGTCAGCTGATCGACACCATCACCCCCAAGCGGGGCTCCAGGAGCGAGCGCGACGTCAGCAGGCGTCATGAGCCGGTGTGGGACCCAGACATCCATCCCGGTTCGTGGCGGGCCATCTGGGCCTACTCCAAAGAAGCGCGCGGCCCGGGACAACCAGACCCTCACGGCCCGGGCCGACCGGGCCCGGGCCGTCATCGCCGGCGAGAAGCATCCTCAGGGCACCCGTTTCGTCACCGCCCATCAAGGCGATCAGGTCCTCGACGAGGCGTCCATCGCCAGAGCCAGGTCCCTGGTGGGCCTCAAAGGCTACGTCACCAGCATCCCCGCGCACCTGATGGACGCTGGTGAGGTCGTCTCCTCCTACCACGAACTGTGGCACGCCCGGGCAGTCCTTCCGGATGAGCAAGCACGACCTGCGAGCCCGCCCCATCTTCCACCACACCCGAGACGCGATGGAGGCTCACCTGACCGTGGTCGTGGCCGCCCTGGCCGTAGCCCGCCACCTCCAGGACGCCACCGAGATCAGCATCAAACGCGTCATCCGCACCCTCAAACCCCTCCAGGACGTCACCACCAACCTCAACGGCCACCATCTCACCCCGCCGACCCCCTGACCCCCGGGCCGAAGACATCCTCACCGCTCTTAAAATCCCAACAGGGCACTAAACACTGTGCAACTCAGGATAAAGCCCACGACGCTGTTGGCGTTGGCCGAGTTCGTGACGTGGGGATACTGGGCCGGTCCCGCTTCAACCTAGTTCATGTTTAACCAGGATGGAGTCCTATACGATTTGAAGATATCCGCGATCAGCATTGGCTCGAAGGTCAGCTCAGGTCGCTCGCCGACATGATCTGTAACAGACGGTCAAGCGCGATGCGTGTGTGCATGTGGACTTCGGCGAACAATTCCCGACCGAGTTCAGATATACCACCCCAGTCAACGACCGATTCGTCCGCACTGTCGACGGTAGTTGGAACCATGATCTTCGTTGCTTTCAAACGCCCCAAGGTTGCCCCATTTCCACCCCAGCTGAACTTGCGCAACTGGGTCTGGATTACGGTCATAAGCACAGCTGCGGTTGTTGGAGTCAGATTCGAGTGGCGTAATATCTGGATATTCTGGCTCGTGTAAAACGCTACGGGCTGAAATCCCACCGTTTGCGTGTCAAGTCCTATTGTGATGGCATTGCCAGCTTCAGGCTCTTTCTCTTGACGAGAGCAAAAATCCGTCAACGCCGTTATCGGCCTTGGTCCGTGAAACGAAAGGATATGAGGGGACACCCGTCGTGCTGAGCGCCGACTTGTCGTACCAGGCTTTAGAAGCCGCTATCGACTCAAATACATCTGTAATTAGCATCGGTTGAAAATGCAATGATTCGAAAGTACTCATGATGCATCCTCCGTGTCTGTCAAAGTCGGAGCTACAAGGTTTCCAAGCCCGTGAGTGTGCATTTTGACCTGCCAGGTTACATAGTCGGCAACGGTGTGGAGGAACTCTTCCTCGGTTGGCGGCTGGTCATTGAAATAGAAGTAACTGTGCTGCCACTCATCTGTCGCCGTGACCTCAGTCCGTACGATGAAGTGCGTGTCGTCTGGTACTCCGTCGTTAAGGACTGACATTAGGTGCTTGCGACGATCCTCGGCCCGCCCATCGTCCACAAGCCCGACGTGTTGACGAACCTTGTATCCGTCATCCTTGAAATCAATGAAGGATGTTTTTTTGCTTTCGGGATGAGGCACCCCTGCAGTGAACAGTGCAATTACGACGTGAGTCCCTATGCCGTGGAACGTGTCAGGGTTCATGGTTAGCACTGCATCAAGCGTGTGCTTTTTCATGATCGCAGCCTTCAAAGCCTTGTCCTCGCGAGTCTTACCTACCATCGCCGATTGCGGAACGATAGCGGCTAAACGTCCTCGCACCGCCAACAAATCAAGCGCGTAGCTGATGAACGACAGTTCAGAGAGATGCCGAGTCGTCTTATCCTTCGCTTGCGAATACGGCGGATTCATCAGCACCTTTGTAAAGCCCTCTAGCCGTCCCGGGCGCTCGGGATCGTATGGGAAGAACCCGTCACGTGTCACATCGAAGATCGAGTTGCGCTGGAAGTTCGCTTTACCGTCCCCTCGAAGGATCATGTTCGTCGTTCCAACGGCGAACAACTTTTCCTGTAGTTCTACGCCATGGAGTTGAAACCGTTTGATTTCATCAATTCTATCCTCCAGCTTATGTGAGTCCTCCTTGAACCTATTTTCTGCGTCATTGAACATCCGACGCATTGCTGCAATCAGAAAGGACGCCGAACCTGCTGTGGGATCCAGGACAACGTCATCACAGTTGACATCGATGAGCTCCGACATTAAATCCGTGATGTGGTGTGGCGTAAGCACGATCCCAAGGGAGTTACCGTCGGATCCACCATATTTGACAAACTCCCCGTAGAAGTTTCCAAGTACATCAAACGCCGAATAAGTTGGATCAGATACGACTTTGAATACGTCTCGATCCAGAATCTCCGCGAAGTGGCGCAACGGGGTCTTCCCGAGATCGCTGTTGCGAGCGTTGAGTAGCACATGGCGCTGAATGAATTTAAAGCGGTCAAGCATGATGCCGATTTTTTGTTTAGGCCCGAGATCTGCTTCGTCACTTTCTAAGTATTCCCGGGCAGCACGATAAACCTTCTCCCCATCTCGATAGCCTTTACCCTTCTCACCAGTAAGGTCTTTTACTAGTTCTGGTCGGTATTTCAGAGCCAACAAAATTGCAGAGACAAGGGTGGCTTTGTGCTCATTCTCCAACGAGGTGTAGTTACGCATACCTTCGTGGAGTTCCGCCGCGACTTTGCGAATCTCGCGGACGTTTTTTTCCTCTTGAGGAAGCTCACCAAGCACCGCCACTCGATAGAATTCATCAATCGCCTGAGGCGAAAAACTCGTAAATGTATCGAACTGACTATCAAGCACTTTAGGAACTCGCTGTGGGGCGGAGAAGGCTACTTGGATGGCATTGTGTGTCTCACTACCAGCCACTCCGATAGCAAAGACTTTCTTGCCTGTCTTTGCAGCGAACACTTCGGCATAGTGCATCGCACCATTCAGAGCGAAGTCTGCTCGCGCGGGATAATCCAGATCAACGACACCATCATCGGTTGTTTTCACAATCTGATCAGCACGTGCTTTGTCTTCGATTACAACGATGAAATCGCCTGACTCGACAACGAATTCTGGTTTTCCTCGACCACCACCTTGGCCTTTCGAAGCACCTTCCATGGCTTCGTAGAGATAGGCCGGTGCATCCGAGATACTCTGTTCCCAGGGTCGCGTGAAACCGATGTCTCGCAGCATATCTCGAACGAACTGATCTGTACTGCGCTCATTCGCCATGTGACTGCTCCTTACCCATAGTTAAACCGTCTGAGTTGACTTGACTGCTGCCTTGACTCGTCGAGGCTTCCCAGAGTGTTCGCTTATCTGTTTTTTTCTAGTGCTGTATTTATCGGACATTCAATGTTCGGTTCTTCGTGTTTGGGGGATGTAGTAAGTAGGGCCTATCGATCTGTTTGATGGGGGCGGTGGGTGTGTTGTCGCGGTGGGCGGGGGTCGAGGTCCCCCGATGATGGGGAGCTGCTGCACAACCGTCACGAGCGACCTCGACGTGTCTGAGACTACCTTCACCTGCCCTGACCTGACCTGACGACCTTCCTGGGCTTGGACGCCCTGGGACTGACCGCAGTGGGCCAGCACCTCACCGCAAGGCAGGGCCATTGTGGAGTGCCGCATGCCGATCGGGTTTGAGGACCCGTTCTGCAAGGTCTGCGGTGCCCAAGGCGTTGCTCGTGGGACGGTGTCCCGGCACCTGGCTTACGTACCGACAGGGATGGCGAACCACACAGGCTGCTGATACGCCTGAGGCGCTTCGCCCGCACGCACTGCCGCCGAGTGAGGCAGGGACACCTCCACCCTGGCTGAGTCCAGAGACTCGGCTGACCAACACAGCGGTCGAGACGGGGATACGGGCCTTAGGCCTTGAGACCATGTCCGTCTCACGCGTCGCACAGGCCCTGGGGAACTCTTAGCACACCCCCAACACCGCGATCCTGACTCGAGCCGAGCAGGCCATCACCAACGACCCTCACCGCTTCGAGGGTGTCAAGGTGCTAGGTGTTGATGAGCATATCTGACCCCGCCCAGGAGGGGCGACAAGTACGTCACCGTCATCATCGACCTGACCCCGTGCGTCACGAGGCGGGTCCGGCCCGCCTGCTGGACGTGGTCCCGGAACGTTCCAAGAAGCCCCTTAAGACCTGGCCCTCCCAGCGCGACCAGGCCTGCCGCAGGTGGGTCGAGGTGGTGGCCATGGACGGTTTCACCGGGTTCAAGAACGCCGCAGGCGAGGAGGTGCCAGAGGCTCGAGCGGTCATGGACCCCCTTCCACGTCGTATCCCTAACGGGAGCCAAACTCGATGAGTGCCGCCGCAGAGTCCAGCACGACACCGCCGGCTGGCGGGGCCGCAAGGTTAACCCGCTATACCAGGCCAGACGCACGCTGCGCACCGACGCCGGCATGCTCACCAATACCCAGGCCGAGCGCCTTGAGCCCTGTTCGCCAACCAGCGCCACGCTCCGGTCCAGGCCACCTGGTGCGTCTACCAGCGCCTCATCCAGGCCTACCGCACCGAGCGGGACGGGCCTGGGACGGTTCCTAATGCAACGGCTCATCGACTCCCCGAAACAGGCCGTCCCCGACGGGCTAGATGAGATCCAGATACTGGCCAAGACCCTGGCCGAAAGAGCTGCTGACATCCTGGCCTACTTCGACCAACCCCGCACCTCCAACGGCCCCACCGAAGCCATCGACGGACACCTTGAGCACCTCAGAGGTATCGCTCTGATTTTCAGGAACCTCACGCACTAAACCATCCGCAGCCTCATCCACGCCGGACGCTTCAAAGTCCACCTGACAGCAACCACCTAAGCCCAGTGATAGGGACCCACCTACTACACCCTCAAACACGACGAGCCAAGAATGTCCCCGGACGCGCGGAGTGCACCCGCCCGCGCCGCACATCTGCCCGCGCACCCCACCCCACCCGCACCAGCACGAAGGGCCGGTCGCAGTCGGTCTCTCGACCAACCGCAACCGGCCCCGCGCACGGACCTGTGGCAGGCCCGCAGCCTTCGACGTCAGAACGCCGCGACGACGGCCCCGTCGGGCCAGGTCTTGTTGATGTAGTCACGCAGCTTTTCGTCGTTGAGGAGCTTGGCGAGCTTCTTGAGGTGCTCGTTGTCCTTGTCGTCCTTGCGCACGACGAGCTGGTTGGGGTACTCCGAGTCCTTGCCGCCCTTCTCCAGGACGAGCGCGTCCTTCTTGGGGTTCAGCCCGGCGTCGATGGCGTAGTTGCCGTTGATGACCGCGGCCTCGGCGTCCGGCATCGACTTGTAGACCTGGGCGCCATCGACCGTGGTGAACTTCAGCTTCTTGGGGTTGGAGGTCACGTCGGTGTCGCTGGGCAGCTCGGCGGACTTGTCCAGCTCGATGAGCCCGGCCTGGGCCAGGAGCTTGAGGCCACGGGCCGTGTTGGCCGGGTCGTTATTGAGGACGATCGTGCCGCCCTCCTTGATCTCCTTGACGTCCTTGTAGCCCTTGGAGGTGTAGATGCCCATGGGCTCGATGTGGACATCGGCGATGGAGACGAAATCGTAGCCCTTCTCCTTGTTCTGCTGGGCCAGGAAGTTGGGGGTCTGGTAGAAGTTGGCGGCCAGCGAGCCGTCCTCCAGCGAGGAGTTGGGCGTCTGGTAGTCGTTGATCTCCTTGATGTCCAGCTTGATGCCGGAGCCCTCGGTGAGGTTGTCCTGGACCCACTTGAGGATCTCGACGTGGGGCTTGGGGGTGGCGCCGATGGTGATCGTGGCGGTGCTGCCGTCGACCTTGATGCCCTGGACGTCGCCGCCCTTACCGGACTTGGAGCCGCAGGCGGCCAGGGTGAGGGCCGCGGCGGTGGCCAGGCCACCGGCGATGACGGTGCGGCGGGAGATGGAGGAGGACATGGTGGTTCCTTTCGCGGGGCCGGGCGGCCCCAGTGACGGGGAGGAGGAAAGGCTTGACAGTGCTGGGGCCGACGACGCGGCCGACCGGTTCCAGGCGGCTGCGCGCGCATACCCGGCTGGTGATCGCCTCAGCGGTGGTTCACCAGCCGGCTGAGCATGTCGCCGACGAGCTGGATGATGCCGACGATGATGACGATGACGACCACGGTGATGACCATGACGTCCACCTGGTTGCGCTGGTACCCGTACTGGATGGCGAGGTCGCCCACGCCGCCGCCGCCGACGGCGCCGGCCATGGCGGAGTAGCCCAGGAGGGTGATGATGGTGACAGTGGCCGACTGGATGAGGATCGGCAGGGCCTCGCGCACGAGGACGCCCCAGGTGATCTGCCGCCCGGAGGCGCCCATCATGAGGGCGGCCTCGACCTTGCCGTGGTCGACGTCGTTGATGGCCGTCTCCACCAGGCGCGCGTAGAACGGGATCGCGCCGATGGTCAGCGGGACGCAGGCCGCCTGCCACCCCAGGGAGGTGCCCACGAGTATCCGGGTGATCGGGATGAGGGCCACCATGAGGATGATGAAGGGCATGGAGCGCCCGATGTTGACGATCTGCGAGAGCACCCAGTACAGGGGCGGGTTGCGGAACTGGCCCCGCTTGCCGGTGGAGACCAGGGCGAGCCCCAGCAGAAGCCCGAGGACAACCGTCACTGCCCCGGAGACGAAGGTCATCGACAGGTCTCAACGAGGGCGTAGCCGAGCTTGTTCTGGATGGCCGGGTTGTCGAACCAGGTGCGGCTGCTCGGCAGGGCGGCGGCGTGGCTCAGCGGAAGGAGGATCGAGTTCATGAGCGGACCTCCGCAGCAATACCGGCGTGGCGCAGGGTGCTCACGGCCTGTTCGGTGTCGGGCGCGGGGACGGTGACGGCCAGCCGCCCGATCTGGGCCTGCCCGATCGTCTCGAAGACGCCGGCGGCGATGTCCCCGCCGAGCTCGGCCACCATGGACATGAGGGCGACGGCGGCCGGCTGGCCCGGGTGGGCGGTGATGGAGACGTCGATGACGCTCTCCCCGTGGGCGACGGCGGCCTCTGGCACCTTCGGGAAGGGCACGATCTCGCGCGAGAGCCGGGAGTCGACGTCGAGCACGATGTCCTCCAGGCGACCGCTCTCGACGATCTTGCCGGCCTCGAGCAGGCTGACGGAGTCGCAGACCTGGCGGACCACGCTCATCTCGTGGGTGATGATGATGACGGTCAGGCCCAGGGTGTCGCGGACGTTCTTGATGAGGTCGAGGATGGAGCGGGTGGTCTCCGGGTCCAGGGCGGAGGTGGGCTCGTCACACAGGAGGACGGCCGGGTCGTCGGCCAGCGCCCGAGCGATGCCGACGCGCTGCTTCTGACCGCCGGAGAGCTGGGAGGGGTAGGAGGCGCCGCGGTCGGCCAGGCCCACGAGGTCGAGCATGCGCTCCACGATCGGGCGGCGCTGTCCGCCCGGCACGCCCGCGAGCGCCAGCGGGTAGGCGATGTTCTGCGCCGTGGTGCGCTGGTCGAGGAGGTTGGCGTGCTGGAAGACCATGCCGATGCGGCGTCGGGCCTCGCGCAACTGACCGGCCGACAGAGCGGTCATGTCCTGGCCGTCGACACTCACCTGGCCGCTGGTGGGGCGCTCCAGGGAGGTCAGGCAGCGCACGAGCGTGGACTTGCCGGCACCGGAGGTGCCGACGATGCCGTGGATGGAGCCGGCGGCGACGTCGAGGCTGAGCCCGTCCAGGGCCCGCACCTCCTTGCCGCTGCGCAGACGGTAGACCTTGTGGACGTCGCGCAGGGAGATCATGGGGGCGTCGGAGGAGCCGTCCGCCTCGGTGTCAGTGCTTCCGACCTCAGCGCCCTCAGGCTCGGTATCCCGAAGCTCGGCGCTCACGCCCTCCCTGTACTCGACGCGCTGGGAGTCAGAGGAGTCACTCTCCTCATGCCGGCCGGGATCGGCGGTCGACTGTTCGCTTGTGCTCACGTATTCCTCCATCGTTCCTGGCGGAAGCACCCGCACCATGAAGGGGGTTGCTGCAATGTCGTCGAGCCAGGTCTCTCGGTTGCTCTGGATGGCCACGAATAACTTACGCAGCGCCGCCTTCGCGATGCAAGCGAGGCCGCCGCCAAGGGACCGAGGTCACGCCCACACCCGGTGGCCAGGCCCGCGGCCCATCCGCCCCTCCCCGCCTCTCGGACCGGCCATCACCGGTGTTTCGGCAACGTCCTGGCTATTCCCAGGTCGTGTGTCGGCGGCGCTACTCGCACCGCACGGGGCGACGTGTTTGGATCTGCTCATGAGTGCGACCGCAGAGCCGACCACCCCCGACATCCTGGGCGAGCCGTGGGTGGCTCGCCGTATCCCGGTGACCGAGTCGCCCACGAAGGCGCCCGGCGCCGACCACGCCGTGCTCGTCTTCCAGCGCGAGGCGGCCGGTCGGGCCAGCCGGCCACGGCACTCGCGCGCGGTCCTCTACCTGCACGGCCGCAGCGACTACTTCTTCCAGACCCACCTGGCGCAGGCCTACCTCGACGCCGGTTTCGAGTTCTACGCACTGGACCTGCGGGCCTGCGGGCGGGCCGGCGTCGGGCACGCCTCCCCGCACGACGTGCGCGACCTGCGCGTCCATGACGAGGAGATCTCCGAGGCCCTGCGCATCATCCGCTCCGAGCACGGGCACGACGTCGTCGTCCTCAACGGACACTCGACCGGTGGACTGCAGGCGGTCATCTGGGCGGCCGACCACCCCGGGACCGTGGACGCGCTCGTCCTCAACTCCCCGTGGCTGGATCTCCCCGGATCGGCGCTGGTGCGCTCCTACGGCTCGGCCTTCGTGGACCTCCTCTCGCGGCGGGACCCCGAGCGCGTCATCAGTGAGCCGGGCCGCAGCGATGAGGACAACTATGTGGCGGCCCTGCACCGGCGCTGGCGCGGCGAGTGGGACTGGGACCTGGCGCTCAAGCCGGCGCCGTCCTTCCCGGTGCGGGCCGGGTTCCTGGCGGGAATCCGGCGTCTGCAGCGTGAGGTCCACCACGGGCTGGGGATCCGGGTGCCGATCCTCGTGTGCTGCTCAACGGTCAGCAACGGCGTCAAGGCGAGCCTGGAGGAGGCGCAGCGCTCCGACGTGGTCCTCGACGTGGAGCAGATCATCGACCGCTCCCAGTACCTGGGCGATGACGTGACCGTCCGCCAGATTCCCGAGGGCGTCCACGACCTGGCCCTGTCCGGGCCCCCTGGCGCGCGCCGAGTACCTTCAGGCCGTCATGCGCTGGCTGGACAACCGCCTGCACTGAGCTTTCAGTCGCGGAGCGCGGCGAGCTCGTCGGCGAGCTCATCACTGACCCGTTCGACGACCTCGAGGGTGTCGACGAAGTCGGCCATGGTGCCGTACCAGGGGTCGGGCACGTTGAGGACGCTGCGGGAGGAGCCGCCTGCGATGACGGCCTCGGCCTGCTGCGCGGAGGCCGGGTCGAGCTCGCGGTACATGCGGATGCTGTCGGGCTCGGCCCCCCAGGCCCGCGGCACGGCGCTGGAGGACGTTCCAGTGGGAGTCGGTCATGGCCAGCAGGAGGTCGGCCTCGGCGATCTCGGCGTCGGTGATGCGGTGGGCGGTGTGGGTGCCGATGGCGATGCCCGTGGCGCGCGAGACGTCGTCGGCGCCGGTGCCGTAGCCGGCCTCGGTCAGGACGCGGCGGGCCCGGGAGTCGATGGGGTTGCCGCGCTCCTCGTCGGAGACGCCGGCGGAGGTGACGGCCACGCCGCCCGGCCCGGAGTCGGGGATACCGGCGGCGGCGAGGCGGTCGCGCAGGACGATCTCGGCCATGGCGGAGCGGCAGATATTGCCGGTGCACACCATGATGACGCGATAGGGGCCGGCGCCACGGGGGCCGGGTAGCGGGGCGGCTGACGAGGTGGAAGCTGCGGAGGTTGTCTCGGTGCTGGCGTCGGAGGAGCTCACGCCCCTGAGCCTTGCGCACGCTGCGGTCGCCTGTCCACTGACGCCCCCTTACGGCCGGGGACATTCCGCGCGTACGGAGACCTCTACTCTCGAACGGGGACATCGTGCGCGTGCGGAGACGGGATTCCAGTCCCCGACGGCGTCGAACGCCCCCGCTCGGAACGACACGCACCCGGCCGCGCAGAATGTCCCCCGCCGGCAACGAGGGCAGGAACGGTGCCGGAGCGGGCGGCACTAGGTGAAGCGTCCGCGTGTTCATACCTTAGTGCGCGCGTTCGTACCCTTAACCCCTTGTGTTGTCTCATGGCTTCTGAGAGTTTCGGATGCCATGACATCTGAGACCCTGGTTGGGTGGGTTACCCGGGGCCTTCGTGCAGTACGCCCAATCCCTGGCCAGTACCTCCCCACCCGCGTGAAGTAGGTCGACTCGGGGCGGGAGTCGGCCGGAACCAACGTTGAACCATGACCTCCGGGCCCCTGCGTGGAGCTGGAAGAGCCGGGCAGGGAAAGGCACGTCCGGCCCCGGGGTGAGGGCTCCCGGTCCCGCCGCCTAGACCCCGCGGAGTCGACCAGGCCCGACACTCAGTGTCCACAGCGCTGACATCAACGATCCCGACGTCAATGCGCCCAGCGAGGATCGTTGGAATACTGCGATTTGCCTTCCGGGTACGGCGTCGATGCGGAGTTGATGTCAGCGCCATGGACACCAACGCCCCTCCAGATCTCCTCCCTCGACCCACCATCCACCCCAAGACCACCAACCCGCCCAGAACTAGCGCCTCAGAAGCCACGACACTCACACGTCTCAGAAGTGAGGAGACAGCACAACACCCTTAACCCTCGAACCCACGGCCTAAGGTACGACCGCGACATCGGCAAGAGGCCACCGCGACCAGGCGACTGCGCAGCCGGGCGACTGCGCGGGCCTCGGCTACAGGGCGCGGCCGTCGAGGACGTCGGCGACCCAGGAGCGGGCCACGACGAAGTCCTTGTCGCTGGTGCCGGCCAGGACCGCCGTCGGGCGGGCGTCCAGCCGCGGGTAGGAGCCCAGGAAGCGCACCACCGGGCAGGTGCGGTGCAGCCCGATGAGGGCGGCCTGGACCCGTTCCTCGCGCACGTGCCCCTCGACGTCGATGGAGAAGCGGTAGCGTCCCAGGGAGTCGCCCACGGGTCGGGACTCGATGCGCGAGAGGTTGACGCCGCGGGCGCTGAACTGCTCGAGCATGTCCAGCAGTGCGCCGGAGCGGTCGTGGGGGAGGTGGACGAGCAGGGTGGTCTTGTCGGCGCCGGTGGGCTCACCCACGCGGCCGGGTCGGGTCACCTTGACGAAGCGGGTGACGGCGTCGGGGGTTGTCCGCCACGCCCCCGGCGATGACCTCCAGCCCGTACTCCTTGGCGGCCAGCGGGTTGCACAGACGGCCTGGAACCCGGTGTCCCCGTCGGAGGCGGCCAGCGCGCGGGCGGGCGCCGAGGTGGAGGTTCCGGCCACGTAGACGGCCTCGGGGAGGTTCTGGTGGACCCAGCCGCGGCACTGGGCCCAGGCGTGCGGGTGGGTGGAGATGGCGCGCACGTCCTCCAGGCGGGTGCCGGGGCGGCCGGCCAGGACGAAGGTGATCGGCACGGCCATCTCGGCGGCGATGACCAGGGGCGTGGAGGCCACGAGGTTGTCCAGCGTGGCGTTGACCCCGCCCTCGACGGAGTTCTCAATGGGCACGACGGCGGCCTCCACCGTGCGCTCGCGCAGGTGGTCCAGGGCGGTGGGCACGTCCGGGCAGGGGTCGAGCTCGACGTCGACGGGGGCGACCTGGCGCAGCGCCATCTCGGTGAAGGTGCCGGCCGGACCGAGGAAGGACCAGAGCGGAGCGGGAGCAGTCATGGGCACAGGGTAGCCAGTCCGGGCCGCCGGGCCGGCGGCGGGTTGCTCCGTGGAACACGGGAGCCCTCCCGCGGCGGCGGCAGGCCTGGCAGGCTGGAGCCATGAGTGTCTTCCGCAAGCACGACGACGGCCCGGTCTCCACCGCCCTGGAGGCCCAGGGCCTGACCTGGCTCGCCGAGGCGATGGCCGACGGCGGGGCGCACGTGGTGCCGGTGACCAGCGGTCCGGGCTGGCTGGAGGAGCCGCGGCTGACGACGACCAGCGTGACGCCGGCCGGGGCGGAGGCCTTCGGCCGGGCACTGGCCGTCACCCACGCGGCGGGTGCCCCGGCTTTCGGGGCGGCGCCTCCCGGGTGGGACGGCCGGGCGCAGATGGGCCGCTCGGACATCCGGCTGCGGCCGCACGCCGCGGAGGAGGGCGAGCCGCGCCGCTGGGGCGAGTTCTACGCCGAGGACCGGATCCTGCCCTACCTGCAGCCCAGTCGGGACAACGGTTCGATCAGCGTGGGCGGGGCCCGTATCGTCGAACGGCTGTGTGAGCGGCTGCGCGACGGCGACTTCGACACCGACCAGCCGGCCCTGGTGCGCGCCGGTGCCCGCGAGCGCGGCGCGCGGGCCGCGGTGGCCCGCACGCATGGGGACCTGTGGTGCGGCAATGTCCTGTGGACCCCGGCCGATGAGGCCGCCCAGTGGGCACCGCCGCGCACCGGGCTCGGGCCGCAGGGAGTCCGCCTGCGGGGAGGCTCCCGTGGGCGGGGCCGCTGACGTAGCGGCCGGCGGGCCGGCGGTGGTCGGCGTGCTCATCGATCCCATGGCGCAGGGGGCGCACGCCGAGACCGACCTGGCGGCCCTGGGCGTGTTCGGGCAGCGCTACCTGGATCGCATCTACGCGGCCTACCACGAGGTCTCGCCGCTGGCGGAGGGGTGGCGCGAACGGGTGGGGCTCCACTCCTGGCACATCATCATGATTCACGCCTTCCTCTTCGGTGGGGGGCTACGGCGGGGAGGCGGTCGCTGTGGCCCGCCAGTACCTGTGAGCGACCAGGCCCCGTAGGCTGGCAGGGGTGAGACCTCGACGACGTCAACAGCGCCTGGTGCGCGCGGTCGTGTACGTCCTCGTGCTGCTGGTGGTCATCGGCATGATCCTGACGATGGTGGGCTCTGCACTGGCCGCCGCCGCGGTTCCTACGACGTCGACGTCCCAGTCGGCCCCCTGATGCCGCCTCGGCCTCGCGGCCGGCGCCGGTGGTCGTCCTGGGGACGAACAATCTCACCTGGGCGGATCTGCGGGCACAGGGCCTCCCGCGCGCCCGCCGGTGAGGATTCCGGTTCTCACGGCGTCGACTCGGCGGCCGCCCACCTGCTGGCCTTCGCCTCCCAGGGCGAGCCGATGAACCTGTCCGTGCGCACTCCGGCGGACCGCACCTGCCCGGCCGACGGCTGGCTCACCCTGGGCCGGGGCAAGCGCGCAAGCGCCATCAAGCCGGCCGCTTCCTGTGCCGGCCCCACCACCGCGATCCCCGACAGCACTCCCCTGGTCGGGGCGCTCGGGCGTGACGTCTCGATCCAGGCCGTCGGTCCCGGGACGCAGCTGACCATGGGCGCACCGGGGGGCTCGGCGAACAGGCCTGCCTTGGCCCCTTCCGTGGCCGAGGCCCTGGCCGCCGGCGCGGATCTGACCGTCGTCGACACCGCCCGGGAAGCCTCCTCCGACGCCGAGCGGATCGCCGCCCTCGACGACGCCCTGCGCAGGGTCCAGGAGCAGGCGCGCCCCGGCACCCGCCTCGTCGTCGCCTCCCTGGCCGACGACGAGGCCCCCGGCCCTCAGATGGCGGTCCTGCCCGCGGGCACGACCAGCGCGCTCGGCTCCTCCGATGGCCTTGTCGTCGGCGACTCCACGCACCAGCCCGGCCTGGCCCAGCTGACCGACCTCACCCCGACTCTCGTGGCCGCCCTGGCCGGCCGCCGCGACCCGGCTTTCGACGGCCAGGCGCTCACGCTGCCCCAGACCGGCAGCGAGGGCGCCGCGACAGCCGACACCGCCGCCACCGGGGACGCCCGCATCTCGCGGCTCGCCGACGACGCCCTGCACGCCCGTGCCTCTCAGGCCACAGTGATGCGGGCCGGTGCCCTGCTCATGGGGCTGGCCGTGGCGCTCCTGGTCTGGGCCGCCGTCGTGCTGCGCGACCCGGAGGCGAGCCGGCGTACGGCTCTGCGCCGCCGGGTCACCCGGGTGGCCGTCTACCTCAGCGGCCTGCCGACGGCGTTGCTGCTGGTCAATACCGTCCCGTGGTGGCGTGTGGGGGCCCGGGCCGGCTCCCCCTCGGTGTGGGCCTCGGTCGTCGCTGTGGCCGCGGCCGTGCTGGTCGCGGCCGGCATCGGGGGGTTGGCCGCCGGGACCGTGGCGCTGGTGCGGCGACGCCGGCGACCCTGCTCCACCGCCTCCCGATTCCTCCGCCTTCAGCACTCGGCGCCACGGCAGCCGCTGAGGGCAGCCGGATCGGCCGAGGCCCTCTCCGGGGACGTCGCGGCCGAGCCGCATCAGGACGAGGCGGGCAGCCCCATGCCCTCCTCGTCGTCTCCGTCCTCCAGCGGGGCGAGCCTGACGGCCCTGCTGGTGGCGGCGGGGATCCCGCTGACCTGGTTGGTCGACGCCGCTGCGGGCGCACCCCTGGCCTTCAACAACCCACTGGGCATGAACGCGGTGGTGGCGGGCCGTTTCTACGGGGTGTCGAATACGGCCTTCGCGCTGGTGGCCGGCGCGCTGGTCGTCGTCATCACCGGCGCCTGGGTGGCGCTGGGCGGCGACCGGCGGACCGCGCTGCTTGTGACGGCCGTGCTGGGCGGGGCGGCACTGATCGTTGATGGCGCCCCGCAGCTGGGCGCGGACGTGGGTGGCGCCCTGACTCTGGTGCCGACGCTGGCCTTCCTCGGCGCGGGCCTGGCGGGTCTGCGCCTGAGCTGGCGGCGCTGGCTGGTCATTGGGGCCACGACGGTCCTGGTGGTGGGCGGGTTCGCCGTCGTCGACCTCCTCCGCCCCGGTGGGCCCACGCACCTGGGGCGCTTCGCCCGTCAGGTGGTGGACGGTTCGGCCGCCGGCGTGCTGGGACGCAAGGCGTATGCACTGGTCGGACCCTTCGTCACGAAGCCGGTCATGGCGATCGCCCTGGCCTGCGTCGTGGTCCTCGTGGCCGCGGCCTCGTGGTGGGGGCGCAGGCAGGTGCGGGCCTGGCGCTCCGGCACGAGCCCCTACGTCTGGCTCGCCCCCGCCGCCCACGGGGACATTCGACGCGTGGGGGGACCGGATTCCTGTCCCCCCACGCGTGGAACGTCCCTGTCCGCGCAATGGGGGACGACGGCGCTGAAGTCTCTGGGGGTGCTGACGCTCGTGGCCGTCCTGGTCAACGACTCCGGCGTCACGATGGCCGGTTTCATCCTGGCGTCCGCCGCCCCCACCCTGCTGGCGCTGACGCTGGCCGGGAGCGATTCAGTGCGCTAGCGCTCGGCCGTCTCCGAGGCAGTGGTCTGTGAGCCCTCGCCATCGTGCGGCTTCTCGGCGGCCTCGACGTCGTCGTCGGCCTTGGGGGGCTGCGGCACGGCACGGTAGGCGAAGAAGTGGTCCTGCTCGGCGGCCGCCTTCTCGAAGGAGGCGCGCGGCACGCGGTGGCGACGCAGCTTGCGCCGGGTCACGGCCCGCAGGACGTCCTTGTACTGGGAGGCGCGGTGCATCGTGCCGGCCCGGTCGTTACCGGTGACACGGTGCGTGATGTCGCAGGGGACCTCGATGACGGCGAGCCCGGCCACGAGGACGTCGATGGTCAGACCGACCTCCACCCCCCCAGCCGTCGGCCAGGGGCACCGCCTTCTCATAGGCCTCACGGCTCAGACATCGCTGACCGGACAGCGGCGCCACCGGCAGCCACCCGGTGGACAGCGAGATGGCCCGCCTGGCGGCGCGCACGACCCGGCCGCGGCCACCGGCCCCGGACTGCTTGGGGGGCACCGCGATGGACATGTCGGCGACGCCGTCGACGACCGGGGGCACCAGTTCGGCGCAGGAGGCGGCCGAATCCCCCAGGTCGGCGTCGATGAACAGCAGCAGCCGGGCGGGACCGTCGGAGTAGTCGCGCATGCCGACCACCGAGGCCCCGGTCTCCATGGCGGAGGCCTTCCCGCGTGAGACGGAGTGGCGGACCGTCACGGCGCCGGCGGCGCGGGCGTGGTCCTGGGTTCCGTCGGTCGAGCCGTCGTCGACGACGATGACGAGGTCCACCCGCGGAATGGAGCGGCAGGCCCGAACAGTGGTGGCGATGCGCTCAGCCTCATCCTTGGCAGGGATGACCACGGCAACGCGCTGGTCGGGCCGCTTGGTGGAACTCACGCCCCCAGGGTATCCAGACTCGATGCCTCCAGCCGATACCTGAGCACCCCGTTATCGCGCGCCTTTTTTGTGAGGCCCGTCAAGTTCTCTGCTCTCGTACTATGCTGCGCGGAATCCTCAGGCTCCACGCACAGCGGACACGTACCGGCCATGCCCAACACGTCCTGCCGGTCGCCGCGACACGCCGACGCGCCGGGAGGGGGCGACGACCGCCCTTCCCAGGCTCTCCTCGGTGAATTTGTGTCAAACCTTCAGCATGGGACCACGGTCCCCGGAGAAACTGAGAAAAGTTGCTGCAATGAGTCACATTTCGTCATTCAGACACTAAAGTTACCTGTTTGGGCACGTCACGCCCGGTTCTCGTGGCACAGTGGAGGCAAGGAGCCCGTCAATGGAGCCGGGTTCCGCCGGCGCATTTCGCGTCCTTCCGTGTGCCGGGGCGACTCCCCTGCCGCCCCGGCACGCCTTGGCCCTCACCACCGACCGCCCAGCCCCAGGGCACTCGCCGCCCGACTCATCGGCGCAGGCGGCGGGGCATTCACGCCACCCCGCCCCCGCTCTCAGGCAGCTCCCCACAGGCGCGACGGAGAAGAGACCGGGCCACACATGAGCCCGGGGTCCGGCCGACGAACGACCAGACCCCGGCGCACCGCCTCTGCATCCTTCATGCAGGTCAGTGCAAGGCGCTTACGAGCAGATCGAGCCCCACGCTGCCCAGGTCGATGCCCCGGTTGTGGAAGGCGCGCAGGGTCCAGCTCACCGCCCTCGGCGCGGGCCTGCGCCTGGGCGCTGCGCCGACCGGCCCGCCAGACCCGCTCACCCACCGCGTAGGCCAGCGGTTGGGCCGGCCACCCCAGGTGCCGGGAGACCTCGAAGCGCAGGCGCCCCTCAGAGATCACGGTGTGGTGGCGCAGCACGGCGGTGACGGTCGCCCGGTTCCACTCGCGGCAGGCCCCCGGAAGGGCCACGACGTCGTCGGGCACGGGGAGCCGGGAGTGGACACCCAGGTCCACGAGGACCCGGGCCAGGCGCCAGCGGCGTGCCGCCAGGCGACCGAAGCGGTCCTCGGGCGTGGGCATGAGCCCGAGTTCATCGGCGAGGGACTCGGCGTACAGGCCCCCACCCTCGTCACATCCGGGTACGGACCCCAGATAGCGCTGCCAGGCGGTCAGGCGCGTGCTGGTGGCGTGGGCACCGACGTGAACGTGGTGGCCCGGGACCGACTCGTGCAGCACCGTGGTCCGCTCCATCCACGGCCACACCAGCTGCTCGCCGTCGGCCAGGGAGCGCATGACGATGCCGGGCCGACGCTCTCCGCCGGTACCGCGCGGCTCCTCGTAGTGGACGGCGCCGTCTCCGAGCTCCCCGAGGCGCACCCGGGGGCGGCCCAGACCGTCGGGCGGGTCAAGGACCCGGCCGACCACGGCGTCCCAGGCCTCATCGGCCACCTCCTGCGCCCAGGTCGTGTAGTCCTCCGCACGCAGGGCGTGGGTCGGGTCGGCGCGCAGGTGCCGGTTGAGGCTGCCGGCATCGGCGCCGGGCCCCAGGATGTCGACGGCGATGGCGTCCTGCTCGGCGATGACCCGCCCCAGCTCCACTGTGGCCCAGGCGTAGGTCTCCTCGGGGTCCACCCGGGTGCCCAGGACGCGGCGCATCCACAGGGCGTGGCGCTGAGGGCCGACGCCCTCGGCCTGGGGCGCCCGCGGCGAGAACGTCGTGCGCAGGTGCGAGGCGAAGTCCAGCGCGGCGCGGCGGGCGACGATGTCCGCCTCCTGGAGCTGGACGTGCAGAGTGGCCGGCAGGTCCTCGGGCAGTCCCTGGGTCCGGCGTCGGGCGAGGTCACGTGCCTGCCCGGCGACGACGTCGACCTGACTGAGCGGGGCGATCGCACCGGCCTCGGCGGAGGCGGACAGGGAGGCGGCCAGCCCCTCCAGGGCGGCGGGCAGCGCCTCCAGACGGGTGCGGTGCAGGTTCCAGGCGTCCTCCCACTTGGCCTCGGCCTCGGCGAGGTCCGCCTCGTCGGAGCCGGCACGGTCGGGCGCCTCAGGGGGCCGCTGCAGCTGACGGGCGATCTGCTGGAACGGCGAGGAGAGGAAACCGAGGTTGCCGCCCTCCTCCCCGGCGGAGATGAAATGGATGGAAGTCTCCAGACGCTCCAGGAGGTGGCGGCGCAGGAGCTCGTCGGAGCCGGTCGAGCGGTCGACGGCGGCCACGCGGTGACGCAGGGAGCGCTCGGCACTGAGACGCTCGGCCAGTCCCGCGGGCGAGTAGTCGGGCAGGATGGTCCCGCCGGGCAGTCCGGTGCGGGCGGCTGCCTCGGGATCGTGGGCACACAGGAGCTGGGCGTACTCGTCGGCAAGGTCGCGCAGGACGACGCCGGCGGCCGCGGTCTCCGAGGGGGAGCGGACCGAGGAGCGGGTGGCGGCCTGGGCGGAGGTGTGAGCGGCGGGCGCCGCGGAGGATGCCGCCTCGACCTCGCGCACGCTCAAGGGGGGCGCCGGCCGTGCGGACGGCCCGCCAGATCCCTGAGCTCGGATGCTGCGGGTGGACCGGTGGCCGCTCGGGCGGCCCGGTGCTCACCGGGCTGGTGACGGGCGCAGGCGTGGCGTCCGCCGTGCCGGTGGGGGCGTCCTGCGTGTGGGAGCCGGCCGGAGGTACGGCGGGTCCGGATGGAGAGTGCTTCGAGGGGTCGTCGGTCATGACATCAGGCCTTTCGCTTCACTCGCCGCATGGCGTGCGGGCCCGGCGGCGACATTGCCGTTTCACCAGGGTGCCAGGAACCGAAACAAAGGTCCATAGGCATCGCGGATCTGACGGCGAAGAAAGTTGGATGAATTGGCGGGCGTCCCTGCTCGGCTTGAAGGCGGCGGACGCGGGGTGGGAACTGGTACTGATCTGATCCCGAGGTGCGAGACTCAACGACGAGCCCGGACCGAGGCATCGGCAGTGGACGCGGGGAGCCGAGACTCTCCACCCCTCCAGCCGGCGCAAGCACCCGAAGATGACTGCCGGCGATCAGCAGGTGGCTACTAGGTAGCGATCGAGGGGCATCGATGGCGCCAGCCGGTCGATGAGCAGGAGCGCAGCAGGCTGACACACATGGCCGTCGACCGCGGTGCAGAGCCGCAAACAGTACGAGTCATCAGCGCTCCTCTCATTCTGGACGGGCCGGGTCGCCCCGGCGTTGAGGTCCTTCGTCGTGCTGTCGTTGTGCTGTGATGGACGTGGCACGATTGAAGGACGCCGCGCCGACAGTGTCAGGGATCTCACGGCCGCGGTTCACCCGTACCGATATCCGCGCTGGTCAGGGGCATCTCAGTGTCCCTCTGACATCGCTGCGCTGCCGCCGTTGGCAGCGCTCACAGGCGAGCGGCCCCCACCTCCGAGTCGCACCCACCGGATCCGGCCTGACCACATCGTGGTCACTCATGATTGACAGAGAGGGCCGGGCGAGCACAGCCCCACCCACCTCCTTGACAGGGTAGGTGAATTTGATTAACCTATCTAGTGTGAAGATGGACCGGCGCAGTACGGACACCCGTCAGCGGCTCATCGACACCACCCTGGACCTCATTGACTCCAACGGGTGGCATGCGGTGACACTGAGCGGGGTGGCCCGCGCCTGCGGAGTGACCACGCCCGCGTGCTACAAGCACTTCCCGTCCAAGACGAGCCTTTTCGAGGCCGCGGCGCGCCGGCTGTCGGCCTCACTGGGCGAGCGCGCGGACACCCTCATCCAGGACGATCCGCTCGAGTCACTCGTCGGCATCGAGACTCTTCTGGTCGACTTGGCCGCAGAGCACCCGCATCTCTTCGAGTTCAATCAGATCAGCCCCGCGGCCATCGCAGCACTCGACCGCCTCGACGACCACCCACTGCTGGCACTGACCCGCGGCGAGGTGGAGCGTCTGGCTGCACAGCAGGGAACCGATCCGACGCCGCTTCACCTCCTGGTGTGGTCCTGCCTGCAGGGCTACACCCAGCTCATCGCCGTCGGCGCCACCACCGCCGACACCACCTTCATCCGCGCAGCCCTGCGCGCCATCGTCACGATTGGAGACAGCTGATGACAGCCAAGAAGCCCCTCAAGAAGACGGGCGACCGCACCCTCATCGTCTACGCCCACCCCTACGACGGCTCCTTCAACCACGCCGTACTCGAGGCCGCCACCTCCGCCCTGGACAAGGCGGGAAAGCCCTACGACGTCGTCGACCTCTACGCCGACGGCTTCGACCCGCGCTACACCGCCGAGGAGCTGGCCCTGTTCAGCGAGGGCGGCACGCTGGACCCGCTGGTGAGCCACTACCAGAAGCTCATCGAGGGGGCCTCGCGCATCATTGTCGTCTGCCCGATCTGGTGGAGTGACGTGCCGGCCATCGTCAAGGGATTCGTGGACAAGGTCATGAAGCAGAGCTGGGCCTACCATGCGACGGCCTCCGGGGTGAAGGGCCACCTCACCCACATCCAGCAGGTGCTGGTACTCACTACCTCGACCGCCCCGACGTGGTTCCTGCGCCGGTTCTGCGGCAACTACGTCAGCTCGGTGTTCCTGGGCGCCGCCCTCAAGCAGCTGGGCATGCGCGGACGGTCATGGGTCAACTTCGGCAAGGTCGGTAAGGCCAGCCGCGGCCAGCACAAGAAGCACCTCAAGCGCGTGGCCCGCCTCGTGGTGAAGTGACATATGAGCCCCGCCGCGAGTATCGCCGCAGAGCGCCAAGCCGACCTGAACTCGGGACGAGACGAGTCCCGAACACTGGCGGAGATCCTGGCCATCGCCCACTCCACCCTTCTGACACAGGTGGTGCCGGCGGCCCCAGAGGAGCTGGTTGAAGCGGCCAAGCACGCCGACTCACTCGGCATCCTGGCTCGGATGCAGACCATGGGAGAAGCGCTGTATACGCACCTTGGTCGCTCCGCCTGCCTGGATCTCGCTAATCATCCGGCCGACACCGTCCGAGGCTGGGCAGTCTTCGCCCTGGTCTCCCAGGAGAAGGACGCCGACGTCGACACGCTGTTGACCCTGGCAAGACCGGCCGCGGACGACCCGCACTTCGGAGTGCGCGAGTGGTCATGGATGGCAGTGCGCCCGCACTTGGTGCCCCAGCTTGACGAGGCCATCCGCGCGCTGCGGCCATGGACCTCAGAACCCTCGGAGCGCATTCGGCGCTTCGCCAGTGAGGCGCTACGTCCACGGGGCGTGTGGGCACGGCACATCCCCGAGCTCAAGAAGGAGCCCGAGCGGGGCCTTCCGCTGCTCGAGCCGCTGCGTGCCGACTCCTCCCGCTATGTGCAGGACTCCGTGGCGAACTGGGTCAACGACGCCGCCAAGACCCAGCCCGCCTGGGCCAGGGAGCTCTGCGAGCGTTGGCAGGAGGAGTCGCCCACCCCGGCCACTGAACGGATCATCAAGCGAGCACTGCGCTCGATCCGGTGATGGTGTCGGCCAGATGGTCATCGAGTCTAGCCAGGACCACCCTCTCGGGAGTCACGTGCGACCTCGACGGGGACATTCCGCGCGGCCGGGTACGTGTCCTTCCAGCCGGGGGCATTCGACGCCGTCGGGGACAGAAATCCCGTCCCCGAACGCGCGAGATGTCCCCGGCCGTGAAGAAAAGTCCCCGCCAACGAGAGCCCCGGAGGGGGCCGGTACGTATCAGGGCGACGTCAAGGCACGGCATACTTCGGTCGTGCCCGACACCGCGCGTCTTCCACTGAGTCGGTGGCGCCTACTCCCCCGCCGCCTGGTCCAGTTCGCCCTCCTGGAGCTGGCCTGCTGCGCCTTCGCCATCGCCATCTTCGTTGGGCTCGCGGCGAGTGCCCTGATCTGGAGCTACACGGATCCGCCGATTGCCCGCTACGACGCCCTGCTGATCTACGTCGTCGTTGTGCAGATCGCCTTCGTGGCCCTGAAGCAGGAGACCTGGCGCGAGCTCGGCGTCATCTGCGCCTTCCACCTCATCGGGCTGGCGCTGGAGGTGTTCAAGGTCCACACCGGCTCCTGGGCCTATCCGGATGCCGGGGTGGTGCGCGTCGGCGGGGTACCGGTCTTCTCCGGCTTCATGTACGCCTCCGTCGGCTCCTACATCTGCCAGGCCTTCCGGCGCCTCGACCTGCACGTGGAGGCTTTCGGTGGTGGCCGGTGAGTCTGCTGGCCGTGGCGGCCTACCTCAACTTCTTCACCCACCACGTCATCATCGACCTGCGCTGGGTCATTGCCGCCGGTTTCCTCATCACCCTGTGGGGAAGCGCCGTCCACTTCACTGTCGGCGGGGAGCGCTACTGGATGCCGACGACGGTGGCCTTCATCCTCATTGGGGGATTCCTGTGGCTGGCGGAGAACCTGGCCACGGCGTTGAGCGCCTGGCGCTACCCCAACCAGGCCGACGGCTGGCACCTGGTGCACGCCGGCAAGTTCGGCAGCTGGGCGCTGCTCATCTCACTGAGCTTCGTGCTCGTCGCCGCCGTCAAGGCGAAGGAGGGCACCCTCTACGGACGCGGCCTGCCGCGCGTGACGCGCCGGCGCCTGCGCATCACCGATACCTGAGTCGCGCACTGTGCGCCCCGGCCCGTCACCACGCCCTCGTCACTTCCCCTCCGCCTCCCGGCCGTCTCCCCAGCCCGTCACCAACACTGATGGGGACATTCCGCGCGGCCGGGTGCGTGCCCTTCCGACCAGGGGCATTCGACGCCGTCGGGAACCAGAATCCTGTCCCCGTACGCGCAGAACGTCCCCGGCTGCGCGGAAGGGTCCCTGAACGCGCAGAATGTCTCCGGCCGGGCGGAGATATCCGTGAGGAGAGCGGTCAGAGGTTGACCTGGCGGGAGATGATGCCGGCCTTGGCGCGGCGGACCTCGGGACTCAGGGGGCTGGAGTCGGCCAGTGCGGCGTCCAGGCGCCTACCCATGGCCTGCAGCGGCTTGGTGAGCTCCTCAGCCTCCGTGCCGGGCACGAGCTCCCACACCGGGATGGCCAGACCGTTGGCCCGGAAGGCGCCGACGAAGCGCGCACCCTCCTCCAGATCGGACTCGCGCGCGGCGTAGATGCGGGCGAAGGCGTTGAAGAACTCGTCCTCGTCCTCCCCGCGCACCCAGCGCACGAACTCCTTGGCACCCAGCCGGCACCAGTAGGCGTGCTCGACACCGGGAACGGGCCGGGTCGGGGCGATCTCCTCCTTGGCGCGCTCGATGGCCTCCTCGACGATCTGGCGGGCTTGCGCGTTCTCGCCGGCAGCCTGGGGGTCGACCCAGAAGTCGAAGGTCTCGCACACGGAGACGGCCGGCGGCTCACTGGTGTCGAGGACGTCCTGGAGGCGCGGGCCGGGCTCGGGCAGGCCGTCGGAACGCAGGGCCTGCCCCTCAGGCAGCTCGAGGGTGGCCAGGACGGCGGCGGCGACGTCGCGGGAGGCGTCCCCGGAGTGCATGGAGGTCTGCATGGCCACGAGGATCTCGCCGTCGGAGCGCTTGAGCCCCTGAACGAACTCGGGAAGAAGCGTGACGAGCTGGACCCGCTGACCACCGTACTCCTCAGTCAGGCGCACAGTGGCCGTGGCGGCCGGGATGATCTGGGCCATCGCCACGAGGTCCTCCTCGGCCGGCAGACCGGCGAAGGGGCGGGCGACGAACTCGATGCTCTGCTTGCGGGGCTTGGCCGATGCGGCGGCCGGACGGCGCCCATGGCGCTTCTTCTTCGACATGCCCGTCAGCCTACCGGCCACCCCGCGCCCCTCCCAGGCCGACGGCGGCCCGTCGGCGCCCCATGATGCGGTTCACGGCAGTTCTCCCCATCGGTTTCCCCCGACGTCACAGGGAGAACAGTCCCGCCGACGCATGAAGTGGGGAATGCTACTCCCATGCGATTCAGTGCGGCGAACCTTCGGCACCTGTGTGCGTCTTGCTCGAACGATCTTCCGAAGTCGTTCACTCACCGCCGCGCTCGTCCTCATCATGGTGACCGCATCCCTATCCATCGCCCAGGCGTGGGCCCGGCAGCGCCCTGTCATGGCCTCATCCCTCACCGAGCCGAAGGCGCCGGCCTTCTCAACGTGGCAGGCGACGACCGCGACGGATGAAACGATTTCCTGCGGTCCCTCCACCGACACGCGCCCTCCGGCCGGGGCGACGTGGCGCGAGGCATGGCGCTTGACAACTGACACAACCCAGGACATGCAAATTAGTTTTCCGCACGTCTCAAGATGCGGGAAATATTTTGTCGTTCAATCAGCCACATATGATTCTCCCAGCATTTTGAAAGGATACGTCCTCGAAAACGGCCACCTCAAAGAGTATGGGAAAGCACCTCCCAAGATCATTCACACCTGGGGCAGCAATCCATGGTGGGGCGGGCATATGCTTCTTAAACACGAGATCCTCAATCCCCACAACTGGAACTATCGAAAAAGCCCCTGGTCGACCAACGACTACCCTACATCATGTCTCCCGATCTCGTCCTGACATGCAACATGTATGGAGCACACCAACCACTGCGCAGCCTGGGAGTGGAACAACGGCGCACCGAAACAACGATGGGAGCGCCAATACGACAAACAAGTCGAACCTGTCGCCTTCGGAGTCGCAGGAGACACCTCCGCACCGAGCCCCCTCGTCGAATTATCTCAGCCGAAGGGAAATGGATGGGAATCTGTCGGAACCGGCATCATGAACTTATCCGATGGAACGGTAACCGCAATTCCCGACGAAACTCTTTCCAGGCGAACAGAGCCGACTACATACCGGCCCGAGACGGCTGGGATCCGCATCCCCAAAAATCCGGCACCGCTGAGACCTACTCTCTCCAAGGTGAGCGCATTGGATCGTTCCCGCTGTCGGGAAGCAATGCGCCACTTCTCATTTCTGAGTCCGGGATCCCGACTCTGGAACAGTTCCAGAAGGCCTACGAGTCAGGAGACACATCCTGGGCAAAATACGTCATCGAATGCACCACGAAAGACGCATGCACATTCAATGGAACGCCAGTAACCCTGCCCTTTGAGCGGTCCTTCGTCTACCCTCCAGGGCGAGGAGAACTCCAGATCCACTGGAACCTGTCCAACGATCAACAAGTCCTGGCAGTCTCTGTCTACACTATCAGGGGCGTGGATTCCGAGGTCAAACGATAAAAACATCCCTTGTCATTGATACGCAGACCGCGCGCGTCATCACACCCCCTACTTCCTCATCACACATCATCACAGGTCTGGGCGACTCAGGACTTTTGGTAGGTATTCATGGAGTCTGAGATCGTTGGGATACACACCGAACCATAAAGTTGAATCAATACACCGACACGCTGGATGTCACGACTGCCTCAACAACCGCCTCCCTGTCGCTGCTCAAGCGCCGCAACTACGAGATCAATAATTCTCGACATCCCATCCAACTCAGCCAACGCGCCTCAACCGGGGCTAGCCTCACGCTTATCGAGGTCGACAGTCAGCTCTCCGAGCCTCCGATTCTGCCGGGCCACCCACGTTGCAATGTCCTCACGATTGACGGCGTTACTCCGACGCACCGATCCAGCCATTCGTGTGACTGCCCTCAATTTTTCCAGGATCGGCGCCTGCTGCTTCTCCCACGCTCGCCCCCATGTAGGGCGACATCGTCAAAATGGAAACAGTATCGACGATGACGTCATCGCCATCATCGAGAGCCGCCGAACGTTCCTGCAGACTCTTCGCGCTGTCGTATACACCTTTTACCGAACCAGTCGAGATCCCTGCGGATCGCCGAACTTCCGCCACGCAAGCGTGACATCATAATAGTCCTGCTCAAAACTCTCATAGCGTGCTGCAAGCGCTCGCGATTCGGGAGCACTCGAGTCGAGGGTGCCCTACCCGGAGAGCAGTCGAGTCATAATCGTAGGGTCACTTGACCATAGGAACTGGCCGCCGACTCTCGCCATACGGCGAGAAGCAAGACCACGACGAAGATAGAGAAAGAGTTTTACTGCACCCCAACAACTTAGAACAGCAGCATATGGCGACGCCGGCTCGCGCAGAGTCCGCTACTGTAGGCACTCAAAGTACGTCTCGGTTTTTATTTCCTATAGCCAGAACGCCACCATTCCAGTCCTGATTAGAGAACTGGGTCTCCGCAGCATTCTGAATGGCAACCTGCTCCGAACGTTTAAGCGATACATCGGCACCCGGATACACGCCGACCTGATGTGCGCGGGGCGCCACCGCGATGATGATGACTCCTTTCTTCCAGTTCCTATAGTCGACCGTTCTAATATCGTTCTTGTACTCCAACTCCTGGTCTGCGAATGACGCCACAGCCGCATCCAGATTCTTAATTCCCCCATCCGGACAGAGAAATGACCTCAAAACGAATGTCCTGACGGAGCCTTAGTTCCCCCAGTTCGCGCTCCAACAGCTCACGATCAAACACTCCCGCTTGGTCATGCACACTGACGGTCGGCACATAACCCAGCATTGGGGAGAAAAACATCATGACCGGCAGAGCAAGAATCATAGCCATCACAGTGAGACATTCGACGCAAATGAGATCGCACTCGACGACCCGCTTCTTTTGTGTTCACGATTTTCTCGAGTCATTTGCGTCCTCGACTCACCCTTTGAAATTTTTCTTGATTTCAGATTCTTGTTTCACTCCCGGCAAGGCTATAGCACATGATAGGCGTCCGATATATCTCGGACTGGTGCATACACGGACATAGGGGCCAGGAGTTTCCGTTCTCAGGGCGACAAAGGAAACGGCCGGCGACCAGGGGGTTCATACGAACAGTCACGGAAGCATTGGAGAACTCATGACCTTCATCAGCAGAATTTGAGGGCGTCACGTAGTACACCGTGGGCGCCCACTCTAAACTGAGGCCTGGAGGAAGGCTTCGTAGCGCTCTTCAGGCCGTGCCGACTTTCTTCCTGGTAGCACAGTAGGTATTTTCGATATTTTTTTATAATACTCCTGGCTAGATTTACCCCAAAATAACTCATCGACCGCTTGCTCTGCGAACTTATTTGCCTCAACGGAGGCGGTTCAGCTACACGAAGCGCCTCAGCCGGGGACGTTCGTTCAGTTAACACTTTCGTAGTAGTCTCATCGAGTTCTGCCTGCTTCAGTTTTACCCACTTCAGCGCCTTTTTCGCCAAATAGCCGATGAATCCGTGGGACATACGAGAACATACGTGCTACAGCAGCAATATCTTGTCGAACAGGCACGCACTCATTTTCCCAGGACTCCTCCAGCTCCCCCGTCTTTGATAAGAGTCGTGCGCAATTGACAACCGTTTGCTGCATGGCGCGGAGCTGCACGGAGTAGTCTTGACATACTCAGCGAGACGACTACGTCTCATGCCGAACCACTGAAGACCAACCGGGGTTCCCTGATAATCTTCCAGGCGCGATCAAGTCGGCGATAGTGCCGCTGCAGCACCTTATACCGGGCGATCACTTGAACGCCGTAGATGTCACCGGCAGGGATGAGTCGAAGGTAGTCACTGACAGCCGCACGCCCGACTACCGCCTGAGAGTATGCCTCACGCGCCTCCTCGATGCCGGACCTCGCCCGTTTCCCTCGGCCTAGATAATATCGAGTCCATTGGTTCGCCGCAACGAAGAAGATAACAAATAATGTGATCGTTGCACATACCCTGGCGAGGGTTTAACTGAGCACCAATGTAGTCAGATGCAACTTTGGCGGATTCTAGAACACGCCCGACCTCGTCGCGTTCTATCATTTTCAACTCCGTGACGTCCCATACTTCCTCCCTTCCCTCTTCGCTGATCTGCAGCCGGGAACCGTAGTAGTATCCCGCTACCTGCCCCTCCAGCCTTTCATCATAATTGGCGTTGGGTGCAGCAGCGATCACGAACACATTGTCGGCCCAACGTTTCAGAATCCGTCCATGATATCCAAGGGACGTCAGTGGCGTGGGTGCGGGCGTAGTTCTGAACCTCCTGCTCAAGGTTTTGAACTTTCGAGCTGTTCACATCAACCACAGCGATATGAGTCGGCTGCCGGAAGGTAAGCTTCTTAAGGTAGGACTCAATGAAGTCCCGAGGAAGAACACCGGGCTCATCATGGATCTCCACCGTCGGGTGGAATTGTTTCGCGGGATAGAAGGGTGATTGTCCACCGTTGATAATGAATGGGGCGACCACAAGCGCCACACCAATGAGAGATTACCCACATGCCGAGGACCGCTCGTATCCCACCGAGGCTCAGAGACTGTTGGCAGCTTTTTCACAGAGCAGTACCCCCAGGATTCGGGACCGTGTCCGTCCGAGTCGCGGCGCTGACATTCACAGCGGCGTCGAGGCTCGGCAAACTAGCCGTCCTCTCGGCGAGACAGAGTGGCCTGAGCGAGAACACCGCGGCCGAACCACTGAGCACCACGAGGGCTCCCGAGAGTCCTTCCACTGCTGGCTGACGGTGTCGTACTCGTCGCGGAATCGTCGGTAGTCGGAACCAACGTCCCGGCTCTGGCGGGACCCCTCCGGCAGGGTTCCCGCCTGCACAGCTCGGTGAGATCGTAGGTGTAGACGATCCGCATCATGTCCCGGTAGGCCCGTGAGAGCTCGCCGCCGAGCGGTCATCCCCCGCCATATGTAGAAGGCAAAGCCATCCGCTTCCCACCATGAAGGCGAGGACCGCACCGACCACCCGCATCATCGCGCCGCTTCCGTCGCCTGAACCGATGTGGGTCGCCAGCTGCCGCCCCATCGCCACGGTCCCACCATCCCAGTCACCCTGGGCATAGTGGCTTCCCGCCGCGTTCTCGATGGCTGTGCGCTTGTCAGCGAGACAGGGTGCAGGTCCTTCGCCGCGTAGCAACGCACGCAGTGAGACTCGGGTGCCACCACGAAGAGGACCGTTCCGTCCACCGGACTACCGACGTCGGAGCTCTTGAGCCAGGGGGAGCCTTGTGCGCCGTCACCCGCGTATGACAGTCTCCTCATCAATGTTGCTGATGCCGGCTCCGGGAACCGAGAGCACCGCGATGCGAACCTCACGATCGTAGTTCTGTTCCTCCAGGCCGCGGCGAAGAGTCTGTTCGTGATAGATGCCGGCCTCGTCGCGAACGTCCACGTCGGGACGATGCCCAGATGCGAAAGGGATACAGGGGCGCTGCCGGCAGAAGCAGGATCGAGATCAACGCTCCGGCAATATTCATCACAAAAAGAGTGACCGCTCGAAGACCTCCAAGACGGACAATCGCAGATTGCTTCATGACATTCCTTGTTGATAATCGAACCGGCCTCGAACGATGTACTGCGTCTGTTTTCAGCAGGTCGAGGTTAGC